>VOFB01003301.1_pt1 | contig 436403 bp, 397 predicted proteins | sample 5384141 | NCBI WGS metagenome assembly VOFB01 (sample SAMN12384721, study PRJNA508395) | human gut metagenome | isolation source: healthy gut A | host: Homo sapiens
TCGTGACCATTTCCCCGGAGAAAGGAATTGAGTCCGATACCACCCATGTATTAAAGCCTGCGGAGACCGCCAGATGTATTTTTGAGTATATTTATTTCGCCAGACCCGACAGCTTTATCGACGGCGTCAGCGTATATGATTCCCGTATTCTGGCCGGAAAGTTCCTGGCTATGGATTCCCCGGTGGATGCGGATCTGGTCATCGGCGTACCGGAGTCCGGCAACTGCGCAGCCATGGGATATTCCATGCAGTCGGGAATCCCTTACGGCATGGGCTTCGTGAAAAATGCCTATGTGGGCAGAACCTTCATCAAACCGAAGCAGAAGAGCAGAGAAAGCAGCGTTCAGGTCAAACTGAACCCTATCCGGGAAGCCGTGGAGGGCAAGCGTGTCATCATGATCGATGATTCCATTGTCCGCGGCACCACCTCCGACCGTATCGTAAAGATGTTACGGGAAGCCGGAGCCAAAGAGGTACATATGAGAGTCAGTTCACCGCCGTTTCTGTGGCCCTGCTATTTCGGCACAGACGTTCCGGCGAGAGACCAGCTGATCGCATATAACCGTTCCATCAAGGAGATCAGTGATCTGATCGGCACGGACAGCCTGGATTATCTGAAGATTGAGAGACTGGAAGAACTGGTGGGCGGTAATCTTGGCATCTGCAAGGGCTGCTTTACCGGAAAATACCCGATGGAACCGCCTGCGGAAGATATCCGCGGAGAATTTGACAAATAAACAATAACTATTCAGAAAACCGCAGAATAAGAAAAACTGATACGTCATGCCTGCATGTAAGTAGCAGTTTTCTTATTTGTAAGGTGACTCGAGTAGAGTCACCATCCCACACATGAACAAAATTAGCTGCGAAGCAGCGGGAAAGTATGAGAAGCATACGGTTTTGTGAATGTGAGGGATGGGTTTTGAATAGTTGCAATAAATTAGAAAATAAGAGGAGCAGACAAATGAGTACAGGTACAGACAGATATCAGAGCCCGTTATCCGAACGCTATGCAAGCAAGGAGATGCAGTATATTTTCTCCCCGGATATGAAATTCCGTACATGGAGAAAGCTGTGGATTGCACTGGCAGAGACGGAGAAAGAGCTGGGACTGTCCCAGGACGGTAAGCCCGTTATCACAGATGAGCAGATCGAGGAACTGAAGGCCCATGCTGAGGACATTAATTACGATGTGGCAAAAGAGCGTGAAAAACTGGTACGTCATGACGTTATGAGCCATGTGTATGCATACGGACAGCAGTGCCCCAAGGCAGCCGGAATCATCCATCTGGGCGCAACCTCCTGCTATGTGGGTGACAACACCGACATTATTGTGATGACCGAGGCACTGAAGCTTGTCAGAAAAAAGCTGATCAATGTTATGAAGGAACTGGCGGATTTCGCTGATAAGTATAAGGCACAGCCTACCCTGGCATTTACTCATTTTCAGCCTGCACAGCCTACAACCGTAGGCAAGAGAGCAACGCTGTGGTTACAGGAGTTCTCACTGGATCTGGAGGATCTGGATCACGTTCTGGGTACCATGAAGCTGTTAGGCTCTAAGGGAACCACCGGAACCCAGGCTTCTTTCCTGGAACTGTTCAACGGAGATCAGGAGACCATCGACAAGATCGATCCCATGATTGCAGCCAAGATGGGATTCAAGGAGTGCTATCCTGTATCCGGCCAGACTTATTCCCGCAAGGTGGATACCAGAGTAGCAAACGTGCTGGCCGGTATTGCGGCATCCGCTCATAAGATGAGCAATGACATCCGCCTGTTACAGCATCTGAAGGAAGTGGAAGAGCCCTTCGAGAAGAACCAGATCGGCTCCTCCGCCATGGCTTACAAGCGTAATCCTATGAGAAGTGAGCGTATTGCTTCCCTGTCCCGTTATGTGATGGTGGATGCGCTGAATCCCGCGATCACTTCCGCTACCCAGTGGTTTGAGAGAACTCTGGATGATTCTGCCAACAAGAGACTGTCTATTCCCGAAGGCTTTCTTGCCATCGATGGTATTCTGGATCTGTGCCTGAATGTGGTAGACGGACTGGTAGTATATCCGAAGGTAATTGAAAAGCACATGATGAGCGAGCTTCCTTTCATGGCTACCGAGAATATTATGATGGATGCCGTAAAGTTAGGCGGCAACCGTCAGGAACTGCATGAGCGTATCCGTGAGCTTTCCATGGAGGCCGGACGCAATGTGAAGGTAGAAGGAAAAGAGAATAACCTCCTGGAGCTGATCGCCGCAGATCCCGCATTCCCCATGGGACTGGAGGAACTGAAAGCATCCATGGATCCGTCCAAGTATATCGGACGTTCCAAAGAGCAGGTGGAAGCTTTCCTGAAAAATGTGATCAGCCCGATCTTAGAGGCCAACAAGGACTTACTGGGTGTAAAGGCCGAGATCAACGTATAAACGTTTTCTGCTGAAGTAATTTGTGGAAACGAAAACTATTCAGAACCTCATTCATCGGTGATCTTTTGATGTTTACATGGCTCTGAATCGTTACAGAATGATAAGAAAGCAGGAGACGAAAATGGGTGGATTTTTTGGAGTCGCAGCAAAAGAAGACTGTGTGTTTGATCTGTTCTTTGGAACGGATTATCATTCCCATCTGGGAACCAGACGTGCCGGCATGGCAGTCTACAGCAAAGAAGAAGGTTACAACAGAGCCATTCACAACATAGAGAATGCACCGTTCCGTACGAAGTTCGACAAGGATGTCAATGAGATGCACGGACATCTGGGCATCGGCTGTATTTCCGATTTTGAGCCCCAGCCGCTGATGGTGCGTTCCCATCACGGAACTTATGCTATTACCACCGTGGGCAAGATCAACAATACGGATGCCATCATCAAGGATCTGTTTGCGAAGGGACATTCTCATTTCCTGGAGATGAGCGGCGGTGACATCAATGCCACGGAGCTGGTGGCGGCCATTGTCAACCAGAAGGACAATCTGGTGGAGGGCATTCAGTACGCCCAGGAGATCATCGACGGTTCCATGACCTTACTGATCATGACACCCAAGGGAATCTATGCGGCCAGAGATAAGATGGGCCGTACTCCGGTGGCAGTAGGCAAAAAGGAGGGGGCTTATTGCGTCTCCTTTGAGAGCTTCGCTTATCTGAATCTGGGATACCAGCCCGTGAGAGAGCTGGGACCGGGAGAGATCGCCGTGGTGACACCGGAAGGTGTACGAACCCTGGTGAAGCCCGGCAAGGATATGAAGATCTGTACGTTTTTGTGGGTCTATTACGGATATCCGTCCTCATCCTATGAAGGCATCAGTGTAGAGAAGATGCGTTATCAATGCGGTGCCAAGCTGGCGGAGCGTGATAATGTAAAACCGGATATCGTAGCAGGAGTGCCAGATTCCGGTACCGCTCATGCAGTGGGATATGCCAACCGTTCGGGAATTCCTTTTTCCCGTCCGTTTATTAAGTATACCCCCACCTGGCCCAGGTCCTTTATGCCGACGATCCAGACCCAGAGAAATCTGATCGCAAAGATGAAACTGATCCCGGTACATGATCTGATCCAGGATCAGAGTCTGTTGTTGATCGACGATTCTATTGTCCGCGGCACACAGTTAAGAGAGACCACGGAATTCCTGTACCAGAGCGGTGCAAAGGAAGTACATATCCGTCCGGCCTGTCCGCCTCTGTTATATGGCTGCAAGTACCTGAACTTTTCCAGATCTTCTTCCGAGATGGATCTGATCACCCGCCGTGTGATCAAGGAGATTGAGCAGGAGGGCAGAGAAATCGATCTGAAGAACTATGTGAATCCCGATACTCCGGAATACGAGGAGATGGTAGGACGGATCTGCAAACAGCTGAAGTTCACCACATTGCAGTTTCAGAGATTGGATGATATGATTGAGTCCGTGGGCATCGGCAGAGAGAAGCTGTGCACCTACTGTTGGGACGGCAGAGAATAATGCGAAAAGAACTTCTAATCACTCAGAGCATAGGCTCTTTCGTGAAGAAGTTCTAAGTTTCGCATGGCAAAACGCTATGCGTTTTGAATATAGATGTAGGTTATATAAAATATAATAAATATTGATTTTACTTATACCATAAAGTGTTGTATACTGTAAAGGTGTGAGAAAGAGAAGCAGGAGTTTCTTTGGATCACCCGGAATAAGATATTGGATGTAGATTTATCACAGAAACTGTGGTAAAGAATGGAGGAAAACATGGTAAAGGCAGTTGTAGGAGCCAACTGGGGCGACGAAGGAAAAGGAAAGATCACAGATATGCTGGCAGAGAAAGCGGACATTATCGTACGTTTTCAGGGCGGCGCGAATGCAGGACATACCATCGTGAACAATTATGGTAAATTTGCTCTGCACACCCTTCCTTCCGGTGTATTTTACAATCATACCACCAGCGTGATTGGTAACGGTGTGGCATTAAACATTCCGATCCTGATGAAAGAGATCAAGTCTATCACAGACAGAAATGTTCCCATGCCCAAGATTCTGGTGTCTGATCGTGCACAGATGGTAATGCCTTACCATATTTTATTTGATCAGTATGAAGAGGAGAGACTGGGCGGTAAGTCCTTCGGATCTACCAAGTCCGGTATCGCACCTTTCTATTCTGATAAGTATGCGAAGATCGGTTTCCAGGTAAGTGAACTGTTTGATGAAGAACTGCTGCAGGAAAAAGTACAGCGTGTCAGTGAGATGAAGAATGTCATCTTAGAGCATCTGTATCACAAGCCCATGATCGATCCCGCAGAGCTGTTAAATACCCTGCATGAGTATCGCGATATGATCGCACCTTTTGTATGCGATGTATCCGCATTCTTAGATAAGGCACTGAAAGAGGGCAAGACCATTCTGTTAGAGGGCCAGTTAGGAACCATGAAGGATCCGGATCACGGAATTTACCCCATGGTAACTTCTTCCTCCACGTTGGCAGCTTACGGCGCCATCGGTGCAGGTATCCCCTCCTTATGAGATCAAGCAGATCGTTGCCGTAAGTAAGGCATATTCCTCTTCCGTAGGAGCGGGTGCTTTCGTATCTGAGATCTTCGGTGACGAAGCAGATGAATTACGTCGCCGCGGCGGTGACGGTGGTGAGTTCGGTGCAACTACCGGACGTCCCAGACGTATGGGATGGTTCGACTGTGTTGCCACCAAGTACGGCTGTCGTCTGCAGGGCGCTACCGATGTGGCATTTACCGTACTGGATGCACTGGGATATCTGGATGAGATTCCTGTATGTGTAGGGTATGAGATCGACGGTGAAGTTACCACTGATTTCCCTGTTACCTACAAGCTGGAAAAGGCAAAGCCCGTACTGAAAAAGCTCCCTGGCTGGAAGTGCGATATTCGCGGTATCCGCAACTTCGATGAACTGCCGGAGAACTGCAGAAAGTATGTGGAATTCATTGAGGAGCAGATCGGATTCCCTATCACCATGGTCAGCAACGGCCCGGGAAGGGAAGATATCATCTATCGTGAGAGTCCTTTGAAGAAATAAATGCTGTCAAATGCGGAGAGATAGGATAATCTTTGATGGAAAAAACATCTGTAAAATGTGAATGAGAATGGAAAGGGCATGGTGCTGGTATGAGATCAGCCCGTGTCCTTTTTGGTATACGATGAATCCGGCAGGAATTTTGATTACACAGTATCTGGCTGAATGCAAACATTCGCAGAACGCAGTTTTGCATGGCTCTGAATAGCTACAGATTTTTACTGTGAAGGAACAAAAACCAGTGTCTGATAGTAATTTTGAGATGGAGACAGCGAGATATGATCAATAATCTGGAAGCGTATAAAGTATTTTATTATGTGGCAAAATGTGGGAGTGTGACCAAAGCGGCCGGGGAACTGTCAATTTCACAGCCGGCGGTCAGTCAGGCCATCAAGCAGCTGGAAAATACCCTGGATGCCGCCCTGTTCCACCGGGCGGCCAAGGGAGTACGGCTGACCAGTGAGGGAGAACTGTTGTATTCCTATGTGGCAAAAGGGTACGAACAGATCGAAATGGGTGTGAAGAAGGTTCACCAGATGCAGAATATGGAACTGGGAGAAGTCCGCATCGGTGCCAGCGATATGACATTGCAGTTTTATCTGCTTCCCTATCTGGAAAAGTTCCATGAACAGTACCCTGGGATCAAGGTGATCGTCACCAATGCGCCGACACCGGAGACATTGAATTATTTAAGAGAGGGACACATTGACTTCGGAATTGTCAGTACGCCGTTTCCGGAGAGACCTGATATTCAGATGATACCGGTGCGGGAGATTGAGGATGTCTTCGTGGCGGGAAGAAGATTTTTCAGCTACAAGAACCGGACGCTGGATTTTCAGAAACTGGAAAGTCTGCCTCTTATTTTCCTGGAGAAAAATACCAGCAGCCGCAGCTACATGGATGAATTTCTGGCGGGAAACGGGGTATATGTGCAGCCGGAGTTCGAACTGGCCACCAGCGATATGATCGTACAGTTTGTGAGACGAAATCTGGGTGTTGGCTGTGTGATGCGGGATTTTGCCAGAGATTATGTGGAATCCGGCTTGCTTTTCGAACTTAGATTCAATAAAATAATACCGAAGCGTCAATTCTGTGTCGTTAGGAACACGAAGATGCCTATGGCTCCGGCTGCGGAGAAACTGTTGGAGATCATGGAGCTGGACAGACAGGAAGAAGCGAAGATATAAAAGTGACGGCAAAAAGAGGATATACCGGCGGAAACGGAACTGCTTTGACTAGTAAAACGAATAGGAGAGAAGAGTTATGATACGCAATATAATTTTTGACATTGGCAATGTGTTGACAGACTATCGCTGGGAGGGATTTCTGGCGGACAAGGGATTTGATGCGGAAATGATCAAAAAAATCGCAAAGGCATCTATTATGCATCCGCTGTGGGCAGAGTATGACCGCGGTACCTGGACGGACGAGCAGGTTCTGGCTGCATTTGTAAAGGATGCACCGGAACTGGAGAAAGAACTGCATCAGGCGTTCGAGAATATCGCTGGCATGGTAACCCCCAGAGCTTACGCTATTCCCTGGTTACAGGAACTGAAAGCAAAGGGATACCATGTGTATTATCTGTCCAACTTCTCACACAAGGCAGAGACAGAATGTGCGGAAGCGTTGAATTTCCTGCCGGAGATGGAAGGTGGCATCCTGTCCTACAAGGATCAGCTGATCAAGCCCGAACCGGAGATCTACCAGCTGCTTCTGAAACGCTATGGATTAAAGGCAGATGAGAGCGTTTTCCTGGATGATACGCTGGTGAATGTGAAGGCGGCCGAAGAACAGGGTATCCAAGGCATCCACTTCCTGACCAAAGAGCAGGCGGAAGAGGAACTGCGTAAGCTCGGCGTGGACTGCTAAATGGTTCGTAGCGGAGGGAGTTCTGTTTGTATTCAAAACGCCAATTTCTACGAAAAAAATACAAAAACATAAGATTTTGCTATGTAAAAAGTCTCTATTTTCGCTACACAAGCAAAATAAAGAAATTCCGTACAAAAAATCCTGATTTCGGAACTTTTTTGTACGGAATTTGTTGTTTTGGGGCTTTTTACACCAAACTAACTTGCTATTTATTTTCGTTCTCCTTTTCTTCCGGATGGAAGTCTGCGAAGGTGGAGCGGTTTGTCAGTTTTCCAAACATCCAGGTGTAGATCCAGATGAGAAGAGGGATGGCCACGGTGGCTAGCAGGCAGGTGGCGAATAGCGCGTGGCTGGCGGAGCTGTCGAAGATCGCCGCAAAAAGCGTCACGACATATAAAAGCACCAGCAGAATAATTCCAATGATCGCGAAGATCTGTTTGGAAGTCATTTTTGTTTTCTTGTTTTGTGTATTTTTATCCTGTGACATTTGTATTCCTTTCGTTATTCCCATTCATAATTCACAAAAGAGCGGAAGTGCCGGTGCGGTTTGTGGATCTCAAAAGAGCGGAAGTGCCGGTGCGGTTCGTGGATATCAAAAGAGCGGAAGTACCGGTGCGGTTCGTGGATCACAAAAGAGCGTAAGTGCCGGTGCGGTTTGTGGATCTCAAAAGAGCGGAAGTGCCGGTGCGGTTCGTGGATATCAAAAGAGCGGAAGTACCGGTGCGGTTCGTGGATCACAAAAGAGCGTAAGTGCCAGTGCGGTTTGTGGATCTCAAAAGCTGCGGGAGTGCCAGAACTGTCCGTGTGCCTCAGGGACTGCGGAACCGTCAGAGTTATTCGTGATTCTCAGAGGTCTCGGAACTGTGTTCCACATGTTCTTCGTTGGGTTCTGGAATCGTCATCAGTACCTTGATGATACGGTTCTGGTCGATACCCTGTACCTTCAAGTGAATACCGTTCTCCAGGGTAACTTCCTCACCATCCTCCGGCAGACGATCCAGACAGTCGATGATCAGACCGCCGATGGAGTCATAATCTTCACTGGTCAGATTTGTTCCAAGAACGTCGTTGATGTCATCCAGCTTCATGCTGCCTTCCACCAGATAAGTATCTTCTGACATCTTCTGGATCAGTTCTTCCTCGTCCTCATCGTATTCGTCACGGATCTCACCGACGATCTCTTCTAACAGATCCTCCAGAGTGATCATACCAACGGTAGCACCGTATTCATTCAATACGAAAGAGACATTGGTGGTCTTTTCCCGCATCTCATACATGAGGTCTGCGATTTTCTTGTACTCGTAAGTATAGTAAGCATCACGCAAAATGTTTCCCACATGGAAAGCACTCTGATCCTCCGTCAGGATAAAGTCCTTGATATTGATCAGACCGATAATATTGTCCTTGTCATCCTCATAGACCGGAAGCCTGGTATACATGGAATCCCGGAAAACTGCCAGAACATCGTCATAAGTAGCATCCAGACTGACCGTTACCATATTGATGCGTGGAATCATGATATCCTTGGCGTGGGCATCGGAAAAATCGAACACATTGTAGATCAGCTTGCGTTCCTCGGATTCGATGACACCGTCCTCATGACTGACGTCCACGTAGGTTTTCAGCTCGCTTTCAGTCATGGTGCTGGCTTTTTTGTTGGGATCGATATGTAACAGCTTCATGATACCGTGGGACAGCAGATCCACAATGAAGATGACCGGCGTGAGCACCTGCATCAGAAAATAGATTACATTGCAATATGTCAGGGCCAGCTTCTCAGAATACAGTATTGCCCAGGTCTTGGGTACGATTTCGCCGCAGAGCAGCACGACAATGGTCAGAACACCGGTTGCGATACCTACAGCCAGATTGATTCGCATAGCTAATGTTGTTGCCAGGGAAGATGCAGTCAGATTGACAATATTGTTGCCGATCAGAATGGTACTGATCATTTTACTGTAATTGTCCAGGACTTTGTTGACGCGTGCAGCACGCTTGCTGCCTTCCTCTTCCAGGGTACGCATCCGTACACGGTTGACCGTGGACAGCGCAGTCTCGGCAGAAGAGAAAAAGCCGGATAGAAAAATCAGAATTACGATAGAAACAAGTTGTATGACACCAGAGGTATCCAAAAAAGTTCACTCCTTCTTAAATAATAGTAGTAGGCATAAGCCCCATTTATAAGTTATTAAGCAACAATATACAATAGGACAGGAATAGTTGTCAAGTTTTCCGAATGATTTGAATATACATTTTACATAGGTAAAAAGGAGGAGCAACATGGAAAAAAGAGGAGAGAGAAAAGAAGGGGTTCCGGTGCTTGCACTGGCAAAATGTCTGCTGGCATCCTATGTGCTGACACTGTTGCTTTTATGTCTGTTGGCACTTTTATTGTATAAATTGCATCTGACGGAAGGAATGGTGACCATTGCAATCTCTGCTATTTATGTCATAACTACCTTTATGGCGGGATTTTTGGCAGGAAAAAAGATGGAGACGCAGAAGTTTCTTTGGGGAGCACTGCTAGGGGCAGTATATTTCGTGATACTGGCGGTGGTATCCGCATTGATCAAAACGCCGGAAACTGCATTGGGCAATTCCTTCTGGACCACAATGGTATTGTGTGTGGCCGGGGGGACACTGGGCGGAATGTTAGGGTAAAATACAGAAATGGACAGGAATTTAACGGTTTTTGAGAAAAAAAGCTTTTACAAATGCCAAATACATGATATAATGAGCAAAAATGAGTTGCGTGTCTGTATGTTTATATACACGCTGGCGTCTATAGGCGCTTTGAAATCATAAGGAGGCTATTTTTAATGAAGCATATTAAGACTTTAACAACCAGAGATTTAAAGGAATCTATGAAAAAGGGCGGCTGCGGCGAGTGCCAGACTTCCTGCCAGTCTGCATGTAAGACTTCCTGCACTGTAGGAAACCAGAGTTGTGAAAAGATTAAATAATCTAAGAAAATGAGAAGAGACTAACGTAAGCAGCGATTCAGGTCGCTGCTTATTCTCTGTTAACTATTCGGAGCTGGAGATGACAGCGTATTCTTTGTCGGATGCTTGCATACGTAAGAAGATACGTCCGGCAAAATACGGCGAAGTAACCACATGAGCAAATAACATGCAGGCATGTTATTCAGGAAAGTCCGGAGGATGATTTTGCGAATGGGGTTCCGATAGTTAATGTTAATGTATTTTAAGCAATAAGAAGTAGAAAGAAGAGGAATAGAACTGTGATACACCAGTATAAGAGCAACGGCTATAATATCGTTATGGATGTGAACAGTGGTTCTGTCCATGTGGTAGATGATATTGTGTATGATATGATTCCGCTGGTAGAGCCTCTGGTGACAGAAGGTATCAAGGATGCGGACACCATCAAGGCTGCTGTACTGAATCTTGCAAATATCCCCTATCCCCAGGAAGAGATCACCGAAGCGGTGGACGAGGTCCTGGAACTGGAGAAGGCAGGACAGCTGTTTGCTCCCGATATTTATGAGAATTACATTTTTGATTTTAAGAAGCGTCAGACCGTAGTCAAGGCACTGTGCCTGCACATTGCCCATGACTGTAACCTTGCCTGCAGATATTGCTTTGCGGAAGAGGGTGAGTACCACGGCAGAAGAGCACTGATGAGCTTTGAGGTCGGCAAAAAGGCACTGGATTTCCTGGTAGCCAATTCCGGCAACCGTGTGAACCTGGAAGTGGATTTCTTCGGCGGCGAACCACTGATGAACTGGGATGTGGTAAAGCAGCTGGTAGAATACGGCAGAAGCTTAGAGAAGTCCAACAATAAAAAGTTCCGTTTTACCCTGACTACCAATGGTATCTTATTAAATGATGAGATCCTGGAGTTCGTGAATAAGGAAATGGGTAATATCGTGCTGAGTATCGATGGACGTAAGGAGATCAACGACAAGATGCGTCCTTTCCGTGGCGGACAGGGCAGCTATGACATCATTGTTCCCAAGTTCCAGAAGGTAGCGGAGAGCAGAGACCAGATGAACTATTATGTGCGTGGTACGTTCACCCACAATAATCTCGATTTCTCCAAGGACGTTCTGCATCTGGCAGATCTGGGATTCAAACAGATCTCCGTGGAGCCCGTTGTGGCACAGCCTACGGATGATTATGCCATCAGAGAAGAGGATCTTCCGATCTTAAAGGAAGAATACGATAAACTGGCAGTAGAAATGATCAAGCGTAAGAAAGAGGGCAAGGCTTTCAATTTCTTCCACTTTATGATCGATCTGCAGGGCGGTCCCTGCGTAGCCAAGAGACTCTCCGGCTGCGGATCCGGTACCGAATATCTGGCGGTTACTCCCTGGGGAGACTTGTATCCCTGCCATCAGTTCGTGGGTAACGAGAAGTTCCTCATGGGCAATGTGGATACCGGTGTGGTAAGAGATGATATCCGTGACGAGTTCAAATGCTGTAATGTCTATGCAAAGGACAAGTGTAAGAAGTGTTTTGCCAAGTTCTATTGTAGCGGCGGATGTGCTGCGAACTCCTATAATTTCCATGGCAATATCAATGATGCGTATGACATCGGCTGTGAGCTGCAGAGAAAGCGTATCGAATGTGCTATCATGCTGAAGGCTGCGGAAGCAGCAGAAGCTTCAGAAGAATAGAAAGGACAAAGGAAAGATGAAAAAAAGTAAAGCAATCATCATTCTGCTCTGCGCCCTTCTGGTCCTGCTGGGTGTCGGCTATGTGGATCTGTATGGCGTAGATGCGGAAGGAACTGCCAGTGCTTCAGACATAAGTCTGGGACTGGATCTGGCCGGTGGTGTCAGTATCACTTATCAGGTGGTAGGCGATGAAGAGCCGGATGCAACGGACATGGCAGATACTATTGCCAAGCTGCAGAAGCGTGTTGAGAACTACAGTAAAGAGGCTATTGTATACCAGGAGGGTACCGATCGTATCAATATCGAGATTCCCGGTGTAACAGATGCCAACAAGATCCTGGAAGAGCTGGGACGTCCCGGTTCCCTGTATTTCATTGCAGAGACAGACAAGGACGGCAATGCGAACTACTCTATGCAGGCAGTAACCGATGCACAGGGCAATGTAAGCTATGCGTACGCTCTGAATAAGACCATCGATGAACTGAAGGCAGATGGATCCATCATGCTGGAGGGTACAGATGTCAAGACTGCTACCGCAGGCTCTATCAAGGACCAGACGATGGGCAATTCCACTTATGCGGTAGATCTGGTGATGACGGAGGAAGGCACTAAGAAGTTTGAAGAGGCTACCAGAAATGCTTACGAGAAGGGCGAGACCCTGGGTATCTACTATGATGGATCCTTTGTAAGTGTTCCTTCCGTAAAAGGTGTGTTCTCCGATGGTAATGCACAGATCTCTCCTATGAACTCCTATGAAGAGGCAGAGAGCCTGGCTTCCACCATCCGTATCGGTGGACTGAAGCTGGAGCTGGAAGAGCTGCATTCCAAGGTAGTTGGCGCACAGTTGGGTGTGGAAGCAATCTCCACCAGTTTAAAAGCAGCTGTGATCGGATTTATCGTAGTGGCTGTTTTCATGATCGCAGTATATTTTCTGCCCGGATTTGCTTCTGTCATTGCACTGGGTATTTATGTGGCATTGGTAGTATTGCTGCTGAACGGCTTTGACCTGACCCTGACCCTGTCCGGTATCGCAGGTATCATCCTGTCCATCGGTATGGCAGTGGATGCCAACGTTATCGTATTTGCCCGTATCCGGGAGGAACTGGCTACCGGCAAGACCGTTAAGAGCGCTATGCAGATCGGTTATGACAAGGCACTGTCCGCCATTATCGACGGTAATGTGACCACCCTGATCGCTGCAGCTGTATTGTGGCTGTTAGGTCCCGGTACTGTCAAGGGATTTGCACAGACCCTGGCACTGGGTATCGTTTTATCCATGTTCACTGCACTGGTAGTGACCAAGTACATTATGAAAGCTTTCTATGCACTGGGATTAAAGGATCCTAAGTGGTATGGTGTAGGTAAGGAACACAAGACTGTGAATTTCCTCGGCAAGAAGGGTATTTTCTTCGGATTGTCTCTGGCAGTGATCGCTGTTGGATTTATCACCATGGGTGTCTACAAGATGAACACCGGAGATGCACTGAATTACAGCCTGGAGTTCAAGGGTGGTACCGCAACTACTGTCACTTTTGATAAGAGCTATACGCTGGAAGAGATCAACAGCGAGATGGTACCTCTGATCGAGAGCACCACCGGCAGTGCAGTTCAGATCCAGACCGTACAGGGCTCCAACGAAGTTATCTTCAAGACCGGTTCTCTGGATGTGGATCAGAGACAGGCACTGAATCAGATGTTCGTGGATAATTTTGGCGTGGATGAGACGCTGATCACCTCCGAGACCATCAGTTCCACCATCAGTAATGAAATGAAGTCCGATACGATCCTGGCAGTAGCAGTAGCAATCATCTGCATGCTGATCTATATCCGCTTCCGTTTCAGCGACATCCGTTTCGGTGTCAGCAGTATTGCCTGTCTGCTTCACGATGTGCTGGTAGTAATTACCTTCTACGCACTGGCGAGAGTATCTGTCAGCAATACATTTATTGCCTGCCTGCTGACCATCGTAGGTTACTCCATCAACGCCACCATCGTAGTATTCGACCGTGTACGTGAGAATATGGCAGTCATGACGAAGAAGGATGACCTGCAGGAGGTTGTAAACCGCAGTATCACCCAGACACTGTCCCGAAGCTTATTTACTTCCCTGACCACTCTGGTGATGGTAGGTGCGCTGTATATCTGGGGCGTGACTAGCATCCGTGACTTCGCACTGCCTCTGATGGTAGGCATCATCTGTGGTGCTTACTCCTCCGTATGCGTGGCAGGTGCTCTGTGGTATGTACTGAGAAAGAAATTCGCGCCGAAGGCAAAATAAGATTTCACATAGTAGAATGGAATCAAAAAAGGAGTCGGAATGAAATGTTCCGGCTCCTTTTAAAGTTAAGTTATGGTTATACATTCTGCTGCAAACTGGCAAGTTCCTTTTTCAGAGATTCAATCTCTGCGTCTTTCGCGGCATTCTCGGCAGTCAGAGTATCAATCTTCTTCAGCAGATACTGTTCCTGGAGTTCAGCATCCATTCGTGCCTGGCAGCGTTGTCTGACCATGTCATCCGCATTCAGATTATATAAAGTCTTTGTCGCTTCCATCAGGTATTCATCATTTTTAGCAGTCATAAGAATTTCCTCCCATGAAATAGACCGGAATAAAGCAGCCCATTTATCAATGCCATATGCTTTGTCAGCGTCAGTAGCCAATTCTATATGCTTTAAGTCTACCACAGAAAGTGTGAGTTTGTCACTATATTCAAAATGATCCTTAAGATTCAGTAATCGATATGTAGCATAGAACTCAGGGTGTTCCGGAAACAGGGTGTAGTCTAAAAAACCAATGTGAATTACAGGTTTTAATTCAGAATAATTTTGTCCTTTATTTAGTTGATCAAAGTTACGGCACAGATAACTCAGGGAACGTTCCGGCCAGTTGTATAGGTTATTCACCTGCATTTCCAAATTTATGAGAGTATTATTGTTCAACAAGACATTGGTATCGAGAACAAAATCTTTGTCTTCAATAGTTGCACCTAAAGTGATTGGATTGGTAATGGTGACGGACTTAATTGCGGATGGTGGCAGATGGAGCAGAGAACTGATGAGACCGATCAGAGCCTTTTGACTTAGCTGCAGGGCAGCGCGGAACATATAGTCATTGCGGAAACCGTAGTCAATAGGACCGGTAAGGTTCATGGAAAATACTTGTTTGTGTTTCATAGGCAGAATCCTCCTTAGTGTCATTAAAAGTTGCTTGAAAAATGGCGAAACGCCGGATGTAAGAAATTTAAAATAGAAATTGAATTGACTATAGCATAAAAAGAGAAGATGCACAAGAATTTTTATGGTACAATGTAATGAGTCTCAGGGAAAAACAATCGGCTGTGAAGCAGAATGTAGAGTGCGAAAGCACGAATACGTGAGCAAAATTATGAAAGTGGGAAAAGTATGGAAAAATGGTATGTAGCCGCAAAAAAGGCAGATTTTGATAAATGGGCGAAGGAATTTCATATCAGTCCGGTGACGGCGAGAATCCTAAGAAACCGGGATCTGACGGAAGAGAGTGAGATACAGAAGTTCCTCTACGGGAAACTGGAAGATTGTTATTCTCCCTGGCTGTTAAAGGATATGGATAAGGCAGTGGAGGAAATTCTAAAAGCGGTAAGGGAAGGGCTGCATATCCGGGTCATCGGGGATTATGATGTGGATGGAATCTGTTCTTCCTATATTCTGACCAAAGGTTTTCAGATGCTGGGGGCTCAGGTGGACACGGCTATTCCCCACAGAATCCATGACGGCTATGGATTGAACGAGCATCTGATCGAAGAGGCCAAAAGAGAAGGTGTCGGTATGATCGTGACCTGCGATAACGGAATTGCAGCGGCACCCCAGATCGCAATGGCAAATTCTCTGGGCATGCGGGTGATCGTTACGGATCATCATGAAGTTCCATATATAGAAGAAAACGGAGAGCGGAAGGAACAGCTGCCTCCGGCGCTGGCAGTGGTGGATCCCAAGAGAGCAGACGATACGTATCCTTTTTCCGGCATTTGTGGTGGCGTGGTAGCACTGAAACTGATCCAGGCGATCACGGAAAAGACAGGAAATCCGGGACTTGTAAATATTCAGGAGGAGTTACTGGAATTTGCGGCACTGTCTACCGTATGCGATGTTATGGAGTTAAAAGATGAGAATCGCATTCTGGTGAAGGAAGGGTTGAAGCGTATCCAGAAGGGATATAACGAAGGCTTGAAGGCGCTGATGGAAGTGAATGATATTGCGCCAGATCGGCTGAGCGCCTATCATCTGGGATTTGTGCTGGGACCCTGCCTGAATGCCACGGGAAGACTGGATACTGCCAAACGGGCATTGGAACTGCTGCAGAGCTTTACCAGGGCGGATGCCATGACCGCGGCGAGAGAGCTGAAAGACCTGAATGAGAGCCGCAAGAACCTGACAGTACAGGGAATTCAGAGAGCGGATGAGTATATTCAGGAACATCATATGGCAGAAGATAAAGTTATGGTGATCTATCTGCCGGAGGTACATGAGAGCATTGCCGGTATTATTGCCGGAAAAGTCAGAGAAAAATACCATCATCCGGTCTTCATTCTGACCAAGGGAGAAGATGGAGTTAAGGGTTCCGGACGATCCATAGAAGCCTATCACATGTATGATGCCATGACGCAGGTAAAAGAGTATTTTACCAAGTACGGCGGTCATAAGCTGGCAGCAGGCCTTTCCATGCGAGAAGAGGATATTGAACCGCTGAGAGCTGCTTTGAATAAAAAATGCACTTTGACGGAGGATGATTTTATTCCGAAAGTACATATCGATGTGGCAATGCCCATGGGGTATGCGGATGATGCGCTGGCGGGAGAGTTTGCCCTGTTGGAGCCTTTCGGCACCGGGAATCCACGTCCTTTGTTTGCCCAGAAGGGGCTGGTCTTTCAGGCGGGCTTTAAAATGGGTGCCAACAAGACCTGTGCCAGATTCCGGGTGAAGACACCGGAGGGTACGACACAGACGGTGGTATTTTTTGGAGATCTGGAGAAACTGGGAGCTTTCCTGGATGAAAAATATGGTGTTGGAAGTGAAGAGGCACTTTACGCCGGGAAAGGGAAATTCCCATTGTCCGTGGTATATCAGGTCAGCCAGAATACCTATAAGGGGAAAACAGAAGTACAGTTCGTCATGCAGAACTATTGTTAAATTTTTTATTTTTTGAACACAAAATGGACACATTTTCTCTGTAATATGTATTTCAGATAGTTGATGAACTCACTATCTCCCCCCCTCATAAGAAACCGAAAAGCCTTAGGTACGATGCCTGAGGCTTTTTGGTGTCCGGAGAGAAACTTACCGCAGTTTATAAAACCTCAAGACACATTTTAGAATTAAGTTAGAATTCGTACACACTCTGTACACATTTACCCTGTAATATGTATTTCAGATAGTTGATGAACTCACTATCTCCCCCCCTCATAAGAAAATCGTAAGGCCTCAGGCGCAACAGCCTGGGGCTTTACGATGTCTGGAAAAGCAAAATAGTTTCTGATAATGCTTGACACCACCCGAAAGTTATGGATTATAATATAAAAATATGGATGATGCCAGGGTCAAAAGGTCTAAGCCCACATGAGCTTGCTCATAGGTGGGTGAAAGACCTTAGGACCCGCCCCGATATGAGCATAAAAGTGGGATGATAATCCCACGATATGCGAATATTGGGTAGGATTGTGGGAGTGCGTAGCACGGAACAATCCGTAGGCATCAAAGTCGGGGGCTTTTGACCCCGACATCATATAGATAAAAATTATAAAAATATAGAAGGAATAGCAGTACAAAAATGAAAACACAGATTTACGAATGGAGACAGGCACTGAAAAATATTACCTTAAAAAATTGTGCCATAACTTTGTTGGGAAGTTTTATTCTGGCATTTGGATTATATAACGTGCACTCCATCTCCGGAGTAACGGAGGGTGGTGTGCTGGGAGCCACGTTGCTGTTGGAGCATTGGACAGGAATCTCTCCGGCGTTTACCGGAGGGATTATGAATATTTTATGTTATATCCTGGGATGGAAGCTGTTAGGCAAGGAATTTATCGCCTATTCGGCTCTGGCTACCGCAGGATTCTCAGGAACCTATAAAATCTGCGAGCAATTTCCTCATCTGTGGCCGGAACTGGCAAATATGCCCCTTCTGGCAGCACTGGTGGGAGCATTGTTCGTCGGTGTCGGTGCCGGACTGTGCGTGCGCATCGGCGGAGCCCCCAGCGGAGATGATGCCCTGGCCATGAGTATTTCCCATGCTACCGGCTGGAAGATCCAGTGGGTGTATCTGATGTCGGATCTGATCGTACTGGTAATGTCCTTAAGCTACATTCCGGTGAGACGTATCGGATATTCGTTGTTTACCGTGCTTATGTCCGGACAGCTGATCGGCCTGATCCAGAACTTCGGAAGTGCATCCAACAGTGATGCGGAGGGTCTTGCGACTTCCAAGTGTGAAATTATGGATTGATCTGGTAAATCTGAATTTCTCCGTTGTCAAAGATACAGGGCCAGGCGGAGCGGAAGTAGTTTTCATCGACAGCGTAACTTGCCCGTTCCCAGGAAGAGACTTCAATATAATCGATGTCGTAAGTACGGATCAGATCAGCAGAAACAGCGGGAGTCTCATAAATTGTCCGGAAATCTTCGTGATATTCTGTGTGATAGAGACCGTGCATTGCCAAAAAGGTTCCCGCCCCGTTTAACACATTGCGCCCTGCAAGGGCGGCAATTTCATTTACATGCCTGTTGTTGGTAAGAAAACGGGATGTGGGAGAGGTATTTTGCTCGACGAATGCTGCAGCTTCCACCTGTGCGGAAGAATAAGCGGTATAATCGGATATTACCTCTCTGCACAGGGTCAGAACGGCAGAAAAGGTGCAAAGAAATACCATGCCGATCATGCAGAGGTATCGTGAAGAGGCTTTTTTCAGAGAACGCAGGAAATCAATTCCGTAATCGGCACTGAGGCAGCAGACAAATATATAAGTTATATATAATAGTTTATTATTGTCATATGTGTTAGGGGTGAAGGAAATGATTTCCACAACAAACCACAGGAGAAATGCCCCGGACATCACATCAAAATCTTCTTTTTTACAATGAATCATGGCAGGGACGAACCATAGCAGGATCGCACCCCAGTTTTTCAGATAAAACCACAAATAAGTATCGCCCTGATTTCCCCAGTTAAAATGCCCCAGCAAAAAGCCGGATTGCGTTGTCTGGCCAAAAGTCCATTCCAATAACTGCGGAAGTGCAAGAAGCAGAAGCACACCAAAGAAAACTCCCCAGGTGGTCAAAAACTTCTGCAGTGTATCATTGTTTGTACTTTTACCGGAAAAGCACCGGTACAGTAAGGACAGACCGTATAGCACGAGGGATGCCGCAACAAGGATGCCAAAACGAAAGAGCAGTACAGGTGCAACGGCAGCAGAACTTTCGTTCAGAATTTCCAGAAGAATCATACAGGTCACGAAACATCCGAGCAGAACGGCTCCCGGATGCTCTACCGGGGAAGTATTATGCGGCACGGACCGGTAAAGGCACAGCAACATCCAACAGGCACTTAAGATCAGGATGGCAACGAAGGAATGGGTATGGATCATAGGTAATGCCCCTGCCAGGATGCCGGCAGGGAGAAAACATTCTTTTTCCCCGTTCCGGATGGCCCGAAGCAGCAGCCAGATGGCACAGAACAGGACCGCATAGCCAAAGAGTGTTGCACGCTGTGGCAGGAGCATATCTGCGATGATATTGACCCAGCGGATATTCCGGTCGACCAGATTGGTGGGGGTAGTGTAATAGCCGGTAAAAATATCACTGAATTTATAACCGCCTTCTCTGCTCCAGTCAATGAAATATACGAAGCCAAGACCGCCGTTATAGAAAAATAAGACCCAGGCAGCCAGAGATTTGGCGCGATCATGGAACAGAACATCGGCAATGGCATAAAATCCCGTTATGACCTGGAAAAAGGCAAAATACATAGGGAGCATATAAGCATAGCGCAGGGATGCACCAAACAGGTAAATACTGGAAGAAATACTGTCGCACAGGAAAGGATAGCAGAGCTTATCCCAGGGAGAGATGGAGTAGTAAGGAGGGAAGGTCTGTTGATTGGCAATACTTGTAATGATTCCCAGGTGCATCTGCAGATCCCCATAAGTACACTGCCCCACATGAAGACCGTCGTCCTTCGGCAGGATGGTGTGGGTGGATAACAAAATACAAAACAGAACAAAGGTACCGCCTGCCAGCAGAAGAAAGGCATAATTTCTGCGCAACAGCTGCCGGTAGTCTTTGGCGGGAGCAGTCGAAGATACTGCCGCGGCAGGATGGCAAAAGACATATAGCAGGACCAGACAAATGACTACGAAAAGCAGAGCCATAATATGAGCTGTCATGGAAAAACCGAAGAAGAAGGCAAACAGAGCAGGAATCCACTGCAACAGAACAGAGCCGGATACACTGCCGGTCAGCAGATGGAACAGAAGTCCCTTTTTAGGAAAAATACGTTTTATGTACAGAAACCCCACACATTGAAATAGAAGAAAATAAAGTGTGCCAAGGATATTTCCGAATGCAGATCCATAGAAACCGTTCATGAGAATTCCCCCTTAAATAAAAATCAGTAATATTATACCATTGCTTCGGAAAAAGCAAAAGATGCAACTAAATTTAAGGGTGGTACATTCTGAGAAAAAAGAGTAAAATAAAATACAATATGTGAAAAAGATTCCTGAGAGAAAGGCGGATACCTCTATGGAAAAGGATAAGAATAAGATGGAAAACAAGAAATTAACAGAGCTTCTGGAGCACTTGGAATATGAGCTGGTACAGGGAACACTGGACAGAGAGATCCCTGCGGTGGTCTATGATTCCCGCAAGGTCGTTCCGGGATGCTTATTTCTCTGCATCGGCGGAGCAAATTTTGACGGTCATGATTTTGCTGCACAGGTGGCAGAGCAGGGAGCCGGAGTACTAGTGGTGCAAAAAGACGTGGAACTGCCAGAGAATGTGGATGTGACGGTGGTCAAAGTAGCGGATACCAGATATGCCATGGCATTTATTTCTGCGGCCTGGTTCGGCCATCCGGCAGAAAAGCTGAAAGTCATCGGTATCACGGGTACCAAAGGTAAGACAACGACCACCTATCTGGTAAAGTCCATTCTGGAAAATGCCGGCTATAAAGTGGGACTGGTGGGAACCATCGAAGTGATCATTGGAGACGAACATATCCATGCCAACAATACCACCCCGGAATCCTATCTGCTGCAGGAGTATTTTGCCCGTATGGTGGAGGCAGGACTGGATACGGTTGTGATGGAAGTATCCTCTCAGGCGCTGATGCTGCACCGTACGCAGGGCTTTGTGTTCGATTACGGTATTTTCACGAATCTGGAACCGGATCATATCGGTCCCAACGAGCATGCCAGCTTCGAGGAATATCTGCACTGCAAGGGATTATTGTTCAAACAGTGCAAGGTAGGTATTGTGAATGGTGACGATGAGCACTGGCAGGCAGTGACGGAAGGACATACCTGCACACTGGAGAGCTTCGGAATGGGAGAGCACTGTATGCTCCGGGCGGAAGAACGGAAACTGGTGCATAAGCCCGGAGAACTGGGCGTGACTTTCCACGTAGCCGGACTGATGGATTTTGATGTGGAAGTGCCCATGCCCGGCAAATTCAGCGTGTACAATGCGCTGGCGGCTATTGCCATCTGCCGTCATTTCAAGGTAGATGAGGAAAACATTAAAAAGGCGCTGTTGCAGGCAAAGGTAAAAGGCCGTATCGAGATGATCAAGGTATCCGATCAGTTCACCCTGCTGATCGATTATGCCCACAATGCCATGGCACTGGAGAGTCTGCTGACCACGTTGCGGGAATATGAACCTCACAGACTGATCAGCCTGTTCGGCTGCGGAGGCAACCGTTCGAGACAGCGTCGTTTTGAGATGGGAGAGGTCAGCGGCAAGCTGGCGGATCTGACCATCATTACCTCCGACAATCCCCGTTTTGAGGAACCACAGGATATTATCGACGATATCAAGACAGGTATGGCAAAAACGGATGGAAATTATGTAGAGATCTGCGATCGTAAGGAAGCCATCACTTATGCTATCGAACACGGAGAACCCGGAGATATTATCGTGCTGGCAGGCAAGGGACATGAAGATTACCAGGAGATCCGCGGGGTGAAGCATCCCATGGATGAGAGAGATCTGATTCGGGATATTCTGGCGGAAGGACATATTCCGGGATCTGCAGCAAAATAATGAGGAAAACAGATTGAATACGTTATATGCGGATATCATTGTAGATATCTCCCACGAAAAACTGGATAGAACATTTCAATACCGGGTGCCGGAGAGTCTGCGGGGCAGACTGGAGCCGGGAGCCTGTGTCATGATCCCGTTTGGCAACGGCAATCGTCTCATCAAGGGTTACGTGGTGGCTTTGGGGGAAACGTGTCAGTTCGCTCCGGAGAAGATCAAGGATATCGCAGGAATGCCGGAAAAAGAGACCGGAGTGGAGGACAAAATGATTGCTCTGGCTGCCTGGATCCGTCGGAATTACGGCTGTACCATGATCCAGGCGCTGAAGACGGTACTGCCGGCAAAACAGTCGGTAAAAAAGCTGGAACACAGACAGCTGGTACGTCTGATGAACAGAGAAGAGATTTTGTCATTATTAGGAGAATGTGAACGGAAAAAACAGGTGGCCAAAGCAAGACTGTTAAAAGCCCTGTCAGAACAGGAGACAATTCCCTATGAGTGGATCACCGGAAAACTGGGGGTCAGTGCAGCCACGGTAAACAGTATTGTAAAAAGCGGCGCGGCAAAACTGGTCAGTTCCGAAAGCTATCGCAATCCGGTCAAAATGCAGTCCGTAGAGGCAGTGCGTAATACGCTGAGTGAGGAACAGCAGACCATCGTTACGGAAGTGCTGAAGGATTTTGATGCCGGAAGGAGACAGACCTATCTGATCCACGGCATCACCGGCAGCGGCAAGACGGAAGTATACATGCGGCTGATCGGAGAAATGATCGCGAGGGGACGGCAGGCTATTGTGCTGATTCCCGAGATCGCCCTGACTTATCAGACACTGCTGCGATTTTACCAGAGATTCGGTGATCGGGTCAGCGTGATGAATTCCACGTTATCCCCCGGGGAAAAATACGATCAGTGCGAACGGGCCAAAGCTGGAGAAATCGATGTGATCATCGGCCCAAGATCCGCACTTTTTACGCCGTTTCCAAGTCTTGGTCTGATCGTTATGGATGAGGAGCAGGAGAACAGCTATAAAAGTGAAAGTACTCCGAAATATCATGCCAGAGAGACTGCGCTGGAAGTGGCAAAACTGTACGGGGCCAGTGTAGTGCTGGGTTCAGCCACACCTTCCCTGGAGGCCTATTATCGTGCCGGTAAGGGGGAGTATCGCATGTTTCAACTGACCAGACGTCTCACCGGCGGGGAACTTCCTACGGTGTACACGGTGGATCTCAGACAGGAACTGCAGGAGGGTAACCGTTCTATTTTCAGCAGGAAATTGCAGGAATTAATGGCGGATCGATTGAACAAGGGCCAGCAGACCATCCTGTTTTTAAACAGGAGAGGCTACGCGGGATTTGTGTCCTGCCGTTCCTGCGGTGAGGTCATGAAGTGTCCGCACTGTGATGTCTCTCTCTCGGAACATAAGGGAGGAAGGCTGATCTGTCATTACTGTGGTTATACACAGCCGATGCCGAAGCTTTGTCCCAAGTGTGGATCGAAATATATTCTGGGATTTAAGGCAGGCACCCAGCAGATCGAAGAAAAATTAAAGGAGCTGTACCCCGGTGTGCGGACGTTGCGCATGGATGCGGATACCACCCGGACGAAGGACAGCTATGAGAAAATATTATCCTCCTTCGCAAACGGGGAAGCGGACGTGCTGATCGGCACCCAGATGATCGTCAAGGGACATGATTTCCCCAAGGTGACACTGGTGGGGATCCTGGCGGCGGATCTGTCGTTAAATGCGTCGGATTACCGGGCGGGAGAGCGGACTTTCCAGCTTCTGACCCAGGCGGTGGGCCGGGCCGGCAGAGGAGCGCTCCCCGGGGAAGCGGTGATCCAGACCTATCAGCCGGATCATTACGCCATTACCTGTGCTGCGGCTCAGGATTACGAGAACTTTTATCAGGAGGAGATTCTGTATAGAGAGCTGTCCGGCTACCCACCGGTGGCTCATATGCTGGCAGTACAGATCTACGGGAAAGAGGAAGAAAATGCAAAACAGCTTGCCCTGAGACTGACAGATGTGGTAAAGTCTAATATGGACTTTTTGTCAGGAAAGCAAAAAGAACAGTCCAATAAGAAGATACAGGTACTGGGACCTGCCCCTGCTAACATCAGCAAGATCAATGATATCTACCGGTATGTGTTCTATGTGAAGCATGCGGAGTATGATGTCCTGGTGGAAGTAAAGGACAGACTGGAGGAAACTCTCAGACAGTGGCAGCCCAGACAGATGAGTATACAATTTGATTTTGACCCAGTAAGCGTGTTATAGGAGGTAAAGAACTGTGGCAATCAGAAACATTCGTGAATATGGGGATGAAGTACTGACCAAGACCTGCAAAGAGGTCAAGGAGATGACACCCCGGACCAAAGAACTGATCGAGGATATGTTGGAGACTATGTACGATGCCAATGGCGTAGGGCTGGCGGCACCACAGGTAGGTGTCCTGAAGAGAATCGTGGTGATCGATACCACCGGAGAGGATCCGTATATTCTGATCAACCCCCGCATCGTAGAGAGCAGTGGAGAGCAGACCGGACAGGAAGGGTGTCTTAGCGTACCCGGTAAGTTCGGCATCGTAACCAGACCCAATTATGTGAAAGCGGTAGCACTGGATGTGAATATGAAGCCCATCGAAGTAGAAGGAACAGAATTGCTGGCCAGAGCCATCTGCCACGAACTGGATCATCTGGACGGTCATCTCTATGTGGAAAAGGCGGAAGGACCGCTGCAGGATATGACCTACGAGGATGAGGAAGAAGAGTAAGCTTTCCGGAAAGGAGACAGACTATGCAGATCGTATTTATGGGAACTCCCGATTTTGCCGTGGGAGCGCTGGAGGCACTGATCACACAGGGCCATGAGATCACCGCAGTGGTGACCCAGCCGGACAAGCCAAAGGGCAGAAGCAAAGAATTACAGTTTCCTCCCGTGAAGGAATGTGCGGTAAAACATGGCATTCCTGTATTCCAGCCCCGTCGGATCAAGACACCGGAAGCCATTGAGGAACTGAAAAAATATCCCGCAGATATTTATATCGTGGCGGCGTTCGGACAGATCCTGTCTCAGGAGATTCTGGATCTGCCAAAATACGGATGTCTGAACATCCATGCATCCCTCCTTCCGAAATACCGCGGGGCATCTCCTATCCAGAGAGTGATCATCGACGGAGAAGCCGAGACTGGTGTGACCATCATGCAGATGAATGCGGGACTGGACACCGGCGATATGTTGTACCGGAAGAAAATCCCCATTACTTCGGAGGACACCTTTGAAACTTTGCATGACAAGCTGATGGTGCTGGGCGGGGAAGCGATCACCGAGGCACTGCCTCTGCTGGAGGCAGGCAAACTGGTACCGGAAAAGCAGGATGATACCAAGACCTGCTACGCGGCCCTGATCACCAAAGAGATGGGAAAGCTGGACTTTACGAAAACAGCGGCAGAACTGGATCGTTTGATCCGTGGACTGACTCCCTGGCCCAGTGCATATACGCATTATCATGGAAAACAGCTGAAAATCTGGAAAGCCATTCCTATGGCAACTGCGCATAAGGAAGCACCGGGCACGATCCTTACGGTGAATAAGGATTCCTTTGAAGTGGCTGCATCGGAAGGCTCCTTAAAGGTGATGGAACTGCAGCTGGAAGGTAAAAAGCGTATGACAACTCACGATTTCCTGCTGGGGGTAAAGGTACAGCCGGGAGAGCTTCTGGGCGAGCGTTAGGATACGACGAAATGAAAAGCAACGATCGGGTAAGCGGTGTTGACAGAAAGGAGACTTTCGTATGTACGGTGGCTATTACGGATATGGTTATTATTGGGATCCTACTTATTTTCTGGTACTGGTCGGACTGGTATTGTGTCTGGGTGCCAGCGCACTGGTGAATTCCACCATGCGCAAATACAGCAAAGTCCGGAATATGAGAGGATTGACGGGAGCGGAAGCGGCCCGCAACATTCTCAACAGAGAAGGCTTATACAATGTACAGATCGAGTGCCTGAACTCCGATGACGGTGATCATTACGATCCCCGGACGGATACGGTGCGACTGTCTTACAACAACTTTAACGGAACCTCGGTGACCGCGGTCAGTGTTGCGGCCCATGAGTGCGGACATGCCATTCAGCATGCCCATGGCTATGCCCCCATGAGCATTCGTGCTGCACTGGTGCCGGTGGTGAATATCGGAAGCAATTTAAGCATTCCCCTGATCTTTTTAGGAGTACTGCTCAGCTGGAACCAGACATTGATCCAGCTTGGTATCTGGGCATTTGCCCTGACCGTTATTTTCCAACTGGTGACACTGCCTGTGGAATTCAATGCTTCCCACAGAGCTATCGTGAAGGTGGAAGAATACGGGTTATTAGGCAGTGAAGAAGTAAGCGGCGGCAAAAAGGTGCTGACGGCAGCGGCTCTGACCTATGTGGCAGGAGCGGCCTCCTCCGCATTACAGCTGCTCAGACTGATCCTGCTGTACGGCGGCAATCGCAGAAGGAGAGACTAATCTTGAGTGATCATGCAACGACCGATACAAGAGAGATTATAGTGGAGATCCTGCTCAGTCTGGAAAAGGGGCAGGATTTTTCCCATAAATTGATGAAAGCGGTTCTGGATAAATACGATTATCTGGATCCCAGAGAGAAAGCGTTTATTAAAAGAGTCACGGAAGGTACGATAGAGAGACAGCTGGAGCTGGACTATTATCTGGATCGGTTTTCTTCTGTTCCGATCCGGAAGATGAAGCCTCTGATCCGCTGTCTTCTTCGCATGAGTACTTATCAGATCCTGTATATGGACGCAGTTCCCGACAGTGCGGTGTGCAATGAGGCCTGCAAGCTGGCGGCCAAAAGAGGCTTCCGTACCCTGAAAGGCTTCGTCAATGCGGTGCTGCGTAATATTTCCCGCAGCAAGGAACAGATGCCGTTGCCGGATCCCAAGGATACGGTGAAATATCTGAGCATAAAATATTCCATGCCGGAATGGATCGTGAATCTGTGGCTGCCTGCATATGGCAGAGAAGGAACGGAAACACTTTTAAAAGGACTCCTTTCCATTCATCCGGTATCCCTGCGGTTCTCCACGGAACTGACCGAAGCGGAGAGAGAGTCATTGGCGGAGAAAATTGAGAAAACCGGTGTACGTCTGCAGCAAAGCAGGGAACTTCCTTATGTGTATCTGGCACAGAATCTGGAAAATGTAAGTGAACTTCCGGGCTTTGCGGAAGGCAAATTTACCGTGCAGGATGCCAGCTCCGCACTTGCAGTGGAAGCGGCAGGTATATGCCCAGGTAATACGGTCATGGATCTGTGTGCGGCTCCGGGTGGCAAGACGATCCTGGCGGCGGAATTTGCAGGGGAAGCAGGCCACGTCGTGTCCCGTGATATATCTGAATACAAGACGGACCTGATCCGGGAGAATCTGGAGCGCATGAACCGTAGGAATGTGGAGGTTCAGGTGTATGATGCCACGGTGCATGATCCGGAGAAGGAAAAATATGCGGACGTGGTGCTGATGGATGTCCCCTGCTCTGGTCTTGGTGTTATGGGAAAAAAGAGAGATATCAAATATCATGCCACACCGGAAAGCCTGCAATCCATCACAGAACTGCAAAGGCAGATCGTGGCAGCCGGATGGCAGTATGTGAAGCCGCACGGTGTACTGCTCTACAGTACCTGCACGATCCACCGCGGGGAAAATCAGGAGATGGCAGTCTGGATCACAGAGAATTTCCCGTTTGTACTGGAAGAAGAGAGACAGCTTCTGCCGGGAACGGATGAGACCGACGGATTCTATTATGCAAGACTGCGCAGAAAAGTGTGAGAGATAAGAAGTAAGAGAACGAAAAATGGATACGAAAAAAGATATCAAATCCCTGAATCTGGAAGAATTGAAGACAGAGCTGGAGAGCATGGGAGAGAAGGCCTTCCGGGCAAAGCAGATGTATGAATGGATGCATGTGAAGCTGGTCAGGAGCTTTGATGAAATGACCAACCTCTCCGCAAAATTCAGGGAGCAATGTAAGGAAAAATATGAATACACTTGTGTAAACCCTGTCAGAATACAGGAGTCCAAGATCGACGGAACGAAAAAATTCCTGTTTGAATTATCTGATGGCAATGTGGTGGAAAGTGTCTGGATGCAGTATAAGCATGGCAACAGTGTGTGCATTTCTTCACAGGTTGGATGCCGTATGGGCTGTAAATTCTGTGCGTCTACGCTGGACGGACTGGAACGGAATCTGACTCCTTCCGAGATGCTGGATCAGATTTACGCCATCACAAGACTGACGGGGGAGCGGGTCTCCAATGTGGTAGTCATGGGCACTGGGGAACCGATGGATAATTATAACAATATTTTGAAATTTCTGCATCTTCTGACCGATGAGAACGGTCTGAACATCAGCCAGAGAAATGTCACGGTGTCCACCTGTGGAATCGTGCCCAGAATGCGGCAGCTGGCGGATGAAAAGCTGCAGATCACACTGGCATTGTCCTTGCATGCCACCACCGATGAAAAACGAAGAAAACTGATGCCCATTGCCAACCGGTATTCTATCAAAGAGTTGATGGAAGTCTGTCAGTATTATTTCGAACAGACCGGACGAAGGATCACTTTCGAATACAGTCTGGTGGGCGGTGTGAATGATACGGAAGAGGATGCCAGGGAACTGATCGCCCTGGCGAAGCCGTTGTGCTGCCATATCAACCTCATCCCGGTCAACCCCATTAAAGAGCGGGATTATGTGCAGTCGGATACGAAGCACATTCAGGCATTTAAAAATAAACTTGAAAGTAAGATGATACATGTTACAATTAGAAGGGAGATGGGCCGGGATATTGACGGAGCCTGCGGACAGTTAAGACGCCGTCATACGCAGGAGGCGAAGAACCCGGGGGAACTCTCACAGGAGGAAGTTTGACGTGCTTAAGACGTTTTCCATAACCGATATCGGAAGGAAAAGAAAAGTAAATCAGGACTATATCTATACCTCTGAAAAACCGGTGGGAAATCTGCCGAATGTATTTATCGTGGCAGATGGTATGGGTGGTCACAATGCGGGAGACTATGCGTCCAAGGTAACGGTAGAGACCATGCTTGCCGAGATGGAGAATTCTTTTGAGAAGAATCCCACCCTGATCTTCCGCAAAGCCATTGAGGAAGCCAATGATGTGATCCGCAAGAGAGCAAGCGAGGATGAAAAGCTGGAAGGAATGGGGACTACGGTCGTGGTGGCATCCTGCATGGGCAGATTCTTACAGGTGGCCAATGTAGGAGACAGCAGACTCTATGTGGTGGGCAGCAAGATCCGCCAGATCACAAGAGATCATTCGTATGTAGAAGAAATGGTACGGATCGGAGAACTGGATCGTGCCGATGCAAGGAACCATCCGGATAAAAATATTATTACCAGAGCGGTAGGGGCGGAAGACAAAGTGGAGCCGGATTTCTTTACCGTGGAATTACAGGAGGGTGAGATCGTCCTTATGTGCTCGGATGGTCTGACAAATATGCTGGAAGACGAGGAAATCCGCATGATTATCAGCGGAGCCAGAGACCTTGTGGAGAAGGCAGAGAGCCTGGTGGAGGCGGCCAATGCCAACGGCGGCAGAGACAATATCAGTGTGATACTGATCGAGCCGTGCGCGTAAATTACCCAGCTTTTTTGGAAATGGAGAGCAAGTATGATCAAAATAGGAATGATGATCGGCGATCGCTATGAGATCCTGGAAAAAATCGGAACCGGCGGTATGTCAGATGTCTATAAAGCAAAATGTCACAAGCTGAATCGCTATGTGGCGATCAAGGTATTGAAGCAGGAATTCAGCGAAAATGCTAATTTTGTATCCAAATTCCGGATCGAGGCACAGGCGGCAGCAGGACTGATGCACCCCAATATTGTCAATGTCTATGATGTCGGGGAAGAGAACGGAATCTATTATATCGTCATGGAACTGGTAGAGGGTATTACCCTCAAAAAGTACATTGAGAAGAAGGCCAGACTGTCTTACAAGGAAGCGGTAAGTATCGCCATCCAGGTAAGCATGGGTATTGAGGCTGCACATAATAATCATATTATCCATCGGGATATCAAGCCGCAGAATATTATTATCTCCAAGGACGGCAAAGTCAAGGTGACGGACTTCGGTATTGCCAAGGCAGCTACCAGTAATACCATCACTTCTAATGTCATGGGAAGTGTACACTATACTTCTCCCGAGCAGGCCAGAGGGGGTTACAGCGATGAAAAGAGTGATATCTATTCGCTGGGTATCACCATGTTCGAGATGCTGACGGGAAGAGTTCCTTTCAACGGGGAGACTACGGTTGCCATTGCCATCAAGCATATTCAGGAAGAAATGCCGTCTCCGAAGGAGTTTGTACCGGAGATCCCTTCCAGCGTAGCCAGTATTGTACTGAAATGTTGTCAGAAGTCTCCGGACCGCAGATACCAGAATATGGCAGAACTGATCGCGGATCTGAAGCAGTCCCTGATCAACCCGGAGGAAGATTTCGTGGTGAACACCGATCCGGATATGGAAGGTGGTACCCGGATGATCTCCGATGAGGATATGGCGCAGATCAAACGAAAAGTCCCTTATCAGGGAGGACGGGAATACGAAGAGCCGGATCATGATGAGACCATGCGTCTGCGTTCCGATATCGAAGCCATGTATGAAAACGATGAGGATGGCGAAGACGAGGATAATTACGACTACGACCCCAAGATGGAGCGTGTGACCACAATCCTGGCAATTGTAGCCGGTGTGGTGATCTGTATTATCCTGATCGTTCTGGCAGTGAAGATCTTCGGCGGCAAAAATGAAGGAAGCAGCGACTCTAACTCAGGACCGATCATTACGACCGAAGAGACGGATGCCACAGAAGTGGAAAAGGTCTCCATGCCGGATGTAAAGGGCATGAAGGTAGAAGATGCAAAGAGCACCCTGACCAGTCTGGGAATCCTCACAGAGGTGACTTATGAGGAGTCCGACACGGTAGCGGAAGGTATTGTTATCAATACAGATGTCAGCGTGGGAGCACAGATCGATAAGGGCAGCAAGGTAACCCTGAAAGCCAGTGCAGGAACTCAGGGTGTGGAAGTACCCAATGTGGTGAATCTTACTTTTGATGAAGCCAATACACAGCTGGTAAGCAAGGGATTCCTGGTCAACAAGACAGAGAACTATTCCGATACGGTAGAGTCCGGCCGGGTGATTTCCCAGACCCCCTCCGAGGGCAACAAAGCACCAAAGGGCAGTGTGATCACTGTGACAGTAAGTCTGGGTAAGGAAGATACCAAGATCCGTGTGCCGAATCTGATCGGTCTGTCCGAGCAGGACGGCACGGTAGAAGCCATCGAGGCAGGACTGACCGTAGGCAGTGTGACCTATATCTACAGTGACGAAGTGGGAGAAGGCATGATCTGTTACCAGAGCTATTCCCATGGCTCCTATGTGGAGCAGGGAACTTCCATTGATATCAAGGTCAGTCAGGGAGCTCAGAAGGTGACTTACAAGTGTAATGTCAGCATTGCGGCACCGACGACTTCGGAAGCACCCGGCTATGTATCGGGAATGGAAGTCAGCATCAAACTGGTGACGGATGACAATAACGTACTGCTGGATACCAAGACCAGCACTTTCCCGGTAGCTACCAATTTCAACGGTATGACTGCCTCCGGTGGTACGCTCACCATAACGTATCAGGTGACAAGCGAACCGACCACCACAACGAACCCGGATACCGGGGAGCAGGTGACGGTTCCCGGAACGACAGAAGACCGTTCCTTTACCAGAAGAGTTGAGTTCGTAAAGGAATAAGATCAAAGGCGGGAAGCTATGAAGGGCAAGATTATAAAAGGAATCGCCGGGTTCTATTACGTCCATGTAGCGGACGATGGCCATACAATGGGCACGGTGTACGAATGCAAGGCAAAAGGAGTCTTTCGCAAGGATCACAGAAAACCCCTGGTCGGGGATGACGTGGAGATGGATGTCCTGGATGAGGCACAGAAAAAAGGAAATATCAGGGAATTGCTTCCCAGACACAGTGAACTGATCCGTCCGGCGGTAGCTAATGTGGATCAGGCGCTGGTGATCTTTGCTATCACGAAGCCACAGCCGAATTTTAATCTGCTGGATCGTTTCCTGGTCATGATGCAGCAGCAGGACATTCCCTGCATTATCTGTTTTAACAAGCAGGATATTGACGAGGAAGGCAAAAAGGAAGATTATCGTGCCATTTACGAACAGGCGGGATTCCGTACGATCACGGTCAGCGCAGCCAGACAAGAAGGGATAGATACCATTCAGGAGCTGCTTCGCGGCAAGACCACTACGGTGGCGGGTCCCAGCGGTGTCGGTAAATCCTCTCTGGTAAACTGCCTGCAGTCCGGCACAGTGATGGAGACCGGCTCCATCAGTGAGAAGATCGAGCGGGGAAAGCATACTACCAGGCACTCCGAACTGATCACCATTGCACAGGATACGTATATTCTGGATACCCCGGGATTTAGCTCTCTGGGGTTGTTTCGGTTGGAGAAGGAGCAGCTGGCGGAATTTTATCCGGAGTTTGCCCCTTTTGAAAAATATTGCAGATTCGGAGGCTGCTCCCATATCTCTGAGCCGGTATGCGGTATCAAGGCTGCTGTGGCAGAGGGAGAGATCCCGCAGATACGTTATGAGAACTACTGTCTGCTCTATGATGAACTGAAAAATCAGAGAAAATATTAATTATGAGTGAAGTGCAGAATAATCTAGGGGAAAAATTCAAAGAGACCATTGCGGAAGCGATGAAGACCGGAGATTTTCATGCGTTGAACACGCTGGTGACGGATACGGTCAACGATGCCTTGCGGGAGGCGGATTTCCAGGCAAATCTGTCCAGGGAAGCCACGGAAAAAAAGGTGTGGAATTCCCAGCGCAGCTGGCAGGATAAAAGGCGGGAGGAAGTCAAGACCGAGGCAGAGATCCAGGCAGAACGGCAGCAACGGGAAAAACAGCAGGAGGAGCGCCGCAGGCAGAACGAAGAATGGCACCGGCAGCGCAGAGAGCGGGAAAAGCAGTGGGAAGAACAACGGAAGGCTCAGGCAGAGCAGAACCGTGCACGGAATCAGGCACAGCCGGTGACACCCAGCAAAGCTACTGCGGCAGAAATGACTTCTCTGGTCAAAATGGAAAAGAAGGGAAATGTGTCCGGAACATTGTGTACTGTGTTCGGCGGGATCGGACTGGGGTTCAGCGGACTGGGACTTCTGGTACAGCTGTTACTGGCAGCTTTTCAGGCAGCATCTCTGAGTGCGGCGATCCTTCCGGGGGTATTGTCTCTGGTATTTTTAGAGATGATCTCTTATGGCAACGGACAGCGTAGAAGATTAAAACGTGCGGAGAAATATCTGGAATTGTGCGGCACCAAAATGTATGGTGTGATCAACGAAATGGCCCGCTATACCGGAAAAAGTGTCCGCTATGTCAGAAGGGATCTTCGTAAGATGTTAAAAGCCGGAATGTTTCCGGACGGACATCTGGATGATAAAGAGACCTGCTTTATGCTCAATAATGTGATCTACCGTCAGTATCTGGAGACGGAGAAAGCCTATCTGGAGCAGAAGAAGATCAGTGAGCAGGAGAAGGAACAGAATACAGCGGGCACCGATACACAGGATACGGATCAGAACCGCAGAGAGCAGGAACTGCACAGTATTGTGGCAGAAGGAATGGAATACATCCGTCATCTGCGGGATCTGAATGACAGGATCGAAGGAGAAGCTATCTCTGAGAAGCTGTACCGGCTGGAAAATCTGTTGAAGGAGATCTTTGACCGAGTGCAGGAGCATCCGGAGCAGATGCACCGGATGCATAAGCTGATGGATTATTACCTGCCTACTATGTTGAAACTGGTGGAGCAGTATGCGGAATTTGACGAGATCAGCAGCCCGGGAGAAGATATTCTCGATGCCAAAAAAGAGATCGAAAAGACACTGGATATGATCAATCAGGCATTCGTTACATTGCTGAACAATCTGTTCCGGGATGCAGCCTTTGATGCGTCAGCGGATGCACAGGTATTGCAGACGATGTTGGCCAGGGAAGGGCTGACGGAATCGGATTTTGTAAGAGAAAAAAGTGTATGACAGCAGGAAAGCAATGCTGATGGTAAATAAAAAATCATGAGAGAGTATGGAAAGGCGGGGTTATAAGTATGAATATGGATCTGGATGCAGCAACAAAAGAGGCACCTACCCTTACACTGGATCCCTTTGCGGAGGCAAAGGCAGAGATCGTGGAGAAGAAGCCGGAGGAACTGGTAGAGGAGCAGGCTGTTCCGGAGATGGAACTGACACCGGAAGAACAGAAAATGGTAGATGATTTTGCGGGACAGATCGATCTGACCAATACCCAGGCGGTATTGCAGTACGGTGCGGGGAGTCAGAAAAAGATCGCAGATTTCTCTGAGACAGCACTTAGCAATGTCCGGACCAAGGATATGGGCGAGGTTGGACAGCTGTTGACGGATGTAGTGGCACAGCTCAAGGATTTTGATACAGAGGAAGACAAGGGATTCTTCGGCTTGTTTAAAAAGAGCGGGGATAAGCTGAATAATCTGAAAGCAAAGTATGATAAAGCGGAAGTGAACATCAGCAAGATCTGTGATGCCATGGAAAATCATCAGGTGGTGCTGCTAAAAGATGTGGCGGTACTGGACAAGCTGTATCAGCTGAATCTGAATTATTTTAAAGAACTGTCCATGTATATTCTGGCAGGTAAAAAGAAACTGACACAGGCGAAAAACGTGGAATTGCCGGAACTTCTGGAAAAAGCACAGAAGAGTGGACTGCCGGAGGATACGCAGGCTGCGAAGGATTTTGCAGCAATGTGTGAGAGATTCGAGAAGAAGATCTATGATCTGGAACTTACCAGAGCCATTTCTCTGCAGATGGCACCCCAGATCCGACTGATCCAGTCCAATGATATCGCTATGTCCGAGAAGATCCAGTCCACACTGGTGAATACGATCCCTCTGTGGAAGAGCCAGATGGTCATTGCCATCGGTCTGGATCATGCCACCGATGCAGCCAAGGCACAGCGTGCAGTATCGGATATGACCAATGAACTGTTGAAGAAAAATGCAGAAGCACTGAAAGTGGCATCCGTGGAGACAGCGAAGGAATCTGAGAGAGGTATTGTGGATATCGAGACCCTCAAGACCACGAACCAGACACTGATGACCACACTGGATGAAGTCATGAAGATCCAGGAGGAAGGCCGTGCCAGAAGACAGAGCGCAGAGGAAGACTTACAGCGGATCGAAAATGAAATGCGTGAGAAACTGCTGGAGATGAGCCAGTCATCCCATACATGATTTTTACATAATTTTAAGCAGAGAAATCTTGACGAAACCACCAGAGGAAATTAAAATAAAATGTATATAGGTTAATTAACGGAAGGAGCAGGAAACAAATGAAAAAACTGGAAGAAATGCTAAGGGAGAAACCAATTAAAAATAAGCTTTCTTTTGTGTTCCGCATTATGGATGTTTTATATGTGGTGTTGGCACTGGTGGCAGTTGTGGAATTGATACATTCAAAAAGCTATGTGGGAAGCGTAATTGTTGTGATCATAGTTGTATTAGCTATTGCATTTAATGCAGCTATGTCAAAAATGCTTACCAAAATGCTGGTGGAACCTATTGAAAGCCTGGTAATGGCAGCTGAAAAGATTACAGTCGGTGACTTCGAGATCGGCACTCCTTATGAGTCCGAGGATGAGCTGGGACGCTTATCCGATAGTTTTGAGACCGCAGCCGGTATTTTGAAAAAGGTTGTATCAGATCTGCAGGATATTGTAGAGCATTTTGCTGAGGGTAATTTTGATGTACATAGCAACTGCCCCGATGCGTATGTAGGACAGCTCCGCAATGTACTGGATGAACTGGATGATATGGTGAACAAGGTCAGTGAGACTATGCACGGTATTCAGGGATCTTCCGAACAGGTGTCTGCCGGAAGCAATCAGCTGGCTGTCAGTGCACAGGATATTGCAGAAGGTGCTACCAGTCAGGCTGCAGCTGTTGAAGAACTGGTGGCTACCGTAGAAGAAGTAACGAATCAGGTACTGGAGAACACCAAGTCTACCGATATCGTTCACGATAAGGCAAAACAGGTAGGTATCGAGGCAGCCAACAGCCAGCAGAAGATGGATGAGCTGGTAGATGCCATGAAGAAAATCGATACCACGACCCAGAATATCGAGAAGATCATCGCAGATATCGAGAATATTGCATCCCAGACCAATCTGCTGTCTTTGAATGCTTCCATTGAGGCAGCAAGAGCAGGGGAAGCCGGAAGAGGTTTCGCAGTCGTGGCTGACCAGATCAGACAGCTGGCAGAAGAGAGTGCAAATTCCGCAGTAGAGTCTAAGAAGCTGATCGAAGAATCCATGAACGAAGTAGGAGTGGGTAACAGGGTTACCAGGGAGACCAACGAAGCAATGCAGAAGGTTATGACCGAACTGGATCAGATCATCCAGGAGGTTGCTAATATCCGTACTGCATCCGACAGACAGGCAGTATCTGTCAACAACATCAAGAAGGGTGTGGAGGACATCAACGATGTTATCCAGTCCAACTCCGCAGCAGCAGAGGAGACTTCCGCTACCAGCGAGGAGCTTTCCGCTTCCGCTACTACTTTGAACGAGTTGTTAGAGCACTTCAAACTGCGCGGTTAATCGGAGGATGTTTTCCCAAGATCGTAATAGAGAGAACAGAAGAACCATAGCTGAAACCACAGCTGTGGTTCTTTTCATATCGGAGGAGTAATGAGTAATAAGGAAATGCTTCATAGAAAACAATATAGGATAGCGGCGGTAGTGGCCGGTCTGGCGCTTGCAGTAAGTATGACAGCCTGTGGTGCACAGAAAGGGACTGAGGGGACGGAAAGCGTGGAAACTATGGAAAACGTGGATCCTGTGGTTCCCGAGAGCGTAGTAGCATCCGTGGAGACAACAGAAAATGAGAAAAACGCAGAGGAATTCGGTAGAGAAACGCCGGCGGAAACGTCTGTGCCGCAAGGGGCGGCGAATAGTGCAGGACATGAAATGGTGACTTCGGGGACCGACAAAGTTCCCGGGGGAGAGGCTGCGGTGTCGCAAAGCGGTATGCCGACAGAGGCCGCAGGCAGTCAGACAGAAACGGTAGCCGGTCAGCCGGAGGCTATACAGAACCAGTCGGTGGAATATACCGACTTACAACAGATCACTCTGAATCCGGACTGGGAATATGCGGATCATTCGAAGATAAATACCGGAGCCGCAGTACTATACCGGGCACCAGAGGAGTCCGGAAGCAAGGGAATCATTATCGGAGTGAATGCGGGACATGGCACCGCCGGTGGGGCCAAAGTAAAGACGCTGTGCCATCCGGACGGTTCAGCCAAGACTACGGGAGGCAGTACGGCAGCGGGAGCTACGGAAGCTGCGGCAGTGTCCGGAGGCATGACATTTCAGGACGGGACACCGGAGCGAACGGTTACTTTGCAGATGGCACAGATCCTGCGGGACAAACTGTTGGCCTCTGGCTATGATGTACTGATGCTCAGGGACGGAGAGGATGTGCAGTTGGACAATGTGGCCAGGACCGTGATCTGCAATAACGTGGCAGACTGCCATATCGCACTGCACTGGGACAGCGGTGACGGCAAGAATTACGACAAGGGATGCTTTTACATCTCTGTGCCGGAAGTACTGAAGAGTATGGAACCGGTGGCATCCCACTGGCAGCAGCACGATGCTCTGGGAGCGGATCTGGTGGAAGGGCTGCGGGGACAGGGAGCAACGATCTATGGAAAAGGAAACATGAGCATTGACCTGACCCAGACTTCTTATAGTACGATCCCTTCCGTGGATATGGAACTGGGAAATGCATATTCCGATCACAGCAATGCTGTACTGGATCAACTGGCGGAAGGATTGCTGCAGGGGATTAACGTTTATTTTCAACAGCAGTAAGATTGGATAGAGCGGCAATGCATTGATCGGAGATGAATTTCAAAAGAAATCCCAGCACTGCCATCAGCAGCAATTCAACGAGAAACAAACCTAAAACACCCACCATACCGCGCATATAGGGAATAGCCCTCGGAGTGATAAAATAGATAATGATATGGTGGACCAGAAATACTTCATAAGAGTAGTTACTTATCGTACGGAGAAATCGGCCGTTTCCTTTTTCGAGAACCGGTTCCAGGCATGCAGCGGAAATCCAGAAGGCAACGGCCAGTATCGTTATTTTCAAACCGGTGCTGATGGGAAGTGCAAAAGGGCACAGAACAAAGAAAATCACCACCGGCAGGGATAAGAAAATCCATTTAGGATTGAATTTTTCATGATAATAACCAATCATCATACCGATTACGAACTCGTAGCCCTTCAGGAAGAAGTTCATATGGATGGGGACGGAGAAATCGTAATGAAATAAAACAATCAAATAAATCCCGGTAGCGATGATAAAAAAGAACTTTTCACTTTTTATCATAAAAAATCGAAGCAATGGAAAGATCAGATACAACAGAATAAGACATCCCAGAAACCATTCTCCGATGGTAAGGGAAAAGGTGCTGATCCCGTGCATGCTGACCCAGGAATCCATTCCAAGAAAAGTAAAAACAATTCTCCACGCAGGAATTCCTTCAGGAAAAATATTGTGGACGGAATGGCTCTGGAAAAGGAGAAACAGGAAATAAACAATGTAAAGTATATAAAAGGGAATCAGGATGCGCAGAAATCTTTTCTTATAATATTTTGCGAGGCTGAAGTTCTCCTTCGCGGTATAGGAGAGACTGGCACCGGATAACATGAAAAATACAGCAACACCCAGGGTTGCCAGATGCATATTGCTGTTGGAAAACAGAGGATTGAGTCTCTCTACAGGACAGATTCCGGAGAGATAGAGCTGAAAGAGCAGATGATAAAAAATAATGAAGCAAAAGCAGGTACATCTAAGCAAATCAAAATAATGTATTCTTTTCATTAATTTTTCCTCTTTGGTTTATGATATTGCATATTATAGCATATTTTTATTTCGAAAGAAAAGTATTTAGGTGTTTGAAAAAAACACATATTATGCTATAATTTTAGATTATATTGTTCAACTAATAAACAGAAAGGCAAAAATTCCGTTTATAGAGGGATTTTTGAACGGGTAAAGATAAAATGAAGCTGGGTATCGTAGGTCTTCCCAACGTGGGAAAGAGCACACTTTTCAATTCCCTGACCAAGGCGGGAGCAGAATCCGCCAACTATCCCTTCTGTACCATCGACCCTAACGTGGGTGTGGTAACAGTTCCGGATGACAGACTGAAAGCACTGGGCGAGATGTATCATTCCAAGAAGGTAACTCCCGCAGTGATCGAATTCGTGGATATCGCAGGTCTGGTAAAGGGTGCCTCCAAGGGTGAGGGACTGGGCAACCAGTTCTTAAGCAATATCCGTGAAGTGGATGCTATCGTACATGTGGTAAGATGTTTCGAGGATCCTAATGTCATTCATGTGGACGGCAGTGTGAACCCTCTGCGTGATATCGAGACCATCAATCTTGAGCTGATCTTCGCAGATCTGGAAGTACTGGAGAGAAGACTGTCCAAGGTAGTCAAGGCAGCCAGAATGGACAAGACCTATGCCAAGGAGCTGGCACTGCTTGAGCGTATCAAGGAGCATCTGGAGAGCGGTAAGATGGCAAAGAGCCTGGATGTTACCGATGAGGATGAACTGGCTCTGTTAAAGGAATACAATCTGTTGACTTATAAGCCTGTGATCTATGCAGCCAATGTAGCCGAGGATGATCTGGCAGATGACGGCGCATCCAATGAGATGGTGGCAAAAGTAAGAGAGTTCGCAGCCGGTGAACACAGTGAGGTATTCGTGATCTGTGCACAGATCGAGGAAGAGATCTCCGAGCTGGATGATGATGAGAAGGCAATGTTCTTAGACGACCTGGGATTAAAGGAATCCGGTCTGGAGAAACTGATTAAGGCAAGTTATCATATCTTAGGTCTGATGAGCTTCCTGACTGCAGGAGAGGATGAGACCAGAGCATGGACCATCAAGATTGGCACCAAGGCACCTCAGGCAGCCGGCAAGATCCACTCCGATTTCGAGAGAGGCTTCATCAAGGCAGAAGTAGTAAACTACAAGGATCTGCTGGAGCAGGGCTCTCTGGCCGCTGCCCGTGAAAAGGGTCTGGTCGGCATGGAAGGCAAGGATTATGTAGTGCAGGACGGCGATGTGATCCTGTTCCGCTTCAACGTGTAATACTAAGATCCGCAATAGACAGATTACGAGACTGCTTGCAGGCAGAGTAATCTGTCTATTAGCGGATCAAACATACATGAGCAAGTAGGGCGACAGCCCGGAAGGCGAATGTATGTGCCGGATTCGGGAGCGCAAAGCGCGGAGAAGCCGGATAGTATGGAGCCATGAGCAAGTAGGGCGACAGCCCGGAATGCGAATGTATGTGCCGGATTCGGGAGCGCGAAGCGCGCAGAAGCCGGATAGTATATGTACATGAGCAAGTAGGGCGACAGCCCGGAAGGCGAATGTATGTGCCGGATTCGGGAGCGCAAAGCGCGGAGAAGCCGGATAGTATGGAGCCATGAGCAAGTAGGGCGACAGCCCGGAATGCGAATGTATGTGCCGGATTCGGGAGCGCGAAGCGCGCAGAAGCCGGATAGTACCAAGAAAGGAAATAAATATTATGATGAATGCAGGAGATATTGCATTTCCCCATTTAGGCATTTACCTGGAGAATGTTCCCAGAAGCTTTTCCGTATTCGGTTTCGAAATCGCCTTTTACGGCCTGATCATCGGAATCGGGGTACTGGCAGGCATTCTGATGGCGGTGCATCAGGCAAAGGTGACAGGAGAAAATCCGGATACGATCTGGGATTTCGCCATTTATGCCGTGATCTTTTCCGTGATCGGAGCCAGAATCTATTACGTGGTCTTTGCCTGGGACTATTACAAGGACAATCTGTTAAGCATCTTTAATACCCGTAACGGCGGTATGGCGATCTACGGCGGTGTGATCGGAGCATTCCTGACACTGCTCATTTATTGCAGGATCAAGAAGATCAACCCGTTCCGGCTGGGAGATCTGTGTGTGCCGGGGTTGATCCTGGGACAGATCATCGGCCGCTGGGGTAACTTTATGAACCGTGAAGTATTCGGGGAATATACGGACAGTTTTCTGGCCATGCGGCTTCCTATCGAAGCTGTGCGCAGCCGGGATATTTCTGAGAATGTAGCAGCTCACATTATCGATGGGACCAATTACATTCAGGTACATCCCACTTTCCTCTACGAGAGCCTGTGGAATCTGATGATCCTGATCCTTATGCTAGTGTACCGCAAGCACAAAAAGTTCGAGGGTGAGATCTGTCTGCTGTACTTCGGAGGCTATGGTCTTGGCAGATTCTGGATCGAAGGTATCCGGACAGATACCCTGTTTATCCCCGGAACGACCCTCGCCGTATCACAGGTATTATCCTTGTGCATGGTGATCTTCGCAGTGGTGACGGACGTTGTGGTACGTATCCGCCTGGAAAAACAGCCGAAAGTGGAAAAATATTAAAAATTTTTAAAAATTTATTAAGAATATCGAAACAGGAGCAAATACATAGATATTGTGTTTGCTCTTATTTTTATACCAGATATTGTAGCAAAAAGCGCCTTTGCCGTATGACAAGGCGCTTTTTTACGTGGAGCTGTCGAAAAAAGCCACTTGATTTCTCTTGTAAAATACCCTATTTTAGTATAAAATCATAATAAAAGTGGGAGAAAGTGGAGGTAAGTGCCACAAAGTGGTAGATTTTTAGAAAAATGACCTCCTTTTCGTGGCAGTCCCCTTTTGGATGAATGGTGGTGAGTGCGATGTTTATGAGCGAGTACAACCATACGTTAGATACGAAAGGCAGGTTGATCATTCCGGCGAAATTCCGAGAAATCTTAGGAGAGGAATTTGTGATTTCCAAGGGAATGGATGGCTGCTTATTTGTGTATGCCAACGATGACTGGAATGCTTTTGAACAGAAGCTGACCTCATTACCTCTGATCAATAAAGAAGCAAGACAATTTGCCCGTTTCTTCCTGGCCGGTGCAGCTACGGTAGAAGTGGACAAGCAGGGAAGAATCCTGTTGCCGGCACACTTGCGAGAATTCGCTGGACTGGAAAAGGACGTGGTACTGGTCGGCGTCGGCAGCCGTGTGGAGATCTGGAGCAAGGATAAATGGGAGAATATGAACTCCGATACCGATATGGATGAGATCACCAGCACCATGGAAGGACTGGGACTGACCATTTAACGGGTGAAAAACGTGACCGAGAAAGGATGACCGTCGTGGAATTCAATCATTATTCTGTGATGCTGCATGAGACCATTGAACAACTGAATATTAACCCGGACGGCATCTATGTGGACGGAACTTTAGGTGGAGGAGGACATGCCTACGAAGTATGCAGACGCCTGAAAAACGGACATTTCTACGGCATTGATCAGGATGATGCAGCAATCGCAGCAGCATCCGCAAGATTGCAGCCGTTTGGAGATAAAGTGACCGTGATCCGCAACAATTATGTGAATGCAGTGGAGGCCCTCAGAGAATATGGTGTCACCGGCGTGGACGGAATCGTGCTGGATCTGGGAGTATCTTCCTATCAGCTGGATACCGAAGACCGAGGATTTTCCTATCGGTTTGATGCCCCTCTTGACATGCGGATGGATCGCAGGCAGACCCTGACAGCGAGAGATATCGTCAACAATTATTCCGAGATGGAACTGTATCACATCATCCGGGATTACGGTGAAGATCCTTTTGCCAAGAATATAGCGAAACACATTGTGAAAAACAGGGCAGACAAGCCCATTGAGACCACCTTTGAATTAAATGAGATCATCAAAGCCGCAGTCCCGGCAAAGATGCGACAGAACGGACATCCTTCGAAGCAGACTTTCCAGGCAATCCGTATCGAATGTAATCAGGAACTGGAAGTACTGAAAAAGGCGCTGGACGAGCTGATCGATCTGCTGAATCCCGGCGGAAGGTTCTGCATTATTACCTTCCATTCCCTGGAGGACCGGATCGTGAAGAACGCATTCCGCAGGAATGAGAATCCCTGCACCTGTCCGCCGGAATTTCCGGTGTGCGTATGCGGTAAGGTCTCCAAGGGAAAGGTGATCACCAGAAAACCCATTCTTCCCAGTGTGGAAGAACTGGAAGTAAACAGCAGATCCAAGAGTGCAAAGCTCAGGGTATTTGAGAAAAAATAAAAGACTTTAGTAGTGAAAGCGGGGAGAAAGAGTATGGCACAGAGAAGAAGAGTAAGCAATACTCCTTACATATATGATAATACAGCAAGAGACTTACAGATCCGCAGGCAGATGGAGGAGCCTCGGAGACAACTGTCTCATGAGACAAGAAAAAACAGAGAAAAAGCAAGACATATGAGCATCGGCTACGTCACTTTTCTGATGGGAGCCCTGATCGCCTGCGCTGCTTTTCTGGTAAATTATATCCAGATGCAGTCAGAACTGACCACCAAGATCACAGAGGTGTCCAGAATGGAGAGTGAGCTAAACTCTCTGAAGCTGTCAAATGATGAAGAGTACAGCCGGATCACCAGTAATATTAACCTGGAAGAGATCAAGAGAATTGCCATCGGCGAGCTGGGAATGACCTATGCCACCGAGGGACAGGTGATTACCTACGCAAGTAGCAGCAACGACTATATGCGTCAGGCGGATACCAGCCAGAACTAAGTCTGGGAGGCAGAAAGCGTGAAGGAACAGAAGCCTAAGAAATTTTCCATAAAGATGCAGAAAAAACTTTTATGCCTGTATGCCCTGATCATACTGGCATTTATTCTGCTGTCTGTCCGACTGTCCTGGATCGTGAAAGCGGATGGAGCAACCTACGAAAAACAGGTTTTGTCACAGCAGAAATACGACTCCGTGACATTGCCGTTCCGCCGCGGAGACATCGTGGATACCAAGGGAACAAAACTGGCAGTCAGCGAGAAGGTATATAATCTGGTCATTGATTCCTATGTAATGTTAAGCCGTGAGACTTATCTGGAACCGACGATGGAGGCGCTGTCCGCAAATTTCCCGGATCTGGATATGACGGCAGTGAGACAGTATGTGATCAGTCATCCGGATTCTTCCTGGTATGTCCCTCTCAGAAGGCTGACCTATGATCAGATCAGCGGTTTTCAGGCGGCAGCACTGGAGGACAGCAAGATCAAGGGCGTCTGGTTCCAGGAAGAATACAAGAGAGTCTATCCCAATGGTTCCCTGGCGGCGGACGTGATCGGATTCTCCAGATCGGACAACGAAGGACAGTACGGACTGGAAGAGTATTACAATGATGTGCTGAACGGAACCACCGGAAGAGAGTATGGATATCTGAATGATGATGCCAACCTGGAGCGGACCATCAAACCGGCCGTGGACGGCAATACGATACACAGTACCATTGATGCCAATATCCAGGGTATCGTGGAAAAATATCTGAAACAATTCAACGATGAGCATAAGGATGCGGTACATCCCGGTAACGGTGCGGAAAATGTGGGCTGCATTATTATGGAGGTAAATACCGGCAACATTCTGGCCATGGCCAGCTATCCGACCTATGACCTGAACGACACCAGAAATACGGACGCCCTTTTGGGATCCCGTAAGATCGAGATGGTGACCAATGCCAACGGTTATGATGTTCTGACCAAGACAGATACCTATTTTACGCAGGAAGACATTGATGCCTTAACGGATGACGAATTGCTGGACAACCTGAATTACCTGTGGAAGAACTATTGTATCTCCACTACTTACGAGCCGGGTTCCACAGCAAAACCGTTTACTGTGGCGGCAGCACTGGAGAGCGGTGCTATCACCGGCAACGAGCACTATCAGTGTAACGGATCTCTGGAAGTCGGCGGACATACGATCAAGTGTCACAGCTATCGTTCCGGCGGTGAAGGAGATGTATCCGTACAGGATTCCATTGCCTGGTCCTGCAACGTGGCGCTGATGAAGATTGCAGCTACTTTGGGAAAAGAAGAGTTTGCCAAATTCCAACAGACCTTTAACTTTGGATTAAAGACTAACGTGGATCTGGCAGGAGAAGCGAGAACGGCAAGCCTCCTGTTCCCGGTGGATCAGATGGGCAGTGCCGATCTGGCTACCAACAGTTTCGGACAGAACTTTAATGTAACAATGATCCAGATGATCACGGGATTCTGTTCCCTGATCAACGGCGGTTATTATTATGAGCCGCATATGGTGGATAAGATCACCAATTCTAACGGCGCAACAGTGGAAAACATCGAGCCCAGAGTACTGCGTCAGACCATTTCCGAGAGCACCTCGGCGAAGATCAGACAGTACTGCCGGGCTACCGTAATGGAAGAGGGTGGTGACCGCAGAACCGGTAGAACCGCAAGACCTGCAGGCTACGCCATCGGTGGCAAGACCGGTACCGCAGAGACCATTCCCCGTAAAAACGGTGAGTATGTCGTATCCTTTATGGGATATGCACCGGCGGATGATCCCCAGATTGCTATCTATGTGGTCGTAGATCGTGCCAATGCATCACCGCAGGATGATGCGAAGTTCGCAACCGGTATTGTACGAAATGTTCTGACGGAAGTATTGCCGTACCTGAATATTTTCATGACGGAGGAGCTGTCTGAGAAGGAGATCCAGGAGCTGGCAGAAAAACAGATCGAGATCACCAATCAGTATACCCAGAAGCCCGAGGACGGTGAAGATCAGAATAACGGTGACGGAACCGGTGATGGACAGACCGGAGACGATCAGACGGGCAGTGGAGATGGAACCGGCGACGCTCAGGGCGGTGATAATACAACGCCTTCCGAGGATTGGAGAAATTATCCGGTGGATCCGGCCACCGGTTATCTGGTAAGCCCGATTGACGGTGGACTGATTGACCCTGTTACGGGAGCGGATGTCGGCGGCGATGATTCCCTGGGGGACAGCCCGGTCAACAATAATCTGCTGAACCAGCAGAATGAATAGTAAGGTAATCTGACGAATAGCCTCACAGCAAGAGCAATAAAATGTAAAAAGCTCTTGTTGTGAGGTTTTTTTATGGCAGATCATCAGAATCGTTTCTTTCATCGGAAGAAGATCATGACCATATTTTTCGTATGTGCGGCAGTGCTCTGCGGACTGTTGGGAAGACTATTGTATCTGATGGTATGGCGGGCGGAATATTATGAGGAAGCGGCCACAAGGCTGCACGAAAGAGAGCGCAGCATCAAGGCGGCGAGAGGACGGATTTTGGATCGCAACGGGGTCGTGCTGGCGGACAACAAGATGGTCTGTACGGTATCGGTGATCCACAATCAGATCGAGGAGCCGGAGCAGGTGATCGCCATACTGGTGAAGGAACTGGGAATCTCCGAGGAAGAGGCCAGAAAGCGGGTGGAGAAATATTCCTCCATCGAGCGGGTGAAAAGCAACGTGGATAAGACCGTGGGAGACCGGATCCGGGAATATGATCTGGCCGGGGTAAAAGTGGACGAAGATTACAAGAGATATTATCCTTACGGGGATCTGGCCAGCAAGGTGCTGGGTTTTACCGGAGGAGACAATCAGGGAATCATCGGACTGGAAGTGGTATATGAAGAGATCCTGCAGGGGGATCCGGGAATGATCCTGACGATCACGGACGCCAAGGGGATCGAGGTGGATACGGCAGGGGAGCGTCGGGTGGAACCGGTGCCGGGCATGGATCTTCGTATCAGCATCGACCGGAACATCCAGGAGTATGCTACACAGCTGGCGGCGCAGGCCTGTGCTACCAAGGAGGCGGACAGTGTTTATATAGTGGCTATGAATCCGCAGAACGGCGAGATCCTGGCTATGGTGAATTATCCGGAGTTTGATTTGAATGACCCTTATACCTTACCGGAGCTGACGGAAGTGAAGGAGGACGGCAGCATTGTGGCGGTGGACCCGGCCACACTGACGGCGGAACAGAAACAGGAAAAGCTGAATGCCATGTGGCGAAACGGCTGTATCAACGACACCTACGAACCGGGATCCACCTTCAAGATCATCACGGCCGCTGCGGGACTGGAGGCGGGAGTGGTGACCCCGGAAAGCACCTTTTCCTGCCCCGGATTTATCATCGTGGATGATCGTAAGATCCGCTGCCACAAGATTGCCGGACATGGCGGCCAGACTTTTGTACAGTGCATGGAGAACAGTTGTAACCAAAGGGTCTGGATCTGAGGCTGGGGTGAGAGTGGGGAAAACAGGGAATTTCAAAACGGTGGTTTGTAATTTTGTGAATTAGGCGGTATAATAAATGAAAAGGAGAACGGTGAAGTATGGTTAGATTATATACCTCAGGCAAATATTTTAAAGACAACGAAATCATCATAGACAATGATTCTTTTTTTAATAACAATGTATCTGCAAAAAGCCTTTCCGAAAATTCTATTAAGGTCATGGAAGAAGTTGACCATGCAAAGCTATTGGATCAGAATATCGGGAAAATAGAAACTCCTTACGGCATTACTGGTATTCAGGACTTGTCAACGGGGTGCAAAACCATATTGAATTGCATTTTTCTGCAAGAGAACCAGAAGGTATACCCGACGGTCAGAGCGATTAATGCAACGGAATGCGGAAAGAATGCGTTAGAGCAGCTTTTCTGTTATATTGATAAGACTAATATGGACATAGGAATCGTCCTGGAGCATGAGGATGAAATATATGAATGCGGTAATAGAGAGTATTTGATCAACGATTCCGAAAGAATAACAGACTTACTTTTCATGGTGTAGTTTATGGGGAGGTAACATGCAACAGTGTTATGATTGGCAAAGCAATGTTTTGAAATTTACGGATGTAAACGGAAATAAATATAACTTAAAATTCCGGGGAAATAAGACCATAGTGCATGGGGATAGTGCAACGGGAAAATCTTTACTGTGCACTATGTTGAAAAGCTACATCAACGATAATAATAATGCCAGCTTTAAGCCGTATAATGCTGACAATATTTTTATTGTATCAAAGGATAATAAGGACAAGCTTTCCTTACAAAAGGGTAAGCTTATCATAATAGACAGAGCAGAGCTTATACTGGATGAACAGATGGTAGAAATTATCAATGCGGACAGAGGGGACAACAGATACCTGATATTTTTAAGAAAACCTATGGGAATCGAGTTGTCACCGAACTATTTCGGGACGTTGTGCAAGAAGGATGGGGAACTGCAGTTGGAATATGAGTGTTATGTACGGGGGTGGGCATAATTGTTGTATATCATTACAGAGGATTCAAATTCAGCCCGTGATTTCTGGCAATGTGTAGCCCAGACATTCAGATCTGTGGATTCCTTTCTGTTAGTATCATTTCCAATCGGGAGTGATGGACAGACTGCTTCGGGAAATACAACCTTAAAGGCGCAGGTGTTAAGCATATTTCCCAAATTGCAGGCAGGAGATAAAGTATTTGTAGCGGTTGACTGTGTGGCAAACAATACCAAAGGGTTTATTGCACATGACTTTGTGAAATGGGGAACCAGGCTGTGCATGAAAAAAGGCGCTGAGTTTGTTGCTACATCCTATTGGTGCTTTGAGGATCTGTACCTTTCCTATGACGAAGTCTTAGCGATGTACTTGAAGAACCCCGTGGCAGAAAATGTGGTCATTGCTGCATTACAGTATGTACATGATAATTTGCAAAATGGAACAGATTATTTTGATACCAGTCGCGAGATTCAGAACTTTATTGATTTACATAACAGCGCAGGAAAAAACAGAGAACACTTTGCAAACGAACTGCTGATGGAGGTAACAAGGGCATTAAAAGGGAACGGTCATTTTGCGATAACGAAATCAGTGGGAGCGTTCCGGAAATCGGCGGAATGTTGGTTGAGAGATTGCAGTGACATAAAAGAAAATATGGCACAACAGCAAGTGATAAATATATGCGATAAAAAGTGTGAATACTGCTGTAAAGATAAGGGTACCGTAGATAAGCTGATAGATTTAGACACAAGATCCATTTGCAAGGACAGCGGTTACCGGCTTCAGCAGATTTGAGAAGGTGGATACAGGGAAAGCAACCTATTCCTAGCGAGGGCGGTTGCTTTTTTTTTGATGTTTATTTTTTTTGAAATATACACCAAAATTGACAGGGTCAAAATTGGTTATTTTGTAGAGGGCATGAAGCTTCTACATCATCACTAATCACCTTATTAAATCTCTGGCTATTCTCGCCACTGCCAAAACATTTTCCCAGCGTTATTGTATTAAATGTAAGGAGGACAGAAAAGAAAATGTCCGAAACAAAATAGTAAATGCGAAACGCAGGAGGAAAAAATTATGTGCAGAAAATTAGTAGTAACCAACGAGATCTTTTTAGGAACAAGAGCAATCTGTTATGAAGCCTACAGCTTACCCAAGGGGGAAGTCGTGGAACTGACAGAGAAGCAGATCAAAGATGCCCTGAAAGGCATTACTACGGATGAGGTGTATGGTCTGGAGTTATCCGAAGCAGGGGAACTGGTAATGGATAAAAAGAACTTTTTCACCACCAACATGATGAAGAAAATCCACACCAACACTTTAATTCCCATGGTCGAGGAAGATTGTTTAGCCAACCTTTTCTATATTGTGATCGGTACACATAAGGAAAAGGGAAATACCATGTATGATGTGATTTCCTCACGATATGAGAGAACCAGCTTCACGGAGGAAAAAGTAAAAACGCTGTTGGATATGCATATCATCAGTGCCGGGGCGAAACTGGAAAATGGTGCGGTAGTGGTGGCATCTCTGGAAAAACCAACAGCACCTGTGGCGGATGGAAAACAGAAAGAGGATAAGGAGAAGTCGGACACCCTGTAATGGGGTGTCCGTTTCTTTTCGGAGGGCAGCAGTATGAAAGTATATGGATACACGAAAGATAAGCAAGGAATCATGGAAATAGAAAATTCTCTCAAGGCAGAGCAGGCGTTTGTCGGAGGTCTGATAGAATGTACGGCGTTGACAGAAGAGATGCTTTGGAGTATTTGACCAATACAAGACAGCTTGCCTAAATAACAATCATAAGATGTTAATAGATGAAATGAAAAAGGAGTTCGGACAAATGAAATTTGATGTAGTCATAGGTAACCCACCATATAATAAAGGAATGGACTTAGACTTTGTAGACCTAGGTTATAAAATATCGAACAAATATACAGTAATGATAACACCAGCTAAATGGCAAACCACAGCAGATGATTATAGTGGATGTGCAAGTAAAAATATCAATTATAAGCAGTTTCGTGAAATGTATGTACCACACATGAGTTATGTTTGCTTCTATCCACAAAGCATGGAGGTATTTGACATTTACCAAATAGATGGTATTACATGGTTTATTATTGATAAGAACACTCATGACAGTTGTGAAGTAATCAATAAATGTAGAGTAGAAAATAAATAAAAGAGTGGTATTTCGTATAATTATGAGTTAATATGCATCAGACACACTTTTGTAAAAAGGGAGAAGAATTTTAATAGTTATAAAGGATATCAATCTTCATTCAGTAAAAATAATTATTGGAAGATTCAGTAAATAAGAGGACTGGCAGCAATGCTAGTCCTTTTTGTGACGTTTTTTTGGCAGAAAAATGACGTTTTCTTTGTTGAAATCTGTTGTATAATTGGAAACAAGAACAGTAGTTGGGGAATTTTCAAGGGAGGTATAGCTATATGAAAAATGACAACTCGAAAACACCATATGATTCTTATTTAGAATCACTTGAAAGAATGAGAAAATCGTTAATGCCATTAACTAAAACATTGTCTGAAATGACCCTTGATACATCGGCATTAATAGGAGCAGCAGGACTTATGAGCAGTAGAATGGCAGAATTGTGGAAAGGGTATGAGAATGTAGATATATCAAAATCAGCGTCAGCAGTATTGAAAGCTGCTTATACTCCTTTTGAGGTATCAGAGTCATACAAACAATCAATGGAATCTTTTAAAGAGATTGGAAGACAGTTTTCAGCAATAAACATGGCGGAAGAATATAGAAGAAGCCTAGATAGCATACAAAATATTGCAAAATCATTGATGTCAGTAACCACTATTGATACGGCACGTTCAATCCAGAACCTTCAGGAATCAATGAAACTTTTTACGGATAGTGTTATAGCTGAACAGATTAGTCAGTTAGAGAGCATTGATTACAGCAAAATTTTTTCTCAAACACTGCAAAAAAACGGAACTTTTAAAGATGCTGTCGATGCAGCGTATGAATCTCTTCAAGAGGAAGAGAACATCTCAGAAAATGTAGAGTTGGAAACAGACTTTGCAAGTGAACAGGAAATTCAAGACACAATAAATGACCAGATGAATAACCCTGTTGGTTTCCAAGAGAGAGTTGCAAATTGGGCGGCAGAAAAATACAAAAAATATTTTATTGTAATTAACTTTTGGTTACTTATATGGGGGATTTTTATTCAGCCTTATCTTCAGGAAAATTTGGGTCTTCCAGCTATGACTTATGTAGAAAGTAATGTAAAAGAACTTCCTGAAAAAGGAGCTAAAATTGTTGCCCAGTTGAAGGAAAATATAGAAGCAACCATTATTGAAAACACAAATTACTACTACAAAGTTACGTTCACAGACGAGGATGGTGTCCAGAGGGAAGGCTATGTTGCAAAGAGAAATTTGAAAATTATAAAAGAGCCAGAAGCAGAAGAAACGGAGGAAAAGTTACCTCCAGAAGAGTAATAAAAAGGTCTTCTATTGTATTCTCCCTGTCATTGACAGTAATACCAAAAACAGGTAAATATTTGAAAAAATCCCAAGACTTTCTTCTTTTGGAAGGTCAAGGGATTTTTCTTTCAGTGTCTGAAAAATCCGTTTATCACCTTTTCCCGACTGGTTAGTAATTTCCCCACCCATCAACACCTACACCCATCTACCATGTGATTTTCCAACCTCAGACAAAGCAAAAAACAGTAATAAAGCATTTCAGAAAAATATTTTCAAGTTTTCCACGCAGCATTTCCATGAATCCACCAGCACCATCCGAACAGGTGATGAAAGCACTGTGAACCACAGGAGCCAATCTGTCATGTGACCCGACATTCTCATTTTTGGAAGTAGTAGACCATTTTCAGACAGGTTGTTAGTTTTCTAAAGCGCAATAGTCACTTATTTTCCACCGCACTGACCTTTTTTCACTTTTCACCCCGATACGTTCATCGATTTTCCCACAGCGTTCCCCCTGATCGCATAGCGTCCCTACCCCAGAACAGTTTATTTCCGAACTACCTTACATCGTCCCCACCGAAGCCATACCCGTAGCGGTAACAGCACACCTTTTGAAAACGGAACGCATTTGTATTGCGCGCTAGATTAAATAAATTAAGAGGTATATTTACTTGTTAAATAATTAACGATGCACTGCTATGAAAGAATAAAAACATTCGGAAAATAGCGGAAATAATCTTGCATTTTGTGTAGGTCAGCGTTTCAATGGCATACACTGGTAAAAACCTCGTTCGGAGGATGGAATGGCAACTGGATCTGGCGCTAAGAGAGCAGCAAAGGACCGGGAGGTTTCCTTACGGAAGGAAACAGAGGTGCAGTGTGGAATTGTACGGTTACTGTACGAGGACGGAAGTTTATCAGAGAAGGAATATGAGGACATTGTGGAGTTGCTGTATGCAAAAGAAAAAGGAGGAAAACAGAAATGAGCGAGCTTTCAAAATTTTCGTCGCAGACACGGGTGGCAATCTACAACCGGGTGTCTACGGAGAAGAAGGTACAGATGGAGGCACTGGATGTGCAGGTGGCATACACGAGGAAACTGGTGGAGGACAATCACCTTACGATCGTGGATCAGTATATAGAGCCGGAGACCGGCACGGAGGCGGAGCATCGTCTGGAATATCAGCGGATGATTCGGGACATTAAGGCGGATCGGATCGATCTGGTGGTTGTGAAATGTTCGGACAGACTTTGCAGAGATCAGGCGGAATGGCACAATTTTGTGAAACTGCATCTGCAAAAGAAGTTTCAACTGTATTTTTATCTGGATGACCACATCTATGACCATGAGAGGGACGATATAAAATATTCTGTGCAGGCCATCGTGGATGCGGAGCAGAGTAAGATCACTTCCAAGAAAATCAGAGATATTCACAGCAACAGACAGATCTACGCCACGGGTTCCAAGGCACTGCATATATGCAGACCCTTATACGGCTGGGATCGGAATGTGGAGTTTATCGACGAGAACACCAAGCGAGTCTGGTGGACAGTCAACGAAAAGGAAGCCACAGAACTTCGCTACGCCTTGTCACTGGTGGAGCAGGGGATAGGCTTTTACCGTTTAGCCAATATCATGTATGACCGAGGGGTGCGGAGCAAGGGAACCACAGGGTATCACAAGATGCCCTCTGTGCGTATTGCGGCGAATACATGGAAGAAAATGCTGACCTCTCCGATGTTGCATGGAGACTGCATTTTACATAAGGAAGTCAGCAACTTCTACACCAAGGAGCGTGTGAAACTCCCGCAGGAGGACTGGATTTATAAGGAAAACGTGATTCCTCCCATCGTCAGCAGGGAATACCATGAGAAGATCGTTCAGATCATAGATGCAAGGCGGTTCCAGATGGGGTGCTGCAAGGGGCTGGCAGGTACCTACAAATGGAGTAACCGACTGGTCTGCGCAAATTGCAAGAAGCCATACTACAGAATGCACTACAAACTTCATTCCGAAAAAGTCATCACGTGGAAATGCAGCGAGCAGTTTCAGAGAACCCGAAGCACCTGTGACAACATGGTGATAGCGGAGAAAGAGTTAGAGAAGCAACTGGCGGCAGCACTGAAAGAAAAATATGCATACCTTTTCCATATCTCTTCCGGTTTAATCAACGATACGATTCATACCATTGAAAAGGCATTATGCAATTCCGACAATGGAAAAAAACTGAAGGCACTGGAAACCCAGCGTGAACTCCTTTTACGGAATAAGGATGTATTGTTTCATAAGTTAATGAATGGAGTGATTTCCGATGAGGACTTTGGAATCTACAAGGACAGACTGGAAAAGGAACTTCGGGAACTGGAAGAAAAGATAGAGGGACAGAAAGACGGGGAGAAGAGTCTGGCGGATCAGTACCGCCGCTTACAGCAGATCCGGGATACCATAGAAAACAAAAATTATAACGAGCAGGCGATTCTGGAAATTCTCTATGGCTGTGTGGAGGTCATAGAGATTCATAACAACGGGGATATGGATGTCACCATGAGCAAGGAACTGATGCGGAGTAAATTTGAACTATACAGCATTGTGGAATCGGATTACAGTTTATTCTACTTTTCCTTCACTTACAAAAAAGAAACCATCTATGACCGCAACCGGAAAGCCTACAACGAGAAAGTACTGGAACTGATCCGAAGTGAAAAATGCATTACGATCCCACAGATGGCGGAGCGGCTGGGGAACACCTACAGCTATACCTGGCACAGTATCCAACAGTTAAAGGAGCAGGGCAGGATCGTTTATATCAAGGAAAAGTTCGAACATAGCGAATGCTATTGGGAGGTGGTAGAGTAGCCAGCACGTTAAAAAAGTATGCCACCAACCCGAACTCTGACAGTAGTTCCAGACCCCTTGTAACCCGGCATTGATTTCCGTCGGCCTGCGGCTCGGTGTGGACAATTACTACCATTATTTTGAACAGTTCGGCCTAAAACAGCGCACCGGCATCGACCTGCCGGGAGAAGCTGGGACTATCATGCATAAAAAAGAGGATATGGGAAATGTGGAGCTGGCTACCGTGGCTTTCGGGCAGTCTTTCCAGATCACAGCAATCCAGCTGCTGACCACGGCGTCCTCCATTATCAACGGCGGCAACCGGATCACCCCGCATTTCGGCATCGAGGCGTTGAATCGGGACGGGGAGGTGGAAGAGACCTTTTCCTATCCGGTGCAGACGGGGATCGTCTCGGAGGAGACTTCGGCCACCATGCGCTACATTCTGGAAATGGTAGTGGCGGAAGGCTCCGGCAGAAACGGTCAGGTACAGGGCTTCCGCGTCGGCGGCAAGACTGCAACCAGCCAGACTCTGCCCAGAGGAAGCGGACGTTACATATCTTCCTTTATCGGCTTCGCTCCTGCGGATGATCCCCAGGTCATCGCCATTGCTATTATCAATAATCCCCAGGGCATCTACTACGGGGGGCAGGTGGCAGCACCGATCATAAGGCAGCTGTACGAAAATATTCTGCCCTATCTGGGACTGGAGAAGACCGAAGAGCCGGAGGAGACAGCGGAGTCCGGGGAGTGATGGCGGTCGCAGACTTCCCCAGGGACGATGTCGAAAACGATGGAAAGAAAAAGGTTCCGGCGGATGAAAATTTGACAAAATCCGCTGATGCCACCCTTTATAATGTTTCTGAAGGAGGGGTGTGATGCATTATGAACTCTACTTAGACAGTTTGTTCCTCCTCAATTTCGGGATGAATCTGCTGCTGCTTTGCCTAGTGGATCACAGCATGGGCCACACTGCCACGTGGTACCGGCTGCTTGCGGGAGCCGTGGTCGGAGCGGTCTGGTATCTGTTTCCTTTTTTATGGAAAGGAACAGCCGCCGGGAAGCTGTTGCTTTGTTTTCTGCCGGGGACAATACTTATGCTGTATGTGACATTTCACATTCGCAGCCTTGGGACGTTGTGGAACTATTTCCGAAAACTGATGCTGTCCACCTTCCTGATCGGAGGCATTCTGGCGGCACTGCTTCGGGGATTCCCAATGGGAAGAAATTATATGCCTGGGATCGGTATGACCCTTGGAGTCGGAGCATTCTCCGGCTGGATACTTGTGCGGGGGCGCAAAAAGGAAGCGGAACAATCCTGCTATTGTGAGGTTGTGTTACAGGGAGCGGAGGGACCGTTGCGCATTCATGCATTGGTAGACTCCGGCAATACCCTGACCGAACCTATCAGCGGAGCACCGGTATCGGTGCTGGACGCACGGATATTTTATCGGCTGTGGCCGGAGGGATTGTCTGGATTCCGGGTGATTCCTTATCACAGTGTAGGGAAAAAGAGCGGGATCCTTAAGGGATATCCGGTGCCGCAGATGACGCTCATACAGCAGGGTGTGGAACGAGAATACAGAAATGTATACCTGGCAGTGAGTGAGGAGATCGCGGGAGAAGAGATCCAGATGCTGTTACCTCCTGCGCTGTTGCAGGAGACGAACAAAGCACGAAGGAAGAAGGAAAAAATAAAAGAGCCGGACGATCCGGCAAGGCACAATGTGGCAGATAGGAGTAAATATGGTCTTAAAGATAGCAATACCGGGAAAAATGCAGTTTAAAATGATGCGCAGGGAGCCTTATCTGCTGCACCGGAAAGGAGATGTCCACTATATCGGTGGCGCGGAGGTACTGCCGCCGCCCCTGCCCAGTGAGCAGGAGAATCAGGTGATCGGTGATCTGGGGACGGAATACGAGGATGAGGCGAAAGCCATCCTGATCGAACATAACCTGCGTCTGGTGGTCTACATAGCCAAAAAATTTGACAACACCGGTGTGGGGGTGGAGGATCTGATCTCCATTGGCACCATCGGACTGATCAAGTCTATCAACACCTTCAATCCGGAGAAGAATATCAAGCTGGCAACCTATGCTTCCCGGTGCATTGAAAATGAGATACTGATGTATCTGCGCCGGAATAACAAGACGAAAATGGAAGTCTCGATTGACGAGCCGTTGAATGTAGACTGGGACGGCAACGAGCTGCTGTTGTCGGATATTCTGGGGACGGATGAGGATGTGATCTATCGCGGTATAGAGAATGAGGTGGAGCGGAAGCTTCTCATGAATGCCGTGAGCAAATTGTCCAAGCGGGAGAAGACCATCATCAGACTTCGGTTCGGACTGGGGACAGTGGACGGACAGGAGATGACCCAGAAGGAAGTGGCCAATCTGTTGGGAATCTCACAATCCTATATTTCCCGACTGGAGAAAAAGATCATGCGGCAGCTGAAAAAGGAGATCAGCCTGCATATTTGACTTTGCATTCGGGACGGATACATGATACTATATAACATGTGCAGAATTGTGGGAGCTGCGTGGCAACAGAGCAGTTCGTGAACCATATAATACAGACAGGATAGTTTTCAGGTAACGGAATCGGAAGTAACCAAAAAGGACAAATACATGATACAGCGTGATGATATATTATCAATGGAATATTTAAAAAAGACGGAATTCACCGGATGCCACCAGGGGATGCGTTACCGTCTGGAGCAGACTGAGGATCCGGAAGGCGGCAAAAAGCTTCTCGTGACGGTCTGGCCGGAGCCCTTTAACTTTTTAAAGACACCGGAGGAGAAGAAACAGAGGGCCATGTTCTCCTTTGACGAGGATGGAGTGGTGGATGCGGTCGGCTGGATGAACGACAGATTATTTGAGAACAAAAAGCTATGGGACGAGGCGCCTTCCCGCTGGGACACTTACCAGATGTAAAACGGGAATTTTAAGAGACAGATATAGGATGAAGAAAGAATGATTTGGAAATATATAATAAGGGATCTGAACGGTGCCATACAATATCTGCCCTATGGTGTGATGGCCGGTGCCGTCATGGGACTGATCCTGAATGCAATGAATGCCAGGAGGGAGCGGAAGGGAAAAGAAGCCTTTCCGATGGCAGGTCTCATGGTGTTTTCTTTGTACCTCATGATCATACTGGTGATCACTTTTTTCTCCAGAGAGGATGGCAGCCGGAACCGTGCCATGGATCTGGAGCTTTTCTCCACCTGGGGGATCAATACGAGAAATAACGCCTTCGTGGTGGAAAACGTGCTGCTTTTCATCCCGTATGGCTTTGCATGCCCCTGGGCATTTCCCTGGCTTAGGGGATTTTTCAGGAACATCTTTGCGGCTTTTGCGACCAGCCTGGGAGTGGAGACTTTCCAGCTCATTACCGGCAGAGGTTATTTTCAGATCGATGATATCCTGACCAATGTGCTGGGAGGAATCATCGGATACTGGATGTTTTGGCTGGTGTATCATACGTTACAGAGAATACGAGGATCAAGGTCTATGCGGTAAGATAGCCTCGCATAGCTTTCAATGCATTTTTTTCAAGACGGGAGACCTGGGCCTGGGAGATGCCGATCATGTCGGCGACCTCGGTCTGGGTCTTTCCTTCGAAAAAGCGCAGAGAGATGATATGACGCTCTCTGTCGTTCAGACGTTTCATGGCTTCACTGAGGGAGAGATGTTCCACCCACGTCTCTTCCTTATATTTTTTTTATCACTGATCTGGTCCATGACGTAGAGGGTGTCGCCGCCGTCGGTATAGACCGGTTCGTAGAGACTCATGGGGTTCTGCATGGCATCTAAGGCATAGACGATGTCTTCCTTGGAGATACCCACCTCCGCGGCGATCTCTTCCACGGTAGGCTCCTTCAGATTTTTTCTCGTCAGTGTATCTCTGGCGTAGATTGCCTTATAGGCGGTATCCTTCAGGGAGCGTGATACACGAATGCTGCTGTTATCCCGTAAGAATCTGCGGATCTCACCGATAATCATTGGAACCGCGTAGGTGGAAAATTTTACACCCAGCGTGGAATCAAAATTGTCGATGGCCTTGATCAGACCGATACAGCCGATCTGGAACAGATCGTCCACATTTTCCGCACTGCCGGAAAAGCGTTTGATCACGCTCAGGACCAGACGCAGGTTGCCTTCGATGTAGGTCTCTCTGGCGGCGGTATCTCCCTCCCGGATCTTTGCGAAGAGAGCTTCCTTGTCCGCTGCCTTTAGCAAAGGCAGTTTTGCTGTATTGACACCGCAGATTTCTACTTTTCCCTGTACCATAGAGACCTCCCAAGTTTTCTGAATCGTTGCTGATTTTTGATAACTACAGTATTCACAGGAGAGTCAGTGACTATACCGGCAAGAAAGATTTTCCAGTTTTTCCCGAACGGGAAGCGGAGCGGTATCATATAATAAATAGAAAGAAAACGGGAGGAGCAGAGTATGCTTTTTTCCGAGTTAAAATGCAAAGATGTAATCAATGTCAGAGACTGTAAAAAGCTGGGGCATGTATGTGATCTGGAGTTCGATGAGTGCAGCGGATGTATCTGTAAGATCATGGTGCCGGGTGGAAACCAGTGGCTGGGATTCCTGCGCTGTGAGCCGAATATCGTCATCCCGTATAAGGACATCAGACAGATTGGACCGGACATAATTTTAGTTGACATTAACTGCTGAATCTTCTATAATCTTAACATAAATAACACGTGGTTTTTATAAGGAGGATGCCTATGAAATGTCCGTTCTGTAGCCATGAAAATACCAGAGTCATCGATTCGAGACCGGCGGAAGATAACAACTCCATTCGCCGCCGTCGTGTATGTGATGAATGCGGTAAGCGATTCACCACTTACGAGAAGATCGAGACGATTCCGCTGATCATTATTAAAAAGGATAATAACAGAGAGGCCTATGACCGTGCCAAGATCGAGGCAGGGGTGCTCAGAGCCTGTCATAAACGTCCGGTCAGCGCACAGCAGATCACGACTTTGGTGGATGAGGTGGAGAACGAGATTTTCAACAGGGAAGAACGGGAGATCCCCAGCGGCACCATCGGTGAGCTTGTGATGAATAAGTTAAAGGATCTGGATGCGGTTGCTTATGTGAGATTTGCGTCCGTGTACCGGGAGTTCAAGGACGTGAATACCTTCATGGATGAGCTGAAGAGTGTTCTCAACGATAAGAATCACAATTAAAATCAGAACAGGACTTCTGTATTTACGGAATAGCACACCTCCGTCTGCCCGGCATAAGTTGGACAGGGAGGTATTTTTATGCGATAAATTCAGAAAACTGTGTTTTGGCGGAAGAAACGGTACAGACAGAAAAAATAGATTCCGGCAAGTACCAGCTGGCTGACCAGAATCCCCCACAGATATCCCTGCATACCGATCACGGGAATGGCAAAAAATACGAACAGGAGCCGGATCAGAAGACAGACCACGTTGGAGACAAAGATCCGCCCCGCCATTCCCAACCCCTGCAAAATGCTGGAGAGCGTGGTATCCAGATACAAAAAAGGACAGATGAATCCCAGCGTCACGATGAAATGCCCGGCCAGTTCACTGTGGAACAATTCGGTTCCCATCCAATCCCCCAGAAAAAGAAAACCGCACAGACAAAGAAAGCCCATGAGACTGCAGTATTTTACGGTACGCAGAGTGTCGTTCCATACGGCTTCCCGGTCACCTTTTGCATGATTTTCGGAGATGGTGGGGAGGAGAAGGACTGCCACGGAACCGGTGAGAGCATTGGGAAAAAAGATCATGGGCATGGCCATACCGGTGAGTACGCCGTATACACTTAAGGCTGTGGTGGTATCATAACCGTAGAGCAGAAGCTTCTGGGGAATGGAGACAGCTTCGATGCTCTGCAAAATATTCAGAACGATACGATTGGCGGTCAGGGGCAGTGCCATGCCCAACAGATCCCGGTAGACCGCGGAAGAAGGACAGATATTTTGCAGGGAAAGAACAGAGGCATCCGGATACAGGTGTATGTACAGGCAGATCAGAGCGATCAGCATGGACAGAAGCTCGCCGACGGTCAGACCTAAGACGGCCGCATTGATGGAGGGGGTGCGCCCCTCAGACAGATCGGCTCCGGTGACGAGAAAGACACAGCCGACTCTGGCCAGCTGCTCCAGAAGCTGCGTGAGGGCAGGAACGGAAGCTTTCTTTTTTCCATAGAAATAGCCGTTGATGCAGGCATGCAGCGCGGCAAAAGGAATAGAGAAGGACAGAATCCGCAGCATGGATATGGTACGGGCTTCTTTTAACAGGAAGGTTCCTATGGGTTCTGCGGCGAGAAACAGGACAGCATTGACTCCAAGGGACAGAGGGAGCGTGATGCTTGCCCCGGTCAGCAGCGTTTTCAGGTCATCGGAACGCCGCCCCGCAGTATTGGCGGCAACGAATTTGGAGATGGCGGTCTGGTAGCCGGCAGCTGTCAGGGAAAAGGAGAGAGACAGTGCGGGACTGAGCAGCTGATAGATCCCCATTCCTTCTTCTCCGAAGAGCCTGGACAGGTAGATCCGGTAGAAAAAACCGATGATGCGGGTGATAAGACCGGTGATCGTCAGAATCAGAGTACCGAAGATCAGAGGATGACGTTTGGCATGCTTCATAGCTTTTCGTTGGATCCTTTGCAGATAAAAGATCTTGCAAAAGTATATTCCATCCACCTTGTTGACAGAACTGCGCGGTGAATGCTATCATGAATAACAGTGAAATAAGCATGAAAATATGCGGAAATGAGGCAGTATGATATATTTAGATAATGCAGCAACTACCAAAACGGCACCGGAGGTCGTGGATGCGATGCTTCCGTACTTCAGTGAATACTACGGCAATGCCAGCACCATCTACAGTCTGGGTGCCGAGAGCAAGAAGGCCATGGATCATGCCCGCCAGACCATCGCAGACAGTCTGGGTGCGAAGCCGGAAGAGATCTATTTTACTGCCGGCGGTTCTGAGTCCGACAACTGGGCATTAAAAGCCACCGCAGAAGCCTATGCTTCCAAGGGAAAACATATCATTACCACGAAGATCGAGCATCATGCCATTCTTCATACCTGTGAGTATCTGGAGAAGCGAGGCTTTGAGATCACTTATCTGAATGTGGACAGAGACGGACTGATCAGTCTGGACGAGTTGAAGGCAGCCATTCGCCCTGACACGATTCTGATCAGTGTAATGTTTGCAAATAACGAGATCGGTACCATCGAACCCATTGCCGAGATCGGTGAGATCGCGAAGGAGCACGGTGTATTGTTCCATACCGATGCGGTACAGGCGTATGCACAGGTTCCCATCAATGTGGATGAAATGCACATCGACATGCTCAGTGCCAGCGGCCACAAATTAAACGGGCCCAAGGGTATCGGCTTCTTATATATCCGCAAGGGTGTGAAGATCCGTTCCTTTGTACACGGCGGAGCACAGGAGAGAAGCCGCAGAGCCGGTACAGAGAACATTCCTGGTATCGTGGGACTGGGTGCTGCTGTAGAGCGCGCTATGCGTATTATGGATACCAAGACTCGCAAGGAGATCGAACTGCGGGATTATCTGATCGGACGTCTGGAGAACGAGATCCCTCACTGCTGGCTGAACGGTCACCGCACGAAGAGACTTCCGAACAATATCAACTTCTCCTTCCTGTTCATCGAAGGAGAATCCATGTTGATCATGCTGGATATGAAGGGTATTTGCGCTTCCAGCGGTTCTGCATGTACTTCCGGATCTCTGGATCCTTCCCATGTACTGCTGGCTATCGGCTTAAAGCATGAGGAAGCACACGGCTCCTTGCGTCTGACCTTATCTGAGGAAAGCACGAAGGAAGAGATGGACATCGTGGCGGAAGAAGTGAAGAAAATTGTACAGAGACTGCGGGATATGTCTCCTTTATATGAAGATTTCCTGAAAAGCCAGAAGAACAACTAAGTGAGAAAGAAGAGGATAACAGATACATGTACAGTGAAAAAGTAATGGACCACTTTCAGAACCCCAGAAATGTAGGGGAGATCGAGGATGCCAGCGGCGTAGGTACCGTGGGCAATGCAAAGTGCGGAGATATTATGAGAATGTTCCTGGACATTGACGAGAACGGGATCATCCGGGAAGCAAAGTTCAAGACCTTCGGCTGCGGCGCTGCCGTAGCTACCAGCTCCATGGCTACCGAACTGGTAAAGGGTAAGACCATTCAGGAAGCATTACAGGTAACGAACAAGGCTGTAATGGAGGCTCTGGACGGACTGCCGCCCGTAAAGGTACACTGCTCACTGCTTGCAGAGGAAGCGATTCATGCAGCACTGTGGGATTATGCAGAGAAGAACCATATCACCATCGAAGGACTGCAGAAGCCCAAGAATGACATCAGTGAGGGCGAAGAAGAGGAAGATTATTAAGATCTATGAAGAAAAAAGTAGTAGTAGGCATGTCCGGGGGAGTAGATTCCTCCGTGGCAGCCATGTTATTGAAGGAACAGGGCTATGACGTGATCGGCGTCACTATGCAGATCTGGCAGGACGAAGAGGAAGCAGCCAAGGAAGCCAACGGCGGCTGTTGCGGACTGTCGGCGGTGGATGATGCCAGAAGAGTAGCACAGAGACTGGAGATTCCTTATTATGTCATGAACTTTAAGAAGGAATTCAAATGCCATGTCATGGACTATTTTGTGGCAGAGTATTTAAGAGGCCATACCCCCAATCCCTGTATTGCCTGCAACCGTTATGTGAAGTGGGAATCCCTGCTGCAGAGAAGCCTGGAGATCGGGGCGGATTATATTGCCACGGGACATTATGCGAGGATTGACAGGCTGCCGAATGGCCGTTTTGCCATCCGTAATTCCGTTACCGCAGCCAAGGATCAGACCTATGCGTTGTACAATCTGACCCAGGAGCAGCTGGCACATACCCTGATGCCGGTGGGTGAATATACCAAGGATGAAATCCGCGTCCTGGCAGAGGAGGCGGGACTTCCGGTGGCGCATAAGCCGGACAGTCAGGAGATCTGTTTCGTGCCGGACAATGATTATGCTTCCTTTATTGACAGAGAAGCCGGCGAAAAGGTGCCGGGACCGGGCAATTTTGTCACGGAGGACGGCAGGATCTTAGGCCGGCATAAGGGCATTACCCATTATACACTGGGACAGCGCAGAGGACTGGAACTTCCTATGGGGGAAAGAGTGTTTGTCACCGCCATCCGTCCCGAGACCAATGAAGTCGTCATCGGTTCCAATCAGGAACTCTTTACGGATAAAGTGCTGTGCGATCATGTGAATTACATGACAGTGGAAGATCTGACAGAGCCCACCAGAGTATTGGCGAAGATCCGTTACAACCATAAGGGAGAATACGGAACTCTGACAAAACAGCCGGACGGTAAAGTGCTCTGTACCTTTGACGCACCGGTACGTGCCGCAACACCGGGACAGGCCATGGTATTTTATCAGGATGAGCATGTACTGGGCGGCGGAACCATTATTCTGTAGGAAAGCGCTCAAAGAGGAGGTCTCTGTGTCCTACGGATACAAAGATTTGTATAGCGGAAAAGATCGGGATCACTATTGTTACAATAGTGGTCCTGCATTTTTATCACGGCGTATGACAACAGTGGCACCGACGTGCATATAATAGTAGAAAGCTTTTAACAACAGCAGGAGTGTTTATGGATTATCGTTTTTCATTTCAGAGACCTATGAGAAGAAGCAGTTTCGGCTCCATGAAGGGAACCATTGTGGATCTGGTACCGGCAGGACAGGGTGGCCGCAGAGCCGATGGATGCCTTTTGTTCGCTACAATCGAGGATACGGACGGCAACACGGTGAACTTTTTCATCAACCCGGATACGTATGTGGTGGATTTCACTACACTGTCGGTTGGAATGATGGCAACCTTCTGGTATCGCAACGATGCGCCCATGCCCCTGATCTATCCGCCTCAGTATACGGCAGTGGTAGTGGCTGAAGAGAGAAGCGACCGGAATGTGGATGTGAGCTACTACAGCAATTCCCTGGTCAATGAGGAGCAGACATTGCAGCTGAATCTGGATGGCACAGTGGATGTGCGTACCGTGAACAACCAGTATTTCCAGGCGAGTCCCGCGAACCATAATCTGGTGGTCATCTATTCCTCTTCCACGAGAAGCATTCCTGCCCAGACCACGCCGTCTACAGTGGTGGTACTGTGTGACAGAAACTGTGGTTAGGCAGACAAAAGAGGACAGTTGTAGTCCATTGACCTATTGAGATTTTTGCAAAAATGTTATACCATAAAATAATCCCCTATAGAATGATGTCGGGGGCAAAAGTCCCCGACTTTGATGCCTACGGATTGTTCCGTGCTGCGCACTCCCACAATCCGCCCCAATATTCGCATATCGTGGGATTATCATCCCACTTTTATGCTCATATCGGGGCGGGTCCCAAGGTCTTTCGCCCACATATGAGCAAGCTCATGTGGGCTTAGACCTTTTGACCCTGGCACCATAGAATATACCCATGGCTGTCTGTGCGCAGTGCAGGCAGCCTGTAAGGGGGAGATTACTTATGATCTGGCAGGACGAAAGAGAAAAGAGGACATTATGGGTAAGAAAAAGCAGATGCGTTCTGAAGTAAAAGGGAATGTGAAAAACAGTATAGGAAGAATTGCGTTTGCAGCATTGGCTGTGCTCTTACAGATCGGCTGGATATTGATATTGATGATCAAACTGTATCAGTATTCTTCAGTGATCTCTCTGCTGACCAGCCTGTTTGCGCTGGTAGTGGCGCTCAGGATTTATGGAAAACATACCAATGCCGCATTTAAGATGCCCTGGATTATTGTAATATTGGCATTTCCTGTATTCGGTCTGTGTATTTACGGATTGTTCGGGCATAAAGAGGCTATGCATAAAATCATCCGGAAATTTGAGGATGTGGATGCACAACTGATTCCTCTGAATGTGCAGGATGAGACCATATTGCAGCAGCTGGAGCAGGAAGATCCTCTGCTGGCAAATCAATGCCATTATATCTGGAAGTATGGTAATTATCCGGTGTATGACACGACAGCTGTGAAATTCTATCCGGAAGCTTATCTGGGATACGAGGAACAGCTTAAGGAGCTGGAGAAGGCAAAGCACTTTATATTCCTGGAATATCATGCCATAGAGGAGGCGGAGGCTTTTGCACGGCTGAGGGATGTATTGGCAAGAAAGGCTGCTGAGGGCGTGGAAGTCCGTATCCTGTACGACGATGTGGGCTGTATCGGCTTTCTGGATAAAAGCTTTATAGACCGCATGAATGCCATTGGTGTACAGTGCCGGGTATTTAACTATGTAGTGCCTTTTTTAAATATTTTTATGAATAACCGCGATCATCGTAAGATCATGGTCATCGACGGAAAAGTGGGATTCACCGGTGGATATAACCTGGCGGACGAGTATTTCAATATCACGCATCCTTACGGTTACTGGAAGGATACCGGAGTGAAGCTGACCGGCAGAGCGGTACAGAACTTTACCATGATGTTCTTGGAAATGTGGAATGTTATGGGACAGGCGGACACGGATTATGAAAAGTATCTGAAGGCGTCGCAGGAAGGTGTGGAAGACGGAAATGTGCAGAAGGCGTCCGGCTATGTACAGCCCTATGCGGATTCTCCTCTGGACGGAGAGCCGGTGGGAGAGAATGTCTACCTGAACCTGATCAAGACAGCGAAAAAACGCCTCTATGTGGCAACTCCTTATCTGATCATCAGTGATGAGATGACGAGAGAGCTGGGACTGGCGGCAAAACGTGGCGTGGATGTACGGGTATTTACCCCCGGTATTCCGGATAAAAAAGTAATCTACGGTGTGACCAGATCCTATTATTCCGGACTGGTGAGCCAGGGTGTGCGGGTTTATGAATATACCCCGGGTTTCCTGCATGCGAAGCAGATGCTCTGCGATGAGGATACGGCGACCGTCGGTACCATCAATATGGATTACCGGAGCCTGTATCATCATTTTGAAAACGGTGTGTGGATGCACGGCTGTGATGCCATCCGGGATATTGAGGCGGATTTTGATAAGCTGTTACAGGATAGTGAGGAAGTCACCGATAAATACCGGGATGGAAGGAAAAATATGGCAGTGAGAGGCTGGCAGTGTATCATGCGCCTGATCGCGCCGTTGCTGTAACAGACATAATAACGGAAAGCTGGAGATTACGATGAAAATACTGGTCAGTGCCTGTCTGCTGGGCGAAAACTGTAAATATAACGGGAAAAATAATTACAGCGAGCGTGTGGCAAAATATCTGGAAGGGCATGAGGTGATCCCGGTATGTCCTGAGGTGCTGGGAGGACTTCCGACCCCGAGGGATCCGTCGGAGATCGTGAGCGGTGAGGTCATAAACTGTAAAGGCGTAAATGTGGACAGGCAGTTTCGGGAAGGCGCAGAGGAGGCTCTGCGGATCGCCAAAGAGAATGGCATCGATCTGGCAATCTTACAGTCACGAAGCCCCAGCTGCGGCGTAAAGCAGATTTATGATGGAAACTTTACCGGTAAACTCATCCCCGGACAGGGAGTATTTGCACAATTGCTGGAAAAGAACGGCTTCCGGGTGATGGACTGTGAGGAAATATAATGGCAAAAATATTATTGTTTGGCGTGAGTACACAAAAAGACCGGGCTGTGCGTGTGGCAGCGGAGAAAATAGGTGTGGATGTGACGGCGGTGAACCGCAGGGACTATGGACAGAAGATCGGAACACTGGCGGAAATCAGCGGTTTTCATAAGAATGGAAAAATATATAACGGTCCTGATTTTGCAATGGAAATGCTGGTGTTTTCCGGAATGGATTCGCAACAGGTGGATGCATTCCTGGCAGAATATAAGGCAACCGGCTTACCACCGGTTGCCCTGAAGGCGATTGTGACACCGTATAATGTCTCATGGACAGCGGATGCGTTGCTTCGCGAGCTGATGAAGGAACACATTCAGCTTGGAGGATAGGGAATAAAGAAAATTACAGCTTGTGATATTCCGGGCTGCGCTTTTCGTAGATTGTGTAATATTTGAAACCGCACAGCTGCAGGATCTCGGAGGCAAGATCCAGATAGGATCCCACATCCTGAGGTTTGTGGGCATCGGTTCCTACGGTGATGATCTCACCGCCCAGCTCATGATAGCGGCGCAGAACATCGGTACAGGGATGAGGCTGTCTGAGACCGTAGCGGAAGCTTCCGGTGTTCAGTTCCAGACCTTTTCCCTGCTGCACTAAAAGCTCCAGGATCGGATCAATGGCATCCTTATATTTGTCATAGGAATAGTTCTTGTCCTTGGTGGGAGCCACACGGACGATATAGTCCAGATGTCCCAATACATCATAATCGTCATGGCATTTCAGATTCTCCAGTGTCTCTGCAAAATAAGCCCGGATGGCTTCTTCCTCGGAGGAGAATTTCTCGAAATATTCCGGATAATAGGGATCCATTCCTTTGCAGAGATGAGTGGAGCCGATGACGAAATCAAAATCATAGGCGGAAATAAAATCTTCGTTGCGGTCGGCCAGATGAGGCTGCAATCCCAGCTCCACGCCGAAGAGGATCCGCATTTTCCCTTCATATTTCGCACGGCAGCGGAGCACGTCGTACAGATAGGAATCCGTATTCAGTAAAAAGATTGTTCCCGGTCCTTCCTCGGTGCGGGGATAATCAAAATCGTTATGCTCGGTAAAACACATGGTCTCCAGTCCCAGAGCGAGACCTTTATCGATCATCTCCGGCATGGGAGCCTGGGAATCTCCCGAAAAAGAAGAGTGAAGATGACAATCTGCTTTGATAGACATATTTTTCATCCTTTCTGGTTATCATAATACGAACCTATTATAGCAAAAATGAAGGGAAAAACCATAGCATTTCTAAACAAACTGTAAAATTTACCACAAAATCACAAATATTTTTCATTTACATCTTGAATTATAATCAGGAATTAGGTAAAATGTCTTTGCTGATAAAATTTTGACAATCTGTGAATAACGGAAAGCCAAAAGATATAAAATTAAAATTTTAGGAGGAAACTAAAATGGCAGTAAGAGTAGCAATTAATGGTTTTGGCCGTATTGGTCGTCTTGCATTCAGACAGATGTTCGATGCAGAAGGATATGAAGTAGTAGCAATCAACGATTTAACCAGCCCTAAGATGCTGGCACATCTGTTGAAGTATGATTCTTCTCAGGGTGTTTACAAGTATGCAAGCACCGTTGAGGCTGGCGAGGACAGCATCACCGTTAACGGCAAGACCATCACCATCTACAAAGAGGCTGACGCAAGCAAGCTTCCTTGGGGTGAATTAAAGGTTGATGTAGTTCTGGAGTGTACCGGATTCTACACCTCTAAGGAGAAGGCTTCCGCACATATCACTGCCGGTGCTCGTAAAGTTGTTATTTCTGCTCCCGCAGGTAACGACCTTCCTACCATCGTATACAATGTTAACCACAAGACCCTGAAGCCCGAAGATACCGTTATCTCCGCAGCTTCCTGCACCACCAACTGCTTAGCACCTATGGCTAAGGCTCTGAACGATTGCAGACCTATCATGAGCGGTATCATGACCACTGTTCACGCTTATACCGGTGACCAGATGATCCTTGACGGACCTCAGAGAAAGGGCGATCTGAGAAGAAGCCGTGCAGGCGCTTGCAACATCGTTCCCAACTCTACCGGTGCAGCTAAGGCAATCGGCCTGGTAATTCCCGAACTGAACGGCAAGCTGATCGGCTCCGCTCAGCGTGTTCCGACCCCTACCGGTTCTACCACCATTCTGGTAGCAGTAGTTAAGGGCGCTGTAACCAAGGAAGAGATCAACGCAGCAATGAAGGCTGCTTCTACCGAGTCCTTCGGTTACAACACCGATGAGATCGTATCTTCCGATATCGTAGGCAGCACCTACGGTTCTATCTTCGATGCAACTCAGACCATGGTTGCTCCTATGGAAGATGGCAATACTCAGGTACAGGTTGTATCCTGGTATGATAACGAGAACAGCTACACCTCTCAGATGGTTCGTACCATCAAGTACTTCAGCGAGTTAGCATAAGCCGACAGGCGTTAACGCGTAAAGACCTATCAGGGTCCGGTCTTACAAGGACCGGGCCCTTTTTAGATACTAAAATAATTGGAGGTTAATACCATGGGATTAAATAAGAAATCTGTAGATGACATTAACGCAAAGGGAAAGAGAGTCCTGGTAAGATGCGACTTTAACGTTCCCTTAAAGAACGGTGAAATCACTGACGATACCCGTATCGTTGCAGCTCTGCCTACCATCAAGAAGCTGATAGGCGATGGCGGCAAGGTAATTCTTTGCTCTCATCTGGGTAAGGTAAAGAATGGCCCCAACGAAGGCGAATCTCTGGCACCTGTTGCCAAGAGACTGTCCGAGAAGCTGGGCAAAGAGGTTACTTTCGTAGCTGACTACAATGTAACCGGCGAAGCAGCTACCAAGGCTGTTGAGAACATGAAGGAAGGCGACGTTGTTCTGCTTCAGAATACCCGTTTCCGTGGCGCAGAAGAGACCAAGAACGGTGAGGAATTCAGCAAAGAACTGGCTGACCTGGCTGATCTGTATGTATGTGATGCATTCGGCTCTTCTCACAGAGCACATGCTTCCGTAGCAGGTGTTACCAAGTTCATCACCGCTAAGGGTGGTCAGAACGTAGTAGGTTACCTGATGGAGAAGGAGATCAACTTCTTAGGTAAGGCTGTAGAAGATCCCGTAAGACCTTTCGTAGCTATTCTGGGCGGTGCAAAGGTTGCAGACAAGCTGAACGTTATCTCCAACCTGTTAGAGAAGTGTGATACCCTGATCATCGGTGGTGGTATGGCTTACACCTTCTTAAAGGCAAAGGGATATGAAATCGGTAAGTCTCTGGTAGATGATACCAAGATCGACTACTGTAAGGAAATGATGGAAAAGGCTGAGAAGCTGGGCAAGAAGCTGTTACTGCCTGTTGATTCCGTAACCATCGCTGATTTCCCTAACCCGATCGATGCTCCTGTTGAGGTTCAGGTATATGATGTTACCAACATGCCCGCAGACAGAGAGGGATGCGATATCGGACCCAAGACCGCAGCTCTGTATGCTGAGGCTGTTAAGACTGCTAAGACCGTTGTATGGAACGGACCTATGGGCGTATTCGAGAATCCTACCCTGGCAGCAGGTACCATCGCTGTAGCTAAGGCTCTGGCTGAGACCGATGCAACTACCATTATCGGTGGTGGTGACTCTGCAGCAGCTGTTAACCAGCTTGGTTTCGCTGACAAGATGAGCCATATTTCTACCGGTGGCGGTGCTTCCCTGGAGTTCCTGGAAGGCAAAGAGCTTCCCGGCGTGGCAGCAGCAGACGACAAATAAATAGAAATAATAAAGCTTTCCCACGGATTGTATTCGAACCTGCCTGCAGGCACAGATGCATCCTGTGGGAAACACAATATAAGAAAAGAAGAGGTGTATGATTATGGCAAGAAAGAAGATCATTGCCGGCAACTGGAAGATGAATATGACTCCCAGCCAGGCAGTAGAGCTGATCAATACATTAAAGCCCCTCGTAGCAAATGATGAAGTAGACGTACTTCTGTGCGTTCCCGCAATCGACATCATTCCCGCTATGGAGGCAGCAAAGGGTTCCAATATCATGATTGGTGCGGAGAATATGTATTTCGAGGAGAAGGGTGCTTTCACCGGCGAGATTTCTCCCGCAATGCTGGATGATGCAGGCGTGAAGTATGTGATCATCGGACACTCCGAGAGAAGAGAGTACTTTGCAGAGACCGACGAGACCGTGAATAAGAAGGTTCTCAAGGCTTTCGAGCATGGCATTACTCCCATCATCTGCTGTGGTGAGACTCTGACGCAGAGAGAGCAGGGTGTTACCATCGACTTCATCCGTCAGCAGATCAAGATCGCATTTCTGAACGTAACTGCTGCACAGGCAGCATCTGCTGTCATCGCATACGAGCCTATCTGGGCTATCGGTACTGGCAAGGTAGCTACTACCGAGCAGGCACAGGAAGTATGTAAGGCAATCCGTGAGTGCATCGCTGAGATCTATGATGATGCAACCGCAGCAGCTATCCGTATCCAGTACGGCGGATCCGTATCTGCTTCCAGCGCTCCCGAGCTGTTTGCACAGGCAGACATCGACGGTGGTCTGGTAGGCGGCGCTTCCCTCAAGGCTGACTTCGGACAGATCGTAAACTATAAGTAATAGAACAATTGCACAAAAAATAAGGGCTTAAAACCCTTGCAAAAAGAGGATTCTTTGTTGAAAGCCAACAATGGAATCCTCTTTTGTTATGTTATATAATTTAATAAGTATCACCTTTTTCTATCACTAAACTATCATCAGGAATGATGGGTTATGTCATTTTCTTACGTAGATTATGACAGATAGATTAAAATGAATGTGGTTGGTCGGGTGTTTATAAGGTATAATTTTATATTATAGCATGACTCGCTTTTGGCTATGGAATAAGGCTATGATTTCTGTTTTAAGTTTTGAAGGTCTGAGACACATGGAAAGTCAGGAAACATTATATGAAATATGTATTTACCAATGGAAAAATCTTAAACGGTACAAAAGACATGCAGGTACAGGAGGGGCAGGTTATTCTGGTGGAAAATGAGAGGATTACAGAGCTTCTGCCAGCGGAAGAAGTCGGGAAACGAAACCTGAAGGCTTCCGGATATGAAGAAATCGACTTACAGGGAAAATATATCCTGCCGGGGCTGATCAACATGCATGTCCATCTGGCAGGCAACGGAAAGCCCCAGAAGAAACAGCGTGACAATGAAGCACTGGTCAAAAAGATCATGAGCAATGGCCTGACAAAGGCTATCGCCTACAATATGGTCTGCGGTTTTGCAAAAGACGAACTGTACAGCGGTGTGACTACGATCCGTACTGTGGGTGGACTGGGAGATTTTGACACCAGACTGCGGGACGACATTGCCGCTGGTAAAAAGCCCGGCCCCAGAATTCTGGCTGCCAATGAAGGAATCTCTGTGCCCGGCGGACATATGGCAGGCTCTGTAGCTATCGCCGCAGACAGCGTGGAAGAAGCGCTGCAGCACTTAGAGACTTCGAAGGCACAAAAGGTGGATCTGGTGAAACTTATGATCACCGGCGGCGTGCTGGATGCGAAGGAAAAGGGTGTGCCCGGCGAACTGAAGATGGCCCATGAAATGGTAAAGGCAGTCTGTGACAAGGCCCACACCATGGGGTATATGGTGGCAGCCCACGTGGAATCTCCGGAGGGTGTAAAGGCAGCTCTGAAAAACGGGGTGGGTTCCATTGAACATGGTGCAAAAGCAGATGAAGAAATGATTTCACTTTTCAAGGAACATAATGCATTTTTGTGTACCACATTGTCTCCAGCACTTCCTTATGCATTGTTTGACCGATCCATTACCAATACCTCTGAAGTGGAGCAGTTTAATGGCAATGTTGTATTTGAAGGTATTATCGACTGTGCGAAGGCGGCCATTGCCAATGATATTCCGGTGGTGCTGGGCAATGATGTGGGATGCCCCTGGATCACCCAGTACGATTTCTGGCGGGAGCTGTACTATTTCCACAAGTATGTGGGAGTATCCAACGCTTTTGCACTGTATACCGCAACCTGCCGCGGCGCCGAGATGGCGGGCATCGGAGATATCACCGGTACACTGGAACCCGGCAAATGCGCGGATATGATCGTGGTGGAGAAGAATCCGTTAGAAGATCTACGGGTGCTTCGAAATGTGGATATGGTCATCGTACAGGGAAAAGTGATCCGTGCTCCCAAGGTGAAGAAAAAGCAGATCGTAGAGACGGAGTTGGACAAATTTCTGAATTAGAATGGAACGGCAATGTCTGTTTCCGTAGAATAGAATTGTATTCTGATGCGTGAATATTGTATAATAAAAACTATGCAGGACAGGAAACCTCCGCTGCATAGTTTTTATTTTTGACAGATTATGGGAAATTATAGGAAAAAGAAAATGACATTTGAAAAATTAGAAAAAAACCTCATGGATGTGGTTCTGGAGGAACAGGCAAAATTAGGCTTCCGCAGAGAGAAGATCCGCCTGTATTATCCGTTATCTACACTGAATCACTTGCTGGGTACACAGGATACGGCGGAACAGATGGAAGTTACACTGGCAGGACAGCCGGAGAGCATGACAATAAAGCTTGGAAAACTGGCTGTGAGCCGTAAGGAAGATCGTTTCTGCCTCTGTATTCCAGAGGAAGGCAGTGCTTATGTCCATGAGCATTTTGCAGAGAAGGGATTCATCTATGAACTGATCCGCCTGATCGGGCAGCATGACTGTAAGATGGAGGATATCCGACAGTTATTTTTGCGGTACAGTGAGAATATTTATGTGGAAGAGATGCGGGGCGAGGACTTTGATGTCATGATCCGTTTCCCGGAGGAAATGGGAGATCCCTACTGTTATTGTTTTCGGGAGGAAGGGTGCCATGTGATCTATCACCGATTCCTGCTGGAGGATTACGCAGACCTGATGAAAGCATGAGACAATCATGGTAAACGAACGATAAGAAAAGATTATGTGTATTTTACGATATGGAAATACGATGGAATCTATGGTAGGATAAAAAAGGTTCTACGAAGAAAAATGTCGTAAAAGGCAGAAGGCGAGGGGTAAAATGATCTTTAGATGTAAAAACTGCGGCGGTAATGTAGTTTACAGCCCGGAGAGAAAGAAGATGTTCTGTCCTTTCTGTGAGAGTGAGGACAGCGAAGAACGCGAGGACGGCGTGATCGAGACAAGCGGTGAGGAAAACGGCACTGCGGAAGGAACGGTCCAGGCAGCGGGAGCCGGACAGCCGGTCAGCAGAATGGCAGCAGCCGAGGGTGCTGCGCAGAAAAAGGTGACAAAGGTATGTCCCAACTGTGGTGGCGAGATTCCCATGACGGTAAACACCTCCGCTACACAGTGTCCTTATTGTGACAATTATGTGATCGTGGATGATCAGATTTCCGGGGCCTACACACCGCATATGCTGATTCCATTCCATATGGGCAAGGAAGTCTGCAAGAAGCTGATCCGTGATAAATTTGAGAAATGTATTTTTGCACCGACGGATTTTCTGTCGGAAGTAAGAATGAACGGTATTTACGGTGAGTATGTACCGTTCTGGTTCTACGATTACAATACCAACTGCACGTTCCACGGTGAAGGTACCAAGGTGCGTAGCTGGACGACCGACAATACACAGTATACCGAGACCTCATATTATGATATTGTCCGTGATATGGACATTGATTTTGTGAAGATTCCTGTGGATGCTTCCGTGGAAATGCCGGATGATGTCATGGATCTGATGGAGCCCTTTGATTACAAGGAACTGCAGGAATTTAAGCCAGAATATCTGTCTGGATTTCATAGTGAACGCTACAATATGACTTCCGATCTGGTGGAGAGCCGTGCCAAAGCCAAGATGCAGGAGGATGCACAGAAGATGCTGCATGACAGCTATTCTGGATATTCCAGTGTCCGCAAAATGGGAGAAAACATCAACGTGACGGACAGTTCTGTAAGTTATGGTCTCCTGCCAGTATGGAAGTATGACTATAGCTACAAAGGCAAAGAATATCCTTTCTATGTAAACGGACAGACCGGTAAACTGGTAGGTACTGCACCGATTTCCAAAGCAAAGGTGTGGGCTTATGCGGGAACACTTGGTGTGACACTGGCGGCAATTCTATGCATGGTGAATGCAATCGCCAGTCTGGTGTAGAGATTATGAGGGAAGGATAACGGGACAATGGAAAAAGATATTAAGAAAGAAGCACTGAGACAGTACCTGAAATATTTTAAGGTATGGTTCATCATTGCCGGAGTGCTGGCGGTTATTACCATCGGAGCGGCAGTCGTTCATCTGCTTACACCGAAGACTGTCCGGGGCAACAGCCAGGATCCCACAGAGCGTGTGTTTGACTATGCGGATATGCTGACAGACGAAGAGGAGCAGAGCCTGCGGGAATATATAGCAGAGTGTGAGGAAAAGATCCAGGCGGACATCGTGATCGTAACGATCTCCGAATCCGTAGAGTATGATCTGCAAAATCCGGGTCTTGCGGAGGCATTTCATGCGAAGGAAGTCGGCAGTACCGACTGGAGTACAGCCATGAGAGATCTGGCGGATAACTTCTATGATTACAACAATTTCGGTTATGACAAGGTACACGGCAACGGAGTTCTACTGCTGGACAATGCCTATGAAGGACAAAAGGGAAGCTGGCTGTCTACCTGTGGAAATGTCTATGATTATTTTGGCGATTACGAGATCGACCAGGCCCTGTACGCAGTGGATGATTACATAGACGAAAGCCCCTACAAAGCGTATAAGAATTGTATCAGTTATGTGACCCGGACCATGGAGGAAAGTAAGGAAAGCATGCCGATGACCTTTTCTCCCTGGATCCTGACAGGTCTTGTCGTTGCACTGATCTATGCCGCAGTGAACCTGCATCAGAGCAAAGCAAAGGATACTACTACGGTCAATCAGTATCTTGATGGCAAAAAGCCCAAGATCAACAATACCAGAGACCAGTATCTGCGTAAGAACGTGGTGACCCGCAGGATCGAGACCAGCAGTAGCAGTAGCGGACACAGCAGCGGACACAGCGGCGGTCACGGAGGAAGTCATCGGAGCAGCAGCGGTGTCAGCCATGGCGGCGGTGGCCATAGAAGATAAAATAACAAGTTCCATTCCTGGAACAAGAGATCCGGCGTATCGGGTGCAGACAGACACTCATACGCCGGTTTTTTCGTTTTACGGAGGAAGGAGCGACGGCGGGAAACAGTAGTGGAAAATTTTTCCATGGGTTGACAGGAAGCCTGCAGACAGGTATAATCAGACTTGCGATGTAACAATTCTGTAATATATTTGTAAAAGGATTTTAAAGAAGAATTTATGATAAAACATACAAGAGAAAAACAAGTAAAGATCGTAGCCACCGGCCTGGCATTGTGTATGCTGGCGGCACCGCTTTCCGCTTCCGCTGCAGAAAGCAGTGTCCTCATGGCATCCGGCGGTGTGGCTTCTGTCCTGGAGACGGAGCGTACACTGGAGGAATACATCCAGATCGCACAGGATGCCCAGGGAGCTTCCTGGGGCTATACCAATATCGGTGTGGCCAATGTGGAATCCGGTAATCTGAATGTGAGAGCGGTATCTTCCACAGACGGTAAGCTGGTAGGTAAGCTTCCCAAGGATGCGGCCTGTGAAGTGGTCGAGACCGTAGATGACTGGGCACATATCAAGTCCGGTGAAGTGGAAGGTTATGTCAGCAAGGAATTCCTGCTGACTGGACCGGAAGCCAGAATCCGAGCCATGGAACTGGTTCATACGGTAGCCATTGCCAATACCGATGGCCTGAATGTACGTCAGGAGCCCAATACCACCAGTGAGATCGTGACTCAGGTGGGACAGGGAGAAGAGATGGAGTATGTGGAGACCGGTTCCGACGGCTGGGTGAAGATTTCTATTGACGGCGAGGATGCTTATGTATCCCAAGATTATGTCACAGTGGAAGAAAAGCTGGATACCGCCATCACCATGACAGAGCTTCTCTACGGACAGGGGGTATCCGATGTCCGCGTAGATCTGGTAGAATATGCAAAACAGTTCGTAGGTAACCCTTATGTCTGGGGAGGCACCAGCCTTACCAAGGGTGCGGACTGCTCCGGTTTTGTTCTCAGCGTATTCAAGAAATACGGCATTACCCTGAGCCATTCCTCCAGAGCACAGGCCAATGAGGGCACCAAGATCAGTGCATCCGAGCTAAAGCCCGGTGATCTGGTATTCTATGGTAACGGCAAGGGTAATATTAATCACGTAGCTATTTATATCGGTGGAGGACAGGTAATTCACGCCAGCAGCCCGAAGACCGGTATCAAGATCAGCAGCTATAAGTATCGTACACCTGTGAAATGTGTCCGTGTCATTCACGACTGATAAAAAGCATTGCTTTCGCAAAAGGGCGGGGCAATGCTTTTTTGTGTACAAATCGAGTAGGAGACAGCCTGCTTGATTATTCGAAGATATGCGCAGGATCTTTCTTTTACAATTGCGTTTCCCAGGGAAGTATGATACTATTTTTGTATACATCAGCGGTCCCTGACAGGAAAAAAGGGGGCTTCGTACAGAGACGAAAATGGGTGAGGAATATGCGGAAAGTAGCTTTGATCACCGATGGCTGGAGAAGGTTGTTTACCTATGCCTGGCCGGCAGGTATTTTGCAGAGAATCAAAGAGAGGGACGAAGAAGTAAATTTATATATTTTTAACAGTACTGGCAACTGGAGCAGAGATGCTGGGTACAACAGGGCAGAATATAATATTTTTAACCTTCCGGATCTGTCAGAGTTCGACGGCATTATTCTGGAATTGAACAATATCAGCTCTCCGGCAGTGCTGGCGGAAGTGATCCACAAGGCGAAGCAGTCGCACCTTCCGGTAGTCTCTATTGCCAACGAGCTGGAAGATTTTTATTATGTGGGTATTGACAATTATTCTGCCATGAAGCAGGTGATCGCACATATGCATGAGGTGCATAACTGCAAAAAATTCTGGCTGCTGGTGGGGGCTGACAGCAATTATGAGAGCAGCTGCCGACTGCAGGGAATGCTTGACTATGCCAAAGAACACAAGATCAAAATAGATAAGAATGACATCTGGTACGGCTCTTTTGACTACAAGAGCGGATTGGAAGGCTACAGGCATCTGTGGGATACTCACAAAGAGCTGCCGGATGCTATTATCTGTATCAATGATAATGTGGCTGTAGCGGTATGCGAAGCGGCGGCCCAGATGGGATTTACGGCACCGAAGGACTTCCGTATCACAGGCTTTGACAACTTCGACAAGGCCGGATTTTACACGCCGAGTATTACCACTGTGGGACATATCAGAGAGGAAGCTGCATACAAGGGAATGGATATTCTCCTGAAAATCTGGGCGGGAGAAAGTGTCCCCCGGTACAATTTCACCAATACTGAGATGCTGTGGCAGGAGAGCTGTGGCTGCGGCAAAGGAAGCAGCAGGGATGCCAGAGCCCATCTGAAGGATCAGATCATGTACAGCGTGGAAAGTGAGGAATTCGACGAGGAAGTCCTGTCCATGGAGGCAGAGATGATGCAGTGCAATACCGTAGAGGAAATGATGTACTGCATTCCCCAGTGCATTCCGTCCCTGAAATGCGATGCCATGTATCTGGTGCTGGACGATCACCTCAATGCCTATAAAAAAGAAACGGAGAAGAGTATTCATCTGGATGCCACCCCTTCGGACGAGGGATTTTCCTTTCATGGTTATCCGAGACAGATGCAGATGACCTTTGCCTACGAGAGGGACCAGAGACTGGATCTGGACAGACAGGAAGTGGATGGCATCTTCCCGACCTTCGATTATCCGAAGCCGGGACAGGACTTTTTGTTCCTGCCGTTACATTTCGGAGAGCGTACCGTTGGCTATGTAGCTATCCGTAATGCGGTATACCTGATGGAGAAACAGTACCTGTTCCAGATCATGAACGCACTGACCCGCTCCATGGAGAACCTTCACAAAAAAGAAATGTTGGCCTATATGAACCGCAAGCTGTCTTCCCTGTATATTATGGATACGCTGACAGGTATGTATAACCGTATGGGCTACCAACAGCTGGGAGAGGAGTCCTTCCGTATTTCCGGTCTGAACAAACGCAAACTTCTGATCTTGTTCGTGGATCTGGATCGTCTGAAATACATCAATGACACCTTCGGACACGAGTATGGGGATATGGCCATCTGCGCTGCAGCCAGAGCATTGATGCAGTGTAGCAGCCGGGACGCTGTGCCGGCCAGAACCGGCGGTGATGAATTCGTCCTGATCCAGAGTTACCAGTCCGATGAGGTTTCCAGAGAACTGGTGATGCGCATCCGCAGAACACTGGAGGCGGAGGGAAAAGCCCAGAAGCTTCCGTTCCCGTTGTCCATGAGTATCGGAACTGTCGTGACGGATCCGGAATCCGCACTGTCTTTTGCAGATTATGTAAAAATTGCAGACAGCCGGATGTACGAGGAAAAGGTACAGAAGCGGGCCGCAAGAAAATAGAAAAATATATTTACAACCGATAGAAACTATGATATATTGAAACAGTATGATTAGCCGATGCCCAGATTACGGACACTCCGACCTTAGTCTTGGTATCTGGCGTTTAAAAAACAGGAGGAAAAAGAAATGATTTCTAAGGAAAAGAAAACAGCCATCATGAACGAGTATGCAAGAACCCCCGGTGACACCGGTTCACCTGAGGTACAGGTAGCGGTCCTGACTGCAAGAATCCAGGAGCTTACCGAGCATCTGAAGGAGAACCCCAAGGATCATCATTCTCGTCGTGGTATGCTGAAGATGGTAGGTCAGAGACGTGGTCTTCTGGAGTACCTGAAGAAGAAGGATATTGAGAGATATCGTGCATTAATCGAGAAGCTTGGCTTAAGAAAATAATGCTGACTGGTGAGCGGGGTCTGCCGATTACATCGGCGCTCCGCTTCTCTTGTTTCTCATTACATCCATATGCACGGTGAAAATCTAATTCACCGCGCCTGAAAAGGTAACACACGGGATGGAAGTGAGCCCCGAGACCGCTGAAAAGATTATGTTGCGGATCATGGGAGCGACATGGAATTTTCAGTAGTTTCGGTAATCCTCCAGCCCGTAGAATAATAATTCATATCGTAGCGTGGCACCAAAGATAACAGTCACAGTACGATGGATAGGAGGAATTTATGTATCAAAGTTACAAGATGGATCTTGCAGGCAGACCTCTGGTGGTTGATATCAACCGTGTAGGTAAGCAGGCAAACGGATGTGCATTCATGCACTATGGTGATACCACGGTTCTCTGTACCGCAACCGCTTCCGAGAAGCCCAGAGACGGTATCGATTTCTTCCCTCTGAGTGTAGAGTATGAAGAGAAGATGTACGCTGTGGGTAAGATCCCCGGCGGTTTCAACAAGAGAGAAGGAAAGGCAAGTGAGAATGCTATTCTGACCAGCCGTGTCATCGACAGACCCATGCGTCCCCTGTTCCCCAAGGATTACCGTAATGATGTAACCCTGAACAACATGGTAATGAGCGTGGATCCCGAGTGTCGTCCGGAGTTGGTGGCTATGATCGGTGCAGCTATCGCTACCTGCATTTCCGATATTCCTTTCGATGGCCCCTGCGCTATGACCCAGGTAGGCATGATCGATGGCGAGTTCATCATCAATCCCAGCCAGGAGCAGTGGAAGAAAGGTGATCTGAACCTGACCGTTGCTTCCACCAGAGAAAAGGTGATCATGATCGAGGCAGGAGCGAACGAGATTCCTGAAGCAACCATGATCGAAGCAATTTATAAGGCTCACGAAGTGAACCAGACCATCATTGCTTTCATCGACAAGATTGTAGCAGAAGTAGGCAAGAAGAAGCATGAGTACACCAGCTGTGCAGTGCCCGCTGAAATGTTCGAGGAGATGAAGAAGATCGTATCTCCCGCTGAGATGGAAGAAGCTGTATTCACCGATGATAAGCAGACCCGTGAGGAGAATATCCGTGTAATCACCGACAAGCTGACCGAGGCTTTCGCTGAGAACGAAGAGTGGCTGGCTATCTTAGGTGAGGCAGTATACCAGTATGAGAAGAAGACCGTTCGTAAGATGATCCTGAAAGATCACAAGCGTCCCGATGGACGTGCAATCACACAGATCCGTCCTCTGGCAGCAGAAGTAGACATCATCCCCCGTGTACATGGTTCCGCTATGTTCACCCGTGGACAGACCCAGATCTGTAACGTATGTACTCTGGCACCTCTGTCCGAGCAGCAGAAGATCGATGGCCTGGATGAGAACGAAGTAAGCAAGAGATATATGCATCACTATAACTTCCCTTCCTATTCCGTAGGTGAGACCAAGCCTTCCCGCGGACCCGGAAGACGTGAGATCGGTCACGGCGCTCTGGCTGAGAGAGCCCTGATCCCCGTACTGCCCAGTGAGGACGAGTTCCCTTATGCAATTCGTACCGTATCTGAGACTTTTGAATCCAACGGATCTACCTCCATGGCATCCACCTGTGCTTCCTGCATGTCCCTGATGGCAGCAGGCGTACCCATCAAGAAGATGGTAGCAGGTATTTCCTGTGGTCTGGTAACCGGCGAGACCGATGACGATTTCGTTCTGCTGACCGATATCCAGGGACTGGAAGACTTCTTCGGAGATATGGACTTTAAGGTAACCGGTACTACCGAAGGTATTACCGCGATCCAGATGGACATTAAGATCCACGGTCTGACCAGACCTATCGTAGAAGGCGCTATTGCAAGATGCCGTGATGCAAGACTGTTCATCATGGATACCTGCATGAAGCCCGCTATCTCTGCTCCCAGAACAGAGGTTGGCAAGTACGCTCCCAAGATCATCTCCATTCAGATCGATCCCGACAGAATCGGTGATGTAGTAGGACAGCGTGGTAAGACCATCAATGAGATCATTGCCCGTACCGGTGTGAAGATCGATATCACCGATGACGGTAAGGTATCTATCTGCGGTACTGACAAGGAAATGATGGATAAGGCTCTGGAGATGGTGAAGATCATCACCACCGATTTCGAAGAGGGCCAGATCTTCAAGGGTAAGGTAGTCAGCATCAAGGAGTTCGGTGCATTCATCGAGTTCGCACCCGGCAAGGAAGGCATGGTACACATCTCCAAGATCGCCAAGGAGAGAATCAACCGTGTAGAAGATGTTCTGACTCTGGGCGATGTAGTGACTGTAGTATGCCTGGGTAAGGATAAGATGGGCAGAATCAGCTTCTCCATGAAGGATGTAGCACAGCAGTAAGCTGTAAGAACGCAAGGCATAAGAATATAAGATATAAAATAAGAAAGGATCGCTGCATAGTGTACTGTGCAGAGGTCCTTTTTTGTGTATACGATGAGCCAGGTACAGATTTGTGCTTGCACAAGAATCGGTATTTGGCAAATGTACATCATCGAGCTTTTAAGCGAGATGGTGTATAAAGTATATGAAACGGGCGGAAGACAGTCAGCCGGATCTGCCTGGAATGAGGCAGCAAGAAGTGACATTTGAAAAAGGGCACAAAAAAAGCACCTACATGACGGTATAGGCGCTTTTGTATGTCTTAAATTCTGTACCAGTGCAAGAAAAATTAAGCCATTCCGTTGACAGCTTTGCTCAGACGGGAAACCTTTCTTGCAGCGTTGTTCTTGTGGTAAACGCCCTTAGAAGTAGCCATCTCGATGGTCTTGGTAGCAGCGGTTAATTCAGCCTTAGCTGCTTCCTTGTCACCGGTCTCGATTGCAGCGTATACCTTCTTGATAGCGGTCCTAACGCCGGATCTGATAGCTTTGTTTCTGTCAGCTCTTGTGCGGGATACTAAAATTCTCTTTTTTGCAGATTTAATGTTAGCCAAGTCGTACACCTCCATAATGTATACAATAAAATTATAATTTACAAGAAATGTTTCACTTTAGCCAGACACGGAAGACTAACGTAAACATACTATTGTAGTTTAGACAATCTGGGAGCTTTTGTCAATACATATTTTGCGGATTTTTGTAAAAAATGTATTGATAAGAAAGGCAGACAGAGGGTGAAAAAATGGAAACTTTTCAGATCAGAACAGACCTGGCCCTGGAGGCAAGAGAAAGTGTCAATGAAGAGGAAAGCAAACTGCGGGGTGTGTCGGTGGACGAGCACTATGAGGAAGAGACGGATATCCGCATTACCAAGGTGACCATCGATACGAAAAATGCGGAAAAAACACTGGGAAAGCCCATGGGTGTCTATGTGACCATGGAGGCACCGGCCATGGTGGAACCGGATGACGATTACCACAGGGAGATCTCGGAGGCGTTAGCGGAGGAACTTTTGAAAATGATGCCCGGGGAAGCGGAGGAACTGTCGGTATTGATCGTGGGGCTGGGAAACCGGGAAGTGACGGCAGACGCTCTGGGACCGCAGGTGGTGGACAATCTGCTGATCACCAGACACGTGGTCAGAGCCTACGGCAAAGCAGCCTACAACTGTACCCGTATGAATCTGGTCAGCAGTATTGAGCCGGGGGTAATGGCGAAGACCGGTATGGAGACGGCAGAAATCATAAGCGGTGTGGTGAAGGAGACGCAACCGGATGTGCTGATCGTGGTGGATGCGCTGGCGGCCCGCAGCACCAGAAGATTGAACCGTACGATCCAGATCACCAATACCGGCATTCAGCCCGGCTCCGGCGTGGGCAATCACCGCAATGCCCTGACCGAAGAGACCCTGGGCGTACCGGTAATTGCCATCGGGATCCCCACGGTGGTGGATGCCGCCACGATTGTGGGAGATGCACTGGAGAAGCTGATGAGCGGGGAAAAGGAGTTCGATGCGGTCAAATATATGGGACAGCACCGCATGGCTTTTGCAGAACTGAACAATATGTATATGACCGGAAAGGATATCGATTCTGTGATCAAACGGGTCAGCTACACGGTCTCCGAGGGAATCAATATTGCCATGGAAAAAAACTGGGCGTAACTGCATATATATAGGGTAACAGTTCATGAGTTGAGCACCGGATTACGAGCAAAGGTAGTCACGAAGTGACGTAAGAGCAGGTCAAGGCGACTTTGCGACTGACGCGGGCTGAACTGTCGTAACAAAAAAAAGTGCGGAAGGAGAGCGCGGACCGTGAAGAATCCGAAAAATACTGTCTGGCGGATCGCACTGTTTTTGCTGACAGTTGTCTGTGGGCTTTTGATGGCGGATCGGGGAGAAAATGAGTTTCCGGTATTTGCCTGTTCCGAAGCTTTGTCAGGAGAAAGCGGCAGTACCGGATTACTGCTGCAGCAGAATATGTGGGAAGTAGTACCGCTATTAGGCTATGGTATTGTGGAGCAGCAGGGGACACAGAATCCGGAGGAGGATGAGACTACCTGCCGGACCCTGACCACCGAAGATCTGATCAGCGAAGAACTTCTCCTTCCGCAGCCGGAGGAAACGCAGCAGACGGCCCTTATCCCGGAGAGTGTGGAGGCGACAGCCGGGACTGCATTGAGCAATTTTCGTCCGGCGGTACAACAGGTGCAGATTGACCGCACACAGCTTGCGGATTATGAGACACTGGTACGGAATTTTTATGCCATAGATGCCAATACCATGGCAGGCAGTGATCAGTTATCCGTGGAAAAACTGCTGGGAATGGATATGACGTTGCCACAGGAAGGTGACGGACCACAGATCCTGATCTATCACACCCATTCCCAGGAGGCTTTTGCGGATTCGGTTCCTGGAGATGTGAACACCGGTATCGTGGGAGTGGGAGAGTGTCTGACCAAGATCCTGACAGAACAATATGGTTACCGGGTGCTGCACAATACCGGTCAATATGATGTGGAGACCAGAGACAATGCGTATTCCCGGGCACTTCCGGCAGTGGAACAGATCCTTGCGGAGAATCCCTCTATCCAGGTGATCATCGATCTGCACCGGGATGAGGTGGCGGAAGAGACAAAGCTGGTGACGGATATTCAAGGGAGACCCACGGCAAGATTTATGTTCTTTAACGGTCTGAGCAGGACCCGCAAGACGGGAGATATTGACTACCTGGCCAACGAGAACCAGGAGGCCAATCTGGCGTTTTCTTTTCAGATGCAGTTGAAGGCGGCGGAGTATTACCCGGGACTGACCCGCAGGATCTATCTGAAGGGCTACCGCTACAATATGCATCTGCGTCCCCGGACACTTCTGGTGGAACTGGGAGCCCAGAACAATACTGTGGAGGAGGCCATAAATGCCTGTGATCCTCTGGCACATATTCTGGATATGGTGCTTAAGGGAGAGTAGCGATACATAAAAGCAGGATAAGACAACGAATCGAAGTAAAATCATAGACAAGAATGCGGAATTTATGCTACAATCGTTAGATGCAAGAATATGTCAGGAAAGGACAGTAGTATGGCAGTAATAGATCAGAGCAAAATCCGCAATTTTTGTATTGTGGCACACATAGATCACGGCAAATCCACCCTGGCGGACCGTATCATTGAGAAGACCGGTCTGCTCACCAGCAGAGAGATGCAGGCACAGGTTCTGGACAATATGGACCTGGAGAGAGAGCGTGGCATTACCATCAAGGCACAGGCCGTGCGTACCGTATATAAAGCACAGGACGGAGAGGAATACATTTTCAACCTCATCGATACTCCGGGCCATGTGGATTTCAATTATGAGGTCAGCCGTTCTCTGGCGGCCTGCGACGGCGCCATTCTGGTGGTGGATGCGGCACAGGGCATTGAGGCACAGACACTGGCCAATGTCTATCTGGCACTGGATCATGATCTGGATGTTTTCCCGGTCATCAACAAGATCGATCTGCCCAGCGCAGATCCCCAGAGAGTCATTGAAGAGATCGAGGACGTCATCGGTATCGAGGCACAGGATGCTCCGCTGATCTCCGCGAAAAACGGCATCGGTATTGAGGAAGTCTTAGAGCAGATCGTGAAAAAGATCCCATCCCCCAAGGGGAATCCGGACAACCCTTTACAGGCACTGATCTTTGACTCTGTATATGATTCCTATAAGGGTGTTATCATTTTCTGCCGTGTCATGGAAGGCACAGTGAAAAAGGGTACCATGATCCGCATGATGGCTACCGGAGCGAAGGAAGAGGTCGTGGAGGTTGGTTATTTCGGAGCGGGACAGTTTATCCCCTGTGACGAGCTTTCTGCCGGAATGGTAGGCTACATCACGGCTTCCATCAAGAATGTAAAAGATACAGCAGTGGGTGATACCGTAACGGACGACAACAATCCCTGCGCAGAACCTCTGCCCGGTTATAAAAAGGTACAGTCCATGGTATATTGTGGATTATATCCCGCAGACGGTTCCAAGTACCCGGATCTGAGAGATGCGTTGGAGAAGTTACAGTTGAACGATGCGTCCCTGTTCTATGAACCGGAGACTTCTGTGGCACTGGGATTTGGCTTCCGGTGCGGATTTCTGGGACTGCTGCATCTGGAGATCATTCAGGAACGACTGGAGAGAGAATACAATCTGGATCTGGTGACTACCGCCCCCGGCGTTGTCTATAAGGTGCATAAGACCAACGGGGAAGTGATTGAGTTGACCAATCCTTCCAATCTGCCGGATCCCGTCCGAGATCGAATATATGGAAGAACCGGTGGTAAATGCAGAGATCATGGTGACTTCCGAATTTATCGGTTCCATCATGGAACTGTGTCAGGAGCGCCGCGGCAAATACCTCGGCATGGAATACATCGAGGGCACCAGAGCGTTGTTGAAATACGAACTGCCCCTGAACGAGATCATTTATGATTTCTTTGATGCTTTAAAATCCCGTTCCCGTGGTTATGCATCTTTTGATTACGATCTGAAGGGTTACGAGAGATCGAATCTGGTGAAGCTGGATATTCTGATCAACCGCGAGGAAGTGGATGCCCTGTCCTTCATCGTCTGTGCAGATTCCGCTTACGAGAGAGGACGTAGGATGTGTGAAAAGCTGAAGGACGAGATTCCCAGACACCTCTTCGAGATTCCTATCCAGGCAGCCATCGGCGGCAAGGTCATTGCCAGAGAAACGGTAAAGGCCATGCGTAAGGATGTGCTGGCGAAATGTTACGGCGGTGATATTACCCGTAAGAAGAAGCTGTTGGAGAAGCAGAAAGAGGGTAAAAAGCGTATGCGTCAGTTCGGCAATGTAGAGATCCCGCAGAAGGCATTTATGAGTGTTCTGAAGCTGGATGATAAAAACTGATGAAGTAATTGAAGGAGCAATATGAATAAAAAGGAACTGGAATTATACATTCATATTCCCTTTTGCGTAAGAAAGTGCAGCTATTGTGATTTCCTGTCTGCCCCTGCCACGGAGCAGACAAGGGAAGCCTATATGGCTGCACTTTTTGCAGAGATCGGGGGAAGAGCAAAAGATTACAGTGACCGTACCGTGACCAGTATATTTATCGGAGGAGGTACGCCGTCGTTGTTGTCCGGGGAACAGATCGGGCAGTTGATGGACCGTATCAGAGAGCAGTTCGCAATGGCACAGGACGCGGAGATCACCATGGAGGTGAATCCGGGGACGGCCAGCGCAGAGAAACTTCGGAATTTTTACACGGCAGGAATCAACCGTCTCAGTATCGGTATGCAGTCTGCCCAGGCAGAAGAACTGAAAAATCTGGGCAGGATCCATGATTTTGAAGGTTTCTGCCAGGTGTACCGGGAGGCCGTGGAGGCAGGATTTACGAATATCAATGTGGATATCATGAGCGGACTGCCGGGACAGACGCTTGCAAGCTATCGGGACACGCTGGAAAAGGTGCTGCACTTAGAACCCATGCCGCAGCATATCTCTGCCTACAGCCTGATCGTGGAGGAGGGAACCCCTTTTGCGGCCATGGCAGAGAGGGGAGAATTGCCCTTGCCGGAGGAAGAGACGGAGCGTGCCATGTATGAGGAGACCATAGAGGTGCTGGCAAAGTATGGGTTCCATCGGTATGAGATTTCCAACTATGCCAGGGATGGTTATGAATGCAGACATAATGTGGGCTATTGGATCCGCAGGGATTACCTGGGATTCGGTATCGGTGCGGCATCCCTTATCGATAATGTGCGGTTTCAGAACGAAAAGAGTCTGGGAGCTTATCTGGCACATCCGCTGGAAAGCAGGGAAGAGGAGCAGACACTGACGGTACAGGACCGGATGGAGGAGACCATGTTTCTGGGACTGCGGCTGACAAGAGGAGTATCCTGTGTGGATTTTGCAGAACAATATGGCAGGACTGTGGAGGAAGTCTACGGAGAAGTGATCGCCCGGAATGTGGCGGATGGTCTTTTGACCGTTACGGAGAGGAAAGAGAACCAGAAAAAAGACCGGTTCCTGGCACTGACAAAGAGAGGGCTGGATCTGAGCAATTACGTGATGGCGCAGTTTTTATTCTGAGGAACGTGGGAGACTGACAGGCACTTGTGGACAGAAAATCACATAAACTATCATAAGCAACTGTCCACGGAGGGATTTTTTGAAGACCTTTCAGCAGCCATTAACCGCAGGAGAAGAAGCGTATTATATCCGCTTGCTCAGGGAAGGTACCGTGGAAGAATCCAGACAGGCCAGGGAGATCCTGGTGGAGAGGAATCTGCGCCTGGTGGCACACATTGCCAAAAAATACCAGAATGTTGAGGAGGACATGGAGGACCTGATCTCTATCGGATGTATCGGACTGATCAAAGCAGTGAATTCTTTTGACTCAGGAAAAGGAAGACTGGCTACCTATGCCTGCAGATGCATTGATAACGAACTTCTGATGATGCTGCGCAGCCGCAAAAAACTTTCCAGGGAAGTCTCACTGTATGAACCTATCGGACAGGATAAGGAAGGAAATGCCATCCATCTGTTGGACGTGATCGAAGAGAAGCAGAAGGACGTGGTGGAGGATCTGGAGCTTGACAGAAATATCAGGCGCCTGTTCCTGGCTCTGGACCACTGTCTTACGGAGCGGGAGTATCGGATTGTGGTGATGCGCTATGGGATCCTGGGCTGTAAAGAACACACACAGCAGGAGGTGGGAGATGTTCTCGGAATTTCCAGAAGCTATGTCTCACGCATGGAAAAAAGAGCATTGCATAAGCTGGCGGAGGCTCTGCGTGAGGACTAAACATTACCTTGTCAATTAAGGAACACTGTGATATATTTATTTCTATAAGTGACTAAAGATAAGGGGGGACAGGGATGCATTTTGTAAGAACGGAAGACTTGAAGACGGGAATGCGTCTGGCAAGACCTGTTTATAATAAGAAGAGTATTCTTTTGTTTGACAGAAATTCCCTTTTGTCATTACAGGCAATAGAAAGTATTCGTAATTTCGGATTGATCGGTGTCTATGTACTGGAACCGGCAGAACCGCTTCCACCCCTGACTCAGGAGGACCTGGAGTTCGAACGGTTTCAGATTCAGGCGGTCAGTGCCATCGAAGAGGAACAGGATCGTATCCTGAAGACCAGAAAGCAGAATCGTACCCAGTCCATCGCAGATATGGTCATCCGCAATTACGGACACTTGGATGAGAAAATCAATTTCTACCAGAATCTGAGAAGCCGGGAGGATTATTTCTCCAGACATTCCCTGAACGTGGCAATACTCTGTGCCATGATTACCCATGTGATGAATATCAGACGGGAAGAACAGTATCATACCGTATGTGCTGCCATCCTTCACGATATGGGAAAAGTGAAAAAACATGATGACGTGTATTACGGGGCACCTTATACCAGAGAGGATATGCTGCGGAACTGCGAGACACAGGAAGAGGCCTACGGTATCATCGAGGAGGCTTTTGCCACCGACGGATCCGGCATCCGCAGGATCTGCCAGCAGGCAGCCAGAAAACAGCTGGACCTGTTCCCGGAAGACGGAGAGAAGAACAGGTATAAAATGCTGGCCGGAGCCAATGTATTGCTGGTGGCGAACCGTTATGATGAGATCACGGCCATGACATTACAGGGAACGGCACAGTCTGAGGTGAAGGCTCTTCAGGAACTTCTGGAGCACCCGGAGGTATATGATCCGGAGACGGTACGGGCATTGATCCGTTCCATCAATATCCTTCCGCCCGGTGCCAGCGTGGAACTCAGTACGGGAGAGAAAGCACTGGTATTGAATGAAAATGAAGAAAGTGTACTGCGGCCGACAGTGGTAAGCTTCCGGGATAACAGTATCCTGAATCTGTCCCTTCCCGGGAATGAGGACATCCAGATCGTGGATGTCATGAAGACCATGGACAACCGGTACATATTCAATAAATAGTGAGGAGCAATTATGCCAACAATCGAAGAAATACTCAGAGCCGCCAAGGAAGCGGGAGCAAGTGATGTACATCTGACGGTAGGTATCCCACCCAAAATGCGTGTAAACGGCAATCTGATCACCATGGATTATCCCAGGATGCTTCCGGCAGACACGCTGGAAGTACTAGTCAATATCATGACGGAAGTGCAGAGAGAACGTTTTGAGGAACGGGGAGAATACGATATGTCTTTCTCTATTCCCAACTGCGGACGTTACCGTGTCAATGCCTACAAGCAGAGAGGTTCCGTGGCTCTGGCGTTCCGACTGGTAGGAACCGTGGTGCCTTCTCCGGAAGAGCTGGGTGTACCGGAATCCGTGGTGGAACTATATCAGCGCAAACGTGGTCTGGTACTGGTCACCGGACCTACCGGAAGCGGTAAATCCACGACGCTTGCCGCCATCATCGACAAGATCAACAACAACAGAGATGCCCATGTCATCACTCTGGAGGACCCTATCGAGTATCTGCATCAGCATAAGATGTCCATGGTCAACCAGCGTGAGATCGGCATAGATTCCAATAATTATGCCAATGCTTTAAGAGCGGCACTCCGTGAAGATCCCGATGTCATTCTGGTCGGAGAGATGCGTGACTTCGAGACCATCAGTGTAGCTATTACGGCAGCGGAGACCGGACATCTGGTATTGTCCACCCTGCATACGATCGGTGCAGCCAGCACCGTAGACCGTGTGATCGATGTCTTCCCACCACATCAGCAGCAACAGATCCGTGTCCAGCTGTCCAACACACTGGAAGCAGTCATATCCCAGCAGCTGATCCCGACAGCGGACGGCAAGCACCGTGTGGCAGCTTTTGAGGTCATGCATGCCAATCATGCGGTCCGCAACCTGATCCGTGAGGGCAAATCCCACCAGCTGGCCAGCGTCATGCAGACCAACCGGAAACTGGGTATGATCACCATGGATGAGGCTATTGTTCAGTTGTATTTTGAAGGCAAGATCGACAGGGAACATGCGATCCAGTTCGCTCAGGATCCCGACAGCATGGAAAATAAAATTTAAAGGAATGATCCGGAACCGGCTATATAGGAGCAGACCAGACGACGCAGCGGAAAGCGTACGGTTTTGTGAATCTGTAGTGAGGTTCCGGAGGATTTTTCACCAAAAGACGTTTTCATTTAAAATTTCTGATATTAATTCTAAGAAGATTCCGGTAGTTTCACTGCCCTTTTGCGGGCTCTTATGATTACCCATTGTATGAATTGTTTTGTTAAGTCTGATTATTTTTGTCAGATTCATTCGTTTTATCTGTTTCTGTTTTGTTTCACTGTTATTTCCATAATAAATAAAACATTTTAAAGGAGGTATTTTATGTTTACTACAGTTTTTTCGGCTGCAGTCTATGGTCTGCAGGCATATCTGGTCCGCGTGGAAGTGGATCTGGCAGGGGGACTACCATCGTTTCAGCTGGTGGGGTCGCTGGGGAGTGAGGTGAAGGAATCCCGGGAGAGGGTGAGTGTGGCCATGAAAAATTCCGGTTTCCAGATCCCACCGGCACATATCACAGTAAATCTGGCTCCGGCAGGTCGACGTAAAGATGGTACCGCCTTTGATCTGCCTGTAGCTGTGGGACTTTTGCGGGATATGGAACTGGTACCGGAGGAAGCGCTGCAGGATACATTGTTTTTGGGAGAACTGGGCCTGAATGGGGAGATCAAGAAGGTGAAGGGTGTACTTCCCATTGTTCAGGAGGCGGCAAAAAGCGGTATCCGAAGGGTGGTGGTGCCCGGAGAAAATGCCATGGAGGCTGCGGTGATACCGGGGATCACGGTCTGGGGTGTGAACTGTCTGAACGATCTGCTGGCGGCACTGAACCATCCGGAGCTGGAAACTGAAAAAGTGTATCAGCCGAGGATCCGGGCGGAGGACTTGCTAAGGGAAGGAACCGGACAGGATACGGGAGATTTCCGGGAAGTGGCGGGACAGGAGAATGCTAAACGGGGTGCCGAGATCGCTGCGGCGGGATTTCACAATCTGTTGATGATAGGGCCGCCCGGGGTGGGAAAATCCATGGTCGCCGGGCGAATCCCCGGAATCCTGCCGCCTCTGACACTGAAAGAAAGTCTGGAGGTGACAGGAATCTTCAGTGTGGCGGGACTTCTGCCGCCGGGACAGGCACTGATCACAAGGAGGCCTTTTTATGCACCACACCATACTGTGACACAGGCAGCACTGATCGGCGGAGGAAGCGGCATCCCAAGACCTGGGATGGTATCGCTGGCCCATCGGGGGGTACTGTTTCTGGACGAGCTTCCGGAATTCCGGAAAAACGTGCTGGATGGCATGCGACAGCCTATGGAGGAGCGTAAAGTGCAGATCGCCAGAAGTGCCGGGATGGTCACTTATCCGTCGGACTTTATTCTGGTGGCGGCTATGAATCCCTGCCCCTGCGGGTATTATCCCGGACCGGAATAAATGCCGCTGTACCCAGCCCCAGATCGAGAAATATCTGGGAAAGATATCGGGACCGATTTTAGACCGGATTGATCTGTGTGTGGAACTGCATCCCGTGGATATTCTACATCTGCAGAAAACGAAAACGGAAAAAAGCAGTGAAGATATGAAGCGGCAGATCCGGCATGCAAGAGAACGGCAGGCGGAGCGTTTTGCAGGAACGGATTGCCGTTTCAATGGGGACATCCGGTCTGCACTGGTGGAAGAATATTGCCCGTTGGGAGAGGAGGGTCAGAAAGTCATGGAACAGCTGTATCGTACGCTGCAGCTCAGTGCCAGAGTTTATCATCGGATTCTCAAAACTGCCCGAACCATAGCTGATTTGGAGGACCGGGAAGAGATCACGGGGGAACATTTGCTGGAGGCGGCGTGTTATCGACCTTCGGAGACGTATTGGAATTAATTGTGTGCCGGAACCGGGTACATTAAGTGTGCGGCAAGAAAAAGGGGCCGGTACGAAAATAACGGAAAACGTGCGGGCTGTGTGAAAACAGGGAAAGGGACAGGTATGTTTATGGCGGAGGAAGAGAGAAAATATGCATATTTTTTGTGCAGCACCTATACAATCGGGGGCGTGCGGGCAGAACGGCTGCTTGCACGCTTCGGGTCACCCCGGGCGGTATATGAGGCGGAGACAGAGGAATGGAGGGAGTGCGTGGGCAATTCTGCGGCGGAAGCCTTGGAACGGCAGAAGAAAAGCGGAGAGTGGGAACGGGAATATGGACAGCTTTCGGAACAACAGATCCACTTTCTTTTGCGGGAGGAGAAAGGATTTCCAGGGAAACTGGCAGAAATTCCGGATCCGCCTTACGGCATTTTTTACCGGGGAAAACTGCCGGATGAGAACGAACCGGCGGTGGCGGTCATCGGTGCCAGAGAGTGTTCGGAATACGGCAGATATGTGGCCGAGGAACTGGGACAGTATCTGGGAAGAGCGGGAATACAGGTCATCAGCGGAATGGCTCGGGGGATTGACGGGATCAGCCAGCAGGCAGCGTTATCTGCGGGAGGAACTTCCTATGGTGTGCTGGGATGCGGAGTGGATATCTGTTATCCCGCACAGAATCGAAGATTGTATGAAGAACTGTTGGAAAAAGGGGGATTGCTTTCCACCTATGCGCCGGGAACAAAGCCGCTGCCCCAGCATTTTCCACCAAGAAACCGTATTGTCAGCGGACTGTCGGATGCTCTGATCGTCATTGAGGCCAGACAGAAGAGCGGGACGTTGATCACGGTGGATATGGCACTGGAACAGGGCAGGGACGTCTATGTGGTGCCGGGCAGGCTTACGGACAGGCTCAGTGACGGCTGCAATCATCTGCTGACGCAGGGAGCGGGAGTGTTTTTATCTCCGGAGAGTTTTGCAGAGGATTTTTTGCGGAGCTGGGAGGAAAAACAGGGACTTTCCGCAGATGGCTCTGGAGGAAAGAACAGGCGGAAAAATAATAGGGAAACCGGCAGAAATACGGCAAAAGTAAAATTGCCCAAAGAATCCCTGCAAAAGATCTTGGAATGTCTGGAACCTGTGCCAAAGACATCGGAGACGCTGTTGCAGGAACTTTGGGAGAAGGGAGAATATACGGACATTTCCGCACTGAACCGGGCACTGATGGAACTGGAACTTTTGGGATATGCCAGACAGAACAGTCCGGGACATTTCAGCACTTCTGCGAATTGACAAGGCTTTCGGAAAAGGGGTATAGTAATAGACATATGAGAATGACGAGAAAGGTCAGGTGCCCTTATGAACGATAAAGATACTTACAGAATGCATACCAAAGTAATACAGATCGGAGACCGGAAGATCGGCGGCGGCAATCCTATCGCCATCCAGTCCATGACCAATACGAAGACCGAGGATGTGAAGGCAACCGTAGAGCAGATCCTGCGTCTGGAGAGGGCAGGCTGTGAGATCATCCGCTGCACAGTACCGACGCTGGAGGCGGCAGCAGCTATCCGGGAGATCAAGAAGCAGATCCACATTCCTTTAGTGGCGGATATCCATTTTGACTACCGTATGGCACTGGCAGCCATTGAGAACGGTGCCGACAAGATCCGCATCAATCCTGGGAATATCGGAAATCTGGAGCGGGTAAAGGCTGTGGTAGATGCAGCAAAAGAGAGGAATATCCCGATCCGTGTGGGAGTGAACAGCGGTTCCCTGGAGAAGCCGTTGGTGGAAAAATACGGTGGAGTGACTGCGGAAGGTATTGTGGAGAGCGCACTGGACAAGGTACACATGATCGAAGATCTGGGATATGACAAGCTGGTCATCAGTATCAAATCTTCGGATGTGCTGATGTGCGTGAAAGCCCATGAACTGCTGGCAGGCCGTACGGTGTACCCTCTGCATGTGGGCATTACCGAATCCGGTACTGTGAACAGCGGTAATATCAAGTCAGCCATCGGTCTGTCCCTGATCTTAAGCCAGGGCATCGGTGACACCATCCGGGTATCCCTGACAGGAGATCCCGTAGAGGAGATCAAATCCGCAAAGCTGATCCTGCGTACATTAGGATTGCGCAAGGGCGGCATTGAGGTCGTATCCTGTCCCACCTGTGGAAGAACCCAGATCAATCTGATCGATCTGGCCACTAAAGTGGAGAAAATGGTAGAGGATTACCCGCTGGATATCAAAGTGGCTGTCATGGGCTGCGTGGTAAACGGCCCCGGAGAAGCAAAAGAAGCGGATCTGGGAGTTGCGGGCGGTATCGGAGAAGGTCTGCTGATCAAGCATGGCGAGATCGTAAAAAAAGCTTCCGGAGGATCAGCTGCTCCCCGCCTTGAAAGAGGAATTGGATCATTGGAGTTAAAATAAATGAGTAAACCGTTTTTTGAGGTATTTCCTTCGTTACAGTTGAATACGGACATTCGTGACCTGATGGGGCAGACAGAAGTGGAGAGAGTCTCGGCGACAAAACGCAGAGACTTTCTTCGGGTGTACTTAAAAAGTACCCGCCTGATCCAGAAAGCGGACATCTGGACCACGGAACAGGAGATCAAGAAGCAGCTGTTCCCTCAGGCCAACCTGACAGTGAAAATATACGAAAAGTTCGAATTGTCTTCCCAGTACAATCCGGAAAAGCTGATGGATATTTATAAGGAAAGTATTCTGGAGGAATTCCGGGAGTACAGCCATATCCAGTATAATGCCCTGAAGACGGCGAAAATCGAGTATCCTTCGGAAAATGAAATGCTTTTAACGCTGGAAGATACGGTATTAAATCACAGTATGGAAGGGGAGATACTGCAGATTCTGGAGAAGATCCTGGTGGAACGTTGTGGATTCTCCGTGAAGATCCATACGGCTTATGTGGAAAAAGAGACCGGGCGTTTCCAGGAGGAAGAGGAAGCAAAGATCCGTCTGAAGGTGGATGCCATTTACAGTCGTACGAAAGGCAGAAGAGAAGAAGGAGAGCAGACTGCATCGGCGGAAGGAAGCGGGCAAAGTACAGCACAGGATCCGGAAACCGGCAAGGCTGCAGAGACCGCACAAAAGCCGAAGACCGAGAATGCCGGTGGCGTGACCAAGAGCTTTCAGGGTGGCAGCCGCGGTGAATTCAAGCGTGGAGAATTCAAAAAGGGCGAGTTTCGTAAGGGTGGTAACTTTGAAAAAGGTGCGTTGAAGAGATCAGACAATCCGGATGTCATCTACGGGCGTGATTTCGAAGAAGAGGCCATGAAGATTGAGGAACTCATCGGAGAGATGGGTGAGGTGGTCATCCGCGGTAAGGTACTGTCCGTGGATACCCGTGACATCAAGAACGAGAAGACGATTATTATTTTCAATATCTCTGATTTTACCGATACCATGACCATCAAGATGTTCGTGCGTACCGAGCAGGTGAAGGAAGTGACCGGGGACATCAAGCCGGGAGCTTTCTTAAAGGTCAAGGGAATCTGTATGATGGATAAGTTCGATCACGAGCTGGCCATCGGTTCCATTGCGGGAATCAAGAAGATCCCTGATTTTACCAATACGAGAATGGATACCTCCGCCAGAAAGCGTGTGGAACTGCACTGTCATACAAAGATGAGTGATATGGACGGTGTCTCCGAGGCCAAGGACATTGTAAAGCGCGCCTACAAATGGGGACATCGGGCCATTGCCATCACGGATCACGGCGTGGTACAGAGTTTTACCGATGCAAACCATGTCTGGGATGACCTGTGGAAAGCGGAAAAAGGCAAGCGGAAAGAAGCCGGAGACGAGAATCCGGACAAGCAGGATTTCTTCAAGATCATTTACGGTGTGGAAGCCTATCTGGTGGATGATCTGAAAGAGATAGTGACGAATGATAAGGGACAGAGTCTGCATGAGGATTATGTGGTATTCGATATCGAGACCACGGGATTTTCCCCGGTCAACAACCGCATTATCGAGATCGGTGCGGTAAAGGTATCCGGTGGAGAGATCGTGGATCGTTTTTCCACCTTTGTCAACCCGGATGTGCCGATTCCCTTCGAAATCGAGAAGCTGACCAGCATCCGGGACGAGGATGTTATGGATTCCCCCCAGATCGACGTGATCCTGCCGCAGTTTCTGCAGTTCTGTGAAGGCTGTATCATGGTGGCTCACAATGCCAGCTTTGATATGAGTTTCATTATGGAGAATTGCAGAAGACTGGGCTATCCGCAGGAGTTTACCTATGTGGATACCGTGGGCATTTCCAGAGTACTTTTGAAGAACCAGTCGAAGCATACGCTGGATGCGGTGGCCAAGACCCTGGGGATTTCCCTGGAGAATCATCACAGAGCCGTGGATGATGCGGAGTGCACGGCCCATATTTTCGTGAAATTTATTAAAATGCTGGAAGAGCAGGACATTCATAATCTGACGGAAGTCAATGCACTGGGAGCTTCCAGTGTGGATGCCGTGAAGAAGATGCCTTCTTACCATGCCATTATTCTGGCGAAAAATGATCTGGGGCGTATCAACCTGTATCGTCTGGTGTCCCAGTCACATCTGACCTATTTTAACAAACATCCCCGGATTCCCAAGAGTCTGGTGATGAAGTACAGAGAAGGACTGATACTGGGAAGTGCCTGCGAGGCGGGAGAACTGTACCGGGCACTGTTGGACGGACAGTCGGATGCCCAGATTGCCAGACTGGTGAAATTCTATGACTATCTGGAGATCCAGCCCTGCGGCAACAACAAATTCATGATCGCTTCGGAACGTGTGAGGAATGTAAATTCCATTGAGGATATTCAGAATATCAACCGGAAGATCGTGTCCCTGGGAGAACAGTTCCACAAGCCGGTAGTGGCTACCTGCGATGTGCATTTCCTGGATCCAGAGGATGAGGTCTACCGCCGTATCATCATGGCGGGACGAGGATTCGATGATGCGGATGATCAGGCACCATTGTATTTACATACCACGGAAGAGATGCTGGAAGAATTCTCTTATCTGGGAAGTGATAAGGCGGAAGAAATCGTTATTACCAATACCAATATGATTGCAGACATGATCGAGACTATTGCACCGGTGCGCCCGGACAAATGTCCTCCGGTCATTCCCGACAGTGATAAGACACTGACGGAGATCTGTTATAACAGAGCCCATGAAATTTACGGACCAGATCTGCCTCAGATCGTAGAGGCGAGACTGGAAAAGGAACTGAATTCCATTATCAAGAACGGATTCGCCGTAATGTATATCATTGCCCAGAAGCTGGTATGGAAGTCGGTAGAGGACGGTTATCTGGTAGGTTCCCGAGGATCTGTAGGAAGTTCCTTCGTGGCGACCATGGCGGGAATCACGGAGGTCAACCCCTTAAGCCCTCATTATTATTGCAGTAAGTGTCATTATGTGGATTTTGACAGTGATGAAGTCAAGGCCTATGCCGGTAAGGCGGGAATCGATATGCCGGACAAGCTGTGTCCGGTGTGCGGAGAAAAGCTTCACAAGGACGGATTTGATATTCCTTTCGAGACTTTCCTGGGATTCAAGGGAGACAAAGAGCCGGATATCGACCTGAACTTCTCCGGTGAGTACCAGTCCAAGGCGCATAAATATACCGAGGTTATCTTCGGTGCGGGACAGACCTTCCGTGCCGGAACCATTGCAACTCTGGCAGATAAGACGGCCTTCGGTTACGTGAAGAATTATTTTGAAGAACGTGGCATTCACAAGCGGACCAGTGAGATTGACCGTATTGCTTCCGGATGTACCGGAGTACGACGCAGTACCGGTCAGCATCCCGGCGGAATCGTCGTACTGCCCTTAGGACAGGATATCAACTCCTTCACCCCGGTGCAGCATCCCGCAAATGATATGACTACGGATACCATAACCACACACTTTGATTACCATTCCATTGACCATAACCTGTTGAAGCTGGATATTCTGGGACACGATGATCCTACCATGATCCGTATGCTTCAGGACCTGACAGGGAGAGATCCTCTGACGATTCCCTTAGACGGACAGGATGTCATGAGTCTGTTCCAGAATACGGATGCGCTGGGCATTACTCCGGAGCAGATCGGCGGAACAAAGCTGGGGGCATTGGGTATCCCGGAGTTTGGTACCGATTTCGCCATGCAGATGGTTATCGATGCCAAGCCCAAGGCATTTTCCGATCTGGTGCGTATTTCCGGCCTGTCCCACGGTACCAACGTATGGCTGGGAAATGCACAGGATCTGATCATGAGCGGCGTGGCAACGATTTCCACCGCCATCTGTACCCGTGACGATATCATGCTGTATCTGATCCAGATGGGTGTGGAATCGGAGAAGTCCTTCAAGATCATGGAGGCCGTGCGTAAAGGCATGGTGGCGAAGGGCAGATGCGCCATGTGGGAAGAGTGGAAAGAAGACATGCTGGCCCACAATGTACCCCAGTGGTATATTGAATCCTGTCAGAAGATCGAGTACATGTTCCCGAAGGCCCATGCGGCGGCATACGTTATGATGGCATGGCGTATTGCATATTGTAAGATCCATTATCCGTTAGCCTATTACGGAGCGTTTTTCAGTATTCGTGCCAAGGCATTTTCTTATGAAATTATGTGTCAGGGACAGAAGCATTTAGAGAGCGTTATGGTGGATTACAAAAAGCGACAGGATACGCTTTCCAATAAGGAGAAGGATGCCATGGGTGATATGCGTATCGTGCAGGAAATGTATGCACGAGGCTTTGAATTCGAGCCAATTGATATCTTTAGAGCCCAGTCCAGATCTTTCCAGATCGTGGATGGCAAATTAATGCCTTCCTTAAACAGTATCGACGGACTGGGAGAGAAGGCGGCGGATGCCATCGTGGAAGCGGCAAAAGACGGCCCCTTCCTGTCTAAAGATGATTTCCGCCAGAGAACCAAAGTCTCCAAGACCATCATCGACCTGATGGATTCCCTGGGATTATTGGGAGACCTCCCGGAGTCCAATCAGATCAGTATATTTGACCTGGTGTAACAGCTCAGCCATGGGACAGCCGAAACGGGGGCGTGGGTGCTTGCACACAAAGCACCGTTTTGGCTAGCCCATGAGCGGAGCGCCCAATCCATGAAGCAAAAGATGAGCCGCGCAAGCGGCGTCGACTGCGCAGCAGCCGCTTTTATGAATTGGCCGTGGGCCGAGCTGTAGTCCGGCCAGCCGCTTTTATGAATTGGCCGTGGGCTGAGCTGTAGTCCGGCCAGCCGCTTTTGCGAATGGCCGTGGGCTGAGCTGGTCTAAAAATTTTTAAAAAAAGTGCTTGCATTTTTTCGACAACTCGATTATAATATGCAAGTACTGTTTTTGTGGCTGATTGGTCAAGCGGTTAAGACGTCGCCCTCTCACGGCGAAAACAGGGGTTCGATTCCCCTATCAGCTGCTTATTGAAAATTGTAGAAATTTTTCAAAAAATACTTGCAATTTTCAAAAGAATGTATTATACTAAACAAGGTTCGTAAGTAACCTATGGCTGATTGGTCAAGCGGTTAAGACGTCGCCCTCTCACGGCGAAAACAGGGGTTCGATTCCCCTATCAGCTGCTTATTCTTTAATAGAATAGCCCAACCCTGAAAAGTGTCGGAAAGCATAGAAAATTGCTTTTTGGCTCTTTTTTTATACTGTCTGGGGCTGGGCAAATGAAAAATCTTCTTGCCATTCCCATTTTTTTGTTGTATAGTGGTTCACGATTACTCAAAGCAGGGGAAAATACGGCAAAGAGGCGGGAACCGGATGCCGTAGGTCCGTAGACAGACGGATAGATGGGAGTGCATATGGCAAAATATTTAGTAATTGTAGAGTCACCGGCCAAGGTGAAGACAATCAAAAAGTTTTTGGGAGCAAATTATGAAGTTATGGCCAGCCAGGGGCATGTGAGGGACCTGCCCAAGAGTCAGCTGGGATTTGATCCGGAACATGATTATGAACCGAAATATATTACCATCCGCGGAAAGGGAGACCTTCTTGCTTCTTTGCGCAAAGAAGTAAAAAAGGCAGATAAGATTTATCTCGCAACCGACCCGGACCGTGAAGGAGAAGCTATTTCCTGGCATCTGTATTATGCCTTGAAACTGGAAAGCAAAAAAGTATATCGTATTACCTTCAATGAGATCACCAAGAATGCGGTAAAGGAATCTCTGAAAAACGCCAGAGAGATCGATATGAATCTGGTGGATGCCCAGCAGGCAAGGCGTATGCTGGACCGTATGGTGGGCTATCGGATCTCCCCACTTCTGTGGGCAAAGATCAAGAGAGGCTTAAGTGCCGGCCGTGTACAGTCTGTGGCACTCCGTATCATCTGTGACAGAGAGGACGAGATCAACGCATTTATTCCGGAAGAGTATTGGTCTCTGGATGTGAATCTGAAAGTAAAAGGCGAGAAGAAGCCTATTTGTGCAAAATATTACGGTACCACCGAAAAAAAACAGGGAATTACCAGCAAGGAACAGGCAGACAGCATTATGGATTCCCTGAATGGCGCAAAATTCGAAGTAAAAGAAGTGCGTCACGGCGAACGTGTGAAAAAAGCGCCGCTTCCCTTTACGACTTCCACATTGCAGCAGGAAGCCAGCAAGGTATTAAATTTCTCTACCCAGAAGACTATGCGTCTGGCACAGCAGTTATATGAAGGTGTGGATATCAAGGGAGAGGGCACTGTTGGTCTGATCACCTACCTGCGTACCGATTCTACCCGTGTATCCGAAGAGGCGGAGACACAGGCAGCGGAATTTATTGATGTTCATTACGGTGAAAAATACAAGACCGCTGCAGCAACGGAGAAGAAGAACAGCCAGAAGATTCAGGATGCCCACGAAGCTATCCGTCCCACGGATCTGAACCGGATGCCTATTGCTATCAAGGAGCAGCTTCCCAGGGATCTGTTCCGTCTGTATCAGCTGATTTGGAAACGATTTGTGGCAAGCCGCATGAGTGCTGCACAGTATGATACCACTTCTGTGAAGATTCAGGCAAAGGACCAGATTTTTACTCTGGCAGCTTCCAGAATGCGTTTCGATGGATTCATGAGCGTCTACACCCAGGAAGATGATAAGGAAGAAGAAAATGTGCTCGGCGGTAATCTGGACGAGAACAGCGTGCTGGAATTCCAGAGCTTTGATCCGAAACAGCATTTTACCCAGCCCCCTGCACATTACACCGAAGCCAGTCTGGTGCGTGCCATGGAAGAACTGGGCATCGGACGTCCCAGTACCTATGCACCTACCATTACCACCATCCTTGCCAGGAGATATATTGCCAAGGAGAACCGCAATCTCTACGTTACGGAACTGGGGGAAGTGGTCAACAATATGATGAAGGAAGCATTCCCCTCCATCGTGGATGTGAATTTCACGGCCAACATGGAAGCTCTGCTGGATGGTGTGGAAGAAGGCACGGTAAAATGGAAGACCATCGTGTCCAATTTCTATCCTGATCTGGATGAAGCAGTAAAAAAGGCGGAGAAGGACCTGGCAGAGGTGACCATTGCGGATGAGGAATCCGATGAGGTCTGTGAACTGTGCGGCAGACGAATGGTGATCAAATACGGACCCCACGGCAGATTCCTGGCATGTCCTGGATTCCCGGAATGCCGTAATACCAAGCCTTATTTTGAAAAGATCGGTGTAGCCTGCCCCAAGTGCGGCAAGGATATTGTCATGAAAAAGACCAAAAAAGGCAGAAAATATTATGGCTGTATCGATAATCCGGAGTGTGATTTCATGGTATGGCAGAAGCCTTCGGGAGAGAAGTGTCCCCGCTGTGGCAAGCTGCTGCTGGAAAAAGGCAACAAACTGGTCTGCATGGACGAACAGTGCGGCTATGTGAAAAATAAACCGACGGAAGAGAAGTAGTTTTATATACTGTCAGAATTTTCTCATAAATTAACGCTATTTTCATTGTAATCTGAAATTACATGTGCTACAATGTGCATAACATCTGGTAGTTTCTTAGTATGTGTAGACGGAGGGAAATAGATGAGTAGCGTACAACTGTTGGACAAAACACGTAAAATCGGGAAATTATTACACAACAATAACTCCAGCAAAGTGGTATTCAGCGACATCTGTAAGGTGATGCGGGAAATTCTGAATTCCAATGTACTGGTGATCAGCCGGAAAGGAAAGGTCCTCGGCGTAGGAAAATCCGACGGAATTGAGCCGATCACAGAACTGCTGGATGACAATATCGGTGGATTTATTGATCCGATGTTAAACGAGAGACTGCTGGGCGTATTATCCACGAAAGAGAACGTCAACCTGGAGACTCTTGGCTTTGAAAATACCGATACGAGAAAATTTCAGGCGATCATCACTCCGATCGAGATTGCCGGAGAGCGTTTGGGAACCCTCTTCATTTACAAATGCAATGAACAGTATGATATTGATGATATTATCCTTTGCGAATATGGTACCACAGTGGTGGGACTGGAAATGTTGCGGGCTGTGAATGAAGAGAGTGCGGAGGAGAGCCGTAAGGTGGCTGTCGTAAAATCTGCAGTCAGCACTCTTTCTTTCTCAGAGATGGAAGCCATCACCCATATTTTCGACGAACTGAACGGCATGGAGGGAATCCTGGTTGCCAGCAAGATCGCTGACAGAGTCGGTATCACCAGATCTGTGATCGTCAATGCCCTGCGGAAGTTCGAAAGTGCCGGTGTGATTGAATCCCGTTCCTCCGGTATGAAAGGAACCTATATTAAAGTTTTGAATGATGCCGTATTCGATGAGATCGAGGAACTGAAGCGTCAGAACGGCAGAAATTAAATGAAAAATGTAAGAATTTGCAAGAATAAGAAAAATTTAGGAAGAAGAGACTATTGCGAAAAATAGTCTCTTTTCTTTATATTTATTCTGAGTGAGTTTATTTTACTATTGTGTTTTTGTCGAAATACTTTATAATAAAATAAAATGGGTATATGGTAGAAAGCGGTTTTTGGGTGCTCTTGTCAGAAGACCGCGGAATGTGAGGTAATATGATACAGACAAACGCATTTGATTATATCAATGTTCTGGACCGGGCAGCGGACGCAGCCTGGCAGCGGAACGAAGCCATTTCCAATAATATCGCCAATGTGGATACTCCGGGCTACAAGAGGCAGGATGTGGCTTTCGAATCGGTATTGCAGCAGGCTCTTGGCAATAACAGATATGAGTCCATGGATGATAAGGTGGCCAATGTGGATCTGAGCCGACTGCGGGGCAGGGCTTACTTGGACTATGCCAATTATTCCTATCGCCTGGATGGCAATAACGTGGATATTGAAAATGAAAATGTAATGCTGGCGGAGAACCAGCTGAAATACCAGGGACTGATCAGCAGCATTAATCAGGAATTTACTAATTTAAAGACAGTGATGAAGTGAGGAATTAGCGTATGAGTATGTTTTCAGCATTTGATGTTACGGCATCGGGACTTACCGCCCAGAGACTGCGTATGGACGTGATCTCCGAAAACGTTGCCAATGCCAATACTACAAGAACCGAGGATGGCACCCCCTATCGCCGCAAGATCGTTACTTTCCAGCAGAAGGGGCAGCAGCAGACTTTCAGTCAGGTGCTGCACAATGTGAGTAGCAGTTATACCGGCAGCGGCGTGAAGGTAAGCCAGATCTTTGAAGATACTACTACGGAGATGAATATGGTATACGATCCTTCCCATCCCGATGCGGATGAGAACGGCTATGTGACATATCCGAATGTAAATATTGTTCAGGAAATGACGGATCTGATCGATGCCAGCAGATCCTATGAAGCCAATTCCACGGCATTTGGCGCCAGCAAGTCCATGGCATTAAAAGGACTGGAGATCGGTCAGTAAGCTGACGGGTCTTTATTACCGGGCTCCGGATAGCGGCGCCGGAATATATGTGAGGAAGGACATGGTTTATTAAAATGGATATTTCAGCAATTACAGCTTTGAACAGTGTAAACGGTACTGCCACAGTATCTCCCACTTCTCTGACCGGAATGCTGGCGGAGAAGGAGAAAAAGGCAGAAGGCACTATGTTCGAAACTTTTCTGAATACAGCAATCGACAATGTGAAGATCACCAACAGTTATCTCTCGGATGCCGAGAATGAGAAGATACGATTTGCATTGGGTGAGACCGACAACACCCACGACCTTACTATTGCTATGGATAAGGCTTCGACTGCATTGCAGTATACCGTAGCCATCCGCGATAAGGTGATGGAAGCATACAAGGAACTGATGCAGATCCAGATCTAAAGAAGTATTTTTATTCTTGACGTAAGAGGAGAGAGCTGCAATGGCAGACAAATTAAAAGAAATACCTGCAAAAATACTGGAATGGTGGAACAAATTCACCACCAGGCAGAAGAGCATCATCGTTGGAGCGGCGGCGGTTGTGATATTTGCATTTGCAATCATCATGTACGTTATGAGTAAGCCCCAGTATGTACGGCTGATCACCTGTGAGACAACATCACAGGCTTCGGAGATCATAGATACTCTGGACAGTGCGGGAATTGCACATAAAGAATCCAATGACGGACTGAAGATCGATGTAGAGAGCAGCCAACAGAGTGCGGCAAACTTGGCACTGGGTTCCGCAGGATATGTACCGGATGCGTTAGATTTGAATGATTATCTGGGCGGTAGTATGTCTACGACCGCCACTGACAAAGAGAGACTTTACAATTCCTATCTGGAAAAATACATAACACAGACGATAGAAGCACAGAGCGCAGTAAAATCCGCCAAGGTACATCTGAGTTTCCCGAAAGATAACGGAACTCTGGCAGCACAGAAGGAAGAGGCGTCTGCCTTCATCCAACTGGAACTGGACGGCACCTTTACCTCCGCCAATGCTGCGGCACTGGCAAAATGTGTGGCTACCTGGCTGCGCAACGATACTACGGCGAATATCACTATTATGGATACAGATTCCAACCTGCTGTTTGCAGGTGGAGATGATTATTCTACCGCAGGAATCGCTAATTCTATGCAGGAGCTGCAGAATCAGGCGGAATCCATGATCGCCAATCAGGTCAAGAAGGTACTGCTGGGAACAAAACAGTATAATGATGCGGCCGTTACCAGCCACCTGAGCATGGATTTCTCTGATTATAAGGAGACCGTAAAAGAGTATTATGCAAACTCCGGCAGAGATGAAGGTATGCTTTCCCATGAGGAGACTTATGAGAGCGAGAATACCAATGACGGCGGCGGTGTACCGGGGACAACTTCCAACGGGGAGAGCGGAAATACTACCTATGTATCTCCGGACAGCAGCAACAGTTCTTCCTCTACTTCCGAAACCAGCCGGGATTATCTGCCGAATGAGTCTATTAAGGATACTGTGACACCGGCAGGAGGAATCAACTACACTAATTCCTCCATATCTATTGCAGCAATTACTTATAAAGAAATTCATTATGAGGATGTAAAACGACAGGGGCTTCTGGATGGCACTACCTGGGATGAATACAAATCCCAGAACAGCGCAGATACCAAGATGACAGTTGATCAGGATATGTACAGCCTGGTAGCCAATGCCACCGGTATCAATGAGAGTAATATTACGATTATTGCTTACGAAAGTCCTATTTTTTACGATAAGGAAAGCAGCCCGGTTACGGCACAGAATGTGTTGAGCGTGCTTATGCTGCTGTTGATCCTGGGACTGTTGGCATTTGTGATATTGCACAGCATGCGTACCAGACAGGCGGTACAGCAGGAGGAAGAGGTATCTGTGGAGAATATGCTGCAGTCTACCCCTGAAGCAGAGCTGGAAGATATTGATGTGGAATCTAAGTCTGAGACACGTAAGATGATTGAAAAATTCGTAGATGAGAATCCGGAATCCGCAGCGGCATTGTTGCGTAACTGGCTGAACGAGGACTGGAACTAAGAAACGGAGTAACTATGGCAAGGACAAAAGCAGAAGGTGGAATATCGGGACTGCAGAAAGCTGCAATCCTCCTGATCTCTCTGGGACCGGAGAGATCCGCCGGAATTTTTAAACACTTAAAAGAAGAAGAAATCGAAGAACTGACCCTGGAAATCGCCAATACCAGAAGTGTGACTCCTCAGGTCAAAGAAGAAGTGATCAACGAATTTTACGAAGTGTGTCTGGCACAGCAGTATATTGCCGAGGGTGGTATCAACTACGCAAAGGAACTGCTGGAAAAGGCACTGGGTTCCGACAAGGCTATGGATGTCATCGGCAAGCTGACTGCATCTTTACAGGTAAAGCCCTTCGAGTTTGTGCGTAAGACGGATGCCAGCCAGCTGATCAACTTCATTCAGGACGAGCATCCGCAGACCATTGCTCTGATTCTGTCTTATCTGTCACCCAGCCAGGCGGCGTTGATCATTTCCGCATTGCCACCCGACAGCCAGGCAGAGGTAGCCAGACGTATTGCAGTCATGGATCGTACCAGTCCGGATGTCATCAAGGAAGTGGAAAAAGTACTGGAGTCCAAGCTGGCAAGTCTGGTGAATCAGGACTACACCATTATCGGTGGTGTGGATGCAGTGGTGGATATCCTGAATACTGTAGACCGTGGTACCGAGAAACATATCATGGAGACTCTGGAGATCGAAGAGCCCGAACTGGCAGACGAGATCCGAAAAAAGATGTTCGTTTTCGAGGACATATTGCTCCTGGACGACAAGGCAATTCAGCGTGTGCTGCGTGACGTGGACAACAACGATCTGGCAGTGGCACTGAAGGGTGCCAACGAGCAGGTACAGAATGCTATCTTCAACAACCTGTCCAAACGTCTGGTTGTTATGATCAAGGAAGATATGGAATTCATGGGTCCTGTTCGTATGAAGGATGTAGAAGAAGCACAGCAGAAGATCGTCAATATTATCCGTAAGCTGGAGGATTCCGGAGAGATCATCATTTCCAGAGGTGGAGGTGACGAGATCGTTGTCTAGTAATCTTTTAAAACGGGGATTTACACAGCTAGTGGAAGAAGATGCCCGGGTGATCAATACCAACGATCTGGTAGCGAAAAGGATCCGGGAACTGGCTGCCAAAATGCAGCAGGACGAAGGAACCGGATTTATCTCCGGACTGGCGGCAGATAAAGTAGAGGCACTGGTGACGGACACCGGGGATGGCGAAGAAAATCCGCAGACTTCCGGCAATGTGATCAAGGCCGGAGAAGACCTGCAGAAATTAAAAGAGGAAGCCGAAGCAGAGGCTCAGAAGATCATAGAGGATGCCAAAGCAAAGGCTGAGAGCATTCTGGCGGATGCCAGAGCACAGGCAGAAGCACAGAAAGCAGACGCACTGGAGCAGGCCAGAAGGCAGGGACAGCAGGAAGCGAAAGCGGAGGCTGAACGCGCAGAGGCCCAGAGAGCAGCGGAATATCAGAAAAAAGCTGCCGGACTGGATGCGGAATATCAGAAGAGAATGGATGAACTGGAGCCCCAGTTCGTAGATACCATTACGGGTATTTACGAGCATATTTTTGATGTGGATCTGCATTCTTACAGAGAAGTGCTCTGCTATCTGATTTCTGCTACCATGAGAAAAACAGAGGACAACCGGAGCTTTCTCGTACATGTTTCCAAAGAAGATTATCCCTATGTCAGCATGCAGAAAAAGCAGATCATGGCAGGGGCAACTGCACCGAACAGTACGGTGGAGATCGTTGAGGACATGACCCTGGGCAAAGGTGAGTGCATGATCGAGACCGAAAGCGGCATTTTTGATTGTGGACTGGGGACTCAACTGTCGGAACTGCGTCAGAAACTAAAATTATTATCCTACGAAGGCTGATAAATGGTCATTAAGAACATTGATTTTGAAAAATATAATAAAATGGCAGAAAAGAGTTTTTACCGTAAGCTGGGGAAAGTGGTCAATGTGGTAGGTCTGACCATAGAGTCCGCCGGACCGGATTCCAAACTGGGGGATCTGTGCCGGATCCTTCCGGATGCGGAAGGGGCAAGGCCCATCATGGCAGAAGTGGTAGGCTTCCGTGACAAGAAGACACTGCTTATGCCCTATGATTCCGTAGATGGTATCGGATTGGGATGTGTGGTGGAAAATACCGGAGATCCCCTGAAGGTCACGGTAAACGACAAACTGCTGGGCAAGACGGTGAACGGACTGGGCGTGCCTATTGACGGCGAAATGATCAATGGAGCCGCCTATCCGGTAGAGGCAGCACCTCCCGATCCTATGTCCAGAACTATTATCGATCAGGTACTGCCGTTGGGAGTCAAGGCGGTAGACGGCATGATCACGGTAGGAAAAGGTCAGAGAATTGGTATCTTTGCCGGCTCTGGTGTGGGCAAATCCACCCTGATGGGTATGTTCGCCCGCAATACCAAAGCGGATATCAATGTCATAGCACTGATCGGCGAGCGAGGCAGAGAGGTACGGGAATTTATTGAGAGAGATCTGGGTGAAGAAGGTATGCGCAGATCTGTTGTGGTTGTGGCAACCTCCGACCGGCCGGCTCTGGAGCGTAACAAGGCGGCCAAGACAGCTACCGCTATCGCGGAATATTTCAGAGATCAGGGCAAGGATGTCCTGCTGATGATGGACTCCCTGACCCGTTTTTCCATGGCCCAGCGGGAGATTGGACTGGCCAGCGGAGAACCGCCGGTGACCAGAGGATATCCTCCCAGTGTGTACTCGGAGATGCCGAAGCTGTTAGAGAGAGCCGGAAGAGCCGCAGTAGGCTCTATTACCGGATTGTATACAGTTCTGGTAGACGGCGATGATTTTAACGAGCCCATTACAGATACCGCCCGAAGCATTCTGGACGGTCATATTATGTTGGACAGAAAGCTGGGACATAAGAACCATTACCCGGCTATCGATATTTTGCAGAGCATTTCCCGATGCATGAGCCAGATCGCCACCAGGGAACACAAACAGGCAGCCAACAAGCTGAAAAATGTACTGGCAACCTATAATGAGGCGGAGGATCTGATCAATATCGGTGCATACAAAAAGGGCAGCAACCCGAATATTGATTATGCAATCTCCAGAATCGATGCTGTGAACGGCTTCCTATGCCAGGGTACGGATGAAAAATTTACCTTTGAAGAGACCGTACAGATGCTGGAAGAGCTGTTCGCAGATCAGGGGTGAGATAAATGGCGAGATTCAGATATTCTCTGCAAAACATCCTGAATATCAAAGAAAAAATGGAAACACAGGCGAAACAGGAATTCGGAACGGCGCAGGCGGCTCTGAATGTGGAAACAGAACATCTGGAGCGCTTGAAAGAACGCAGAAGAGAGTATGAAGAGCAATCTGCGGGGCTGTTAAAAGGAAAGCTGGATCTGCGGGCCATTGAAGAGAACAAGGAAGCACTTTTGAAAATGGACAGCATTGTGGCAACGCAGGCAATCCGGGTGGAAAAAGCAAAGGAAAATGTGGAAGCTGCCAGAGAACGGATGGCAGAGGCCATGAAGGAAAGAAAGATGCATGAGACACTGCGGGAGAAGGCATTTGAGGCTTTTCTGCAGGAAGAAAACCATGCGGAAAGTAAAGCAATTGATGAACTGACCAGTTACACCTACGGACAGAAGAACCGCTAGAACGGGGATGCGGGGCGAAAAGCCGGCAGGTGATGGAAAGGCATGAGGTTTAGTATGGCAAGAGAAAAAACTCCGGAAGAAAACGCAGCGGATAACGAGAGAAAACAGCTGGTGGAAGAGAAAAAAAATTTAAAGAAAGAACAGCAGGCCCAGCGAAAAGAAGCAAAGCGCCGGGCAAGGGAAATTGCCAAACAGGAAGATGAACTGGAGGACGGGAATGAGGGGAACAGCCTTTTGACCTTCGGGGCCACGATCCTGATCGTGGCATTGTGGCTTGCTGTGATCTGTGTAATCATCAAGCTGGATATCGGCGGCTTCGGAAGCTCGGTAGTAACACCGATCTTAAAGGATGTTCCGGTACTTAACCGGATTCTTCCCGGCAACTCTGTGACTGAGACAACGAATTCCGGTGCTTACGGCGGCTATACCAGCTTACAGGATGCGGTGGATCAGATCAAGAGTCTGGAACTACAGCTGGAGCAGATACAGAATGCATCTTCCGCCAAGGACGAAGAACTGGATCAGCTGAAAGCCGAAGTTCTCAGGCTGAAGGAATTCGAAAATCAGCAGGTGGAATTCCAACGGATTCAGAAGGAATTCTATGACGAGGTCGTTTATTCCGATAAGGGACCCGGAGCGGAAGAATATAAGAAATATTATGAGTCCATGGATCCGGCCACTGCGGAATATATTTACAAACAGGTAGTGACTCAGCTGCAGGAGAGTCAGGAAGTGCAGGATTATGCGGCCGCTTATTCAGCCATGAAGCCGAAGCAGGCAGCGGCAATTTTTGAACAGATGACGAACAATCTGGATCTGGCAGCCAGAATTCTGAAGGTCATGAGTGCGGATGACAGAGGTGCCATCCTGGGAGCTATGAATTCAGAAGTAGCGGCAAAGATTACTAAAATTATGGATCCGGAATCTTAAGAAAAAGCAGAAAAGATCCGATACATGATTTGTAGTATAATTACAGGTCATAGACCGTCATAAGGTGGTAAAAGGGGCCTGGGAAAGGAGGAGTTATGGCAGGAACGACAATTAAAGGTGTCGGTAACAGCGGCAATGTGCAGATACCGGATATGGTCACAGCAGCGAAGCAGAATGCGGGAACCAGCTTCCAGGCGGTATGGAATAAGACCCAGAGCAATGCCCAGACAACTAATGCAGCCGACGGGGACCGCACCCAGGCGGGACGGAACGATGTCAGACGTGGTGAATCTTTGAGAGCCGGCGGCAGACAACGCGACAATGTAGCGGATGTCTCTGATGGAAACAAGACGATGGAAGATGACAGCCTGGATGCAAAGGATCTGGAGAAAGTTCAGGAAGTTGTGGGAACGGTGGTACAGAACCTGATCCAACAGATCACGGATACATTTTCCGTCAGTGAAGAAGAACTGCAGGCCACCATGGAAGATCTGGGAATGACAGAAGTGGATCTGACAGATCCCGGGAAACTGAATGAATTGCTGATGGCAGTCAGCGGAGCACAGGATTCGTTCGCATTACTGACGGATGAGAATCTGTACAATGATGTAAAAGGAATTATGGATCTGCAGAAGGAACTGACAGGGCAGGCGCAGGAAGAGTTACAGCTATCTCCTGAAAAATGGCAGGAAGCGGTAACACAGATCACACAGGAAACTGTGGCGGAACCGGTGATCACCGTGGAAACAGATAAAACAGAGAATGTGGCCGTTACTACGGAAGAATCTACTGTGGATACCACAGAAGCAACCGTGACACAGGTACCTGACAGCGGGGAAAAAGTTCCCGTACAGAACGCACAGGAGAACAAGACCGAAGATTCCGGCAGCAGACAGGAACACAACGACGGTGGACAGCATGGCAATCTGTTATTACAGAATCTGAAGGAAGACAATTTCCTGGCACAGTTACAGCAGACGGCACAGACAGAAGAAGCAAGAACCGCAGATACGCAGGACATTATGCGTCAGATCATGGATTATATGAAAGTATCCGTCAAGGCGGACAGCTCTGAACTGGAAATGCAGCTTCATCCCCAGAGCCTGGGAACTCTGCATATACAGATGGCATCCAGAAACGGTGTGGTTACGGCCAATTTCATTGCACAGAATGAAACAGTCAAGGCAGCACTGGAAAGTCAGATGGTACAGCTGAAGGAAAACTTTGCAGAGCAGGGTGTCAAGGTAGAAGCTATTGAAGTTACCGTTCAGACCCACCAGTTCGAACAGAATCTGGAGCAGGGAAGAGGCAATAACAGTAATACGGCAAATGAAACGGGTGCAGGTAGAAAGCGTACCCGCAGGATCAATCTGAACGCAGCATTTGCAGAAGAAGAGCCTCAGACCGAAGAAGACCGGATCGCAGCAGATATGATGTCGGCGAACGGCAATACGGTGGATTTTACCGCATAATAAATAACGAAAGGAGAAAAAGGAAATGGCATTGGTTGCACCCGTGGAAAACGGTAAGATCGTAGAGACCGCATCCCAGACTTCCGTGAGTAAAGCTGCAAAGTCCAGCAGCGGAATGGACAAGGAAGCATTTTTACAGCTTCTGGTAGCACAGATGAAATATCAGGATCCTCTGGAGCCTACGTCCAATACGGAATACATAGCACAGTATGCACAGTTCTCACAGGTAGAGCAGATGCAGAATATGTCCAACAGTATGGATCTGCAGAGAGCAAGTTCTCTGGTAGGCAAGGAGGTCTATATCAAGACCACCACATCCTCCGGCGATACCAAACTGGTGCAGGGAAAAGTGGATTATGTGTCCTACGAGAACAACAAAGCTTACCTTTATATCAACGAAAAGAAGTACTCCATTGATGATCTGGATTCCGTAGTGGATACGGATTATCTGAATGCGTACAACAAGGCTTACAACTTTACCGTAAAGCTGAACAAGCTTCCTAATGTAAACGGCATTGATTCCAGTGATGGCAAGACCATTGATGATCTGGAGAAGGAATACAACGATATGACTGATTACGAGAAATCCTTCCTGGCAAAAGATACCGTGAACAGCTTGAATAAGTACATTGAACGTCTCAAGGAGATCCGCAAAGCTGCCGAAGAAGCAGAAGAAAAGAAGGATACCGAGAGCAAGGATGAGTCAGAAGAAACTGACAGCACAGAGAGCGTATAATGCAGTAAGCAGCTGACGCAGAGGGGCAGATGGATATGGATATTCAGAACAACAGTTTTCTGTCCATTGACCAGTTGGCAAATCAGTACTTAAACAGCAGCCGCAAGACCGTAAAAGCAGCACAGGAAAATCTGGTATCTTTCCAGGAGATCCTACAGAACAAAAGCCAGGAACAGAATGTTTCCGGAACGCAGGATCTGAAATTCTCCAAGCATGCCGCCGTACGGCTGGAAAACAGAGGCATTGAGCTGACAGACGCACAGCTGGAACGCTTGAATGACGGAGCAAGAAAAGCGGGACAGAAGGGAATCAGGGATTCTCTGGTGATCGTGGATGACTTGGCCTTTATTGTGAATGTACCCAATAAGACCGTGGTGACTGCCATGAACAGCAGAGAAACCGAAGAAAACGTATTTACAAATATTAACGGAGCCGTTATTATGTAGACCGGACCAGGGATGGAGGTCATGCTCCCTTGAATGACAGAGAGGGAGCACGGTTCCAATACAGGAGGAACAAAGCACTATGATGAGATCATTGTATTCTGGCGTAGCAGGACTTAAGACACACCAGACCAGAATGGACGTAATCGGTAATAATATTGCCAACGTCAACACAACAGCTTACAAATCCAGTTCCATGACTTTCAGTGAACTGATGAGCCAGACCACACAGAAGGCCAGTGGTGCCAACGCTACCACTGGTGTCGGCGGTACCAATGCCAAGCAGATCGGTCTGGGCGTTAAGGCAGGAGCTATCAATACTGCCATTACCACGCAGGGTTCCGCGCAGTCTACTGGCAACCCCTTTGATATCATGATCACCGGAGACAACTTCTTCGTAGTCAGCAACGGCTCCGAGAATTTCTTCACCAGAGACGGCTCTTTCTATGTAGATGGTGCCGGCAACCTGGCAATGACCAGCACCGGTTACAACGTCATGGGATGGGGCGTGGATGAGACCACAGGTAACATTAAGCAGGATACCGTAACCGCACTGCGTATTATGAGTGCTGCGAATATGACATATCCTCCTGAGGCTACCACACAGGCAAATATTTCCGGTATTCTGGATGAGAACGATAAGGATGTGACCAGTGCCAACGGTAAGACCGTAAACCTGAACTTCTTCGATGCGAGAGGTTACAGTTATACTGCAAAATTTACCTTTAAACAGTCTGGCGAACCGAACACCAATGTTTATAGTATGGAACTGACGAAACTGCTGGATTCCACCGGAGCAGAGATCGATATTTCCGCACTGGATTTCGGAAACCGTACCCAGCAGAAGATGGAGACTAAGGTGACATTGAATACCGATGCCTACAAGTGGGATAGAACGATGCTGAAAACAAAGGATGGAACCAAAGATATAGCTGACCTGACGAAAATTTTTAATGCTGATGGAAGCCTGATTGATACTTCAAACAATGCTACAGCAGCAAAGGAACAGCAGGAGGCTTTGGATGCCATTGCAGCAGCTTATGGATATGAGGGATCTACCAATGAATTTTTGAATTTGTATATTACCAGCCCTACAGACACAACGCAACAGCTTACCATGCAGCAGCTGCTTGGCAATATGATATCTGGTACCGGAGATCAGCTGCTTCCGGCAGACGGCAGTGCTATTACCATGGAAGGTCGTTATTTTGAAGGAACTACTGTGGTATTCAATAAAGACACCGCTAAACTGGAAAGTGTCGGCGGTTCTACTACAAACTTGGGCATTAATGCAGCATTTTCACAGTTAGGTGGCAACTTCTCCGATATTACCATCGACCTGTCCGAATGCACCAACTACGATAACAAGGGTACTTCCACCATCGGTGCCACCAGTGGTGACCTGGATGGTCCGGGAACCGGATGCGGACGTCGTCTGGGAGATATGATCAGTGTATCCATCCAGAAGGATGGTATGATTTACGCAAGCTATGACAACGGTATGACCAAACTGTTAGGCCAGATTGCTACCGCAGCATTTGCCAATGCCTCCGGTCTGGAGAAAGAGGGAGACAACCTTTACTCTGCAACCCTGAACTCCGGTGAGTTCGATGGTATCGGCGTAGACATCACCGCAGGCGGTGGATACATGTCCACCGGTCAGCTGGAGATGAGTAATGTAGACCTGTCTTCCGAGTTTACTGAGATGATCACCACTCAGAGAGGTTTCCAGGCCAACAGCCGTATCATTACCGTATCCGATACTTTGTTGGAAGAACTGACCAATCTGAAGCGTTAATATGTAACTATTCAGAGCCATGCAAATGCAAAAAAGGAAGCCTCGCAGAGGCGATTTTGCAAATGGGGTTCTGAATAGTTGTAAAAATAAAATGACTACATAAAGGGATAGGAAAAAACCTGTCCCTTTTGTATATATAAAAGATCAAGGGAAAAAAGTACTATAAGAAAAAATGAGAAAAATGCACAAAACGGATAAAGTGTAGAAAATGTTCGGATAACAGGGAAGGAGAAGACAGCGTGATAGAAGTTACGAAGATTAATGGGGTCAGGGTATTGGTGAATCCAGACCTGATTGAACTGGTGGAAGAGACCCCGGATACGGTGTTGACACTTACCACCGGAAAAAAAATAATTGTAAAAGAAAGTAGACAAGAAATAAAAAATCTTGTAATATTATACAGAAAGGATATTTTTGCAAGATAAAAAAGCAGAATGTCAGGTGATTTAAGTGGATATAGCATCTTTAGCTGGTATTTTATTGGCATTATTCATGTTGGTATTCGGTATCATAAGCTCCGCGGGCGTCGGAGGATTCAGAGAATATCTGGATCCGGCGTCTGCAATTATCACTTTCGGTGGAGCTTTCTCCTGTACCCTCATGTCCATGAGCTTACAGAATTACATAGCGGGTCTGAAGTCCTTTACTCTGATCTTCAAGGCACCGGCACTGAATACTTCCGAGATGATCGGCAAGATCATAGAACTTTCCAATGTGGCACGTAAGGAAGGTCTGCTGTCTCTGGAAGAAGCAGCAACGGATCTGGAGGAACCTTTCCTGAAAAAGGGAATTCTTCTGATCGTCGATGGTACCGATCCCGAACTGGTACGTGCCATCATGGAGACAGAACTGGTAAGTGTAGAGGGAAGACATAAAGAGACGATCGGTTTCTGGGATACACTGGCGGCCATGGGCCCTGCCTGGGGTATGATCGGTACCCTGATCGGTCTGGTAGATATGTTGTATCACATGGACGATCCGTCCACACTGGGACCTGCAATGGCAGTGGCGTTGATTACTACATTGTACGGATCCTTGCTGGCAAACTGGATCTGTACGCCTGTTTCCAATAAATTAAAAGCAGATAATGCTGTGGAAATGCAGCAGAAGGAAGTTATGATCGAGGGGCTTTTATCCATACAGGCTGGTGAAAATCCCCGTGTCATCGAAGAAAAAACTGAAGTCATTCCTTCCTCCGAAGGACAGAACAAGTGCAGATGGTGAAGAGGAAGCAGGGGGTGAAGCATAATGGCAAAACGTAAGCCAGAAGATCCACCTGCTGGATCCCCGGCATGGATGACCACATTCAGTGACCTGATGAACTTGCTGCTGTGCTTCTTTGTTATGTTGTTTTCCATGTCTTCGATAGATGCAACCAAGTACAGCGAAATGGCAGCAGCTATGTCGAACAGCACTTTTAGCATTTTCAATGCCGGATCCACGGCAATCGGTGAGGGTATCCTGATCAGCAACGGCGTCAGCCAGTTGAATGATCTGGATGAGTATATCAGTAATGCCGGAAGAAACGCAGACAGTGAGACGGATTCTGATAATTATGAGAAATATGACAGCGCAGAAGCTTTGGAAGAGGCACTGAATGAGAAAAATCTGGAGAGCAACGAAGAACTGGCTGAAACAGTACAGGAAGCTCTGGTGGAGGACAGCCTTGCAGATCAGGTCAGTGTGTCATTTACGGCACAATATGTGCAACTATCTATGAAGGGAGCGCTGTTGTTTGATTCCGGAAGTGACAGCCTGAAGGATCAGGCTAAGGAAGTTCTGGACAAGGTGGGAGTGATCCTGGAACGTTACGGAAGTAATTCCACCATAGAAATCGAAGGACATACAGATAATGTCCCTATTCACAGTGCGAGGTTTGCCGATAATGAAGAATTGAGCAGCGCCAGAGCACTTTCCGTGTTCTATTATCTGACAGAGACTACCTCTCTGGATCCATCTGATCTGAGACACGCAGGGATGGGTGACCGTGTACCGGTAGCTGATAACTCCACAGAAGAGGGGCGCAGCAAGAACCGGCGTGTAGAGATCAGAATCTATAATCCATCCACAACATATTAGTGTGGAGAGGGAAAGGAAGCATAAGACCAATGAAGAAAAATCTGATGACAGTATTGATTCTGGCACTGCTGGTGGTGAACATTGTGTTGACCAGCGTCATGCTTGTGAGCATTGTGGGTACGAATAAGAAGACCGCACAACTGGTAGACAATATTACCACTGCCATGAATCTGGAACTTACCGTTCCGGGGGATGAAGAAACAACGAATGTTGCCCTTACCGATACAGAGGTATATAATATTGCAGACTCCATGACAATTCCTCTGAAGAGCGAAGCAGGAGCAAAACAGGATTACATCATGTTTGATGTATCTTTGTCTATCAACAAGAAGCATAAGGACTATAAGACCTATGGCAGCAGTGACACGTTGGCAAGCTATGAGAACCTGATCAAGGATGCTATCACGGCTACCGTTTCCGCACATACAGAGGATGAGTGCAGAGAGGATATGGAAGGCTTAAAAGAGGAGATTCTGAAGTCTGTTCAGGATCTATTCCAATCCGACTTCATCTATAAGGTCGCAATCAGCGGAGTGAAATTCGGCTGATGAAGCGGGAAAATAAGATGACAGGAGGTGAGAGCCTGTGAGTGATATACTTTCACAAAGTGAAATTGATAATCTTCTGAAACAGTTGTCTGAGGGAGACCTGGATGTAGACCAGATCCAGGGGGAGGACGAGAAGCAGGTCAAAAACTATGACTTCAGCCGCCCTACCAAATTCTCCAAAGAACATTTACGAACCCTGGAGATCATATTCGAGCATTACAGCCGACTGATCTCTACGAACCTTCCGGTATATCTGCGCAAGAATGTACAGGTTGCTGTGGCAAGTTCGGAAACGGTTACTTTCAGTGAGTTCTCCAACGCACTTTCGAATCCGTCGGTGCTTGGAATTGTTAATTTTGCACCACTCAACGGCAATATTATTATAGAGATTGCAACCAATCTATGTTATGCCATGCTGGATCGTATGCTGGGAGGCAGCGGCCAGCCATTGGAAAAGAGCAGAGATTTTTCCGATATAGAGCTGACAATCTTACAGAAGCTTTTGGTCATGTTTACGCAGCTGATGCGTGAACCCTGGAAAAACGTTGTTGAGATCTCGCCGGTGTTAAGCCGGTTGGAGACGAATCCCCAGTTCGCACAGGTAATTGCTCCCAGCGATATGATCGCTATTGTTACCCTGAATATGAAAATCGGGGATGTCGAAGGAATGGTAAATATCTGTCTTCCTTTCTTTACACTGGAAGATGTGATGGATAAACTGAACACCAAATACTGGTTCTCCACAATGCAGGAGAATCACGATGAACACTACGAGGAGTACATTGAGTCCATGATCCGGAGAGTAGATATTCCGATCAAGGCAGTGCTGGGAAAGAGCACCATTTCGGTGAATGATTTCCTGAATCTGCAGGTGGGCGACTGTATCCGGCTGGATTCCAGAGTCGATACCGACATGAATGTGTATGTGGGCAATATTAAAAAGTTCACGGCACTGCCCGGTACGGATAGAGATTCGTATGCTGTTCAGATCACATCGGTGATCAGAGAGGAGGAGTAACGATGGATGGGATGTTATCTCAGGATGAGATAAATGCCCTGCTGCAAGGTATGGATCTGTCGGATACCGCGGATGGCGGTGATGCGGCAGCAGATCCGGCACCGGAGAACAGTACGGCTGAAAATTATAATAATGAGAATGAAGCTGCGGAGAACGCAGCACCGGTTGTCAGTGACGGAGAGGAACTGACGGATGTAGAGAAGGATGCGATTGGCGAGGTGGCCAATATCAGTATGGGATCCTCTGCCACAACCCTATATTCACTGGTAAACCGCAAAGTAAATATTACAACTCCTGTGGTTACGCTGGCTACATGGAAAAACCTGCTGGACGCCTATGAAAAGCCCTGTGTATTTATTCAGATCAAATATACCCAGGGACTGGACGGTACCAATATTCTGGTATTAAAAGAACATGATGTAAAAGTTATCACTGACCTGATGATGGGCGGTGACGGTACGAATACAGATGGAGAGCTGGGAGAACTGCATCTGAGTGCAATTTCCGAGGCGATGAACCAGATGATGGGCTCCGCAGCGACTTCCCTTTCCACACTGTTGCAGACGGTAATTGATATCAGCCCGCCTGAGTCTTCTCTTTTTGATCTGACAGAGGTAAAGGATGGCAAGGAAATATCTCCGTTTTTAGGAGGAACCTTTGTAAAAATCGCATTCCGTATGCAGATCGATGATCTGGTAGACAGTTCTATCATGCAGTTGTATCCCATCGATTTTGCCCGTAAACTGGTAGAGACCTTTATCAATACCCAGATGGGAAGCCTGGGAGAAAGCAACGATCAGGCAGCAACTCAGCCGGAAAGCATACCTGCTCCCGCAGCAGCTCCGCAGAACAATGCAGGACAGATGAATGCCGGCGCAAACAATATGACTCAGATGAATATGCAGCAACCGGATCCCATGGCTATGAATCAGATGAATGGCATGAATCAGATGGGCAACATGGGAATGCCACAGATGAACGGCATGAATCAGATGAATGGCATGAACCAGACGGGTGGCATGGGTATGAATCAGATGCCTGGCATGGACATGAATAGCATGAACCAGATGGGGATGAATGGTATGCCTCAGATGGGAATGCAGCAGATGGGGAACATGGGAATGCAACAGATGAATGGCATGGGCATGATGAACCAGATGGGCAATATGGGAATGCCGCAGCAGAGTGTCAATGTGCAGCCTGCACAGTTCCAGAGCTTCTCAAATGACAGCATGGGACTTTCCGGACAGGAAAATATTGGTCTGATCAAAGATGTCCCTTTGGAAGTTACCGTAGAGCTTGGCAGAACGACGAAATCCATTTCCGAGATTCTGGAGTTCTCACCGGGTACGATCATTGAGCTGGATCGTATTGCTGGAGAACCGATCGATGTTCTGGTAAACGGAAAATTTGTAGCCAAGGGTGAAGTTGTTGTAATTGAAGAAAGCTTTGGCGTCCGTATTACGGAAATTATTAAATAAAACAGAGAATAGACCAAACAAATGGAGGAAAATTAAATGGCAAAGAATATTTTGATCTGCGATGATGCAGCGTTCATGAGAATGATGATTAAGGACATTCTGACCAAGAACGGTTACAATGTTGCAGGAGAAGCAGAGAACGGAATGAAGGCAGTGGAGAAGTTCAAGGAAGTGAATCCCGATCTGGTTCTGATGGACATCACCATGCCTGAGATGGACGGCATCCAGGCACTGAAGGAGATCAAGAAGTTAGACGGTGGCGCTAAGGTTATCATGTGTTCTGCAATGGGCCAGCAGGCAATGGTTATCGAGTCTATTCAGGCCGGTGCCAAAGATTTCATTGTAAAACCTTTTCAGGCAGAACGTGTTATTGAAGCTGTGAAAAAGGTAGTGGGTTAATGATCATACTTACCGGAAAAGCAGACAGTTATGCCCAGTTCATTACAGTATTGTTCATCTTTGTGGCAGTACTGGCGGTAACCGCATTGGTAACGAAATGGATCGCAGGATACCAGAAACAACAGGGAGCGGCAGGCAATATTGAAGTGAGAGAGACCGTTCGGATCGCGAATAACAAATACATTCAGCTGGTCCGGATCGGTGAGTCTTATTTTGCCATTGCGGTCTGCAAGGATACCGTAACGGCTCTGGGACAGATTCCTGCAGAACAACTGAAAGGTAAGACTACATTGGAAAGTACTTCCGGGTTCCGGGAATTATTGGAACGTGCGGCGAAGAAAGAGAATGAAGAGAAAGATCATTGATGCAAGTATAAAATTAAAGACGATTATCTATATGGTATGCCTGCTGGTCACGGTAGGCATATTGTGTATTTGTACACCGGTAAAGGTTCAGGCATCGGAGCGTCATCTGACGGGAGATACGGAAGTTTCCACGGTGATCAATCCGGCGGGAACAGCCACGACCCCGGAAGAGGTAGGACAGCTGAATACGGCGAATACTGTCAGCATTACCTACAATAACGGTAACGGACAGATCAACGGTGCGCTTCGGATTCTGATCACTCTGACGCTGATCGCACTGGCACCGACCATTATTATCATGATGACCTCTTTTACGAGGATCATCATCGTGCTGCATTTTACCAGGTCTGCACTGAATACCCAGACGGCACCGCCGAACCAGATCCTGATCGGACTGGCATTGATCCTGACATTTTTCATTATGGAGCCTACGATCACGAGGATCAATGAGGAAGCAATCCAGCCTTTTGAGGAGGGCACGATCGATCAGGATGAGGCTCTGGAAAAAGGCATGGCACCCTTACGGGAATTTATGTATCCACAGACTCAGGTGAAGGATGTGGAACTGTTCATGGATATCGCAGGACAGGAGTGGGACGGAACCCTGGAGGATATTCCGAATTCCGTGCTGGTTCCCAGCTTTATGATCAGCGAACTGCGAACTGCGTTCTGGATCGGCTTTACGATCTATATTCCTTTTATTGTAATTGATATGGTAGTGGCATCCACTCTGATGAGTATGGGTATGATGATGCTGCCGCCGACGACGATCTCCATGCCCTTTAAGATCCTGCTGTTCGTACTGGCAGACGGTTGGGCACTGATCATAGGGCAACTGGTACAGACATTTTATTAGATTCGTAAGATGAGGTTTTGCTATGACGATAGATGCAGTATCGGAAATGACGAATAATGCGTTATATGTGATCATCAAGGTATCCCTGCCGGTGTTGCTGGTATCCCTGGTTGTTGGTCTGGTCATCAGTATTTTCCAGACGGTGACTTCCATTCAGGAGCAGACACTGACCTTTGTACCGAAGATCGTTGCCATCTTTTTATGTCTGATGGTTATCGGACACTGGATGATGAACACGATGGTGGAGTACACGGTGCAATTGTGGTCAAGTTTCAGCCAGTATGTACATAGGTGACGGGAAGAAATATGGTAGATCTTTCTTTTTCAATATATGATCTTGAATATTTTCTGCTGATATTCGTAAGAGTATCCTGCTTTGTATATATAGCACCTTATTTCGGGATGAATGATACCCCGGCCAGAATCCGGATCGGCATCAGCTTTTTTACGGCGTGGCTGCTATATGAGACGCTGACGCCGGTGGATGCGGTAGTGGTTGACACTGTGATGGAATATGCGGTGATCGTCATGAAAGAGGCAATTGCCGGGCTACTGATCGGTTTCGGGGCCAATATCTGTATGGCAGTCGTGAATTTTGCCGGTTCCATTGCTGACATGGAGACAGGCCTGTCCATGGCTACGTTACTGGATCCGGCTACGAAAGAGACCACCAGCATTACCGGTGTCTTGTATCAGTATTCTTTTATGCTGATGCTGATCGCTTCCGGAATGTACAGGTATCTTTTCGGAGCACTGGCAGACAGCTTTACACTGATCCCGGTGAACGGGGTGGTGTTTCACGCGGACAGTCTGTTACAATCCATGACAGAATTTATGAGTGATTATATCCTGATCGGCTTTCGTATTGTATTGCCGATTTTTTGTGTGATATTGCTTCTGAATGCAATCCTGGGAGTGCTGGCCAAGGTGTCTCCCCAGCTGAATATGTTTGCAGTAGGTATTCAGCTGAAGGTTCTGGCGGGACTGACGGCAATGTTCCTTACCACCGGGATGCTTCCGGGGGCTGCCGACTTTGTCTATCAGGAAATGAAAAAGATGGTAGTATCTTTTATCGGAGGTATGATGTGATCCTGGAATATGATCTGCAATTCTTCGCTGCAGAAGGGATGGGCGGAGAGAAGACAGAGCCTGCTACCGAGAAAAAGCTGTCTGATGCCAGAAAAGAAGGTCAGGTTGCCAAAAGCCGTGAAATTGCCAACGGGCTGGGTCTGCTGACGGTATTTCTGGTATTGAAAATATGGGTAGGACACATGGGGTATCAGTTTATAAATGTGTTCAGCGTCATTTACGAGAGAATTCCCGAGGTGGTGACTTTCTGGCATGGAAATATGCCACAGCAGGACACCGCAATCGCATTCCGGCAGATGCTTTTACAGGCCATCATCATTATGGCACCGCTCCTTTTGCTGGGATTAGTGGTGGCATTTTTGAGCGATGTGGTGCAGGTGGGCTGGAAGCCTACGGGAAAACCGCTACAGCCCAAGTTCAGTAAATTGAACCCGCTTTCGGGCTTCAAAAGAATTTTTTCTGCCAATGCGCTGGTGGAACTGATCAAGTCCATTCTGAAGATTGGATTGATCACTTACATATGTTATAATTATCTGAAAGATAAATGGCCTCTGCTGTTTTCCCTGTATGATATGGATCTGATGCAGGCTATTGCATTGATCGGCGGAACGGTGACAGATCTGGGAATCCGGGTGTCTCTGGTCTATATGATCATTTCGGCTGCGGATTTTATCTACCAGAAGTACAAATTCAGCAAAGACATGCGAATGACCAAGCAGGAGATCAAGGAAGAGTACAAGCAGCAGGAAGGTGATCCGCAGATCAAGGGGCGTATCCGTCAGAAGATGCAGGAAGCTTCCAGACGGAGAATGATGCAGAATCTGCCCCAGGCGGACGTGGTCATCACGAACCCCACCCATTATGCGGTGGCAATCAAATACGATCCGGAGGTGGCGGATGCCCCTATTGTGATCGCAAAAGGTGAGGATTATCTGGCAGCGAAGATCAAGGAGATCGCCAGAGAGCATCAGATAGAAATCGTAGAAAACAAACCACTTGCCAGAATGCTATATGCAAATGTGGATGTGGGACAGGCGGTGCCACCGGAATTGTACCAGGCGGTAGCAGAAGTTCTGGCGTTTGTATATCATCTGCAAGGGAAAGTATAGAAGTATAGAGAAGAAATAGAAACATTAGCAAAAAGATGAAAATACACAAAAAGAGAAAGGAGGTCAGGCACAGATGAAAATGAAAAAAGCGGATGTGGCGGTAGCAATTTATATCATGGCTGCCATTATCATGTTTATTGTGCCGATTCCCTCCTGGCTGCTGGATATTCTGTTAGCAATTAATATTTCCGTGGCGCTGACAATCCTGTTCGCCACGATGTTCAGTAAGGAAGTTCTGGATATGTCCTTCTTCCCTACGATGCTGCTGTTTACCACGATCTTCCGTATTGCGCTGAATACCTCATCCACCCGTCTGATCCTAAGAGACGGCAATGCAGGTAATGTCGTAGAAACTTTCGGTGAGTTCGTAGGTGGCGGTGATCTGGTCATCGGTGTCATTATCTTCATCATTCTGATCCTGATCCAGTTTATGGTCATCAACAAAGGTTCAGAGCGTGTATCTGAAGTAACAGCGAGATTTACCCTGGATGCAATGCCCGGTAAGCAGATGGCTATTGATGCGGATCTGAACACCGGAGCCATTACAGATGCGGAAGCAAAGAAGAGAAGAGAGAAAATCCAGGAAGAGGCAAGCTTTTTCGGTTCCATGGATGGTGCCGTAAAATATGTAAAAGGAGATGCGGTTGCGGGTCTTCTGATCACCACCATCAATATTGTGGGTGGTATCATCATGGGAATGACGAGACAAGGCATGGATATTACCAGCGCTCTGAATAAATACGCTATCCTGACTATCGGTGACGGTCTGGTAAGCCAGATCCCCTCCCTGTTGATCTCACTGTCCACCGGTATTCTGGTGACCAAGGGAAGCAAGGATGCTGACTTCGGTACGACACTGGTAAGCCAGTTGTTCGGTGTACCCAAGGGTCTGTACCTGGTGGGAGCCATGCTGGCAATCCTGGGATTCGTGACAGAATTGAACACGATCCTGTTCGTGGGATTGGGACTGGTGTTTATCATCGTGGCAAGAAATATCGAGGGCACGATCGAGACAGCACAGATCGAACAGGAGGTAGACAGTGAGGAAGCTGCGGCGGAGGAGATCCGGCAGCCGGAAAATGTCAACAGTCTGTTGCAGGTGGATCCCATCGAGCTGGAATTCGGTTACGGTATTATTCCTCTGGCGGATGTGAACCAGGGCGGTGACCTGTTGGATCGCGTGGTTATGATCCGAAGACAGATTGCGCTGGAACTTGGTACGGTGGTGCCTATTATCCGTCTGCGTGATAATATTCAGCTGAATCCGAATCAGTATATCATCAAGATCAAAGGTATTCAGGTCAGTGAGGGAGAAATCCTGTTTGACCATTATATGGCAATGAATCCCGGTTATGTGGAAGAGGAGATTACGGGTATCCCCACGTTCGAGCCTTCCTTCCATCTGCCGGCTATCTGGATCACGGAAGGTCAGAGAGAGCGGGCGGAGAGCCTGGGCTACACGGTAGTAGATCCCCCTTCCATCATCGCTACTCATCTGACGGAGATCATCCGCCAGCACATTGCGGAGCTGCTGACCAGACAGGATGTACAGAACCTTATCAACAATGTAAAAGAGAACAATCCTTCTCTGGTGGACGAGCTGGTACCAAAGTTGTTGGGACTGGGCGAGATCCAGAAAGTATTGCAGAATCTGTTGCGGGAGGGAATCTCCATCCGGGATCTGCTGACGATTCTGGAGACTCTGGCGGATTATGCACCGACGACAAGGGATACCGATATCCTGACGGAGTATGTGAGACAGAGCTTAAAGAGAGCAATCTCCACCAAGTATTTCCCTTCCCACGAGACTACCAGTGTGCTGACGCTGGATCCAAAGATCGAGCAGGAAGTCATGGGAAGCGTAAAACAGACAGAGACAGGAGCTTTCCTGAATCTGGATCCCGCCAGAAGCAAAGCAATTCTCAATGCGGTGGGAGAAGAGATCAAAAAGCTGGAAAACATGGGAAAGACCCCCATTATCATGACATCACCGATCGTAAGAATGTATTTCAAGCGGCTGACCGAAGATTATTATCCGGATCTGGTCGTAGTGTCTTACAACGAAGTAGAATCGAATGTGGAATTGCAGTCTGTGGGTATGGTCACAGCTTAAGATATTAAGCGCATTGAACCGACACAGGAACGAGGAACAGTATGATAATTAAGAAATTTACCGGGAAAACAGAAGCAGAGGCAACAGAGGCTGCGAAAAAAAGAATTGGGAAACGGACTGGTGATCATGAATGTCCGTGAAGTGAAAAAGAAAGGGCTGTTCTCTTTTCTGTCACCGAAGCAGATCGAGGTGACCGCTGCGCTGGAGGATGAGTCCCCCCAGAGATCTGTGGTAAACAGTCTGAATCGTACGGAAGCTTCCGGGGCAGGTGTAGGTACGGCGAAGACTGTATCGATGAAAAACAGCACGGAAAATATAGAAAAAAAAGCTGGATAGTCTGCAGACGCTTTTGGAAAGTCAGTTAAACAGCAGACCGGTAGATGCAAATACGGAGAAGGCAGCGGAAGCACAGAAAGAAGCTTTGGACAGTGAAGCGGAAGCAGCAGTGGAAAAGCAGGAAGAAAAAGAGGACGAGCAGAATCCGGAGCAGGATAAGTTCATCCGTCTGCTGTATAACAAAATGCTGGATAATGAGATGGATGAAAAATATGTCAACAGTATTCTGGAGGATGCTTCCAAGACAAAGAAAGCGGATCTTCCCTTTGATTATCTACTGGCGAATATTTATCAGAAGATGGTGTTGAAATTCGGAAAATCCGAAGGAATCACTCCGGCGGAGGACGGACCGAGAATCGTATGGTTCATCGGACCTACCGGTGTGGGTAAGACGACTACCATCGCCAAACTGGCAGGAAAATATTGTGTGGAAGACAAGAAAAAGGTGGCTCTCCTTACGGCAGATACCTATCGTATTGCGGCAGCGGAGCAGTTGCGGACCTATGCCAATATTCTGGAGACACCTTTCCGCGTGATCTATACACCGGAGGAGTTGCAGACCGCCATTGATGATTACTGGGACTGTGATTATATTTTTATCGATACAGCGGGGAGATCGCACCAGAATGCGGAACAGTTGGAGAAAATGAAGGAAATGGTGGGTGGACTGAAGAGACCGGAGGACTATCAGGTATTTCTGGTATTAAGTGCTACCACAAAATACAGGGATCTCCAGAAGATCGCAGACTGTTACGGAAAGATCGCAAAGTTTGAGTTGATTTTTACAAAGTTGGATGAAACAGAAGCAGTGGGGAATCTGCTGAACATAAAGCTTTATACGGATGCACCGATCGCATATGTGACCTGTGGTCAAAACGTTCCGGATGACATGGAAATGTTCAATCCTCAGAAGACGGTGAAACAGATCCTCGGAGGTAAGGAATAGAGAGGAAGGAAGAAAGCTTTAACAGAAAGGCGCGTGAAAATGGATCAGGCGGAACAGCTAAGGATCATTAAAGCAAATAACCAAATACGACCTACTGCAAGAGTCATTACCGTTACTTCCGGCAAGGGTGGCGTGGGAAAATCCAATATGTCCATCAATCTGGCAATTCAATTCCGCAAAATGGGCAAACGGGTGATCATTCTGGATGCGGATTTCGGGCTGGCGAACATCGAGATCATGTTCGGAGCAATACCGAAGCACAACCTGTGTGATCTGGTTTACGAGGGCAAGAGCATCAGTGATATCATTACCTGGGGCCCTATGGAAGTGGGATTTATTTCTGGTGGTTCGGGAATTGCCGGGATGTCCAATCTGGGAAAAGATGCCCTGACCTGTATCATACAGAATCTGGCGGAGCTGGATGCCCTGACGGATATCATTATCGTGGATACCGGAGCGGGAATCTCTGACAGTGTGTTGGAATTTCTGGTGGCCAGCGGGGAAGTGCTGCTGGTGACCACACCGGAGCCTACTTCCATCACGGATTCCTATTCTCTGCTGAAGGCACTGTACAGACATCCGAGATTCCAGGAGGATTTCACGAAGGTGATGATGGTGGCCAACCGGGTAAGTAATATCAAGGAAGGCCAGGTACTGTTCGACAAGCTGAATGCAGTCGTGACCAGATACCTGAAAATTCCCATGACTTATATGGGATGTGTACCTCAGGATCCTCAGGTCATGCAGGCGGTGATGCAACAGGTACCCGTATCCATACAGAATCCGGGAGCAAAGGCAAGCCAGGCTTATCAGAGGATCGCAGAGAGAATGTGCGAAAAAGAAGACGATACAGCGCAGGAGCAGCAGCCCAGGCGCGGAATGGCAGCATTTTTTTCTCACATTATAGGTACGAGAAATGGAGCTACAAAACAGTCCAGATAAGAGAGGTATGAACTTATGTTATCCAGATTTGTGGAAGAAGGATCGAAAATAGAGCTCCGCGCATTGCAGCGGGGGTTGGAGGAAAAGGGAGCAGAAAGCACGGCAAAGGTGTACCAGAGCCGGGTGCTGCAGATTCTGTCGGAGGATACCCTGGAGATCTCCATGCCCATGGAGCAGACCAGACTGATACTTTTGCCGGTGGACTCGGAATACGACATGATCTTTTTCGAGGAGAACAGCCTGTACCAGTGCTTTGCAAGGATCATAGACCGGTACAAAAGCAACAACGTATATGTGCTGGTCATGGAACTGACCAGCAATCTGCGGAAATATCAGAGAAGAGAATATTATCGTTTCAGCTGCGCACTGGATATGTGTGCCAGAAATCTGGAGGAAGAAGAGATCCAGGCACTGGAGAAAAATTCTCCTTATGAACTGCAGCCGGGACTTCCTTTGAAACACAGCGTGATCGTGGACATCAGCGGCGGAGGACTGCGATTTGTGTCTACCCAGCGATATGAACCCGGCAGTCTGATCCTGTGCAGTTATCATCTGGTGAAAGACGGAGAACAGAAAAAGTACGAGGTGGTAGGCAAAGTACTGGCGGTAAGAGAACTGGAGAAACGCAAGGGGACGTTCGAACACCGGGTACAGTACTATAACCTGGACGTAAATACAAGAGAAGAAATCATCCGCTTTATTTTTGAAGAAGAGCGTAAGAGTCGTAAAAAGGAGAGATTGGACTAATGCCAAAAAAAATACTGGTTGTTGATGATTCTGCACTCATGAGAAGAGTGCTGTGTGATATAATAGATACTGACATAAGGTTCCAGGTGGCTGACCGGGCAAAAGACGGATTGGAAGCATTCGATCTGTTGAGCCGAAACAGTTACGACGCAGTTGTCCTGGATGTGAATATGCCGCGTATGAACGGCCTGCAGCTTTTACAGGAGCTGCGTAAATACAAGATTCCCGCCCGTGTGATGATGGCCAGCACCGATACGAAGGAAGGCGCCAGAACCACTCTGGATGCTCTGGAACTGGGAGCGTTGGATTTTGTACATAAGCCGGACAGCGCAGTAGACTGTCGTGGTGAGAATTTCCGCAGAGAATTCCTGCGGACACTGAATGTGGTAGCGAACAGCAAACTGCCGGTATTTGCCGAGGAAGCGAAGCTTACCGAGGAAAAAGGCACGGTAAAAGAGATGATGAAGATCATCAATCATCATCCGGTCAGCGTGTCGGGTAGCAAGGTCGTAGCCATTGCCAGTTCCACAGGAGGCCCGAAATCTCTCCAGTCGGTGATTCCCTTATTGCCGGCGAATCTGGATGCACCGGTGCTGGTAGTACAGCATATGCCTGTGGGATTCACAGCATCCCTTGCAGAACGGCTGGATAATTTGAGCCAGCTTCATGTAAAGGAAGCAGCAGAGGGAGAAGAACTGAAAAAGGGATGGGTCTACATCGCCATGGGCGGCAAACACCTTAATGTTGTCACATCCCCGGCTGGACGCCATACGCTGCATCTGTCGGAGGAACCTTACAGGGAAGGTGTCAGACCCTGTGCCAATTATATGTATGAGTCCCTGCAGACCAGCCGCTTTGATTCGGTAGTCTGTGCCGTTATGACGGGAATGGGAGCGGACGGAACGGAAGGAATCGGGAAACTGAAAGCTTCCAAAAAGTCCTATGTGATCGCACAGGATCAGGATACCAGCGTAGTATTTGGAATGCCTAAGAGTATCATCGCAGCCGGGCTGGCAGATCAGGTAGTACCGTTAGATCAGATCGCCCAGGAGATCATACTGCATGTAGGAGTAGTAAAGTAGCAAGCAATATATGCCGTTTCCGGCAATACCGTGACCGGCAGAATGGAGGAAGAGATGGACGTAAGCCAATATCTTGAAATTTTTCTGGATGAAACAAATGAACATCTGCAGAACTTGAACACACAGATTCTGGAACTGGAGTCAGATCCTGAAAACATGGACAATATCAATGAGATATTCCGTGCCGCGCATTCCCTGAAAGGAATGGCAGGAACCATGGGCTACAAGCGTATGCAGAACCTGACCCATGACATGGAGAATGTGTTCTCGGAAGTACGTAACGGCAATATTAAAGTAAAACCGGAAATGATCGATGTATTGTTCCAGTGTCTGGATGCTCTGGAAGAGTACAAGAACAATATTCAGGAGACCTCTGATGAGGGAACCAACGACAATGAGAATCTGATCAAGGCCTTGAATGATATTTTAAACGATGGCAAGACGGAGGAGGCTCCCGCTGCCAAGGAAGAGGCTCCCACTGCCACAGCACCTGCAGCTGAATCCGGCGCAGACGGTGGTGAAAAATGGAATGACATTGCTTTTGATGACAGCCAGATCCGTGTGATCAAAGAGGCTATGAAGCAGGGTAAAAATGTATACGGTATCAATGTAGTGGTACAGGAAAGCTGTATCCTGAAGGCCGCAAGAGCATTCCTGGTATTCAAGGCAGTGGAGGAAAAAGGTGAGATCATCGTATCCATGCCCAGCGCACAGGATGTAGAGGATGAGAAGTTCGACAAGGACTTCACACTGATCGTTCTGTCTGATTACTCTCTGGATGATATTATCAAGTCCGCAGAGAGCGTATCTGAGATCGCACAGGTAACCGGTGCGGTACTGGAACTGGAGAAGACCAAGAATTACCATGCGGAAGAGGAAGCAATCGAACCCGCAGAAGAGAAGAAGGAAGCAGTGGCAGAGGTCAAGGCTGCAGAACAGCCCAAGAAGGAAGAAAAGAAGCCTGTAGCCGCAGCCAAGGCACCGGAAAAGAAACCCGCCAATAAGCCGGTCGTCAACCGTACCGTGCGTGTAGATATTGAAAAACTGGATTCCCTGATGAATCTGGTAAGTGAGCTGATCATTGCCAAGAACTCTCTGGTAGCTGCGTCCAGCAATGACCAGGGCAATAATTCCGCATTCAATGAGCAGATCGAGTATCTGGAAAACGTAACCACGAACCTTCATGAATCTGTAATGAAGGTACGAATGGTACCTATTGAGAGCGTTGTTGTGAAGTTCCCCAGAATGATCCGTGATCTGTCCAAGAAGCTGGACAAGAAGATGGAATTGTATATGAGTGGTGAAGAGACCGAACTGGATCGTACCGTAGTAGACGAGATCGGAGATCCTCTGATGCATCTGCTTCGTAATTCCGCAGACCATGGTCTGGAATCCGCAGAGGTACGTGCACAGCGTGGCAAGCCGGAACAGGGATCTATCTTCCTGGATGCTTATCAGGATGGTAATAACGTAGTCATCGAAGTAAGGGATGATGGTAACGGTATTGATGTAGAAGCCGTTAAGAATAAAGCAATCGAGCGTAATCTGGTAACCACGGAGCAGGCTGCTAATATGTCTGAGAAGGATATTATCAACCTGCTGTTCCAGCCTGGATTCTCTACTTCTGAGAAGGTGACCGACGTTTCCGGCAGAGGTGTAGGTCTGGATGTTGTTAAGTCCAAGATCGAATCCTTAAGCGGTGAAGTGGAAGTGAAATCCAAGTGGGGAGAGGGAAGTACCTGGACCATTCGACTGCCTCTGACCCTTGCAATTATCCAGGCACTGATGGTAGTCGTAGGAGGAGAAAAATATGCGATCTCTCTGGGATCCATCCAGACGATCGAAGATATCTCTCCCAACGATATCAAACTGGTAGAGAACAAAGAAGTGATCAACTTGAGAGGAACCGTGATTCCTCTGATCCGTCTGACTGAGGTACTGGATGTAGAGAGTACCAGATCCCCTGAGGACAACCTGATCGTTGTCATTGTCAAGAAGGGCGATAAGATGGCAGGTCTGGTTATCGACGAACTGATCGGACAGCAGGAGATCGTTATAAAGTCTCTTGGCAAATACATCAAGCAGTGCAAATTCATCAGTGGTGCAACGATCCTTGGTGACGGCGAAGTAGCACTGATCCTGGATGCCAACGCATTACTGTAAGGAGGGAGATGACAGTTATGGAAGAACTTAGCATGAAAGAAACTTTAAAGGCCGGAGACGAGCGTAAAGTTGAGGAGGATTTTTTCCAGTATATTGTGATCCGCCTCGGAGATGAGCAGTACGGTATCGATATCCGATACATTGACAATATTGTAAGAATGCAGCATATCACCAGAGTGCCCAAGGTACCCGCATATTTAAAAGGTGTCATCAATCTGCGTGGTGAGGTTCTGCCGGTCATGAGTCTTCGCGTGAAGATGGGACTGGAGGCAGACGAACTGACCCGTGCTACCAGAATCATCATTCTGAAGCAGGAACAGCAGGGCAGTGTAGGAATCATTGTGGATGAAGTAAGAGAAGTAGTGACTCTGGGAAGCAGTGAGATTGAGAAATTATCACAGAATACCGCTGAGAGCAAAAAGAGCTTTATTACAGGTGTAGGCAAACACAATGGGGAACTGATCTCTCTGTTGGATCTGAATTCCATCACATTGGAGGAAAATGCATAAAGGAGACTGATCCATGGGAGATCTGAGTTTAGAGAAAGTTTCGGAAACATATCTGGACGTTTTAAAAGAAATTGGCAACATTGGAGCGGGCAACGCTATGACAGCACTCTCCCAGATGCTGAACTGTAAGGTAGATATGAAGGTACCGCAGGTAAAGCTTTTGGATTTCAACGAAGTAGGAGCATTGATGGGAGGAGAAGAGCAGGTAATGGTCGGTGTCTTCCTGGGAGTGGAAGGAGATATCACCGGCAGCATGATGTTTCTGGTAGAACAGGGCAGCGCCAAGCATCTTCTCCATAAGATCATGGGAGACATGGTACAGCAGGAAGGGTTCTCCGAGATCGAATTTTCTGCCATGCAGGAGATCGGCAACATTATTACGGGAGCTTACCTGAATTCCCTGTCCATGATGACGAATCTGACCATTATTCCTACCCCACCGTCTCTGACACTGGATATGGCAGGAGCTATTCTCAGTGTTCCAGCCATTGAATTCGGAACATTGGGAGACAAGATTCTGCTGATACAATCTCAGTTTTATGACGAAGTTGAGATCGACGGATATTTTATTCTGGTTCCCGATATTGAATCCTACCCGAAGATTCTGACATCTTTGGGAATACCTATAGCATAGATTCAGAAGCGCAGAAGAAGGGGAGCAGAATGAGCGAGATTATTAAAGTAGGGATGGCGGACCTGAAGACCTGTGTAAGCCCAGATGGAGTGACAACTCTGGGACTGGGCTCCTGCGTGGGAATCGCAATCCGCGACCCGGTGACAAAAATAGGCGGTCTGGCACATATTATGCTGCCGGACAGCACTACGATCCGTAACAGCAGTCAGAACATTGCAAAATTTGCAGATACCGGAATCGATGAACTGGTACGACAGATGGAGAAGCTGGGAGCCAAAAAAGCGAGAATGGTTGCCAAGATTGCTGGCGGAGCTACTATGTTCACGTTTCAGGGGAAAAACGACATGATGCAGGTGGGGGACCGTAACGTGGAGGCTGTGAAGAAGAAACTGAAAGAGATCAGTATTCCTATTTTGGCACAGGATACAGGTAAGAATTACGGAAGAACCGTAACTTTTTATCCGGAGACCGGAGAGTTCCATATTCGTGCGGTAGGAAAGAGTGAGTCCATCATTTAAGGATGGATGACCGGATGGGTAAATTATGAACAGAAAGAATATGCCATTGCTTTTGATGCTGATCGCAGGTGCGTGTACCTGGATCGTAACGCTGGTGAGAAGTTATTCGTTACTGGCAAGTCTTGTGGCACTTTTTACTGTTATGCTGCTGTTTTATTGTCTGGGAAGTGTGATCCGGCTGTTGCTGGACCGGTTCGACAGACAGAATGAAGAGAAGGCAAAACAGGAGCAGGAAGAAAAAGAGAAGGCTTTACAAGAGGAAGAAGCTGCTGGGTCACAGGAGGACACAGCGCAGAAGGGTGTAAGCGATTCGAATGGATGAAGCCGGTAAGAAAAGGTTATTAGAAGAATATGCTGCTAATAAACGACCGGAGACCAGAGAACAGTTGATACTGGAGTATGCTCCGCTAGTCAAGGCAGTAGCGGGACGGCTGAGTATGTATCTGGGCTATAATGTGGATTACGAAGACCTGGTCAGTTACGGGATTTTTGGACTGATTGATGCCATTGACAAGTTCGACTGCCTCAAAGAGGTAAAGTTCGAGACTTATGCCAGTCTGAGGATCCGGGGAGCCATTCTGGACCAGATCCGTAAAATGGACTGGATTCCCCGAACGATAAGACAACGGCAGAAGAAGATCGACGCGGTCATCAAGGAAGTGGAACAGACCACGGGACGCAGTGCAACGGATGAAGACATTGCAGCGGGACTGGGAATTTCTTCAGAGGAATATCTGGACTGGCAGTCCCAGATGAAGATCACCGGCCTGATATCCCTGAACGAGTATATGGATCAGGGAAGTGATGTCTCACAGGATTATAGCAGACATATGACAGCACGTTTTGATGGTCCGGAAGAAAGTGTGGAAAAAGAAGAACTGACCAAGGTTCTGGGAGAAGCACTGGAACTTCTGACGGAAAAGGAAAAGAAAGTAGTTACGCTATATTATTATGAGGATCTGACATTGAAGGAAATCAGTAACATTCTGGAGGTGTCGGAGTCCAGGGTATCCCAGCTACATACCCGTGCTTTACAGAAAATGAAGACAAAAATGGGAGACTACATGGGACTTTTGTAGAACCTCGTTGACCCGTAATGGAATGCGGGATGGGAAGGCAGAGGAAAAGGCGTATGCAGAATGGCTATTTTCAAGTGGTGAGAACACCGGGAGGTTATGGATTACAGATCTTCCAACCCAAGGATGGAGGAGAGGACGTAAGACTGCAGGAGGTAATGGATTATCTGGACAGACAATCCATACCTTATGATTCCATGTCCATTAAAAAGGCGATACTCGCAGAAGAAGACGCGGTCTGCTTTCTGGAACGAAAGGATTGTCCGGAAATCGAGGAATCCTGTCGTATAGAAGTCAGTGAGGACAATTTGCAGGCAATCGTACGGTTCTATCCGGCTTCACAGACCGGGAAACGGGCAACAATGGACAGTGTGATCAAAGATCTCCGGTTCCGGAATATTGTCTATGGAATCCAGATGAGTGTTCTGCAGGATCATTTTATGTCTGACGGAATTTATTGCACCGATCTGGTAGTGGCCCGGGGAAAAGAACCCAGACATGGCACAGACGCCTATATCAAATATTATTTTAATACGGATGTCCATGCACAGCCGACGTTAAAAGATGACGGAACGGTGGATTATTTCCATCTGAACATGATCAACCCCTGTAAAAAGGGACAGCTGCTGGCAGAGGTCATTCCGGAGGACGAGGGAGAGTACGGAACTACCGTACAGGGTGCCAAGATCCGGCCCAGACAGGTGAAAAAAGCCCATCTGGAGTTCGGTCATAATATAGAGATTTCCGAAGACCGGAGAAGACTCACTTCCCTGGTAGACGGACATGTTTCCCTGGTAGAGGGAAAGGTGTTTGTATCGGATGTTTACGAAGTGGAAAACGTGGATTTATCTACCGGAAATATTGATTTTGAGGGAAGCGTACAGGTAAATGGCAATGTTTCCTCCAATTTCGTCATCCGGGCAGGCGGCAATGTGATCATAAGCGGTGTCGTGGAAGGTGCCTACATTGAGGCTGGGGGCAATATCATCATTGCCCGCGGAATGAATGGTATGGCAAAGGGTACGCTGAAAGCTGGGGGCAATATTGTGGCAAAATTCCTGGAGAATGCTACAGCCAGTGCCGGAGGCTATGTCAGCACGGAGTCGATCCTGCACAGCAATGTGATAGCGGCAACAGAGATCCAGGTAACCGGCAAGCGAGGATTTATCACCGGCGGTCATGTACGTGCCGGACAGAAGATAGAGGTTAAGACGCTGGGGGCAATGCTGGGAGCGCCGACGGTAGTGGAAGTTGGTGTGGATCCGGAGAAAAAGGCAGAATATATGAAGATGCAGAAGGAAGTCTCCGAGATTGTGAAGAATATCCGCAGTCTGCAGCCGATCCTTGCGAATTTTGCAGAAAAAAAGAGCAAGGGAGTCCGTTTTACACCGGATCAGATCAACTATCTCAGAAACACTGCAGCTTCCATGGAGACACTCAATAAGAGTCTGGAGGAAAAGAACCGGCGTATGCAGGAACTGCAGCTGGAGTTCAATCCGCAGGAGCGGGCCATGGTGCAGGTACGGGGAGAAGTGTACCCGGGTACTACGATCATCATCGGAGATTCTTCCATGCAGGTGAAGAGTACCTATCATTATTGCCGGTTCGAGCGCATTGACGGAGATGTGAAGTCCACACCACTGTAACCGGCAGCAGATTGTTGCAGGAACAGAAAATGGCAGAAAAGAGGAATGTCTTATGTCGTTTGGATCTTTGGAGGTTGCGTCGATCCCGCGAACGCAGGATTACACGACGATGAAGCAGAATGAAGACAATAAGGGTGCATTTCAACAGATGACGCTGGGAGAGCATGCACAGAAACAGAGTGAACAGCGGACCAGAGAAGTGCACAGCAGTGATAATGCAGACTGGTATACGGGGCAGTATGATGCCAAGGAAAAAGGAAAGAATGAGTATGCCGGTAACGGTGGTAAACACCGGAAAAAAGAAAATTCCGAAAAAGATGGTGTGGTGGTGACGAAACAGCATCAGGGATTTGACATTAAGATCTGAGAATACAAAGGAAAAGCAGTATGGGTATATTAGAAGTGGTTCTGCTGATTGCAGGAATCGTAATATTTATAGGAAGTTTTTTATTGCCTTCCGGAAAAGAAAGCGGAATCAATAAAGAAGCAGCAAAAGAAGAGATCAAAGGTCTTATGGAAGAAGAAATGCAGACAGTTCGCAGTCAGATGCAGGATAAAATGGACGAGACCTCGGAAGATGCGCTGGAGAAGGCGGAACGTTCCCTGGAACGTCTGACCAATGAAAAGATCATGGCAGTGAGTGAATATTCCGATACGGTATTGCAGGAGATTCACAAGAACCATGAGGAAGCCATGTTTTTATACGATATGCTGAACAATAAGCATGCCAATATCAAAGATACCGTATCCAAAATGGATAAGGCAGTGAAGGCGGCAGAAGACAAGGCTAAGGTCAAAGCGGAAGAGAACGTGAAGACACAGAAGGAGAATGTGACGGAAGAACAGCTGATAGAAGTACAGGAACCGGCAGAGACGATAGAGCCGTCCGGCTCCCCGGAGATCGGATTCATGGGGGAGACTGCAGAAGAAGGTCAGAACAATAACGAGAAGATTCTGGAAATGCACAGACAGGGCAAATCCACAGTGGCGATTGCCAAGGAACTGGGGCTGGGTGTCGGTGAAGTAAAGCTTGTGATCGACCTGTATAAGGCCTGACAGTAATCGTGTGAATTAAGGACGGAGATATCGATGAAATTAAAATATTATCTGCGAGGTCTCGGAATCGGTATGATCGTGACGGCATTGATCCTGGGAATCAGTTTTTCCAACCGGCAGGATCAGACATCCCAGATCATGACGGATGACCAGATCAGAGAGCGTGCGGCAGAACTTGGAATGGTGGACAGCAGTGAATTGACGCTGGCGGCACTGCAAAACAGTGCAAAACAGCCGACGGAAGGCACACCGGAGGAAACCACACAGACACAGGAACAGAACAATATAGAAGCGGAACCGGAGACCACGGTTCCCGCAGAGACACAGGCTACGGCGGAACCGGAGACAACTCAGGAACCGGAAGCTACAGCAGAGCCAGAGCCTGAGAAGACGGCGGAACCTGAAAAGACGGCGGCACCGGAGACAACCGCAGAGCAGGAAGTAACCGAAGCACCACAGCGGACACAGACCGCCAGCATAACAATCCAGAGAGGCGATGATTCCGGCAGTGCCAGCAGACGGCTCTATGAGGCCGGACTGGTGGAGAATGCAAAGGCATTTGACAATTATTTATGCAACAACGGCTACAGCCGCAGTATCAATCCCGGCACATATGAGATCGCTCCCGGGACTTCCGAAGAGGAAATTGCTAAAATAATCACAGGAAAACATTAAAAACCCCTTGTCATAGGGGTTTTCCTATGTTATAATCGCACTGTTGTGACAAAAAACACGCCTTTCGATTTGACGATGGTGCTCCTGCCAAAATGCAGAGGTCTTCGCCAGAGCTAACCGGGTTCTTAACGCGTCCCGGCAGAAAAGAAATGCGGAAGATTTTAACCAAATGGAGGTAAAGACATGAGCGTTATTTCTATGAAGCAGTTACTTGAAGCAGGTGTTCATTTTGGACATCAGACCAGAAGATGGAACCCTAAGATGGCTCCTTACATCTTCACCGAGAGAAACGGTATCCACATCATCGACCTGCAGAAGTCCGTTGTAAAGGTTGACGAGGCTTACAAGGCAGTATCCGAGATCGCAGCACAGGGCGGCACCATCCTGTTCGTCGGCACCAAGAAGCAGGCACAGGACGCTGTAAAGGTTGAGGCTGAGCGTTGTGGTATGTACTATGTAAACGAGAGATGGTTGGGTGGTATGCTGACCAACTTCAGAACCATCCAGTCCCGTATCGCAAGACTGCATGCAATCGAGACCATGTCTCAGGACGGTACTTTCGATGTACTGCCTAAGAAGGAAGTTATTCAGTTAAAGAAAGAATGGGAGAAGCTGGAGAAGAACCTGGGCGGTATCAAGAACATGACCAGAGTTCCCGACGCTATCTTCGTTGTAGATCCCAAGAAGGAGAGAATCTGCGTACAGGAAGCTCATGCACTGGGCATCACTCTGATTGGTATCGGTGATACCAACTGTGATCCTGAAGAGCTGGATTACATCATCCCCGGTAATGATGACGCTATCAGAGCCGTTAAGCTGATCGTTTCCAAGATGGCTGATGCTGTGATCGAAGCAAAGCAGGGCGAAGCTGTATACAGTGACGCTGACGTTGCTACCGAGGCTGAGGATATCGAAGAGGTTGCAGCTGACGCTGAATAATCCGATTCCATAAGAAAAGCATAGGAACCCAGATTGCGATGCCTGTCATTACGGTCTGGGTTCTTGAGGATAATATATTAATTAAGAAGAGAGGATAAAAAAATGGCAATTACCGCATCTATGGTAAAAGAGCTCCGTGAAATGACCGGCGCTGGTATGATGGATTGTAAGAAGGCTCTGAACGAGACCAATGGAGATATGGACGCAGCTGTTGAGTTCCTGAGAAAGAACGGACAGGCTAAGGCTGAGAAGAAAGCAAGCCGTATCGCAGCAGAAGGTGTTGCTCGTGCAGCTATCTCCGCAGACGGCAAGACCGCTTGTGTAATCGAAGTAAACTCCGAGACCGACTTCGTTGCAAAGAACGAGACCTTTACTTCTTTCGTAGAGGCTGTTAATGCAGCAGCACTTGCTTCCGATTTACAGGGTGGCAAGGATGGCGAAGATATCGAAGCACTGTTAGCAGTTCCTTTCGAAGGCGCAACCGTTAAGGATGCTCTGGTAGAGAAGACTGCTACCATCGGTGAGAAGCTGTCCATTCGCCGTTTCGAGAAGGTAGCCGGAGATGTAGCAGTATCCTACATCCATGGTGGCGGCCGTATCGGTGTTATCGTTGCAGCTAACGGCGCATCTGATGACGCAGCAAGAGAAGCACTGACCAACATCGCTATGCAGGTAGCAGCTATGAATCCTACCTACATCAGCAGAAATGATATTTCCGCAGAAGAGCTGGCTAAGTTACAGGAGATCACTGTTGACGCAGCTCTGAACGATCCTGCATCCCTGCCTAAGCCCATTCTGAACAAGCTGATCGACAAGGCTATGAACAGTTCTGCATGGAGCGATGAGGACAAGGCTATCTACGAAGAGAAGAAGAGCAACATGAACTACCTGTTCAACTTTCTGTCCAAAGAAGCTGCAGCTGCTCTGGCTGAGCTGGCTATGGCTGACAAGGACGCTATCGTATCTGACAAGATCTTCAAGGGTCTGGCAGACGGTCGTGTATCCAAGCAGCTGAAGGAGATCTGCCTGTTAGATCAGACCTACGTTAAGGCTGAGGATGGCAAGCAGACCGTAGCTAAGTATCTGGAGAGCGTTAACAAGGCTCTGACCATCGCTAAGGTTGTTCGCTTCGAAGTTGGCGAAGGCATGGAAAAGAAGAACGAAGACTTCGCAGCAGAAGTTGCCGCTCAGATGAAAGGTTAATTATAGGATGATACGATAGAAAAAGGCATACGCGAGTATGCCTTTTTTGTATGATGAATGGAAAGTTACGCGAGCAATGAGCCGCGCATAGGCATAGTGAAGACAGCGATGGGCGCTTGCGCACAATTCGCTGTCTTTACTTATGCCGAGATGCGGCGAACGCCGCGATATGAAATAAGAGTGGCAGCGTTCTTTGCTGACAATCTTATGAATAGCGTGGCTCATTGCGGATGGTAGTTTCAAATCCACGAACGTCCACAGCAAACGGAACATCCTTCCGCGGTGGGCATCGCGGCATTTATTATAGCCTACGTTACGAAATGCCCTGTAATTTACGTTTTTTCTCTGCTGAGCCCCGGAAGTTTCCGACAAGCGGGGCGTAATCTACATTTTTTCTCTGCTGAGCCCCGGAAGTTTCCGACAAGCGGGGCGTAATCTACATTTTTTTCTCTGCTGAGCCCCGGAAGTTTCCGACAAGCGGGGCGTAATCTACATTTTTTCTCTGCTGAGCCCCGGAAGTTTCCGACAAGCGGGGCGTAATCTACATTTTTTCTCTGCTGAGCCCCGGAAGTTCCTGACAAGCGGGGCGTAATCTACATTTTTTCTCTGCTGAGCCCCGGGAGTTTCCGACAAGCGGGGCGTAATTCGTGTTTTTTCTCTGTTGAGCCCCGGAAGTTTCCGACAAGCGGGGCGTAATTGGTGTTTTTTCTCTGTTGAGCCCCGGAGGTTTCCGACAAGCGGGGCGTAATTCGTGTTTTTTCTCTGCTGAGCCCCGGAAGTTCCTGACAAGCGGGGCGTAATCCATGTTTTTTCTCTGTTGAGCCCCGGAAGTTTCCGACAAGCGGGGCGTAATTCGTGTTTTTTCTCTGTTTAGCCCCGGAAGTTTCTGACAAGCGGGGCGTAATCTACATTTTTCTTCTACTATGTCCCGAAGATAAAACCCTCCGCAATGAGCCACGCTATTCATAAGATTGTCAGCATAAAACGCTGCCAATCTTATTTCATATCGCGGCGTTCGCCGCATCTCGGCATAAGTAAAGACAGCGAATCATGCGCGAGCGCCCATCGCTGTCTTCACTATGCCTATGCGCGGCTCATTGCTCGCGTAACTTTCCATTTACCGATAAAATTCCACCAGAGAATCCAGCTTTGCGGACATATTCATCATCATGGCATCCAGGACGGTGATGGCGGTCATGCATTCCATGACGACTACAGCTCTGGGGACGATGATGGGATCGTGGCGGCCGCGGATGGTAAGCTCTGTATTTTCACCGGAGCAGTTCACAGTCTGCTGGGGGCGGAAGATGGAAGGAGTGGGCTTCACGTAAGCTCGGATGAGTAAGGGGCTGCCATCACTCATGCCACCTAAAGTTCCGCCGGAATGATTGCTGGTCTTGACAACTTTACCGTTCTCCATGCGGAAGGGATCGTTGTTCTCGCTGCCGGTATGGCGGGCTGCTTCGGCACCGTCACCAAGCTCCACAGCCTTAACGGCACCGATGGACATAATGGCCTTCGCCAGATTGGCATCCAGTTTCTCAAAAACAGGGTCTCCGATTCCGGCGGGAAGACCTTCCACGAGGCATTCCATACAGCCACCAACGGAATCGCAGTTTTCTCTGGCCTGGTGCAGATAAGCACAGGCCTTTTCGTCAGCCTCTGCATCCGGCATGGCAGTAATGGTGGAGCGGGCAGTGTCCCGGTTATATTTTGCAGGATCCGCATCGATGGGGCCGATGGAACGGGTATAGGCGAATACGGTAATACCCATCTGTTCCAGAATCTTTGCAGCAATAGCTCCGGCCGCCACACGCCCGATGGTCTCACGACCGGAAGAACGGCCCCCACCCCGATAATCCCGAAAACCGTATTTGGCATCAAAGCAGTAATCTGCATGGCCGGGACGGTAATTCTCTGCAATCTCGCTGTAATCTGCGGAGATCTGGGAGGTATTGCGGACCATCAGGGAGATGGGAGTACCGGTGGTCTTTTCGTCAAAGACACCGGACAGAATCTCCACCTGATCGGCTTCTTTACGTTGTGTAGTGATAGCACTGGTGCCGGGTTTACGGCGATCCAGATATTTCTGAATCTCTTCTTCGGAGAGAGGAAGTCCGGCGGGACAGCCGTCCACGACGACACCCAGTGCCTTTCCGTGGGATTCTCCCCAGGTAGTGATCTTGAAAATGTTACCAAATGTTGAACCGGCCATGACAGTTCTCCTTTTTCCACTGTTCAGAACCTCACCCATGCATTCGCAAAAGCGCACGATGAATTGTGCGTTCCGGTTGCTGCACAGTTAATTTTGCTCATTTATGGAGCGGTGACTCTATTCGAGTCACCTTACGAATCATAAAACTGCTATTTACATGCAAGCATGACATATCAGTTTTAACGATCCTTAGAGGTCAGAATAGTTACTTTTTATCATAAATTATACGCAATTACTGAAAAAATCGCAACTTTTTTATAGAAAAAGGATGCAACACAAAACAAAATATGCTATCATATGACATAAGTACTAACGGGAAGTAAAAGGTCGACACGGGAATGGAAAAAACTACGGAAGAAAAAGCCAGAGCGAAACTTCTGAAATTGGGCAGAAAGAACAAATGGAACAGAGCGGTAGCAGTGCCGTTGCTGTTTTTTGTGATGTCTTTTTTTCATATCCGGAATTATTGCCACAACAACGGAAAGCGTTTTGCAGTGATGCTCGGTACCTTTTTCCTGTTTGCGGTTTATAGCAGCTTTTCTTTTCCGGCCTTTATCACCGAGGATACCGGAACGGATTATGAACTGAAAAATACCGACACCCAGAACATCTCTCTGGCAGAGGAAAAGGAACCGGATATGGCAGGTCTGGAACTTTTGGAGGATGAGGATGTGTTGGAACAGTCGGATTACAACAGCACTTCCCATGGGTATGCACTGGTGGATAAGTATGACGCTTCCGATATTCTGCAGGCGTCCGAGGCTATTGTGAGCGAGAATGCGGATGCTGAGAAGACCGGAGAAGACGGCAGTGTGACAGAAGACGATAACGCAGAGCAGGAGGAATTCCGTTCCGATGACTGGCGTCTGGTTCTGATCAACAAACAGAATTCCATTCCGGATGATTATACGTTCCAGCTAGGTACTATCAAAGGAAAGATGCAGTGCGACAAGAGAATTCTGGAAGATCTGCTGGCTATGCTGGAAGCGGCGGAAGAGGACGGTGTGAATCTGACCATCTGCTCTCCATACCGGGATCTGGAATATCAGCAGATGTTGTTTAACCGCAAGATCGAGCGCTATATGAAGCGTGGTATGTCCTATATGGAGGCGTATCAGCTGTCCAGTCAGGCGGTGACCGTACCGGGAGCCAGTGAGCATCAGATCGGTCTGGCACTGGACATTGTCTGCAACGACTATATGTCGCTAGACGAAGGCTTTGGAGATACGAAAGCAGGAAAATGGCTGGCAACCAACAGCTGTCGTTTTGGCTTTATTTTACGATACCCTGAAGGCAAGGAAAACATCACGGGAATCGAATATGAACCCTGGCATTTTCGTTATGTGGGCAAGGCCGCAGCAACGGTGATCATGGAACAGGGAATCTCGTTAGAAGAATTCTGGGAGGAATATGTAGAAGATGTATCGATTGATTAAACAGGAAGGACGTGCCAAGAGAGGCGAATTTACCACTGTACACGGCGTGATCCAGACACCTGTATTTATGAATGTGGGAACTGTGGCTGCCATCAAGGGCGCTGTGTCCACAGCAGACTTAGAGCAGATCGGGACCCAGGTGGAACTGTCCAATACCTATCATTTACACGTAAGACCGGGAGACCAGATCATCAAGCAGATGGGCGGCCTTCATAAATTTATGTCCTGGAACAAACCGATCCTGACGGATTCCGGTGGATTTCAGGTATTTTCTCTGGCGGGGCTGCGCAAAATCAAGGAAGAGGGCGTAACTTTCCGCTCTCATATCGACGGACACAAGATTTTCATGGGTCCGGAGGAGAGCATGCAGATCCAGTCCAATCTGGGATCTACCATTGCCATGGCTTTTGACGAGTGTGCCCCCAGTAAGGCAGACCGGATGTATGTACAAAATTCCGTGGAACGTACCACCAGATGGCTGCAGAGATGTCAGGCGGAGATGAAGCGCCTGAACAGTTTAGAGGATACGGTGAACCCACACCAGCTGTTATTCGGCATCAATCAGGGGGCTATCTATGAAGATATCCGTATCGAGCATGCCAAGCGGATCGCTGAGATGGATCTGGACGGTTATGCGGTCGGCGGTCTGGCAGTTGGCGAGACCCATGAGGAAATGTACCACATTCTGGATGAGGTGGTACCTTATCTCCCGGTGAACAAGCCAACCTACCTTATGGGTGTGGGTACCCCGGCTAATATTCTGGAGGGTGTAGAACGTGGTGTTGATTTCTTCGACTGTGTATATCCGACGAGAAACGGACGCCATGGACATTTATATACCAACCATGGAAAGATTAATCTGTTTAATGCCAAATACGAACTGGATGGCAGACCCATCGAAGAGGGCTGCAACTGTCCTGCCTGCCAGAGATACTCCAGAGCTTATATCCGTCATCTGTTAAAGGCGAAAGAGATGCTGGGTATGCGTCTTTGTGTACTCCACAATCTGTATTTTTATAATACCATGATGACGGAGATCCGTGATGCCTTGGATGCAGGCCGTTTTGCAGAATATAAAAAACAGAAGCTGGATTCCATGGCTACACCGTTAGAATAAGTTACAACTGTCGGAGTTTAGAGGAATTTCATACAATTTTATGCAAAAAGACTTGCCCCTTAAGCTATTTTTGTGTATCATACTTACTTGTACAGAAAGTTTTACAGGCGTAACACGCCGGAATGGAGGAACAAATGGGTATTTTATTAACTGAGTCAGAGGCTGCTGCAGCAGGTTCCGGAACCAGCATGATCGTTATGCTTCTTGTATATGCAGTATTGATCGGTGCAATGTGGTTTTTCTTTATGAGACCGCAGAAGAAGGAACAGAAGAGAGTAGCTGCAATGCTGTCCAACTTAGAGACAGGTGACTGCGTTCTGACCACTTCCGGTTTCTATGGCATCGTGATCGACATTACCGATGATACCGTTATCGTAGAGTTCGGTAATAACAAGAACTGCCGTATTCCTATGGAGAAATCTGCCATCAGCAAGGTTGAGAAGGCTGGAGAGAACTAAGAAGAAGTGAAAAAGGAGCAATGCCGGGATAAGGTATTGCTCCTTTTTGCATATACGGCACAACTAATGGCTTGATCTATTTTAATGTCCATAATTGCATTTATGTTAATTTTCAATGTTGAAATTTAGTACTGTATCAGTTATTATGAAATAAGTATTTTACGTAAAAATACAGGAAATATCACAGGAAACGAGGAAAATAACACTATGGAGTTACGTATTACCTGTATTCCCGGCGATGGCATTGGACCTGAGATCGTCAGGGAGACAAAAAAAGTCTTGGACAAAGTTGCGCATAAATATGGTCATAAAATGATCTATAAAGATATTCTGATGGGAGGAGCTTCCATTGATGTCCATGGAGTCCCTCTGACAGAGGAAGCGATTGCGGATGCCAAAGCGGCAGATGCGGTGCTGATGGGATCCATTGGCGGCAACACTACTACCTCTCCCTGGTACAAGCTTCCTCCAGAGAAGCGTCCCGAGGCGGGACTGCTGGCACTGCGTAAGGCATTGAATCTGTTTGCTAATTTAAGACCCGCAGTACTTTACGATGAACTGGCAGCAGCGTGCCCTCTGAAAGAGGAGATCAGCAAAGCCGGATTTGACATGCTGATCATGAGAGAGCTGACCGGCGGACTTTACTTCGGTGAGCGTAAGACTATCGAAGAGAACGGTGTGAGAAAAGCTATTGATACCCTGACCTACGATGAGAACGAGATCCGTCGAATTGCTATCAAAGGTTTTGATATTGCCAGAAAGCGGAAAAAGAAAGTTACCAGCGTGGATAAGGCTAACGTACTGGATTCTTCCAGACTGTGGAGAAGGGTTGTAGAGGAAGTGGCAAAGGGCTATCCGGATGTCACTCTGGAACATATGCTGGTAGACAACTGTGCCATGCAGTTAGTTAAGGATCCTGCCCAGTTTGATGTTATTTTGACGGAGAACATGTTCGGAGATATTCTTTCCGATGAGGCAAGTATGGTGACCGGTTCCATCGGAATGCTGGCCAGCGCCAGCCTGAACGACACGAAGTTCGGTCTGTACGAGCCCAGCCACGGTTCTGCACCGGATATCGCAGGAAAAGATATTGCAAATCCTATTGCTACTGTACTCAGTGCCGCTATGATGCTCCGTTACAGCTTTGATTTGGATGAAGAAGCGGATGCCATTGAGGCAGCGGTGAAAAAAGTATTGCAGGACGGCTACCGCACCATCGACATTATGTCTGAGGGCTGTACACAGGTAGGCTGTACCGAGATGGGTACCCTTCTGGCAGAAAGAATCTGACAACAATTAAGCGGTTACATTTGCGAATAGAGAAGAGAAAGAGAGACAAAGATATGAGAAGTGATTCTGTAAAGACAGGAACTGCCCAGGCACCCCACAGAAGTCTGTTCAATGCCCTGGGATTTACCGAAGAAGAGAGAAGACGCCCCATGATCGGTATCGTCAGCTCCTTCAATGAGATCGTACCCGGACACATGAATCTGGATAAGATCACCGAAGCTGTAAAAATGGGCGTAGCCATGGCCGGAGGTATGCCGGTGGTATTCCCCGCCATTGCTGTATGTGACGGTATTGCCATGGGACATGTGGGAATGAAGTATTCCCTGGTGACCAGAGATCTGATCGCCGACAGTACTGAGTGTATGGCTATGGCACACGGCTTTGACGGTCTGGTATGTATCCCCAACTGTGATAAGAACGTTCCCGGTCTGTTGATGGCAGCAGCCAGAGTGAATATTCCTACGATCTTCGTATCCGGCGGTCCCATGTTAGCCGGACATGTACACGGACAGAAGAGAAGCTTATCCTCTATGTTCGAGGCAGTGGGAAGTGTGGCAGCCGGTACCATGACCATGGATGAACTGGCTGAATTCGAGGAAAAGGTATGTCCTACCTGCGGTTCCTGCTCCGGTATGTATACCGCGAACTCCATGAACTGTCTGACCGAAGCCATTGGTATGGGACTTCGCGGCAACGGCACCATTCCTGCCGTATATTCCGAGCGTATCCGTCTGGCAAAACATGCCGGCATGAAGATCATGGAACTGGTAGAGAAAAATATCCGTCCCAGAGACATTATGACACCGGAAGCATTCCAGAATGCACTGACGGTAGATATGGCGCTGGGCTGCTCCACGAATACTATGCTGCATCTGCCCGCTATTGCAAGAGAAGCCGGCGTGGAACTGAATCTGGAGATTGCCAACGAGATCTCCGCCAAGACTCCGAACCTGTGCCACCTGGCACCGGCGGGCCCTACTTATATGGAAGATCTGAATGAAGCAGGCGGTGTCTATGCGGTAATGAATGAACTGTCCAAGAAGGGACTTTTGAACCTCGATTGTCTGACAGCAAACGGCACTACCGTAGGCGAGAATATTAAGAATTGTGTAAACAAGAATCCGGAAGTCATCCGTCCTGTGGAAAATCCTTACTCCCAGACCGGAGGTATCGCTGTACTGAAGGGGAATCTGGCACCGGACAGCGGCGTGGTCAAGAGATCTGCCGTGGCACCGGAGATGTTGGTACACGAGGGCCCTGCCAGAGTATTCGACTGTGAAGAGGATGCTATTGATGCCATTAAGTCCGGCAGAATCGTGGCAGGTGACGTAGTGGTAATCCGTTACGAAGGCCCCAAGGGAGGTCCCGGCATGCGTGAGATGCTGAATCCTACTTCTGCCATCGCAGGAATGGGACTGGGTTCCAGCGTGGCACTGATCACGGATGGACGTTTTTCAGGAGCATCCAGAGGAGCATCCATCGGACATGTATCCCCTGAGGCAGCAGTGGGCGGCCCGATCGCACTGGTGGAAGAGGGAGACATCATCCGTATCAATATCCCGGAGAACAAGCTGGATGTACTGGTATCTGACGAAGAACTGGCAGCGAGAAGAGCAAAATGGCAGCCCAGAGAACCCAAGATCACCACAGGCTATCTGGCAAGATATCATGAACTGGTGACCAGCGGCAACCGTGGTGCGGTACTGGAAGCACCTTCTCAGAAGAACTAAGCAATCATTAAATAACCGGAGGGATTTTGAAATGCAGTTAACGGGATCGGAAATTCTGGTAGAATGTCTGAAGGAGCAGGGGGTAGATACCGTATTCGGTTACCCCGGCGGAGCAATCCTTAATATTTATGACGCACTTTATAAGCACAGTGGGGAGATCAAACATATTCTGACTTCCCATGAACAGGGGGCGGCACATGCGGCGGACGGCTATGCGAGAGCTACGGGAAAAGTAGGTGTCTGCATGGCTACCAGCGGTCCCGGCGCCACGAATCTGGTCACTGGTATCGCTACGGCTTACATGGATTCTGTACCGATGGTAGCGATCACCGCTAACGTTACCTTGCCTTTACTCGGTAAGGACAGCTTCCAGGAGGTGGATATCGCCGGCGTGACCATGCCTATTACGAAGCATGGCTATATTGTGAAAAATGTGGAGATCCTGGCAGATACCATTCGCAAGGCATTCCATATTGCCAGAAGCGGCAGACCGGGCCCTGTGCTGATAGATATTACGAAGGATGTGACTGCGGCAACCTGCGAGTATACACCTGTGACCATTCAGCCGGAGGAAAGAGTGACCCGCTACACCAGAGAAGAACTGATGCTGGTAGCGGAAATGATACATAAGGCAAAGAAGCCGTATATCTATCTGGGCGGCGGTGCTATTATCTCCGGAGCAAGTGCAGAGGTGGCAGAGTTCGCAGAACTTATCGATGCACCGGTATGCGATACCCTGATGGGAAAAGGCGCTTTTGACGGCAGAAGCGAGCGCTATACAGGAATGATCGGTATGCACGGCACCAAGACTTCCAATCTGGGCGTCAGTGAGTGTGACCTGTTAGTAGCACTGGGAGCCAGATTCTCAGACCGTGTGACGGGTAACCCGAAGAAGTTCGCGGAGAACGCAAGAATCATCCAACTGGATGTGGATGCTGCGGAGATCAACAAGAATATCCGTGTGGATGCATCTCTGGTAGGAGATCTGAAGAAGACTCTGACCGAATTGAATGCCTGCCTGTCGAAACAGGAACATCCGGAGTGGATGGCGCATATAATGGAACTGAAGGAAAAATATCCCCTGAAATACGATGACGAAAATCTGTCCTGTCCTTATATCATGCAGGAGATTGACCGTGTAACGAACGGAGAAGCCATCATCACCACAGACGTGGGACAGCATCAGATGTGGGCGGCACAGTATTATCATTATACGAAGCCCCGTACCTTCCTGTCTTCCGGAGGATTAGGCACCATGGGTTACGGTCTGGGAGCCTGCATCGGTGCGCAGATCGGACAGCCGGATAAGGTCTGCATCAACATTGCAGGCGACGGATGTTTCCGCATGAACATGAACGAACTGGCTACTGCCAGCCGTTACAACATTCCCATCATCCAGGTGGTCATCAACAATCAGGTGCTGGGCATGGTAAGACAGTGGCAGACACTGTTCTATGGGAAACGCTATTCCCAGACAGTACTGAAGGATAAGGTGGATTTCTGCAAGGTGGCAGAAGGACTGGGCTGTACCGCCATCCGCGTGACCAAAAAGGAAGAAGTGGCACCGGCCATCGAGAAGGCCATTGCCCTGAAAGCACCGGTACTGATCGAGTGCATGATCCCGGAGGATGATAAGGTATTCCCCATGGTTCCGGCAGGAGCCCCCATCAGCGAAGTGTTTGACGGAGATGATTTGAAAAGGCAGTCCTGATGAAAAAGACGACGAAAAGATTAGTTTTGGCAGTACTTTTATTTTTGTTGTTATTACTGACCGGATATTTTATTCTGGCATTTTATTACAGAGAAGGCTTCTCTGTAAATACCTGGATCAACGGTGTCTACTGTACCGGAAAAACGGTGGAGGAAGTGAATTCGGAGCTTTTGTTGCGTACAGAGGCTCCGAATATTGTCATCGTGGACAGAGAGGGGACAGAGTATACAATCTCTCTTGCGGAAGCAGATTATCAGGCAGATTACAGTAACGTACTGGAACATTACCGGCAGGAACAGAATCCGTTCCTGTGGGTGGACAATGTTCTGTTTCACTCCCGGAGGGAACTTTCTCCCACAGTGACCGTGGATGTGGATGGGCTTCGGAGAGCTTATGATTCTCTGGAATTTGTACGGGCCGAACAACAGAAGAACAAGGATTACAGCCTTGCCCGGGATACGTCGGGCGAGTACGTCTTCACGGATGGACTTGCGGGACGCATTGACTTGGAGAAGGCTTTTTTGGCGTTGGAGAACACAGTAGAAAACGGGCAGGAGACGTTAAACCTGTCAGATAGTGGCTGTTATTATGACATCACTCCAAATGAGAACCAGAAAACTCTGCGGAATCTCTGGAAGGAGATTGAACGTTATCAGAGATGTGATATTGTCTATTGCTTTGGACAGGAGAGACATCCGGTGACGGCAGCGGACTGTGCCTCTTTTCTGGTGACGGAGAATGGTCTGCCGGTGACGGATCAGACCGGTAACTTTGTACTGGATGAAGAAGCCGTGACGGCGTATGTAGAGCAGCTGGCCGAAAAGTATGACGGTTATGGCCGTACCAGACAATTCCACAGTACCAGAGGAGATGTGATCACCATCGAGGGCGGCACCTATGGAAGCAAGCTGGATCAGAAAAAAGAGACTGCATACCTGATGGAGCATCTGCTGGATGCCGGTGTACATACGGGGACACAGCAGTCCCATGTTCCCACTTACGAGAGAGAAGCTTTCTGCTATGGCAGGGATGACATCGGAGATACCTATATCGAAGTGGATATGACACAACAGAAAATGTACTATTATGAAAAGGGGGAACTGCGGCTGGAGACGGATGTGGTGACCGGCAACATGCGCAGACGTATGGGAACACCGGAGGGGGTGAATTTCGTCTATAACAAGCAGAAGGACAGAGTACTGCGGGGACCGGGCTATGCCTCCCCTGTGAAATTCTGGGTACCTGTAAAGGGCAGCATCGGTATCCACGATGCCAGCTGGAGAAAAGAGTTCGGCGGGGACATCTACCAGACTGCCGGTTCCCATGGCTGTATCAATACACCGAAGGACAAAATGGAAGAATTGTACGACATGGTACAGATCGGTACCCCTGTCGTAATGTTTTATTAATAAAACAGACATTTTCTGACAAAATGTGTGCGGGATGCGAACATTTTGAAAATAATTTAACAATGTAGTTGACTAAAGCAAATGAAAAGCTTATTCTATACCTATGCTTTTTATAAAAAATTTAGAAAATATCGAGGAGGTCTTTGAAAATGGCAAGAGTGTATAACTTTTCCGCAGGCCCTGCAGTACTCCCTGAGGAGGTATTGCAGGAAGCAGCCGATGAAATGCTGGATTATAGAGGAACCGGCATGTCCGTAATGGAGATGAGCCATCGATCTAAAGCCTATGATACGATCATTAAGGAAGCGGAAGCTGATCTCAGAGAACTGATGAATATCCCGGACAACTATAAGGTACTGTTTTTGCAGGGCGGTGCGAGTCAGCAGTTTGCCATGATCCCCATGAACCTGATGAAGAACCGTGTGGCAGACTACATCGTAACCGGTCAGTGGGCGAAGAAGGCATATCAGGAGGCTTCCCTGTACGGCAAGGCAAATAAGATCGCTTCTTCTGAGGATAAGACCTTCTCTTATATTCCCGATTGCTCCGATCTGCCCATCAGCGAGGATGCCGATTACGTGTACATATGCGAGAATAATACCATTTACGGTACGAAATTCAAGACCCTGCCCAATACCAAGGGTAAGCCCCTGGTTGCAGATGTATCCAGCTGCTTTTTATCCGAGCCGGTAGATGTGACAAAATACGGTGTGATCTATGGCGGCGTACAGAAAAATATCGGACCTGCAGGTGTGGTTATCGTGATCATCCGTGAGGATCTGATCACCGAGGATGTGCTTCCCGGTACACCGACCATGCTTCGTTATAAGATCCATGCAGATGCGGATTCTCTGTACAATACGCCTCCCGCATACGGCATCTACATCTGCGGCAAGGTATTTAAATGGCTGAAGAAGATGGGCGGTCTGGAAGCAATGAAGGAGCGCAATGAGAAAAAGGCGAAGATCCTGTATGACTACCTGGATGAAAGCAAGCTGTTCAAGGGAACCGTCCGCAAGGAAGACAGATCCCTGATGAATGTTCCATTCATTACCGGTAATGAAGAGTTGGATGCCAAGTTCGTAAAAGAAGCAAAAGAAGCCGGTTTCGAGAACCTGAAGGGTCACAGAACCGTAGGCGGCATGAGAGCAAGTATCTACAATGCGATGCCCATCGAAGGTGTGGAGAAGCTGGTAGAGTTCATGAAGAAGTTTGAAGCGGAGAACGCTTAAGGGGGAGAAAAATGTTTCAGATCAATTGCCTGAATCCCATTTCCAAAGTGGGACTGGATCGTCTGACAGCAGACTATAAAGTAATCGATAATATGAATGACGCAGAGGGCGTTCTGGTCCGCAGTGCTTCCATGCATGAGCTGGATCTGCCGGAAAATCTGCTGGCAGTAGCGAGAGCCGGTGCCGGAGTCAACAACATTCCGCTGGATAAATGCGCGGAAAAGGGTATCGTAGTATTCAATACGCCCGGTGCCAACGCCAATGGCGTAAAGGAACTGGTGATCGCTGGTATGCTGTTAGCTGCCCGTGATGTGGTAGGCGGTATCGAATGGGTCAAGGCATCCAGGGATAATGCGGATATTGCCAAATCTGCAGAAAAAGAAAAGAAGAAATTCGCCGGTACGGAAGTAATGGGCAAAAAGTTAGGTGTCATCGGTCTGGGCGCTATCGGCGTTAAGGTAGCCAATACAGCAGTAAGCCTTGGCATGGAAGTCTATGGCTATGATCCTTACGTATCCGTCAATGCTGCATGGAATTTAAGCCGTTCTGTCAAGCATGTGATGAATGTGGAAGAAATTTATGCAGACTGTGATTACATTACGATACATGTACCGCTTCTGGATTCCACAAAGGGTATGATCAACAAGGAAGCTATCAGCAAAATGAAAGATGGCGTGGTCCTGTTAAACTTTGCAAGAGATCTGCTGGCAAATGAGGCAGATGTCCTGGCGGCATTAAAGAGTGGCAAGGTAGCCCGTTATGTATCTGATTTCCCGAATCCTACGACAGCAGGACAGCCCGGCTGTATCGTGATCCCTCATCTGGGCGCAAGCACCGAGGAATCCGAGGATAACTGTGCGAAGATGGCTGTGGAAGAACTGATGGATTATCTGGAGAACGGCAATATCCGCAACAGCGTAAATTATCCTGCCTGCGATATGGGCGTATGCAGCCAGGCCGGAAGAATTGCAATTTTCCATAAAAATATTGCCAATATGTTGAATCAGTTTACCGCAGTGATCGGTGAGAAGAACATCAATATCTCCGATATGACCAATAAATCCCGCGGTGAAGTGGCATATACCATGCTGGATATTGAAAATGCGGCAACACAGGATCTGGTAGAATCCTTACAGAAGATCGACGGTGTCTTCCGCGTACGTGTGGTAAAGTAAGACATTTGTCTGAATAGCAGAAAAATATGCAGGCATCGGCTATAAAAGGCCGGTGCCTGCTTTACGTTTCCGGTGTAATGCCAAAAACAGCGGAAATAGTGGTAAAATCAGTGTATAATGTCAGAAACTTACAGACATTTTTTCGTAAAAGCGTTGTATGATATGAGGGAATCTGTTATACTTGGCATGGACCAAAGACGTAAGCCACAAGAGAAAGAAGGAACAAAACAGATGAAATTTGATATGCATTGTCATACAAAAGAAGGATCTATGGATGGAAAGGTTCCTATTGACGATTTTATTGCGGAATTGATCCGCAAGGGTTTTAACGGTATGCTGGTCAGTGATCATAATTCTTATAATGGTTACCGCACGTGGAAACGAAATATAAAAGATCAAAAATTTAAAGACTTTGTGGTGTTGAAGGGGATTGAATACGATACCATTGATGCAGGACATATTCTGGTGATCATGCCGGAGACCATTAAGCTGAAAATTCTGGAGCTTCGTGGATTGCCGGTGCAGATCCTGATCGATATCGTGCATAAGAACGGTGGAATATTAGGGCCGGCACATCCCTGCGGAGAGAAATATTTAAGCTTCACCAATACCCTGAAGAAGCGGAATCAGATGGCGGTGATGAATCAGTTTGATTTTCTGGAAGGCTTCAATGCCTGTGAGAGTGTAGAGAGCAACCATTGCGCAAAGGTACTGGCGGAAATGTACGCACTGCCAGCCTTCGGTGGAAGCGATGCTCACAAAACGGACTGTATCGGTATGGCGTATACCGATATACCAGAGAAGATCAGTTGTGAATCCGATTTGATCCGGGCAGTGAAGCTGGGAGAAGGGATCAAATGCGGAGGCTCCTATTACCGCGGCACTACCAAGGAGAAAATCGGAAAAGCCAATAATATTCTGGTACAGTCCTTCTGGTTCTATAACAGACTGGGAAGCCTGTACCGGCATCACAGAAGAAAAGTGGAAATGCATAAGATGGTATAGGTCCCCTGGACCTATACTTTTTTGTAACTATTCAGAGTCATGTAAAGATTATCAAATGAGCGTCGAATGCTTGCATTCGTAAGAGCAATTGATAATCTTTATAGGGCGAAGTAACCACTATGAGCAAATAACATGCAAGCATGTTATTCAGAAAAGCCTCGCAGAGGCGGTTTTGCGAATGGGGTTCTGAATAGTTACCTTTTTTTATACAAATCATAATCTGAGTTCATAAATTCTTAAGATGCTTTTACTATAGAAATAGGGTATAATGTGCATAGATAAGTAAGAAATATGGATTGCTCCGTAGAACTTGCTGTCAGGGGGAACCCGTAGGATTACAGACCGTAATAAAGAGGAGAAAAATGTATGAGAAAAAATTTAAGGGGCAGAAAAGCAACCGCGATCGCACTGGCATCCGTTATGGCAATGTCGCTTGCAGCCTGCGGCAAGCAGGATGGATCGAATCAGGGGGGACAGACAGAACAGAAGGAATATGTATATGTTCCCGAATACCTGGAGCTGGACGATAATACGAATTCCAGCTACAGTAACATGACAGTACAGGGGGATAAACTGTATTATACAAATTACCAATGGGATGAAGCTTCCGGTGAGAGCAAGGTCGTGCTTGGAGCTTATTCGCTGACAGACGGTTCCAGGGAGGACCTGCCGATCACCATTAATGCTGACGGCGGTGGGATCTATTCCATGCAGGCAGACGCAGAAGGTAATATTTATACTGCGGAATTTGAGTGGAATGCCACAGAAGGTGATGACGCTTATACACAGCAGACGACGGTATTGCACAAGTACGATGCATCCGGTACGGAACTGATGGCACAGGATATCACGGACATCATGCAGCAGGATGAGAACAATTCTTATGTGGGCAGCATGTGCCTGGACGACCAGGGCAGATTTTATATCAGCTCTGATTCACTGATCCGGCTGTTTGGCAGTGACGGACAATTTCAGGGAGCTGTGCAGACGGACAGCCAGTGGATCCAGGGCATGGGAAAAGCAAAAGACGGCAAGGTATACCTGGCTTATTATGACCAATCCGGCAACGTGAAGCTATCCCAGATCGACTTTGACGGCAAAGCATTGGGACAGACATATGATAACTTCCCGAACACGAACGGCAACGGAGGCTTGTGTGCCGGAATAGAAAATGATCTTCTGGTGAATACGGATACTGCCCTGTATGATTATAGTCTCGCAGACCAGAAGACTACCGAAATACTGAGCTGGCTGGACAGTGATATTAACGGCAGTTATGTTACCTATGCCGCAGCCACCGCAGATGGTAAGATCCTGGCAGTGGTCAATGACTGGAACACAGGGGAAACTGACCTGGTGAAGCTGACCAGAACCAAGGCCAGTGAGGTGGCACAGAAGTCCCAGATCACGATCGGAACCCTGTATACCTCCCAGAGCCTTCAGGCGGCAGCCGTAGCCTTCAACAAGCAGAGTAATGAATATCATGTCAATATTAAAACATATATTGATGATAATAATTGGACCGAAACTTCCTGGTCAGATGGCATTACAGCCATGAACAATGATATTACCTCCGGAGCCGGGTGCCCGGATATCCTGGATCTGTCCAACCTGGATGTCAAGGAACTGGCTTCCAAGGGTGTATTTGAGGATATGACACCATATCTGGAGAAGAGCAGTGTATTAAGCAAGGATGATTTCTTTGAAAATATTGTAGACAGTTATACCTTTGACGGAAAACTGGTGGGAATTCCCAAGAGCTTCACCTTAAGCACGATCGTCGGCAGAACCTCCGAAGTGGGTGATAAGAAGGGCTGGACCATTGATGATATTATAGCCTATGCAGGCCAGCATGAAGGTGCTTCCCTGTTTGAGGGCATGACCAAGAGCGGCATGCTGTACACACTGTTAGCCTATGATCTGGACAGCTATATTGACTGGGAGACGGGAAAGTGCAGCTTTGATTCGGAAGATTTCCAGAAAGTACTGGAATTTGTCAATACCTTCCCCGAAGAGTATGACTGGCAGAATGATGACAGATCTACACCGGCGAAGATCCAGTCCGGTGAAGTACTGTTGAATATGACAGGCATCTATCAGCTGAACAGTATTCAGGAGGAGGAAGCTATGTTCGGTGAGCCGGTAACCTATATCGGATATCCTACCTCCGGCGGTGGCAGCGGTACTTATATGCAGGCCAGTGAGCTGTATGCGATTACCGCCAAATCCTCCAACAAGGACGGCGCATGGGCATTTATTGAGAACTACCTGAATCAGCCGTTTGATGATCTATATTCCTATGGACTTCCCGCCAGAAAGTCTGCACTGGATGATATGGTGGAGAAGGCACTGAATGTGACATATATGACAGATGAAAACGGTGAGCAGATCCTGGATGAGAACGGGAATCCGATTCCGGAGGACGGTACTTCCGGCATCAGTTACGGAGACTGGGAGTACACCTATCACACTCCTACCGAGGAAGAAATCAATATTCTGAAGGAGCTGATCAGTGTGGCTGAACCTTCCAGTGCAACCGGTAATGATGAGATCACCAATATCATCACGGAGGAAGCGGAAGCATTCTTCAAAGGTCAGAAGTCCGTAGCGGATGTGGCAGGTGTCATTCAGAGCCGTGTACAGGTCTATGTGAATGAAAACAGATAAAGGAAAGGCTTAAAATATCGTGAGCAGACAGCATGTGAAACATACGCGTAAGCATCACAAATTAGATAGAAGAATGCGAAAACTCAAGAGGAGCTCGGGGCTTTTTATAGCCCCCAGCTTCCTTGGAGTTCTTGCGTTCTTTTTTCTACCCTTTCTGGTTGTGATCTTTTATTCCCTGGTGGACAATCCCATCAGTATGAATTTTGTCTTTTTAGACAACTTTAGAAATGTAGTGCAGAATGCCGCTTTCCGTACAGCGGTACATAATACCGCTGTGTTCTCGGCCATTGCCGTACCGCTGGCAGTGGTATTGTCCCTGCTGCTTGCCATTGTATTGGAATCCAAACTTCCGTTCCGGAGCCAGTTCCGTACGTTTTTCTTAAGCCCCATGATGGTACCGGTAGCCTCCATCGTGTTGATCTGGCAGGTATTGTTCCATTATAACGGTGCAGTCAATGATCTTCTGGGAGTCTTCGGCGTAGAGAAGATTGACTGGCTGAAGTCCAGCTATTCCATCATTGTTATCGTAATCCTGTTTTTGTGGAAGAATCTTGGATATAATATGATCCTGTTCATGGCAGCCCTGGCCAGCATTCCCAATGAGCTGCTGGAGGTGGCGAGGCTGGAGAGCGCAACACCGCTACAGACCTTTTTTTACATCAAGATCCGGTATCTGTCATCGACTTTTTTGTTTGTGACGATTATGTCCTTGATCAGCTCTTTTAAGATCTTCCGTGAGATCTATCTGCTGACAACAGATTATCCTTACGATTCCATCTATATGCTGCAGCATTTCATGAACAATAAGTTCAAGAGTCTGGATTATCAGACGCTGTCTGCAGCAGCGATACTGATGTCTCTCGTCATGGTCGTGATCATCGGACTTCTGTTCGCAGTGGAAAATCATTTCGGAAAGGATGTGGAAGGCTGATGGAGCAGAAGATGAAAAAACCTGTCCCACCGGAGCTTAGAAGGGCAATCCGGTTCAAGAAGAGAAAGAAGATATTTGAGAATATCCGCATCAGCATAGCAACAGTGATCGCAGCCTTTTTTGCCATACTGTTCCTGATGCCGATCGTTCTGACGATCACCAATTCTTTCATGTCATCTTCGGAGATATCAGCGAACTATGGTTCCGTATTTGCCACAAATGATAAGGGCGGCAAGGTCTATATTTCCGAAAAAGTGAATTTGAAATTTATACCGGATATTGTATCCTTTAGCCAGTATACTACGGTACTTTTGAAAAGCCCGGAATATCTGCTGAAATTCTGGAATTCCGTGATCCTGGTGGGACCGATCGTACTGTTTCAGCTGATCGTGGCATCGCTGGCGTCTTATGGATTCGCCAGGTACTCGGGGAAGCTGAGGTCATTGGTATTTTTTTCCTATGTGATATTGATGCTGATGCCGTATCAGGTAACGCTGGTACCCAATTATCTGGTGGCGGAAAAGCTGAATATATTAAATACGTACTGGGCCATCTGGCTGCCCGGGATCTTTTCACCCTTTGCAGTCTATCTGCTGACGAAGTTCATGAAGAGAATTCCTGTGGGGGTCATGGAGGCGGCACAGATTGACGGTGCCGGAGAGTGGCAGATCTATCGGCTGATCTGTATGCCATTGTGCAAAGGTGCGCTGTGTTCCGCAGCCATCCTTGTATTTATCGATTACTGGAATATGGTGGAACAGCCTCTGATCCTGTTATCCGATGCGGAGATGCATCCCTTGTCCGTATTCTTAAGCAAGATCAATTCCGGAGAGATCGGACTGGCATTCGCCGTGGCTACGATCTACATGGTGCCCAGCCTTTTAGTATTTCTCTATGGAGAAGAATATCTGGTAGACGGAATTACCTACCAGGGCGGTGTCAAAGGCTAGGATCACTGATTTTTGAGGATATACCGGCATGGATCCGACTGTCGGAGTACAGATAGAAAGAGAAGTATAGAGGAGAAGCAAGATGAACGAGAACGGTGGAAAAAAGAGAAGAGAATGGGTTAAAAATGCAGCCATTATATTCTTGTCTGTAATGTTAGTGCTGACATTTTTCTCCAACACATTTATGAACTATTCCCTTCCGGAGGTGGCGGCACAATATGTACAGTCTGGCACCATCACGGCGAAGATCCGCGGTACCGGTACGGTGGAAAGCGGAGATCCTTATAATGTGAAGATCAGTGAGACCCGTACGATCTCCAGTGTTCTGGTAAAGACCGGGGACAAGGTAGAGAAGGGAGCTCCCCTGCTGTTACTGGAGGATAAGGAAAGCAAGGAACTGACCGATGCCCAGGCTGCGTTGGATAAGGCAATGCTGGATTTTGAGCTGGCATTGTTATCCGGTGACATTTCCAATTCTACCTTCCAGAATGTACAGAACGGAAATGTGGCTTCCATAAACACTTATCAGAGTCGCATTGTGGCGGCGGAGGCAGAGATCGACAGATGGCAGAAGCAGGTGGATGAAGCCACCAACGCAATCAATCAGCTGAAGACCGCACAGGTGAACGTGGATGCCGGAGGAACGCCAGACACCGGTTCGGAGCAGAATAAGGTGAACGCAGCCCAGGCAGCATTAAACAGTGATGAAGTCAAGATTGCGAAAGACAAGATCAGCGAATGGCAGGCAGCTCAGGCCACCTGTCAGGCCACCATCGATAAATACAATGAGAACATTGCAAGTTCGGTATCCGGTAATGGCTTTGTCAATCAGGTGACAGAGGACGAATACCAGCTGGCACTGAAGAACAGGGAACAGTATCAGTCGCTGATCAATGAACGACAGGCATTTATCAATAACAATCCGGACAAGGTGAAAGCATATGATGAGAAGGTAAAAGCGCTTGCAGATGCCAACAAGGCACTGGCAGATAAACAGAACAGCAAGGAGAACAGCACCAATTCCCTGACGGTGCAGACCCAGAACTGGCAGACCGAACTGGATAAACGAAATATCCAGCTGAAAGCAGCACAGGATACCAAGGAACAGCTGCTGAAGGATATTTCCACGGAACTGAATCTGGATTACCAGTTAGACAGTCTCCAGAAGCAGAGAGATGATATCGCAAAATTACAGGAGAATGCGGTAGGTGCCAGCATCGAAGCCCCCATTTCGGGTACCATTACCAGCGTAACAGTCAAGGCAGGAGACGAGGCACAGCCGGATACTGCACTGGTGACCATGCAGCCGGAGGGTAAGGGCTTTACCATGAGCTTCTCCGTGACCAATGATCAGGCGAAGAGACTTTCTGTGGGAGATAAGGCAGACCTGGTGAACTCCTGGAGATACAGTGATATGGATATTACCCTGGCCAGCATCAAGCCGGATACCACAGATCCCGGACAGAAGAAGCTGCTGACCTTTGATATCACCGGAGATGAAGTGACACCCGGACAGTCCTTAAATGTATCCGTAGGACAGAAGAGTGCCAATTACGATCTGATCGTACCCAACAGTGCCATCCGTGAGGACAGCAACGGTAAGTTTATCCTGATCGTGGAATCCAAGAGCAGTCCTCTGGGCAATCGTTATGTTGCAACCCGTGTAGATGTGGAAGTGTTGGCAAGTGATGACACCCAGTCCGCAGTGAGTGGGGCGTTATATGGCTCTGAATTTGTCATTACGACATCTACCCAGCCGGTAGAGGCAGGAAAGCTGGTCAGACTGGCAAATAATTCATAAAAGGTCTTTCAGACGGAAAATAATTTAACAGGAAGGAAGAAACAGATCAGATGTTTCGGATTCGAATACAGAATAAAAAGAAATGCATATGGTACTGCAGTGCAGTAGTATCCTTTCTTCTGTTCCTGCTTTTGCTGGGATGGACCAACCATCTGGCAAATACCCAGGATGCCCAGCAGATGGCCGGACGCTGGAGTGAAAAAAAGGATGTGGCACAGATCAGCTGCTTTTTCTCCTCCAAAGCGGAAGTGACGGAGGATACCATTCAAAGCTTTGAATATTCACTGAAAAATGTGCTGCAGGAGGCCTCTATTACAGAGACCTCAGAGAACCCCAGTGCAAGACTCTGGGTGGATGCCTACAGTGCGGACGGCAAGATCACCCTGGTCAACGGGAAAAATACGCTGGATGCCAATGCCATCGGTATCGGCGGAGACTTTTTTATGTTCCATCCGTTGAAACTGATCACCGGCGCCTATTTTTCCGGTAATGATCTGATGCAGGATTATTGTATCATCGATCAGGATGCGGCCTGGCAGCTGTTCGGCTCTAATGATGTGGTGGGCATGACAGTATATATCGGCAATGTACCCCATATCGTCACCGGTGTGGTGCAACGCCCGGACAGCAGAATGGATAAAGCGGCGGGACTGAATTCCACGGTGGTCTATGTGTCTTATGAGACACTGTCTGCTTATGGTACGAATAACGGGATCAATCATTACGAGATCGTGATGCCGAACCCTGTGGATGAGTTCGCCTACGGCAAAGTAAAAGAAGGGATCGGCATAGATGAGAAAAACGTCGAGATCGTGGAAAACAGCAGACGTTATTCCCTGCCCAACCGGATCAAAACCATCCTTGCCTTCGGAACGCGTTCCATGAACGGCAAAGCCATCATCTACCCCTACTGGGAGAATCTGGCGAGAGGCTATGAAGACATTATTGCATTGCTTACGGTAGTTATGCTGCTTCTGTTATTATATCCGGTAGTGACCGTTATCTGGTGCTTTGTACATTGGTGGCACCATAAGGGCTGGACCTTGAAGGAGGTATGGCATACCGGTAAGGATAAGGCAGAGCTGGCTGTGGAACGCCGCAGGGAGAAAAAGCACACTCACAGGGAGAGGGATGTCCTGGAGGAACTGGAGCGGGAACTGGAGGAAGACCCTTATGCAGACAGTGAATTCTCCTGGCTGACGGATGAACCGGCGGAGGAAACAGAGCCTGCGGATGCAGCTTCGGAAGAGCCGGAGAAAGCGCAGACAATGAACATGCAGACAGAGGAAACGCAGACACCGGAGGACACAAAAAGAGGAACAGCAGTCGTAAAACAACAGACACAGACAAGAAAAGGAGAGGGAGAATGAAAAAGAAAGGGAAAAAACTGATCAGTATCGCGTTGACCGTGGCAATGATCGCAGGTCTGACTGCCTGTGGAAAGGGTAACGGCGGGAACGGAAACGGCGGCAGCAGTGCGGCCGATGCCAGCCTTGCAAAACAGTATGTATTTAAGGAACAGGCCCTGGATCTCAATATGGATTCAGACAATATGAATATTGATCTGCTGACCAGAAAGGGAGATACGGTTTACCTTCTGTTTGAGACCTATGAATATTCCGATAACGGCAGTCAGAGTACGCTGCATCTTACTACAATGAAACAGGATGGTACCGTCATTGGCACCGTAGAACTGCCTATGTGGAAGGAAGGAGAGGCTCCGGCGACTCCGGCACCTGCACAGGGCGGTGAGGCTTCTGGGGACGGAAATGAAGCAGTGCCTCTTACGGAGCAGGCGGCCAGCACACAGGATATTGCGGCAGCGGATATGGATGTGGTAGATGCACCGGCAGGGAACAGCAGTTATACTAGCACATCGCTCAACAATTGTACGGTCGGCTCGGATGGAAATGTCTACGGAATACGCAATTACTATAGTGAGACATATTCCGAAGATGATTACAGCAGTACGAATGATTATACATTGATCTGCTGGAGTGCGGATGGGACTATCTTATGGGAAGCTGATCTGAATGATATGAATACAGAAGAAAGCTATTCCTGGGTACATAGTATCATCCCCAATGAGGATGGGACCCTGACACTGATGTTAAGCGGTGATAAAATAGAGAAATGCACTGTGACGGAAGAGGGTATCACAGACCGGAAGGAGCTGCCAGAGGCAGCAGCAACACTTTTCAACAATGCAAGCTCGAATATCATTACGCCGGATGGCAAGCTGCAGATCATCTATTATGATGAGAGCAATTACACGGATATGTATATCGCTGCCTATGATCCTGCAACAGATGCGGTATCAGAAGGAATAAAGCTTTCCTCGACACTGACCAACGGCGGTTATTATAATATGGTGCCCGGAGACGGTGACATCCTGTACTATGCCGATAGTAACGGATTGTTTGGTTATAATGTGCAGACACAGGAGTCGAAGCAGATCATGAGTTATATCAATTCAGATCTGGCTGCCGGCAGCCTGAACAATTTCCTGATACTGGACGAGGAACAGTTCCTGGGCTTTTACTATGATAACAACGAAGGCAAAATATGCGGCGGTCTGTTCACCCACGTGAAGCCGGAGGATATCAAGGACCGGATCGTTCTTACACTGGCCGGTAACTATATCGACTATGATCTGAAGAGAAAAGTAGTAGAGTATAATAAGTCCGGTGACACTTACCGTATTGTAGTCAAGGAATACAATACCTACAACACTTCAGAGGATTATACTCTCGGTGTGAAGCAGTTAAATAATGATATCATCTCCGGAGGAATGCCGGATATTCTGGTCGTGGACAGCAATATGTCAATGGAAAGCTATATTGCCAAGGGACTGGTGGCAAATGTGGATGATCTCATTGCGGGGGATGAGGAATTATCGAAAAACGACTATCTGCAGAATGTCTGGGATGCGTACCGTGTGGACGGTAAACTGTACTATGTGATTCCTTCCTTCTATATCTCTACTATGGTAGGAAAAGAATCTATTTTCGGTGACCGTACCTCCATTACTATGGAAGAACTGCTGACGATCCGTGATACCATGCCGGAAGGAACCGCACTCTTCAGTGATGAGACCAGAGACAGCTTCCTGTATACCATGATGAATTATTGTGGCAGTGATTTCGTGGATGTATCCACCGGAAAATGTGCATTTGATACGGATAATTTCGTGGCAATGCTGACCTATGCAGCCGGGCTGCCGGTAGAATATGGAGAGGATTACTGGGGAGAGGATTACTGGAATAACTATGAATCCCAGTTCCGTGAGGACAGAACCCTGCTGGATGGCATCTCCATCAGCAACATCCGTGATCTGAACGGTACGATCAACGGTGTCTTCGGTGAGGATATCTCCTTTGTGGGCTTCCCGACCGATGGAGACATGGGATCCATATTATGGGCAGGTAACAGGATGTATGCCCTGTCTGCAAAATCCAAGAACCTGGACGGTGCATGGGAATTCCTGCGCTACTATCTGACACAGGAATATCAGGATAAAATACAGGAACAGGAATACAATCTTCCGGTACTTCGCAGCACCTTTGAGAAGAATGTGCAGGATGCTACGAAGAAGCCGTATTATACGGATGAGAACGGCAACAAAGTGGAATACGATGAGACCTATTACATCAATGGGGAGGAAATACTGCTGCCGCAGCTGACACAGGAGCAGGTGGACAGGATCGTAAGCTTTGTGGAAAGCGTGAACAAGAGAGGATACTATAATGAGGCAATCTCCAATATCATTTCGGAAGAAGCCGGAGCATACTTCTCAGGACAGAAGAGTGCGAGAGATGTGGCAGGTGTCATTCAGAGCCGTGTACAGGTCTATGTAAACGAGAACAGATAAACGGAAGATAGCACTGCGTAGAGCAGAATAGTAAAAGATGGCGGTCTGTTGAAAAACAGGCCGCCATTTATAGCATGGCGCCTTAGCCAAGGCGGATGGGAATGCCCTGCTTTTTCAGATGTGTCGTCAGGGTAAGCTCCTGTCCGTGCTCCCTTAACCACTGCTTATAGATCCGGTAATCCGGCATGATGTGCTCGACCATGTTCCAGAAGTCCTTCGAATGGTTCATATGAGTCAGGTGGCAGAGCTCGTGGACTACCACATAATCCAGAGGACCGGCGGGACCGTAGATCAGGCGGTAATTGAAGGATAAAGTTCCTCTCGAGGAACAGCTTCCCCAGCGGGTCTTCTGGTCACGGATGGTGATAGAAGTGTAGTGCCCACCGGTGAACCTGTGGTAGTATTCCACACGGTTCGTGAACACTTCTCTGGCAGCATTCCGATATCGGTTTTCCAAAGCCTGCAACCTGCGGAGCTCCGCAACGGTCAGCGGCTGATTGTCATATAGATTCATGAGAGTGCCTTTCACATACAGGGATGTTGATCCTCTGAGTATCGTTGTAAGTTTGAACAGATTAAATATACTGCGTATGGCTTGAAAAGTAAACGCAGAAATTGTAGAATATTGCGTAACGGCTCGCAGACGAAACGAAATGTCTGTTTCGGAAATAAGGCCGGTCACAAAGCGGCGCAGGCGCATTCATGTGACTTTGGGAATGGCAAGGACGGAACCGTTACAGGAAAGGAAAAAGTAAATACTATGGGTAAATGTATTTTGATTGGCGCAGGAGATCTCACGATGGGAGAACTGTCTGTGACGGAGGAAGATTATGTGATCGCGGTGGACGGCGGCTTAAGCTACTGCGGGCTCCTGCATGTGGAGCCGGATCTGATTATCGGAGATTGTGACTCGATGACCGAACAGGAGAAGCTTGCTGTGGAACAGTTACAACAGACCGTTCCGGAGAAGATCTGCCGCCTGCCGGAGTGTAAGGATGACACAGACATGCTGGCAGCTATCAAGCGGGGGCTGGAGCTGGGTTATACCGATTTCCGTATTTATGCGGCCACCGGTGGGAGATTTGATCATACCCTGGCGAATATCCAGTGTCTGCTGTATCTCAAAAATCACGGTGCGGTGGGGTACCTGGTAGACGGTACGGGAATGGTGCTGGTACTGCAGAACGAAGCCGTGCATTTCCGGAAGGAGCTGGAGGGCACCATGTCGCTGTTTGCCTTGACGAAGGAGGCAAAAGGCGTGAATATCCGCGGCATGAAATATTCTTTGGAAAATGCCGTGATCACCAACGATTTCCCCATCGGGATCAGCAATGAATTTCTGGGAGAGGAAGCGGAGGTGTCCGTAGAGGACGGTGAACTGGTATGCATGATCCGGTACTATGAGGATGAGGTATAACCATGGCAGCCGGAAATGTACGCTTCGAAGATGATCAAGGAGGTGGCACCGAATGTCCACCTCCTTGGTGTTTTTGCGAAAAAAATCTTTAGAAAATCTTTTGTTTTTTCTGTAGGTGAAATTAGAAATTATAAATTAGAATCAGAAACAGACAGGGGAGAGGATCCCCTTGCCGCATGTGGCAGAATGAGAGGGAGTCATGGAGAACAATAAATATCATATTCTCATCGTGGAGGATGATAAGGAAATCCGGGATGGTGTGGAAATCTATCTGAAAAATCAGGGGTATCAGGTATGGAAAGCTGCCAACGGTAAGGAAGGACTGGAGATCGTAACACGGGAAGAGATTCATCTGGCTATCCTGGATATTATGATGCCGGTGATGGACGGTGTGACAATGTTAATGAAGCTGCGGGAACAGAATCACGAGTTCCCGGTGATCATGCTGTCCGCCAAGTCCGAGGAAGTAGATAAGATCATGGGATTAAATATGGGAGCGGATGACTATGTGACCAAACCCTTCACACCGTTGGAGCTGTTGGCGAGGGTGAATTCCCATCTGCGCAGATATTCCAAATATCTGACGGCGGTCAGTGGGGAAGAACAGGAAAAATCCCATGTGTATACCATCGGTGGACTGGAACTGAACGAAGAAACCGTGGAAGTGACGGTGGACGGAGAAGCAGTGAAGCTGACTCCTATGGAATTCAAGATCGTACAGCTCCTGATCAAGAATCCGGGCAGAGTATTTTCCGCGGATGAGATCTACGAGCGTATCTGGAACGAGAAAGCAGTCAACACGGATACTATTATGGTACATGTGCGGAACATCCGGGAGAAGATCGAGATCGATCCACGCAACCCCAAATACCTGAAAGTGGTATGGGGTGTAGGTTATAAGATCGACAAACAATAAATGCGGATGTGGGAAACAAAGCGTTTCGGCAGGCAGAGGGAAATGACTGGAGAGGTGTAAGAATGGAACAGGTAACAGAGGCTGTGAAAGAAGCGGAGACAACAGAACACAGAGAACACAGAGAACACAGAAAGCCCGCAGTCAAATGGCTGATCATCGGATGGATTGTCAGTCTGGCAGCTTCCGGCATTTTTACCGCCTGTTACGGAATCTTCGAGCGCAGGGCGGAGAGCAGGAGAAATGAACAATACATTGCGGATCCGCTGGAGACGTCGAATACGATTACTTATCTGTATCAGAACTGCTATCTGCTCTACCGTGATCTGTACAACAAAGAACACCAGACTTCCTTAAGCTATGGAGAATTATATATGCAGTCCACGGAGGGGAATGAATGGCTCAATGATGACCAGAAGCGGGCAGAAATGGCGGACGGAGATACGGAGGACCTCACCATACCGGAAGGAGAAGATCCCGAAGACTATGTAGCCCAGGGAAGCTTTGCAGTACAGACCAGGGAATACCTGGAAGAGCACTTCAATACCCTGGAAAGCTCCTTTGGTCAGCTGAATAATTTGTATGATTATAGGATCCGGGATACTAAGACCGGAGAGATCCTAAGTAATCTGGCGGATACGGATATTGTGGCGGAGGACCAGAGCTTTTATCTGACTTTTGTATTTGACGACTATGGAAATGATGCCACCTTAGGGAATACGGTGATCGGATCGGATACGACAACCCTTCGCAAGACAGCGGCGGAAGTGATCCGTAATTGCGGTCTTACGCGCATGGTGGATGCCAATATGGGCAGCGAAATCTCTGCCGGTCATAATACCATGTTCCGGCTGGAAATGCCGAGAAATTGTGAGATCACCTACTGCATCTCCAGACAGGCGGCACAGAGTCTGGGACAGAACGGTCAGTATATTTATTATGATCAGGACATGAACAATGTCAGTGTTTACTTTTCCATGGGAGACCAGTATACATCCTACTATCTGTCCGGATGCCAGCAGATGTTTCTGATCCTGTGTCTGTTGATCTTCCTGCTGGCGCTTGTATTGCCGGGACTTGAGGAAGAGAGAGCCTGGGAGAAGGTGGTTCTGCTGAAGCTGCCTGTCGAGGCGATCGTTGTGATCCTTGTGGTGATCGCCGGCATTGGAAGTGAACAGGTGGTAGGACTGGTATCCTGGGTAAGGAGCGGTCATGCGCTGAACACGGTTTTACAGGGAAACAGTGCGCAGATACAGATGTCGACCACAATACTGACCTATGCATTAAATGTTCTGGCAGTGGCAGCCTTGTTTTTCATTGCCTGGTGCTTGGGAGTATCCCTGCGGGCAATGCGGGTTCAGGGAGCCAGAGCGTATTTGAGACAGCACAGCTTGTGCTATCTGTTAGTGCCTTTCTGGAAAAAACTGTGGAGAGGAATGAAGAAGGGATTCTCCATTGGCAGGGATAAGGTGGTGGATGTCTATCATGATGCAGAGCATTTTGATGTGACGAAGGATGCCAAAAAGCTGATCCTGCGGATTGTGCTGTGGAATGCCCTGATTCTGGTGGTGATATGCAGTCTGCCGCTGGGAGGACTGACCATCGCAATCATCTATTCTGTGATACTGTACTTTCTGCTGCGGCGCTATATCAGCAAATTACAGAAAAAGTATGGTTTGTTATTAAAGGCCACTAATGAGATCGCCCAGGGCAATCTGAATGTGACCATTGAGGAGGATCTGGGAGTATTTGAACCCTTCAAGCCGCAGATCTACCGGATCGAAGAGGGCTTTCGTAATGCAGTGGCGGAGGAAGTAAAGAGCCAGCGGATGAAGTCGGAACTGATCACGAATGTATCCCACGATCTGAAGACCCCGCTGACGGCTATCATTACTTATGTAAAGCTGCTGCAGGAGCCGGGAGTGACGCAGGAGCAGCGCAAGGAGTATCTGGAGACGCTGGATCGGAAAGCTTTGCGGCTGAAAGCACTGATTGAAGACCTGTTTGAAGTCAGCAAGGCAAATTCCCGGAATATCACGCTTGATATCCGCGATGTGGATATCGTAAGCATGGTCAAGCAGGTGGAATTCGAGATGGAAGACAAGCTGACGGATGCCGGACTGGAAGTGCGGATGAGCCTGCCGGAAGAGAAGGTCATCGTGCCGTTGGACAGTCAGAAAACCTTCCGTATTTTTGAAAATCTGTTTGGCAATATTGCCAAGTATGCGTTACCCGGCACCAGAGTCTATGTCAACGGTTTCACGGCAAAAGAGGATGTGACGATCATCTTAAAAAATATCACGGCACAGGAGTTGTCCGTATCCGGAGAGGAACTGACGGAACGGTTCGTCAGAGGAGACACCTCACGTAATACCGAGGGCAGCGGACTGGGGCTGGCCATCGCCAAAAGCTTCACGGAACTGCAGAGCGGCAAATTCCGGATCGAACTGGACGGAGATCTGTTCAAGGTGGTATTGACCTGGAAAGTAAAGTCACAGAATGGTCAAAATATGGTTCCCAGAGAGTCTGAGACGGCAGAAAAGAACGAAAACAGTGACTGTTTATCATAAAATCTGTTGCATGATAATAATAAAATAAATCAATGTTTTAATACTAAAACATCCACATTTACGTAGAAATATGTTAAATGTGGATGTTTTCAATTACAAATGAGTGTGCTACAATAATGAAAACTTCAAAGAGAAGTATTACGGATCTGAAGTGTGGAACAGCTGTGCAGAACGCACAAGCTGTATGAAGAGAAAAAGGAGCAGTAAACAATGGGAATGACAATGACACAGAAGATACTTGCCCGTGCAGCGGGTCTTGAGCAGGTACAGGCAGGACAGCTGATCGAGGCACAGTTGGATCTGGTGCTGGGCAACGATATCACCAGTCCGGTGGCAATCAAGGAAATGGATAAAATGAAGGTGCAGGGGGTGTTTGATAAGGATAAGATCGCACTGGTACCGGATCATTTTGTTCCCAATAAGGATATTAAGTCTGCGGAGCACTGCAAATGTGTCCGTGAGTTTGCAAGACGCAATGAGATCACCAATTATTTCGAAGTGGGAGAGATGGGTATCGAGCATGCCCTGCTTCCGGAGAAAGGACTTACTGTAGCCGGAGATGTGATCATCGGTGCAGATTCCCATACCTGTACTTACGGTGCTTTGGGAGCATTTTCCACCGGTGTGGGAAGCACGGATATGGCAGCCGGTATGGCTACCGGTAAGGCATGGTTCAAAGTACCTGCAGCAATCAAATTCAATCTGATCGGCAAACCCGCAGAATGGGTCAGTGGTAAGGATGTGATCTTACATATCATCGGCATGATCGGTGTGGACGGTGCACTGTACAAGTCTATGGAATTTGTAGGGGACGGTATCGCCAATCTGTCCATGGATGACCGTTTCACCATTGCCAATATGGCCATTGAGGCCGGTGGCAAGAATGGTATTTTCCCTGTGGATGAGAAAGCTATTGCTTATATGGAAGAACACTCCAAGCGTCCCTATAAAGTATTCGAAGCAGACCCGGATGCACAGTATGATGCGGAGTATACCATTGACTTAAGCACTTTACGGCCTACTGTGGCCTTCCCGCATCTGCCGGAGAATACACATACCATTGATGAGATCCACGAGATGGAGCCCATCGCTATTGATCAGGTAGTGATCGGATCCTGTACCAACGGACGTATCGACGATCTGCGCACCGCAGCAAAGGTACTCAAGGGCAGACATGTGGCGAAAGGCATGCGCTGCATCGTAATTCCTGCCACCCAGTCCATCTATATGCAGGCTATGGAAGAGGGACTTCTGAAGACCTTTATTGAAGCGGGAGCAGTCGTAAGCACTCCTACCTGTGGACCCTGCCTTGGTGGATACATGGGTATCCTGGCAGAAGGCGAGAGATGTGTCTCCACGACCAATCGTAACTTTGTCGGACGTATGGGACATGTAAAATCCGAGATCTATCTGGCAAGTCCTGCAGTAGCGGCAGCCAGCGCCATCACCGGCAAGATTTCCTGCCCTTGTGAACTGAAATAGATGAATATAAGAAATAGAAAGGTAACGGAAAATGAACAACGCAAAAGGAATAGTTTTCAAATTCGGAGATAACGTGGATACTGACGTTATCATTCCCGCAAGATATCTGAATTCCTCCGATCCTGCAGAACTGGCCACTCACTGCATGGAGGATATTGACAAGGACTTTATTAAAAATGTAAAAAAGGGTGACATCATCGTAGCGGAGAAAAACTTCGGCTGCGGCTCATCCAGAGAGCATGCCCCCATCGCCATCAAGGCTGCAGGTGTCAGCTGTGTCATCGCAGAGACCTTCGCCAGAATCTTCTACCGCAATGCCATTAACATCGGACTGCCCATCATTGAGTGTCCCGAGGCATCCCGGAAGATTCAAAACGGCGATGAAGTCGAGATAGATTTCAATACTGGAGTGATCCAAGATCTTACCACAGGCGAAAGCTTCCAGGGACAGGCGTTCCCCGAGTTCATGCAGAAGATTATCGCCGCAGAGGGACTGATCAACTACATCAACAGTCAGAAATAAATTGAGTGCATGGCTCGTAACGTAGGGTTGCCATAACCCCCACGAACGCCTGCATCGGATGGAACATCCTTCCGGGGTGTCAGGTCTCCCGGAGGGAATTTCCTGACGAAAAGTGACATAGCGGTCGAGAAAATATCACCATCGTCTGACAAACATTCCCGGAAGGACATTCCATCCGCTGCAGGGGTTCTACATTTTCTCATAATGTCTGTACGTCATAGGCATTTCTATTGTTTTGGTGAAAATCGCATCAAAATAGCAAAATCAGTACAAAAAAACTTCTAAATCAAACATTTTTTGTACTGATTTTATTATTTTTCCCATTTTAGCGAAAATAAGCTCTTATAAAAGGCCAAAATCTCCTGTTTTTGTATTTTTTATGCAAAAAAAGGTGTTTTTAATACAAACTTTATTGTACCACTGCCTTATCCACATCAATCACTGCGTAGAAATCCGGGTGGTTCATCTGGATCCGTTTCGTGACGGAGTCAACCACATCCTGATCGGAAACGGGATAATCATAGGGGACTACGATGTCAAAAATGAGGTTCGTGTGGGTCAGTCCCTTGACGATGCGGAAATCATGCATGCTGAGTTTTGGATCGATCTGATCCAGATAAGCTTTTACCTCTGCTTTCAGGGACAGTGTTTCGGGGTCATTGGTGCTGACGGGATCCATGTGGATCACAGCGTTACAGTTTAATTTGCTGCGCAGTTCATGCTCTATGGTATCGATCGTATCGTGCAGGGTCAGAATATTACCGTCGGCAGGAACCTCCGCATGCAGAGAGATCAGAGTCCTTCCGGGGCCGTAATTATGCACGATCAGATCGTGAATCCCGGTGACATCATCATAAGAGAGAACGATGTCGTTAATCTGCTGTACCAGTTCAGGCTCGGGGGGCTGCCCAAGCAGGGGACTGATCGTGTCTTTGGCTGCAACAAATCCGGAGTACAGGATGAACATACCCACCAGCACACCACAGTAACCGTCGATAATGATGCCCGAGGCGGCGGAGACGATAGTGCCGATGAGAACCACGGTGGTTGCTATCATATCGCTCAAACTGTCAATGGCGGTAGCCTTCATTGCCACAGAACCGATCCGGGAACCGATGCTGCGGTTATATAGAGCCATATAGCACTTTACCAGGATCGAAAATACCAGGATGCCGATAATGACAGGGGAGTAGTCAGGAACTTCCGGATGGAAAATCTTACTTACAGAGCTTTTTACCAGTTCGAAGCCCATGAGCACGATTAAAATAGAGACTAACAGCCCGGAGATATATTCGATCCGTCCGTGTCCGAAGGGATGGTCAGAGTCCGGCTTCTGTCCCGCCATTTTGAAGCCTGCCAGCGTAATGATGGAGGATGCTGCATCCGATAGGTTGTTGAATGCATCCGCCGTGATGGCGATGGAATGACTGAAAAGCCTGCCAGAGCCTTGGTAGTGAACAGGATCAGGTTGAAAAAAAATCCCGACGATACCGCAGAGCATTCCATATGCCTGGCGAACGCCGGAATCCGTGACGTTTTCATGATCCCTGATAAATAATTTTGCCAATAATGTAACCATAAGATATCCCCTTTTCCCAAATGAGATTTTAAGGGATATTGTAGCGCATATGCAGGAAAAATACAAGTAAATCCGGATGATTTGCAGAAAAAACGCCCAAAGATGCAGATCAAGAAATCAGCGGTTACTATTGCGCATCCGTCGTTTTCAGTGTATAATCTCGGTGGACGTAATGTAAGCTTTCAGAACGGATCCGGGACGCAGACCATTTTCCGGAGCCGTACTGGTAATTTATTATAATCAAAAGTAAAAATGGAGGAACGATCGATGAGAAAGAAACCGGTTGTATTAATGATCCTGGATGGTTATGGATTGAATGATAAGGTAGAGGGCAACGCCGTAGCACAGGCCAATACCCCTGTAATGGACTCCCTGATGAAGGAGTATCCTTTTGTACATGGTAATGCCAGCGGTATGGCAGTAGGTCTTCCCGAAGGTCAGATGGGTAACTCTGAGGTAGGTCATATGAATATGGGTGCCGGCCGTATCGTATATCAGGAGCTGACCCGTATCACCAAGGAGATCCAGGACGGCGACTTTTTTAAAAATGAAGCTCTGTTAAAGGCTATTGATAACTGTAAGAAGAACGACAGCGCCCTGCATCTGATGGGTCTGTTATCCGACGGTGGCGTACACAGCCACATTACCCATCTGTACGGCCTGCTGGAGCTGGCGAAGCAGCAGGGCCTGGAAAAAGTATATGTTCACTGCTTCTTAGATGGACGTGATACCCCTCCCGCCAGCGGTAAGAGCTATGCAGAGCAGTTAAATGAAGAAATGAAGAAAATCGGTGTAGGTAAGATCGCTTCTGTAATGGGCCGTTATTATGCTATGGATCGTGATAACAATTATGACCGTGTACAGCTGGCTTACGACGCCATGACCGAGGGCAAAGGTCTGACCGCTGCCTGCGGTATCTGTGGTATCCAGGAGTCTTACGACAGAGAAGAGACCGATGAGTTTGTAAAACCTACTGTTGTTGTAGAAGATGGCAAGGCAGTCGGACTGGTGCAGGACAAGGATTCCGTAATTTTCTTCAACTTCCGTCCCGACCGTGCAAGAGAGATCACCAGAGCCTTCTGTGATGATGACTTCAAGGGATTTGACCGTGTGAGAAAGGATATTACTTTTGTATGCTTCTCCGATTACGATCCTACCATTCCTAATAAAGAAGTGGCATTCCACAAGATCGCCATTACCAATACCTTCGGTGAGTGGCTGGCAGCCCATGACATGAAGCAGGCACGTATCGCCGAGACTGAGAAGTATGCACATGTAACCTTCTTCTTCAACGGCGGCGTAGAGCAGCCCAACGAGGGAGAGGATCGTATCCTGGTAAATTCTCCCAAGGATGTGGCGACCTATGATCTGAAGCCGGAGATGAGTGCTCCTCAGGTTTGCGAGAAACTGCTTGATGCGATCCGCTCTGAAAAATACGATGTGATCGTGATCAACTTCGCGAACCCCGATATGGTAGGTCATACCGGTGTGATCTCCGCAGCCATCAAGGCGATTGAGACCGTAGATGAGTGCGTAGGCAAGGCAGTACAGGCAGTGAAGGATGTAGACGGCGTTCTGTTCATCTGTGCAGACCACGGTAATGCAGAGCAGATGATCGATTACACCACCGGTCAGCCTCATACCGCACATACCACCAATCCGGTTCCGTTCATCCTGGTAAACTACGATCCTGCTTATACGCTGAAAGAGGGCGGATGCCTGGCAGATATCGTACCTACCCTGATCAACGTGATGGGTATGGAGCAGCCAGCAGAAATGACAGGAAAGTCTCTGTTAATTAAAAAGTAATCACCGGAATATTTTCGGTAAGATCGCAGAAACCATAAAAGCAGATGAAGATTCCTCAGGCACTTTGCACGGTGCCTGAGGATTTTGTAACTGATTTTTACATGATATCTTCTTATTAGCAGGAGGAAGAATTATATTATATGGAACAGAAGAAAAATCTGGTAACTCTGGGCAGCACCGGAATCACCGTAGAGAAGAACTCCTTCGGAGCGCTGCCCATCCAGCGGATCTCCAAGGAAGCAGCCATTGGACTGCTTCGCAAAGCCTATGCGGCAGGCGTGAACTTTTATGACACTGCCAGATACTATACCGACAGTGAAGAGAAAGTGGGCGCTGCCTTTGAGGGTATGCGGGACAAAATATATATCGCTACCAAGACAGGAGCCACCACAACAGAAGGCTTCTGGAAGGAGTTGCATACTTCCCTGGAAAAATTAAAAACAGACTATATCGACATTTATCAGTTCCATAACCCGGCATTCTGCCCGAAGCCGGGAGATGGCACAGGATTGTATGAGGCTATGCTGGAAGCAAAGGACAAAGGCATGATCCGCCATATCGGCATCACGAACCATCGCCTGAATGTTGCGCATGAAGCCATCGAAAGCGGACTGTATGAGACTCTGCAGTTTCCCTTCTGCTATCTGGCAACGGACAAGGATCTGGAGCTGGTACAGGATTGTAAAAAAGCAGGCATGGGATTTATCGCCATGAAAGCACTGTCCGGCGGACTGATCAATAATTCAGCAGCGGCATATGCATATCTGGCACAGTTTGATAATGTACTTCCGATCTGGGGAGTGCAGCGGGAGAGCGAACTGGATGAATTTCTGTCCTATATAGATAATCCGCCTGCATTGACACCCGCATTGCAGGCGGTGATCGATCATGACAGAGAAGAACTGCAGGGAGAATTCTGCAGAGGCTGCGGCTACTGCATGCCATGCCCCGCGGGAATCGAGATCAACAACTGTGCCCGCATGAGTCTGATGATCCGCAGAGCACCTTCCGCCGCACAGCTGACAGACGAGATGCAGGCGAAGATGCGTAAGATTGAAGAGTGCCTGCATTGTGGCAGATGTAAATCCAAGTGTCCCTATGGACTGGATACTCCGGCACTGCTTGAGAAAAATTATAAGGATTACTGTGAGATCCTTGCCGGAAAAGCGTATTAACGCATAGCAGATCTGAATAATAACCTTCTTATGGGACATACTTACCTAAGAAAAAGTAAGTTAAGGATGCCTGTAAGGAGGTTTTTTATGGAAAAATATCTGGAGATCGTCGAAGTACATGGAAGGGAGATCCTGGATTCGAGAGGAAATCCCACGGTGGCAGCGATTGTTACTGTGAAGGACAAAGAGACCGGCAGATGCACAAAAGGTATTGCGGCAGTGCCTTCCGGAGCCAGCACCGGACAGTTCGAAGCCGTGGAACTCAGGGACGGTGAGATCAGATATTTCGGTCTGGGTGTGCAGCATGCCGTGAAAAACGTGGATGAAAAGATTGCAAGTGTTTTGGTGGGAGAGAATGCATTGGAGCAGATCCGTATCGACCGGATCCTGCGGGAGACGGATGGCACAGATAATAAAAGTAATTTAGGCGCTAATGCCATGCTGGCAGTGTCCATGGCGGTGGCAAGAGCAGCTGCGGAGGCACTGGGCCTTCCGTTGTACCGTTACTTTGGAGGAATCTCTCCGAGACTTCTGCCGGTACCCATGATGAATATCTTAAACGGCGGAAAGCATGCGGCGAACACCGTGGATTTCCAGGAGTTCATGATCATGCCCGTACAGGCGGAAAACTTTGCGGAAGGGTTACGGATCTGTGCGGAAATTTATCATAATCTGAAAAAACTGCTGGAGGAGAAAGGCTTGTCTACCGGAGTCGGGGACGAGGGTGGTTTCGCACCGGACCTGCCGGATGCGGAGAGCGTGCTGGATTTCCTCGTGGAGGCGATCAATGCTTCCGGATATGTGCCGGGGCAGGATATCAAGATCGCCATGGATGCCGCCAGCAGTGAACTATATAATGAAAAAACGGGAATGTACCATTTCCCGGGAGAGAGTAAGCTGAAGGGAGAGGAAGTCCTGCGGGATACCGGAGAAATGATCTCGTATTATGAACGGCTTGTGGAGAACTATCCCATTATCTCTATTGAGGACGGACTGGATGAAAATGACTGGGACGGTTGGCAGGAGCTGACGAAACGGCTGGGAGAGAAAATCCAGTTAGTGGGAGATGACTTGTTTGTCACAAATACAAAACGGCTGGATGCCGGGATCAAACTTCATTGTGGTAATGCCATTTTAGTAAAGGTCAATCAGATCGGAACGCTGTCTGAAGCCTTCGAAGCGGTGGAGATGGCACACAAGAACGGCTATAAGGCAGTGATTTCCCACAGATCCGGCGAGACGGAGGATACCACCATAGCAGATATAGCGGTGGCACTGAATGCCGGACAGATCAAGACCGGAGCACCCTGCCGCAGCGATCGTGTGGCGAAGTACAACCGGCTGCTTGCCATTGAAGAGGAGTTAAAGGATGCCGCGGCATATATGGAGCCGTTTTGCAAAATCTGAGTGACTGCGCAACAAAATGAAAACTACAAAAAATAAAAAATGTATAAAAAAGAAGAATTTTCTGCACCGGAAATTCTTCTTTTTTTTGAGGAAAACTATAGAGACATACATGGGAGAAAGAAAAAAGAACAAAAATATAATGTGTAAATATACATCATATACTGGAAAATATACACTATATACAGGAATTGAAAAACAGAGACTATTTTTAATGAAAAACTTTTTCATAAATATACAGACAAATGTGCGTAGCACACGAACACGGTGGAGATAAATCAGGAATAAGAAAAACACGGAAACTGGCAGATGCTTCATATGTAATTCAGTTGACAGCCTTGAAAAAGTGTTGTAATATAACAAAAGTCGTTGTCGGAAAAGTAAAGTACATTTTACGTACGTGTATACTTGCATACAAATACGAAAAGTGTATTTTATGAATGTCCGTAGGCAAAAGAAAAGCAAGGAGTTGAAGAGATGCTTAAATATATTGCAAAACGTATCGGTCTGGCGCTGATCACGATTTTTACAGTAGCAACACTCACCTTTTTCCTGATGAACATGGTCCCCGGTGGTCCGTTCCTCTCGGAGAAAGCAGTAAGCCCTGCTGCACAGGCAGCCCTGGAGGCAAAATATGGACTGGACAAGCCTTTGTCCCAGCAGTATCTGACGTATATGAAAGATGCTTTGCACGGTGATTTCGGAGAGAGTCTGAAGCAGAGAGGAAGAACCGTTACTTCTATTATAGTATCCAAGTTCCCTGTATCTGCAAGAGTAGGTGGACTTTCCGTTATCGTAGCGCTGTTGGTAGGTATCCCACTGGGATGTCTGGCAGCTACCCATCGTGGCAAGACGCTGGACAGCGTGATCTCCGTGATCTCCACTTGTGGTATTGCGGTACCAAGCTTCGTTATATGTACTCTGCTTCTGTATTTCCTGGGAAGTAAGGTAAAGATACTGCCCACTTACGGAATCGGCACCTGGAAGCATTATGTGATGCCCGTGATCGCACTGGCATTGTACCCCACTGCTTATATTATGAGACTGATGCGTTCTTCCATGCTGGATGTTCTGGGACAGGATTATATGAGAACCGCTACGGCGAAGGGAGTAAAACCTTTCTTCCGTCTGTTCAAGCATGCACTGAGAAATGCACTGCTCCCCGTTATCACCTATGTAGGTCCTATGATGGCTTATACTATGACAGGAAGCTTCGTAGTAGAGAAGATTTTCACGATCCCCGGTCTGGGCAATGAATTTGTCAGCTCGATCATTAACCGTGACTACACCATGATCATGGGTACCACCATTTTCCTCGCAACACTGATGGTTGTCATGAATGTGCTGGTGGATATCGTATATAAGCTCGTCGACCCCAGGATCAAGTTGAAGTAAGATTAACAGGAAGGAAGATACCGATGAAAGAACCGAATGCTATGAGCTTTCATGTAAAATATAAACCGGAAGATTTTATGCCGGCGAACGAAGAAGAGAAGCAGAGCCAGGTCATCATGCGTGAGAGCGTGGGCTTCTGGCAGGATGGCTTCCGCAGACTTCGTAAAAATAAGGTTGCAATGGTCAGCCTCTTCGTTATTATTGTAGTTATGATCTTTTCCTTTATCGTGCCGGCATTTTATCCCTATGATTACAAGACACAGATCAAAGGAAGCGAGAATCTGCACCCCATGCAGTATTCCGAGAAAGAGATAGAGCGTATGGATGCGGGAGAGAAGGTATTCCCCCATGTGCTCGGTACCGATAAAATGGGCCGTGATTATGCCATCCGTGTTATGATGGGAAGCCGTATCTCCCTGCTGGTTGGTCTGATCGCTACTGCCATTATTTTTGTGATCGGTTCCCTGATCGGTTCCATATCTGCATTCTTCGGTGGATGGGTGGATCTGATCATCATGCGTATTGTGGATATTATCTATACGATACCGGATTTTCTGCTGATCGTGCTGCTGTCCTTTGCGTTAAAGGACCCTCTGGCGAATCTGGCACAGCTTCCCGGGTTCGGATGGATGCAGATCGTAGGATCTAACCTGATCAGTATCTTCATCGTATTCGCATTGCTGTACTGGGTAGGAATGGCACGTATGGTACGAAGCCAGATCCTGACCCTGAAGGAAAATGATTATGTCATGGCAGCCAAGGCTCTGGGAGCCAAGGATGGCCGTATCATTAAAAAGCATCTGCTGACCAACTGTATCGGTACGCTGATCGTTACCACCACACTGCAGATCCCTTCCTCTATTTTTACCGAGAGCTATCTGAGCTTCTTAGGCATGGGTGTGGCAGTTCCCCTGCCTTCCCTGGGAAGCCTTGCAAGTGATGCCATTAACGGAATGATCACATTCCCGTACCTGCTGTTTGCACCCTGTCTGCTGATCAGTCTGATCATCTTAAGCTTTAACCTGTTTGGTGACGGACTTCGTGACGCATTTGACCCGAAGCTTAAGAATTAATGGAAGGAGTAGTGAAGATGGATAACAATTATCTGGTAGATATACAGCATGAACGTCTCTCTTTCTTTACTCCTGCCGGAGAAGTAAAGGCACTGAACGATGTCTCCATTCACCTGAAGGAAGGGGAAGTACTGGGCATCGTAGGAGAGAGTGGTTCCGGTAAATCCGTAACCGCATACAGTCTGATGGGACTGACCGCTTATCCCGGTAAGCTGATCGGCGGAGAACTTCACTTCAATGGACACGAAGTGGAGAAAATGACCGAAAAAGATTTTTCCAAAATGCGTGGTAAAGAGGTTTCCATTATTTTCCAGGATCCTCTGACCAGCTTAAATCCCGTATATACCATTGGTAATCAGATCATGGAAGTAATCCGTCTGCATACCGATGCGGATAAGAAAAAGGCATATGCAAGAGCAGTGGAGCTTTTGTCTCTGGTAGGTATCAATGAACCGGAGAAACGTATGAAGCAGTATCCCCACGAGCTGTCCGGTGGTATGAGACAGCGTGTCATGATCGCAATTGCGCTGGCATGTGAACCGAAGCTTCTGATCGCCGATGAGCCTACTACCGCACTGGACGTTACCATTCAGGCGCAGATCTTGGAGCTGATGATGGAGCTGAAGGACAAGCTGGGCATGGCGATCATCATGATCACCCATGACCTGGGTATCGTGGCGAGCATGTGTGACCGTATTGCAGTCATGTATGCCGGCCGTATCGTGGAGACCGGTACCTGTGACGAGATCTTCTACCATCCGAAGCATGAATATACCAAGGGCCTTCTGGAGAGTATCCCCCGTCTGGACAGCACGAAGCATGAGAAGCTGATCCCCATCGAGGGTAATCCGGTGGATCTTTTGAATCCTCCCGAGGGATGTGCATTCGCACCCCGCTGCAAGAACTGCATGAAGATCTGCCTGAGAGAGAATCCGCCCAAGACGGATTTTAGCGAGACGCATTATGCACACTGCTTTATGAACCAGAAAGCTGAGATGGAGGGAGGAAATACCAATGAGTGATAAGTTACTTCAGGTTGAACATTTGAAGCAATACTTCCCCGCAGGCGGCATGGGTAAAAACCGTAAGTTCGTGAAGGCCGTGGATGATGTCAGCTTTTTTGTGAATAAAGGTGAGACTCTCGGACTGGTAGGAGAGAGCGGCTGTGGTAAGACCACCACCGGACGTTCTATCTTACGATTATATGAGCCCACCGGCGGCAAGATCACATTTGACGGCAAGGTGATCCTGGACGTTGAAAATAAAGTAAAGGTAGATATGCTGCCTTACCGTCAGAAGATGCAGATGGTATTCCAGGATCCTTATGCAAGTCTGGATCCCAGAATGACCGTAGGAGATATCGTAGGGGAAGCCATAGATATTCATAAGCTGGCTGCCAATAAGAAGGAACGTCATGATATGATCATTTCCATGCTGGAGAAGGTTGGACTGAACTCTGAGCATGCGAACAGATATCCTCATGAATTCTCCGGCGGACAGCGTCAGCGTGTCGGCATTGCGAGAGCACTGGCAGTGAACCCGCAGTTCATCGTCTGCGATGAGCCGATCTCCGCACTGGATGTATCAATCCAGGCACAGGTGGTGAATATGTTCGAGGAGCTACAGGAGCAGATGGGACTGACCTATCTGTTCATCGCACATGACCTCTCTGTCGTAAAACATATCTCCGACCGTATCGGCGTTATGTACCTGGGCAAAATGGTAGAGCTGGCAGACAGCTACGAGCTGGTAGCACGAAGCCTGCATCCTTATACCAAGAGCCTGATCTCTGCGATCCCCATTGCAGATCCCATCAAGGCAAGAGCAAGCAAACGTATTGTTCTGCAGGGAGATGTACCCAGCCCCTTAAATCCTCCTACCGGATGTCGTTTCCGCACCAGATGTCCTTATGCGGATGAGTGCTGTGCACAGAAGGAACCCGAATGGAGAGAAGTGGAAAAGGGTCACTACGTGGCTTGCCACCATGTGGAGAAGATCAATGCCTGAAATTAGGTATTGACAGCTGAGCAATTTAGCTGTTTAATATAAAGCTATACAAAGCATAGTGCTTTTGTATGAAAAGAAAGAGGAGGATAACTTTATGAAAAAGAAGTTAGCTATGCTGCTCACCGCAGCAATGCTGGTAGGTTCTCTGGCAGCATGCGGCAGCAGCGACAATGGTTCTTCTGCAACCGGCAGTGCCAGTGCAACTGACAGCACCAAGACCGATGCAGCAGCAACCGAAGTTAGTACCGAAGGCAAACAGCTTACCGTTCAGATCGGTCCCGATCCCGAGACCATTGATCCCGCACTGAACAGTGCAGTAGATGGCGGTAATATGCTGCTTCACTCTTTTGAGTGTCTTCTGACAATTGACCAGGATGGTAAGATCGCTCCCGGACAGGCTGAGACCTGGGAAGTATCTGAAGATGGTCTTACCTGGACCTTCCATCTTCGTGATGGATTAAAGTGGTCTGACGGCAGTGATCTGACCGCAGACGATTTCGTATACAGCTGGAAGCGTGTATGCGATCCCGTAGTAGCAGCTCCTTATGCTGAGACTGTTCTGGGTATGGTTAAGGGCTTTGACGAGGCACAGGCAGGTGATCTGGATGCTCTGGCAGTATCCGCTCCCGATGCTAAGACCTTCGTTGTAGAGCTTTCCAATCCCTGCCCTTACTTCGAGTCTCTGGCAGCATTCGCTACCCTGAGCCCTGTTCAGCAGGCAACCGTAGAGGCTAACGGCGATGCATGGGCTACCGCAGCTGAGACCTATATCTCCAACGGACCTTTCTACATTACCGAGTGGGTACCCGGTTCTCACATTACTATGTCCAAGAACCCTAACTACTGGAATGCAGATGCGATCAAGCTTGGCAGCATCAAATTCGTACTGATGGAGGATTCCAACGCAGCTTATACTGCATACCAGTCCGGTGATGTACTGTTCATCAAGGATGTTCCTACCCAGGAGATCCCCAGCTTACAGGGTAACCCCGAGTTCCATGTAGAGCCTAACCTGGGAACTTACTATCTGTCCATGAACCTGGAAGATCCTGCATTCGCAGATGTAAATGTTCGTAAGGCTCTGAGCCTGGCAATTGATCGTGATTATGTAGCAAATACCCTGATGCAGGGAACCTACTCTCCCGCATACAACCTCGTAGGTGAGGGCTGGGTAGATACCGACGGCAGCTCCTTCAATGCAAATGCTAACGGTGGTCAGAGCTATATCTCCGAGGATTTCGATGCTAACCTTGAGGAAGCTAAGCAGCTCTTAGCTGATGCCGGCTACCCTAACGGTGAAGGACTTCCTACCATCACCTATACTACCAACGATGCAGGTTACCACAAGGTTGTTGCTGAGTACTTACAGCAGGCATGGGGCGAGCTTGGTATTAACGTAGAAGTAAATATCGTTGAGTGGTCCAGCTTCACTCCGATGAGACGTAACGGTGAGTACATGGTAGCACGTAACGGATGGGTAGGAGATTACAGCGATCCTTCCAATATGTTAGACCTGTTCTGCACCGGCAACGGTAACAACGATGGTAAGTTCTCCAACGCTGACTTCGATGCAGCTATGGAGAAGGCAGCTTCCACCATGGATACCGCTGAGCGTTCCGCAGCTCTTCATCAGGCTGAGGATGTTCTGATGGAGCAGGTAGGATGCATCCCTGTTGCTTACTACAATGACTTCTGGCTGCAGAGCGAGAAGATCACCGGTATCTGGCATTCCGCTTATGGTTTCTGGTACTTCATGTATGGTGACATCGCAGAGTAAGCTGCAGATCTGATCATTCAGAATAAAAAACAAAGGATCCCCGTGAGATCGTAAAGATTTCCGGGGGTTCTTTTTTGTGCCGCCTTTTCGGTGCTGTATTGTAAAATGTTGTTGCAATTGTGTACAATATATGGTAATATAAAATCTGCTTGACATTAGGAGGTGTGAAATGGAAGCATTAAGAGTGGTAATCAACATAATTTTTATATTGGTATGCGTAGCACTGACGGTGTTAGTATTGATGCAGGAAGGTAAGTCCGCAGGACTGGGTTCTATCAGCGGTGCAGCTGAGACCTACTGGGGCAGAAATAAAGGACGTTCCATGGAGGGTATGCTGGTAAAGATCACCAAGATCCTTGCAGTATTCTTCATGTTACTTGCAGTCGTACTGAATCTGAACGTATTTTAATCATTACGAAGGATGACACTCTTGTGTGCATGGCATACAGGGTGTTTTGTTTATTCATAGGAAATTTTTTCCTATGAATAAATAACGCTCCGCAGGGATCGCACTGCGGCGGTTATGAAATATGTCGCAAAAGCGACCCGCCGCAGGCGGAGAATCTCGCAAGCGAGATCCTTTTTTATATTGAGAGAGGTTACATGAGTAATAACGAAATCAGAGAGAAGAGAAAAAAAGTAATCTGTGATCTGGTGAAGGATGATTTTTACGTTCCGATGAAGGAGAAGGAACTGGCAATGTTTCTTCAGGTCGCAAAAGAAGACAGGGAAGAGTTTCGTGAGATCTTACGGGAACTTTTAGCGGAAGGAAAACTTACCCTGACCGTTAAGGGTAAATATATGAAGTCCAACGGTAAGGTTCTGACGGGAACTTTTATCAGCAATGCCAAAGGCTTTGGATTTGTGGAAGTGGAAGGAAGGGACGAGGATCTGTTCATTCCGGAGGACAAGCAGGGTGGAGCATTCCATAAGGATACCGTGGAAGTGGCACTTCTGCCTGCGAAGACCGGCAAACGCCAGGAAGCGCAGGTTATCCGCATCATTGCCAGGGGTATGACTCAGGTGGTGGGAACCTATGAGCAGTCCAAGAGTAATTTTGGCTTTGTCATTCCGGATAACACGAAGATAGCACAGGATATTTTCGTGCCGAAGGAGTGGTCGAAGGGGGCCATGACCGGACATAAGGTCGTGGTGGAGATCACCGGATACGGCACGAATACGAAGAGTCCTGAGGGCAAAGTCGTGGAGATCCTGGGACATATCAACGATCCCGGTGTAGATATCATGTCTATCGTACGTGGCTTTGATCTGCCGGTGGAATTCGGCGAGAAGATCATGAGCCAGGTGGAGAGGGTATCCCAGGAGGTATCCGAGGCGGATTGTGCCGGACGCAGGGATCTGCGGGATGTGACCATGGTGACCATCGACGGAGAGGATGCCAAGGATCTGGATGATGCTGTCAGTGTATCCTTTGATGGGACATATTACCACTTAGGAGTACACATTGCAGACGTGACGAACTACGTGCAGGAGAATTCCGCACTGGACAGAGAGGCATTAAAACGAGGCACCAGTGTCTATCTGGTGGACCGTGTGATCCCTATGCTGCCCCATGCATTGAGTAACGGTATCTGTTCCCTGAATGAGGGCGTGGACCGTCTGGCATTAAGCTGCCTGATGAAGGTGGATGAAGAGGGCGAGATCGTGGACTATGAGATCTGCGAATCTGTGATCCGGGTCAATAAGCGGATGTCTTATACCGTGGTGAAAAAGCTGCTGGAGGAGCCAGAGTGTGTAGAGCATAACGCCGGTATGCCGGACGGAACCTCCGGGGAAGGCGTAGAAACCTCAACAAACTATTCACAGTACAGGGAACTGCTCCCTATGTTCCAACAAATGGCTGAGCTCGCGGACAAACTGCGGAAGAAGAGACAGAAGCGGGGATCCATTGATTTCGATTTTCCGGAGTGCAAGATTCTGTTAGATAAGGAAGGACATCCACTGGATATTAAGCCTTACGAGCGGAATGTAGCGACTATGCTGATCGAGGATTTCATGCTCGCAGCGAATGAGACAGTGGCACAGCATTTTTACTGGCAGGAGCTGCCCTTCGTCTACCGCGTCCATGATGTACCGGATCCGGAGCGGATCCAGAAGCTGTCTACGTTCATCAGCAATTATGGCTATTACATGAAGGCACTGGGGCGCAGGAACAGCAAGGTCTCCACGGAGGAGATCCATCCCAAGGAGATCCAGAAGCTGTTACAGAAGATTGAGGGAACTCCCGAAGAGCCTATGATCGCCAGACTGACCCTGCGCAGCATGAAACAGGCAAAATACAGCACGGAGTGTACCGGACATTTTGGACTGGCCTGTCAGTATTACTGTCATTTTACTTCGCCGATCCGCCGTTATCCGGATCTGCAGATCCATCGTATTATCAAGGAACAGCTGCGGGGACGTCTGAAGGAAGAGCGCATAGAGCATTATCGTGAGATTCTGCCGGAGGTGGCGAAACATTCTTCCGAGATGGAGCGCCGTGCCGATGAGGCAGAGCGGGAGACGGATAAGCTGAAGAAGGTAGAATATATGGAACAGCACATCGGAGAGGAATACGAAGGTGTGATCTCCGGTGTCACCAACTGGGGACTGTATGTGGAACTGCCCAATACCGTGGAGGGTCTGGTCCATATTTCGACGATTCCGGGAGACTATTATCACTACAATGAGGCAGCCTGTGAGATGGTGGGGGAAGCCACCGGACGTTGCTTCAAACTGGGAATGCCGGTGCGGATCGAAGTGGAAGACTGTGACCGTTTTATGCGGACCATTAATTTCCGGCTGGTGGATAAATAAACCTATGAATCAAATGAACTGTTAGTTCATTGACAAATACGGAAAATATAGTAAACTGTAACTATTCAGAGTCGTTAAAAATAAGTTCCGCAGGTGCGCCTTGTGAATGGGTTTCTGAATAGTTACAAGGTTTTAAGAGGTAGCCATGGCAAAAGGAAAAGAGTCCCAGAAGCTGATCGCGAACAATAAAAAAGCATATCATGATTTTTTCATTGATGAGACCTATGAGTGCGGCATTGCCTTGCACGGCACGGAAGTAAAGTCCATGCGTATGGGCAAGTGCAGTATCAAGGAGGCGTTCGTCCGCATTGAAGACGGAGAAGTATTCGTCTACGGAATGCATGTAAGTCCTTATGAGAAGGGGAATATTTTCAACAAAGATCCTCTTCGTGTGAAAAAACTGCTGCTGCATAAGTACGAGATCAACAAACTGCTGGGCAAGATCAAGGAAAAAGGGTATACATTAGTCCCTTTGCAGGTATACTTTAAAGACGGTAAGGTAAAGGTAGAGATCGGGCTGGCACGTGGTAAGAAGCTCTATGACAAGAGAGAAGCCATTGCCAAAAAGGATCAGCGCAGAGAGGCAGAGAAGGAATTCAAGGTCCGCAATTTGTGATCCACAGGCTCTGATCCTGCAATGCTTTACCGCAAGTGCTTGACAGTGTGTGTGCCATCAAGTATACTTGGTCTGACAACTGAATAAGGGGTAGTAAAGGTTTCGACAGGGGTTTTGCAGCTGGAGAAGCGAGTCGCATGGTAATGCGTTAAATGGCCAAATTAAAATTAAACGCTAACGATAATTTAGCATACGCTGCCTAATGGCAGCAGTCGGCCCTAGGGCACTCACACCTTAGGATCCCGGCTTCAAACATGTGAGAAACGACATATGCAAAGCTTTGCGCATATGGGCGTAACATGAAGCTACTGAAATGCTCAGGGTGTTTATTCCCGGGGCGCGGAGGGAATGTCAAAGAATAAACTACACTCGTAGAAGGACAGGGAATAGGCTTTTGGACACGGGTTCGACTCCCGTCTACTCCACTAAACCGTAACAAGTCGAACACCCTGTATAACATTGTGGTATACAGGAATATGTTCTGCTTGGTTTCACAGAGGGAATGGTAATTGTGAGAACGGTTATTGTAGATAGAATCTACAGGAAAGCAGCGATATTGTAGGTAGGTGATTACACTTCGTACAGTATCGCTATTTTTTGTAGAAGCATCCCCATGCCTGACGGCAGAAGGGGCAAGGATGCTTTGAAATTTTTAGAACAGTACCAATAAAAGAAGAATATATCAAAGGGCAAGCCGCCAGGAAGATGTAGAACAAGCTATTGACATCTTCTTGGCGGCTTTTGCATTTGTCAATGCCGGGAGAGCCCATGAAGGAGGTAACGACAATGAATATAGATGTTGTAGATGTGAGACTGGATGAAAGGAAGCTGCCGTATCTGGTCAGCGAGACGGTGGCTGAATACCGAGGGGAATATGTGGGAGAGCAACGGCTGAAAGTAAATTCCCCTGAGAAGGTTGTAAATGTGCTGAATAATGTTTTTCACATGAAAGACTTTTCGGAAGAAAAACTGTATGTGATGTTCTTATCTGCAAGTCTTCATGTGATAGCTTACGCAGAAGTCAGCCACAGAGTAATTGATTCGGCAACTGTGGGAATCCGGGAAATTATGCAAAGAGCGTTTCTGACCAATGCAGCCGGAATCATTCTGGCACATAATCACCCCGGGTTGGGTAGTACGGCGAACCCATCGACGCAGGACATTGATGTGACACAGGGGTTGATGCGAGCCTGTGAAATTATGGGGATTCATATGTTTGACCACATTATTGTAGCAGGAAATGATTATTACAGTTTCAGGGAAAAACACGCAGAACTTTACGTGAAGCGTGAGGAAAACAAGAAAAAAGATGGAGGTAGAGAAGTATGTTAGCAGAAGCAGTAGATATGAAAGAAGCGGTAAAGGAAGAAATGGAAAGGCGCTACCCGAACTGTAGAATACAGCTGGCAGAGGTGAGAAAGAACAACGGATTGTTACTTCACGGTATTTCTATATATGCTCCGGGAAGCATCATGGCACCGACCGTCTATATTGACGGATACATTCAGAATGGCATTTGCATTTGATGAGATTGGTGCAGATGTCATTTCTGTAGATGAAGATGTAGTTTTCGAACGATTTTCCTAAAACAAAAAAATCGGCAGGGGCATTAGAGCTCCTGTCGATTTTATTTCGTCTTATCATGCTCGATAATGTCAGAAACAGGACAATCAAGGATGTAGCAGAGCACATCGAGGGTTTTTGTGGTGATGGCTTCTCCTTTTTTCATGCGGTGGATGGTATTGGCGGAAACACCGTGCTTAAAAATCAGCTCGTATTCTGTCATGTTCTTACGAAGTAAGGTGTCAAAGAAAGGCTTGTATGATATCATGTTGTTAGATTGAACCTCCTGTTTAAATGTTATAAAAAGAGTATCATACTTAATTTCTTGACTATACCTAATATATTGACTATAATGTAAGAACGATAGAGAACGATCACATGAAAACAAAAGTTAATCGCTCGAAATAAATTCTCTCAACGAAAGCGAGGAAAACCAACTATGAAACACAGAACACACAAGCTCGCTGCGAAAACCGTAGCAGCAATCCTTTGCGCAGCACTGATGCTGACCGCATGTGGCAGCAAGGAAACAACCAGTAACGAAACTGCCAGCACAGAGACCACCTCTGTAGAATCCACAGAAATGACAACCACAGAAGCAGCCGTAGCAGAACCTGCTGTAGAGCCGACTGAAGCCCCTGTGGAATCAGAAACAGCTCCCACAGAGACTGCTCCTGCGGAATCTCCTGCACCTGCCGTGGAACCCACAGCAGCACCTGTAGAACCCACTACTGTAAGCACAGGGTATACTTATTCGGAATTAAACCAGACCATGTATGCGAAGTCCGCAGTAAATGTCAGAGACCTGCCCAGCACCGATGGTAAGAAGATTGGCAGCCTGAAAGCCAGCCAGGAAATTGTCGTTACGGGTAAATGTGACCAGACAGGCTGGTATCGCTTTGAATTAAATAACACCACTGGTTATGTAAGTGACAAGTACATCGTATCCAAAAAGCCTGCTGTGAATACCGCAGCACCTGCCGCAACACCTGCGCCTGCACAGACAACTACGACAGGAAGTTCAGAACCTTACTTCGACCGTACCGTAGCAGAACAGGTATTCGCACTGGTCAATAACGACCGTGTAGCAAACGGACTACCTGCCCTGACATGGAATGAAGATATGTATAACATTGCTGTACAGCGATGCTACGAAGGTGCCGCAGGTGACATTCATGGTATGATGCGTAACGGAACCAGCGAGAACAGGACAGAAGGTCAGATGGGTGACGGTGGTGCACAGGAAATCTATCAATCATGGTACAACAGTACAGCTCACCGTAACAATTATCTGAACGCAACCTACACATCAGGTGCTGTAGCCGTATATGCGCAGCCTTGCCCTATCGAAGGACTGGGTGGTCCCCAGGTAGTAGCTTATGAAGTATTCACCTGGGATAACACCGCAACAAACAGCTCCGTAACCATCAACACTCCTGTACAGGACGACTCCTTCGCAGCAGCCCCTAAGACTGCCGACGAAAACACCAGCGCTTCCAGCTCTAACGTAGGCTGGTCGATGACTCCGCCCACGCAGGAAGACGGCTTGAAGAAGTGGCAGGAGCAGAACCCTGATGCGGAAGTGTCGTTCGGAAATTAAATAACAAGTACCAAGGCGGACGCTGATGCGTCCGCTTTTCCTATTTTGTGGAAGGTCTGCTGTACAGACCGGGCGCAATATGAAAAAGAAAGGCTGTCGCTTGACAGAATGGTAAAGAAATTATGGATCGAGATATGGACTTATGGAATGCTCTACAGAAGCACATGGGGCATAATGTGAAAATCACGTTCGAGGGTGCGGAAGATAACCCCGAAAATATCTTACTGCAATGTGAGGACTGCCATTTCGATATTTTGAGTGCTGACATTGAGACTGTGTGTGCGAGAGAGGATTGTTGACAGAGGAATAAAGGAAAGCATACCGCAAAGAATAGTAGCATACTCCATTGACTGCATAACAAAATTTGTGTATAATTTTACTATCACAGAAGGAGGTGCTTTTATGCCGACCATTAAATCAAGTGCTGACTTGCGGAACAATTATAATGAAATATCGACCTACTGTCATAACTACCCGGAACCTGTTTTTATTACGAAGAATGGAAAAGGTGACCTTGCTGTAATGAGCATTGAGGCATACGAAGAATTAACCAGCCGCTTTGAACTATATAGCCAGATTAAGGAAGGAATGGACGATATTGCCGCTGGCAATACCAGACCGTTTCAGGAAGCCATGGCTGATATTCGGAGCCGCCGCAGAAGATGAATTATCAGGTACACATCACCAAAACTGCGGAGCATGACATTGCGAAAGCAGCAGATTACATCGAATTTGTCTTGAAGAACCCACAGGCAGCAGACCATCTGTTGGATGTTGCAACGGAAAAAATCGGTGAACTGACCCAGATGCCGGAGAAACTACAGCTGGTGGATGATCCCGTTTTGGCTGTGTGGGGAATCCGATTTATTAGGGTAAACAATTATCTTGCGTTTTATACCATAGATGAAGACAAGAAGGTGGTAATCATTGTACGTTTTCTTTATCAAAAAAGCAACTGGAACACCATTCTTCGACAAGGATTTTCACTCATTTAAGGAACCTGCTTTTGCAGGTTCTTTTTTGCAGTCCGCCGGACTGCCGACAGGGTGCTTGGAAGGAGTGTGGCAAATATGAGGAAGAGAATACTTTCAGGTATCAGAGACTTATGGATTGTCCTGTTCTGTCTGATGGAGAGAACGTTATTACAGATTTTTCTTGCAGTACCCGTTCCGGTCAGAATGGTTCTTGCGGGAGTACTGACAGCAAAGTATGTGGGGTGTCTGTTTTGCACAAGCCTTAGTATGACAATCCTTACCGTTGTGATGACGGTCTTTGTCGCAACAAATATCAAGAAGTGGAACGCAGAATTTCAGATCATATATGTGACGGCAAGACTCAGAAGGCGTTCACGAAAAAAAGTATATAATTTCAGAATAAAATAGAAAATCTACGGGCAGCCGAAAGGCCGCCCATTTTTTTAGGCAGGTAATGTACCACCTTTGGGCGCAGAATGAGCCATGGATTGTACCAAAAAGGAAAGAACAGGCATTCCCTACATTTGTGTACCAATATGCGCCCAAGATTGACCCACATCTGGGCGGAAACTGGTACAGAGAATGGTTCACTTTTGAAAGAAAAAGGCATGGCACGATGCACAGAACGACCGGCAGCGGTCACATATTTTTAGAAGGTTCCCGTAAGGGAACTTTTTTTAGAACAAGCTGCGCAGAACCTTACGGTGCAGTCTAAGGTCTGCGTAAAGAACTTTCTTGTAAACATTGTTTACAAATTTTGCAAATAGCGTCCCGTTTACACGTCGTCACAGACCCTTACGGCTTGTAAACAAGTTCACTTAAAAAATGCCCATTTTACGGGCGTTCTGACACTCTCGTTTACAGCTGTAAACAATGTTTACAGAAAAGTGCCAATATTCTGACGGCTCGTTTACAGGCTCAAACCCGCATGGTTACGGGGTTTTCGCAGAAATCTCATTGCTTTCTCCGCTAAAGGCTCCGGAAAGCAAAAAGGGCATAAGCAGAGCTTGTCACATCTGCGATGTAAAAGAATGAAAAATGCCTTTGAAAAGAGACCTGAAAAATAAAGGAAGCTACACCTTACGGCAGACTTATTTTTCACAAAATCATTTTCCAAAAAGATAAGCAGAGAAGAAAGGCGAAAAAACAGTTGTACCAACGAGTGGTTGCAGGAAGAATGTTTGACATCCTGTGTCGGAACATTCATAATAAAATGCAGGATAAAAGTAAGGGAAAGCGAAAGGAGAAAGCAGCATGGAATTTGAAAAGTTTGAGGAAGTATATCAGGTACTGGAAGCGCAGAAGGAAAAGGACGAGACCGCCGCAGAACTGTATGCAGATGTAAAGGAGTTTGCCTACAAGTATGCAACGATGCGGTATCGGTTCAGCGAAATGAGCAGAGAAGAGAAAGCCGAGAACGACAGCTACCGCACCAGCCAGCACAACCGGTTCATGGACAGCGTCCGTATCTATTTCCGTTATCTACAGAACAACGGGGTGAGCGTGCCGGACATCAGCAAGCTGGAAGCGGATCGAAAGATTTTCGGTAATTTTGCCTGTTACTATATTTTCCGCATTGAGTGTGAGCAGGCATAGAGGGAAGTATGTGCCATCTTGCGATAGAATGATAAATGTGCTATTGTTACATAATAAGAATGTTCCATGTGCAGAAAAGGAAGATGCACAATGAATAGAAGGGATATCGTATATGTGTGAATTTAAACTTGAAGAGTTAGAAGTATTCAACTTTCGCAAATTTGAGAATGAAAGATATAAGTTAAATCCACAAATGAATGTTTTCGCAGGAAAGAATGGTTCTGGAAAGACAGCGGTGTTAGAAGCAGCCTGCGTTATGCTGGGGGCATATCTTGCGGCATTCAAGACATATGTACCAAGCCGATTTGTCAGAAATATTCATCCGGAAGATAGTCACCTAAAGGTGTTGAGTGCAGAAAAGCAGAATGTTTTGACGGCGGGTGGAGTTCATCAATACCCCTGTTATGTTAAATGTAAGGCAACATGGAATCATATGGGGGAATCTGTTGAATTTCAGCGAATTGTGATAAAGGAAGATGGTAGAACTAAATTTGACGGAAGCAATCCTATGCAGTCGCAGGTTGTTTCTTGGGAAAATGCCATTGCAAAAGCAGATCATTCCGATGAAGCAATTTTGTTGCCCCTTGTCTTGTATTTAAGTTCAGCCAGACTTTGGAATGAAAATAATGCCAAGACCGGGAAAAATGGAATCTATAATAGAACGGAAGGGTATAACCGCTGTCTTGATAATAAAAGAGGAACAGAGCTTGCATTTGAATATATCAAGAGATTACGAGACGTTGCAAATGAGGAACAGGATGGAAAAAATTTTCCGGCATATAATGCAATTTTAAACGCAATAAATACAGCATTTCAAGAGGAACTGGCTCCTGGAGAGCAGGTGATTATTTCTACAAGGTATGTTTCGGATATTGTAGCATTAAAGAGTGCGGATGGAACGATACTTCCTTTTAGTACCTTGAGTGATGGCTATAGAAACGTAATTAAAATTATTCTGGAAATCGCTACACGTATGTGCATTTTAAACCCTTATCTTCAAGGAGATGCACTACAAAAGACACCAGGAGTGGTAGTGATAGATGAACTTGATTTGAGCTTGCATCCTACATGGCAGAAAAAAATCATAGGCATTTTGAAGAATCTGTTTCCGAAAATTCAGTTCATATGTGCAACACATTCCCCATTTATCATCCAGTCATTAGAGGATGGAGAACTGATTACGCTGGATCGAAAATTGGATAGTGAATATGCCGGAGAAGGAATAGAAGATATAGCGGAAGACGTTATGGGTGTAAAAATGCCTCAGTATAGCGAAAAGAAACGAAAGATGTATGATGCGGCGGCTGAGTTCTATGATGCGGTAAAAGAGGGAAAGACACAGAAGGACATCGAAGAACTTGGCAAAAAACTGGCAGTTTTAGAGGCAAATTACAGCGACAATCCTGCGTATCTTGCGCTGATGCGTCAAAAATTCGAGTTGAGAAAGTGTGAAGTAGAACACAATGAGACCAGTGAATAAAGGAAAATCACCTTATCAGAAAATTAATGATTACTCGGAGGCATTACCCTATTTGGAAAAACGATTAGGAGGGTACTGTTCCTACTGTGAATTCCCAATAAAACATGTTCCAGAGGTAGAACATATTGCTTCAAAGGCAAATGGTGGAGACAGAACTGATTGGAATAATCTGCTTTTGGGATGCAAATATTGCAATACTAGGAAAGGCAAAAAGACTTCGCTGGAAGATGTAGACGAGTATATATGGCCAGACCGTGATAACACGGCACTGGCATATACATATCGAAACGGAGTGCCGGAAGTGAACGAGAAAAAGCTTTTGGAAGTAGATAGTACAGGAAAATTTTACAGAAAAGCAAAGAAGTTATTTGATTTGGTACAATTAGATCATGTTCCGAATGAAAAAGAAAAGGACAAAAGGTTCGCAGAACGCAATGAGGCTTTTCAGATTGCACAGGAGTCTTTGAGTATTTGGAGAAAGGTCAAGAGAATTGTGGATGATTCGAAGGCTTTGGAACTTTACAAAAACATAATTGCAACGACCGCATTGGCAGTAGGATTTTTTTCGGTGTGGATGACCGTTTTTTCAGAAGAACCGGAAATATTGTTGATGCTGATTGAAAAGTTTCCTAATACACGGAAGGAATACTTTGACAGGACCGGACATCCGATGGCACTTGACAAAATTGAAAAAGTGTGCTAATTTCTGAGTAGGTTGAGACATCAAGTTACTTGTGTCTCTTTTTTGACTGATAATTCAGGAAAAGAAGAGATCAGGTTCAGATGTATGTTTCAACTTTGGGAAAGTGCAAAAAGAAATTTAAACATACATCTGGGTTTGTTTTAGAAACAAGTCGGATGTATGTTTTTTTATGAAATCAGACGGCGGCGTGGACTATCAGAAAAAACGGATGCAAAGGAGAAAAACGGATGAGCGGCAACACGCAAAAAGAAGAAATCTACAGAACAGCAATGCGGATTTGCAGAATGTGGGGAGTGGCAGAAACTTTGGACAGCGGGATACCGCCTTATGAAACTCCCATAGCTACACAGTCTGCGGAGAATGAAAAGCTGGTTCTGCAATGGGCAGAGGAATATGTACAGCTACGTGAGAATGGCGAAGAACTCTGGAGATTCTTTGAAAAGAAGATAAAGAATCTACGCAAGCCGGAGCAGAACTAGCAGTATTATCATTTCTATAGGGAAATTATCATTTTCTTATCCTATATCTTCTATTAAATAGGATTCCCTGCCTTGCCTTGCTGCCCGTAGGGTCGCATCTTCCGAAAGCATAGTAAAATCTGCTTCGCACCGCTGTAGGCGGCTTTGGGTTTGACAATGCATATGTATATAATGACCGTTTGGTTATTACATGGTGGTATTGCGATGACAGAACAACCATTGAATTGGATACGCTAACGGAGATCACAGAACTCCAGGACAAAAAGTCTAACAGAAAGTGTTCGACATTGACACAGATAACTCCATAGAAAAAATGCCGTTTTTGCGGCACTTTTTATTTTTCGTGTTGCATTTCATGTTGCCTCAACCAAACATCCGGAACGATCTTCAGGGAAGGCTATCTCTTTTGACTGTAATATACCCAAATCTGCTGAAAAAGTCGACAAAACTCAGTATAATTCACGGGTCGAATGAAGAAAAATGTGGTATAATTTCCAAAGAGTTTTACAAGGGAGTAATTGACAAGCTATGAAAATGAAACACAACAGATTTCAGAAACGTTTGATAACACAATTGTCACTATGGCTGGTACTGCTATTGACATTTACCGGCTGTGCGGAAAGCACCGTCACGCCGCAGGATAATACCTATACGATAGAGCAGCCGGCGACGATCCCCACCGAATTGCTGGAGGCATCGGAGACTGCAGCATCGGAACCCGAATCCGGACAGCCACAGGAAAACGCTTCGGATACACAAGAATCGCAGCAGGTCACATCTGCAACAGATGCTTCGACAGGAGAGGGCACAGCAGCATTTTCCCTTTGGGAGATTCCGGCATACTCCGGCACGCCTTATACAGAGGTCAATGGCAACAAACCTTATTTCACAGAGGCAGATCTGACCACACAGTCCTTCGAGACATACAGCGGGCTGGACAGCCTGGGGCGCTGTGGCGTGGCATATGCCAACGTAGGACAGGACCTGATGCCGACAGAACCGAGAGGGGAGATCGGAGCCGTGAAGCCTACCGGATGGCATCTGGTGAAATACGATAACGTGGACGGAAAATACCTATACAATCGCTGCCACCTGATCGCCTACATGCTGGCGGCGGAAAACGCCAATCCGCAGAACCTGATCACAGGAACCAGATATCTCAACGTGCAGGGAATGCTTCCTTTTGAGACGAAAGTCTGCGATTATATCAAAAATACAGGGAATCATGTCCTGTACCGTGTCACTCCCATATTTGACGGGGATAACCTGCTGGCAGACGGTGTCCTCATGGAAGCCTATTCTGTGGAAGATGTCGGAGAGGGAATCCAATTCTGTGTATTTGCATACAATGTGCAGCCGGGGATCGGTATTGATTATGCTACAGGGGATAACTGGGCAGAGAGCAACGCGGCATCCCAGGAAGCGGCAGCACCCATTGTGATAGAAACACCGACACAACAACCCCAGACAGACACTACGGTGCAGATCACACCGGAACCGTCAGTGCCACAGGAATCACAGGAAACTACCTATGTGCTGAATACCAACACCATGAAATTCCACTATCCGTCCTGCTCCAGCGTGGATCAGATGAAGGAGAAAAACAAAGAGATATATACCGGCAACAGAGAAGATATCATCAATATGGGATATATGCCCTGTAAGCGGTGCAATCCTTAATCGGCAAGTGAATTAGATATAGCAGAAAAGGACCTTCGAGATACTGATAACAGCCTCGAAGCTCCTTATTATTTGCTTAGTAAAGATAAGAATATGGTTTGCTGCGATAGATATTAACTTTCCCGGATCGGACTAACCAGGGTTGCTGTACAGTAGTACTCTTTTTGGGTCTTTATGTTATCGCAATGGCATATTTGCGTCAACAGTTTTCGTATACTTGCAAACATTCTGCAAATGCTATAGACTAAGACTAGTTTCTATATCTATTTGAATCAGAACAAAGGAGTATATGTTATGTGTACAGCGGCAACTTATAAATCACAGGATTTTTATTTCGGCAGAACTTTTGATTATGAATTTAACTATGGGGAAGAGGTAACGGTAACACCACGCAATTATCCTTTTCCGCTACGGCATCAGAATGCCCTGACGGAGCATTATGCCATGATCGGCATTGCTCATATGGCAGGGGATTATCCTTTGTACTATGATGCAGTGAATGAGAAAGGACTCGGCATGGCGGGACTGAATTTCCCGGGAAATGCAGTATACAGCAAAGTGCAGACAGGTAAGGACAACATCGCCCAGTTTGAGTTCATCCCCTGGATTCTGGGGCAGTGTGCCAATGTGCAGGAAGCCAGAGTATTGTTATCCCATATCAATCTGGTGGATACACCCTTTAATGAAAAATATCCGGTTTCTCCACTGCACTGGATTCTGGCAGACAAGGAAGAGGCCATTACGATCGAGTCTGTGCAGGAGGGGCTGAAGATCTATGACAACCCGGTGGGAGTATTGACGAACAATCCCCCGTTTCCAATCCAGATGTTTCGTTTGAACGATTATATGTCCCTGTCTTCCGAATCACCGACAAACCGTTTTTCCGCAGATCTGAAGCTGAAGCCGTACAGCAGAGGCATGGGAGCCATGGGACTGCCCGGGGATCTGTCTTCTGCATCCCGTTTTGTACGGGTGGCATTCACGAAGATGAATTCCCTGTCCGGATTGTCTGAGTCGGAGAGCGTCAGCCAGTTTTTCCATATTCTGGGGAGCGTGGATCAGACCAGAGGATGCTGTCAGCTGGACAAAGGGGAGTATGAGATCACTATCTACACTTCCTGCTGCAATGCAGACAGAGGAATTTACTATTATACGACCTATGAAAATCATCAGATTACTGCAGTAGATATGTACCGGGAAAATCTGGACAGTGATCGTCCTGTCCATTACCCGCTGGTGCAGGGAGAACATATTTTATTGCAGAATGCTGCAGCAGGAAGCGCGGAGGAAAACCAGTAATGGATGTACAGAAAGAACAGGAGCAGCAAAACCGGACGGATCATGTAGTGTCCGGATTTGCATTCTATTCAGAGAAAGATGCCAGACTGGCAGAGCAGGAGAGACAGAAGATTGCTTATCTGGATAAGCGGATCGATCGGACAAATCTGGAGTCCGTACTGGTTATTTATAAAAAAGCATTGGATGACAGGGTGTTCCGCACTCCGGTAGGTTTGGAATACCTCAGGGAATTGCAGGGAGAACTGAAAGCAGAGCAGGATCTGTTGGGAGAAGAGATTCCGCCGATCCCTCTGTGGACGAACTTTGCGGACACCAGGGAAAAAACGTCTCCTGCCAGAAGAAGAATCAAACCGGCACCGGAAGAAAATAAAAATACGACGTTCCGGCTGTCTCTTATTATGAATATTGTGATGGTCATTGCAATTATTGCAATGTTTATCATCACGCTGAATTCCGATCAGCCCAATGTCCTGAATTATGAAAGAAATCTGCAGAACAAATATGCCACCTGGGAGCAGGAACTGACCCAGAGGGAGCAGACGGTACGGGAAAAGGAAAGAGAATTACATATAGAGACCGAAGTTTCACAAAATTGACATATTTACACGTTATAGTGTAAGTATTCAGGAAAGCCTCGAAGAGGCGATTTTGCGAATGGGGCTGAATAGTTACTATCTCAAGATAGGAAGGTGAGGGTGTATGGACAGACTGAAAGTACTGGTAGTAGATGATGAGAGCAGAATGCGCAAGCTGGTCCGGGATTTCCTGGTGAAGAGCAATTTTGATGTACTGGAAGCCGGTGATGGTGAGGAGGCACTGGATATTTTTTATAAAGAAAAAGATATCGCATTGATCATTCTGGATGTGATGATGCCGAAGATGGACGGATGGCAGGTATGCCGGGAGATCCGGGTGAACTCCAAAGTACCGATCATCATGCTGACAGCCCGCGGAGATGAGAGAGACGAACTGCAGGGATTTCAGCTGGGAGTGGACGAGTATATTTCCAAGCCCTTCAGTCCCAAGATTCTGGTGGCCCGAGTGGAAGCAATCCTGCGCAGAACAAATCAGCTGGGACAGGAAGAGGCTCTGACCTGCGGCGGCATTACCGTGGATAAGGCGGCACACCGCGTGATCATTGATGGAAAAGATGTGGATCTAAGTTACAAGGAATTTGAACTCCTGACCTATTTTATGGAAAATAAAGGCATTGCCCTGTCCAGAGAAAAGATCCTGAACAATGTGTGGAACTATGATTATTTTGGGGATGCCCGTACCATAGACACACATGTGAAAAAACTGCGCAGCAAACTGGGCGAGGAAGGCAATCTCATAAAGACCATATGGGGCATGGGGTACAAGATGGATGAAACAGCGGAATAAACAACAAAAGAGAAAAGTACATTCTATCAGGGGACAGTTTGCCTGGATCTTTATCGGCCTGATGATCGGTACGATCCTGCTGTGCCTGATGATCAACTATTTATTTCTGGGAAAAGTCTATATGCAGAGCAAACTGGATGTTATTCATGATGCTTACGGAACCATCAAGCAGGCAGCGGAGAGCGACAGCTATGACACGGAAGAATTTGCCAGAGAACTGGATGATGTGTGCAGAAGCTACAACATGACGGTATGCGTTATGGATGTGAATTCCAATATGAAATATGTGTCCATCAACGGCGGTGAGAGACTGGAAAACCGCCTGATCGGTTATGTATTTGGACTCAGCATACCTTTCAATGACCAGAGGGTGATCGAGAACGGCGATGATTATGTGATCAAGAGAACCGGACAGGAGGACAAGGAATATCTGGAAATCTACGGAAGACTGAATACCGGCATTTCTTTTATTATGCAGACACCTCTTTCCAGTATTCAGGAGAGTGCAAAGATCGCCAACCGCTTCTATGCCCTTGCAGGATGTCTGGGAGCAATGGCGGGTGGTATTATTATCTGGTTCGTCTCCCGGAGTGTGACCAAGCCGATCCTGGAACTGAATAATATTTCGGAACGGATGGTACAGCTGGATTTTGAGGCAAAATATCAGGGGAAGGCACATAATGAGATTGATCTGTTGGGAGAGAATATCAATAAGTTGTCCGATTCCCTGGAGAAAACCATTTCGGAACTGAAGACAGCGAACAATGAATTGCAACGGGACGTGGAGAAAAAAGAAGCCATTGAGGAAATGCGCAAAGAATTTCTGGCCAATGTATCCCACGAACTCAAGACCCCCATTGCGCTGATTCAGGGTTATGCGGAAGGGCTGCAGGAGGAGATCAATGACGATCCCGAGAGCAGGCAGTTCTATTGTGATGTCATCGTGGACGAAGCAGCGAAGATGAACAACATGGTGAAAAAGCTTCTGACCCTGAACCAGCTGGAATTTGGTAATGATGTGGTGGCCATGGAGCGGTTCGACCTTACGGCGCTGGTGAAAAATTATATCCAGTCAGCGGCAATTCTGACAAAACAGCATGAGATTACTGTGCGGATGGACGAGTATCCGCCGATCTATGCATGGGCGGATGAATTTAAAATAGAAGAAGTGTTCATGAACTTTTTCTCCAATGCGGTCAATCATTGTGAAGATGATAAGATCATCGAAGTGAAAATGGAACAAAAGGACGGCAAAGTACGGGTATCTGTATTCAATACAGGCAAACCGATCCCGGAGGACTCTATCCACCATATCTGGGAGAAGTTCTACAAGGTGGATAAGGCCAGAACCAGAGAATACGGAGGCAGCGGTGTGGGATTGTCTATCGTGAAGGCCATCATGGAATCCATGAACCAGCAATTCGGTGTGAACAATTACAACAACGGCGTGGAATTCTGGTTTGAGTTAGAGACAAAATAGTAAATATAAAGGATATATTTTTATATGAGGGAAGAACAGATACAGGAGGCACCGGTAAAGGTACTGTTAGTCGGTGTGGATGTCGGTGAAGAACCGGATTTTGAGCGTTCCATGGAGGAACTGGCAAGTCTGGCGGAAGCTGCGGAAAAAGAAGTGGCCGGTCAGATTGTACAACGGCTGGATCATGTCAATAAAGCGTTATATATCGGCACTGGAAAAGTGACAGAGGTGCGCAGGCTGGCAGAAGAATGCGGGGCACAGGAGATTGTGTTTGATAATTCTCTGACACCTTCACAGGTAAGAAATCTGGGAAATGAACTGGAACTGCCGATCATCGACCGGACTAATCTGATCCTGGATATATTTGCCATCCGGGCCCAGACAAGAGAGGCAAAATTACAAGTGGAGACAGCCAGACTGCAATATATGCTGCCGAGACTGGTAGGAATGTATGATGCACTGAGTAGACAGGGCGGTGCCAGTGGCAGCATGAGTAATAAGGGCACCGGTGAGAAAAAGCTGGAACTGGACAGGCGTAAGATCGAGCATCGTATCACAGAACTGAAAAAGGAACTGGAAGATGTGGGACGTACCAGAGAGGTGCAGCGGAAAAAGAGGCAGCAGTCCCGTATCCCGCAGGTGGCTCTGGTAGGATATACCAATGCGGGAAAGTCTACAATTCTGAACCGTATGGTAGAGCAGTTCGGCGAATTGCCGGATAAAACGGTCATGGAAAAGGATATGCTGTTTGCTACACTGGAGACCAGTGTCCGCAGTGTGGATACCGGACATAATAAGCCCTTTTTCCTGACGGATACGGTTGGATTTATCAACAAGCTGCCCCACGGACTGGTAAAAGCCTTCCGCTCTACACTGGAAGAGGTGAAGTATGCGGATCTGCTGATCCAGGTGGTGGATTTCAGCGATGAAAATTACAGACGGCAGATGCAGGTAACTGCTGATACCTTAAAAGAACTGGAAGCAGGTGACATTCCGCAGATCATAGTGTATAATAAGGCAGACAAATGTGAGATGGAACCACTGCCGCAAAAGAGACAGGACAACTGGTATCTGGCAGCAGGACTTAATATCGGTATCCGTGAACTGGCAGAGGCTGTTGAACAGAAAGTCTATGCGGATAATGCAGAGTGCGTATTTCTGATCCCGTACAGTGCAGGAAATGTGGCTTCCTATCTGATGGAACAGGCGCAGATACTTTCCAGAGAGTATAGGGAGGACGGTATTCTGATCCATGCGGACTGCCATAGACAGGATATGGACAGATACAGAGAGTATATAGTGTCATAAGATCACAGAAATTACAATGAGGGAAGGACAAAAGATGGAGACCAATACACAACAGGAACGAGCAAAGAGACTGGAACAACAGGCAAGAGAATACCTGATGCAGTCCAATGATCCGATATTTACCAGGTATTTACAGCAATTACTTCCAAGAATACAGAGACAGCCGGAATATGTAGAACAGCTACAGGCAGAACTGGATAAAAGCGTGGAATTCTGGTACCAGAGACAGCAGATCAATGCAAACAGAGGCGGAGAAACCGGAGCGGAGTCATCTGTGCCGCAGCAGAGTGTACCACAGGAGACAGCCGCCGGAGAACAGCAGACAGCCGGGCAATCACAGACACAGCCAGTGGGGCAGTTTACCATGCAACAGGTGCAGGCACCGGCGACGCAGGCTCCGGCACAGAAGAAGCAGAATGCGGAATATCTGGTCGCAACCATTGCATTGTCGGTGGTTGGCGGAATCTTTATTCTGACCGCACTGGTATTGCTTGGTATGTATTTTATGAACGGCTGGATCAAAGGTATTTCTTTATATGCAGTTTCCCTGGGAGTGGTATTGATCGCAGAATTACTGATCCACAGAAAGCTTCCGAAACTGGCCCGGATCTTTTCGGCTATCGGTATAGCGGCGTTATATCTGTCGACCATGATCAATACGATTTCCCTACATAATTTCGGTATGCTTCCTGCAGCGGCGATCATTGCAGTGATCACAGTGGGCACGGTTTTACTGAGCAGAAAAAGGGATTCCCTGATACACAGAATGCTGGGAATCGCAGCATGCTGGCTTTGTGCGTATCCGCTTTTCGGTTCTTCATTGCTTTCGGAGCCGGAAGGCCTGCTGGTGCTGGCATTGATTCTGTTACTGAGTGTACTGAGCATCTGTGTGCCGGTAAGAAGATATCATACGGCTTCGCAGTTGATACAACTTGTCAGCACTACGATCCTTTTCCCGGTAACGGTATCCTGTGTGGTCAGTACACAGGGAATGCCGGTCTGGGTGACAGCAGCTGCATTTGGAACCTTTTTCCTGATCGCACATCTGATCCTGGTAGTGCAGAGCAATTACATACTAAAAGAAAAACAGGCGGGCCATGCAGTGAATGAAAACGGCTTGCTGGCAATCTATATAGCATTTCTTCTGGTAGCCGGAATTACAACCGGTACGGCGATGAACAATTATTGGGGAAGAGCGGAGAACGACGCGTATATCGGAATCATCGCCCTGACGGGAATGGCGTTTGTAGTCGCGGTTCTTGCGGGAATTGCCATACGTGGAACGTGGAAAAAATGGCTGCCCTGTTACTTTTTCAGTTTTGTTGCGGTATGTGCCTTTTCTGTAATAGAAAGTAACTGGCCGATACTCATATGCCTGACAGCGTTGCTTTTACTGACGAAGATACTGACCCGTTTTGCGGAAGGCGGACTGAGGGCACTGGATGTGATCGTTACATCACTGTACTGTATTGAACTTCTGGCAAACGGAAAGGAAATACCGTATGCATACCTGCTCCTTGCGGGAACCATCCTCAGTATGTTCCTGGTCTATGGATGGACAACGATACAGGAGCTCCTGCTTACTTTTTCCCTGGCATTTTTTGCAGCGGTCAATTTGATGCCGATGCTAAAGCTGCCGGCTTTTGCGGGGATCCTGTTTGTAAGTATATTGCTGTTTAATAATGTGAAATATATGCGCGGGAAAAACATCCTGGTATTTAATGTATTTGTAATGGTGGGGCAGATCGGAGCGTTGATCGCTCTGGCAAATCCGGTGTACCGGAACTCTTATCTTACTTATCTGTGCATGTTTGTGTTTGTACTGGCTTATCTGGTACTGACATTGCAGGAGAGATACTATAAGAAGTTTAAACGCAGAGAACTGATCATTGTGATCTTTCTGACCTATATGGCACTGATCGTTAAGACCAATGTTCCCGTGATCAATAGTGTTCTGATCATGCTGATTGCGCTGGTAAGTGTAACACTGGGCTTTTTGAAAAAAGATAAGCCGGTAAGAATATATGGACTAGTGCTTTCTTTGTGCACTTGTGGTAAAATAGCATTATATGATTACTGGGGAGCACCGGTATTGCAGAAAACGGTCCTTTTCTTTGCAGTGGGTGTGATCGCACTGGCGATTGCCGGGATTTATATCGTACTTGAGAAAAATACAGGAAACAATGGAAAAACAGACAGGGAAGGATAGAAGAATGACAGGAAACAAAAAGAGGATTGTATGCGGAGCGTTATTGTGTGTAATGGCGCTTGGCATGACAGCCTGCGGAAATGAAATTCCGGATCTGACAGAAGCGGAATCACAAAGAGTCGGAGAATATGCGGCGGTAACTCTCTTAAAATATGATGCGAATCACCGGAGCCGTCTCGTGGACCCGGAAATCGTCATTGCAAAACTGGAAAAAGACGCGGCCAAGGAAACCGGAAGACAGGAGAATGCACAGACGGAAGAGAAGCCTGCGGAATCGACTGCTTCAGAAGCCCAGGCACCTACCGCACAGGAGGATATTACCACCAGTCTGGAGGATTTCTTCGGACTTGCGGAGGGAGTGACCTTGACATACAGAGATTACCAGATAGCAGACTCTTATCCGAAGGACGGATCTACAGAGGATTATTTTGCGTTGGATGCATCCACCGGGAAAAAGCTTCTGATATTGAACTTTGAACTGACCAACGGAACAGACCAGGAGGAAAATGTTGATTTCCTGAGTACCGCATCCAGATACATCATTACTGTAAATGACGGCACACGTGGAAATGCATTGACCACAATGCTGCCCAATGACATGTCTACGTATGTGGAAACCATGGCTCCCGGTGAGACACAGGGATTGGTCCTGCTACTGGAAGTAAATGAAGATATGGCAAATGGGATACAAAACATTTCTCTTCGTCTCAAAAATACATCAAATGAATATACAATTCAACTTTTATAGGCATATATACTGTAAATTATGAGAAAAAGAGAAAAGACAATAAGATCCAAAATGACAAAAAAGCCCATGATTATGGGCTTTTTTACTGCTTTTGCAAAATTGTTTGAAAAATATGCAAAATAATGTTGACAAGTGGGGCACAGGGTGATATACTCAGATTCGTTGTTGAGGCAGCGCCGAGACAACACAACAGCTCGAAAGAAACTTGAAAAGATTTCAAAAAAGTTGTTGACAAACGAAAGCGGTTATGATAAGATATCAGAGTTGCCGCTGAGAATAACAGCAACAAACGAACAAGCTCTTGCGAAGCAAGAGGTTATGATCTTTGACAAATAAACAGTAATGCAACCCTGAAAATTCCAAGATTTTCAGAGAAATTCAAGAACAAGCAACTTAGTCGAAAGACGAAGAAGCTACCCGAATTAACAGTAAACAATGCCAGATAAAACTGGCAGGACACAAACACCATTTTAACATGAGAGTTTGATCCTGGCTCAGGATGAACGCTGGCGGCGTGCCTAACACATGCAAGTCGAACGGACTTACATTGAAGCCTAGCGATATGTAAGTTAGTGGCGGACGGGTGAGTAACGCGTGGGTAACCTGCCTTGTACTGGGGGACAACAGTTGGAAACGACTGCTAATACCGCATAAGCGCACAGCTTCGCATGAAGCGGTGTGAAAAACTCCGGTGGTACAAGATGGACCCGCGTCTGATTAGCTGGTTGGTGAGGTAACGGCCCACCAAGGCAACGATCAGTAGCCGGCCTGAGAGGGTGAACGGCCACATTGGGACTGAGACACGGCCCAAACTCCTACGGAGGCAGCAGTGGGGAATATTGCACAATGGGGAAACCCTGATGCAGCAACGCCGCGTGAGTGAAGAAGTATTTCGGTATGTAAAGCTCTATCAGCAGGAAAGAAAATGACGGTACCTGACTAAGAAGCCCCGGCTAACTACGTGCCAGCAGCCGCGGTAATACGTAGGGGGCAAGCGTTATCCGGATTTACTGGGTGTAAAGGGAGCGTAGACGGTATGGCAAGTCTGAAGTGAAAGCCCGGGGCTTAACCCCGGGACTGCTTTGGAAACTGTAGAACTAGAGTGCAGGAGAGGTAAGTGGAATTCCTAGTGTAGCGGTGAAATGCGTAGATATTAGGAGGAACACCAGTGGCGAAGGCGGCTTACTGGACTGTAACTGACGTTGAGGCTCGAAAGCGTGGGGAGCAAACAGGATTAGATACCCTGGTAGTCTACGCCGTAAACGATGATTACTAGGTGTTGGTGGGTATGGACCCATCGGTGCCGCAGCAAACGCAATAAGTAATCCACCTGGGGAGTACGTTCGCAAGAATGAAACTCAAAGGAATTGACGGGGACCCGCACAAGCGGTGGAGCATGTGGTTTAATTCGAAGCAACGCGAAGAACCTTACCTGGTCTTGACATCCCTATGAATAACGGGCAATGCCGTTGGTACTTCGGTACATAGGAGACAGGTGGTGCATGGTTGTCGTCAGCTCGTGTCGTGAGATGTTGGGTTAAGTCCCGCAACGAGCGCAACCCTTATCTTTAGTAGCCAGCAGTAAGATGGGCACTCTAGAGAGACTGCCGGGGATAACCCGGAGGAAGGTGGGGATGACGTCAAATCATCATGCCCCTTATGACCAGGGCTACACACGTGCTACAATGGCGTAAACAAAGAGAAGCGAAGTCGTGAGGCAGAGCGAATCTCAAAAATAACGTCTCAGTTCGGATTGTAGTCTGCAACTCGACTACATGAAGCTGGAATCGCTAGTAATCGCAGATCAGAATGCTGCGGTGAATACGTTCCCGGGTCTTGTACACACCGCCCGTCACACCATGGGAGTCGGAAATGCCCGAAGTCGGTGACCTAACCGTAAGGAAGGAGCCGCCGAAGGCAGGTCTGATAACTGGGGTGAAGTCGTAACAAGGTAGCCGTATCGGAAGGTGCGGCTGGATCACCTCCTTTCTAAGGAAACGGAAGAAGTAGGGGTTGCATTACTGTTGATTTGCCAAAGAGGTAAATCGAAAGAAGATGGTGGCGTATGCGCAAAGCGCATAACCAGCCAAGACATCTTCACAAATAAAATTTCTGGTGGTTATGCGCTTGGGGGACACACCCGTTCTCATCCCGAACACGATGGTTAAGACCCAAGCGGCCGATGGTACTATACTGGAGACGGTATGGGAGAGCAGGTGGCTGCCAGATTCAAATGGGCTTATAGCTCAGCCGGTTAGAGCGCACGCCTGATAAGCGTGAGGTCGGTGGTTCGAGTCCACTTAAGCCCAGTTAAGTGAGTAACCTTACAACCTTTGAGGTAAAAGAGGTAATGCCCACTTAAGCCCAGTCGGTAGATACTAACAGATCTACCCAGTTTGTTCCTTGAAAACCGAATATTGAAATATTAAATCTATTATATCAAGTTTGCAAAACGATATAACAAGACATCCGAGGGATCTTGCAGAGATGCAAGATCAAACAAGCAAAACGAAACAAAACCTAAAGTAACATCACGCTAGATGTGAAGAACTGGTTGGCGGGAATTGCGCAAGCGGTCATTCGTAAGACTTCGTCTTACTCATGTCCTTTGCTTCGCAAATGATTTCCGAATAAATCAAAAGCCCTTATGCAAGCGAGCTTGCAACGGACTTTGCTTTATTCGAAACCGCTTGCTGAGTTATTAGGTCAAGCTAAAAAGAGCGCAGGGTGGATGCCTTGGCACTAAGAGCCGATGAAAGACGTGATAAGCTGCGATAAGCTACGGGGAGGAGCACATATCCATTGATCCGTAGATTTCTGAATGGGGAAACCCGGCTGAGCATACCTCAGTCACCGTACACTGAATCCATAGGTGTACGGAGGGAACCCGGTGAACTGAAACATCTAAGTAGCCGGAGGAAGAGAAAGAAAACTCGATTTTCAAAGTAGCGGCGAGCGAAATGGAAAGAGCCCAAACCGGAGTGCGTGCACTCCGGGGTTCGGACTGCATTTATGACTTCTGACTGTAGCGGAACGGTTCTGGAAAGATCGGCCAGAGAGGGTGAGAGCCCCGTAGGCGAAACGGAAAGAAGCAGAGCAGGATCCAGAGTACCACGAGACACGAGAAACCTTGTGGGAATGAGCGGGGACCACCCCGTAAGGCTAAATACTCCTTAGTGACCGATAGAGCAGAGTACTGTGAAGGAAAGGTGAAAAGGACCCCGGGAGGGGAGTGAAAGAGAACCTGAAACCCTGTGTTTACAAACTGTGGAAGTACCATATGAGTACAACCGCGTACTTTTTTTGTAGAACGGTCCGGCGAGTTACGTTTACTGGCGAGGTTAAGCACTTAAGGTGCGGAGCCGAAGGGATACCAAGTCTTAACACGGCGCATAGTTACGAAGCATTAGTCAGTGTACGTAGACCCGAAACCGGGTGATCTACCCATGTCCAGGCTGAAGTTGCCGTAAAAGGCAATGGAGGGCCGAACGCACATCCGTTGAAAAGGGTGGCGATGAGGTGTGGATAGGGGAGAAATTCCAATCGAACCCGGAGATAGCTGGTTCTCCTCGAAATAGCTTTAGGGCTAGCCTCGTGTTAACCTTGTGGAGGTAGAGCACTGAATATCCTAGGGGGCGTCAAAGTCTACCGAAGATTATCAAACTCCGAATGCCATAGAGGTGATGCACGGGAGTCAGACTGCACGAGATAAGTTGGGTAGTCAAAAGGGAAAGAGCCCAGACCTACAGCTAAGGTCCCAAAGTGCGTGTTAAGTGGAAAAGGATGTGGGATTTCGAAGACAACTAGGATGTTGGCTCAGAAGCAGCCATACATTCAAAGAGTGCGTAATAGCTCACTAGTCGAGAGGTCCTGCGCCGAAAATGTCCGGGGCTGAAACACGACACCGAAGCTTAGGACTCCTTTTTTAGGAGTGGTAGAGGAGCATTGTTAGCGCAGCGAAGCTGTACCGATAAGGAGCAGTGGAGTGCTAAGAAGAGAGAATGCCGGAATGAGTAGCGAGAGGAAGGTGAGAATCCTTCCGGCCGAATATCCAAGGTTTCAGAGTAAAGCTGATCTGCTCTGGGTAAGTCGGGGCCTAAGGCGAGGTCGAAAGACGTAGTCGATGGATAACAGGTGGAGATTCCTGTACTATGTGTACCCAGAACTGTGGGGACGCATGTGGAGAGCATGAGCCGGGAAAGAGAAGACCGGTACAAGCGGGGTAGGAGTAAGGACAGCAAATCTTCCTTACAATCCGAAGACGTGATGTGGACCGAACCAAAGTAGGGAAGCATGTGAGCCATGTGCCAAGAAAAGCCGCTATAGTGATACACATACCCGTACCGTAAACCGACACAGGTGGATGAGGAGAGAATCCTAAGGCCGACGGAAGAAGCATTGTTAAGGAACTCGGCAAAATGACCCCGTAACTTCGGGAGAAGGGGTGCCCTGTGAAAGCAGGGCCGCAGAGAATAGGCTCAAGCAACTGTTTAGCAAAAACACAGGTCTATGCGAAACCGAAAGGTGAGGTATATGGGCTGACGCCTGCCCGGTGCTGGAAGGTTAAGAGGAGAAGTCAGGCAACGAAGCTTCGAATTTAAGCCCCAGTAAACGGCGGCCGTAACTATAACGGTCCTAAGGTAGCGAAATTCCTTGTCGGGTAAGTTCCGACCCGCACGAAAGGCGTAATGATTTGAGCGCTGTCTCGACAATGCATCCGGTGAAATTGAAGTACCAGTGAAGATGCTGGTTACCTGCGCCAGGACGGAAAGACCCCATGGAGCTTTACTCCAGCTTGATACTGGGATTCGATACTGTATGTACAGGATAGGTGGGAGACGTTGAGCATAGAACGCCAGTTTTATGTGAGTCGCTGTTGGGATACCACCCTTGCAGTATTGGATTTCTAACCTGCACCCATGACCTGGGTGGGGGACAATGTCTGGCGGGGAGTTTGACTGGGGCGGTCGCCTCCGAAAGGGTATCGGAGGCGCTCAAAGGTTCCCTCAGAATGGTTGGAAACCATTCGAAGAGTGCAAAGGCAGAAGGGAGCTTGACTGTGACACCGACGGGTGGAACAGGTACGAAAGTAGGACTTAGTGATCCGGTGGTATAAAGTGGGATTGCCATCGCTCAACGGATAAAAGCTACCCTGGGGATAACAGGCTTATCACTCCCAAGAGTTCACATCGACGGAGTGGTTTGGCACCTCGATGTCGGCTCATCGCATCCTGGGGCTGTAGCAGGTCCCAAGGGTTGGGCTGTTCGCCCATTAAAGCGGTACGCGAGCTGGGTTCAGAACGTCGTGAGACAGTTCGGTCCCTATCCGGCGCAGGCGGAGGATATTTGAGAGGAGCTGTCCTTAGTACGAGAGGACCGGGATGGACGGACCACTGGTGTATCTGTTGGCTATCGGAGCCATGGCAGAGTAGCCAAGTCCGGCAGGGATAAACGCTGAAGGCATCTAAGCGTGAAGCCCCCCTCAAGATGAGATATCCCTCAGAAATGAGTAAGACCCCTTGAAGACTACGAGGTAGATAGGAATGAGGTGTAAGCACAGCAATGTGTTCAGCTGACATTTACTAATCGGTCGAGGGCTTGACCAAAGGTTTTGGATAGGAAAAGGATGTAAGTTAGGGTATAGAGATTAGATTTCAGTGTTCGGTTTTGAAGGAATAAATTAAAAACGATAGCTTTCTGCTATCGTTTTTTTTTGCATTAATTTCAGATAATTGTTTCTTTTTTTAAAATATATGTTATAATTAATTGAGAAAGTAGTAAAAGGCTGCATTGCAGGCTTCTTAAAATATATGGCATAAAGAATATGGCATAAAGAACAAAAGCAGCGGGAAGGGCACAGGAGTAAGTATGGATACTAAGATATTACTTGAAAACGGAACAAATGAATTGGAGATTCTGGAGTTTACCCTGGCAGGTAATTCCTACGGAATTAATGTTGCCAAGATCAAAGAGATCATCACCTATCAGCCAGTAACACCGGTTCCGAATTCACATCCCAGTATTGAAGGTATTTTCATGCCGAGAGATACTATGATCACCGCCATTGATCTGAAGAATTGTCTGGGGCGTGGTGAATCTGAGAAAAAAGGATTATTTATCGTTACCAACTTTAATAAGCTGGATATTGCATTCCATGTAGAATCTGTATTAGGTATTCACAGAGTAAGCTGGAGAGATATTATTAAGCCGGATATCACCATTTCTGCAGCAGATGAGAGTGTTGCTACCGGCATTATCAAGAAGAATGACAAGCTGATCATTATTCTGGATTTCGAGAAGATCGTATCTGACATCAATCCGGAGACAGGACTGAAGATGTCCGAGCTGAATGAACTGGGAGAGCGTACTAGAAGCTCTGTTCCTATTCTGATTGCAGAGGATTCCCCCCTGCTTAACAAGCTGATTGTAGATTCCCTGAAGGCAGCCGGCTATGTAAATCTGATCCATACAGAGAACGGTCAGAAAGCATATGATGTTATTACGCAGTGCAAAGAGGATGGTACACTGGATCAGCATGTTCGTTGTATCATCACCGATATTGAGATGCCGGAAATGGATGGTCACAGACTGACCAAGCTTGTGAAGAGCGATGATGCGACCAAGGACATTCCTATTATCATTTTCTCATCACTGGTTAATGATGACATGAAGAGAAAGGGAGAGGCTTTGGGAGCAGATGCACAGCTTTCCAAACCCGAGATCGGTAATCTGGTAAGAATTGTGGACGAACTGGTAGCAGAGAAGCATTTAGACAGATAGTAAGTTTAGAGAAGCAAAAAGGCTGGGATAGTCCCAGCCTTTTGCTATAATATCAGGATACAGTTATGGATAATCAAAAAGAAGAAATCCTTCAGAAAATTGAAGAAGCGGAATATGTGCTGGTGGGCCTGGGACAGGAGTTTGACATGGAATTTTTCCTGCAAAGCAGAGAAGATTACCGCAGAATCCGGGAACAGTTACAACAGCAGAATGTACTTTGGCTCTTGCCATATGTGGAAGCACAGTTTCGAAAGCAATATATGCCGGAGATGGAAGCAGAGATCGAAAAGGGATTGCAGAAGCTGGCAAAAGTATTGGAAAAAAAGAGTTATTTTGTGGTTTCATCTTCCATGAATCATAAATTGGCAGAGGTTCCCTGGAAAAAAATGTTATTGAAAAAAGAGCGATTCGTGGCACCCTGTGGAGACTGGACGAAAAAACAGTGCCCGGACGGGTGTGAGGAAGGCATCCAGACAGTGACAGAAGCAGATGAGGAACAATTGCAGGAGAGTTTTAAGAAGCTGCAGACTAACGGGTTTTCGGTTCCGGATTTGGGAAAATGTCCAAAGTGCGGGAAAAAGTTGGTACTCAACAATGTCTATGCCGGCCGATACGATGAAAAAGGATATTTGAAAACCTGGACAGAATATCAGAACTGGCTGCAAAATACCCTGAATCATAAAATGGTGTTGTTGGAGATTGGGGAGGGGAACCGTTTTCCTACGATTATACGTTCCCCTTTTGAGAGAATCGCTTTGTTTCAACAAAAAGCAGACCTTTATTGTATAGATGGAGAACAAAATCCCATTGCCTGGCTGCTCAGCCTGTGTTAAACTTAACATGCTAGTAACTTGTGAGAAAGCGGAGGAATGACATATGCCTTCACAGGAGGAATACCTGGATAATTTATTAAAAGGAATTGAAACAGAAAATACGGAAACAGAGGTTACAAAGGAGCCGAAAATGACCGGGACGGAGGAAGAAACTGCCAAAGCACCGGAAACGCCGGAGCCTGTGGAAGAGAGTGGAACTCAGGTCGATATGAGCGATATGGATGATCTGCTGCAGTCGGCGCTGGATGCTCAAAAAGCTGATTCATCGGAGCAGGAAACGGAAGCAAGTCAGCCTGTAGCGGAAAATACAGCCATTCTTCCAGAGGAGACAGCTTCTATGTCTGAGGATGAAATTAACAGGCTATTGCAGCAGAGCCAGGAGCAATCCGGGGATGCTCCGGCACAGGAGAGCAACGATGCTAATGACGATCTGATCAAAATGTTGGAGAATGCGGATGACGAGGGATTGTCAAATATTCTGGATCAGGTGACACCGGAGACTGCACAGCCGGAGGAAACAGCAGAGCGGGAAGAAGACAACGGCAAGCGCGGAAAAAAGAAAAAAGAAAAGAAAAAGAAGGAAAAGAAGCCGGGATTTTTTGAACGGTTTAAGAAGAAATCCAAGGAAGAACCGGAATCAGCACCGGATGAGACAGAATCAGCACAGCCTGCGGGAGAGGAAGTTACATCGGATATCCCGGAAACTGTGCCGGATGATCTTGCGGATCTGTCTTCCCTGACGGATGGCATGGATGATACAGACAAAACACCGATGGAGGCTTCTGACAACACGGAAAGTGTAGAAAGTACGGAAAATGCTGCGGAAAACGGAGATGCCGGCGGCCTGGATGACGATCTGGACGCTTTACTTGCGGGAGCATTTCCGGAGCAGTCGGAGAACAGCACGGATAATGCATCCGGAGAACCGGAATCTGCAGATGTGATGGATATTCTGAAGGCTGCAGGCGCAGACATCATGGATGAGCCGGAACAGAAGAAAGAGAAAAAAGGCTTTTTTGCCAAATTATTAGATCTGTTCACCGAGGAGGACGAGGAAGAAGAGGAAGCGGATCAGTTGCAGCTGTCCGATGAGAACAAGAAGATCCTGGAAGAGATGGACAAGGGCGGCAAGAACAAGAAGGGAAAAAAACAGAAAAAGCCTAAAAAAGAAAAGCAGCCCAAGCCCAAGAAACCGGCAAAAGAAAAAAAGAAAAAAGAAAAGCCGGAAAAGGAAGATAAGCCGTCAGTATCGGAGAAAAAGCTTTCTCCGAAGAAAATCCTCCCGATTGTAGTGGTATGTATTTCTCTGGGGGCGGTGATTCTGTTGCTGGGTAACTTCCTGGCGGATTATACCGCGAAGCGCAGCGGTAGAGAAGCTTACTATGCCGGAGATTATCAGACCTGTTACCAGAATCTGATGGGCAAGGAACTGGATGAGACAGAACAGGTGATGTACAGTCAGTCCGAGAGTATTCTGACCATCCGTATGTGGCTTCGGGAGTACGAAGTATTCGTAAACGAAGGCTCTGAATTGGAGGCATTGGACAGCCTGCTTCAGGCAGTCAGGGATTATCCGACATTGTTAAATTATGCGACACAGTGGAATGCGCAGGATGAGGTAAGTCTGGCATTCCAGGATATTTTGAATATCCTTTCCCAGAAATATCAGTTAAGTCAGGAAGAGGCACAACAGATTGCGGATATTTCCGATAATGTAGAATATACGAAGAATGTAATGTTGGTTCTGCAAAGGCTGGGACTGGGATTCTGGGAGTTCCCGCAGGGAACGGTAACGGAGGAAACATCTGCACCTAATACGGAGGAGGCGCCCGCACAGCTGCCGGATCCTCTCCCCGAGGAAAAGGAGATTCAGCAATGATCACAGTGCTCGACTATGATGCTGGCAACATAAAGAGTGTAGAAAAGGCATTGAATTTTCTGGGAGAAGAGGTAAAAATTACCAGAGACAGAGAGGAAATCCTGTCCTCAGACGGTGTGATCCTGCCGGGTGTGGGAGCGTTCGGTGATGCCATGGAAAAACTGCACCAGTACGGACTGGTGGATGTCATTCATGAAGTAGTGGACAGGCAGATCCCTTTTCTGGGAATCTGTCTGGGCTTACAGCTGATGTTTGAGAGTAGTGAGGAGACACCGGGAGTAGAGGGACTGCACCTGTTAGACGGTAAGATCCGAAGGATTCCTGCGGCAGAAGAACTGAAGATTCCGCATATTGGCTGGAATGACCTTACTTTTCCCAATGAAGGAAGACTTTTCCGGGGCGTGGAAGAGCATTCCTATGTATATTTTGTACATTCCTATTATCTGGAGGCAGCAGATCCTTCCATTGTTACTGCCACCACAGAATATGGAACTTTGATTCATGCTTCCGTGGAAAAGGGTAATATTTTTGCCTGTCAGTTCCATCCCGAGAAAAGTTCCCGGGTGGGAATGAAAATTCTGCAGAATTTCATAGAGATCACACAAGAGTTCCGGGAAAAAGATAAGCAGGGAGGAAGATGATATGCATACCAAAAGAGTAATTCCCTGTCTGGATGTGAAGGATGGCAGAGTAGTAAAAGGTGTGAATTTTGTGAATTTCCGGGATGCCGGAGATCCGTCGGAGGTAGCATCTGCTTATGATGCAGCCGGTGCGGACGAAGTGGTATTTTTGGACATTACGGCTTCTGCAGACAGTAGAGCAACGCAGTTAGAGTGGGTGCGGAAGGTAGCTAGCAAGGTATTTATTCCTTTCACTGTAGGCGGAGGAATCCGTACCGTGGATGATTTTAAGGCGATATTGAGAGAAGGAGCAGACAAGATTTCTGTGAATTCCGCAGCCATTATGAATCCGCAGCTGATCAGTGATGCAGCAGAGAAGTTTGGCAGTCAGTGTGTGGTGGTCGCTATCGATGCCAAGAAGCGGGCAGACGGCGGTGGTTGGAATATTTATAAAAACGGTGGTCGTGTGGATATGGGCATGGACGCTGTGGAGTGGGCCAGAACCGCAGAGAAGATGGGAGCCGGAGAGATCCTGCTGACCAGCATGGACGGTGACGGCACGAAGGAAGGCTATGATCTGGAGCTGACCAGGGCTGTGGCAGAGAGTGTAAGCATTCCGGTCATTGCATCCGGCGGTGCTGGACAGCTGTCTCATTTCTATGATGCTCTGACAGAGGGAAAGGCAGAGGCAGTTCTGGCGGCATCTCTGTTCCATTACAAAGAATTAGAGATCAGGCAGGTGAAAGAATACCTGCGGGAAAAAGGAATCAGTGTCCGTCTCTAGGGACGACAGGGAGGATTTGACTATGGCAATGATCACGAATGACTGGCTGACGGCTTTGGGCGGAGAATTCCACAAGCCTTATTACAGACAGCTTTTTGAATTTGTCAAAAATGAATACAACACCACCGTGGTCTTCCCACCGGCAGATGATATTTTCAATGCATTTCATCTGACGCCGTTAAGCAAGGTAAAAGTGGTGATTTTAGGACAGGATCCTTATCATAATGTGGGACAGGCTCATGGACTGTGCTTCTCGGTGAAACCGGATGTAGAGATTCCTCCTTCCCTGGTGAATATTTATCAGGAACTTCACGATGATCTGGGATGCTATATCCCTAACAATGGTTATCTTGTAAAATGGGCCGAGCAGGGTGTCCTGATGCTCAATACGGTGCTTACCGTGCGGGCACACGTGGCCAATTCCCATCACGGGAAAGGTTGGGAAGAGTTTACAGATGCCGCCATCCGGGCACTGAATGCACAGGATCGTCCCATTGTGTTTATCCTGTGGGGCAGACCTGCCCAGATGAAGAAAGCTATGTTGAACAATCCCAATCATCTGATCTTAGAGGCCCCTCATCCCAGCCCCCTGTCTGCCTACCGCGGTTTCTTCGGCAGCAGACCTTTCAGCAAGACCAACAACTTCTTGAAAGAACACGGCGTGGAGCCCATCGACTGGCAGATTGAAAATGTGTAAGTTGTGAGCTACGAGCCATGCAAAAATAGAGTGGAACACCTCGATGGGCGCTTGCGCACAAGCGAGGCTGGTTCACTCTATTTTTATACTGTGCGTCCAACGGACACACTCGACAGCCGTCAATGAAATAAATGTGGAGCGTTCTTTGCGACACATTTATGAATAGGGTGCATGGCTCGTAACGTAGTGCTGCCATACCCTCCACGAACGTCCGCCTGTCGCGAACGTCCTGTTCGCACCACCCTGATTTTCAACACTTTTCGAGAAAATGTCACCACCGTCCGACAAACATCCCCGGAAGGATATTCCATCCGCTGCGGACGTTCTGCTTTTTTCATAATATCTGTACACCATAGGCATTTCTGTTGCAGCCATTTCTATTGCTTTGGTGCAAATCGCATTAAAATAGCAAAATCAGTACAAAAAAACTCTAAATCAAACATTTTTTGTACTGATTTTATTATTTTTCCTGTTTTAGCGAAAATAAGCTCTTATAAAAGGCCAAAACCTCCTGTTTTTGTATTTTTTTAGCAAAAAAGGGCGTTTTTAATACAAACAGAACTTCCAGAGGAGTGGCATCACTTTCTATTTCTTTACTGACATCTTTTCTCAATAAGTATTTCCCCTATTGACAAAACAAGGAATCCTTACTATAGTGTTCCTGTAAAGAACTACTAAAAGGAGCACCTATGGAAGAAGCGGCAATCATAGAACAACTTATCCTGTTCGGACTGAGCAGGCAGGAGGCTGCCATTTACCTGTGTCTTCTTCAAAATGAAGAACTGACAGGCTATGAGGTGGCGAAGCTGACGGGGATTTCCAGATCCAATGTCTATAATGGACTGGCATCGTTGGTGGAGCATGGAGCTGCTTATGTGATCGAAGGAACCTCCTCAAAATATCTGGCTGTAGCATTATCCGAGTTCTGCGATAACCGGATCCGGTATCTGCGGAAAGCAAAAGAACGTCTGGTGGCGGATGGCCCCAGGAAAAATTTACCTAGAGAAGGATATATCACCATCGAAGGCTATGATCACATCTGTGACAAGATCCGACACATGCTTCTGGGTGCCGAGAAGCGTATTTATTTTTCCGCAACAGGTGAATTCCTGGAGCAATGGTCGGAGGAGATCAGGGAGCTGGTCCGGGCACAGAAAAAAGTGGTGCTGATTTCAGAAGACAACAGAGAACCTTTTCCGGAAGATGCGGAATTAAAGGCCGGGATCATAGAATACCTGGTGCCGGAGCATTTCAGAGAGCCTAAGGAAGAGGAACAGCAGATGGATCAGATCCGTCTCATCATAGATTCCGAGTACATTCTCACCGGTACGGTGACGGGAAAGAGCAGTGATACCTGCCTTTACAGTGGCCAGAAGAATTTTGTCAGAGTCTTCAAGGATGCCATGCGCAACGAGATCGCCCTCATTCGGTTGAAGCAGGGTGAGCAATAATTATGTAGAAAACGCTTTTGCCGGGTGGAAACGGCCGCAGCGTTCTCATAAATAGGATAAAATAGAAAGGGATAGAAAAATGAGTATCAGAGTCGCAATTTTAGGTTATGGTAACTTAGGAAAAGGAATGGAATGTGCAGTAAAGCAGAATGATGACATGGAGCTGGTAGCCGTATTTACCAGAAGAGATCCTGCTACAGTAAAGACTTTAACAGATGTGAAGGTTTATAATGTAGATCAGTTACTGTCCATGCAGGACAAGATCGATGTCCTGGTGCTGTGCGGAGGCTCCGCAACCGATCTGCCCAAACAGACCGCAGAGTATGCAAAATATTTCAACGTGGTAGACAGCTTTGATACCCATGCGAAGATCCCCGAGCATTTCGCACAGGTAGATGCTGCAGCAAAAGAGGGCGGCAAGGTAGCCATGATTTCCGTAGGCTGGGATCCCGGTATGTTCTCCCTGAACAGACTGTATGCCAATGCCATTTTAAGAGACGGCAGCGATTATACCTTCTGGGGGAAGGGGGTCAGCCAGGGACATTCCGATGCCATCCGTCGTATCCCCGGTGTCAAGGATGCCAAGCAGTATACCATTCCCGTAGAGTCCGCACTGGAAGCTGTCAGAAACTGTGAGAATCCGGTTCTGACCACCAGACAGAAGCATACCAGAGAGTGCTTTGTGGTAGCGGAAGAGGGCGCAGACAAGGCACAGATCGAAGAGCAGATCAAGACCATGCCCAACTATTTTGCAGATTATGATACTACTGTACATTTCATCACCGAGGAAGAACTGCAGAGAGATCACGCAGGTATCCCTCACGGCGGATTTGTACTGCGTACCGGCAAGACCGGCTTAAACGGTGAGCACAACCATGTGATCGAGTACAGCTTAAAGCTGGATTCCAACCCGGAGTTCACTTCCTGCGTACTGACCGCTTATGCAAGAGCTGCTTACCGCATGAATCAGGAAGGCCAGAAGGGCTGCAAGACCGTATTTGATGTGGCACCTGCTTATCTGAGCACTCTGACTCCGGAAGAGATGAGAAGCGCGTTACTGTAAATAAGATAGATGCAGAGGAGATACTTATGGAAAAAAAGGCATTTGTTACCAAAGAAATGATCGAAAAGATCGCAGAAAAATATCCCACACCGTTTCATATCTATGATGAAAAGGGAATCCGGGAGAATGCGAAGGCGCTGAAGGAAGCTTTTGCGTGGAACAAGGGCTACAAGGAGTTCTTTGCGGTAAAGGCGACTCCCAACCCTTTTCTGATCAACATCTTAAGAGATTACGGCTGTGGATGTGACTGCTCCTCTCTGACAGAGCTGATGCTCAGCAATGCTATGGGGGTAAAGGGAGAGGACATTATGTTCTCCTCCAACGATACCCCGGCCCATGAATTCGAATATGCGGCAAAAATCGGTGCCACCATCAATCTGGATGACATCACCCATATCGATTTCCTGGAGAAGACCATCGGTTATCTGCCCAAGACCCTGAGCTGCCGTTACAATCCCGGCGGATATTTTTCCATCAGCAATAACATCATGGACAATCCGGGCGATGCTAAATACGGTTTCACCACGGAGCAGATGTTTGAGGGATATAAGATCCTGAAGGCAAAGGGTGTGGAGAATTTTGGTATCCATTCTTTTCTGGCCAGTAACACGGTAACGAATGACTATTATCCCACTCTGGCAAGAGAACTGTTCGAACTGGCAGTAAAGCTGAAAGAGGAGACCGGCGCACACATTACCTTCATTAATCTGTCCGGTGGTATCGGTATTCCTTACCGTCCGGATCAGGAACCCAACGACATCAGAGTCATCGGCGAAGGCGTGCGTAAGGTATATGAGGAAGTTCTGGTACCGGCAGGCATGGGTGATGTGGCAATCTACACAGAGCTTGGTCGTTATATGATGGCACCTTACGGACATCTGGTGACCCAGGTCATCCATGAGAAGCATACTCATAAGGAATACATCGGTGTGGATGCCTGTGCCGTGAACCTGATGCGTCCCGCCATGTACGGCGCTTACCATCACATCACTGTACTGGGCAAGGAAAACGAGCCCTGCGACCACAAGTACGATGTGACCGGTTCCCTGTGCGAGAACAACGACAAATTCGCCATCGACCGGATGCTGCCGAAGATCGATATCGGTGACTATATTGCCATCCACGATACCGGTGCACACGGTTTTGCCATGGGTTACAATTACAACGGTAAGCTGAAATCCGCAGAGCTTCTGCTGAAGGAGGACGGCAGCGTGGAACTGATCCGCCGTGCCGAGACACCGAAGGATTATTTTGCAACCTTTGACTGTTTCGATATTTATAATAAGATTAATTTTGACGCATAACACTTACCCATAGGAGGTTGGCGTGACTGCTTGCAGGCAAAGCAAACCTCCTATGAGGGAAGTGAACGAACATGAGCAAGAAGGGCGATAGCCCGGAATGCGAATGGGAGTACCCATAGGAGGTTGGCGTGACTGCTTGCAGGCAAAGCAGACCTCCTATGAGGGAAGTGAACGAACATGAGCAAGAAGGGCGATAGCCCGGAATGCGAATGGGAGTACCCATAGGAGGTTGGCGTGACTGCTTGCAGGCAAAGCAAACCTCCTATGAGGGAAGTGAACGAACATGAGCAAGAAGCGCGATAGCCCGGAATGCGAATGGGCGATATAGGAGGATACGAAGCAATGAAATATCCGAAACATATACAGCGGGGAGGGACCATTGGATTTGTGGCCCCTTCTTTTGGCTGTCAGATAGAACCTTATTACACTGCCTTTGGCAATGCCCAGAAGAAATTCCGGGAAATGGGCTATCAGTTACAATTAGGCCCCAACTGTTATGCCGGAGAGGGCATCGGTATCAGTAACACCCCTGAAAAATGCGGGCAGGAACTGACGGATTACTATTGCAGCCCGGAAAATGACTGTCTGATCTCCTGCGGTGGCGGAGAACTGATGTGCGAGACCATGAACCATGTGGATTTTGAGCGTCTGCAGGCAGCAGAGCCCAAGTGGTATCTGGGGTATTCTGACAATACCAACATGACCTATCTGCTGGCAACCATCTGTGATACCGCCTCCGTCTACGGCCCCTGCGCGGCCGCCTTTGGCATGGAGCCCTGGCATGCATCCCTGAAAGATGCCTTCGGAATATTGACCGGAGAGACCAAAGAGGTGCATGGATATGACAAGTGGGAAAAGGAGTCTCTGAAAAATGAAGAACAGCCTCTGTTGCCCTATAACACCACGGAATCCAGAGTGCTGAAAAAGTATCTTGGCAGACAGACAGCAGAAAAGGAACCGGAGATCCGCTTTTCAGGTCGGTTGCTGGGCGGCTGTATGGATTGTCTGGTGAATCTACTGGGAACCCGGTTTGATAAAACACAGGATTTTCTGGAAAAGTATAAAGAGGACGGAATCATCTGGTTCCTGGAAGCCTGTGACCTGAATGTTTTTGCCATCCGCAGAGCCATGTGGCAGATGGAGGAAGCCGGATGGTTTCAGTATGTCAAAGGTTTTCTCATCGGAAGACCGTTGTGTTTCGGACAGGAGATGATGGGACTGGATCAGTACCAGGCAGTTCTGGCCGTGGCGGGAGAGAAGAATGTTCCCGTGATCATGGATGTGGATCTGGGACATCTGGCACCCATGATGCCGATTGTCACCGGAAGCTGTGCGGAAGTACAGGTACAGGGCAATGATGTCACCCTCCGTTATGACTATCGGTAAAAATGTATAAATTCATAGAAAAAGTGTAGAAATAAGAAAAGGCTCATCCCAAACGGGAGAGCCTTTTCGTGCGTCTATGGAACGCTCTATTCGTCGAAAACGATATTAGCAGCCAAAATTGAAGTAGCCGCAGAATGCATTCAACCACTGAGAACAGTTAATGAATTTGAAACACATACTTTCTTCCTCCTTTTCCTGTTGCCTGGTGTTCGGTTACGTCTGTGTTAGCTAAGCACAAATGAATTGTAACAATTTTGTAACAATTAATCCATAGGAGATGATTGGAAAAAAATTGGAAAAAGCAGGAAATGCGATGTGGTTATAAAAATACAAAAAAGAAAGCGCAGAACCGATTCGATTCTGCACTAACTGCCGGCAATGGGACTTGAACCCATACGGTGTTGCCACCAACAGATTTTGAGTCTGCCTCGTCTGCCATTCCGACACGCCGGCATTCAAACACTCACAACAGAGATTATCTTATCATAGATTAAAAAAGTTGACAAGAGTTTTTTTCTGGAATCTTGCTACTATTTTTCTAGTCTTTTTCCACAAGATGTTGTATAGTAGAAGTGTATGAGTATATGGGAACGCAATCTGTAGAACTGTTTTGGAATAGGGTGGAAGCATGAATTGCAAAGAATTTGAAAAGAATATTCCTGATTTCATTGCAGGAAAACTGGATTTTCAGACCTTGCAGGAATTCGGGGAGCATATGCGGGAATGCCCGGGCTGCAAGGAGGAATTGGTGATTCAGTTCCTTGTAACGGAAGGTATGCAGCGTCTGGAAGACGGCGATGCTTTTGACCTGCAGAGAGAACTGGAACTGAGACTTGCGGAAGCAAAGCGCAAGGTAAGATTTCATATGGCTTTTCTGAAGACAGGGGCCGTACTGGAAGTGCTGACGGTGATTTTTCTTATGGGATTTCTGGGATGGATCATCTCTTAGCGACACCTGATAGAATCAAGAGGACAGAATTAAGATAGGATAGACAGAGTATGAGTCAGAAACTGGTATTGATCGACGGACACAGTATATTGAACCGGGCATTCTACGGAGTGCCGGATCTGAGTAATGCAGAGGGACTGCACACAAATGCCATTTATGGTTTTTTGAATATTATGTTTAAAATTCTGGAGGAGGAAAAGCCGGAATATCTGGCAGTGGCTTTTGATGTTCATGCACCGACTTTCCGCCACAAAATGTATGAGGCTTACAAGGGAACGAGAAAGCCTATGCCGGAGGAATTGCGGGAGCAGGTGCCCGTCATGAAGGAAATCCTGAAGGCCATGCATATTACCATTATGGAGCAGGCGGGACTGGAAGCAGATGACATTCTTGGAACGCTGGCCAAAAAAGCAGAGCAGGCCGGATTGGAAGTATCACTGGTCTCCGGTGACAGAGATCTGCTGCAGATTGCCACGGATCATATCAAGATCCGGATTCCGAAGACGAAGCAGGGCAGAACGGAGATCGAGGATTATTATGCCGCAGATGTACTGGCTGCCTATCAGGTGACTCCGTTACAGTTTATCGAACTGAAAGCCCTGATGGGAGATACCGCCGATAATATTCCAGGAGTGCCGAAGGTGGGGGAGAAAACCGCACAGGCACTGATGGTGGAGTACGGTTCTCTGGATAATATTTATGCCCATGTGGAAGAAATCTCGAAAAAAAGTATCCGGGAATCCCTGATCGAGCATAAGGATCTGGCAGATCTGAGCAAGACGCTGGCAACGATCAAGACCGACTGCGAATTGCAGTTGGATTACGAACAGGCCAGAGCAGAGGGGTTCTATACCCCGGAAGCCTATACCTTGTGCAAACGTCTGGAATTCAAAAATTTGTTGGGAAGATTTGAAAAAGATGCCGCCGCCAATGACAGCAAGATCGCAGAAAGCTTCCGACAGATTGAAGATAAAAAAGAATTTTTACAATATCTGAAAAAAGCGCAGAAACAGAAGGAGATCGGCCTGTGGCTGATCACGGAACCAGTGGATGCTACTACGAAAAAAGAAGAATTGCTGGGGGTGGCATTGTCTGTGTCCGATGAGGAGACGGTATTTTATGCCCTGACACCTGAAAAGGAACCGGAAGGGCAGTTAAGTCTGTTTGCGGAAGCGGTGGAATCTGTGGATGACACCGCAGAGATCACGGAAGCTCTACAGGAACTTTCCGCAGGTACGGATACACAGATCGCTACCTTTGATGTGAAGCACCAGTATGACTATCTGGACCGCAGCAGTACAGAACAGTATTTTGACGTATTGATCGCGGCGTATCTGCTGAATCCTCTGAAGAATGATTATGACATGGAGGCCATTGCTTCGGAGCATCTGGGAATTCTGATCCCGGGCAGAGCGGAAGTATTCGGCAAGAGAGATTTTCGGACACTGCTTTCCGAGGACGCCGGGAAAGCCATGGAGTATGCGTGCTACGGAGCCTATGTCTCCCGGAAAGGCAAAAAAGTCCTGAAGGACAAGCTGGAGGCAGCAGGCATGAAATGTCTCATGGAGGAGATGGAGATGCCTCTTTCACTGGTACTGTATGACATGCAGAAAGAAGGTGTGGCTGTAAAGCGGGAGGAACTGAAGGCTTATGGGGATGCACTGGTGGCCCGCATTGAGGAACTGGAACAGTCCATTCACACACAGGCAGGAACAGAGTTCAATATCAATTCCCCCAAGCAGCTGGGCGAGGTACTGTTTGAGACCATGCAGATCCCCGGCGGCAAGAAGACCAAGACCGGATATTCCACAGCTGCGGATGTGCTGGAAAAGCTGTCGGCGGATTACCCTATTGTAAGAGATATCCTGGAATACAGAGGTCTGACCAAGTTAAAGTCCACCTATGCAGACGGACTGGCAGCTTTTATTGAAGAGGACGGCAGGATCCATACGAATTTCAATCAGACCATTACTGCCACGGGGCGTATCAGCTCTACAGAGCCGAATCTGCAGAACATTCCCATGCGTATGGAACTGGGCAGACAGATCCGCAAGGTATTTATCCCCAGAGAAGGCTATGAATTCATGGATGCGGACTATTCCCAGATCGAACTGCGTGTGCTGGCTCATATGTCCGGAGACGAACAGCTGATTGATGCTTACAGACAGGAAGAGGATATTCACCGGATCACGGCATCCAAGGTATTCCATACTCCTTTCGAGAAAGTCACGGATCTGCAGCGCCGGAATGCCAAGGCAGTCAATTTCGGTATCGTCTACGGTATCAGTTCCTTTGGACTGAGTCAGGATCTGAGTATCAGCAAAAAGGAAGCGGCACAGTACATTGAACAGTATTTTGCCACTTACCCGAAGGTGAAGGAATTCATCGACAAACTGGTGGCGGATGCAAAGGAAAAGGGCTATACGGAGACCATGTTTGGCAGAAGACGCCCTATCCCGGAACTGTCATCCTCCAATTTCATGCAACGGTCCTTCGGCGAGCGAGTGGCCATGAATGCCCCTATTCAGGGAACGGCGGCGGATATTATCAAGATCGCCATGATCAAGGTATGGAAAGCATTGAAAGAGGAAGGGTTAAAATCCCGTCTGATCCTGCAGGTGCATGACGAACTGTTGGTCGAGACCGCACAGGAGGAAGAGGCAAGAGTCCGTGAGATCCTTACGGAAAATATGAAGTCCGCGGCAGATCTGGCGGTGACGCTGGAAATCGATCTGCACACGGGCAATAACTGGTATGAGGCGAAATAAATGCGTTTTATAGGTATTACCGGCGGTGTGGGTGCCGGGAAAACAGAGATTTTAAAATATATCGGACAGCATTATAAATGTGAGATCTATCTGGCAGATGAGATCGGGCATAAAGTCAAGGAACCGGGAACCGAAGGCTATCATGCGCTGGTAGCGCTGATGGGAGACGGAATCCTTGCGCCGGACGGACAGATCGATAAGCCGGTAATGGCGGCAAAGATTTTTGCAGATCCGAAACTGTTGGAACAGGTGAATGCCATCATTCATCCTGCGGTTAAAAAATATCTGGCGGATCGTCTGGCAGAGGCAAAGAATAAGGGCGATGTGGAACTGTTTTTTGTGGAAGCGGCACTTTTGATCGAGAGCGGGTATGAACATATAGTGGATGAAATGTGGTATATCTACGCCAGAGAAGATGTACGCAGAAGAAGACTTTCGGAAAGCCGCAATTACACACCGGAGAAGATAGAAAAGATCATAGCATCACAGCTTTCGGAGGAAGAATTCCGGCAGCATTGTGATTTTGTCATTGATAACAGTGACAGTCTGGAAGACAGCTACAGACAGATCAGACAGAAACTGGAGGCATATTCATGGAAGGAGTAAAAGAAAAACAGGGACAGCTGGTATTCGGACTGGATATCGGTACGAGAAGCATCGTAGGTACGGTAGGATACTTAAATGGCGGGAAGTTCCATGTGCTGGCACAGCGCTCCAAGGAGCATGAGACCAGAGCCATGCTGGACGGACAGATCCATGACATCGGCAAGGTGGGAGAGACTATTTCCCAGGTAAAGGAACAGCTGGAAGCGGATCTGGGCAGAGAACTTACGGAAGTATGTATCGCAGCTGCAGGCCGTGTGCTGCGTACCGTCACTACCTATGTGGAGCACAGCTTTGAGAGCGACCGGGAGATCACGCAGGAAGATGTGTATTCCCTGTGTACCATGGGCGTGGAGAAGGCTTACGAGGAATTCCAGAACAGCAATACGGATACAGATATGAAATTCTACTGTGTGGGTTATACGGCCATGCGGTATTACATGAATGGCTACCAGATGGGTAATCTGGAGGGACATAAGGCAAAAAACATTGCAGTGGATCTGATCGCCACGTTTCTGCCGGATGATGTAGTGGACGGTCTGTATAAGGCAGTAGAACTGGCGGGCCTGCATGTGGCGAATCTGACACTGGAGCCTATTGCTGCCATTCAGGTAGCAATTCCGGAGAAGTTCCGTATGTTAAATATGGCATTGGTGGACGTGGGTGCAGGCACCAGTGATATTTCCATTACCAAAGAGGGAACCATCACAGCCTATGGCATGATCCCCGTAGCAGGAGACAGCCTGACGGATATTCTGGTACAGCATTGTCTCGTGGAATTCGAGGTGGCCGAGCAGATCAAGAGAAAATGCAGAACCCAGGAGACTATCGAATACGAAGATATCATGGGACTGCCCCAGACCATCAAAGCCAGCGAAGTGCTGGAACTGCTGGATCCGGAGATTGAACGTATGACCCAGCTGGTATCCGATACCATCAAAGAACTGAACGGGGACAAACCGGTCAGTGCCGTGTTCGTGGTAGGCGGCGGTGGAATGGTGCCCGGTTACACGGAGAAGCTGGCAGAGAAGCTGGGCATTGTGAAGGAACGTGTGGCAATCCGGGGACAGGAAGTCATGCAGACCATTACATTTGAACTGGAAAATGCCAGAAAGGATGCCATGATGGTAACACCTATCGGTATCTGTTTAAGCTATTATGTACAGAGCAATAATTTTATTTTCGTGGAATTCAACGGAGAGCGGGTAAAGCTCTATGATAACGGCAAATTATCCGTGACAGATGCCGCCATGCAGATGCAGTTCCCCAATGACCAGCTGTTCCCCAGAAAAGGGGAAGCCCTTCTGTTTACTGTCAATGGTAAGACCCGTATGGTGCGGGGCGAACAGGGAGAGGCAGCAGTCATCCGGGTCAACGGAGACGAGGCGGATATGTATACCCAGGTACATAATGGGGACCGCATTGTGGTAACACCTTCCACGGAGGGCGAACCGGCGGTGCTGGAGCTGGGAAAACTCTCTGAACTGGGGGATGCACTGCAGGTCTATGTGAACGGTAAACAGATCAGTCTGCCGAAGACAGCGGAAGTCAACGGTCACAGAGAGAATGAATTCTACCGGATCGGCCAGAACGATGATATTCGGATTCGGAATTCTTATACTGTAAAGGAAATCGCAGAATTTCTGGATGTGCCTCTCGGTGCGGATATCAGGGTCAATGATACAGCGGCGCAGCCGGATACCAGAGTTTATGAGCATTTCACCGTAAGCTGGGATATGAAGAACCCGCTGCCGGAAGGGAGTTATGCAGACCTGCCGGATGCGGACACAGAAGAGGATGCCTATAGAGAAGAGCCTGTTTATGGAGAAGAGCCTGTGATGCAGAAGGCAGAGGCTGTGGCAGGAGAAGCGGCGATGACACAGGGGACAGAGACTGCGGCAGAAAACGGGACGGCTTCCGTGACAACGCAGGGGACTTCCGGGAAGCAGGACGAAAAGTACGAAAGCGTGGAACAGACGGCACAGAGCCAAAGCGTGGCACCACAGGGACCGCATCCATTAACAGTGATCGTGAACCATTCCCCCATCACCATGCAGGGTAAGGCTTCCTATGTATTTGTGGATGTGTTTGATTATATTGATTTTGATCTGGGATCCTCCGCATCCGCAGGCAGATCCATTGTGACGAACTTAAATGGACGCCCGGCACAGTTCATGGAACCTTTGAACGAGGGAGATGTGATCGAGATCTACTGGAAAAGCATGCACTAGTATGCATTAATGCCGAAGATGGAAAACGGCAAAGAGTAAGACAGAAGTAAGATAGAAAAGAGATTAAGAAGTTATGAGATTATGTAGTATTGCCAGCGGCAGCAGCGGCAACTGTATTTATGTGGGATCAGAGGCCACGCATCTGCTGGTGGACGTGGGAATCAGTGGCAAAAAGGCGGAGGCCGGGCTGAACAGTCTGGGACTCACCGGAAGAGATCTGGATGGCATCCTGGTGACCCATGAACATATGGATCATGTGGCGGGACTGGGTGTCATGGCGAGAAAATATGAAGTGCCGATCTATGCCACAACGGGAACCCTGGAAGAAATCCAGAAGATGGGGAATCTGGGCAAGATCGATCCAGCCCTGTTTCGGGAAGTGAAGGAAGATGTGAAACTGACTATCAAGGATCTGACTGTCAATCCCATGAAAATCTCCCATGATGCGGCACAGCCGGTGGGCTATCGTATTGCTTACGGAGATAAAAAGGTAGGAATCTGTACGGATTTAGGAGTCTATAATGATTACACCGTGGAGTGCCTGAAGGGAATGGATGCCTTGCTGCTGGAAGCGAATCATGATGTGAAGATGTTGCAGGTAGGACCTTATCCCTATTATCTCAAACAGAGAATTCTGGGGGACAGAGGACACCTTTCCAATGAAAATTCCGGCAAGCTGCTCTGTCGAATCCTGCATGACAAGCTGCAGGCTATCGTGCTGGGACATCTCAGCAAGGAGAATAATCTTCCGGAGCTGGCCTATGAAGCGGTCCGGATGGAAATCACCATGGGAGAGAACCCTTACCGGGCGGAAGACTTCCGGATGATGGTGGCAGACAGGAGCAATGTATCTCCGGTGATCAATATTGCGTAGCGGATGCGCAGCGCATCAGCCAGCATTATTCGTTGGAGCCGCATCATAGCACGCTTTTGCGTCATTTCATGACTAGCTTTGCTCCATAGTTTGGTGCTCGGTGCCTGAAACATATTCGCTCACAAAATGATGCAAGCATGATTTCTGTGTCTGAATATGTTCATAGGCTGAACTTGAGGTTGCAAATTGTAGTAAAGTGTAGTTTAATAGATAAAAATAATAGCATGATTTCATGCAGAAAATGAGGGCGATTATGAAAAGAACAATTATTACGGTAGTTGGTAAGGACACAGTAGGCATTATCGCAAAGGTATGTACCTATCTTGCGGAAAACGGCATCAATATCCTGGATATTTCCCAGACCATCGTACAGGGATATTTTAACATGATGATGATCGTTGACACCAATCAGATGCAGAAAACTTTTGGTGATATGGCAGATGAACTGGCTGCTCTCGGAGAAGAGATTGGCGTAGTGATCAAGTGCCAGAAGGAAGAGATCTTTGACAAGATGCACCGCATCTGATAAGCCCCACGATTTCGAAATAAATAAGACCCGAAGGGGCAGATAGGAGCCGTAATGATCAATTTATATGAAGTAACAGAGACCAACAAAATGATCGAGGAAGAGAACCTGGACGTGCGTACCATCACACTGGGTATCAGCCTGTTAGACTGTATCGATTCCGATCTGGACAGATTAAATGAGAAGATTTATAACAAAATCTACGAAGCAGCCAAGGATCTGGTGAAGACCGGAGAGGAGATCTCCAGAGAATTTGGCATCCCCATTGTAAATAAGAGAATTTCCGTAACTCCCATTGCACTGATCGGTGGTGCGGCATGTCATACGATAGAAGACTTTGCAAGTATTGCAAAGACATTGGATAAGGTAGCACATGAGGTTGGTGTGAACTTCCTGGGCGGTTATTCCGCATTGGTCAGCAAGGGAATGACCCCGGCGGACGAACTGCTGATCCGTTCCATTCCTCTGGCGCTGTCTACCACAGAGCGTGTGTGCAGCTCTGTGAACCTGGGCTCCACCAAGACCGGTATCAACATGGATGCCGTAAAGCTGATGGGTGAGATGGTCAGGGAGACTGCAGAGTATACCAAGGAAGATGATTCCCTGGGCTGTGCAAAGCTGGTAGTATTCTGTAATGCACCGGATGATAATCCTTTCATGGCAGGTGCCTTTCATGGTGTGACCGAAGCAGACAAGATCATCAATGTCGGTGTCAGCGGCCCCGGCGTTGTAAAGACCGCACTAGAAAAGGTGCGCGGCGAGAACTTCGAGGTTCTCTGTGAGACTATCAAGAAGACTGCTTTTAAGGTAACCCGTGTAGGTCAGCTGGTAGCACAGGAGGCATCCCGGATGCTAAATGTTCCCTTTGGCATCGTGGATCTGTCTCTGGCACCGACCCCGGCCATCGGCGACAGCGTAGCGGATATCCTGTGTGAGATCGGTCTGGAACATGCCGGAGCTCCCGGAACCACTGCAGCCCTGGCGTTGTTGAATGATCAGGTGAAAAAGGGCGGTGTTATGGCATCTTCCTACGTCGGCGGTTTAAGTGGTGCATTCATTCCTGTCAGTGAAGATCAGGGAATGATCGATGCCGTGAATGCCGGAGCCCTCACCATCGAGAAGCTGGAAGCCATGACTTGTGTCTGCTCCGTAGGTCTGGATATGATCGCCATTCCCGGAGACACCAAGGCAACCACCATTTCCGGTATCATTGCGGATGAAATGGCCATCGGTATGGTGAACCAGAAGACCACTGCAGTCAGAATCATCCCCGTAATCGGAAAAGGCGTGGGAGAGACCGTGGAGTTCGGCGGCCTGTTAGGTTACGCACCCATCATGCCCGTGAATACCTTCTCCTGTGATGCTTTCGTCAACCGCGGCGGCCGCATCCCCGCACCTATTCATAGCTTTAAGAACTAACTGGAAAGTTAGTTTGGTGTAAATAGTCCAAAAACGATGAATTCCGTACAAAAAAAAGTTCCTAAATCAGGAATTTTTGTACGGAATTTCTTTATTTTGCTTATGCAGCGAAAATAGAGACTTTTTACATATCAAAATTTCATATTTTTGTATTTTTTTCGCAGAAATTGGCGTTTTAAATACAAACAGAACTCCCGGAGTAGCAGAAGGTCCTCAGGCAGATGTCTGTCGGAGCGTGTTGATATTTTCTTAAGCAGTGGTGAGCCATCAGGGTGAAGCAAACACGATGTTTGCGACAGGCGGCCGGCGACATGGATGTCGCCTAGAGCCGTGCCCGTTCGGATGAGATACACTTTATCCACTGCTTTACAAAATTCACACTCGGAGACCGATATCTGCCTGAGGACCTTCTGCCGCTTCGGGAGTTCGTCTGGTTTGCCAATATTTATTCTCCCTTTTCGGAAAAGTGTTTCTGATATTACTTAGCCCAAACTATCCTGTTATTTATACATTTTAAGAAGTTAATGCAATTTGAGCTATTGATTTGCTTGGATATAATAAAGATTAGTTTTGCTGACTGGATTGAAATTGAGTTTAGGTTTAAAACATAATAAAAGCTATCCAATCTTTTTGACCGGGTAGCCTTTGTAAAATTTATTCTGCTGGAACTTCTGTGGCTGTGAGTGATATATACTCTGAAAAAATGGCATTTACCACAGCTTTCCTTTCGTCATCCAGTGATAAATAGTTCTGATTTACATTATCGTTGAATGTACCACAATCGGAATGATATTTGTATGTTTCTTCGTTGATTGTAATTTCAATGTTGCTTAAACAATCAGTTGTACCTTCTGTATTCCATGCATCACCACATAATATATTAGATATAGTTCTGATATCCTCATTTTCAGTGATGTTCGCATTTTCTCCTGTGAAAACATTATGAATACTTACTACTGCAACTGGGTCTATCATAAGTTCACTACTGGCCAGGACTTTTTCTGTTGCAAAAACCCACCATTTTTCATTCATATTAATCTCGATTATGCCTTCTTGTGAACCATATTGATATCCATAGCCTGTACCAAAGTTAGATTGATTGTCTTTTGTTGGCTTTTCACTTCCGTCTACTTCTGACGTAATCTCTCCATCCATAACACCACAACGGGCTTCTACTGTACTTTCATGACCTGTGTCAATATATAACTCGCCATTTACCATGACCATAGGAATTAAATCCCATTGTTCTGCTTCTTTGACAACTTTGATACCGTAAACCTCTGTTATCTGTGCTGGATAACTTTCTGCAATTTCTCCGTTATATGCTATTTCAATAATGTCACCAACATTTGGTTGTGGAGCAGTACCTATGTTTTTCATTGGTACTGTAATCAGATCTGCATTGTTTAATTCTTGACTACCCTCTACTGGTTCTACTAAAAAATAATTATCACGAATTTCAAGAATGGTTGCTTCAAAAATAGTGTTATTTTCTTCACCTATTCCACTTGGTCTGAGCCATTGACCTGTTTCTTCATCTTTCACTAAAATCAACTCGTAACCTCCCTCCGGTCTGTTAAAATAAATTTCTGTATCATCCGAAGTAAGCTCTAATTGGAAGCTATGCTCTGCTCCAATCGGACTGTTTATTCCACCAAATGTCGAAAAAAATGTAAGATAATGTGGTTTTACTCCACCGCCATTGTCTTTAAATCCTCTGATATATCCTGTAGATGTTGGAATTCCTACATCAAGCGTGATCTCCGTTCCATCCTCTGATACAGAGTAATCAACTAATACGACATCCATTCTTTTTTGAAAACCTGTGCCAATAAAGAATAGAGCTACTAATACAGCTAAAATTACAATTACTGCAATTATTCTTTTTTTCATAATCAAAAAAATATGAAGCAGACATCTGCTGATGCGGGTGTAGGTCATATCCTTACTCTTGAGCAGATCACAGAAAGAAGTGTAACCTGCGAAGGAAGGCAGGGTATTGCGGATCCGGTCGGACAGATCCGAAGAAATATCCTGATACTTGTCGTAGCCCACAGAGTATTCCGTCAGCAGCTTGTATTGCAGTGCTGCGGAAAAATCATCGGCAAACAGAGGCTTTTTGCGAGACAGAAAATCCATCATCAATGCATAGGCACTTTCTGGCATCTGGGCAGCCAGATAGGATAGATCATGCCCGGCGGCCACCGACTGGCGGATAGCAATGGCGGAACACTGATTGGTGCCGAGACGTTTGTCGTGATAATCCGCACCGACTCTGGTGGTAGTGAACGGTGAGATCTTGCTGCTTCTGGACATCAGAGCTTTGAGATATTCAATTCCCAATATATTATTAGGAGAGGAAAGAACGTCCTTATCATTGCTTAAGGAAGGCGCGTATTGCAATAACGCCCAGGTCCTGGCAATGGGGAAGGACATTCCCTTACGCATATTGCAGCGCAAGGATTCCACGTAAGGTTCCGGTTCCGTATAGAAAATCTCAGCGATCCGTGACAAGACTTCAATGTTGCCGCACTCACTGCCAAAGCACAGATTTGTGGTCACTCCCAGTTTGTCGAACAAGGCAACCGAGCCCTTGGCAAAAAATTCCGCACTGGAGGCAGCATAGCAGGTGGGCAGTTCCAGCACCAGATCTGCACCGTTCACCAGAGCCATTTTTGTACGGGTGAACTTATCTAAGAGGGCAGGAGCACCCCGCTGCATGAAATTACCGCTCATGACAATGATCGTATAATCGGCATCATTGGCCTCTTTGGCATGCTGTAACTGGTAAGCATGGCCATTATGGAAGGGATTATACTCTGCGACAATACCATTGACCTTCATAATGTGGCTCCTTTCGTGAAAAGAAATATACGTTATAGCGAACACAAACCCTGACAGGGAATGTGAAAAAAATAACATACACTGAAAGCGTTTACATATGCATGGTTATCAGCTTATTTTATTCTGAAAAAATAGTGGTTGTATCTGAAAATATACAATTTTGCGAACATTATGCCCTTGTGTACTCCAGATGTATTTAGTATAATATAAATACATCGGTTTGTTAAGATAAAACCAAAACTTTACAGAAGTTATTTGGGAGGAAGCGGGTATCCCCCGCCGGAAAGGAGAATGGATATGTCATACATTGACATGATTAAAGAGAGAGCAAGACTCGACAAAAAGACTATTGTATTACCGGAATCTAATGATAAGAGAACATTACTGGCTGCTGCCCGTATCGTGGAAGAGGGCATCGCAGACATCATTATGATCGGTGATGAAGAGAAGATCATGGATGGTGCAGGCTGGCTGGAAGTTGACCTGTCCAAAGTTAAGGTAGTTAACCCTAAAACAACTCCCAAGTTGGATGACTATGTGAATTTATTATATGAAACCAGAAAAGCAAAGGGAATGACCCCCGAGAAGGCAAGAGAGATCCTGCTGAATGATTACCTGACCTTCGGTATCGTAATGGTTAAGGCTAATGATGCAGACGGTATGGTAGCAGGTGCATGCCACTCTACCGCAGATACTTTAAGACCTGCACTGCAGATCCTGAAGACTGCACCCGGCGTTAAACTGGTATCCGCATTCTTCGTTATGGATACCGTATTCAAGGATCAGGGTGAGAACGGAACCTTCCTGTTCGCTGACTGTGGTCTGAACCAGGATCCTACTCCCGAAGAACTGGCTGCTATCGCAGATACTTCTTCCAGAAGCTTCAAGTCTCTGATCGGACCTAAGCCCGTGATCGCCATGCTGAGCCACTCCACCAAGGGAAGTGCAAAGCACGCACTGGTTGACAAAGTAGTAGAAGCTACCCGTATCGCACATGAGGAGTATCCTCATCTGACTCTGGACGGCGAACTGCAGCTGGATGCAGCTCTGGTTCCCAGCGTTGCCAAGTCTAAGGCTCCCGGAAGCCCTGTAAACGGACATGCCAATGTCCTGATCTTCCCGAACCTGGATGCTGGTAACATCGGTTACAAGCTGGTACAGAGACTGGGTGGAGCAGAAGCTTACGGCCCTATGTTACAGGGTATCGCAAAGCCTGTTAACGATCTGTCCAGAGGATGTTCCTGGCAGGATATCGTCGGTGTCGTAGCACTGACCGCTGTACAGGCACAGTTAGTATAATCACTGGTAACGAACATAAACGTGTGCGGGATATCTGTCCCGCACCGTATTCATGTATTGCCCGCACGGGTAACATGACCCCATAGAGTAACAGATTTGAAAGAAAGGAATTCATCATGAATATTTTAGTTATTAACTGCGGAAGCTCTTCCCTGAAGTTCCAGCTCATTGATTCCGAGACCGAGAAATGCATCGCAAAGGGTCTTTGTGAGAGAATCGGTATCGAAGGAAGCCAGATTACCTATACCCCCGATGGTGGTGAGAAAGAGCAGACTGTAACTCCCATGCCGGATCATACCGAAGCTATCCGTCTGGTACTGGAAGCTCTGACCAATGAAAAGACAGGTGTGGTAAAGAGTCTGGATGAGATCGGTGCCGTAGGACATCGTATTGTACACGGCGGCGAGAAGTTCGCAGCATCCACCATTATCACCGATGAAGTTATGAAAGCCATCGAGGAATGCAACGACCTGGCTCCTTTACATAACCCTGCTAACCTGATCGGTATCAATGCATGCAAGAAGCTGATGCCCACCACTCCCATGGTAGCTGTATTTGACACCGCTTTCCATCAGACCATGCCTGAGGAAGCTTATATGTACGGTCTGCCTTACGAGTATTATGAGAAATACAAGATCAGACGTTACGGCTTCCACGGAACCAGCCACTCTTATGTATCCAAGAAGGCTGCTGAGGTTCTGGGCAAAAAGTACGAAGATCTGAAGATCATCGTTTGCCACCTGGGCAATGGTGCCAGCGTATCCGCTGTTAAGAACGGCAAGTGTGTAGACACCTCCATGGGTCTGACACCTCTGGAAGGTCTGATCATGGGAACCCGTTCCGGTGATATCGATCCTGCCATCATGGAGTTCATCGCTCACAAAGAGGGCAAGAACATCGACGAGATCATGACCGTTCTGAACAAGAAGTCCGGTGTATATGGTCTGTCCAACAATCTGTCTTCCGATTTCCGTGATCTGGAAGCAGGTTACAACAACGGCGATGCACACTGCATCCGTACCATGAACACTTACTGCTACCGTGTGGCAAAATATATCGGCTCTTATGTAGCAGCCATGAACGGTGTAGATGTGATCTGCTTTACCGCAGGTATCGGCGAGAACGCACCTTTAGTTCGTTCCCTGGTATGCGAGCATTTGGGCTTCTTGGGAGTATCCATCGATGAGGAGGCGAACCACAAGCGTGGCGAGGAGATCGCTATTTCCACTCCTGACAGCAAGACCACTGTTATGGTAATTCCTACGAATGAGGAACTTGCTATTGCCAGAGAGACTGTAAGTTTGGTAAAATAGGTTCGACGGAACCTTAAGAATGAGAACACCCATCAACCGGAGGATCCGATTGGTGGGTGTTTTACGTATGCAAATCGAGCAGGAGAAATCCCCGTCGATGTATGGTAACGAATCAACAGAGGGAGAAAAATTATGAAAAAAAATGTGATCGTAGGACAGTCCGGAGGCCCCACAGCGGTGATCAATGCCAGTCTGGCAGGTGTCTACAAGACAGCAAAGGATATGGGAGCGGATACCATATACGGTATGCGCTATGGCATTCAGGGTTTGTTGGAGAAAAAGATCGTGGATCTGGGGGAAAAGATCCGCAACGACATGGATGTGGAACTTTTGAAGAGAACACCGGCTTCCTTTCTGGGATCCTGCCGCTATAAGCTGCCGGAGATCAGTGAAGATAAAGCTATTTACGAGAAAATATTTGCAATTCTGGAAGAACTGGAGATCATGGCATTTTTCTATATCGGCGGCAATGACTCCATGGATACCATCAAAAAGCTTTCCGATTATGCAGAGACAGTGGGCAACCCGATTCGTTTTATCGGCGTACCCAAGACCATTGATAACGACTTAGAGGGTACGGATCATACGCCTGGTTACGGAAGTGCGGCAAAATATATTGCTACCGTTACCAAGGAACTGGTACGTGACGGCCTGATCTATGAGATGCAGAGCGTGACGGTCATCGAGATCATGGGAAGAAATGCGGGATGGCTCACCGGAGCAGCAGTACTGGCCAAGAGTGAAGACTGTGAAGGCCCGGATCTGATCTACCTGCCGGAAGTAGCCTTTGATGTGGATGATTTTCTGAAAAAGGTCAAGAAACTGGTCAGCGAGAAACAGTCCATTGTCATTGCAGTGTCCGAAGGAATCAAGACGGCAGACGGAAGATATGTCTGCGAATTGTCTGCACCTTCCGACAAGACGGATTCTTTCGGCCATGTACAGTTATCCGGTACGGGCAAATATTTGTCTGACCTGATCATTGAAAAGCTGGGCTGCAAATCCAGAGCTATTGAACTGTCTACTCTGCAGCGCTGTGCCGGACATCTGACCTCCCGCGTGGATATCACCGAGGCTTATCAGGTAGGTGGAACTGCGGTAAAGGCAGCTTTTGAAGGCAAGACCGGTCAGATGGTGATCTTAAAGAGAGTATCTCAGGATCCCTATATCTGCACTACGGATCTCTATGATGTGCATAAGGTGGCAAATCTGGAGAAAAAGGTTCCCCGTTCCTGGATCACGGAAGAGGGAGATTATGTGACCGCAGAGATGAAAAATTATATCGAACCTTTGATCCAGGCGGAGCTGACTCCGATCATGATCACAGGCCAGCCCAGACATATTATTATCGATGATCTGCCGGATATAAAGTAAGCAAGTATAGATAGAACAAATTGGATACAAAGGAGGTGGGAACATGCCGAAAGACAGGAAGAGAAAAAACATGCTGATCCTAGCATGTATCATGCTCTTTGCGATTTTATTTACGCTTGTTCCCTCCTTTTCTTTTTCTGTGACTGCAGCCAGAAGGAACACAGGATCGGTGGCGGAAGAGTACGTCAGGTATCAGTCCAGACTTCAGAATATAGAGAAGATCACGGATCTGGAGGAAAACGGATTTCGTTTGTTAGAGGATCAGGTTTTTGCCATGCCGCTTCAGAAATTGCCGGAGGATACGCCGGAGGACGAAGTGGATGAAGTCTGGTTCTATGCGGCATTGGACAAGAGGTATCACAGACTGGCAGTTTTTATCGCAGATGATAATGGGCAGATTCTGTACAAGACGGACCAGTTGGAGGCAAATTACTGCTATTCGGGAGAACTGCGGCAGCCCATAGAGAAGCTTGCATCGGTATCCTTTCAGGATGTGGACAATGACAGCGATACGGATATTATTCTGATCGCCCAGTGCCATAATGACAGAGGAGATTACCAGGAGAAATCTTATAAAGTGGGGGATGTTCTGTTCCAGGAGGATGGCAGCTTTTACAGAGACTATCGGATCTCGGACAAGATCAACCGCTTTGATATGAATAAAAATCCGGCGTGTATCCTGAACTTCGTACGTGACGGACGTTCCACAGAATTCCTCTACACTGCGGAGACATACGGAGAACTGCTCAGCCATAATTTCCGGGTGATCGAGGAACAAAGCTATACCCGTAATTTTGAAAAGCTGGGGAAAATGAAAGTAGTGCCCGGAGTATATCGGATGGCGGAATATGATGTGTTTATGATCTATCTGATCGACGAGCAGGGAAATATTGTGTGGAGCTTCCAGCCCATGGAGGATTACGACAATCTCTATGCGCTGAAGGGAATCCAGGGGAAGGATCTGGACGGCGATGGGTTCAAGGATCTGGTGGTATTTGCAAAATACAGTTACGAGGGAGATTCCGGGGAACTGCTGGTAGATACCGTGTGTACTGTGTATTATCAGCGGACTGCCGGGTTTGAAAAAGACAAAGATTTTATCGCAAATTATGAATGTACGGAGGAGGACACCTTAGAGGCACTGGTTGGGAAGATACGTGCCTACTGGGGGTGGCAGACATAATGATAAAAATATTGATCGTGGATGATGAAAAGCCGATCTGTGATTTGATCGATCTGAATCTGTCAGCAGCAGGATATTTTTGCAAAAGCGTACAGGACGGCATGAAAGCAATTGAATGCATTGAGAGAGAAAAAATCGATCTGATCTTACTGGATATTATGCTTCCCGGGGTGGATGGCTTTGATATCATGGAATATATCAGACCTCTGAAGATCCCGGTGATCTTCATTACAGCCAGGGGAGATGTGAAGGACCGGGTAAAGGGGCTGCGGCTTGGTGCAGAGGATTATCTGGTGAAGCCTTTTGATGTCGTGGAACTTCTGGCGAGAGTGGAGGTCGTATTACGCAGATTCCATAAGACGGGAGCACAGTTGTCCGCCGGTGATGTGGTGGTGGATATGGATGCCCGAATGGTGACCAAGGCAGGAATTCCCGTGGTGCTGACCAATAAGGAGTATGGACTTTTGGTGTTGTTTATCCAGAACAAAAATATTGCCCTGTTCAAGGAAAATCTGTATGAAAAAGTGTGGGGTGAAGAGTATGACGGAGATAGCAGAACCTTAGAGCTTCATGTGCAGCGCCTGCGCAAAAAAATGGGATGGGAGAATCAGCTGGTAGCGGTATATAAGGTAGGATACCGGCTGGAGATTGCCTGAGAACAAGGAATTCTTGTAGGAAAGTGGACAAGAGGAGAAAAGAATGAAATTTTCCTGGAAAATTCTGCTGTGCACCATGCTGATCATGGCAGCGGCATGCGGAGCAAGCGGTTATTTTTTTGTAAATTATGTGTTTCAGACCTCCATGGAGCGTGAGACCAGACAGGCACTGGATGAAAGTAGTATTTTGAGGTTCGCTTTTGAGACGGCAGCTTTAAATATTCCGTCCAAATATGATGTACTTCCGGACGGAACGGTGGAACAGATCGGAGTATACCTGGAGAACAGTGGACAGCACGGCAACAGATTGCTGCGGATCAGCGATGAGAACGGTAAGGTGCTGTATGTCAGTGAAGGGTTTACCGGGGATACTTCTCTGTGGGAAGAACGCGGAGAAAATACGAGAGTGTACCGGGTAGTGCAGTCGGGGGATTCCTATTATATCCAGACACAGACAAGGATCAATGTGTCCGACCGTCTGCTGACGTTAGAGACCATGAAAAATGTAACTGCGGTATATACGGAGAGGACGGAAGGATTTCGGATGTATCGTCAGGTTACGGTGATCGTATTGTTATGCAGTGGCGCTGTGATGACGCTGATCGCCTGCTGGCTGACCCGACCGATCCGGCTTCTGACGCAGGCTACCGGCAAAATGGCGGAGGGAGAATACAGCTATCGCGCGGAGCAGATCAGTAATGATGAAATGGGACAGCTGACTGCGGATTTCAACCATATGGCAGAAGCACTGGAGCAGAATATTCAGAATTTGGAAAATGAAGTCAGAGCCAGAGAAGATTTTATTGCCGCATTTTCCCATGAACTGAAGACACCGCTGACAGCTATAATCGGTTACGCGGATATGCTGCGTTCCCGCAAACTGGACGAGGAGAAGCATTTTCTCTGTGCCAATTATATTTATACAGAGGGAAAACGCCTGGAGACTATGGCACTCAGACTGCTGGACATCATTGTGACCAGACGTAAGGAGATCGATCGTAAGACCACAAATGTCTCCGGTATTTTCTCGTATCTGCAGGAAATCTATGATGAGACCAAGAACCCAGAAGACAGCAGGGTGAAGGTTGACATCTGCTGGGAAAAGGGAGAACTCTATGCCGAGGAGAACCTGTTGAAGACTGTTTTGATCAATCTGACCGATAATGCCATCAAAGCCTCCGAGGAGGGGCAGACCGTGGAGATCACAGGAAGGCACATGGAGAACGGTTATTATTTTCAGGTACGGGATGAAGGAATTGGCATCCCCAAGGAAGAACTTCATAAGATCACGGAAGCTTTTTATATGGTGGATAAATCCAGATCCAGGGCTCATAACGGAGCGGGACTGGGGCTTGCACTGTGCACCGCTATTCTGGAACTGCATCACAGCAGCCTGAAGATCGAGAGTACACAGGGCTTTGGAAGCTGCATGAGCTTTCTGATTCCGGATGAGGGGGTGAAGTCGGATGAATAGATGGAAGAGCTGTTCTTTGGGCTTTGCGGTATCAGTTGTGGTCATTCTTGCGGCTCTGTGGGGACCGGAATGGATCGCGGCCAAAAGTGATGAGAGACTCTTAAACAGTATTACCACAGAGGCGGTGGAAGGTGCGGAAGGATACCGTTACCGCATGAGCAGCAATCAGAAACTATATCTTTTGGGGAGATGTCTGAGCAGTCAGACCCTGCCGGAGAGTGAACTGCGTTTTTTGACCAGAGTGGACAGTGAGGCAGGAAACTACGGAGAAATGACGGGTACCTATGCGTTTGTAGAGAATCGTCAGCAACCGGGAGAGGGACAGATTCAGGAGGAAGCGGTATATGAGGCATGTAACAGAGAGATTCAGATCCTGAAGGAGCAGGGAATTCTTCCCGACGAAGTAAAGGAAGTTTCGGAAGACTCTTACGAAGCGGTGATCTGCTCTGCTATCGATGTTTTGGAGCCGAGAAATAATCTCTCTGTATGGAAAATCAGCCTGTCTACGGACGTAAGGAATGCGGATAAGAGTAACCGTTTTCTGGATATTTATCTGGATGCGGATACCGGCAAAATTTATGAATTCTATGTCCGGACCGGACTGCAATGGGAAGACATCAATACGGATGCCATGATTGGCCGGTATGCGGAATATCTGGAACTGACCGGTCTTGAAAAATATGAGGATCAAAATCCGCTGTTGGAGACGACGCCGTATTTTGCCAAGTATACTTTCCCGGGGGAGGAGGAAGACAGTACCACGGTGACCATTGGTTACTATGAAGGAATTCGTGAGCTTTTCCTCAAAGTAGGAAGATAGAAAAATAAAATACGCAAAGATTTTTTTGAAAAAAGATTAAAATCACTACTTGACGTTACCACACTAAAGCAGTAATATAAATAAAAATTAAATACAGCGGTAAGAAACCATTGATGTGGAGATAAAAACAGTTCGTGCACTTACAGAGAGACCGGATGCTGAGAAAGGTTGGAACGCAGGTTGTTAAATGGACCACGGAGGGCGCAGTCAAAGAGGACACACAGAATTTTAAGACCTCAAGTATTCTGCGACGTGAGGGCATACGTCAGTTGCCGGGGATATGTTGGTATCCTGTAAGAGCACAAGAAATTGTGAAGCAAGGTGGCACCGCGGGAAATGTATATGACCCGTCCTTGACAGAAGAAGATTCTGTCATGGGCGGTTTTTTTGTAACCTTTTCAGAGCCTATGGCGAGATAGCCTCAATGAGTAAAAGGAAGCCTCAAAGAGGCGATTTTACGAATGGAGGCGCTGAAAAGGTGTGGAAAGAAATAATTTTAAGGAGGAGTACCGGAATGAAGATCACACCCACACTGGAAGAATGTAAAAAGATCGCAGCGGAAGAAAGCTACGGAGTGATTCCCATCAGCACAGAGATGTATGCAGATATGACCACACCCATCGAAGTGCTGCGCATCTTAAAAAAGGTCAGCGGTCATGTCTATCTGCTGGAAAGCGCGGAGGCGGATAAGCGATGGGGACGATATTCCTTTTTAGGCTATGATCCATTGCTTGAGATCACCTGTTATAACGGTATGACTACAATAAAATCGGAACTGACCAGCCGAACGGATTCCGGAGATGTCAGAGGGATCATCCGCAACGTCATGGAAGAGAATAAAAGTCCCAAGCTTCCGGGACTGCCTTCCTTTACCGGAGGTCTGGTAGGATATTTTTCCTATGACTATATCAAATACAGCGAACCGACCCTGCGGCTGGATGCGAAGGACGAGGAAGGCTTCCAGGATGTGAACCTGATGCTGTTCCACAAAGTCATCGCTTTTGACAATTACAGACAGAAGCTGATCCTGATCCTGAATATCAAGACCGATGATCTGGAGATCAATTATCATAGAGCGGAGCGGGAGCTGAACAACATGAAGGAGCTCTTGCTGAATGGAGAAAAGGCAGAGCATATTCCCTGTAAGCTCCGGACAGATTTTCAACCACTGTTCAACGAAGCAGCCTATTGCAACATGGTGGAGAAAGCCAGGCATTACATCAGAGAGGGAGATATCTTCCAGGTGGTATTATCCAATCGCCTGGAGGCGGAGATGGAAGGAAGCCTCTTAGATGCTTACCGGGTACTCCGCACAACAAATCCTTCCCCGTACATGTTCTATTTCTCTGGAAGTGATGGTGAGATCGTGGGAGCCAGCCCGGAGACATTAGTAAAGTTAGAGGACGGCGTATTACATACCTTCCCCCTGGCAGGAACGAGACCCAGAGGAGCTACCGAGGAAGCGGACAAGGCGCTGGAGGCAGAGCTTTTAGCAGATGAGAAGGAACGCTCCGAACACAATATGCTGGTGGATCTGGGACGGAATGATATCGGCAAGATCAGCCGGATCGGCACCGTGGAAGTGGAAAAGTATATGTCCATCGAGCGTTACTCTCACGTGATGCACATCGGTTCTACAGTGAGGGGCGTGATCAGGGAAGATGCGGACGCACTGGATGCGGTGGATGCCATCCTTCCCGCAGGAACCCTGTCGGGAGCACCGAAGCTTCGGGCCTGTGAGATCATCAACGAACTGGAAGACAATAAGAGAGGCATCTATGGAGGAGCCATTGGCTATATTTCCTTTACCGGAAACCTGGATACCTGTATCGCTATAAGACTTGCTTTTTCCAAGAACGGAAAAGTATTCGTAAGATCCGGTGCCGGTATTGTGGCGGACAGTGTACCGGAGAAGGAATACAGGGAATGCATTCAGAAGGCAGCAGCTGTAAGACAGGCACTACAGAAAGCACAGGAGGGAATGGAAGCATGATATTACTGATCGACAATTATGACAGTTTTTCCTATAACGTATATCAGCTGGTAGGAAGCGTAAATCCGGATATTCGGGTGATCCGCAATGATGAATGCAGTGTGGATGAGATCCGCGCCATGAATCCCTCCCACATCATTTTATCGCCGGGACCCGGAAGGCCGGACAAAGCCGGTGTCTGTGAAAATGTGATCCGGGAACTGGGGGGCAGAATACCTATTTTGGGAATCTGTCTCGGGCATCAGGCGATCTGCGAAGTGGCAGGGGCTACCGTTACCTACGCATCCCATCTGATGCACGGTAAACAGTCCCTGGCGACTTTGGATACAGACAGTGTATTGTTCCGGGGTATGAAAAAAGTGATCACTGTGGCAAGATATCATTCTCTGGTGGCAGATCCACAGACGATTCCCACAGAATTGAAAGTTACCGCGGTCACCGAAGACGGAGAGGTCATGGCGGTAGAACAGACAGAAAAGCAGATCTACGGAGTACAGTTCCATCCGGAATCGGTACTGACACCGGATGGACGACAGATCATTGTTAATTTTTTACAGACACAGAAAGGAGCAGGCAGAAACATGATCAAAGAAGCGGTTGCTAAGTTGGTAAAGAATGAGGACATCGGATACGATATGGCAAAAACCGTTATGGATGAGATCATGAGCGGTGAGGCCAGCGATATTTTAAAGAGTGCTTATCTGACAGCATTAAGCCAGAAGGGTGAGACCATCGAAGAGATCACAGGCTCCGCAGAAGAAATGCGAAAGTTCGGCAGAAAACTTGGAGCGGACGTGGAAGCTTTAGAGATTGTGGGAACCGGCGGTGACGGATCTAATTCTTTCAATATCTCCACTACGGCATCTATCGTGATCTCTGCGGCAGGCGTACCGGTAGCCAAGCACGGCAACCGCGCAGCCAGTTCCAAATCCGGTGCAGCAGACTGTCTGGAAGCTCTGGGCGTAAATATCACCATAGAGCCGGAACAGAGCAAGACGTTGTTGGAAGAGATCGGCATCTGCTTCCTTTTCGCACAGAAATATCACACCGCCATGAAATATGTGGGACCCATCCGCAAGGAGTTGGGCATCCGTACTATTTTCAATATTTTAGGACCTCTGGCAAACCCCGCAGGACCGGTATATCAGATCATGGGTGCGTACGATGAAAGCCTGCTGCCTTCTATGGCAAAGGTATTGTCCAATCTGGGTGTAAAACGTGGCATGGTAGTCTATGGACAGGACAGACTGGACGAGATCTCCGCCAGTGCACCCACTACAGTCTGCGAGATTGATAACGGTACCTTTAAAAATTATGTGATCACACCGGAAGAATTTGGCATGGAAAGATGCACGAAGGAAGATCTGGTGGGCGGAACTCCCCAGGAGAACGCAGAGATCACCAGAGCTATCTTAAATGGCGAAAAGGGTCCCAAGCGCAATGCGGTACTGCTGAATGCAGCAGCAGCCCTATATGTGGCAGGCAAGGCAGACAGTATGGCAGACGGTGTGAAGCTGGCAGAGAAGGTCATTGGTACCGGCCTTGCAAAGGCACAGTTGGAGCGTTTTATCAAGCTGAGCAATGCATGATAAAGTGTTACGAGTGATTTTGACCTGCGGTGCAAGTATTACGATTATGAAACGGAAAGGCAGGATGAATGGATGATACTGGATACTATAGCAGCCTCTGCAAAGGAGCGGGTGGCAGTAGCAAAAGAAGCACTGCCTCTTGCAGAACAGATCGCCAGAGCAAGAGAGTCAGACTGCAATACGGGATTTCCTTTTGAACAGGCACTGGCAAAGAAGAGGATGAGCTTTATCTGCGAGGTGAAAAAGGCGTCGCCCTCCAAGGGACTGATCGCACCGGAATTCCCATATGTGCAGATCGCAAAGGAATACGAAGCGGCAGGAGCGGATGCTATCTCGGTGCTGACGGAATCGGCATATTTTCAAGGGAAGAATGAATATCTGACGAAGATCCGGCAGACGGTACAGATCCCTCTGCTGCGAAAAGATTTCACGGTAGACGAATACATGATCTATGAGGCAAAAAATATCGGAGCAAATGCAGTGCTTTTAATCTGTGCCATCCTGTCACCGATGCAGTTGTCAGAGTATGCGGGAATCGCAGGAGAACTTGGACTGTCGGCACTGGTGGAAGCCCATGATGAGAAGGAAGTAGAGATGGCATTGAAAGCCGGTGCCAGGATCGTCGGTGTCAATAACCGGAATCTGAAAGACTTTACGGTGGATATCAATAACTCCGTGCGGTTGAGGGAAATGGTGCCGGAGAATATTCTCTTCGTATCCGAAAGTGGTATGAAGACGAGACAGGATATCGAGCGGTTGGAGCAGAACGGTACCAATGCCGTACTCATCGGAGAGACATTGATGCGTAGTGCAGATAAGAAAACGGCTTTGCAGGAACTCCGCGGATAGGTTATAGAAAGGTAGAAGATTTTATGAAAGTAAAAATGTGTGGTCTCTATCGTCCGGAGGACATTGATTATGCCAATGAGGTGCAGCCGGATTACGTGGGATTTGTATTTTACCCGAAGAGCCACAGGGTGGTCACAAAGGAGCAGGCAGCGGAATACCGTAAGAAGCTTTCACCTGGAATCCGGACAGTTGGGGTATTCGTGAATGAGGATCCGAAGACCATCATAGAATTGCTGGAGGAAGGCATTCTGGACGTGGCACAGCTCCACGGAGATGAGACGGAGGAGGATATCCAGTATCTTCAGGCGGTCTGTGGCAAACCGGTGATCAAGGCGGTCAAGGTAAGAGACCGGTACGATGTGGAAGCCTGGCTGGACAGCAGTGCGGACTATTTATTGTTTGATAACGGAATGGGAACGGGACAGGCTTTTGACTGGAGCGTCCTTGGCGGGATCGACAGAGAATTTTTCCTGGCGGGCGGATTGCATCCGGAGAATCTGACGGAGGCCATGGAAGCGGTGAGGCCTTATGCGGTGGACATCAGTTCCGGCATCGAGAGTGACCGTAAGAAGGACCCGGAGAAAATGCGCCGGATCATGGAACTGGTAGAACAGTATCGGAACAATACAGATTGAAAATACATAATAAAAGAAGAATTAGAATCAGGAAGAAAGAAAAGAGGATAAACACATGAGCAAAGGACGTTACGGAATCCACGGAGGACAATATATCTCCGAGACATTGATGAATGAGCTGATCCATCTGGAGGAGTGCTATGAGCACTATAAGAAGGACCCGGAATTCAATGCAGAGTTAAATAAACTGCTGAATGAATATGCGGGACGCCCTTCTCTGCTGTACTATGCGGAGAAGATGACGAAGGATCTGGGTGGCGCAAAGATCTACCTTAAGAGAGAGGATCTGAATCATACCGGTTCTCACAAGATCAACAATGCACTGGGACAGGCTTTGCTTGCCAAGAAGATGGGCAAGACCCGTCTGATCGCAGAGACCGGTGCCGGACAGCACGGTGTGGCTACCGCAACGGCAGCAGCATTCCTTGGCATGGAGTGCGAGATCTTCATGGGAAAAGAAGATACCGACAGACAGGCATTGAACGTTTATCGTATGGAACTGTTGGGAGCAAAAGTACATCCCGTGACTTCCGGCACCATGACCTTAAAGGATGCCGTCAATGAGACTATGAGAGAATGGTCCAACCGTGTGGCGGACACCCATTATGTACTGGGATCCGTTATGGGACCCCATCCTTTCCCCATGATCGTCAGAGACTTCCAGAGTGTCATCAGTCAGGAAGCAAAAGAGCAGATCCTGAAAGCAGAAGGAAAGCTTCCGGCAGCTGTGGTGGCCTGCGTAGGCGGCGGCAGCAATGCCATGGGTGCGTTCTATAACTTTATCGACGATAAGGATGTGGAACTGATCGGCTGCGAGGCAGCAGGCAAAGGTGTGGATACGGCACTGACCGCAGCCACCATTGCAACGGGATCTCTGGGAATTTTCCATGGAATGAAATCTTATTTCTGCCAGGATGAATATGGACAGATCGCTCCCGTATATTCCATTTCCGCAGGACTGGATTATCCCGGCATCGGACCGGAGCATGCTTACCTGCATGACATCGGCAGAGCACAGTATGTGCCCATCACGGATGACGAGGCCGTGGATGCTTTTGAATATCTGGCAAGAACCGAGGGTATCATCTGCGCCATTGAGAGTGCCCATGCGGTAGCACAGGTGCGTAAGATCGCGAAGAATTACAGCCCGGATCAGAGCATTATCGTATGTCTGTCCGGCAGAGGTGACAAGGATGTGGCCGCTATTGCGAGATACCGCGGTGTGGATATTCATGACTGATGACCGACTTACATGCAGGGGCTGTGAAATGCTTTGGGCAGTCCGTTCTCCTGCAGACAGAAGATGAAAACAGGAAAGATAGAAGAAATTAGAATAGAAGAGATAGAAGAAATGGAGACAGATACGATGAGTAAATTAGAAAAAGTATTTGATACACCCAATAAAAAAGCATTCATCGGCTTCCTTACCGCAGGAGACCCGGATGCAGACAGCACTGTACAATTCATCCTGGAGATGGAGAAAGCAGGAGCGGATCTCATAGAGATTGGTATTCCCTTTTCCGATCCTACAGCAGAAGGTGTGGTGATCCAGGAAGCAAATATCCGCTCTCTTGGTAACGGCATGACAACGGACGGCGTGTTCGAAATTGTGAAGAGAGTGCGGGAGCAGTCAGAGATTCCCCTTGCGTTTATGACTTATGTGAATCCGGTATTCCATTACGGATATGAGAAATTCTTTACCAAATGTGAAGAACTGGGTATCAGCGCCATCATTATTCCCGATGTACCTTATGAAGAGAAGGCAGAGGTGGAGGCTTCCGCCAAAGCCCATGGTGTGAAGGTGATCTCCATGATCGCACCCACTTCCGAGAGCCGTATTCGCCAGATCGCATCGGAGGCAGAAGGCTTTATCTATGTGGTAAGCTCCATGGGTGTCACCGGCGTGCGCAGTGAGATCAAGACCGATCTGCCCGCTATCGTGGAAAGCATCCGTGCCGTGACCGACGTTCCCTGTGCCATCGGCTTCGGTATCAGTACACCCGAACAGGCAAAGGCTATGGCAACCATCTCCGACGGAGCCATCGTCGGAAGCGCCATTGTAAAGATCATCGCAAAGTACGGCAAAGATGCAACTCCTTACATCGGAGAATATGTGAAGAGCATGAAAGAGGCTGTGGCAGAAGCCTGAGAAAATAAGAAAAGAACATAAGAAAATGATGGAAAACCGGAGTGGTAGGAAGACTGCTCCGGTTTTTTGTGTGTCCGAAAATAATAAAGGGACGGGAAAATGATGAAAGTATGATGCAATGGTGTGTTATTATATGTTATAATTTGATAAAACAATCATCGTAGACTGTGGGAGGGAACGGGACATGAAGATGTGTGAAAAAAGTTGGCGGATGAAAAGTCTCACCGGGGTAATTCTGGTATGTATATTTCTTACGGCCTGCGGCGGAGAAACGCGGGAAACTGAGAGCAAAAATGTCACACAGGAAAGCATAACGGTAAGTACCGGTACCATCGAGCAGACAGACGAACAGACACAGGAGGCAACGCGGGAAGCGGAAAATATTGTGCAGACCGATGCCATTCTGGAAAATTTGAAGGGGAATAGAGATCCGCAGGTGATCTTACAGGAACTGTCTGAACTTCCGTTAAATATAGAAGAACTGAAAGCCTATCCGGTGTATGTGCTAAGTGATCAATTCGAGGAGTGCAGCGGGGCAGAACTGCTGACGGAATTCTATGAGCAGTCCACACAGGGGAACCCGACACAATTATTGATGGCAAATTACCTCTATAATGAAAAATGGATCCTTTCTTATATTGAATTTGACGGAAGTACCTATTATATGCTTAGGGGCGATGTGGATGCCGGGACTGCAGAGGAAGACTATAAGGAAATGTATTTTCATTCCCTGAATATTATCGAAAAGAAAGAGATTGATCAGGGAATGTCACTCATCATGATCGTATTTACCAATCAGGAAAATGTATCCGACGAACAGGCGGAGCAGTATGTGAAATGGTCGGAAGAGGGAAAACGGCCTGATGACATAGAAATATATTATTTCTTAAACCTGAGATACGGTCTTATGAGCGGTGATGATGAACTGAAAATATTGGATGAAGTGGAGAGAACAGCAGACAGAATGGCTGTGTACCGGATCGCAAAGGATTTCACAAATACATATTTTCAGGAGGAATACACAGGCGAAGTTGAGATCATGGGCATCAAGGGACTTTCCGGGGTGGATACGGACAGCAAGGGTGACTGCACGGTGGAAGTAGAGTTCCGGCCGGTACAGGAGGATTCGCTATCGTATCTGTTTATGACGTTTGGATATGATGAGATGGGATGGACAATCCGCAGTTACGGACTGGAAAAGTAGGCGGACATAGGATACAAAAATTGTATGAAAATCCTACAAAATTTTGTTGACAAAAGAGTATTGCCTATGTATAATAAGTCAGTGTGTGAATCAACACATCGTAGGAGACTTGTGTTTTCTACGCAACATATTGCATAGGAGTCGCTATGTTAGTAAGTTTATCTGATGTATTAACATCCGAAGGCAAGGTAGAGACTGTTGCCATTCCGCTTGAGATGACAAGCTTTAAGAGCCGCCAGGGAGATTTCTCTATTATGGAGAAGACACCCATTCATCTTACTTTTACCAACATCGGTGTGAACAAGGCAAAAGTAACCGGCACTGCAGAGCTTACCTTTGACACGAAATGTGACAGGTGCCTTACTGAAGTACCTACAGCAATGAAGCTTAAGTTTGACAGAATCGTTTATTCTCCGGAAGCGGAAGTAAGTGAGGAAGAAGATACCGAGCAGAGCTTTATGGATGGATGGCAGCTGGATGTAGAGGCTTTTGTGTACGATGAAATTCTGGTGAATTGGCCGGCAAAGATCTTGTGTAAGGAAGACTGCAAGGGTATTTGCCCTGTATGTGGTCAGAACAGGAATCTGAAGGAATGTGGTTGCGATACTTTCGTACCGGATCCTCGTATGGCAGCAATCCAAGATATCTTCAACGCGAATAAGGAGGTGTAACGATGTCTATTTGTCCTAAGAATAAATCTTCCAAAGGTAGAAGAGATAAGAGAAGAGCAAACTGGAAAATGAGCGCTCCTACATTGGTAAAGTGCAGCAAATGTGGTGCACTGATGATGCCTCACAGAGTTTGCAAGGCTTGCGGTTCTTACAATAAGAAGCAGGTCGTAAGCGTTGATTAATTTATAAATCAATGAAGCGAAATTAAGTGAAAAGAAAAGAGGAGATTCCGGATGGAATCTCCTTTTGCTTTCACAAAAAAATCACTTGCTTTTTATATACGCCTTTAGTATAGTAAGAATGAATCTGCCATCATCAAACTGTTTGGTGCGATCCACGGAGCGGTTTGATGATGAGCGGATAAACATAAACAGGTAAAGGAACGACGAAATGGCAGAATATGTAAATGTTGCTGTAGACGCAATGGGTGGCGATAATGCTCCAGCAGAGATCGTAAAAGGTGCTGTGGAAGCTGTCAATGCGGACAAACGTGTCAAAGTATTCCTGGTAGGCAAAGAGCCTGTGATCCGTGAGGAATTAAAGGCATATACCTATGATGCAGAGCAGCTGGAAGTTGTACATGCTGAAGAAGTCATTGAGACGGCAGAACCTCCGGTCATGGCGATCCGTCGGAAGAAGGATTCCTCCATTGTCAAAGCCATGTATATGGTGAAGAACGGCGAATGCGATGCATTTGTATCTGCGGGAAGTACCGGTGCGGTACTGGTAGGCGGACAGGTGATCGTAGGTCGTATCCGCGGTGTGGAGAGACCTCCTTTAGCGCCTCTGATCCCTACGGAGAAGGGCGTAAGCCTTTTGTTAGACTGTGGAGCCAACGTAGATGCGAGACCTTCCATGTTAGTCCAGTTTGCCAAGATGGGCAGTGTCTATATGGAAAGCGTTATGGGCGTTAAGAATCCCAAAGTCGGTATTGTGAATATCGGTGCTGAGGAAGAGAAGGGTAATGCGCTGGTCAAGGAGACTTTCCCTCTGTTGAAGAATTGTCCCGAGATCAACTTTATTGGAAGCGTAGAAGCCAGAGATATTCCGGCAGGTGTGGCAGATGTCATCGTCTGTGAAGCGTTTGTCGGCAATGTGGTACTGAAAATGTACGAGGGCGTCAGCTCCGCACTGCTGCATCAGGTAAAGCAGGGAATGATGTCCACACTGCGCAGTAAGATCGGCGCACTGTTAGTAAAGCCCGCGCTGAAGAAGACCTTGAAGAGCTTCGATACCTCCCAGTACGGAGGAGCTCCGCTGCTTGGCTTAAACGGTCTGGTAGTGAAGACCCACGGAAGCAGCAAGGCTGTGGAAGTGAAGAACTCCATCCTGCAATGCATCGCATTTAAGGAAGAGAAGATCAGCGAAAAGATCAAAGAGCAGATCGGTCTGGAAGATAAGGCTGCAGAAAATAATTAAAATTACAAAATATTTGGAAAGAAGGAACTGTTATGGAATTCGAAAAGTTAAAGAAAATTATTGCTGAGGTATTAAATGTAGATCCCGATGAGATCACCATGGAGACCACCTTCCAGGATGACCTGGGTGCTGATTCCCTGGATGTATACCAGATCATCATGGGTATCGAGGAAGAGTTCGATATCGAGATCCCTGCAGAGTCTGCAGAGCAGGTTACTACTGTAGAAGAAGCAGTAGAGATGATCAAGAACGCAGTGAACTAGTAAAGCTACGAGCCATGCAAAAATAGAGGGAATGACTCCGGTGAGAGCTTGCTCGCACAAGAGGTCATTCCCCTCTGTTTTTATACGATGTGTTCCGTAAAACGGGACACACTTGACAGCCATTTATGAATAGGCATGGTGAGGGTAATTATGTAGTCCAGTAGGCACGGCTATGGTTAAGAATAAGCGCGCCGTAAGCAGACGTCGGTACCATAGCGTCCCAAGGGACGCATTGCGTGGGTATTTTCCACGCCTATGTACCGTTACGCTCTGCGACATGAGTGCATCGTACTAAAGTACGAGCGTGCCGCGTTTCTTACCATAGCCGGGACTACGGAATATAGTGAGGACAAGAAAATGTTTGATGGTTATACAATGGACGTGCTGGAGCAGCGCATCGGCTATTGCTTTCACAACAAAGCATTGCTGAAGCAGGCTCTGACCCACAGCTCCTATACCAATGAACAAAAGATCAACAAGACAGAGAACTATGAGCGCATCGAATTCCTGGGAGATGCCGTACTGGAGCTGGTATCCAGCGACTTCCTGTTTCGGGAACACCCGGATGTTCCGGAGGGCGAGCTGACCAAGATGCGCGCCTCCATGGTGTGCGAGCCTTCCCTGGCATTCTGTGCCAGAGACCTGGAGCTGGGACAGTTTATGCTTTTGGGTAAAGGCGAAGAGAATACCGGCGGCAGACGCAGAGACAGCATCACCTCTGATGGCATGGAGGCTATGATCGGCGCCATTTATCTGGATGGCGGCATGCAGCCTGCCAAGGCTTTTATCGACCGTTTCATTCTGTCGGATCTGGAGGACAAGCGTCTCTTCTACGATAGCAAGAGTAATCTCCAGGAACTGATTCAGGGGAAACTTAAAAAAGAGTTCGAATACCGGCTGTTAGAGGAGAGCGGACCGGAACACGACAAGACCTTCGTGGTAGAGATCGACATGGAGGGAGAATGCCTTGGCCGTGGGCAGGGAAGAACAAAAAAAGCGGCAGAACAGCAGGCAGCTTATGAGGCGCTTCTGCTATTGAGGGATAGAGGATATGTATTTAAAAAGTATTGAGATCCACGGGTTCAAATCATTTGCCAATAAGATCGTATTTCAGTTCCACAACGGAATCACCGGTATCGTAGGACCTAACGGCAGCGGTAAGAGTAACGTTGCGGACGCGGTAAGATGGGTGCTGGGAGAACAACGCATCAAGCAGTTGCGTGGTGCCAGCATGCAGGATGTTATTTTCTCGGGAACAGAGACCAGAAAACCTTTGAGCTACGCCTATGTTGCCATTACTCTGGACAACAGCGATCACCAGCTGGCGATCGACTATGACGAAGTTACAGTGGCGAGACGGATCTACCGTTCCGGAGAAAGTGAATATCTGATCAATGGTACTCCCTGCAGATTAAAGGATGTCAATGAGCTGTTCTATGATACCGGTATCGGTAAGGAGGGCTATTCCATTATCGGACAGGGCCAGATCGACAAGATCTTAAGCGGTAAGCCCGAGGAACGGCGTGAACTGTTCGACGAGGCTGCCGGAATCGTGAAATTCAAGCGCAGAAAAGCAGCAGCTCAGACAAAGCTGGAGAACGAAAAACAGAATCTGGTGCGTGTGAATGATATTCTGTCCGAACTGGAAAAGCAGGTAGGCCCTCTGGAGAAGCAATCCGAGGTGGCTAAGGTCTATCTGAGGAAAAAGGAAGAATTAAAGACTCTGGATATCAATGTCTTCTTATTGGAAAATAAGAAACTCAGAGAACAGCTTGCTTCCGCAGAAGAAAAATACAATCTGGCAAGCACGGAACTTGTTGAGACCGGTGAAAAATATGAGGGTATCAAGGAAGAATACGAACGGATCCAGCAGGAGATTGAGAGTCTGGATACCGCTATCGAAGCCGCCAGGGAACAACTGACGGATACCGGTCTGATGCGCGGTAAGTTAGAGGGTGAGATCAATGTCTTAAAGGAGCAGATCAATTCCGCCCACGGCAGTGAGAACCATCTGAACAACCGTAAGGCAGCCCTGGAAGAGGAGATCGCCGGCAAAGAGCAGGAAAAGCAGGATATCTTAACCGATAAAAAGGATACAGACACTCAGGTGCAGGAGATTGCAGAAGCTGCGGCAAAAGCAAAGGCTGATTTGGAAGCCATCCAGAATAAGATCACTGAGCTTAACAATAATATCGAAGCCGGGAAAAACACCATTATTGGCGAACTGAACCAGAGAGCTACCATCAAATCCAAGATGGGTCGCTTCGATACCATGATGGAGCAGATCAATATCCGCAAGGCAGAGTTAAATTCCAGACTGTTACGTGCCAAATCCGATGAGGCAGCCAGAGAAGAAACGGTGAAGAAGCTGGAAGAAACTTTTGAGACCGTGACTGAGGAACTGCGTCAGATGACGGAACAGGAAGCGGCATCCGAACTGGAACTTGGCAATATCCGTGAGAATCTCACAGGCTTAGATGCGAAGCTGAGGGAGACACAGAACCGTTTCCATCAGGAGCAGTCCAAACTGGAAGCCCTGACCAATATCACCGAGCGGTATGACGGCTACGGTGGCAGCGTCAAGAAGGTCATGGAGCAGAAGGAAAAAGAAAAAGGTATCATCGGTGTTGTAGCGGATATCATTCAGGTAGAAGCCAAATATGAGACCGCTATCGAGACCGCTCTGGGTGGTAATATTCAGAATATCGTAACGGATAACGAAGAGACCGCCAAGCATATGATCGGATTCTTAAAGCAGAACCGCCTCGGAAGAGCCACATTCCTTCCCCTGACCAGTATTACCAAACCTCAGGAATTCAAAAATCCCGAGGCACTGAAGGAAAAAGGTGTCATCGGTATGGCGGATGAACTGGTAAATACGGAAAAAGAATACCGCAATGTGGCCAAGGCCATGCTGGGACGTATCGTGGTCGTAGACAACGTGGACAATGCCGTGAAGATCGCAAGAAAATTTGATTACGGCATCCGTATGGTCACATTGGAAGGCGAACTCTTAGTTCCCGGCGGTGCCATCAGCGGTGGTGCATTTAAGAATAACAGTAATCTCCTGGGAAGACGTCGTGAGATGGATGAATTGGAGAAAAAGGTGAAAAAACTCTCCGAGGACATCAAGACCTATAACCAGAAGATTGAAGACACCAAAGCAAAACGAAATAAGCTGCGTATGGATCTGGAAGCATTGAAGACCGAGATGCAGCGCAAGTCCATTGAGCAGAATACCGCAAGATTAAATATTTCCCAGGCCAGAGAACGTATGGAAGAAGAGGCAGAGAGTGCACAGTCCCTGAAGCTGGAGGAACAGGAGATCGAGACCAAGATCTTCGAGATCCGTTCCGGCAAGGAAACAATCGTACAGGAACTGGCTGCAAGTGAAGAACTGGAGAAAACCACTCAGGAACAGATTCTTGTCTTCCAGAAGGAACTGGAAGGCTGCAGACTGGAAGAGAGTGAAGCTTCCGCCCATGCCGGAGAATGGGAAGTAAAAGTCGAGAAGATGCGTCAGGCTCTGGATTACAAACAGGCCAATGTAGATCGTATAGGCGGCGAACTGGAGCGTGCACAGGCAGAACTGAATGAGATCTTACAGGCACTGACTGAAAACGCACAGGAAGTGGAACGCAAGAAAAACAACATTCTGGAGATTGAGAAGACCATCGCGGCTTCCCATGAGAATCAGGATGCTTCCAAGAAAAAGCTGGACGAGGATATTGCAAAGAAAGAAGAACTGTCTGCAAAGCAGAAAGGCTTCTTCCAGAGCAGAGAAGAAATGTCAGAGCGCATGAATGCTCTGGACAAAGAAGTCTATCGTCTGAGTGAACAGAAGAAAAAGCTGGAAGACAATATCGAAGGCCAGATCAATTACATGTGGGATGAGTATGAGATCACCTTAAGCGATGCTGCAGGACTCCGCAACGAAGAGATGAATGATCTGCCCGCTATGAAACGCGAGATCAGCGGTCTGAAAGACGAGATCCGGAAGCTAGGTAATGTCAATGTCAACGCCATTGAGGATTACAGGAATCTGATGGAGCGTTATACCTTCATGAAGACCCAGCATGATGATCTGGTAGAGGCGGAGAAGACCCTGGAGGGCATTATCGAGGAACTGGATACCGCCATGCGCAAACAGTTCACGGAGAAATTTGCGGAGATCAGCAGAGAGTTCGATAAAGTATTCAAAGAACTCTTTGGTGGTGGTAAGGGAACCCTGGAACTGATGGAGGATGAGGATATTCTGGAAGCAGGCATCCGCATCATCGCACAGCCCCCCGGAAAGAAGCTTCAGAACATGATGCAGCTCTCCGGTGGAGAAAAGGCATTGTCCGCTATTTCCCTGTTGTTTGCCATCCAGAACCTGAAGCCGTCCCCGTTCTGTCTGTTAGACGAGATCGAGGCCGCACTGGATGACTCCAATGTAGGACGTTTTGCTAAATATTTACATAAGCTGACCAAGAACACCCAGTTCATTGTCATTACCCACAGACGAGGAACCATGGAACAGGTGGACAGACTGTATGGTATCACCATGCAGGAGAAGGGTGTATCTACCTTAGTCAGTGTCAACCTCATTGACAAGGACCTGGACGATTAGAGTATGAAAAGTTTTTCTGGATAGAATGCTGATTGGAGGAAAAGGGATGAGTGAGGAAAAGAAAGGCTTTTTTGCGAGGCTGAAAGAAGGACTGACCAAGACCCGTGACAACATTGTACGGGGAATTGATTCGGTCTTCAGCGGCTTCTCCGCTATTGATGATGATTTCTATGAAGAGCTGGAAGAAATCCTCATTATGGGAGATATCGGTGTGAATGCCACCACCGCTATCGTGGAGAGACTGAAACAGCAGGTGAAGGAAAAACATATCAAGGAACCTTCCGAATGCAAACAGCTTCTGATTGAAAGTATCAAGGAGCAGATGCAGGTGGATGAGACGGCCTATGATTTTGAGAAGGAACAGTCCGTGATCATGGTCATCGGTGTCAACGGTGTGGGTAAGACCACTTCCGTGGGCAAGCTGGCAGGTAAATTAAAGGATGAGGGCAGGAAAGTCCTCATCGCCGCAGCGGATACCTTTCGTGCCGCAGCGGGAGATCAGCTGGCAGAATGGGCCTCCAGAGCGGATGTGCCCATGATCGGGGGAAAAGAGGGCGCGGATCCCGCCAGTGTGGTGTTTGATGCCGTCAATGCAGCGAAAGCAAGAGGCGTGGATGTGCTTTTGATTGATACTGCCGGCAGACTGCATAATAAAAAGAACCTGATGGAAGAACTTCGTAAGATGAACCGCATCATTGACAAGGAGTTCCCGAATGCCCACAGAGAGAATCTGATCGTACTGGACGGTACCACCGGACAGAATGCGTTGGTACAGGCGAGAGAATTCGGTGAGGTGGCAGACCTCACGGGCATCATTCTGACGAAGATGGACGGAACGGCGAAGGGCGGTATTGCGGTGGCAATCCAGTCTGAACTGAAGGTTCCGGTAAAATACATCGGTGTGGGAGAGACCATCGAGGATCTCCAGAAGTTTAATTCCGATGAATTTGTCAATGCATTGTTTGATGTGAATATGGATGACATCGGAGAACTGCATCTGCCGGAGGAAGAAGCCGGAGAGACAGACGCAGAAGAATAATAAACAGGCATACCAAAGAAAGTGTGACAGAAAGGCATGGGAAGAAAAATGCAGGAAGAAATGTTGACTTTAGAGAAATTTGAAGAAGCAAGTGAAATCGTAAAAAAGGTTACTTTAGAGACCAAGCTGGTATACAGTGATTATTTCAGCGCCCAGACAGGCAACCGTGTATACTTAAAGCCCGAGAACTTACAGTTTACCGGAGCTTACAAGTTAAGAGGCGCTTATTACAAAATGAGCACTCTGACCGATGAAGAGCGCGCCAAGGGACTGATCACCGCCTCTGCAGGCAACCATGCCCAGGGCGTGGCTTATGCGGCAAAATGCTACGGCAGCAAGGCCACTATCGTAATGCCTACCACCACACCTCTGATCAAGGTAAACCGTACCAGAGGCTATGGAGCAGAGGTAGTACTGCATGGCGATGTCTATGATGAGGCCTGCGCAAAGGCATATGAGCTGGCAGAGGAGCACGGATATACTTTCATCCATCCTTTTGATGATCTGACTGTGGCGACCGGTCAGGGTACCATTGCCATGGAGATCTTCAAAGAGCTTCCTCTGGTAGATTATATTCTGGTTCCTATCGGTGGCGGCGGACTGGCAACCGGTGTTTCCACACTGGCAAAACTGCTGAATCCGAAGATCAAGGTCATCGGCGTAGAGCCCGCAGGAGCTAACTGCATGCAGGTATCCTTAAAGAACGGCAAGGTAACCACCCTGCCAAAGGTCAACACCATCGCAGACGGTACCGCGGTAAAGACTCCTGGCAGCAAGATCTTCCCGTACTTACAGAAGAATCTGGACGATGTGATCACTGTAGAGGATGAGGATCTGGTAGTAGCTTTCCTGGATATGGTAGAGAATCACAAGATGATCGTGGAGAATTCCGGTCTGCTGACGGTAGCAGCCTTAAAGCAGTTAAATGTGAAGGATAAGCGTATTGTATCTATCCTGAGTGGCGGTAACATGGATGTCATCACCATGTCCTCTGTGGTACAGCAGGGGCTGATCTTAAGAGACCGTATTTTCACCGTATCCGTACTGCTTCCCGACAAGCCCGGTGAGCTGTGCAGAGTATCCGGCATCATTGCCGGAGTCAACGGTAATGTCATCAAGCTGGAGCACAACCAGTTTGTATCCATCAACCGCAGCGCTGCCGTGGAACTGCGTATCACACTGGAAGCTTTCGGTACCGAGCATAAGAATGAGATCATTGCCGCTCTGGAAAAAGAAGGCTATCAGCCCAAGGTGGTCAGAGCAAATATATAATTGTGCAGAGTCATGCAAATGCCGCTGCATAGTTTCTTAGAAAAGAAGTGAATGTATCACTGATAAAAGCCGCATATTATAGATATGCGGCTTTTATGTGTGGAAATGGAGAGAGCTATGGCGAAAAAGACTGAAAAAGAACTGGAAATACAGAGACTGGATAAAAAGACACCATTGCAGATGTTCCGGGATTATGTAATGATCACGGTGGCTTCTTTCATCTATGCGGTATCCGTCAGCTTATTTTTGGATCCGAACTCCCTGGCACCCGGTGGAATCACCGGTGTCGCTATTATCTTAAATCGTCTGTTCGGCATTGAGACCGGTACCTGGATGCTGCTCATCAATATACCGATCCTTTTGATCGGTATCTGGAAATTCGGACTGCGGTTTATTCTGTCTACAATCTATTGTACGGCAATGACCTCTCTGTTTACGAACCTGCTGACACCGGTAGGAGCAGTGACCACAGATCCTTTGCTTGCCTCTCTGACCGGAAGTGCCCTGATGGCAGTATCCATGGGCTGGGTGTTCAAGGCCGGATCCACTACGGGAGGAACAGATATTATTATCAAGCTGCTACGACTAAAGTTCCCGTACCTCAAGACAGGAGCATTGTTTTTCCTGACAGATGTGGTTATCGTCATAGCATCGGCGTTTGTATTCCGGAACATTGACAAGGCACTGTATGCCGGTATTGTGGTCATTATCACATCAGTGGTGCTGGATGTGGTATTGTACGGTCGTGATGAGGCGAAACTGATCTATATTATCAGCGACCATGCGGAAAAAATCGCAGGGAGACTTTTGGAGGAACTGGACATTGGTGTAACTTATGTACAGGGCAGCGGTGCCTACAGCGGCAAGGAGAAGAGCGTCATCATGTGTGCCATGAAGAAAAACATTTCTCCAAAGGCGGAAGAGATCGTAAAGGAAGAGGATCCCCTGGCATTTATGATCGTCACCAGTGCCACGGAGATCTTCGGGGAGGGCTATAAGAGCTATTTTAGTGAGAAACTGTAAAAGGTCAATTATTAAATTTCAGGAAAAAATTTGAAAGGGCTTACATTTTTTAAAAGAATCTTTTATAATAGCGTCGTGTCCGAACGGACAGACGCTATTTTGGGGATACGATGAATGGGTACGGATTATGATTTCAAACCGGGCAGAAGCAGCCTGCGGATTACTGTGGCATAGAATAGTGTAAAACCATAGAGAGAACCGAATGGAAACTGTGGTAATGATATAGGAGCTATGTGATATGAGTGATACAACATTGTCAAAAGAGGAGAAACAATATAAACGGCTCACCGGGGAACCGGTAGCACGGTTGGTCCTGGAACTGGGACTGCCGACTACCATCAGTATGCTGATCACGAATCTGTATAATATGGTGGATACCTGGTTCGTCAGCCAGCTGGGTACCAGTGCCACCGGAGCGGTGGGAGTGGTGTTCGGTCTGATGGCAATTATTCAGGCGTTCGGATTCATGTTCGGTCATGGCGCCGGAAGCAATATCAGCCGGTTGTTAGGAGCTCATAAAAAGGAGCGAGCGAAAGCTTTTTCCGCTACTGGATTTTATCTGGCGGTGGGAGCCGGAGTGTTGATCGCGGTGATCGGTATTTTGGATCTGAACGGATTGTGCAGATTGCTTGGAAGTACGGAGACCATCCTTCCCTATGCGAGAATCTATGCTTTCTATATTCTGGTGTCGGCACCGGCAATGGCATCCAGCTGTGTGATGAACAATGTGCTCCGGTATGAAGGCTATGCCAATCTTGCGATGGTGGGACTGGTCTCCGGCGGTATCTTAAATATGGCGGGAGATGCCATCCTTATGTGGGGCTTAAATCTTGGCATCCGGGGAGCGGCACTTTCCACTATGATCTCCCAGTACATATCCTTTGGAATCCTGTTATTCTTTTTCCTGCGTGGAAAGACCCAGAGCAGCCTGACACCGAAATATTTTACCTGGGAATTTGCCGTGCATAAGAATATTCTTACAGCAGGCTTCCCCAGTATGATGCGGCAGGGACTGGCCAGCGTGTCAACCATGGTGCTGAATGCGCAGGCGGCAGTCTACGGAGATATTGCCATTGCTGCCATGAGCGTGGTATCCCGTATTTTCAATTTCGTATTCAGTGTGGCCCTGGGTATCGGTCAGGGCTTCCAGCCGGTATCCTCCTTCAATTATGGGGCAAAGAAGTATTCCCGTGTAAGGAAAGCGTTCTGGTTCACCCTGTGCGCCAGCCTGGTGACCATGGCAGTGTTTGCAGGGGTGGTGTATGTGTTCCGCAGAGAGCTGTTGCTGGAATTCCTTACGGATATGGATGCCTATGAGATTGCATTTTATGCGTTGCAGATCCAATGTCTGACGCTGCCGTTTATTCCGGTATGTATCTGTGGCAACATGCTGTTTCAGTCCATCGGAAAGGGTGGCAGGGCGACGATCTTAGCCTCCTTCCGAAGTGGCACTATCTACATTCCGGCACTGCTGATCCTGACGGCGTTCTGGGGAATTCGGGGCATCCAGTGGTCACAGCCGGTGTCCGATATTTTATCTGCGGTTTTGTCATTGCCGGTGGCAGTGGTGTTCTTAAGGGGACTGCCGGAAGATGGTACGGAAGTATAGAGAAGAATGAGATCCCTTCGTCATAAGACGGAGGGATTTTTATGTACAGATGTATCCATACGCAGGAATAAGTATCTGCCTTGATCTGTGAAGCTGTTGACATTAAATAATCCGCATGATACGATACATTTAACAATTAGGTTAAATGTTAAACGTTTGGATGAAAGGATGTGATTCATTTTTGGGAATACAGGATACATTGAAAGCGCTGGCAGATCCTATAAGGCGTGAAATACTAAATCTTCTGAAAAACGGTCGATTGTCGGCAGGAGAGATCTGCGAACATTTTCCGGTGACGGGGGCTTCCATATCGAGGCATTTGTCGGTGCTAAAGGAGGCAGATCTGATCCGGGACAAGCGGGAAGGAAAGTTTATTTATTATGAACTGAATGCTTCCGTGCTGGAAGAAATCATGTTATGGATCACAGATTTGAAAGGAGCATTGGATAATGAAGAAAATGATACAGAAAAATAAAGGCAGGCTGATCTGCTCGGCATTTGTTATGTGCATAGGAATGATATTGGGATATACCTGTGAGAACAGTCTGTGGGTAAACGGCACTTTTGCAGTGACTTATGTGGTAGCAATGGCAGTAACTTTTTACGACAACAGAAACAGGCAGCAGAGTGATAAGGTCATAAGAATGGTTACGTGGATCGTGCCGGGAATGACATTGCTCTATAACGGTATCGCCAGATGGATTGATATGGGTGTAAGGAAAGAGAATCTGCTCATGGTAATTTTGTATGTCGGAATGGGATTGCTATTTGTTATTGTGGGCAATTATCTGCCCAAGGTGAAACCGAACCGCACCATCGGCATCCGCGTCGTATGGACATTGCAGGATGAGGAGAACTGGAATGCCACGCACCGCTTCAGTGGAAAAATATGGGTGGCAGCAGGACTGTTGAGTATGAGCTGTGGACTGTTCAGTGACAGCATGGCTGCATTATTTCTGTTTATTGTCGCTATCACGGCAGCAGCTTTTGGCAGCATCCTGTATTCTTATCTCTATTATAGAAAGAAGCTGCGCACCGGAAAAGGGCTGGCAGTACACTACAACCATAAAGTGGTTGCGGTCTATGTGTTTATAATGCTCGCGTGTGTGCTATTTACGGTATGGACGTTATATACGGGAAAAATCGAGATCTGTTACGGAGAAAATGAATTTACTGTTCAGGCGGAGGGCTGGCAGGATTACACAGTGAAATATGACGCTATCGACAGCATTGCTTGCGAGGAGAATATGTTCCGGGATACGAATACAATCCGGACGAACGGTTTTGGCAACCTGAAATACTCCATGGGACATTTCCGCGATGAAATCCACGCAGATTACATCCGCTATACTCATAACGACTGTGATATTTATGTAGTCATGGAAGTGGAGGGGAGCACCGTTATTCTAAACGGTGCAGATGATGCGCAGACCCGGGAAATCTACAATAATATCAGAGAACGGATGGAAAAATAATATCTGTAAATATATTTCCCAATTGCTTTTATATTTTTTAAAAATGGTATACACTAAACTTATGTAAGTTTGTAAACGAGGATTTCGGGAAAGGGTGGTTACAGTATGCTGAAACAGTGGATCACGGCAGCAAAGCCGGACAAAGAAGAACTGGACAAACGACTGGATGCAGCGCAGGAGGAGCTTTTAAGACTCCAGATGCAGATCAAGGAGCATAAGCTCCCGGTGCTGGTGCTGATCGAGGGCTGGGGTGCGGCCGGCAAGGGCAGTACCATCGGCGGAATTATTAAAAATATCGATCCGCGATTTTTTAAGGTGGCTTCCATGTCTGCACCGACAGAGGAAGAGAAGCGGAAGCCTTTCCTGTATCGGTATTTTGTGAAAATTCCGGAAGCCGGGAAGTTCGAATTTCTGGATTCCGGCTGGATGGATGAGGTGACAAAGGGAAGACTTCGGGGCGAACTGTCGGATAAGCAGTATGCGGAGCGTATTGAGAGCATAAAGCGTTTCGAACGACAGTTGACGGACAACGGTTATCTGGTGTTGAAGCTCTTTTTCCAGATTGGAAAAAAGGAACAGAAGAAGCGGCTGGAAGAACTGGAAGGCAACAAGGACACTGCATGGCGTGTGGGCGAGAACGACTGGTGGCAGAACAAGCATTATGACAAATGTGAGGAAGTCTTCGACAAATATCTCACAGATACTAACGCTTCCGTAGCTCCGTGGTACATTATCGACTCCGGGGACAAAAAGTGGGCGGAATTACAAGTGCTGGAGACATTATGCAGCGGTATCCATGTGGCCATGCAGAATGAGAGCCTTGCTGTGCCTATTTTGCAGAATGTATTCCCACTGGTGAAGATGCCGAGGCTGTCCGAGGTGGAACTGGACAAGGAAATCTCCGAGGAAGAATATAAGAAAGAACTGCGTCATCTGCAGAAGAAGCTGAATGCCCTGCATTACCGCCTGTATCGGAAAAAGATTCCGGTAGTCATCGCCTACGAAGGCTGGGATGCCGCAGGCAAGGGCGGCAATATCAAGCGGATCGCCGGAGCACTGGATCCCAGAGGCTATGAGGTGCATCCTATCGCCAGCCCGGAACCCCACGAGAAAGCCAGACATTACCTCTGGCGCTTCTGGACGAGACTGCCCAAGACAGGACACATCGCCATTTTCGACCGTACCTGGTACGGACGCGTCATGGTAGAACGGCTGGAAGGCTTCTGTAGTACCAACGACTGGCAGCGGGCTTACAATGAGATCAATGAGTTCGAGAAGGAATTGTCCCAGTGGGGTGCGGTGATCATCAAATTCTGGGTGCAGATCGACAAGGACACCCAGCTGGAACGCTTTACGGAACGGCAGAACACCCCGGAGAAGCAGTGGAAGATCACGGACGAAGACTGGCGCAACCGGGATAAATGGGATCAGTATGAAGATGCCGTAAACGAAATGCTCCAGAAGACCAGCACGGAGTATGCACCCTGGCATATTCTGGAATCCGTAGACAAAAAATATGCCCGGATCAAAGCATTGAAGATTGTCATTGCCGAACTGGAAAAGGCTCTGGGATAGGAAAAGAAAGTAGAGAACGTAAACACCGTCTTGTAAAAAGGCGGTGTTTCTATATGTGATGAAACCGTTGACAATGTAAGATTCATAAAATATAATTATTTCATCGAAACGGTGAAAAGGGGTGAATTGATGAAACAAAATTTATCACAAATACAATATGAGCAACTGGCCAGAGAACAATTTTGCAACCGGCTGAAAGAAATTCCGTTTGTTTCGGATATCGAGGTGTTTTTGGAAAAGAAGAATGCACCGTTGGGGGATTTCAAGGCAAAGGTGTATTTGGAGGACAGCGATGAGCCTCTTTTATTTGTGATTGAAGTCAGGTCTAACGGAGAAAAGAGATTCGTTAATCATTTTATGGAAATCGTGATGCGGCAGGATGATAAAACGCATTATATTTTTATGGCACCATATATTTCGGAGCAGTCAGCCAGAGCAATGAAAGAGGAAAAATGCAGTTATATGGATCTGTCCGGAAATTGTTATATCTTAACGAAAAGATTTCTGCTCTATGTCAGTGGACAGGATAACAAGTTCATAACCCACAGGGAAAAGAAAAATTACTTATCCAAATCGTCAAGTGCTGCATCAGCAATTATTCGTACCATGCTGAATGAACCGGAGCGAAAATGGCAGGTGAAAACGCTGGCTCAGGAGAGCAATACGGCATTGGGAACAGTATCTAATGTGAAAAGTTTTTTGCTTGCCAGAGACTGGATAGATAAGAGTACTACGGAATTCCGTTTGCAGAACATTAGGGAACTGTTTTATACATGGGCAAAGGATTATCATCAAAAAGAAGCGAGAAAATTACAGTTTTATTCTTTGGATACGGTTCCGGAGATAGAACAATCAGCCGCTGAATGGAGTAAAACACATGATAATGGAGCTATATTAGGTGGCTTTTCGGCTGCGGCACGATATGCGCCGACAGTACGTTATCAAAAAGCCGAAATATATGTAGAACCTCAATTTGTTCAGGAATTTGTAAAAGATCTGGAATTGCAGCCGGTCAACACCGGAGGAAATGTTGTGATAACGATACCGCATGACGAAACCCCCTGTATGTACGCAAAGCCTGTTCATGATACATTAGTAACTTCTCCGGCACAAACGGTAATTGATCTGCTGGGGGATGCCGGAAGAGGGGAAGAGGCTGCGGAGGCAATCCTGCGCAGAGAATACCCGGAGAGGACAGAGGATGAAAGAAGAACTGAAAAAGGCAACTGACTATTCAGAGGGACAAAAGACAGCCGCATACATGGTACTCGGAGAGATCGTAAATCTTTTGAATGAGTTTTCAGATAATATTAGAATCATAGGAGGATGGGTTCCGACACTTTTATACCCGGACGGTGACCATATAGGTTCTATTGATGTAGATGTTCTGCTGAATCAACTGGAGATCAAAAAGGCAGAAAGCTATCGGACGATTAAACGGATACTGACACAAAATGGGTATAGAAGACATGAAGAAAAATATTTTACATTTATAAAAACAATAGTTTTAGATGGAGTTTCCTATGACGTAGACGTGGATTTCCTGTCCGGAAAATATGGCGGCGATGGCGGAAATGTAAGCAAACATGTGGATGGTATTAAAACCTTACCGGCTACGGGAGGAAATTTTGCATTTGATTTTCCGCCAACGGATGTGAAAATAGAATATATGCGGGAGGATGGAGCAAAGGACAGTGGACATGTGAAAGTGATTTCTGTGGTGCCTTATCTGGTCATGAAGACAGCAGCACTGGGGAGGGGAAAACCGAAGGATGCGTATGATATATATTACATGGTTGACAAATATGAGGGAGGCGTAAGAACACTTGTTAAGGAATTTATGCCTTATACAGACAGAGAGTTGATCAGAGAAATGTGTCAGAAGCTGGATGAAAAATTTGCTTCGCCACAGCATGCCGGACCAACAGATGTAGTGACATTCATGGGAATAACAGAGGAAGAAGAAAAAGAACAGATCCGACAGGATGTTTACCAGAAGATACACTATTTAACAAATAAATTGAAAACAATGTAAGCAAAATCTTGTGTTGGCAGACAGGTCTGTTATAATGATACATAGTTGTATTTCCCAGATAGTATTTACAGAACGAGAGGAGAAATCATGGGCGAGAACCGTAAGATATATGCAGCATTATTGGGAGCAGGAACCGTGGGCAGCGGTGTGTATAAGCTGGCAGGAATGCAGGAAGAAGATATCTGCCTGAAAACAGGAGCACAGCTGGAGATCAAAAAGATCCTGGTGCGGAATCCGGGAAAGGTAAGAGAGGGAATCCCACAGGAACTATTTACAGATAGCTGGCAGGAGATTTTAGAAGATCCCGAGATTCAGATCGTCATCGAAGTCATGGGCGGCATCGAACCGGCCAGAACCTATGTGGAAGAAGCCATGAAGGCCGGCAAACAGGTGGTCACCGCCAACAAGGATCTGCTGGCGGAATATGGGGATCCGTTGTTTGAGATCGCCACGGAGAATAAATGCGACTTACAATTCGAGGCGGCAGTGGCAGGAGCCATTCCCATTATCCGGCCTTTGCGTCAGAGCCTGGCGGGAAGTCAATTGACGGAGATCATGGGAATCGTCAACGGTACGACAAACTATATTTTGACCAAAATGTCCGAGGAAGGTATGGGCTATCAGGAAGCTCTGGATATGGCTACGAGACTGGGCTATGCGGAAGCAGATCCCACAGCGGACGTGGAAGGCTATGATGCGGGACGCAAGATCGCCATTATGGCATCCATCGCTTTCAGCTCCCGCGTGACGTTCCCTCAGGTTTATACGGAAGGCATCACGAAGATTACAGCAGAGGATATCCGGTATGCAAAAGAATTCGGCTATGTGATTAAACTGTTGGGTATTACAAAGCTTACAGGTAAAGGAATTGAAGTAAAAGTACATCCCACATTGATCCCGGACAGCCATCCTCTTGCCACGGTCAGAGATTCCTTCAATGCCGTATTTGTTCATGGTCAGGCTTGTGATGATGCCATGTTCATGGGACGGGGCGCCGGACAGATGCCTACCGCCAGTGCGGTACTGGGTGATGTTATTGATGTAATGCGTAATATTATCCACGGAAGCTGTGGCAAGATTGGCAGTGACAGCCACAAGAAACTTCCCGTACTGGATGTGGAGGAGACGAAGAGCCGTTTCTTCCTGCGCCTGCAGGTAGAGAACCGTGCCGGAGCATTGGCCAATATTGCAGGTGTCCTGGGCAACAACGATGTCAGCATCGCCCAGATGGTACAGAAGCGCAGCCACGACGGTATTGCCGAGATCGTGGTCATCACCGATCTTGTGACCGAGAGACATTTCAACGACGCCATCCGCATCATGGAAGGCATGTCTGTTGTGAGAGAAATCTCAGGCATAATCCGGGTCTACTAAAGTTTGTAGAATTGAAAGTTAGTGAAATAATCCCGTAGCCCTTGGCAGGGTATAAGAAACGCGGCACTGCTTATTCTTATACCCAGCCGGGGCTACTGGTTTTGAAAGCTTTCCAAAACGCAGAACTCCCGGAGTATGCGGTGCCATGTCGAAGATGTTTGTCGGAGGATGTTGATATTTTCTAGAAAAGTGCTGAAAGGCAGGGGGAAAGCGGACACGATGTCCGCGTCAGCCGATTGTCGACATGGATGTCGACTGTAGGCGGCCCCGTCATGACGAGAACTACTCATCACTTTTCGTAGAAAATTCACATCCGGAGACCTTACATCGAGACATGTGTATCGCATGCTCCGGGAGTTCGTCTGGTTTAAGGCTCCCTCCGCTACGAACCATGCCTATTCATAAGATTGTCAGCAAGGAACGCTGTCAATCTTATTTCATAGACGGCTGTCGCCGTATAAAAATAGAGTGAACCAGCCTCGCTTGTGCGCAAGCGCCCATCGAGGTGTTCCACTCTATTTTTGCATGGCTCGTAGCTATGCTAACTCTCAATTTACATAAAAAGGTGTAAAGAAAAAATACTTGATATGTAAAGCCTTGGAATGCTAGTAAAATCAGCACTCCGAGGCTTTTTTATATGCTTTTTGTGACAATCTTGTGACAAAATATAAAATAAAGCATGATTTTGTGTGATTCTGGTGTGCGTCCCGGCTGTAGATGGCAGCCGCACAGAAAGAACCGGGCGAACGGAGCGGAGGCCCTGGGTGGGGGGTGTATTTCCGGGCGAGCCGCCGCCAACTCACCCCCGTAAATTTTCCAAAAATAAAAAAGGCGATCCGGTCAGAATTTGATTGAAAGCCTTACAGTAAGATGATAATATAAATACATGGGAAACCAGAGAGCCGGGCGGCTTACCCTCTTTATCGGAGGGGCTAACCCTCCAGACGAAAGAAAGGAGGGCGTTGCCAATGGTTACATATTCTGATTTGATTCAGTTTTGTATATTCATTGTTGCCCTTGTTGGTCTTTGCTATAAGATTTTCAAGGATAAACGAAAATAGCCGCCAACTACTGCGAATAGTTGACGGCCTAAGTAATTAGGTAAATCACTGTTGAGGGTAGCCGCTTCTCTGGCTTTCCCTTTTTCTATCTTCAATATACCACAGGTTAGCCTATTTTTTCAAGGTAAAAAATCGGTGTTACCGATAAAATATTGTTAAATCTAAAAAAAATCCTATAAAATATAATCAAATAACGACAAGTAGAGCCATGAGCCGGGTGTAAATCATCCGGCTTTTTTCTGTTTATGGAGGTATCACGATGAAAGCAAACAAAGCAAAGATTATTGATCTGATGTGTGCAAAAGATTTGACACAAGAACAGCTTGCCAAAGGGTGCGGCGTTCGTAATTGCACAATAACGGCTATTTTAAGAGGACAGAGGGAGCCAACAATAAAAACCATAAATAAAATAGCTGTGTGCCTTAATTGCAGCCCTAGCGAGATTGTAGAGGTGTAGGGATGGGAAAAGTAAAGCATAAAATCGCCGTATATGGGAAAATGTACGGTTGCACATTGCCTACTGTGAAAAATTGGAGGATGTCGGAGCGGTTACGGACATTATAACCGTTGCTTATAATGTCGGTTATTCTGATGCAAAGACACAAAATAACAGATTGGCAGAAATTGAAAAAATTGTTGTGGACGGATACAACACGCCAGGAGAGTTTCAGGACTGGCTTGTTGATTCAATAAGAAAAGCCTACAAAATAGGTTATGAGGAAAGGAGCAAAGAAAAATGATCGCTGTTATTTGTACAACAATTGTATGCGTTACGGCTTTTTTATGTGTTGCCGTTATCGTAGGATCTAAGAAATAATCATCTAATCAATTAGAGCCGCGCAGAGCCGAGAGAAAATCCCGGCTCTTTTTTAATGCCGGAAAATGAAAGGACGGTGTTAGTCGTGGCTGAAAAAGTAGATGCTATTACCCTTGAAATCGAGGCAACAACAGAAAAAGCAGATAAGGGGATAGATAAGACAATAGAGAGCCTGAGAGCCTTAAAAACGGCTCTGAATGGCATAAATACAAAGAAATTAAAACAGGAAATGGAAAGCTTCGAGGATTTCCAGAAGAAACTGCAGACGGCGTTTTCTAATATCAAAGTGTCAGGAAATCCCGAAGAATTAAGAAAACAAATTGCACAGGTGGAGGCTCGGCTTGATGCATTGACAAAAAAAGAAAATAAATTAAAAACTGTATCAGGAATAAATGAAAATTCTAAACAATACAGAAATTTAGTTTATGACATTGCAGAAGCAAAAAGCACGTTAGAACAGTTATACGCGGCTATGGATAAAGTAAACGCACAAAAGCCGCTTAATTTTTGGGAAAAACCGAACTGGTCGGAGAATCTGCAAAAATACGGAACAACAGACGAGAGCGTTATAAAATCCAGTCTGGGAACATCTGAGGATATTGAAAAAGTTGAAAGCGTTGCAACATATGCAGCAAATAATATAAAACAATCCTTTTCAGAAGTTGCACAGACAGAGGAAGAGGCAGCGCAGAAAGTCAAAAATCTCGGCGGAAAAATGCAAGGTTTAAAAGCCATAGCGGAACAGTTAAAAACGGCTTTTTCCGGGATTCGTGAAAAAATGTCGCTTGGTTCTGGTGCGGAAAAGTTCGACGCTGATATGCAAGATCTGATTGATGGCATGAATCAGGCAAAGTACACCATGAAACAGATGGAGAGCGGAGCAAAGGCGTTTGACTCTACCGCATACGAAAGAGCAGCGCAGGATCTGGCGGAAGCATCGGCACAGATGCAGAAATATAAAAGTTCTTTGACCGGTGCAACGGAGCAGACAAGCCGCCTAAAAACGGTACTTTCTGGAATTAGTGGAGCAGTAAAGGGAGCTTTTGCAAAACTGGGTTCTATTGGTTCCGGGATTGTTGCAGCGTGTAAGAAAGCCGCCGGAGCATTGAGAGGGTTAAAGTCTCAGATTCCAAAACTTGGGACAGCATTTAACGGACTTGGTAAGAAAATAAGGAGCGTAACACGCCTATTTGCATTTATGGTATTACGCCGGGCAATCACGGCATTATTAAACACCATGAAACAGGGTTTTGACACACTGGCGCAGTATTCGGCGGCAAAGGGTACAGAGTTCAATAAAAACATTTCCGCCATGCAGTCCGGGTTGAAACAGCTTGGAAATAGCATAATTGCAGCATTTGAACCGCTTATAAATGCCGTTACCCCTATTGTTAACGCTTTTATATCAAAGCTGATAGAGGCAACGAACGCCATCGGTCAATTTTTCGCTGCATTAACAGGAAAGTCAACATTTACTCATGCAAAAAAGGTTGTAGGAAATTATGCGGCAAGTCTCGACAAAGCAACGGCAAGCACAAAGAAACTTGCAACAGCAACAGCCGGAATTGATGAGTTAAATATATTGCAGGACAACAACAGCGATAACAGCGGCGGATCTGGTGCAACTAATCCGGCGGACTCTTTCGAGACTGAGAAAGTCGGGGACAAGTTCGCAAATCTCGCACAGATGATAAAGGACGCATGGGAAAAGGCGGATTTTTCAGAAATTGGCGCGATGGTGGCGGAAAAGATCAACGCAGCATTAGAGGGCATAGACTGGGCGAAAATCAAAGAAACATCAAAGAAGATAGCGCAGAGTATAGGAACATTTATAAATGGCTTTGTAAGGGCGTTAGATTGGTCTCTGGTAGGTTCTACTGTTGGCGAGGGTATCAATACAGCCCTGACTTTTGCAAATACTCTTTTAACAACAATAGACTGGGGAATGATAGGGCGATCACTTGCAACCGGCTTAAATTCCGCCGTAAATGTGATAGACTGGCCGGCGGTTGGCTCTTTGGTGTGTAATGGGTTCAATTCTATTATTGATCTGCTTTATGATTTTGTGTCAACTTTTGACTTTACAAATTTAGGGGAGAGTATTGGAACCGCCATAACAACGGCAATAAAAGGCATTAAGTGGAGCAAAGGCGGCGCAGCTATTGGAAAGGCTGTAACAGGGTTATTTGATACATTTAATGGATTTGTAAAGAAAACTGATTTCGCTGCATTGGGAAAAGGGATTGTTTCGGCAATCGGTGGATTTTTTAAAAATCTTTCCTGGGGTTCGATTGGTTCAGCCTTATCAAACGCAATAAAAGCCTTGTGTGATTCTTTATATGGGGTTGTTTCCGGCACAGATTGGGCGGCAGTACCTCAGTATATCGTTGACGCTATCAAGGATTTTTTTACAGGTTTTGATTGGTCCGGTGTCTCTAAGAGCTTGGGAAAACTTCTCGGATCTGCTGTAAAGGGAGCTATTGATTTTGTCGGCAGTATCTGGGATATGTTAAAAAAATCCTGGGGTAATTTGTCTGATTATTTTAATACTTACATTGAGGACGCAGGCGGGGACATTATCGCCGGTTTATGGAATGGGATAACAAACGCACTGAAAAATTGCGGTACATGGATAAAAAACAATCTGTTTCAGCCTTTTATTGATGGATTCAAGGACGCATTCGGAATACACAGCCCATCAAAGGAAATGCAGACAATGGGAGGCTATATTGTCGAGGGGTTAATATCTGGTATTTCCGGCAAATTCTCAGATTGTCAAGCCAAAGTTTTAGAGTGGGCCGGTAAAATCAAAGACTGGTTTTCCGGTACATCATTCGGGAAAATATGTAAATCTACATGGGAAACATACGGGCAAAATATCATAGGCGGTTTTAGAGATAAAATCGGCAATGCTTACACTTCCACAAGGGATAAAATTTCGGCGTGGGCTTCTGATGTAAAAGATTATTTTTCCGGCAGTTCTCACGGTGCTGTAAACTCTACCACCTGGGCGAGTTATGCAGACAAGGTTGTTTCTGGGTTCAGAGAAAAGATCGGGAATACTTATACAACAGTACGCTCTAATATTTCTACATGGGCGGCAGATGTAAAGGATTATTTCACGGGAACCGGAAAAGGTGCCATAAATTTAACCACATTTAGTAATTATGCAGACAAGGTTATTTCTGGGTTCCGGGAGAAAATCGGAAGCACCTATACAACCGTTAGGGGTAATATTTCGGCGTGGGCGGCAGATGTGAGGGACTATTTTACAAGCAGCTCACACGGTTCTATCAATAGCACGAAGTTTTCAACCTTTGCAAGTAATATCATAAGCGGATTTAAAGGAAAAATTTCTACATCCTATAGCGATTGTAAAAGCAGTATTACAACATGGGCCTCTAATGTAAAAACATGGTTTTCAGATACGGCGAGCGTGTCGGCTTTCCAGGGATTTGCGAAAAATGTCATTCATGGATTTCGTGACGGCATAAACAGTTTTTATAAAGATTGTGAAAATGCTGTGAAATCATGGGCGGGTAAGGTCTCCGACTGGTTCAAAGAAAAACTTGATATAAACAGCCCCTCTAAAGTGTTTGAGCAATTCGGATTATATACGGTTCAGGGATTTAACAAGGGCATTGATACCGCCGGAGAAAGCACGAAAAAGGCTGTTTCTGGATGGCTTGCACCTTTTGACAATGTTTCTATAAATCCGAGGTTATCAATCAATGATGCGGCATTAAAAGATTACCGGGCAAATTATGGGGAAGATTTCAGCCGTGATATAAGCGTACAGAGATACACACATAGCAGTATAAGCGGAGCCGTACAAGTTGCAATCGTGACAGATAACCCAATTACGGCAGCATTTAAGGAAATAGCGGAGGCGGTTATTGTTCCGGCTATTCATGGCGTTGAAGTTCAGGCAAAGCGGCAGGCAGACAAAAACGAGCAAACTATTGTGGAGATTGGAGGAAAGACCATAACGGACGCAGTACGCGAACAGAAGAGCAGGAACGGTTTTTCTTTTCAACCAACATAAAATTTTTTGTTGTGGCATTAGTAATATTGCACAAGCAAATTTTAAAAATAAAAAACGAACATTATTTTTCAGTGTTTGAGAATATTACAGAAAAAAGCGTTGTATAGTCCGCTATACAAAGAACGAACCGCAATGTTTAACGGACTGTACAATGTTGATTTTATGGGAAAAATCCTTGTTTATTTAGTTAATATCCTTTTCGTTTTGGTCGTGTTATTCTCCGTGTGTAGTCAACTGATGCATATATACATCATACGGAGGAAAGCACACAGAAAGAATTTTTTAATACAGTGTGTACACCTCATCAAAAGCCAAAAGAAAAGGAGGAAAATATATGGCAAACGTAACACAATTTAACCGAACTAATGCAGGAGAAGCAATACTACTCGATGTTCAAGGCTTGCAGGATGCTTTGCAATGCGGAAGAGGTACGGCGTTAAAAATTGCCAGACAGGCAGATGCAGAGATCAGAGTAGGGCGGAGGTGCTTATACAAGCGGAAAAAAATTGAGGAATATATTGAGAATGTTAATGAATTGTAACGGTTGCATTACTCAGTGTTACACATTGTAAAATGTAACGGTTAGAGTTCATTACTAGAAAGGAGGACGCTTGGAAGGGTGGATAAAGTTACACAGAAAGACGCTTGACAATCCGATTGTTATGAAAGACTCCGCTCATTTCGCAGTATGGGCATACTTGTTATTGAATGCTACGCACGCAGAGAAACAGGCAATATTTAAGGGGAAAAGGATTGTATTACAACCGGGACAGCTCATAACGGGTTGTATCTCCATATCTGACAAACTAAAGTTGAACGAAAGCAAGGTCAGGAGGGTTCTAAACGACTTTCAGAATGACGGACAGATTGACAGACAAACAAGCAATAAAAACTCCCTTATTTCAATACTTAATTGGGGATTGTACCAAAAAAGCGACGGACAAAATGACGGAAAAAATGACAGACAACAGACAGACAACCGACAGACCAAAAGCCAAAAAGTGACGACAAACAAGAATGTTTTTAAACAAGAATGTAAGAATGAAAGAAACAGTATATATTATCCCACTAATAAATTAGTGGGATCGTCAGACATAAAGAAGTCTGACGTTCCAACACTTACAGAAACAGAGGCATTGTCTGCGGCTAATGATGTTTCAGAAAAGCGAGGATTTCCGGAAGAACTGAAAAAAGCTTTTAACAGATGGGTAACGTACAAGTACACCAGAGGGGACGCATTTAAAAACTATTACGCTGTTGATAAAGTTGGACAGGCTATAGAAAGTCATTCAAAGGATTATGCAGGGCGTGTTAATGAACGAAATACAAGCCAAGTTGTTAAATTGATTGATCACTGTATCATGGCAAATTCAAAAAGTGTTTGCTGGTCACAGATTTATAGCATTTAACGAGAGGAGGGCACAAAGTGAATAATATGCAGAAATGGAAAGCCGGATGGACCGGACCCGATCAGAAGATTAAATACAGAAAAGCAGCAAGCAGAGAAGAAATAGACGACCTTGTTTTTCTTAGCCGTGTTATCTCTGTAATTCCTGAGGATGATTGCACAGAGTTTATATTTTTAGAATGTGATCTTGTTTCGTTTATATCTGTAAAGTATTTTGATGATGGAAAAATACTCGTTGGAAGATGGAAAAACAAGGATAACCCATACAATTCTATTTTGTTTAGAAATGAATACGGACAACTGCAGGCTTTGAAAAAAGAAAAATGAATAACGGTTTTAACTGGGAACCACGGCGGAGGTGCTAAGGTTCCCGGATAAAATAACACTACGGCAGAGAGGAGGCGAAAAGGATGGCGAAAGGAAACCCAAACAGCAACTTTCCCAACGCTCAACAACCGGCATTAAAGCCGGAGGAAATGGGCGGAATGGTGGCAGCTATGGAAGAATTGCGAGAACTTCCCAAAATAAATACTAATGACCCGGACGAATTAGAAAGCCGTGTGAGGTATTTTTTTGAATGGTGCACAGAAAAACAGTTACGCCCAGGGGTTGAGCTTATGGCGTTGTGTATAGGGACATCACGCCAGAATTTATGGAAGTGGGAGCAGGCAGGAGGGAAGAAAGGGGAGATAGTAGGAAGAGCAAAACAGGTTATCGCGGCATTATTGGAACAATGGAGCATTTGCGGAAAGATAAACCCGGCTACATCATGCTTTCTTCTTAAAAATCATTTTGGTTATAAAGATCAATATGATGTTTCTGCGGTTCCAGTTAATCAAATGGATTCTTTACCAACAGCAGAGGAAATTGTAAAAGGCATTCCACAAATAACCGCCGGAGATATTGAGCCGGATTTCACAGACATTTTAGAGGATGGATAGAACGCCCATTTGCGCGGGCACGTTGACATCTAAAAAAGAAGATTGAGGAAAGGAAAAAGTCATGTTAAGCAGAGCATTAGAGAAAACAACGAAAGATTTTATTATTGCAATCAACCAGGCAGCAAAGGCACAGGCGGAGCAGATCGCCGAAATAAGATCACAGACAATTTACACGGAAGAACACAAGAACGAGCAGGAGAACAGAGTCAGAGCGGCAACGGCGGCAGCTATGCAGATGGTTAGAGACACGGCACGAGATTCGATCACGTCCGCTTTTGCGAATGCACGCGCAACGGTCGAAAATTCAGTATCAGAGGGCGCACATGATACCACTTTCGAGGAAATTAAGAACGCAGCAGAGGCAACCGGCGGGGATTTTAGCGAGTATGAAATTGGTGTATTGCTTGAAAAGTGCGCCGGTCATTATTGGGCGATGAAATTATTGTCACGATTGACAAGGGATAACACCAACGCCGCCGCAATTCTCAAAGAGCGTTTTAAGATGCCAGATCCGAACTACTATTTGACTTTGTTCGATGATGAAGAGGGCTATTTACTTAGCTTTATACAGATATACAAAGACAATCAGGCGGCCGCTATAGATATTGCAAAGAGTGATGTAAACGGCGAGACGCTTATATCTGGGGATCACTTCCAGAGGCTTCACGAACGGTTAGAGATTAACCCGGATTATTTGACCGATGATGATTTTTCAGCCCCGGTATTACGTTCCTTTGAACGTAGAACGCTTAGATCGTCCGGCATTGTGTTAGATGTGAACGACGCAGAAAGTAGAAAGAAAGTAAAAGCAGCGGCGAGACAGGGCGGAGCTGTCAAAAATTGCTTAATGCGTACCGTGTGGAAAACAACTATTGACGAAGAAATAAAAATAATGTGGGCGGAAGCACAGGACAATGCACAAATTAAATACGGTTCAGCAGGAAGAACAGCCTTTAATGCTGTTGGAAGCAGATACTAATATATGCGCGTGGACGTGTGAGAGGCTTGTATTGCCTTTTTAATGCTTTTAATGGCAGTTTATACACAAAAGCACGTTGAGAGCCTTAAAACGGCAATACAGAGCGCAGAAATGGCAAAGAAAAACACCCGGTTATTATTTTGCCGGGTGTTAACTCTCTCTCTGTGATTTAAGATAGTTTTTAATAATTGTATTTATCAGATTGGTAAATGAGCGGTTTTCATTGTCGGCAATCCGCTGCAATTCTGCTTTATCTTCTTTGGTTAAGGTTAAAAGCACCTGTGTTTTATCTTTTCCGATAGCCATTTTATACCTCCATTCTGCACGATGCAATTATTATACAATCATATTAAAAATATTTCAAGTTATATAACTTTGCATATTGCAATCATACACAAAACATGGTAATATATACATACAAGGTTATATAACCTAGTTTTGAGAAAGGAGATAGAAAACAATGTATATTCAGGATTCGACACTTGCAAGCGCATTTGATAATGCGGCGGCGGAGTATATCGAACAGACAGAAGCGGAGCTATTGGCAGAGTATAAAAGCATAAGCAATATCGCTAATTCTAAGAAGGCTGACATTAACTTGCTAAAAAATTCGGCCGCAAAAGATTATCACAAATTTATCGTAGAATTTTGTAAGGACTACAAAAAAGAGTACGAAAAAAGTCACGGGGAAAAATACCCGGGTTTTGTAAATGTATTTACTAAAATTCAAAGAGATGAATTAGTGAAAGAGTACAAAGAGTACTTAAAAAAACTATTTAAGTAAAAAAATAAGGTTCCCCACGCACCGACCAAAGCACCGGGAAACCTTAACAAAATAATTCTCGATGATGAAACCACCACTATTTTATTTTATTGTGCGTGTGCTTCCTTGTCAAGGAAAAGAAAAGGAGGAAAGCAACGTGTCAAAGATTATTGCAGAATTGCAAATGTGTAATGGAATGCAACCGGAGATAGAACCGGGGGATATTCTAATAATTGACGCAGATAGCGAAAGCGTGAAAGATGGCGATATTGCTTTGTTACTGCTTGATGGAAATAGAGCCGTCCGCAGATTAAAACATATTGATGGCGGCGTGTGGTTGATCCCATCCAATAACGCTTTTGCGGATGAATTTATTGCAACGGAAGAAATGGGAAGAGTTTGCATATTGGGAAAAGTTACGGAACGCCGCAGAAAATACTAGAATATTAACCCCATGAACACACACCGGAAAGATTCGATGAATGCTCGACTGGACACAAAAAAACATAGATACCGGAGGGTAACACTATGATAGTTTTAACGATTACACCAAGAAAAAAGAGAATCAGAGACTTTTTTATAAAGCGAGAGCCACAGCGGCAATTTTTCAATTATGAATTTCCTAAGGAGGCAAAGGCTACCAATGCGCCAACTAATAGGGATGCATGAGGCCTACAGGATTGCAAGAAACAGCGGATATATTAAAGATCAGGCTGTAAGTTATGCAACCATGGCGGCGATTGTGGCAGAGGCTTATAAACAAGGGTATGAGAAAGCAGAGGCAGACAAAAAGCCTCATAGTTGAAGAAAGGGGCGGCGCGTCTTTTGGCGTGTTGCCCTTTTTCTGTAGAAAGGCGGTTTTGCATATGGTAAAAGGAGCGCAGACCATAGCACAATATAAAATTATGCGATGGATAGATGAACACTTTACAGACGTTGAAATAAAGCCACAGAAAGCTGATAGCGTGAAAATAACGGATAGTGTGGGCGGATGTATGATAATTACAATAAACGCCACAGGGGACGTTATAGACGCACTTGGCGGCAAAATATTAGACAGAGAGGGGGCGAGGGTATGAGCGAGAAGAGAAAAGACCACAAAGGGCGCATACTAAAGACCGGGGAATATTGGGACCCTAATGGTCGCCGGTATATGTTTCGCAAGATGGTAGACGGCGAAAGGGTAACTATCACAGATGATGATCTAATAGAGCTTAGAAAAAAAGAAAATGAACTACTACACCAGATAGACAGAGGGCGCAGAATCAGCAGTAAAAGCGCAAAAACGACTTTAAACGAATATTTTGATAACTGGTTAGAGTTATACGCTAAAAGTGGAAGAAAAGCCACCACATGCACCAATTACAAGAGTTATTATAATACCTATATACGGGAGACCATCGGTAAGAAACCAATAACAAAGGTATCAAAAGCAGACATACAGAAAATTATAAATGATATGGTAAGGGACGGAAAAAAGCACTCTACACTTGCAAATCTCAAAAGCTGTTTAAATATCGTTTGTGATTGTGCTGTTGATGATGATATTATAGTAAAGAATCCGGTTAAAAATATACAGTTACCACAGACAGAAAGCGAAAAGCGGGAGCCGGTGCCGGAGGAACATATAAAAATCTTTTTGGAGTATGTGCGAAATAGTGACAGATATTCATATAGTTACCCGGCGTTTTTGGTTCTGTTTAATACCGGTATGAGAATCGGAGAGCTTGCGGCGTTGACTTGGGAGGATGTGGACACCAAAGCCGGGGAAATCCACATAAATAAATCATTGAACCGATACAGGGAAAAAGACTACGGTTTTACTCTGGCAGTAGGAAGCCCTAAAAGTAAAACATCAATCCGCACGATCGCAATGAATGACACTGTAAGACTTGCCCTCCTGCGTTTGAAGATGCAGAGCACAAGAGAGACCCCAACCCTCCCACGTGTGGACGATTCAGGCAACATAAAAGGAGAGGTAAAGGGCTTTGTATTTCTCAATAATAACGGGAATGTATGGAGCGAGCCGCCTTTTAGGGAGCTTATAGCGCGTATTACAAAGCGTTACAATAAAGAGGCGGAGAAGATGGGAAAGGAAAAAATAGAAGTGTGGAAACCACACCAGAGCCGCCACAGCTACACAAGCCTCGCCTATTCTGTCGGCGCAGATATGAAAGCAGTTAGCCATATGTTAGGACACGCAAGCATCAATACAACACTTGACGTATACGCAGACCTTAGCGAAGAGAAGAAAAAGGAGCAGGAGGCAGTTATAAAAGCGGTTCGGATCTCGTGACAGCTTTGTGACAATCTTGTGACAAATACCCTCAATATAACGAAGTCTGACACAACTACACGGAGAGTATAACAAACGTGAATATATTGAAAATGAAAGTGACGGAGATTGACGGAATTACTCGAACATATGTGTGACAAGAAAAAATACTTGACACCTATACTTTTCTATAGTATGATAGCCAAGGTGCATATCGCATGACCTATAGAAAGGCACTGGATAAGATGGACAGGATTTTGGAACAGAATCTGTTGTATGACTTCTACGGTGAACTTCTCACCGAGCATCAGCAGAGAGTGTATGAGGATGCAGTATATAATGATATGTCTCTCAGTGAGATCGCGGGAGAACAGGGCATCAGCAGACAGGGCGTCCATGATCTGATCAAGCGCTGTGACCGGATCCTGCAGGATTACGAGAGCAAGCTTCATCTGGTGGAACGCTTCATGGCAGCCAAGGAGAAGATCGGTGAGATCGAACAGTTGACTGCGGAGGATACCACGGATCCCGAAGAACGGATGAGACGCATCCGGGAATTGTCCAGATCCCTTTTAAAGGAATGGTAAGGAGCAGCAAATGGCATTTGAAAGTTTAACAGACAAACTCCAAAATGTTTTTAAAAACTTAAGAAGCAAAGGTCGTCTGACGGAAGAGGATGTTAAGTCCGCACTGAAGGAAGTCAAGATGGCGCTCCTGGAGGCAGATGTTAACTTCAAGGTAGTCAAGCAGTTCGTGAAGGCAGTGGAGGAACGTGCCATTGGCCAGGACGTCATGAACGGTCTGAATCCCGGACAGATGGTGATCAAGATCGTAAATGAAGAGATGGTAAGTCTCATGGGCAGTGAGACCACAGAGATTGCCATGCAGCCCGGCAAAGCCATTACCGTTATCATGATGGCAGGTCTTCAGGGTGCAGGTAAGACCACCGCAACGGCCAAGATCGCCGGTAAGCTGAAGCTCAAGGGCAAGAAGCCCTTGCTGGTAGCCTGCGATATTTACCGTCCCGCAGCCATTGAACAGTTACAGATCAATGGTAAGAAGCAGGAAGTTGATGTGTTCTCCATGGGAACGGATCATAAACCTGCCGAGATTGCGAAGGAAGCCATTGCGTATGCGGAGAAAAACGGTCATAATGTAGTGATCCTCGATACTGCCGGACGACTTCATGTGGATGAAGACATGATGGCGGAATTACAGGAGATCAAGGAGACCGTGACCGTGCATCAGACACTTTTGGTAGTCGATGCCATGACCGGTCAGGATGCCGTAAATGTGGCAAAAGAATTTGATGAAAAGGTAGGCGTCGACGGCGTAATCCTGTCCAAGATGGACGGTGATACCAGAGGCGGTGCGGCACTTTCCATCAAAGCAGTCACCGGCAAGCCGATCCTTTTTGTAAGTATGGGAGAGAAATTGTCCGATTTAGAGCAGTTCTATCCCGATCGTATGGCAAGCCGTATCCTTGGTATGGGTGATGTGTTATCCCTCATTGACAAGGCACAGGCCAACATCGATATTGACGAGGAGAAGAGCCGTGATATGGCCGGCCGCATGAAGAAAGGTAAGTTCGACTTTGAGGATTACCTGGAGAGCATGAAGCAGATGCGTAATATGGGCGGTCTGTCCAGCATCTTAGGGATGCTTCCCGGAATGGGGATCAAGGCATCGGATCTGGAAGGTGCCATTGATGAGACGCAGATGAAGCGTACGGAAGCCATCGTATTATCCATGACAAAAGAGGAACGCAGGAATCCCAAGATCCTGACCCCTCAGAGAAAACACCGTATTGCAAAAGGTGCCGGTGTGGATATTGCAACGGTGAACCGTTTTATCAAACAGTTCGAGCAGACACAGAAGATGATGAAGCAGTTTGGCGGCGGCAAAAAAGGTCGCGGCGGCATGGGTGGTATGTTCGGCGGCGGAAAATTTCCCGGTATTGGCGGCAGATTTTTCTAGCACTGTTTACTTAACTTAAGTCCGATATGAACAATCAGTTCTTATCATATAAATTATTTTATTTTTAATTAATGGAGGAAAAAGAAATGGCAGTAAAGATCAGATTAAGAAGAATGGGACAGAAGAAGGCTCCTTTTTACAGAATTATCGTAGCAGATTCCCGTTCCCCCAGAGACGGTAGATTCATCGAGGAGATCGGTACCTACGATCCTTCCACCGATCCTTCCACTTTCAAGATCAATGAAGAGCTGGCTAAGAAGTGGTTACAGAACGGTGCTCAGCCTACCGAGCAGGTTGCTAAGCTTTTCAAGGTTGCAGGAATCGAGAAATAAGTTCTAAATATCTATTCATCGGAGGTGGATTATGAAGGAACTAGTAGAAGTAGTTGCAAAGGCACTCGTTGATAATCCGGATGAAGTAGTTGTAACTGAGAAGACAGAAGGAAAAAATATCGTCCTTGAACTTCATGTAGCTGCGTCCGATATGGGTAAGGTGATCGGTAAGCAGGGACGTATTGCAAAAGCAATCCGCTCCGTTGTGAAAGCAGCATCATCCAAAGACAACACAAGAGTGGACGTTGAGATCGTTTAATTTCGAATTGAGAGATCCCTGACGTTGAGCGGAGAAACATACAGGCGTGTGTTTCTCCGTTTTTTGGCTAAAGCCGGAATGGAGTAAAACTATATGGAAGATCTGTTGCAGGTCGGCATTATCACTTCCACCCACGGGGTGAGAGGAGAAGTAAAGGTATATCCTACCACGGATGATCCCAGAAGATTCCGCAGATTAAAGGAAGTCGTTCTGGATACCGGCAAGGAAAAAATGAATCTGGAAATTGAGGGTGTCAAGTTCTTTAAGCAGTTTGTGATTTTGAAATTTAAAGGGCTGGACAACATTAATGATATAGAAAAATATCGTCAGAAGAGCCTGTACGTGACCCGCAAAAATGCAGTGCGTCTGCAAAGGGACGAGTATTTCATCGCCGATCTGATCGGACTGAAAGTGCAGGATGAAGACGGTAAGGAACTGGGCACGGTAAAAGATGTGATCGAGACCGGTGCCAATGATGTCTACGAGGTGGAAATGGCAGACGGTAAGAGCCTGCTTCTGCCCGCTATCAAACAGTGTATCCTGAATGTGGACGTGGAAAATGGCACAATGCAGGTACATGTACTGGAAGGACTGCTTGACTTATGATGAAGTTTCATATTCTGACCCTGTTCCCCGAAATGGTGCAGCAGGGGCTGGCAACCAGTATTTTAGGCCGGGCAGCGGAGAAGAATCTGATTTCCATAGATGCGGTGAATATCCGGGATTACACACAGGATAAGCACGGAAAAGTGGATGATTACACCTATGGCGGCGGGGCCGGAATGCTGATGCAGGCACAGCCGGTCTATGATGCCTACCGGGTGGTGGCAGGAGACAGAAAGGTACGCTGCGTCTATCTGACACCACAGGGAGCCCCTTTTACCCAGAAAAAAGCAAGAGAACTGTCCGGGGAAGAGGAACTGGTATTGCTCTGCGGACATTATGAGGGAATTGATGAGAGAGTTCTGGAAGAGGTCGTGACGGATTATATTTCTATCGGCGATTATGTCCTCACCGGTGGGGAACTGGCAGCCATGGTCGTGGTGGATGCGGTGGCCAGACTGGTGCCAGGGGTACTCAATAACGACGAATCTGCCGAGACAGAGAGCTTCCATAACGATCTGCTGGAATATCCCCAGTATTCCCGCCCGGAGGAATGGCACGGAAAGAAAGTACCGGAGGTACTTCTGTCGGGCAATCATAAAAAGATCAATGCCTGGCGGCTGGAACAGTCCGAGAGACGGACGGAAGAACGCCGCCCGGATCTCTATGCAAAATATCAGGAAAAACAGAAAGTCATAAAAAAACTTTCCGCGAAGAAACGTATTTTTATTCATATGATGGAGACACTGTCCAGAGGATTGGGAGAAGTTCTCTATGCGGAGGGGAAAAATGTACTGATCTATCTGCCGGAGATCGGCAATGCCATGCTGAATGCGGAGGATGAGGAGCATTTGGAGAAAATGCTGCCGCTCATTCCGAAAGCCGTGTCGGGGCATAGTATCGTGACCGTGACAGACCGGTGGAATGAACGTGTCAGTGAAATTTTAGGGTATCATGGCAGTATGCTATGTTCCCAGGCGTGCTATACCAGAGGAGAACCACTTCCGGTGAGGCACAAGGACATCCGGCAGCTGACAGTGGAAGAGGTTCCTTATGTGGCGGAGCATTATCACCTGGGAGACGAGATTTATGTCCGGGAGAGGATTGCAGCAGGAGATGTCTTCGGCATCTATATCGAGGGAAAACTCTGTGGTTTTATAGGATGCCACAATGACGGCAGCATGGGAATGCTGTATGTGGAGGATGCATACCGCAGACAAGGACTTGCAGCATCCCTGGAAGGTTATCTGATCAACAAACAGAGAGAACAGGGGATGATCCCCTACGCCCATATTGTGAATGGAAATGAAGCGTCCATACAACTGCAGGAACGGTTGGGGCTGAATCTGTCGGATCCCGCGATCTGGTGGCTGTATAATTAAAAAAAGCTTGCTTTTTATATGGCTTTATGGTAAAATCTGAATGTTGTGAAAACGAGATGGTCCTCTGCTACCAATAAGGGTATTAAGAACATCCATTTTATGAAGGAGGCTCATTATGAGTAACATTATCAAAGAGATCGAAGCAGAACAGTTAAAAGCAACCGTTGATCAGTTTGAAGTCGGCGATACCGTTAAGGTATACGGCAAGATCAAAGAGGGTAACCGTGAGAGAATCCAGGTATTCGAAGGCGTTGTACTGAAGAGACAGGGCGGCAGCAACAGAGAGACTTTCACTGTTAGAAAGACTTCCAACGGTATCGGCGTAGAGAAGACTTGGCCTTTACATTCTCCCAACGTAGAGAAGATCGAAGTTGTAAGAAAAGGTAAAGTAAGACGTGCTAAGCTGAATTACTTAAGAGATCGTGTTGGTAAGAAGGCAAAGGTTAAGGAATTAGTTAAATAATTACATTGACCGGAGAGGGGCAGCTGTTTCTGACAGCTGCCTTTTATATTTATTTGAAAAAGGAATACGGATATGGTACACTGAGACTTGTAAACACTATGCGAGATAGGACAGAACATTGAGAAATAAGGGACTAAGTTTTTATAAAAAAAAGAAAAAGATCAGTCAGGAACTGCTCAGGGAAATTTTCAGCTGGATCTTCGGCATTGCACTGTCAGTCTTTCTGGCTGCAGTGGTGGTTATCTTTCTGGGAAAGTCCACCAGAGTTGTGGGCATGTCCATGGAACCGACACTGGAGAATGGACAGCAGATATTTATTGACCGTTTTCTGTATGTTTTATCTTCTCCGAAGGCGGGAGACGTAGTAGCATTTCTGCCGAATGGCAATGAAAATTCCCATTATTATGTCAAGCGTGTTGTGGCAGGGCCGGGAGACAAGGTAAGGATTGCGGACGGAACTCTGTATGTCAACGGACAGGAAAGCAAATGGGTGACGGAACGGATCCTGGATGCGGGTATAGCGGAAAACGAGATCATCCTTGGGAACAAGGAGTATTTCTGCATCGGGGACAACCCGAATAACAGCGAAGACAGCAGATCCGCCAATATCGGACCGGTGGAGGAGGGCGATATGATCGGCAAAGCCTGGTTCCACTTAAAATCCGGGACGGATGGCATCGGCTTTATCAAATAGAAAGTATGGTAGGAGAATAGAAAAATGAATTATCAGTGGTATCCCGGTCATATGACCAAAGCAAGGCGTATGATGCAGGAAAATATCAAGCTGATCGATCTGGTGATTGAACTTGTAGATGCCAGAATCCCCATCAGCAGCAGAAATCCGGATATCGATGAACTGGGAAAAGGTAAATCCCGTATCATTTTGTTGAATAAATCAGATCTGGCAGATCCAGTGTGGAATAAGAAATGGGTCGAGTATTTTTCAAATCAGGGAATGGGTGTACTGGAAATCAATTCCCGTACCGGTATGGGAATCAAGTCGATTCAGGGGCTGGTACAGGAAGTCTGCAAGGAGAAGATTGAACGTGACAGAAAGCGAGGCATCGTAAATCGACCAGTACGTGCTATGGTAGTGGGAATCCCCAATGTGGGAAAATCCACTTTTATCAATTCCTTCGCGGGAAAAGCCTGCGCCAAGACGGGAAATAAACCCGGTGTGACCAAGGGAAAACAGTGGATCCGTCTGAATAAAGGACTGGAACTTCTGGATACCCCCGGTATCCTGTGGCCAAAATTCGAGGACCAGCAGGTAGGAATGCGTCTGGCATTTATCGGATCCATGAACGATGAGATCCTGATTCCGGATGAACTGGCCTGTGATCTGATCGGAGCCATCAAAGAGCTTTATCCGAAGGCTTTGCAGGAACGCTACGAGGCAGATCCTGCGGGCAAGCCCATAGAGATACTGGAAGCAGTGGCAGGGAGCCGCAAATGCTATGCAAAGGGAGAACAACTGGATCTGGGGAAAGCCGCCGGCATCCTGATCGATGATTTCCGGAGCGGCAAGCTGGGACGAATAACACTGGAGAGGATATAGACAGATGAACAGAATCATGAGAGAATTATTAAACACAGCGATCTACCTGCTCTGTGTACTGGGAGCGGTATGGCTGGTGATCACCTTTGTAGGACAGCGTACGGAAGTGGAGGGAGCCTCCATGGAGAATACCCTGCACAACGGGGATAATCTGATCGTGGATAAGTTAAGCTATCGTTTTCATGATCCGGAACGCTTTGACATCATTGTCTTCCCGTTTCAATTCCAGGACAACACCTATTATATCAAGCGTATCATCGGACTGCCGGGAGAGACGGTACAGATCATGGATGATGGCAGTATCTACATCAACGGGGAAAAGCTGGAAGAGAACTACGGCATGGAAGTCATAAAACCGGAGACCATCGGCCGGGCGGCGGAACCCATTGAACTGGGGGATGATGAATATTTTGTCATGGGAGACAACCGCAACAATTCCAGCGACAGTCGTACGGATATGGTGGGTAACATAAAAAGAGAAAATATCATCGGAAAAGCCTGGCTCCGGATCTGGCCGGTTTCTGATTTCGGTGTATTACAACATCAATAACCATAAATGGGGATAAACAAATGGAAAGTGCAGCAAAGATCAAGGAAATATTACAGGCAGCTTCAATGGAAAAGCTGCCTGAATTTATAGCAGAATATGAGAATGATCCCAGAAGCGGTGTGCAGAAGCTGGTGTCTAGCGCACAGAAAAAGATAGATGCTCTGGAAAAGGAACGTCAGCGGATCGAGAATCTGAAAAAATACGAGAAAGAATACGCACAATATACCTATATCTGCGGAATTGACGAAGTGGGAAGAGGTCCTCTGGCGGGACCGGTAGTGGCAGGTGCTGTCATTCTGCCGAAGGATTGTGATATTTTATACATTAATGATTCCAAGCAGTTATCCGAAAAAAAGAGAGAAGAGCTGTACGATGTGATCACGAAGGAAGCGGTGGCCTGGGCAGTGGGCTATGCTTCTCCGGAGCGGATCGATGAGATCAATATTTTACAGGCAACCTATGAGGCCATGCGGGAGGCTGTCGGCAAACTGGATCCGGCACCGGATCTGTTGTTGAACGATGCTGTGACGATTCCCGGAGTGGAGATCCGACAGGTGCCGATCATCAAGGGCGATGCCAAGAGCATTTCTATCGGTGCGGCCAGTATTGTGGCCAAGGTGACCAGGGACCGTCTGATGGAGCAGTATGCCGATGTGTTTCCGGAGTATGATTTTGCATCCAACAAAGGGTACGGCAGTGCGGCACATATTGCGGCACTGAAGGAGTATGGACCGACTCCGATCCACAGACACAGCTTTATCAAAAATTTCGGATTTTAAGGCATTTTAGCGTGCCGGGAGAGAAAATATGAAGCTGACAGGATGGTTCTCACAGGATAAAATAGCGGATAACAGCAGAGTACAGACTCCAAATAATGCGAATACCGAACAGGTAAACCGGCAGATCCGTGCACTGGTTCCCGGGCAGACCCTCAGAGGAGAGGTGGTCTCCAGGGAGGGCAATAATGCGCAGATCCGTCTTCTGCAGGATGTCCTGGTGGATGCAAAAGTGGATGCGGATATCCGTCTGGAACTGGGGCAGAACATTACCTTTCAGGTAAAAAATAGCGGGCAGACACTGAATCTGAGTCCTCTTTTTACCAATATGGCAACAGAAGGAACCGTACTGAAAGCGTTGGATATGGCATCGCTGCCGGTGAACGAGAATACGGTAGCCATGACAAAACAACTGATGGATGCGGGGTTTCCTATTGATAAAAATACGTTGCAGCAGATCTGGCATGAAAGTAATGCGTTCCCGGATGCGGAGATTCTGGATCTCGTGAATCTTCACAAAGTGGAACTTCCGGTGACGGAGGAAAATATCACACAGATGGCATCCTATCGCAATCTGACACATCAGCTGACAGCAGGAATCGCAGAGACCGGAGAAAGTCTGACAAATATGCTGCAGGGGCTGGTAGAGAGCGGAGACATAGAGCAGGCCGCCACAATCTACAGTGAGGTTCTGGAACTGTTGGCTTTCGAAGATGCGGCCGGAGAGACGGTAACAGGACAACAACAGACCGAGGGACCCCTGCCGGAGCCTGGCGTGGATGTGACAGTGACTCCGGAAGAGGCAGAACAGATGCCAGTAAAGCCTTCGGCAACAGCACCGGAAGCTGTGCCGGGGCAGAAGACCATCATAGAGGAACCGACGGAGACGGCACCGGACAACGGTCAGACGATAAAAGAAAATCCTGGTGCAGAAAAAACACAGGAGGCACCACAGCTGCAGAATCTGCAGAAACTGTTAAAGCAGGGGCTGGAGACGAAAGATATTCCCTTGCTGCGCAGTATTCTCCATAATTCCAAAGTGGCAGAGCTTCCGGCAAAACTTCTGGCGGATCGTTGGAGCATAAAACCAGAGGATGTGGAATCTCCGGAGAAGGTGGAGGAACTTTACCAGAAGCTGGGAAAACAGTTGAAGGGGTTGAGTAATCTTTTGGAAGAAAACGGACAGCGTGGTTCAAGTGCTTATCAGAACGTGACGAATTTAAGCCAGAACGTGGATTTCCTGCAACAGATCAACCAGACCTATGCCTATATCCAGCTGCCGCTGCATCTACGGCAGGGAGAGCACAAGACGGGAGAACTGTTCGTATATACCAACAAGAAAAATCTTGCCAGAAAAGACGGACAGGTCAGCGCACTGCTGCATCTGGATATGGAACATCTGGGACCGCTTGATGTGTATGTGACTCTGAAAGATACCAAAGTCAGCACCAAATTTTATGTACAGAATGATGCAATCCTGGATTACCTGGAGGCTAATATGGATGTGCTGACAGAGCGGCTGCAAAAAAGAGGCTATGATTGTAAATGTGAGACAACACTGCGTACCGAATTACAGCAGACGGCGCAGGCCATGGCACCGCTTCTTAAGACAGAAGGAAGTGTTCCGGTAGCACAATATGCCTTTGATGTGAGAACATAGCTCATCCATAGGAAACAGACGTGACTGCTAGCAGGCAGCGGATGTTTCCTATGAGAGGAGCGGACAAACATGAGTATGCAGGACGATAGTCCGGAATACGAATGTTTGTTACGATTTCGAGAGTGCGCAGCACGGAGAAAACGTATATGTTTTGTAAGGTCAATGAAGAACAGACGTGACTGCTAGCAGGCAGCGGATGTTTCCTATGAGAGGAGCGGACAAACATGAGTATGCAGGACGATAGTCCGGAATACGAGTGATTGTTACGATTTCGAGAGTGCGTAGCACGGAGAAAACGTATATGTTAGAAGAGCATAGAGGACAACAGAATGAATGACGAGAAAAAGAAAGTAAAACAGGCCGTAGCACTGGAATACGATCCCTCGGATGAGGCACCCAGAGTCATAGCCAGCGGCAAGGGAATTCTGGCGGAGAAGATCATAGAGAAGGCCCAGGAGAGCAGTGTGCCGATCCATCGGGATGACAAGCTGGCGGATACACTGTCCCGGCTGGACATCGGCGAGATGATCCCGCCGGAGTTGTATGAAGTGGTGGCGGAGATTCTGGTATTTGTGGATGCTGTGGATCACCGCATGGTAAAGGAAAGTGTGGCAAACGGGGGAAAACATAAGGGTTGAATACCAGACAGACGGGGAATGTATATGAGCAGATGGCTGCGGACTATCTGGAGAAACAGGGAATGCGTATCCTGGAACGGAATTTCCGCAGAGGCAGGAACGGTGAGATCGACATTATCGGCAGAGACGGAAAATATCTTGTGTTTGTGGAAGTGAAATACCGTTCCGGTGATGAAAAGGGAAATGCGGCGGAGGCCGTGACAACGGCGAAACAGAGGACCATCTGCAGAGTGGCGGACTATTACCGTTATCTGCATCATTATGGGGAGGATACCTGGGTGCGCTATGATGTGGTGGCAATCCAGGGGGAGGCACTTCACTGGATTCCAAATGCTTTTCCACACCATTATAGTGCAAGGAGATAGAATAATGTATCCATTGATCAGAACAGACTGCAGAGACACAGACAGTATACAGCAGAGACAAAAAGGGGAACTGGAGTATCTGGTATTCCCGAAGCTGGAAGAGACCGGTGTGGTGGAACATCTGTTTACCACAAGGACCGGTGGTGTCAGCAACGGAATCTATTCCACTATGAACCTGAGTTTTTCCAGAGGAGATGACCTGGAATGTGTCAGAGAGAATTACAGACGGATTGGTGAAGTACTGGGAACAGACCCGGAACATATGGTGGCATCGAAACAGACCCATACCACGAATATTCATCTGGTGACGAAAGCAGATGCCGGAAATGGGATCACCAGACCATCGGTTTATGATGATATAGACGGTCTGGCTACGGATATCCCCGGAATCGCACTGGTGACTTTTTATGCAGACTGTGTTCCTCTGTATTTCGTTGATCCGGTACACAGGGCCATCGGACTGGCGCATTCCGGCTGGAGAGGAACGGTAGCGGGAATGGGAGCTTGTATGGTACGATATATGCAGGAACATTTTAACAGCCGCCCGGAGGAGCTGGTGGCGGCCATCGGACCGTCCATCTGTGTGGATTGTTATGAAGTGAGTGAAGAAGTGGCGGAACAGTTCCGGGAAGGCTTTCCGGAGGATGTGTTGCAGCCGGGCAAAGCACCGGGTAAATATCAGCTTGACCTGTGGAAAGCCAATCAGAGCATTCTGTTAAGGGCGGGGATCCAGCCGGAACATATGGCGGTAACGAACGTCTGTACCTGCCACAATCCGGAGTATCTGTTTTCCCACCGGGCAAGTCACGGACAGAGGGGAAATCTGGCAGCATTTTTAATGCTGAAAGAGTCTTGGGTTCCTGAGTGCCTGACGGGAATTAAGAAAATTTAAGAAAAAACACGAAAATATTTAAAAATATTATGTTTAAATAGAAATAACGAAAATGATGGGGAACCGGGCAGTAACGGAGAAATGAGGGAAGTATGGCAAATATTCTTGTATGTGATGATGACAGAGAGATCGTGGATGCCATCGAGATCTATCTGAGTCAGGATGGCTATAAAATATATAAAGCGTATGATGGGGAACAGGCAATTCAGATCCTGGACAAGGAGGATATCCATCTGTTGATCATGGATATCATGATGCCCCGGCTGGATGGCATACGGGCTACATTGAAGATCCGGGAATACAGCAGCATTCCCATTATTATCCTGTCGGCCAAATCGGAAGACACGGACAAGATCCTGGGGCTGAATATCGGTGCGGATGATTATATCTGCAAGCCTTTTAATCCGCTGGAACTAGTGGCGAGAGTCAAATCCAACTTGCGCAGATATACCTCCCTGGGGAGCCTGACCGGTGAGAACAAAGCAATCTACCAGGTGGGCGGACTGATCCTCAATGATGATACCAAACAGGTGACAGTGGACGATGAACCGGTAAAAATGACACCTATCGAATATAATATTTTATTACTTTTGATGAAGAACCAGGGCAGGGTATTTTCCATCAATCAGATCTATGAAAGCATCTGGAATGAGGATGCCATCGGAGCGGACAATACCGTGGCGGTACACATCCGGCATATCCGTGAAAAAATCGAGATCAATCCCAAGGAACCCCGGTATCTGAAGGTGGTATGGGGAGTAGGCTATAAGATCGACAAGGAGCAGGCATGAGACGACCTACATTGAAACGGCTGATGATGGGACTGGTGCAGCAGACGGCGGCTTTGCTTTTGCTGGTGGCAATCGCGGCGGTTTTGTTCAATTCCTATCTGGCGGTAGACACAGCGGATGGCACAAAAGTATATGAATTATCCCCTCTGGATGCGGAAACGGAATTTGAAGATTCCGTGATTTTCCATGATCTGTTCCAGAGCTCGGTATCGGATATTATCCAGCTTATGGTGATCAAAGGACAGATGGAGACCAATGGAAGCTTTGATCCGCATAAGCATGTTGATATCACGGAATTTGCTTCAGGGAAAACCGGCGGTGCAGATTGCCCTGTAACAGCAGTTTATGAGCTGGAAGATCTGATCAAATGGGGAAAATACGGTGCGGAATATACAGATCGTATTATGAGTATGTCGGACTTCGTGAATTATTTCGGACCGATAGACCTGGAGTCGAACTTCCGCGTGGATGCGGACGGACAGCTGATGTTCGTGGCAGGCGGAGAGCAGACGGAGGAGCAGAAGGAAGCAGTCGCACAGGCAATCGAGGCAATTCCGGAGAGCCAGAGAACCGATCGGCTGGAAGACCTGGCTTTCACATACATTGTGAAAGAGAGTGTACAGGATATCCGGGTATCCAGAGAAGACGATGGTACGCTGACGGTATATTTCCCGATGCTGGTGAACCGTTATGCCACCGTAGACGGAGAGAAGCAGCTGACAGCCTGTGCGGACAACTGGATCGAATATATTGCGCTGCAGAACAATCTGGAGATGACGATCCAGACGTTGTCAGCCAACTATGAGCAGTATCAGAACTGTAATGATCTGTATAAAGAAGATGCGGGCAATCTGAAATATGTGGTCCGTATGATGACAACAGATGGAGTTAGCAGAACCTATACGAATGTATCGGAGCTTGAGAACAGTTCCGATAATGATATTACGGATTATTTTTCGGAGTACAGACGGTATCTGATCTATTATCCGGACAGTCTGGAATTTACCGGTAACACAGGAATGACTGAGGGCCAGATCTATCAGTATCTGAAAGAGTATGGTTATGTGCATCCGGATATGACTCATATCTGGATCGCAGTGGATACCAATTATCCGGTGGAGGGAGATTCCTTTTACAATGCCAATGTGGTGTTCCAGAGAATCGTTCCGAATATCTGGTATCTGATCGGCGGAGGGATCCTGCTGGCAGTATTGTGGCTGCTGGTGGGTATTTATCTTACCGTAACGGCCGGCGTGGCTTACGATGAGGAGGATGAGCCGGTTCTGTACCTGAACGGTATCGATCATGTCTGGATCGAGTTCATGGCGCTTTTGCTGGTGGGATTTATCTATGGCGGAAGAATCGGATACGATTATCTGATGAATGTGGCCAATAAGGTATATCTCAGCCATTCCGAGATCCAGGGGCGGGAGATTACACGGCTGACAGCCTACGGCGTCTTTGCGCTGTATGGCTTCTGCGTAAGCTTGGGAATCAATGTTTTCTGGTACAGCCTGATCCGCAGGATCAAATCCCACAATATGTGGAGTGACAGTTTCCTGCACTGGATCGTCACAAGCTTCGGTAAGGCGGTACATTTTGTGGTTTCCCACAGAAATTCCGCCATCAGCTCACTGATCCCGTATAATCTGTTTCTACTGGTGAATCTGGCAGGAATTTTCGGAGCTTATCTGCTACGGGGAAAAAGCACTCTGTGGGTGCTTCCGGCACTGGGGGCTATTGTGTTGGACGGCATTGTGGGGGTACTAAGGTTCAAGCAAAAAGCGGAGCAGATCGATATCGTGGAAGGAATCCGCAGGATCCGTGATGGAGAAGTGGATTATAAGCTGGATGTGGAATCTCTTCATGGGGACAACCGTGAGATGGCGGATGCAGTCAATAACATCGGAGAGGGTATCCGCAAGGCGGTAAGCACCAGCATGAAGGATGAGCAGATGAAATCGGATCTGATCACCAATGTCTCCCATGATATTAAGACACCGCTGACTTCCATTATCAATTATGTGGATCTGTTGAAACGCCTAAAGATCACGGAAGAACCGGCCAGAAGCTATATTGAGGTGCTGGACAGCAAATCCCAGAGACTGAAACAGTTGACGGATGATCTGGTGGAGGCTTCAAAAATCTCCTCCGGTAACATTGTGCTGAATCTGGAACAGTTGAACCTGACGGAACTGCTGAATCAGGCAGTGGGAGAATTCTCCGACAGAATGGAAGAGAAAAAGCTGCAGGTGATCTTTGACGGAAATGATGTGGCCGGCATGATCTATGCCGACAGCCGCAGGATGTGGAGAATCATTGAAAATCTGTTTCAGAATATCTGCAAGTATGCCCTGGAGGGAACCAGAGTCTATCTGGAGATGCAGGTAAAGGACGGAAGAGTCATCGCTTCTCTGAAAAATATTTCCGACCGGCCCATGAATCTCAAGGGTGAGGAACTGTCAGAGAGATTTATCCGGGGAGATGCTTCCCGTACTACCGAGGGAAGTGGTCTGGGTCTGTATATTGCGAAAAATCTGACCAAGGCACAGCACGGAGAATTCCAGATTCAGCTGGATGGAGATCTGTTTAAGATTATATTGGATTTCCCGGAATACCATAAGCCGGAAGAACCCGCCACTGAGCAGCTGAAGGAGACCGTGTCGAAAGAGGTTTAGAAATGGCGAAATAAGAAATACTGAAATAAGCAATATAACTGAAAAACGCAGAAACCATAACGGCTTCTGCGTTTTTTTATGCGTTGTCAGATCTGTTGGAAATTAAAAATGAAATTCGCTCATTTCCGTACGATTGTTGTAGGCTTCTACAATACCGTGGATCTTTTCGGTGGTAGCCATGACATTGGACAGAGAAGCGTCATGGTTCATAAAGTCGATCAGGGAAGCAATGAACTTGCTCATATCGGCTTCCACGAAATAAGGTCTGGTGTAGATCTCAGGCGGCAGATAGGTAAGGTTCGTAGTAATGACCTTATCGAAATCACCATGCTCGTAAGCAGCGTCGAAATTCTTCAGACCGTCGGTGAACAAGCCGAAAGTACAGCAGATATATACGCGTCTGGCTTTCATGGCCTTTAACTGTTTTGCAGTATCCAGCATACTTCCACCGGAGGAGATCATGTCATCGATGATGATGATATCCTTACCTTCAATATTGTCACCTAAGAATTCGTGAGCAACGATAGGGTTCTTGCCGTTGACGATGGTGGAATAGTCACGTCTCTTGTAGAACATACCAGTATCGACACCCAGAACGCTGGCAAAATAAATGGCACGATCCAGAGCTCCTTCATCCGGGCTGATGACTAACAGATGATCCTTGTCCACGATCATATCGTCCTCGGAATTTAACAAGGACTTGATGAACTGGTAAGGGGTGGTAAAATTATCAAATCCATTCAGCGGAGTGGAGTTCTGTACTCTGGGATCATGGGCATCAAAAGTGATAAAGTTATCAATTCCCATATCCCGTAACTCTTCCAGTGCATAAGCACAGTCCAGGGATTCTCTGCCGCTGCGGCGATGCTGTCTGCCTTCATAGAGGAAAGGCATGATGACGTTGATACGTCTGGCCTTGCCGTTGCAGGCGGCGATGACACGCTTCAGATCCTGGTAGTGGTCATCAGGAGACATGTGGTTGGTATAGCCGTTCATGTTGTAAGTAATACTATGATTGCATACATCGGTGAGAATGAACAGATCCTTACCGCGGATGGTCTCGCTGATCTGCGCTTTGGCTTCACCGCTTCCGAAACGGGGCACATCCACGTCTACGAGATAGTTGCTCTCGATATAGCCGTGAAAGGCAGGATCGTTTTTCACTTTGTCATTATGGATACTCTTACGGAATTCTACCATGTAGTCATTGATGCGGCGTCCCATTTTTTCTGCGGAAGGCAGAGCGATGATCTTCAAAGGAGCCACGGGCATGGCATTTTCCAGTTCGTGTAAATTAGGCATGATGTCCCTCCTGGACGAGCTTTATTGTTCGTAAAAATATGCAGATCTTCCTTCGCAAAAGCGCATCTTCGATGCTTAATTTTGCGGAACTATTCTGAATATAACAATTAATTTATAACATTATGCTAGTGACACGTCAAGGAATTTCTTGTACAATGGATAGGAGAAAGATGGTTAGGTGAATTAGAATGAAGAAAAAAGAACATATTGTAAAAACAGTAAAGCCGGGAAGCATCGCGGAGGAACTGGAGATCGCTCCCGGAGATAAAGTACTGGCCATAGATAATACAGAGATCGAAGACATTTTTGATTATCAGTTTCTGACACAGGATACTTATATTGAGATGCTGGTAGAGAAGCCGGACGGAGAGCAGTGGCTCTTAGAGATCGACAAGGAATTTGATGAGGATATGGGCATCGAATTTGAGAACGGTCTGATGGACGAATACCGTCATTGCCATAACAAATGCATTTTCTGCTTTATCGATCAGATGCCGAAGGGCATGCGGGATACCCTGTATTTTAAGGATGACGATTCCCGTCTGTCTTTTTTGCAAGGAAATTATGTGACACTGACAAATATGTCAGACCATGATATCGACAGAATCTGCAGATATCATCTGTCGCCCATCAATATTTCCTTCCAGACCATGAACCCGGATCTGCGTTGTAAGATGCTGAATAACCGTTTCGCCGGGGAGGCACTGAAAAAGGTGGATATCCTGAATGAAGCCGGAATCCGGATGAACGGACAGATCGTACTCTGCAAGGGTGTAAACGATGGCAAGGAACTGGAATACAGCATCCGGAAGCTGATGGAATATCTGCCAAATGTGGAAAGTGTCTCGGTGGTGCCGGTAGGATTATCCAGGTACCGGGAGGGATTATATCCGTTAGAGCCGTTTAATGCGCAGGATGCTGGTGAGATCATTGATCTGATCGAGAAATACCAGAAGATCTGCATGGAAAAATATGGGACACACTTTATCCAGGCCAGTGATGAATGGTACATTCTGGCGGGCAGAGAGGTGCCGGAAGAGGAACGTTACGACGGATATCTGCAGTTGGAGAACGGTGTTGGAATGATCCGCCTGCTATTGGATGAATTCCACGACGGACTGAAGAGGCGTACCGCAGAAAAGGAAGCGGGAAAAAAGCCATCCTGGGAAGGCACCAGAGAGATCTCTCTGGCTACGGGAAGACTGGCGTTTCCTTATTTAAAGAAGATGTCGGAAGAAATGATGTCGGAATACCCCGGCCTGCAGATACATGTCTATGAGGTCATCAATGAATTTTTCGGAGAGCTGATCACGGTGTCCGGACTTCTGACGGGACAGGATATCGTAAAGCAGTTAAAGGACAAAAATCTGGGAGAAGCATTGTATCTTCCCCGGAATGTACTCAGAAGCGGAGCGGATCTGTTCCTGGATGATTATACGCTGGCAGACGTGGAGGGGGCTTTACAAGTGCCCGTGAATATTGTAAAATCAAGCGGATATGATCTTGTGGATGCCCTGCTTGGAGAAGATGCATCTGAATAGATTTTAAGATGGTAAATAAGAAACGGAGGAAATTATGGCAAAGAGAAAAACCAAGCCCATCGTTGCGGTGGTGGGACGCCCGAATGTCGGTAAGTCCACCCTGTTCAATGCACTGGCTGGCGAAAATATATCTATTGTGAAAGATACACCCGGTATTACCAGAGACCGTATCTATGCGGATATCCACTGGCTGGATATGACATTTACCCTGATCGACACCGGAGGTATCGAGCCGGACAGCAAGGACGTGATCCTGTCCCAGATGCGGGAACAGGCAGAGATCGCTATGGAGACTGCAGACGTGATCATTTTCCTGGTGGATGTAAAGCAGGGACTGGTGGATGCGGATTCCAAGGTGGCAGACATGCTGCGCCGTTCCCACAAGCCCGTGGTACTGGTGGTCAATAAGGTGGACAGCTTCCAGAAGTATATGGCGGATGTCTACGAATTCTACAATCTGGGTATTGGCGATCCCCATCCGATCTCTGCGGTGAATCGTCTGGGAATCGGTGACATGCTGGAGGCCGTAACGGAATATTTTGATAAGGAACAGGCAGAGGAAGAAGAGGATGACCGCACCCGTGTGGCCATCGTCGGAAAGCCCAATGTCGGCAAGTCTTCCCTGATCAACAAACTGCTGGGTGAGAACCGTCTGATCGTTTCTGATATCGCGGGTACCACCAGAGATGCGGTGGATACCGAGATCACTTATAACGGCAAAGAATATGTCTTCATTGATACTGCCGGTCTTCGCCGGAAGAACAAGATCAAGGAAGAACTGGAGCGTTATATGATCGTCCGTACCGTCAGTGCCGTAGAGCGTGCCGAGGTGGTGGTACTGATGATCGATGCAGAGGAAGGTGTTACGGAGCAGGATGCGAAGATCGCCGGAATCGCCCATGAGAGAGGAAAGGCTACGATCATCGTGGTGAACAAATGGGATGCTATCGAAAAGGATGACAAGACCATTTATAAATTTACCGAAAAGGTGCGTAATACCTTATCCTTCATGCCCTATGCAGAGCTTCTGTTCGTCTCTGCGAAAACAGGACAGAGACTGCCCAAGCTGTTCGAGACTATCGATATCGTCAGTGAGAATCACGCCATGCGTGTGGCTACCGGTGTGCTGAATGAGATCATGGCAGAGGCCGTGGCCATGCAGCAGCCACCTTCCGACAAGGGTAAGAGACTTCGTCTGTACTACATTACTCAGGTGGCGGTAAAACCCCCTACCTTTGTTATTTTCGTAAATGATAAGGAGCTGATGCATTTCTCCTATACCAGATATATTGAGAATCAGATCCGGGAGACCTTTGGTTTCAAGGGGACGCCCCTCCGGTTTATCATCAGAGAACGAAAGGAAAAAGATCAATAATGGAACGTGTTATCTGTTTACTCATCGGTTATGTGTTCGGCCTGTTTCAGACCGCATACTTTTACGGAAAGGCAAAGGGAATCGATATCCGTAAGTACGGAAGTGGCAATGCCGGTACCACCAATGCTCTGAGAGTGCTGGGAACCAAGGCAGGACTGATCGTACTGGCGGGAGACTGCTTAAAGTGTATCGTTGCCGTATGCATCACCAAGGCATTGTTCACTACCGGACATCCGGAGAATATTTATCTGCTGTGCCTGTACACCGGTGCAGGAGCCATCATCGGACATAACTTCCCGTTTTACATGGGATTCAAGGGAGGAAAAGGAATCGCTGCCACAGCAGGACTGATCCTGTCGTTCCATCCTTATTTTATCGTGATGGGCGTGGTATTGTTCTTCGGAACCTTCCTGACCACCCATTATGTGTCTCTGGGATCATTATTGGTATATGCAGGATTTATGATCCAGATGGTGGTCTGCGGACAGACGGGGCTGTTCGGCACCATGCCGCAGTCACAGCTATATGAAATGTACGCCATCACCGCATTTTTAACAGTCATGGCATACTGGAAACACAGACAGAATATCGTGCGTCTGATCCACGGGAACGAGAGGAAGACTTATCTGTTCAAGAATAAGAAATCAGCCGAAGCGCAGACAGAAATCTCAGGGGAGGACAAATAAGCTATGGCAAAAGTATGTATATTGGGTGGCGGAAGCTGGGGCATCGGCCTGTCAGTGGTATTACATAAAAACGGACATGAGGTGACGGTATGGTCTGCGGTTCCCGCAGAGATTCAGATGCTTCAGGAGAATCACGAGCATAAGATGCTGCCGGGAGTAAAGCTTCCGGAGGATATGATCTTTACGACGGATGATAAACAGGCCATCGAGGGCAAGGACCTGTTGGTCATGGCAGTGGCAAGCTCCTATACCAGAAGCACAGCACACCGCATCAGCCCGCTGGTGGCACAGGGACAGAAAATTGTCAGTGTCTCCAAGGGAATCGAGGAGCATACCCTGATGACCCAGGCGCAGATCATCGAAGATGAGATTCCGCAGGCACAGGTAGCGGTGCTGTCCGGACCTACCCACGCGGAGGAAGTCAGCCGCGGGATTCCTACAACGATCGTAGCGGGTTCTAAGAGCAAAAGCTGCGCGGAATATGTGCAGAATCTGTTTATGAACGAAGTGTTCCGTGTCTATACCAGCCCCGATGTACTGGGAATTGAGCTGGGCGGTGCACTGAAAAATGTAGTGGCACTGGCTGCCGGTATCGCAGACGGACTGGGCTACGGAGATAATACGAAGGCTGCGCTGATCACCAGAGGCATTACCGAAATCGCAAGACTTGGTACTGTCATGGGTGGTAATTTTGAGACCTTCTGCGGTCTGACCGGTATCGGAGATCTGATCGTGACCTGCGCCAGCATGCATTCCCGCAACCGTCGTGCCGGTATCCTCATCGGACAGGGCAAGACCTACGAGGAAGCCATGAAGGAAGTACAGATGGTGGTAGAGGGCGTGTATTCCGCTAAAGCGGCCATGGAACTGTCGAAAAAATATGATGTTCAGCTGCCTATTATCGAGCAGGTAAATGAAGTGCTCTTTGATGGTAAGCCCGCGGATCAGGCGGTAAAAGAATTGATGCTTCGTGACAAGAAGCTGGAAGTATCCCACCTGCCCTGGCCGGAAGAATAGACCCGTAGGCGGCTCCTGCCAGCAGCAAAATTTTAAGTGTTGACAGAAAAACGCAGACTGGCTATAATAAGGTCATGTTTAGCGCAAACATAGGATAAGAAGAATGCGATGAAGGGAAGAAGTACTGTTCCTCCACTTCTGACAGAGAGCAGCCGGTCGGTGAGAGGCGCACAGAAGCAGAGCAGGAATACATCCCGGAGCAGCCGGTGGAAAGAGAAGGATCAGTAGATTTTATCATAGGATCCCGAACGAGTAGATCAGGACGGCAGGCACCGATATCGGCCGAAAGTATTGATAGATACTTACTGAGCTGTCAGATGTGAGTCTGGCGGGAACATTAGGTGGTAACACGAGTGATCAAGCTCGTCCTTTTGAAAAAGGGGCGGGCTTTTTTTAGTGTCTTTCGAGCCGGTTTCCGGGAAGTGTATAAAGACATGTGGAATAAAACAAGTCAGTAAAGGAGAAAAAGAAAATGACAGTATTTGATGAATTAAAGGCAAGAGGACTATTGGCACAGCTGACAGATGAAGAGGAGATCAAGGAACTGATCAATAACGGAAAGGCTACCTTCTACATCGGCTTTGATCCTACCGCAGACAGCCTTCATGTGGGACATTTCATGGCACTGTGCCTGATGAAGAGAATGCAGATGGCAGGCAACAAGCCGATTGCTCTGATCGGCGGTGGTACTGCAATGATTGGTGATCCTTCCGGCAGAAGTGACATGCGTACCATGATGACCAAGGAGACGATCCAGCATAACGTAGACTGCTTCAAGAAGCAGATGAGCCGTTTTATTGATTTCAGTGACGGTAAGGCACTGATGGTCAACAATGCGGACTGGCTGTTGAACCTGAATTACGTGGAACTGTTAAGAGACGTGGGAGCACATTTCAGTGTCAACCGTATGCTGACCGCAGAGTGCTACAAGCAGAGAATGGAGAAGGGCTTAAGCTTTTTAGAGTTCAACTACATGATCATGCAGAGCTTTGACTTCCTGACCTTATATCAGAAATACGGCTGTAACATGCAGTTCGGCGGTGACGACCAGTGGAGCAACATGCTGGGTGGTACGGAACTGATCCGCAGAAAGCTGGGCAAGGATGCTTACGCCATGACCATCACCCTGCTGTTGAATTCCGAGGGCAAGAAGATGGGTAAGACCCAGAAGTGTGCCGTATGGCTGGATCCCAACAAGACCACTCCCTTCGAGTTCTACCAGTACTGGAGAAACGTAGCAGATGCCGATGTTCTGAAATGCCTGCGAATGCTGACCTTCCTGCCCTTAGAGCAGATCGATGAGATGGACAAATGGGAAGGCAGCCAGCTGAATCAGGCGAAGGAGATTCTGGCATACGAACTGACCAATCTGGTACATGGCGAAGAAGAAGCAAAAAAGGCACAGGAGAGTGCAAGAGCACTGTTTACCGGTGGCAATGCTGCAGAGATGCCTACCAGCGAGCTGACAGAGGCAGACTTTACCGATGGTAAGATTGATATTCTCGGTGTTCTGGTAAAATCCGGTTTGTCTGCATCCCGCAGTGAAGCAAGACGTGCTGTAGAACAGGGCGGTGTTGTCGTAGCGGATGAGAAAGTTACCGATGTAAAGACTACTTACGCTCCCGAGCAGTTTGATGGAGAGGGCCTGGTAGTCCGCAGAGGTAAGAAGAACTTCAAGAGAGTCGTTATGAAGTAATAAAAGATAAGAATAACAGAAAATTCTAAGGATGGGATCTTTCACGTAAAAACGGTGTGAGATCCCATTTTTATTGATATTTTTCTTGCATTTATGGATATGATATGGTTTAATATGGTTAGTGTGTTAAAAAAATATCAAAAGGCGGTAATTATGATATGAGCAGCATGAGAGGGATCGATACTCCGGTAAGACAGCGGAGAAGAAGGGTATTTAAGGAAGTGGCTAATCTGGCTTACAATTCCACGAATCTGAAAGATGATATGGAGGCGCTGCCTTATAAGATCGTAGACTATGAAGAGTCGGAGTTCTGGGAGAGCGTTTATCGTGACAGAGCGATCATCCGTGAGCGCATCCGTCTGGCCATGGGTATGAGTTTACGACCTGAGAACCGCGAGCATCCCGGCCATCTGACACAGGGACTTGAAGAGAGTAATATTGATGAAAAATATTACGAACCCCCTCTGATGCAGGTCATTCCGTCGGCGTGTAATGCCTGCCCGGAGAACCGTTACGAGGTGACCAGTTCCTGCATGGGATGTCTGGCACATCCCTGCCAGAGTGTCTGCCCCAAGGGTGCGATTTCCATGAAGAATGGGAAATCTGTCATTGATCAGGAAAAATGTATCAAGTGCGGAAAATGTCGTGAGATCTGCCCTTATGATGCTATTTGCCATAAAGAGCGTCCCTGTAAGGCTGCCTGCGGTATTGGAGCCATTACATCTGACCATGTGGGAAGAGCTGTAATCGACAATGAGAAATGTGTATCCTGTGGTCAGTGTATGGTAAGCTGCCCCTTTGGTGCCATTGCTGACAAGTCTCAGATCTTCCAGTTGATCCGTGCCATGCAGTCCGGACGGAAGATCATAGCCCAGGTAGCACCTGCATTTGCCGGACAGTTCGGTCCGAAGGTGACACCTGAGATGTTCAAGACAGCACTGAAGGAATTGGGGTTTGCGGATGTCTATGAGACAGCGTTGGGCGCTGACATGGGATGTATGGCGGAAGCGGAGCACTACGTGAAGGAGGTTGCTACCGGTAAGCAGCAGTTTGCGCTGACTTCCTGTTGTCCTTCCTGGTCCGTGATGGCGAAGAATCTGTTCCCGGAGACCATTGACAAGATCAGCAACGAGCTGACTCCTATGGTAGCCACCGCCCGTCTGATCAAACAGGAGCATCCGGATGCTTCCGTGGTATTCATCGGACCCTGTGCTTCCAAGAAGCTGGAAGCCAGCAGACGTACCGTTCGATCCGATGTGGACTTTGTCATCACTTTTGAAGAACTTACCGGTATGTTCGAGGCCAAGGGAATTCTGCTGGACGAGATCAAGGCCATGGATGAGATGAAGGATGCTACCGCAGCCGGAAGAGGTTACGGCGTGGCAGGCGGCGTTGCCAATGCTATCAAGGACTGCATCGAGAAATATTATCCCGGTACACCTGTGAATATCCAACATGCGGAGAGTCTGGCGGAATGTAAGAAGGCCCTGCTCCTTGCCAAAGCAGGTAAGATGAACGGCTGCCTGATCGAGGGTATGGCCTGCCCCGGTGGCTGTATCGCCGGAGCCGGCACCAACATCGCCATCCCCGTAGCTGCCAGAGCCGTGGACAAGTTCAAGAACGAAGCTGAGAAGAAAGTGCCTGATGAAAGTGTGGATCAGGAAATGGTGGAACTGGAAAAAGAATAAACACTGCAACAGAACAGATATATCCCGAAAACGAAACCGTCACATTACCGTGGCGGTTTTGTTGCGCGCATAGAGATAAAATTAGAGAAACTATTCAGAATAGTTACAAATGGCATATTGTTATTTCGGGAAAGATACTATAAAATAGCGTGGAGAACTTTTAGGAGAAACTATTTTATGAACATTCAGGACAGTATTATATTTTTCATGGAAATCTTAGGAACCATCGCTTTTGCAGCATCAGGTGCCATGGTGGGGATCCGGAAACGGATGGATATTTTCGGCATCTGTGTGCTGGGCGTGGTGACGGCTGTAGGCGGTGGTATGACCAGAGACGTGATCCTTGGGAAATTACCTTCGGCACTGGAGAAACCGGTATATGTCGGTGTCTCGGTGGCTACAGCACTGGCTATTTTTATACTGCTTTATATCAAACAGGATCTTTTGAGCGGCAGACTGGGAACCTTTTATGACAAAGCGATGTTAGGCATGGACTCTGTAGGACTGGGAATTTTTACTTCCCTGGGTGTGATGTCTGGCATCGACAACGGCTATCCGGACAATACCTTTTTGCTGGTATTTATCGGCATGCTCACCGGCGTGGGCGGCGGTCTGATGCGTGACATGATGGCGGGAGAGGAACCGTATATTTTCGTAAAGCATATTTATGCCTGTGCCTCTCTGGTAGGCGGTATCTGCTGCGTCTGGCTGTACCGCAGTATCGGCAGACTTCCCGCGGTATTTATCGCTGCCTTTGTGGTCATGGCGATCCGGTTTCTGGCGGCACACTTTCGGTGGAATCTGCCCCATCCGAAAACCTTGTCTTAACTGTTGCAGTTTTTGAAAAAAGGCGGTAGAATAAGGAAGTAGTTCTGCCTTCTGAGAGAGGGCGAACAGGAATATATAAGCAGGGAAGCGTAGGCCGGAAGGTACAGAACGGATACGGATCGCCTGCGGAAATGAGGAGAAAATGACAAAGATCAGAACAAGATACGCACCCAGCCCTACCGGTAAAATGCATGTAGGTAATCTGCGATCCGCATTATATGAATTTTTGATTGCAAAGCATGCCGGCGGAGATTTTATGCTCCGCATCGAGGATACAGATCAGGAACGTTATGTGGAAGGTGCTACCGAGATCATCTATCGTACCCTGGAGAAGACCGGACTGGTACATGACGAAGGCCCGGATAAGGACGGCGGTTATGGTCCTTACGTGCAGAGTGAACGTATGAAAACCGGTATTTATATGAAATATGCCAAGGAACTGATCGATAAGGGAGAAGCTTATTACTGTTTCTGTGACAAGGAGAGACTGGCTTCCCTGAAGACTGAAGTTGTGGATGGTAAGGAGATCACCGTATATGACAAGCACTGCCTGTCCCTGTCCAAAGAAGAGATTGAGGCAAATCTTGCCGCAGGCAAGCCTTTTGTCATTCGCCAGAACAACCCCAAGGAAGGCACCACGACTTTCCATGACGAGTTATACGGAGACATTACAGTAGATAACTCCCAGCTGGATGATATGATCCTGATCAAATCCGACGGTTACCCTACCTATAACTTTGCAAACGTGGTAGATGACCATACCATGAATATCACCCATGTGGTACGAGGCAACGAATATCTGTCCTCCTCCCCAAAATATGTACGCCTGTACGAAGCTTTCGGATGGCAGGTACCGGTATATATCCATCTGCCGCTGATCACCGATGAGAACCACAAGAAGCTGTCCAAGAGAAGCGGACATGCTTCCTTCGAGGATCTGATCGATCAGGGATTCATTACCGAAGCCATCGTGAACTATGTGGCACTGCTTGGATGGAGCCCGGAGGATAACCGCGAGATTTTCTCTCTGGATGAATTGATCAAGGAGTTCGATTACCATCGCATCAGCAAGTCCCCGGCAGTCTTCGATATCGTGAAATTGCGTTGGATGAATGGTGAATATCTGAAGGCTATGGATTTCGACAAGTTCTATGAGATGGCAGAGCCTTACCTGAAGGCAGCGATTAGCAAGCCTCTGGATCTGAAGAAGATCGCAGCCATGGTAAAGACCCGAATCGAAGTATTCCCGGATATTGCCGGACTGGTAGATTTCTTCGAGGAGCTTCCGGAATATGACGTGGCAATGTATACACACAAGAAGATGAAGACTACCGCAGAGACTTCTCTGGAGGTATTGAAAGATCTGCTTCCGATCCTGGAGGCACAGGAGGATTACAGCAATGACGGGCTGTATCAGACTCTTGTAAAATATGTGGAGGAAAAAGGCTGTAAGAACGGCTATGTGATGTGGCCGATCCGTACCGCCGTATCCGGCAAGCAGATGACACCCGCCGGTGCTACGGAGATTATGGAAGTCCTGGGCAAAGAGGAATCTCTGGCAAGAATCCGCAAAGGAATCGAGTTATTACAGGCAAATGTCTGATCTGACATGCTTAAATGCCTCCCAGCGGGAGGCTGTCACGTTCGGAGAGGGACCGCTGTTATTACTGGCGGGCCCCGGCTCCGGCAAGACATTTACCATCACCCAGAGGATCCTGTATCTGATCCGGGAACGCCGGATCACCCCGGAGAAGCTTCTGGTGATCACCTTTACCAGAGAAGCGGCTCTATCCATGAGGCAGCGCTTTGCGCAGATATCTCCACAGGAAGTGCATACCGTCAATTTTGGAACATTTCATTCTGTTTTCTATCAAATCCTGCTCCAGTCGGGCAGAATTTCATCAGGCAATATTTTAAACGACAGACAAAAAAGAGATCTTATCCTTCCCATTTTGAAGAAAATAACAGACTGTAAAAAAAGATCCGCAGAGGAAGTAACGGAGCTTGCCGGGAACTATCTTGCTGCCATCGGTTATTACAAAAATACCGGCGATATTGAGAACAGCAGAAAGAAGCTTCCGGAAGAAGAAAAACAACATTTTTCCAGGATCTATGAAGCTTATGAGGAGGCGAGAAAAAATACTGGAGGCCTTGATTTTGATGATATATTAAAGGAATGTGAGGAGTTTCTGCAAAGGGATCCGGGGCAGCGTACATACTGGCAGAACCGGTTTGAATATATACTGATTGATGAATTTCAGGATATCAATTACAGACAGTACAGTATCGTGAAAATTCTGGCGGAAAAACATAGAAATATTTTTGCAGTGGGGGATGATGATCAGGCCATTTACGGATTCCGCGGAGCCAGACCAGCCTGCATGAGACAGTTTGTAGAGGAATTTGGTGCAAAGCAGATCCTTCTTCGGACGAATTATCGCAGTCATCCGGATATCGTGGAGGCATCCCTGGCGGTGATAGATGAGAATAAAGACCGTTTTCATAAGGATCTGGAGCCTTGCGAGGCGCATAGACGGCAGGCAGGGGGTCATAAGACTGACGCCGGATACCGGAAGGAATATCGGGTAAAAATCAGGGAATTCAGTGAGGCTTCGGAACAAATGAGTTATCTGGTACAAAGCTTGAAAAATCGGATAAATGGGGAGACCTGTGCTGTATTGTTCCGGACAAATCTGGCCATGCAGGGCGTGGCGGCGAGACTTACCGGGGAGGGGATCCCTTTTTCCATGAAAGAGAAGGGGAGAAACATTTACGACCATTTTATCGCACAGGATCTTCTGTCCTATCTGCGGATCGCGCAGGGGTGTGCTACAAGAGCGGATTACCTGAGGGTGAGCAACAGACCATATCGGAATATTTCCAGAGAGGCTTTTGGTGCCGAAGCATCTTTACCGGCTTTGAAGAAATATTATGAAGATCTGACTGCGGGAAGTTTGGACGCGGGGCAGCAAAAGGCGCAGAAAGCGGTCGGAGTATGGATACGACAGATGGAATTTGTAAAAAATACGGAACTGAAGCTTGCAATGGCATTTTTGCGTAAGGCGTGCGGCTATGAGAGATACCTGCGGGTGAGAGCTGCACAGGAGGGAAAAACAGATCTGACGGAATGGCAGGAAGTGCTGGATTTTATCACGGAGGATGCGGGACGATACCGAAGCCTTGAAGAATGGCAGGAAGCACAGGAGCTTTACCGGGAACAACTGCAATGCAGGGAAACTGTAAGGAGTGGCATGCAGAAGAAGCAGGAAAAACAGGAAAACAGCGGGATCACTCTGCTGACGGTACATGCGGCAAAGGGACTGGAATTCGACCATGTGTGGATCCCGGACTGTAATGAGAAGACCTTTCCCCACGGAAGCTCCCGGGAGCCGGAGCATTGTGAAGAGGAACGACGGATCTTCTATGTGGCGATGACACGGGCAAAAAAAGACCTGGAACTTCTCTGCCTTACAGGCACGAGAGAGCGTCCCAGGTTCCCTTCCAGATTCCTTATTCCTCTGAATCGTTATCATCGATGATCTCGTCAAATTCACAGCTGTCGAGATACTCATCAAAAGCATCGGCAACCTTTTCGTAGACATCATCATCTTCAATGTATGCGAGAATGGGTTCTTCATTCGGGTCATCCGGATTCTCGGAATATCCGTAGAACCATACTTCTCCGTCTTCGTTTTCGCCGTCCTCGTCCAGAGGCAACAGTACGATATAGTCCTTGGCCTCTACGGTGAGAATGGTAATGATGGCACAGTTGACAACAGTGCCGTCTTCCAGCTCCAGCTCAACGGTCATTTCTTCATCTTCATAGCTTTCTTTTTTACCCATGGGAATCCTCCTGTTATGTTTATTGGGTGTAACAGTACTTTGTTCCTTTATTATAACCGCTTACGGATATTCTTGCAATGCTTGTTTTTCTTACACTTACAGACTATAATAAAAATGGACAAAGAGACTGTAAGTGATAGAAAACTGGAAGATGGGGTATGACAATGACAGAAAAAAAGCATGCAATAAAGCCTTACCCTCTGGGGGCGCATGTGGAGGACGGAGCCATCCGTTTTGCCTATGCGTCCGGGAAAAAGGATTGCGGCATTCTCATATATGATAGAAAGAGTGGAAAAAAAACGCACAGGGTTCCGTTTCGACAGGAGGAGCGGATGGGAAATGTGTACTGTAAATATCTGGAACTGGAGCCGGAAAATGTCGGGTATCAGTTCTATGAAGGGGAGCGTACTGTGCCGGATCTGCATGCACAGGGGTTCCTGCGTAAGCCTGCTTATGGGAAAATACGTAAGCCTGCGGATCGCATTGCAGTATTTCCCAACGAAGATTTCGACTGGGAACAGGATATGCACCCTATGCTTCCCTATGAAGACAGCACCTGCTATTGCCTTCATGTGCGTGGCTTTACCATGCATGCCTCATCTCAGGTAACACATCGAGGTACCTTTGCAGGGGTTGTGGAGAAGCTGGACTATCTGCAGGAAATCGGTGTGACAACCGTGGAATTCCAACCGGTCTATGAATTCGATGAGACACCGGAGAAGACGGTGCCGAAGACCTCCGGAGAGCTTGTGGCCGTGGCGGGGGAAAAGAACGGAGAAGGTAAATTGCCCGGCTACCGGGTGCTGAACTATTGGGGCTATCGGGAAGGCTTCTATTATGCGCCTAAGGCAGCCTATGCGGCAGGGGAAGACCCGGCGGAAGAGTTTCGTCTTATGGTAGAATTCCATAAGCGAAAAATGGAAGTGATCCTGCAGTTCTATTTCCCCCCGGGGAATGGATGCGGCAGAGATCGGGAATATTTTAAGATTCTGGGTATTATCCTATCATGTGGATGGTTTTCATCTGATGGGGGAGGGAGTACCGGCTCAGATGCTGGCTGGAGATCCGGCATTGTCCGGGACAAAACTGTGGCATTATTCCTTTGATACGGAGCAACTCTATGATCCGGCAGTGAAGCCGGAATACCGGAATCTGGCGGAATACCGGGACGATTATCTGTATACCATGCGTCGTTTTCTTAAGGGAGATGACAATATGCTATCGGGCGTATTGTATGAGATGCGTCATATCCCCGCCAATATGGGACGGATCCATTATCTGTCCAATTATTACGGCCTTACGCTGATGGATATGGTGTCCTATGATCACAAGCATAATGAAGCCAACGGAGAAGGTAACCGGGATGGCAATGATTATAACTGCAGCTGGAACTGTGGGGAGGAAGGACCGTCCAGACGGAAAAAAGTGCAGGCACTTCGGAAAAAACAGTTACAGAATGCATTTTGTATGTTGCTGCTGACACAGTCCACCCCGTTGATTTTCATGGGGGATGAGTTTGGCAATTCCCAGCAGGGCAACAATAATCCCTATTGTCAGGATAATAAAATTACCTGGCTGAACTGGCAGGATAAGGAGAAAAATGCGGAATTATTGAATTTCTGGAAACAGATGATTGCTTTCCGGAAAGCTCACCCGATCCTGCACCCTGTCGAAGAACTGCGAATCCTGGACAGCCTGTCCTGTGGTTATCCGGATCTGTCCTATCACGGACAGAATGCCTGGAGGCCCCAGACAGAGAGCTATAACCGGCATGTAGGCATTATGTACTGCGGAAAGTATGCAAAGACACCACAGGGTGGGGAGGATTCTTTCCTCTATGTTGCCATGAATATGCACTGGGAGCCGCAGAAACTGGCATTTCCAAAGCTGCCGAAGGGTATGGAATGGAATCTTGTGCTGGCAACGGAGAAGGCGGAAGATACTCTGACAGTGCAGGAGAAAGAAGAACAGTCCAGAGAGCAGACGGGGATCATTGCCCCCAGAAGTATTGCAGTATATGAAGGCGTTGTGATGGCAGCATCACAAGACAAGGAGAAAAAAGTTTCGGCAAGATCTTTAAAAAAGAAAACAGATGCTGCCGGAGAAAGATGATAGAACGAAATGAATATCTGGAAACATTTTAAAACGATCACACATCATAAGATCCTTGTGGCAAAGGGCTGCTTTAAGGTAGGTCTGTATAAACAGGGATTGTTGCATGATATGTCCAAGTATAGTCCCACAGAGTTCTGGGTAGGGGCAAAATACTATCAGGGGACACGCAGCCCCAACAATGCGGAACGAGAAGACATCGGTTATTCCAGCGCCTGGCTGCACCATAAGGGCCGGAATAAACATCATTACGAATACTGGATCGATTACAGCATGCAGGCACTGCCCGGTGGAATGGCTCCGGTGCCGATGCCGGATAAGTATATTGCGGAAATGATCATGGATCGGATCGCTGCCAGCAAGGTCTATATGGGAGGCGAATACACGGACAGGTCTCCTCTTGATTACTATTATCAGGGGACAGATAGGGCACCCATTCATCCGGAGACGAAGGCAAAACTGCTATATGTGCTGGAAATGCTGGCAGAGGAGGGAGAGGAGAAGACCTTCCGGTTTATCAAAGAGGAACTGGTGCAGCATAAACGGTGTATGGACTGGCACCAGCTGGAGAAAGCGGAATAGAATAGTAAAAAACAGTGGTAAGCAGAGGATCCTATGAACTGTATCATTCTGTTATTGTTACTATTTTGTGGTGGAAATTCCTGTAGCAACGGCTGTAGCTGTATAGGAAACAGCAATCGCAGTTCCTGCGGAAACAACAATTCCTGTGGGAATTCCAATAACTCCTGCGGAAGCAGTAGTTCCTGTGGCAGCTCGAATGCCTGCGGCGTACGTTGTCTGGAAGACGAGGGACGCGGTGGAGACAGAGACCGCAGACCGCCCAGACCGGATTTCCCGAATTTCACACCGGTGGATGATCCGGCATTTTCCAGGAGAAATGACGGAAGATGCGAGACCTGTGGATGTGAGCAGAATTCCTGAAAATATGGGTAACAGAAAAGCCCCTGAACTGTCTTGGCAGTTCAGGGGCTTATTTTGTCTGAAAGACTAGTTGGACATAACTTCTTTCCAGTATTTGTTGTAGAGTTCTTCGCCGTCCTCTCCGAGGTACAGGAAGGTCTCCAGATTGTTATACTGCGTCAGATCCGGGAAAGCAATGGGAGAATTCTTCAGATCTTCATCCTCGATCAGCTCTCTGGCGGCGGTATTAGGAGTACCATAGGTGATGTACTCGAAATTCTTCAGTGCTACATCCGGATGACACATGAAATCGATGAATTTCTCCGCATTTTCCTTGTTGGGAGCATTCTTCGGGATTACCCAGCCATCGATCCAGACATTGGTGCCTTCCTCGGGAATCACGAAATCCAGATCCTCATTTTCGCTCATAACATAAAGAGCATCGCCGGAGAACATAACACCCATGGCAGCCTCGCCACCGATCATTTTATCACGTACCTGATCTACTACATAGGCCTGTACCAGAGGCTTCTGGGCAATCAGATCCTCTGTGGCAATCTGCAGTTCGGATTCGTCCAGACTGTTGGAAGAGAAGCCGTTCTTTTTCAGTGCCACCATGAAGCAGTCCTTGATGGAATCCATCATCAGGATTTCATCGGAATACTTTTCATCCCAGAGATCAGCCCATTTGGTGGGAGGGGTATCTACCAGAGTCTTATTATAGATGATTCCTACAGTTCCCCAGCAGTAGGGAACACAGTACTTGTTGCCGGGATCGTAGGCGGCAGCCTGCTCATAATACTCGGCACCGATGTTTTCCTTGGCATTGGGGATCCTGTCATAATCCAGTTCCTGGATCAGGTCGTTTTCAATCATTTTCTGTACCATGTAATCGGAAGGACATACCACATCATAAGCGGAAGAACCAGCTTCTACCTTGGGATACATGATCTCGTTGGTCTCGAACTCATCGTAGACCACTTTGATTCCGGTCTCTTTTTCGAACATGGTGATCGTATCGGGATCGATATATTCACCCCAGTTGTAGACGATGACTTCACCGTTTTCACCACCGGCGGAAGAGGACCCGCAGCCGGTCAGAGCAGTTGCGGTAAGGATACCGCACAGAAGCAGTGCAATAAATTTTTTCATTTCTTTTCCTCCTGAATCTATTTTCAAAGAATTATTTCTTCTTCTTTGCCATGGGCATGTAGTTCACCAGTAAAAGCAGAACCAGTACCGTCACAAAAATGATGGTGGACAATGCATACATTTCCGGCTTGATGCCCTTCTTTACCTCAGTGTAGATTTTGGTGGACAGTGTGTCGACACCGGGACCTTTGGTAAAGTGGGTAATGATAAAATCATCCAGTGACATGGTAAATGCCATCAGGAAACCGGAAAGGATACCCGGCAGGATATCCGGAAATACCACCTTGAAAAAGGCGTAGGTCTGGGAAGCGCCCAGGTCAAGGGCGGCCTCATACGTGCTGGGGTTCAACTGCTTCATACGGGGCATTACGCTTAAGATCACATAAGGAATATTAAACGTAATGTGTGACAGCAGAATCGTACCAAAACCAAATTTGGCTCCAAGGCTTAAGAACAGAAGCATCAGGGAGATACCGGTAACAATCTCTGCGTTCAGCATGGGAATATTTGTGATTCCCATAAGGATCGTACGGCTGGTACGCTTCATGGATTGCATGGCAATACAGGCAATCGTACCAATGAAGGTGGCAATCAGTGCAGACAACACAGCCAGCGCCAGTGTATTCCACAGAGCCTGCATGATCTGTTCGTTCTGGAACAGGGCAGCATACCATTTGGTCGTAAAACCTCCCCATTTTGCACGGGTCTTACTGGCGTTGAAGGAGAGTACGATCAGGGTAACGATGGGGGCATACAAAAAGATAAAGATCAGCCCCAGATATATTTTCTGTGCCGTTGTTTTGATCATAATGTGTTCGCCTCCCCCTCTTTATCCGTGATTACGGAGATCACCATATTGAAGATAATGAACAGCATCAGTACGATGGAAAGTCCGCTTCCCAGATTCCAGTTGCCGGTCTGGGTAAATTCCTGTTCGATGACATTACCAATGAGCAGGATTTTGCTGCCGCCTAAGATCTTACTGATCACGAAAGTGGTCAGGGAGGGGACAAATACCATAGTGATACCGCTGAACATGCCGGGCAGACTTAAGGGGAAGATGATCCGTACAAAGGTCTGCACACCGTTGGCACCAAGATCATAAGCGGCGTTGATTACGCTCTTGTCGATCTTGACCAGTACATTATAAAGAGGCAGTACCATAAAAGGCAAAAAGTTGTATACCATACCCAGTACGATGGCAGAGGGTGTATTAATAATATTTAACGCCGGCAGATGCAGGGTGGAGAGGATGCTGTTGATGACACCTGTCTTCTCAAGCAGTGTCTGCCATGCCAGGGTACGAAGCAGGAAGTTCATCCACATGGGCAGGATAAAGATCAATACCAGAAACGAGTTCTGGTTGACATTCATGTTACACAGGATCATGGCAAGGGGATATGCCAGAAGCAGGCAGATCACAGTGCTGATCACGGATAACTTCAGCGCTTCCCACAGAGCCTTGGAATGCTCGGCGGTTGCGATCGCCAGAATATTATCCAGCGTAAAAGCACCGCTCTTATCGGTCAGACCATAGTAGAAGACCATGCACAGGGGCACGATGACAAACATGGCTGACCAGAAGATAAAAGGGAGCGATAATAATTTTTTATTCATTGACTCCAATCGCCTCCTCATCCTCGGATTCCGGCTTCTTCATGATCTGGATGTTGAACGGATCCACTTTGATGCCGACTTTGGTCCCGACAGGAACCATTTTCGTGGACTGTACCAGCCACTCGAAACCGTTAGCCATAACTTCCATTTCGTAATGGACACCTTTGAAAATGGAATGGGTCAGTGTACCCTGGATAATACCTTCTTCCGGTGCTACCAGCTCCACGTCCTCGGGACGGATGACTACGTCGACGGGTTTGTTTTCTCCGAAACCGGTATCCACACAGTCAAAGCGGGCACCAAGGATCTCTACCAGACGATCTCTGATCATGGTTGCACCGATAATGTTACTGTCACCGATGAAGTCGGCAACGAAAGCGTTCTCCGGCTCGTTGTAGATACTTTCGGGAGTGCCGATCTGCTGGATATAGCCCTGGTTCATGACCACGATGGTATCGGACATGGTCAGAGCCTCCTCCTGGTCGTGGGTGACATAGATAAAGGTAATTCCCAACTCATTTTTCAGACGGATCAGTTCGTACTGCATGTCCTGACGCAGTTTCAGATCCAGTGCACCCAGAGGCTCATCCAACAGCAGAAGCTTGGGCTCATTTACGATAGCACGGGCAATGGCGATACGCTGCTGCTGACCGCCGCTTAAGGAATCCGGCATACGGTTCTCGAAACCGTCCAGATTGACTAACTTCAGGGCATATTTAATTTTATCATTAATATAAGATTTACTTTTACCGCTGATCTTTAATCCGAAAGCAATGTTCTCCGCAATGGTCATATGAGGGAAAAGAGCATACTTCTGGAATACGGTATTTAAATTGCGCTTATTGGGTGGAAGGTTAGTGATATCCCGGCCTTCGAAAATGACCTGACCTTTATCAGGGGTCTCGAAACCGCCCAAGATACGGAGGGTTGTAGTCTTTCCGCAGCCACTGGGGCCCAACAGAGTCAGAAACTCGTTCTCGCGGATGTACAGATTGAGATCATCCAGAACCATCTGATTGTCAAATGATTTTGAGATGTTCACTAAATTGACTAAAGCATTTTTCATCAATTTTTTCCTTCCTGATGTAAAAAATCCTGCAAAAAATCTTCGAAAAACCTAAATGAAAATTTTTTGCAAGTCGAATTAATATTATACGTAAATACACGGAAAGTCAATGTGAAGTTTTGCAATTTCTGGCCTAATTTACATAAACTTTACCCTGTGGAAAAAACAGGAGTATTTTTCGGGAATTTTGCAGAAAAAATGTTTCACAATTTTCAGAATTGTGCTATATTTATAAACATAAAAAAAGACATAGAACGCTAAGGAGGATCCGGTCATGAGCAAGGGAAAATATGTTGCCTACATTTCCAGTTACACACAGGGGGACAGTCATGGCATCAGAATATATGATGTGGATATGAAAAACGGCCGTTTTAAGGAGAAAGATAAGGTAGAGATCACGAACTCTTCCTATCTGACCATTTCCCATAACGGAAAGTTTCTTTATTCTATAACGGATTTTGGTGTGGAGGCTTATACCATCCAGCCGGACGGAGATCTGGAGCTGATCAACTTTGCACCAATCAATGGTATGAGAGGCTGCTATGTTTCTACGGATTATACGGATCAGTATCTGTTTGTAGCCGGTTATCATGACGGTAAGCTGACAGTACTCAGACTGAAAGAGGACGGTTCCATCGGCGAAATCACTGATGAAATCTACCACAAGGGTCTGGGCAGTATGGCAGAGCGGAATTTCCGCCCCCATATCAACTGTGCCCGCATGACACATGATAATAAGTATCTTCTGGTGGCAGATCAGGGTATGGATCATGTCAATGTATATCGTTTTGATGTGGAGAAGGGCAAGGTAAAGCTGGAGGATATCATCCGCAGTGAGATGGAATCCGCACCCCGTCATATCAAGATTTCCGAGGATGGCAAGTATATTTACATTCTCCATGAATTAAAGTGTTATATTGATGTATACGAATATGCGGACAATAATAACGACCCTACCTTTGAGAAGATCCAGACGGTAGAGCTGATCAAGCTGACCAGAGGCAATACCAACAGTGCCAGCGCCTTCAGTTTTTCATTGGATTACAATTATCTGCTCAGTTCCATTGCAGGGGATAATTCTGTTATCGTATTTGATGTAGACAAGAAGACAGGACTTTTGAAGAAGAACTTCCTGCTGCCGATCAGCGGTGAGTATCCCAAGGATGCAGAGTTCTTCCCGGACAATAAGTTTCTGGTGTCTTTGAATCATGAAAGTAATACGATGACCTTCTTCCATATTGATCTGGAGCATGGAACGATGATCATGAATGGACCGGCAATGAAGGTCAATATGCCCAACTGTATTTTGTTCCATAAGTTGGGGTAGGTATTATTTTAGTAATAACCCCCCCGCAGCCTCGGCTGGGGTAAGAAACGCGGCACGCTTTCGCTCTGTCGCAGAGCGTAACGGCACATAAGCGGTCAGAATACGCCCGCTAAGTGCCGACGTCTGCTTACGGCCTGCTTATTCTTACACCCATCCGGGGCTGCTTGCTTATTTAAATAACCTTGTGATATGAGATGGGATTTGGTAAAATAAGAACATATAGAAATTGGGAGGTAGGAGTATGGCACAGATCAGACCATTTAGGGCATATCGTCCCTGCCAGGGGATGGAGAAAAGGATTGCGGCGCTTCCTTATGATGTATATAACAGGGAGGAAGCGTGTGAAGTGGTGAAGAAGAATCCGGACTCTTTTCTGGCGGTTGATCGGGCGGAGACGCAGTTTGGCGAGGAAGTAGACACATATGCGGACTGTGTGTATGAGAAAGCGGATCAGCTGCTTCGGGAGAAAATTCAGGAAGGAAAATTTGTACAGGATCCGACGCCATGTTTCTATCTGTATGAACTGACCATGGACGGGAACAGCCAGACCGGTGTAGTGGCTTGTGCCTCTATTGACGATTACCGGAACAATGTGATCAAAAAGCATGAAAATACCAGAGCGGATAAGGAGGAAGACCGTATCCGCCATGTAGATACCTGCAGTATGCAGACGGGGCCCATTTTCCTGGCATATCGGGTGAAAGAGGAACTGCAGAACAAGATCGGAGAGATCAAAACACAGACACCGGTATACGATTTTGTCAGTGAGGACGGCATCGAACATCGTGTGTGGGTGATTTCGGAGGCTGCGGATGTGGCAATGATTGAAGAGGCGTTTGCAAAGATCCCGGCTATTTATATTGCGGACGGTCATCATCGTTGTGCCTCAGCGGTAAAGGTGGGATTAAAGCGCAGAGAGCAGCATCCGGATTATACGGGAGAAGAGGAATTCAATTATTTCCTGTCGGTGATTTTCCCAGATGAAGAACTGCAGATCCTGGATTATAACCGGGTGGTGAAGGATTTAAACGGTATGGATGTCGATGCGTTCCTGGCAGCCATCGAAGAACATTTTATGATAGAGAAAAAAGGACGTATTCCTTACCGGCCGGAGAAAAAAGGAGCTTTCGGTATGTTCCTGGAAGATGAGTGGTACTGTCTTACAGCGAAGAAGGAGATTCGGAGCGAAGATGCTGTGGAAGGACTGGATGTATCTCTTTTACAAAATTACCTGTTGAATCCTGTTCTGGGAATCGAAGATCCAAAGACAGATAAGCGGATCGATTTTGTGGGAGGTATCCGGGGACTTGCGGAACTGGAGCGGAGAGTACATACCGATATGAAGGTGGCATTTTCCATGTATCCTACTTCCATCGGGGAACTTTTTGCAGTGGCGGATGCGGGACGTCTGATGCCTCCGAAGTCCACCTGGTTCGAGCCGAAGCTGCGCAGCGGTCTGTTTCTGCATGAGATAGAGCGGTAATACCTACGACCGGATAAGCAAAATAGTGACAGAATAGAATGCAGCAGACTACACGCCGCAGAAAAGAGGGAATATGACAAACAAACTTTATAAACTGATGAACTGGGCAAAGATAGAAGAAATCACTTATGCTGAATGTGATAATCCCCATGAACTGTTAGGACCTCATAAGCAGGGAAGTAAAATGCTGGTACAGGCATTCTTCCCGGGAGCAGAAAAGGTGACGATCCACTGGAAGAAGACAGGACAGGTAGGCGAAGCTTTTCTGGCAGATGTCCCTATGGAACAGGCAGACGAAGAAGGTTATTTCGCAGCCCTGATAAATGCCGGGAAGATGGCACCTTATGAATATGTGGTGGAATATGGAAAGACAGAAGAGCGTGAAGCCCACAGAATGATCTGCGGCGATGCTTACCGGCATGTTCCCCAGATCACGAAGGAAGATATGGATCGTTTTGCAGTCGGTGTTCATTACACCATTTATGAAAAACTGGGCGCACATCCCATGGAACTGGACGGAGAGAGTGGAACCTATTTTGCCGTCTGGGCACCGAACGCCATGCGCATCAGTGTAGTGGGGGATTTCAACGGATGGGACGGACGAATCCACCAGATGAGACGCCTGGGAGATTCCGGTATTTTCGAATTGTTCATTCCCGGCGCAGAAGCAGGAGACTGCTATAAATATGAATTGAAGATCAAAGGTGGACTGACTTATCTGAAAGCAGACCCTTACGGCAACGCCGCGCAGAAGAGACCGGAGACAGCTTCCGTCATCGCTGACCTGCGAGATTTTTCGTGGGATGACAGCGAATTCTTGAAAAAAAGGGAAAGCTACCAGTGCGGAAATGCTCCGGTCAGTGTGTATGAAATGTATCTGGGAAGCTTTGTGACGCCGGACGAGGGACAGGATTATGCGAACTATCGTGAGATCGCTCCGAAGGTCATTGACTATGTAAAAAAAATGGGATACACCCATGTGGAACTGATGCCGGTTATGGAACATCCTCTGGATGCTTCCTGGGGCTATCAGGTGATCGGTTATTATGCCCCTACCGCCAGATACGGTACACCGGAGGACTTTATGTTCTTCGTGAATGAACTGCATAAGGCGGGAATCGGCGTGATCCTTGACTGGGTACCGGCACATTTTCCCAGAGATACTTACGGTTTGTCCGGCTTTGACGGCACCTGTCTCTATGAGCATCAGGATCCCAGGCAGGGAAGCCATCCTCACTGGGGAACGCTGATCTACAACTACGGCCGTCCCCAGGTATCCAATTACCTGATCGCCAATGCTTTATTCTGGGTGGAAAAATATCATGCAGACGGTATCCGGATGGATGCGGTAGCCAGTATGCTTTATCTGGACTACGGCAAACAGGACGGGGAATGGATTCCCAATATGTACGGTGGTAATGAGAATCTGGAAGCCATCGAGCTGATCAAACACTTTAATTCAATCCTCAAAAAGAGAGATCCCGGGGTATTGTCCATTGCAGAGGAAAGCACGGCATTTCCCATGATCACCGGATCACTGGATGAAGGCGGACTGGGATTTGACCTGAAGTGGAACATGGGCTTCATGAATGACTATCTGGATTATATCAAATACGATCCCTATTTCCGCAGCCACCACCACGGAGAGCTTACTTTCAGCATGATCTATGCCTACAGTGAGAAGTTCATGCTGGTATTTTCCCATGATGAAGTGGTACACGGCAAGGGAACTCTGCTTGGTAAAATGCCTGGAGACAGGGCACAGAAGCTTGCTAATTTACGTCTGACTTACGGTTATATGATGACCCATCCCGGCAAGAAGCTTCTCTTCATGGGACAGGATCTGGCGGAAGAGAAAGAATGGAACGAAATGCGTCAGGTAGAGTGGCAGCTGGAGGAACAGAAGGAAAATGCCGGTGTCCAGAAACTGGTGAAGGATCTGAATGTACTTTACAGAGAGAATAAGGCATTGTATGAATGCGATGATCAGGCCAAAGGCTTCCAGTGGATGAACGAGATCTCTGCCAATGAATGCTATGTAAGCTTTGTGCGTAAGGGAGAAGAGGCAGAGGAACTGCTTCTGGTCGTAGCAAACTTCTCCGGAGTACCCAGAGAGATCACCACAGGTGTGCCTTACGAGGGAAAATACAAGGAGATCCTGAACACGGATGCTGTGCAATATGGCGGTACCGGTGTGGTCAATGACCGTGTGAAACGTGCGGAGGACGTGGAATGGGATGACAAAAAGCAGTCCGTTACCGTGAAAATGGCTCCCCTTTCCTTAAGCATTCTGCAGTTTATTCCTTATACCGAGGCAGAACTGGAAAAAGTGATCGAGAAACGTATCCGCAAGAATACACCGATCCGCAAGACCGCAGGCAAGACTACAAAAAGAAAACAGGAGAAATAAGGCAACATGGATCTGACAGATAACGTAATTGAAGAGGTGCAGAAAAAAGAAGGACTGATCGCATCTTTCCTGGATACCCTGCCGGAAAAGGCACTGAATCTTGGCATCCGGATCGGACTGGCACTGGTATTCTTTTTCATTGGAATGCAGCTGATCAGGCTGATCCGCAAGATCATCCGTAAATCTATGAACCGGGCGGGAGCAGAGATCGGTGTGATCCAGTTCGTGGACTCTTTTGTAAAAGCTTCTTTATATATAATACTGATCCTGACACTGGCGTCCTCCTTCGGCGTGGACGCAGCCAGCATTGTTGCGTTGCTGGGATCGGCCGGCGTGGCCATCGGTCTGGCAGTGCAGGGAAGTCTGTCTAATCTGGCGGGCGGTGTGCTGATTTTATTATTGAAGCCGTTTAAGGTGGGAGATTACATTGTGGAAGGCTCCTCCGGTAAGGAAGGTACAGTAAAAGAGATCCAGATCTTCTATACAAAGCTGTTAACCTATGATAATCAGACGATTATTCTTCCAAACGGCAATCTGGCAAATAACACCATTGTGAATGTCACTGCTGCCGAATCCAGGCGATGTGATGTGAAGGTGTCTATTGCTTACAGCGCAGATATTAAGAAGGCAAAGGAAGTTCTGACAAAGGTTCTCTCTGAAGATCCCGATACTATAAAGGAAAGAGAGCATTTTGTATTTGTAGATGAACTGGCAGACTCCGGAATCAACCTATGTGTACGCTGCTGGTTCAAAAATGAGGATTTCTGGCAGGGAAAATGGCGTATTACCGAACAGTGTAAGTATGCACTTGATAAAGCAGAAATTGAAATACCGTTCCCGCAGATGGATGTGCATATGCGTTAATTAAAAATAGATATTGAATTTTACAGACTATAATGATAATATTACCGTTGTGATTCAATGTTTTAATATTTACATTTTTAGGAGGAAAAAATTATGAAAAAGTTTCTGGCACTTGCACTTGCATCTGTCATGGCTGTTTCTCTGGTAGCATGCGGCAGCACCAATGCTGACACCAATGCAGAATCCAGTGCGGCAGCTACCACCACTGCAACAACTGCAGAGAGCAGCAGTGAAGAACCCGGTCTGAAGATCGCTATCGTATCCAGCCCCTCCGGCGTGGATGACGGTTCCTTCAATCAGGACAACTACAACGGTGTTCTGAAGTTCATTGAGGAGAATCCGAATGCAACCGTAACCCCCATCCGTGAGGAGACCGGTGACAGCGCAGCAGCTGTTCAGGCTGTAGCTGATGTTGTAGCTGATTATGATGTTATTGTATGCTGTGGTTTCCAGTTTGCAGGTATCGGCAATCTGGCACAGGAGAATCCGGATACCAAGTTCATCCTGATCGATTCCTGGCCTACCGTTGATGGTACCGAAGTAACCGCAGATCAGGTGATCGACAACGTATACGCTGCTTACTATGCTGAGCAGGAGAGTGGTTTCTATGCAGGTATGGCTGCAGCTCTGTCTACCACCACAGGTAAGGTAGCAGTAGTAAACGGTATTGCATATCCTTCCAACGTGAACTACCAGTATGGCTTCGAGTGCGGTGTTAAGTATGTGAACGGTACCGAAGGCATGAACGTAGAAGTAGTAGAGCTTCCTTCTTACGCAGGTACCGATGTTACCGGCGCTAACGTAGGCGGTAACTATGTTGGTAACTTCTCCGATGAAGCTACCGGTAAGGTACTGGGTAATGCTCTGATCGCTGAAGGCGTGGACATCCTGTTCGTAGCAGCAGGTGGTTCCGGTAACGGTGTATTCACCGCTGCAAAGGAAGCTGAAGGCGTTAAGGTGATCGGTTGTGATGTTGACCAGTATGATGACGGTGCAAACGGTGACAGCAATATCGTTCTGACCAGTGGCCTGAAGGTAATGCATGATACTGTTTACAACGTACTGAACGAAGTAAAAGACGGTTCCTTCAAAGGTGCTAATGTGACTCTGACCGCAGCAGATGATGCTACCGGTTTCGTAAGTGAGGAAGGCAGATGCCAGCTCACCGCAGAGGCTATTGAGAAGATCAATGCAGCACAGGCTCTGTTAAAGGAAGGCAAGATCGTTCCTGCGGCAAACTTTAACGGTGTAACTCCGGAGACCTTTACCTGGTAGGAAGAATGGATTCACAAGAAGGTGATGGTGAGGAACTGTCACCTTCTTCTTGTTTAAACTGCTGTTTAGGCAGGAAAATGTACAGAAATGAGGATGAACATGTCGGAATATATTGTTGAGATGAAACACATCACCAAACGTTTTCCCGGGATCGTAGCCAATGACGATGTGACGATCCAGATCAAAAAGGGAGAGATCTTTGCCCTTCTGGGAGAAAATGGTGCAGGAAAATCCACCTTGATGAGTATGCTGTTCGGAATGTACGAACCGGATGAAGGAGAGAACTATATCCGGGGTGAAAAGGTGAAGCTGGAATCTCCCAATCATGCCACCAAATTAAACATCGGTATGGTACACCAGCATTTCAAACTGGTATCCAACTACACCATTGCTGAGAATATCGTAATGGGTATGGAGCCGGTGAAGAAGGTGCTGGGATGTATTCCGGTAGTGGATATGAAGAAGGCCAATCAGGATATCCGGAACCTTTCGGAAAAATACGGACTGGCAGTGAACCCCACCGATGTGATCAGCGACATTAATGTCTCTACACAGCAGAGAGTAGAGATCTTAAAGATGCTTTACAGAGAAGCGGAGATCCTCATTTTTGATGAACCCACAGCGGTTCTGACACCGCAGGAGATCGATTTCCTGTTGGATATTATCAAATCTCTGCGGGATGACGGCAAGACTATCATCCTGATCACACATAAACTGGAAGAAATCAAACGGATCGCGGACAGATGTGCCATCCTGAACCACGGACGTCTGATGGATGTCATGGATGTGGCTACCACGTCCACCAAAGTTATGGCCAACAAAATGGTAGGCCGTGAAGTGAATTTTGAGACAGAAAAAGAGCCTGCAAAACCGGGTAAGACCATACTCAGTATCGAGAAACTGAATGTTTACAATAAACAGGATTTCCAGGTGGTAAAGGATGTATCTCTGGAGGTACATTCCGGTGAGATCGTTGCGATCGCAGGTGTGGCAGGCAACGGACAGGTAGAAATCGCAGATGCTATTGCGGGACTGGTACCGGTGCGTTCCGGCAAGATCCTGTTAAACGGCAGAGACATTACGAACCTGTCTATCAGAGAACGAACGACCGAAGGAATTTCCTATATTCCCGAGGATAGACAGAATTACGGACTGGTCATGGATTTTACCCTTTCGGAGAATCTGGCGCTTCGTAATTATTACAAAGAGCCGTTCTGTCATAAGGGAGTACTGGATCAGAAGATTTTTGAAGACAACAGTGAAAAACTGATAGAAAAATACGATATCCGAAGCGGCCAGGGCAGCAAGACAGTGGTACGTTCCATGAGTGGTGGTAATCAGCAGAAAGCCATTATTGCCAGAGAAGTGGAACAGGATTCCTCCCTGATGATCTTTGTGCAACCCACCCGTGGACTGGATATCGGTGCCATAGAGAATATCCACAAGCAGATCATTGCAGAGAGAGACAAGGGCAAGGCAATCCTTCTGATCTCTCTGGAATTGGATGAGATCATGAATTGTGCGGATACCATCGCAGTTATTTATAACGGAAGCATACAGAAGATCGCCAAAGCCAGTGAACTGACCACCAATGAAGTGGGAGAGTTCATGATGGGCGTAAAAAACAAGGAGAAGGAGGCATAAGACCATGAAAAAATTTACAAAATTATGGAATGCGGTAAAGATTCCTCTCCTTGCGATCCTTTGTAGTCTTGTGGCAGGTGGTGTGATCATCGCTGTGACCGGTTCCAATCCCTTTAAGGCTTATTACGCACTTCTACAGGGAGGCGGACTGGCACCCAAGTCCTCCTACGCCAGCTACAAGAGTATGCTGACGGACTTTATGAGTTATGTGAACTATTTTACCCCCATGATCTACGCGGCACTGGCTGTGGCGGTAGCACTCCGCGCCGGACTGTTTAATATCGGCGTCTCCGGACAGATGCTGGCAGCCGGATTTACCGCAAGCATCGTTGTGGGCTACAGCAGTCTGAACGCCGTGCTGGCAAAGCCGCTGGTAGTAATCATTGGCCTGATCGTCGGTGGTCTGGTGGGGGCACTGATCGGCTTCCTGAAATACCGGTTTAATATCAATGAGGTCGTTTCCTCTATTATGTTAAACTATACGTTCCAGTATGTGATCAGTTTCTTCATCAATACCTTTTTCGTGGATCCGGTCTCCAGACAGTCAAAGGAAATCTCCGCAGCTTCCAGGCTGACACTGATGGATACCATGGTGGGCAATCTGAAAATGGATATTCCGCTGGGAATTATTCTGGCTCTGCTTACGGTGGTGGCTGTATGGTTCCTGTTAGAGAAGACAAAGCTTGGTTATGAACTGAAGGCTGTGGGCTATTCCCGCAGTGCTGCAAAATATGCAGGTATCAAGGTAGGCAGAAGCATGGTACTGTCCATGACGATTTCCGGTGCACTGGCCGGACTTGCCGGTGTGACTTATTATCTGGGCTATGTGGGATCCATTCAGCCAAAGGTATTGATCAGTACCGGATTTGATGCCATTGCGGTATCCCTGCTTGGTAACAACAATCCCTTCGGTATTGTATTTTCTACTATGCTGATCACCCTGATCAGCAAGGGAAGTACTTATATGAAATCAGCGGCCGGCGTGGATGCGGAGATTGCATCCGTTATCACCGGTATCATCCTTTTGTTCAGCGCATGTAATGCTTACATCAAGTGGAAGATGGAACGAAGCAGAAGAGAGAAAACCAACAAGACAAAGGAGGACAAATAAATGGATATTGTGATCATTGACGGGTTATCCTTTGCATTACCTTTATTTATTATGGCAATTGGCGGTATCTACTGTGAGAAATCCGGTGTGACCATGCTGGCGGTAGAAGGCTTACAGGGTTTTGGCGCCTTTATCGGTGCATTCGTGGCGGTTGCCATTGCGGGAAACTTTGCCGGAGACTCTCTGGCGCCTTTCTACATTGCCATGGTTATGGCGGCTGTGGGCGGAAGTCTGTTTGCACTGATTCATGCCATGTTATGTCTGAAGTTCAAGGCCAATCAGGTTATCAGTGGTGTGGTAGTCAATATTCTGGCCATGGCGCTGACCGCATATTTAACGAAGCTGTTCAACAGAGTGGTATTTGGTGCTACGTCCGATAAGTTCGTACTGACTGTTTCTTCCAGAATTACCATCCCGGGAATCTCTAAGATTCCGGTACTGGGAGCGGTATTTACCAATCTGTATCCTTTTGAACTGGTGATTGTGGTAGTGGCTTTCGTGGCGTGGTTTGTGATGTATAAGACCCGCTTCGGCATGCATCTGCGTGCCTGCGGTGACAATCCCCATGCAGTGGATGCGGCCGGAAGACAGGTGGGACAGATCCGTCTGGCAGCCATTATGATCTGTGGTGCGTTGTCGGGACTGGGAGGTATCTGTTTCGCGTATTCCATTTCCGCGAACTTTTCCTCCAGTATTTATGTAGGTTACGGTTATCTGGCTATTGCGGCACTGATCTTCGGCAACTGGCGTATCCTGCCGACTCTGGGAGCGTGTCTGTTGTTCGGATTTGCCAGATCCGGTGGATACCGTCTGGTACAGGTACTGCAGATGCCCAGCAGTTATCAGGATCTGGTCATGATCCTGCCTTATGTACTGACTTTGCTGCTTCTGGTATTCTTCTCCAAACAGAACGGTGCACCGAGAGCACTGGGAGTGATCTACGACAAAGGTGCAAGATAAGCAGACATTTGCAGAACGCAGTTTTGCATGGCTCTGAAGAGTTACTACAAAAAAAGAGAAAGCGAAAAGCTTTCTCTTTTTTAATACATATAAGCTGAAAATGGGACTCGAACCCACGACCCCTTCATTACGAGTGAAGTGCTCTACCAACTGAGCTATTTCAGCGGACTAGGTTATTATATATGTTCTTGGGAAATTTTGCAACTGTAAAATTTATTATTTTCGCAGAACGTTTCACAAAGCCGTAAATTATGTAGGAGACCGTAAGTCGAAAACGCCTGCGGATCTCCGAAAGGTCAGTTGCGGTGCTTTTTGCTGTAATGTTCCAGAGACTGTGTCAGCAGATAGAGCAGCATGGCAATCACACATAGCAGTAAGATGGAACTGATCACCATATCCAGCTGGAAGACCTGGGAACCGTAGATGATCAGGTAGCCCAGTCCCCGTCTGGCGGCGAGAAATTCCCCGATGATAACACCTACCAGGGACAGCCCGATATTGACTTTGGTGGTACTGAGCAGGGTGGGAATGGATCCCGGCAGTACCACTTTGAAAAAGATATCCTTGCGGTTTCCACCCAGTGTGCGGATCAGAATCTCCTTTTCCGGATCTACCTGATGAAAGGCGGTGTAAAAGCTGATGATGGATCCGAATACTGCCACAGAGATTCCAGCAATGATGATGGTGTTGATCCCGGTGCCCAGCCAGACAATAAACAGAGGAGCCAGAGCGGATTTCGGAAGGCTGTTGAGCAGTACCAGATAAGGCTCTAAGATCTCCGACAGCTGCCTGGAAAACCACAGCAGAGTGGATAACAGAAGACTGACGAAAAATACCAGCAGGAAACTCAGGATCGTTTCTAACAGTGTGATACCGATATGCATCGGAAGGGATCGCTCTGTCCATAATTCTCCAAGGCACAGAATGACTCTGTGGGGACTGGAGAAAAAGAAACTGTCGATCCAGTCAAGATCTGCACTTACTTCCCACAGGAGTAAAAAGATTCCCAGAAGAAAAAAGCGCAGGAAGGAGACCTGTCTGTGATGGCTTTTGTGTTTTCGAAGATATTGTTCCTGAACGGTCAGAGGTTGTTTAGTTTGTGGTCTCATCCGTTAATTCCTCCCAGAGTTGTTTGAAATAATATGGAAATTCTGGCGCATTTCTGGCAGCCAGCGGTGATGCATCCGGAAGCGTGAGCCGGATGGGGAGAACGGCCTTGATCGTCGCCGGCCTCGCAGACAGTACATAGACCTTGTCGGCCAGACTGATGGCCTCCGACAGATCGTGAGTGACGATAATCATAGTCTTACCAGCCTGCCGGATCAGCCGGCAGATATCCGCGGATACCATGAGCCTGGTCTGGTAATCCAGGGCGCTGAAGGGTTCATCCAGAAGGAGCAGCTGGGGATCCAGGGCAAGGGTGCGGATCAGGGCAGCACGCTGCTTCATGCCGCCGGACAATTCGCTGGGACGTTTATCCTGAAAGCTTTCCAGACCATAGTCGGACAGAAGCTGTTTCACATAGTCGGTACGCTCTTTGGTAAGAGCATGATGAATCTCCAGTCCCAGAGTGACATTCTGGTAGATGGTACGCCATTCGAAGAGATGATCGTGCTGCAGCATATAGCCGACACGGGGATAGTGAAGGGATCCGTCGGGATTGTTGACTACGATGGTGCCGGTCTCCGGAGCAAGCAGTCCCGCAATGATAGACAGCAGCGTGGACTTCCCGCAGCCGCTGGGACCTACTAAAGCGACAAATTCCCCTTCCTCCACCTGAAAGGAGACATCTTTTATGGCACCGGTCTCGCCCGCCAGATTATGATAGGAGTAACCTATGTTTTTTAATTCGATGAGAGCTCCCATAAAAAGGCATACTTCCTTAACTTGAATATTTATTGTTATAGTATGAATTTAAAAGAAAAAAGTGTTTTTGCTACCCGAAAGTGATGAAATTCACTGTATTGCATTAAAGTGTCGTTTGTGATATGATTAATTGCAATCAATGTCTATGAGAAAAATTGTCTGATAGGCTGCTGACAGAATAAAAAGATGGGAGAATGACCATGGCACAATTATGGGGAGGACGCTTTACGAAACAGACCGATCAGCTGGTATTTGATTTCAATGCGTCCATAACATTCGATAAGAGATTGTTTCATGAAGATGTCACCGGAAGTATCGTACATGCCACCATGCTGGCAAAGCAGGGAATCCTCACCGAGGAGGAGAAAAAGAGCATTATCGAAGGACTGACCGGTATTTTGGAGGATGTGGATGCCGGAAAGCTTACAATCGACGAAACCCAGGAGGATATCCACAGTTTTGTAGAGGCAACCCTGATCGACCGGATCGGTGATGCAGGAAAAAAGCTTCACACCGGACGCAGCCGTAACGACCAGGTGGCGTTGGACATGCGTCTCTATACCAGAGCGAGAGTGGCAGAGACAGACGGACTTCTGGAAAAGCTTCTGGAAGCCATTCTGGACACCATGGAGAACAACTTAGAGACCTATATGCCGGGATTCACCCATTTACAGAAGGCACAGCCCATTACTCTGGCTCATCATTATGGTGCCTATTTTGAAATGTTCAAGAGGGACAGACAGCGTCTGGCCGATATTTACAAACGTATGAATTATTGTCCTCTGGGAGCAGGAGCACTGGCCGGTACCACGTATCCGTTAGACCGTGAGTATACCGCAAAGCTGCTTCGTTTTGAAGGACCGACATTAAACAGTATCGATTCCGTGGCGGACAGAGATTATCTGATCGAGTTCCTTTCCGCACTTTCCACGATCATGATGCATTTAAGCCGTTTCAGCGAAGAAATCATTATCTGGAATTCCAATGAGTACCAGTTCGTGGAACTGGACGATGCCTATTCCACTGGAAGCAGCATTATGCCTCAGAAGAAGAACCCGGATATCGCCGAACTGGTAAGAGGCAAGACCGGAAGAGTCTACGGTGCCCTGATGGCGTTACTTACCACAATGAAGGGACTGCCCCTTGCTTATAATAAAGACATGCAGGAAGACAAGGAGATGGCTTTTGATGCCATGGATACCGCAGCGGACTGTATTGCCTTATTTACCGGCATGATAAAGACCATGAAGTTCCGTAAGGACCGTATGGCAAAGAGTGCCATGAACGGATTTACCAATGCTACGGATGCCGCAGATTATCTGGTAGGTAAGGGCGTACCTTTCCGGGATGCTCACGGCATTATCGGACGCCTGGTACTGTATTGTATTGAAAAGGATACTTCCATTGATGCCCTGAGCCTGGAAGAATTACGTTCCATCAGTGATAAGTTTGATGAGGACATTTACGATGCCATTTCCTTAAAGACCTGTGTGGAAAAGCGGCTGACCATCGGTGCTCCCGGTGCGGAAATGATGAAGCAGGTCATTGAGAAAAATAAAGAATACCTGAAAACAAATGCCATAGAAGTATATCAACAGGCTTTGGAAGACCGCATTCAGTAAGTGGAAACTGAACAGGTCTTTTGCAGATAAAATAAAAATGCACAAAGATGAGGAGGAAATGAAAAATGAGTGAAAAATTACGTGTAGGTATCCTGGGCGGAACCGGTATGGTAGGTCAGAGATTTATCTCTCTGTTGGAGAACCATCCCTGGTTCGAGGTAACGACCATTGCTGCCAGCCCTCGTTCCGCAGGCAAGACTTATGAGGAGGCCGTGGGTGACCGTTGGAAGATGACCACTCCCATGCCCGAAGCTGTGAAAAAGCTGGTAGTCATGAATGTCAATGAAGTAGAAAAAGTAGCCGCACAGGTTGATTTCGTATTCAGTGCGGTAGATATGACCAAGGATGAGATCAAGGCCATCGAGGAAGCATACGCAAAGACCGAAACCCCTGTGGTATCCAACAACAGTGCCCACAGATGGACCCCCGATGTTCCCATGGTAGTACCCGAGATCAATCCCGAACATTTCCAGATCATCGAGGCACAGAAGAAGAGACTGGGAACCACCAGAGGATTTATCGCTGTAAAGCCCAACTGCTCCATCCAGAGCTATGCACCGGTTCTGACCGCATGGAAGGAATTCGAGCCTTACGAAGTGGTAGCAACCACTTATCAGGCAATCTCCGGCGCAGGCAAGACTTTTAAGGACTGGCCCGAGATGGTAGGCAATATCATTCCTTACATCGGTGGTGAGGAAGAGAAGAGTGAGAAAGAACCCTTACGTATCTGGGGTAAAGTGGAAGGCGATAAGATCGTTCCCGCAACTTCTCCCGTGATCACTTGTCAGTGCATCCGTGTTCCGGTATTGAACGGACATACCGCAGCCGTATTTGTTAAATTCCGTAAGAAGCCCACCAAGGAGCAGCTGATCGAGAAACTGGTCACCTTCAGCGGTGAGCCTCAGAGACTGGGACTTCCCAGCGCACCGAAGCAGTTTATCCAGTATCTGGAGGAGGACAACAGACCTCAGGTGGCTCTGGATGTTGATTTCGAGAACGGTATGGGTATCAGTGTAGGTCGTCTGAGAGAAGATACCGTATATGATTACAAGTTCGTAGGTTTGTCACACAATACCTTACGTGGAGCAGCTGGGGGAGCATTGCTTTGCGCAGAACTTTTGAAAGCACAGGGTTACATCACCAAAAAATAAAGGGTGAGTGGGGTTATGAACGAGTTACGCTATCAGCTGGATCTTATGCGCGCAATGAATCAGAAACTGAGCGCTAAGGAGAGAATGTATCGTCTGTTGTGCGATACCATGGATTATGCTTATATCTACTATTCTTTTGAAAAGAATACAGTCACTACGCTGGGAAAATGGGATGATTTCTTTGACTTCCAGATTCTGGACAGAAGAGATTTTGTAAAACTTCAGGAGATGGTGGACGAACCGTATGTGTTGGCACTTCGGGAAATGCTGTTTTTGGAAAAGAGCGGTCGGGAGACGGACTCTGTGGAATGTATGCAGAGGGGAAAGAAGACCTGGCTGCAGTTTTCCAGCAGGATTTTCTACGAAGATGGCAGGCCGACGGATCAGATTATTGTGGTACAGAATATCACCAAACAGAAAACACAGAACGAAGAGCTTCTCTACATGGCGTATTACGACAGTCTGACTGGACTGTACAACCGTAATTATTTTGTGCGTCTTCTGACCGAATTTCTTCGTCGGGCCAAAGAGGATAACCGGCTGGTCAGCGTGCTTGTTATTGATATTGATGATTTCCGCAAGGTAAATGACGGACTGGGAATCGTGGCGGGGGACGAACTGGTACAGCAGTTTGGCTCTTTTCTGAAGGAATTTAACGGGGATGATGTGATCGTCTGCCACCTGACCAGTGATGTCTACTGCATGGCCATTTATGATCCTTGTGGGAACAAAAGTGTGGAACATATTCATAAGAAGATCGTTAAGCGCACCAGGGAGCCGTTTTATCTGGTGGGCGGGCAGGTTCTGAACATCACCGTAAGTGTCGGTGTGGCGGAATATCCGGAGGCTGCGACTTCCGCACTGGAACTGATCAACTGTGCGGAAATCGTAATGTTCAAGGGAAAAGCCATGGGCAAGAACCGGATCCAGTATTTCGATACGCCGATCCTGAACGATTTCCTGAAAAATGTAGAACTGGACAGCAAATTAAAAGAGGCTGTTTTTGAGAATAATTTTCTGCTGTATTATCAGCCCCAGTATTATGCGGGCAACCGTAAACTGCGGGGCGTGGAGGCACTGATCCGCTGGAAGGATGGCAACGGCAGAATGATCAGTCCGGCAAAATTCATTCCCATTGCGGAGAAGAACGGAACGATCATTCCTATCGGCAACTGGGTACTGGAACAGAGTATCCGTACTTTTTCCGAATGGAGGAACCGTTACGGAGTTCCTTTTGTGCTGTCAGTGAATATTTCCGCGTTGCAGTACCAGAAGGAAGATTTTGTGGAAACCCTGCTGAATATCATTCATAAATACGATGTGGATCCGGATGAAATCGAACTGGAGATCACAGAAAGCATTTTGATCGACGATTTCAGTGCAGTTACCGAGAAAATGCAGTTGTTGAAGGAGTACGGGATTCGCATTTCACTGGATGACTTCGGAACAGGATTTTCTTCCCTGTCTTACTTAAAGAAGCTGCCTATCAATACGCTGAAGATTGATAAATCATTTACCGACACGCTGCTGACGGATTCTGCGACCCGGATTATTACGGAGTCTATTGTAAGTATGGTGAAATCCCTGGGATTTGAGTCCATTGCGGAAGGCGTGGAGGAAGAACAGCAGTATAAATATCTGCGGGCCGTCGGGTGTGATATCATTCAGGGATATCTGTTTGGAAAGCCGTTGTCACAGGAAGAGATCGAACAACTGTTGCAGAAGATGTACTGATCTGCTGGGTCAGAAAGAAAGAGGCTGCCATGCTGACTGGAAGGGAACAGGAAACAGCTTTTTTGGAAAATCATTATAAGAGAACAGGGAGTCAGATCCTGGTGGTGTATGGACAGAGAGGCGTTGGCAAGACGGCTCTCTTAACCTCTTTTACGGAGAAAAAACAGACGTTGCGTTATAGTGCGGGAAACTGTTCTTCCAGAGAACAACAATATTTGTGGGGACGGGAACTGCGAAGCCGGGGAAAGGAGATTGCAGAGTATCCTTCCTGGCGGGAATTGCTGGAATGCATGACAATACAGAAAGGCGAAACGACAGCAGATAAGAAAGTACTTATCATAGAGAATTTTCAGTATCTTTTAAAAGGGGATACTTTGTTTTTGCAGGAACTGATCCGGTTCCTGAAGGAGAAAAAAGAAGCACTGTTAGTGATCCTGACCACCTATGCCTCCGGCTGGGTGGAGAACAGCATGATTTCCAAAGTGGGAAATCTGGCATTTTCCGTCAGCGGATTTCTGAAGGTGAAGGAACTGCCTTTTTCCGCCATGCGTAAGATATTTTCCGACTATACGGTACAGGAAAGTATTTCGCTTTATGCGACATTGGGAGGGCTGCCGGGACTGTGGCGGCTGCTTTATCCGCAGAATTCGGCAGAAGAAAATCTGATCCGGCTGCTTTTACAGAGGAACAGCTTTCTGCCGGAGCTTATGATAAAATGGCTGTCGGAGGAATTGCGGGAGACGGCAGTTTATGACACCATTCTGGCAACGCTGGCAGACGGAAGACATGGAAAACTGAACGATATGTATGCACATACCGGATTTTCCCGGGCCAAGATCAGTGTATATCTGAAGAATTTGATGGAACTGGAGCTGGTGGAGAAGGTGCTGCCCGGTACATATGAGATCTGTAATGCGTTTGTCCGGTTTTATTTTTGCTTCCTGTTTCCGCATCAGACGTCTGAGCGGACAGAAGGCAGTACATTTTATGAAAAATACATCCGGGAAGAATATAATGATTTTCAACTGTTGACCTATCGCCGGATCTGTCAGGAAGTGCTGCAGGGACGTTTCCGGACGGTTGAACTCTGGAACAGCAGACAGGGGAAAATCTATTTTCTGTGCAGGGAGGACACCGGCAGAAAGATCGTGGTGGATTATTCCGGCACGGTATGTTATACTTCGAAAGATTATGATGTGCTGCAGGCATCCATGAAGAGGGAACATGTGACTGCAGACAGCATTCTGATATTTAGCGAGAATGGATATGAGAAGACATTAACGGAAGGAACGGTACAGATACTGGTGCATTCCGTGGATGAGAACTCGTAAGACAGGAAAGATGGTATTACGTGGGTAAAAATTTATTTATTGCAGAGAAACCGAGCGTGGCAAGAGAATTTGCCAATGCTTTAAAATACAATATGCGTTCCAAAGACGGCTATCTGGAATCGGAAGAGGCTATCGTTACCTGGTGTGTGGGACATCTGGTGACCATGAGTTATCCGGAGGTGTATGATGAAAAGTTCCGTAGATGGAGCTTTGACACCCTGCCTTTTCTACCGACGGAATTCAAATACGAAGTCATTGAAAGTGCGAAAAAACAGTATACGATCGTAAGTTCCCTGCTGAACCGTCCGGATGTTACGACAATTTATGTCTGCACCGACTCCGGAAGAGAGGGAGAATACATCTATCGTCTGGTGGAGCAGATGTCGGGCGTACAGGACAAGGAACGGAAACGTGTATGGATCGACTCCCAGACGGAGGAAGAAATCTTACGTGGAATCCGGGAGGCAAAAGATCTCTCAGCCTACGACAATCTGGGAAATGCTGCCTATCTGCGGGCCAAGGAAGATTATCTCATGGGTATCAATTTTTCCAGAGCCCTGACGTTAAAATACGGCAACACGGTAAAAGGGTATCTCAAAAGAGACCGGGCAGTGATTTCTGTGGGTCGTGTCATGACCTGTGTCCTTGGAATGATCGTGAACAGAGAGCGGGAGATCCGTTCGTTCACCAAGACTCCCTTTTACCGGGTGATCGGTAATTTTAAATTACAGGAGAAGCCCTTTACCGCAGAGTGGAGAGCAGCGGAAGGCTCGAAATATTATAATTCTCCGGCACTGTATAAAGAGAACGGCTTCAAGAAAAAAGAGGATGCCGAGCGTTTGATCGCAGAGCTTACCGCAGAACCGGCAGGCCCGGTGACTGTCACCGGCATTGAGAAGAAAAAAGAGAACAAGAATGCACCGCTTCTGTACAATCTGGCGGAGTTACAGAATGACTGTTCCAAATACTTTAAGATCAGCCCGGATGAGACTTTGCGGATCGTACAGGAACTGTATGAGAAAAAGATGACCACTTATCCCCGAACGGATGCCAGAGTCCTGTCTACGGCGGTGGCAAAGGAAATCCACAAGAATATCGGTGGCTTACGCAGCTATGCTCTGGCCACTCCTTTTGCCAAAGAAGTGTTAGAGCAGGGGACCTATAAGAATATTGCGAAGACACGTTACGTGAATGATAAGCAGATCACGGATCATTATGCCATCATTCCAACGGGACAGGGACTGAACAATCTGGCAGGTCTGGCCCCTACGGCGGCAAAAGTGTACGAGGTCATTGTACGCCGGTTCCTGAGTATTTTCTATCCTCCGGCAGTCTATCAGAAGTTCTCTCTGACAGTGAAGGTAAAGGAAGAAAACTTTTTTGCCAGCTTTAAGGTACTGGTACAGGAAGGGTATCTGAAGGTGGCGAACTTCTCTTTTAAGAAGGAGAATACGGCACCGAAGGAAGATAAAGAGAATGAGAATGAAAGCGCTGATGAAAAATGTGATGCAGAGCTTACCAATCTGCTGATGCATCTGAAAAAAGGAGATTCTCTGACTGCGGATACCTATGAGATCAAGGAGGGCGAGACTTCGCCGCCCAAGCGTTACACTTCGGGAAGCATTATTCTGACCATGGAAAATGCGGGCCAGTTTATCGAGGACGAAGAACTGCGGGCCCAGATCAAGGGAAGCGGCATCGGCACCAGCGCCACGAGAGCGGAGATCCTGAAGAAACTGGTGAATATCGAATATCTGGCACTGAACAAGAAGACCCAGGTGCTGACTCCCACCCAGATGGGAGAGATGATCTATGACGTGGTATCGGATTCCATAAGACCACTTTTAAATCCGGCACTGACGGCCAGTTGGGAAAAGGGGCTTACCATGGTGGCGGATGGTGTGATCACACCGGAAGAGTACATGGGAAAGCTGACGGATTTTGTGGGAAGGCGAACTACCGCTGTACGCAGCCTGAACAATCAGGGAGTGCTATGGAGACAGTTCCAGGCTACAGAAGAATTTTATCAGAAGAAGACAAAGCAATCCAATGCCAAAAATAAGGAATAAAGATGAGGAGAAATTATCATGGAAAATATTACGATTGAGAATATGTATGATCTGAAGGAGACCATTGCGGCAGATCTGTTCACTGAGGCAGAATATCCCTGGGAGGTGCTTCCCAGAATCCACGATTTCATTCTGGAACTGGGTAAGAGACTGCCGGAAGAAATTTATGAAAAAAGAGGCGAGGATATCTGGGTGGCAAAGAACGCAAAGGTAGCTCCTACCGCCTGCCTGAACGGTCCGCTGATCATTGATGAAGAAGCGGAGGTCCGTCACTGTGCCTTTGTCCGTGGCAATGCCATTGTGGGTAAAGGCGCAGTGGTTGGCAATTCCACGGAACTTAAGAACGTGGTTCTGTTCAATAAAGTACAGGTGCCTCATTATAATTATGTGGGAGACAGTGTGTTGGGCTTCAAGTCCCATATGGGGGCCGGTTCCATTACTTCCAACGTGAAGAGCGACAAGACGCTGGTGGTTGTAAAGAACGGAGAAGAGCAGATTGAAACCGGGCTGAAGAAGATGGGGGCCATGTTGGGAGACCATGTAGAAGTGGGTTGCAACAGCGTACTGAATCCCGGAACAGTCATCGGACGCAATTCCAACGTGTATCCTACTTCCTGTGTCAGAGGGGTGATCCCTGCTGGACATATCTTCAAAAGACCGGGAGATGTGGTGAAAAAAGATAATATCTAAAAATTAGATCATTATTATTCAAAGCATCGATGAATTTTGATTGACGAATGTCCTTTTATGGGTTATGATATTTATCAGTGCAACGCTTTGACGGAGTAAAGCGTCTGCGCATTACAGTAAGCAGATCGTAAGATCCGCAGAAAAGAGGACATTTATTATGAAAAAGAAATTATTATCTGTAGTACTTACCGCAGTAATGGCAGCATCTGTCCTGACAGGTTGTGGCAGCACCGATAACGGAACTGCTTCCACCGCAGCAGCTACCGGCACAGCTCAGAGTGAAGCAGCAGCTACTAGTGCCGCTTCCACAGATGGTAAGGTATATAACATCGGTATCTGCCAGCTGGTTGAGCATGAAGCTCTGGATGCAGCAACCCAGGGATTCCAGGATGCTTTAAAAGAAAAGCTTGGTGATAATGTAAAATTTGATCTGCAGAATGCACAGGGTGAGCAGACCACCGCAGCTACCATCTGTAATGGGTTCGTATCTGATGGTGTGGATCTGATCCTTGCCAATGCAACCTCTCCTTTACAGAGTGCAGCAGCAGCTACCACCACGATCCCCATCTTAGGTACTTCCGTAACGGATTATGCTACCGCACTGGAGATCTCCGACTGGTCCGGTGCTACCGGCAGAAATATTTCCGGTACTTCTGATCTGGCTCCTATTGAAGAGCAGGAAGCTATGTTAAAGGAACTGTTCCCGGATGTAAAGCAGGTTGGTCTGTTATATTGCTCCGCAGAAGCTAATTCTCTGTATCAGATCCAGCTGTTTGAGGCTGCTCTGGACAAAGATGGTATTGCATATAAAGAGTATGCTATCGCCGATACCAACGAAGTACAGTCCGTTACCACGGCTGCCGCAGGCGAGTGCGATGTTCTGTACATCCCTACCGACAACACACTGGCATCCGTAACCGAGACTGTATATAATGTCGTAGCTCCCGCTAAGATCCCTGTTATTGCAGGTGAAGAGGGTATCTGCAACGGCTGTGGCGTAGCAACCTTATCCATCAGCTATTACGATCTGGGATATGCTACCGGTGAGATGGCTTACGAGATCCTGGCTGAGGGCGCAGACATCACTACTATGGATGTACGTTATGCTCCCAATGTTACCAAGAAGTACAATGCCAAGATCTGTGAGGAGCTGGGTATCACCGTTCCCGATGATTACGTAGCAATTCAGTAAGAGTTATACAGGTATTTAAGTACGGTTCTAACAAAATATACTTCGATAGGGATAGCGCGTAACAGCGATATCCCTATCTGGAGTTTTAGGAGGAAAAAGAAATGTCTTACTTTATGTCACTGAATCCCCTTTCCCTGTTCAGGGCAATGCCGGGATCGATAGCACAGGGAATGATCTGGGGAGTCATGGCACTGGGAGTGTATATTACCTTCCGCCTGCTGGATTTCGCGGATCTGACTGTGGATGGTTCCATTGCAACCGGTGCTGCGGTATCCGTTATGCTGATTCGTGCGGGAGTTTCTCCTATAGCTACGCTGCCCATTGCTTTCCTGGCCGGAGCATTGGCAGGTATGGTAACGGGACTGTTGAACACCGCACTGGGAATCCCCGGAATTCTGGCAAGTATTCTGACGCAGATCTCCCTGTATTCCATTAATCTGAATATCATGGGCAAAGCAAACCAGCCGGTCAGCGTAGATAATTATCCGCTAGTGGTTTCTTTACGGTATGTGACGGATGGCTCTGTCAGCAGACTTCTCTTTTTCCTGGGAATGATCGTATTTTTACTGGCACTGATCGCTGTGATGTACTGGTATTTTGGAACAGAACAGGGACATGCTATCCGTGCTACGGGTTGTAACAGCAATATGGCAAGAGCACAGGGCATCAATACCAACTTTATCAAGGTGCTGGCACTGATGATCTCCAACGGTCTGGTAGGTCTGTGTGGTGCGCTGTATGGGCAGTTCCAGGGGGCGTCGGATGTCAATATGGGACGTGGAGCCATTGTCATCGGTCTGGCAGCTGTTATTATCGGTGAGGTGCTGTTCGGTAAGTTCGCCAGCAAGAGAAAACTTGCTTTTGCATTTACTCTGGCATCTGTAATTCTGGGTGCTGTGATCTACTATATGGTATATCAGTTCGTACTGTGGCTGAAGATGCCTTCAGAGGATATGAAATTGTTCTCCGCTATCGTAGTTGCCATTTTCCTGGCAATTCCTTACTTGAAGGAGAAGAGAACACTTCGGAAAGGAGCGTCAAAGTAATGGCTTACGCATTGGAGATACAGGACGTACATAAAGTATTTAACAGAGGCACCATCAACGAGAAGGTGGCCTTGAATGGAGTAAACTTAAATCTGAATCCCGGGGATTTCGTGACGATCATTGGTGGTAACGGCGCGGGTAAGTCCACCACGCTGAATGCCATCGCCGGCGTATGGCCCATCGATTCCGGCAAGATCATCATTGATGGTACGGATATTACGAACCTGCCAGAACACAAGAGAGCAAAATATCTGGGAAGAGTATTCCAGGATCCCATGACGGGAACCGCAGCTACCATGGATATCGAAGAGAACATGGCGATTGCGTTACGTCGCGGTGAGAAGAGAACCCTTCGCTGGGGTGTTTCCAGAGAGGACAGAGAGTTATTCCGCGAGAAGCTGCAGACTCTTGGATTGGGACTGGAAGACCGTATGACCAGCAAGGTGGGGTTGTTATCCGGTGGTCAGCGTCAGGCCATCACACTGCTTATGGCAGCATTGAAGCAGCCCAAGCTCCTTCTGCTGGATGAACATACCGCAGCACTGGATCCCAAGACCGCAGCCAAGGTACTGGAGATCAGCGACAAGATCATCGCAGAGAATCAGCTGACCGCCATGATGGTAACTCACAACATGAAGGATGCCATCGTTCACGGCAATCGCCTGATCATGATGCACGAAGGCAAAGTGATTTACGATGTGGCTGGGGAAGAGAAGAAGAATCTTCAGGTGAAGGATCTGCTGGCAAAGTTCGAGGAAGTCAGCGGCGGAGAATTCGCCAATGACCGCATGATGCTGGCGTAAAAATAAGAACGGGACACGCTGCCGATTTAGGCAGCGTGTTTTTGCGTTAAATGGAAAGTTAGTGAAATAATCCCGTAGCCCTCCCGTAGCCCTTGGCAGGGTATAAGAAACGCGGCACTGCTTATTCTTATACCCAGCCGGGGCTACTGGTTTTTTGAAAGCTTTCCAAAACGCAGAACTCCCGGCGTATGCGGTGCCATGTCGAAGATGTTTGTCGGAGGATGTTGATATTTTCTAGAAAAGTGCTGAAAGACAGGGGGAAAGCGGACACGATGTCCGCGTCAGCCGATTGTCGACATGGATGTCGACTGTAGGCGGCCCCGTCATGACGAGAACTACTCATCACTTTTCGTAGAAAATTCACATCCGGAGACCTTACATCGAGACATGTGTATCGCATGCTCCGGGAGTTCGTGGATTTTGCCAATGTATTTCACTAACTCTCTAGTTAATTCATAATTGCTTGCATCCTGCATATACATATAACACCAATGGCAGGAGGTATTTTTATGGACTATGCAGTGAATACATACGATCTGTATCGGGATATACAACAAAGGACGGGAGGGGAAATCTACATAGGGGTACTGGGACCGGTGAGGACCGGAAAGTCTACATTTATCAAGCGCTTTATGGATGAAATGGTGCTGCCCTATATGGAGGATGAACATGCCAGAATGCGGGCGCAGGATGAACTGCCTCAGAGCGCGGGAGGTAAGACCATTACCACTACGGAGCCAAAGTTTATTCCCAACGAAGCGGCAAAGGTGCGACTGAATGATGATATTGAAGTATCGGTACGGCTGATCGACTGTGTGGGATATATGATCGACGGTGCGGCGGGACACATGGAAGAAGATGCGGAGCGCATGGTGAAGACTCCCTGGTCGGAGGAAGAGATTCCGTTTACCCAGGCGGCAGAAATCGGCACGGATAAAGTCATGCGGGATCATTCCACCATCGGTCTTGTGATCACTACGGACGGCAGTATCGGGGAACTTCCCAGAAGCAATTATCTGGGAGCGGAAGAGAAGACGATCCTGGCGCTGAAAAAGTCCGGAAAACCCTTCCTTGTGCTGGTGAACAGCCAGAAACCTTATTCCGAGGAGACCAGACAGGTAGCGGAGGAAATCGGGAAGAAATACGATGTGGCCGTGATGCCGGTGAACTGCGAGCAACTGAAAAAGGAAGATATTAATCGTCTTCTGGAAAAAATCCTGTATGAATTTCCTCTGACAGCAGTGGAATTTTATTTCCCGAAATGGATGGATATGCTTCCGGTGGATCATGCGGTAAAACAGGACCTGTTAAGACAGATCCGGGAATTGATGAACAGCTATGACCGGATTCGGGATGTGGCGGGACACCCTGTGGAATTGCAGGGAGATTATATTCAAAGCTGCAAGATGGAGCCGGTGCAGTTGTGGAACGGTATTGTTCCGGTACAGGTAGGAATCGACGACAGGTATTATTACGAAATGCTTTCCGGAATGTTAGGAGAGAACGTAGAGGATGAATACCAACTGTTGAATAAACTAAAAGAGTTGGCAGAAATGAAAAAGGAATATACGAAGGTGCAGGATGCATTGTCCATGGTGAAGATCAAAGGCTACGGCGTTGTGACTCCGGACAGAGAAGACATTGCACTGGAGAAACCGGAATTGATCCGCCATGGCAACAAGTTTGGTGTCAAAATCAAGGCCAGCAGCCCCTCCATACATATGATCCGCGCAAATATCGAGACAGAGATCGCTCCCATCGTGGGCACAGAACAGCAGGCTCAGGATCTGATCCATTTTATCGATCAGGCGGAGGCGGAGCACGGTATCTGGGAGACTAATATCTTCGGCAAGACTGTGGAACAGCTGGTGGATGACGGCATCACCACGAAAGTTGCTTCCATCGGAGAAGAGAGCCAGCTGAAACTCCAGGATACCATGCAGAAGATCGTCAACGACAGCAACGGTGGCATGGTTTGTATTATTATATGATTCCATAACCCACCCATGGAAAGTCTGCAAGACTGCCTGCAGGCAAAACAGACTTTCTATGAGGGGAGTAAACACACATGAGCAGGGGAGGACGATAGTCCGAAATGCGAATGTGGGTTACAATTTCGAGAGTGCGAAGCACGGAGAAATTGTATGGGATGTTAGCTTTCCATTGCTTTTTTCCCGTGCATTTTGTATAATACCTTTGTTGACTTTGCTTTATTTTTCTGAAAAACAGGAAGAATATTTGCTAAATTGCATGAAAATACGGCTAAACGGAGGATATAGATGAATCAGGTATATGCAAAATTACAGAACTGTTATGAGTGTGTGAGAAAAAAGACGGATTTTGTACCTAAGGTGGCGATTGTTTTGGGATCGGGCCTGGGCGATTATGCGGAACAGATCCGTGTGGTGACAGAGATCCCTTATGCGGAGATCGAGGGATTTCCTGTTTCCACCGTACCGGGGCATGCCGGTAAATTTATCTTCGGTTATCTCGATGAGATTCCTGTGGTGTGTATGAAGGGAAGAGTACATTACTACGAAGGTTATGATGTGACGGATGTGGTACTGCCCACCAGACTGATGAAACTGTTAGGCGCTGAGATTCTGTTTCTGACCAATGCGGCAGGCGGTGTGAATACTTCTTTCCATGCCGGTGACCTGATGCTGATCAGAGATCATATTTCCGTGTTTGCCCCCAATCCTCTGATCGGTGCCAACATGGATGAACTGGGACTGCGTTTTCCGGATATGAGCCATGTGTATGACAAGGACTTACAGCAGATCATCCGTGAGACCGCGAAGGAGAACGGTATCTATTTACAGGGGGGTATTTATACCCAGCTGACCGGCCCGTCCTTCGAATCTCCGGCAGAGATCCGTATGCTCCGGACACTTGGCTGTGACGCGGTAGGCATGAGCACAGTGGTGGAAGCAATTGCTGCCAACCACATGGGAATGCGGATCTGTGGCATCTCCTGTATCAGTAATCTGGCGGCGGGAATGACAGATCAGCCTCTGAATCATGAGGAAGTACAGGAAGCTGCGGATATGGCAGCTCCCAGATTCAAGAAGCTGGTAACGGAATCTGTGAAGAAATTTGTATAGACACAGAGAAAAAGGAGATGCGGATGATCCAGGAGACAGAAGAAAAGGCATTGGTCAGCCAGGCATTGGAAGCCAGAAAACTGGCATATGCTCCTTATTCCGGTTATACGGTGGGAGCGGCACTACTGACTGCGGATGGACACAGATACCTTGGCGGTAATATTGAAAACGCTTCTTACGGAGCTACGAACTGTGCGGAGCGTACCGCCTTTTTCAAGGCGGTCAGCGAGGGAGAACGGGAATTTACAGCCATTGCCATAGCCGGAGGAATATCCGGAGAGGCACCGGTGGAATATGCGTATCCATGCGGTATCTGCAGACAGGTGATGCAGGAATTTTGCAGGGATGATTTTGTGATCTACGTGGTAAATAGTGAACAGGATTATCAACGCTATACCTTAAAAGAATTACTTCCCTTTGGATTTGGAGGAGATGCAATCAGATGAATATCAGATTATATAATGCACGAATTCTCACCATGGAACCCGGCAGAGAAGTCTTCTATGGTGAAGTATGGGTAAAAAACGACAAGATCGCCTATGTGGCGGAACAGAAAGAACTTGCAGAGGAATGGGACAAATCCCAGTTCCCCAGAATTGCGTGGGATATCGAACTGGATTGCAAGGGAAACCTTCTGATGCCCGGATTTAAAAATGCACATACCCATTCCGGTATGACTTTCCTGCGCTCCATGGCAGATGACCTGCCTCTGGATCAGTGGCTGAACAAGCAGGTATTTCCTCTGGAAGCAAAACTGACAGGTGAGGACATCTATGAACTGACCAGACTGGCAGTGCTGGAATACTTGACCTCAGGAGTGACTTCCATTTTCGATATGTACCTGACACCGGATACTATTGCTGAGGCCTGTCTGGACACCGGAATGCGTTGTGTACTGGTATCCGGACTGAATAATTTCAGCTCTTCTCCAAAACAGGTAGAAGAGGAGTTTTTAAAATGGAATAAGAAGAATTCCCTGATCAGTTACCAGCTGGGATTTCATGCGGAATATACCTGTTCCAAGGAACTGCTCTGGAAAGTGTCGGAAATGGCACATCATTACCGGACACCGGTATATGCCCATATCTCCGAGACGGAGAAGGAAGTGGAAGAGTGTAAGGCTCGCTACGGAATGACACCGCCCATGTTCTTAGACTCTCTGGGAATGTTTGATTTTGGCGGAGGAGGTTTCCACTGCGTTCATGTGACGGAACAGGATATGGATGTCTTCCGCAGACATCGGATGTATGTGATCACGAATCCCGGCTCCAACACGAAACTGGCCAGCGGCATTGCACCCATTGCCGACTATGTGCGGCACAAGATCCCGGTAGCCATTGGAACCGATGGACCGGCCAGCAATAACTGTCTGGACATGTTCCGGGAGATGTTCTTAGTCACCGGCTTAAGCAAACTGTTAGAGAAGGATGCGTCCAGCATGGATGCCGTGGAGGTACTGAAGATGGCAACGGTGAACGGTGCCAAGGCAATGCGCCTGAACCGCGCAGATGTTCTTGCAAAGGGAAAATATGCAGATCTTATTATGATCGATCTGCACCAGCCCAATATGCATCCCATTCACAACATCCCCAAGAATCTGGTTTACAGCGGCAGCAAGTCCAATGTCTGCATGACCATGATCGGCGGCAAGATTTTGTATCGTAACGGAGAATTTAATGTGGGAGAGAATCCGGAACGTATTTACACAAAATGCGAGAAGATCGTAAAGAGACTGTTGACTGAGTAAGAAAAATAACTCAGAAGACATAGAACGGAGCTCCCGCGTGGCTCCCAGAATACTTAGGAGGGAAAAGATGTTAGAAAAAATCTTCAAACTGAAGGAAAACAACACCACCGCAAGGACAGAGATCATTGCCGGACTGACCACGTTCATGACCATGGCTTATATCATAGCCCTGAATCCGAACCTGCTGACCGGTTTTGGCAAGGATACCATGCCGGAGCTGTGGAACGGTGTTTTCCTGGCAACCTGTATTGCATCCGCCATCGGTACCATCGTAATGGCATTTCTGGCAAACAAGCCTTTTGCCATGGCACCCGGCATGGGACTGAACAGCTTTTTTGCAGTCGTAGTAACCAATATCGTAGCCCTGACCGGCATGACCTATGTGGCATCCTTCCAGGCTGCCCTGTGTATTGTTCTGGTGGAAGGTATTGTATTCCTGATCCTCTCCGTGTTGAATATCCGTGAGAAGATCGTGGATGCCATTCCTTTGGGCGTACGTCTCGGTATCGCACCGGCCATCGGTCTGATGCTGTTAAACATCGGTGTAGGATCCAATGCAGGTATCTATTCCGAGAACGGCGGACCTTTCTATGCTATGAGAGACTTCTTCGGTGCACTGACACCTTCACTGGCTAAGACCAATATGGGTTCCGGTTATTCCGCAATGGTTCTGTCCGTTGTCACCATGTTCGTAGGTCTGTTTGCCATTGTTGTTCTGGCACAGAGAGGTGTTAAGGGTGCTGTATTACTGGGTATGCTGATCTCCAGCATCATCTACTGGGCAGGAGAAGCTATCTTTTTAGGAACCAATCCCTTTGCTTCTCTGGCAACTGCATCCTTCGTACCGGCCTTCGGAGATATGGCGTCCACTACACTGTTTAAGTTTAACTTCCAGGGATTTGCACAGATTGGCTGGTTTACTGCAATTACTCTGATCGTTACATTCTGTATCATTGATATGTTTGATACTATCGGTACTCTGGTAGGAACCGCAAGCCGTGCGGGAATGCTGGATAAGGATGGAAAAATGCCTAACATGAAGCAGGCACTTTTGTCTGATGCAGTAGGCACTCTGGCAGGTTCCGTAACCGGTACTTCCACCGTTACCACCTTCGTAGAGTCTGCCTCCGGTGTGGAAGCAGGCGGACGCACCGGTCTGACCGCACTGACCACCGGTATTATGTTCCTTGCATGTATCTTCATCGCACCCATCGCCGGTATCATTCCTGCGGCAGCTACCTCTTCCGCATTGATCTATGTGGGTGTCCTTATGGTAGCAGGTCTTAAGAATGTAGATTTTGATGACATCTGCCAGGCGCTTCCCGTGGCTCTGATGATGATCGCCATGCCGATCTCCGGATCTATCGGACATGCCATCGGTATCGGTCTGATCACCTATACCGTTATCAAGGTATTTACCGGTAAAGCTAAGGACGTATCCGTACTTACCTATGTATTATCCTTGATCTTCCTGTTAAAGTTCTTTATTGTCGCATAAAGAATTTTACAAATAAGAAATATAAAAAACAGGTCAGAATATGGGGGCGGGCACTGCACAGCGCGGTGCCTGCCTTCTTATATCCGGAAAAGTGAGAAAAAATATGGAATTTGTTGTATTTGCGGGCGTATTGCTTTTGCTTTTTATATTTATGATAGTGCAGGAGCTGATACAGACGAAAAATCAGGAAAAACTTTTCAAGAAGTATCTTCGTGAAAATTACGGAAAAGAACCACCGAAGGAATATTCACTGGAGCGGTTTGCAAGACTGGGCAGCTATCTGGAACGGCATAAGGAAGAGAAGCAGCTGGATGATATCACATGGAACGATCTGGGAATGGACGAGGTCTTTCGCCGGATCGACCGGACCTATTCTGCGGCGGGAGAGGAATATCTGTACTATACGCTCCGGAATATTTCCTGCGGGAGAGAGGCACTGGAACATCTGGAAGAAGTGGTTAACTGGCTGCAGGAGCAGGAGAATATAAAAGTAAGGATCCAGCTGTTGATGAAACGGCTGGGACATCTGGGAAAATATTCTCTCTACGATTATCTGGATAACCTGGATTATCTGGGGGAGCGTTCCAACCGTAAGATTGTGCTGGGAAATCTGCTGTACCTTCCATTTCTCCTGTTATTGTTCGTACAGCCTGCGATGGGTACCATAGGAATCGTCTTGTGTATGCTCTGGCATATCATGACATATTTTCGGGAGAAAAAAGTGATCGAACCGTATATTATCAGCTTCGCTTATGTATTACGGCTGATCGATGTATGTGAAGAACTGGAGAAGCAGAAAATACCGGTATACAGGAGAGAACTGGATGAACTTCGGGAGGCACTGAAGAGCCTGCGGGAGTTGAGGCGGGGAGCCTATTGGGTCATGGCTGGAAATCAGGGAAAGATTGGTGGAAATCCTCTGGATATCCTTGCGGATTATCTGCGGATGATATTGCATCTGGATATCTTTCAGTTTAACCGGATGCTGGAAAAGCTGCGGAAAAAGACCGGACAAGTGGAAACCATGCTTGCAATCACCGGGTACCTGGATATGGCCATATCCGTAGGCGGATTTCGGAAATCTCTGGAAGGGTACTGTATTCCGAAACTGGAAGAAGATACGGAGAAAGCTTTTCTGCATATGAAGAAGGGTTGGCATCCGCTGTTGTCACAGCCGGTGAAAAACAGTATCCGGGCGGACAGAGGAATTCTGCTTACGGGGTCCAATGCTTCCGGTAAATCCACGTTCTTAAAAATGGTGGCGGTGAATGCCGTTCTGGCACAGACGATCCATACCTGCGCGGCGGAAAGTTATCATGCACCGATATTTCAGATCTTTTCCTCCATGGCCCTGCGGGACAGCATGGAAAACGGGGAGAGCTATTATATTGTGGAGATCCGGTCATTGAAACGAATCCTGGATGCGGCCGGGGAATGGAGAACTCCGGTGCTTTGTTTTGTGGATGAGGTGCTTCGGGGAACCAATACGGTGGAGCGGATCGCCGCGGCAACGCAGATCCTGATCCGTCTGGCGGAGAGCGGAACGCTTGGTTTTGCCGCTACCCATGATATTGAAATGACGGAGCTTTTGAAGGAATACTATGACAACTATCATTTTGAGGAAGTGATCCGGGACGGTGATATCCTGTTCCCCTATCAGCTGCTGCCGGGAAAAGCATCCACCAGAAATGCGATCCGTCTGCTTCAGATGATGGGGTATGAGGAACAGATCATAAAGAAGGCTTCCGGACAGGCGGAAAATTTTCTTAAGACAGGAAAATGGATAAATACCCCGGCGGCCATATCCGAAGGGACCACTTGACGATACGGGGATTTCGTTGGTATACTTCTAATACATGCAATAGTTTTGGGATACAAAGATATCGGGAAAAGGAGAAAACATTATGGCAGTAAGCTTTTTGAATTCATTTTTATCTTATCTGGTAGTACTGGCAGTCATTGCGGTTGTAGGTGCAGTGGCCATTACGTTGGGAATCACTCTGCGCAAGAAAAAGAATGCAGCAGAGGAAAAGAAACAGACAGAAGAATAATCCATGGCAAAATCTTCGGGACAGAAATTAAAACTTTTATATCTGATCAAGATGTTGCGGGAGAACACGGATGAAAACCATCCAATGAGCACACCGGATATCATCAAATATCTGGAAAATCAGGGAATCCATGCAGAGCGCAAGAGTATCTACAACGATATGGAATGTCTTGCGGATTTCGGTTATGATGTGGTGCAGGTGCAGAGCAGACTGGGAGGCGGATATTATCTGGGCAGCCGGGAGTTTGAACTTCCGGAATTAAAGCTGCTGGTGGACGCGGTACAGTCTTCCCGGTTTATCACCACGAAAAAATCCAGAGAACTGATCCGGAAGCTGGAGCAGATCGCCGGGAAAAACGATGCCGGTAAACTGCAGCGACAGGTCTATGTGGCTGGAAGAGTCAAGACGGAGAATGAGAGCATTTATTACAGCATTGATGCGATCCACCGGGCTATTCAGGAAAATAAGCAGATCTCTTTTGTCTACCTGGACTGGAATCTTAAAAAGCAGCTGGTGCCCAGACCAAACGGCAACAAATGCGTCAGTCCCTGGGCCCTGATCTGGCGGGAGGAAAATTATTATCTGGCCGCCTACGACAGTGAAGACAGAGTGATCAAGCATTACCGTGTGGACAAGATGGGACAGGCGGAAGTGACGGATCTGCCCAGAGAAGGAGTGGAACAGTTTTCACAGATCGATGTGACCTCCTATACGAACCAGACCTTCGGCATGTTTGCCGGAGAGGAGAGCGTGGTGACCATGGAGTTTCCGGTGCGCCTGACCGGCGTGGTACTGGACCGCTTCGGAAGGGAGACGGATATCCGTCCCATGTCGGAGGAAGTGTTCCGGATCCGGGCAAAGGTGGCGGTCAGCGGACAGTTCTTCGGATGGCTGGCCGGTATCGGACAGGGGGCCCGTATCGTAGCGCCGGAAGCGGTACAAAAGCGCTATGTACAGTGGCTTTCAGATATTTTACGGGAACAGTCACAGGAGGCGGAATAAAAAGTTACCCAAAATTTGAAAATCTTTTTTGTATAGTTTTCTAAGGGATCCCTCGTTGACAAGCCAGGGATTCTTTTTTATACTGGTACATATCACCCACAATATATTGCTTTTTGATGACTACAGATACCATATATGGTATCTACAAACGTTATCGTAAGTGAGGGGAATACAGTAAATCCGGGCAACAGCCGGGGATTATCGGATGAAGGGAAGAGAAAGATGAGCAGTAATTTTGAACATGCCCATGAAGAAAATGAAGATTATGGCAAAAAGTTCAGACCGGACAGAGAGATCTACGTCGTTAAAAAGGACGGGAGCAAAGAGCTTTTTAATGTACAGAAGGTGATCAGCGCTGTAGGCAAGAGTGCGTACCGTGCCCTGACAAAATTCACCAGAGAAGAAAAAGAGCAGATCTGCCGGCATGTGGTAGAAAAAGTAAATGAACTGGAAGTGGATGAAGTACCCATTCCCATTATGCACAATATTGTGGAAAGTGCCTTAGAGCAGGTAAAACCGGTCGTTGCAAAAAGCTACCGCGATTATCGTAACTATAAGCAGGATTTTGTACGGATGCTGGATGATGTCTACAAAAAGAGCCAGTCCATCATGTACATCGGAGACAAGGAAAATGCCAACACGGATTCCGCACTGGTATCCACCAAGCGCAGCCTGATCTTCAATCAGCTGAACAAGGAATTGTACCAGAAGTTCTTCCTGACCACGGAAGAGATCCAGGCCTGCCGGGACGGTTATATTTATGTCCATGACATGTCCGCCAGAAGAGATACCATGAATTGTTGTCTGTTCGACGTGCAGAGTGTACTGACCGGCGGATTTGAGATGGGCAATATCTGGTACAATGAGCCGAAGACACTGGATGTGGCGTTTGATGTTATCGGCGATATCGTTTTAAGTGCAGCCAGCCAGCAGTACGGCGGATTCACCGTACCCAGCGTGGATCTGATCCTGGAGCCGTATGCGGAGAAGTCTTATAACAGAGCGCTGGCAAAATATGAGCGTCTGGGTATTGCCGCAGATGTGGCGGAAGCAGAGGCACTGGCAGATGTCCAGAAAGAATTTGAACAGGGTTTCCAGGGGTGGGAGTACAAGTTCAATACTGTGGCCAGCAGCCGTGGTGATTATCCGTTTATTACCGTGACCGCAGGAACCGGCACCGGTAAATTTGCAAAGATGGCGACTATTACCATGCTGGATGTCCGCAGAAAGGGACAGGGCAAAAAGGACCACAAGAAGCCTGTATTGTTCCCTAAGATCGTATTCTTATATGATGAGAATCTGCACGGCCCCGGAAAGCCGCTGGAGGATGTTTTCGAGGCAGGTGTGGAATGCTCTGCCAAGACCATGTATCCCGACTGGCTGAGTCTTACCGGCAAGGGCTATGTGGCAAGCATGTACAAGCAGTATGGCAAGATCGTATCTCCCATGGGATGCAGAGCATTTCTGTCTCCATGGTATGAGAGAGGCGGCATGCATCCTGCAGATGACAAGGACCAGCCGGTATTTGTGGGACGTTTCAACATCGGTGCGGTATCCCTGCATCTGCCTATGATTCTGGCCAAGGCAAGAAAAGAAAGCAAAGACTTTTATGAAGTGCTGGATTATTATCTGGAACTGATCCGTCAGCTGCATATCCGGACCTATGCTTATCTGGGAGAAATGCGTGCGTCCACGAATCCTCTGGCATATTGCGAGGGCGGTTTCCTGGGTGGACATCTGAAGCTGACAGACAAGATCAAACCGTTACTGAAATCCGCTACGGCCAGCTTCGGCATTACGGCATTAAATGAACTGCAGGAACTGTACAACGGCAAATCACTGGTGGAAGACGGTGCATTTGCGGTAGAAGTTCTGGAGCATATCAACCAGAAGATCTCCGAGTACAAGGAAGAGGACGGCAATCTGTATGCCATCTACGGAACCCCAGCGGAGAATCTGTGCGGTCTTCAGGTCAAGCAGTTCCGTGAAAAATACGGTATTATCGAGGGTGTATCCGACCGAGAATATGTCAGCAACAGCTTCCATTGCCATGTGACAGAGGATATTACGCCGATCCAGAAACAGGATCTGGAGAACCGTTTCTGGGATCTGAGCAACGGCGGTAAGATCCAGTATGTAAAATATCCCATTGATTACAATACCGAAGCCATCAAGACACTGATCCACAGAGCCATGGATATGGGCTTCTACGAGGGTGTCAATCTGTCTCTGGCTTACTGCGACGACTGTGGCCATCAGGAACTGGAAATGGATGTATGTCCTGTCTGCGGCGGCCGGAATCTGACCAAGATCGACCGTATGAACGGCTATCTGTCTTACTCCAGAGTACATGGAGATACAAGACTGAACGATGCCAAGATGGCGGAGATCGCAGAGCGGAAAAGTATGTAGAGACAGGATGGACAGATAAATGAGATATCATAATATAACCAAGGACGATATGCTGAACGGCGATGGTCTGCGGGTCGTACTGTGGGTGGCAGGCTGCAACCATTGCTGCAAGGAATGCCAGAATCCTATTACCTGGGATCCTGACGGAGGACTCTTATTTGACGAAAGCGCAAAACAGGAGATCTTCGAACAGTTGGAAAAGCCGTACATTTCCGGTATTACCTTTTCCGGCGGAGATCCGATGCATCCCGTGAACCGGGCGGATGTCAGAGAACTCATGAGTGAAATCCGGGAAAAATATCCCACGAAAACGATCTGGATGTACACCGGGGACAGCTGGGAAGACATCTGTGATCTGCCGGTGATGCAGTATGTGGATGTGGTAGTAGACGGTGAATTCCATGTGGAGGAAAAAGATGTAAAGCTCCTGTGGAAGGGCAGTAAGAACCAGCGGGTGATCGATGTGAAGAAGACCCTGGCCAGTGACCATAGACGGGTGCCGGTATTGCACTGCGGGGATTACGCATAGGAAGCGGCTGGTTTCAGCCGGTAATGTAAGAAGAAAAAGGAAAGAACAGACAATGCACAGAATAGCAAAATTTCATTTTGTAAGTCCGGGGCAGTTTTTGACTGCCATGCAGGAGGGATATCCTCAGTATACGGAAGCACAGATCAAGGAAATGTATGAAAATTTAAAACTTCCCAGGAGAGCCACGAAAGGAAGCGCAGGCTATGATTTCTTCGCACCGTTTGCCTTTACCCTGGCCCCGGGAGAGACCATCAAGATTCCTACCGGCATTCGTGCTGAAATGCAGGAGGACTGGGTATTACAGATTTATCCGAGAAGCGGACTGGGCTTTAAATACCGTTTGCAGATGAACAATACCGTGGGCATCATTGACAGTGACTATTTCTTTTCAGATAATGAAGGACATATCTTCATGAAGATCACCAATGATTCCAATGAAGACAAGACCGTGGAGATTCCTGCGGGAACCGGATTTGCACAGGGAATCTTTATGCAGTATGGCATCACGGAAGATGATGATGCGGAAGGAATCCGTAACGGCGGCTTCGGAAGCACCACGAAGTAACAGGTAAAACAACAAAATAGCAGAATAAAATCCCCCGAATGGGACATGATGAAATTTAGATCATAGACCCAAGGGGGATTTTTTATGCCACAGAACAAACAACCAAAGCTCGTCAGAATATCGGAAAAGCTTCAGCAGAATATGCAGTATGTGGATGAACTGATGGGACTGGAAACCAATTTCGATATTATTCACCGGGTGATCCGTCTCGGTGACACCGATGCCTGCATGTATCTGATCGATGGTTTCTGCAAGGATGAACTGATGCAGAAAATATTACAGTATCTGATGGATCTGAAGGCGGAGGACTTCCCAAAGGATGCCCATGAGATGTCCAAAATCGCGATTCCCTACGTGGAGGTGGATCTGGACGATACCTGGGAGAAAATACTGGGAGCTTTGCTGTCCGGCGTCTTTGTCCTGTTATTGGACGGTTATGAAAAGGCGGTGTTGATCGATGCCAGAACCTATCCCACCAGAGGGGTGGAGGAGCCGGACAAGGACAAGGTACTCCGGGGGTCCAAGGACGGCTTCGTGGAGACAGTGGTATTCAACACAGCATTGATCCGCCGCAGGATCCGTAGTACGGATCTTCATATGGAAATGCTTAATGCCGGGGAGAATTCCAGAACAGATATCGTACTGTGTTATATGGAGAGCCGTGTGGATCCGAAACTTCTTACGCAGATCCGGGAACGGATCCGTTCCATTCAGGTGGATGCTCTGGCCATGAATCAGGAAAGCCTGGCGGAATGTCTGTACCAGCGGAAGTGGTACAATCCGTTTCCGAAGTTCAAATACACGGAGCGGCCGGATACGGCGGCAGCCCAGGTGCTGGAAGGCAATCTGGTGATCCTGGTGGACAATTCCCCTTCTGCCATGATCCTGCCCACCACGATCTTTGATGTGGTGGAAGAGGCGGATGATTATTACTTTCCGCCGGTCACCGGAACGTATCTGCGTCTGACCCGTTTCCTGATCGCACTGCTCACGTATTTCGTGACACCCACATATCTGCTCCTTATGAATCATCGGATGTGGATCCCAGAGAATCTGGAATTTATTATTCTGAAAGAGGATCCCAATGTGCCTCTGATCCTGCAGTTTTTACTGTTGGAGCTGGCCATTGACGGACTGCGGCTGGCGGCGGTCAACACACCGAATATGCTGAGTACTCCCTTGAGTGTCATGGCGGCGCTGGTGCTGGGAGAATTTTCGGTGGAGAGTGGGTGGTTCTCCAGTGAGGTTATGCTTGCCATGGCATTTGTGGCCATTGCTAATTACACGCAGGCTAATTATGAATTGGGTTATGCCTTGAAATTTATGCGGATCCTCAATCTGATTTTGACACAGCTTTTCGGAATATGGGGTTATATTGCCGGACTGATTATATTTGCGCTGGCGCTCCTTACGAATAAAACAATCTCCGGACAAAGCTATCTGTATCCGCTGATTCCTTTTGACAGAGCAAAAATGAGAAATCGTTTCTTCCGTGGAAGAATGCCAGGAACCAGAAAAATGTGACAAAATGTATCACTTTTGTCAGCGAAAATTGAAATGGGTGCCCTTTTGATGTATGCTTAGGAAAAATTGATAGCATCAGGAGGGTAACCAATGTTTAAAATCGTTACAGACAGTACTGCTGATCTGCCGGTAGAGTATCTGAAGGAACATGATCTTGGATGCATGAACCTTAGCTATATCATGGATGGTGTGACTTATGGACAAGGACAGGAACTTCCCGAAAAAGAATTCTATGCATTGATGAGACAGGGCAAGATGCCGACTACATCCCAGGTCAACCCTGAGGAGGCAAAGGCTCATTTTACGGAATATCTGAAAGAAAATAAAGAGATCCTCTGTATCGCTTTCTCCTCCGGACTGAGCGGTACTTACAACAGCATGCGGATCGCGGCGGATGAGATCATGGAGGAACAGCCCGATTGCAAGATCATCGTGATCGACAGTCTGTGCGCTTCTCTGGGAGAGGGACTGCTGGTCCACAAGGCAGTGACTTTGAGAGATCAGGGCAAATCCATGGAAGAAGTGGCAGAGTGGGTGAAGAATAATCGTCTGCATCTGGTACATGTATTTACCGTGGATGATCTGTATCACCTCTACCGCGGCGGACGTGTCAGCAAGGCTACGGCATTTGTAGGAACACTGGCCGGTATCAAACCCAAGCTTCATGTAGATAACGATGGACATCTGATTGTCATCGGTAAGGTAAGAGGACGTAAGAAATCTCTGCATGCACTGGTGGATTACATGGAGGAGAAGATGGGATCCTACCGTGACCAGAACGATATTGTTTTCATCAGCCACGGTGATGATCTGCCTGCGGCGGAACTGGTGAGAGACTTGGTAAAGGCGCGCTTTGGCATGGACAGCTTCCTCATCAACTATGTGGGCCCCACCATTGGTTCTCATTCCGGCCCCGGAACACTGGCATTGTTCTTCATGGGCGAAGAGAGATAATACCTGGCGAAAAGAGATAATTCTGAAAATTGAAAAAAGGCTGCCAGTTTCGAAGCGGAAATTATAGGATTCGGAACCGGCAGCCTTTTCTAAATTGTTTTGATACAAAATTGGATTCTGGAAGCGTGCATGGTAAAAAAGTTATCAGGTCTCGCAGGAATCACAGCGGTCAAATCCGGGATTGAATGCATAGAAGTTCCTGGAGTTCAGGTGATCCTGGGCAATGCGCAAGGCTTCACCGAAGCGCTGGTAGTGGACGATCTCCCGGGCTCTGAGGAACTTGATGGGTTCACAGACATCCGGATCCTTGATCAGGCGCAGAATGTTGTCGTAGGTGGAGCGGGCTTTCTGTTCCGCAGCCATACTTTCGTGCAGATCTGTGATGATGTCTCCTTTTACCTGAAATTCACAGGCATTGAAGGGCACACCGCCTGCTGCCTGAGGCCAGACACCAATGGTGTGATCCACATAATAATTGGCAAATCCGCTTTTCTCGATCTCTTCCATGGAGAGGTCACGGGTCAGCTGGTGAACGATGGTGGCAACCATTTCCAAATGTCCAAGCTCTTCGGTTCCGATATCCGTCAACAGTCCTGCCACTTCCTTAAAGGGCATGGAATAACGCTGGGACAGATAACGCATGCTGGCACCCATTTCCCCGTCGGGGCCACCGTACTGGGAGATGATGACCTGGGCCAGTTTGGCATTGGGTTCCTTGATATTTACAGGGAACTGTAATCTTTTCTCATAACTCCACATCAGTTACATCCTCCTTCCCAGGGTAAGGGAGCGTTGCCCCAACGCCACTCCTTGTTACTTTCTGCCAGATCTTTCCGCAGGGGGTAATATTCTCTGGAGAATTCCCGCTCCATCTGTGTCTTGATCCTGGTATAATGGTTGAAATACTCCATGGCATTCCGGTCTGTGGGGTGAGTGTCCAGATACAGCATCAGATCCGTCAGAACGAAGTCGGCAATGCCGATGTCGTGCAGCATTCTTTCTTCACTGTTCATTTTACGCATCTCCTTCCGGTAAAAGGTTTGTCAAGCTCCGGAAAAATGGTACCCGCCTGGTAGCCTTTTTCCAGATTCTCATACATTTTGGTGAAATGCTGCCAGGGAACATAGGCCATGGCCAGTGGATATTTTTCAAAATGTTCTTCAAAAGAATAGTCTTTCATAGCAATCCTTTCCAATAATTCATTTAATATATGGTATGATCGGACGAAAAAATAGTGCCAAATAAATAGATGATACAAATTGGATACAAAGATGAGATATGCTATAATATAAATATGTGCAAAAGAAAAACAAGCGGCTGCGAAGCAGACATTTGTTTTTCTTGCACTATTAGCGAACGAATATCCTGCGAAGCAGGATGCAGAGTGCGATAGCACGAATTCGTGAGCTTGGGAAGCGTGGTCGAGGGACAGGGAAATGCTTAGAATATTAATTGCAGAAGATGAGGAGCCCATTGCCAATCTGATCCGGATCAATCTGACGAGAGCCGGGTACCAGTGCACCTGGGCACCGGACGGACAGACCGCAGCGGATCTTATGGAGCGGGAGAAATTCGATCTGGCACTTTTGGATATCATGCTGCCGGGAATCAATGGTTATGAACTGATGGATTATGCGAAAGCCTGTGAGCTTCCGGTGATCTTTCTGACAGCCTTGGGTTCTACGGAACATAAAGTAAAAGGGCTTCGCATGGGCGCAGATGATTATCTGCCGAAGCCTTTCGAGATCGTGGAGCTTCTGGCCAGAGTAGAGGCAGTGCTGCGCAGATATCATAAGACGGAGACGATGATACAGGTCAACAATGTAACTATAGATACGGCATCCCACAGAGTGACACTGGATGGAGAAGAAATCTATCTGACACCGAAGGAATTTGATCTTCTGTTATTGTTTGCAAGAAATAAAAACAGGGCTTTGTACCGGGAGACTATATACGAGACCGTATGGGGCGGTGAATATATGGGACAGAGCCGCACGGTGGACCTGCATGTACAGCGGCTGAAGAAAAAACTGCACTGGGAAGAGATGGTCGTGGCAGTATATAAAGTGGGGTATCGGTTGAATGAAGTTCGCTCATAAATTGTTTTTTTCAGTGATTGCGCTTCTTACAGTGATTTTTCTGCTCTTTGGAACTTTCATGCTGTCTTCCTATTTTGACCGGATGCTGGAACGGGAGACAGAACAGGGAAAACGGGAAAATCTTTTGTTTCAGACCATATATGATATGGTGTATCAGAACATGGAAAAATACGGAGCGGAATTTGCTGGGATACAGGCAGGAAATTCCGCAACAGAACGGATGACGGATCAGAACGGTACGGAATGTATGATCCTTGAAACAGATGGCACGATCACTCTGGCAGGCAGCCTGAAACTGCCACAGGATGAGATCAGGAGGCTTGCGGAGGAAATGCTCCGGACTATGGATCCCGGTGCAGATCAGGTCTACGGAGTCCGCAAGGTAGGAACGTGTTATTATCTGCTCAGCATCATCACAGATCAGGCGACGGATTCGGCAGATACGGTATATCTAGGGATCCTGAAGGATCTGAGCGGCATTTATGAAGAACGGAGTAGTATGATGCGGCAATATGGTATTGCGCTGGCAGGTCTGTTGGTGATCGGTGGTCTGGCAGCTTTTTTGCTGTCCAGATATCTGACCCGCGCCATAGAGCAGTTAAACCGCACTGCGGGAAGGATTGCAGGAGGGGATTTTGAGAAGAGAGCTGTCTATCAGGGCACAGATGAGATCGGAGAACTGTCCAGAAGCTTTAACCGGATGACGGACAGACTGGTACGTCAGATGGAGGAAAAAGAGCTGGAAGCAAAACAGAAGGAAGATTTTACGGCGGCATTTGCCCATGAACTCAAAACACCGCTGACTTCTATCATCGGATATGCGGATATGCTGAACTCCTATGAACTGACAGAACAGGAGCGGGGCGAAGCCACTTATTATATTTTCAGTCAGGGAAAACGTCTGGAAAGCCTCTCTCACAAATTGCTGGAGCTGGTGGGAATGGATAGACAGGAATTAGAATTCAAGAAGCTTCAGACGAAAGAACTGGAGGAAAATATTCGGGATACGATGCGGATCCCCTTTGGACGTAAAAGGATCCGGGGGAAGATCGATCTGGAAAGAGGAGTGATCTGGGGGGACAGGGATCTGCTTCTGTCACTGTTATATAATCTGCTGGATAATGCCGTAAAGGCTGTGGAAGAAGGCGGATTTATTCTGATGAAGGGAAGTAAGCGCACACAGGGATATGAGATCAAGGTGGTAGACAACGGCAGGGGGATCCCTCAGGAAGAGATCGCGAGGATCACGGAGGCTTTTTATATGGTGGATAAGTCCAGATCCCGCAAGGAGGGCGGAGCCGGTATCGGAATGGCTCTCTGTCAGAAGATCATTACCCTGCATCAGGGGGAACTGAAGATTGACAGCAAGCTTGGAGAAGGCACGGTAATGCGGTTATATTTTCCCGGGGAAAAACATGCTGTAAAAAATAAAAGCAACAGGGGAGCAAAAGGCGGAATATGAAAAAACAGGAGAATAAGAACCGGCGCAATTTCCTACTATGTATGGGCGGACTGCTCGTGCTGATCGTATTTGCATTCGCAGGACCGGAAGGGCTGTTACGATTGCAGGATAAAAGCAGGCTGACTGGGTCAGTCAGTATATCGAATACAGGAACGGATTATACCGTCTGGAAGGAAGAGTATGAGACAGACACCGTGCGCAGACTTCAAAATCTGGCAGACGGTATCGCTTTGGGAAAACAGTACTATATCTCTGAACAGGATTATGAAGCTGCAACGGATGGTGAAATATATAGTCTGATCGATGAATATATTTTAAATACGGAATGGAATTACACTTTTCAGGATATGGGTGTGATCCCGGAGGATTATTTTTTCAAAAATATGGATACAGATCATATTTCCATCAAACGATATATTTTGTATGATGAAAAGCTGTCGGATGGAGTCGCGATCATGGCCTATGACATCTGTATGCGCATGAAGGAAGAGGAGGTTACGGGAGTCAGTATAGAGTGTGTCGTGGATTCCGAGACCGGAACACTCTATGCCATGAAGGTTGTATTGGAAGATGAGACAGAACCTGTCACCTGGGATGATATTGGTGCGGATGCCCCTTATTATTTTATCACCGATTATATGCAGTCTTATCTGCATGATTATGATTCCGGGACCTATATTGAAATCGAAGGAGAGGCACCTTATGATACCAATGCACAGATCATGTGGGATAAAGAAGCTGAAATAGAAGCGGAGGACCGGATGACCATGGAAAACGACAACGGTGAGTATTCGTGTGATCTTGCATATGGAGAGCATAAGCTGCATCTGACCGCAACACTGCTCAATGCTTCCGAAGGACAACTGGAGAAAGGCATCGGATATCTGTTCGGGATCCGTGAGATCGCAGAAAAGATACCGGGTTTTCTGCCGGATATCCAGTAAATACATTCCGGAAAATACAGGAATCCGGAAAAGCAGCCGGACAGTGATAGCAACGGTATAAAATAGAAAAATAAAGAATATATTTTAGAAAATAAGTCGGGGAGATACGACTGTTTATGATCACAGGAATAAAAAAACTTTTACAGCAGGCAGACCGGATCATATGGGGACCCTGGCTTATTTTTTTGTTGCTGGGAACCGGCTGTTATCTGATGCTTAGCTTACGATTTCTTCCCTTGAAGAATCTGCCTGCTGCACTCAGGCGTGTGTTTTTGCCAGAAAGCCGGAAGGGAACAGAGGGCAGGGGAGTATCTTCGTTTTCTTCCCTGACCACGGAACTGGCGGCCACCATTGGAACGGGAAATATTGTAGGGGTAGCCACTGCCATGGTACTGGGAGGGCCGGGCGCTCTGTTCTGGATGTTACTGTCCGGGATCATCGGGCTGTCGACCAAACTGGTAGAAAGCACACTGTGTGTCAGGTATCGTGTCAAAAACCAAAAGGGGGAACCGGCAGGCGGTCCGATGTATGTACTGCAAAATGCATTCCCACAGAAAACGGCAGGCAGGATCCTCGCCATGCTGTTTGCAGCATTTGCAGTGCTGGCTTCCTTCGGCATGGGAAATATGACACAGGGAAATTCTATTGCGGAGGCACTTTCGGTGACGTTTCAGGTAAAACAGACAGTCACGGGAATTGTGTTAAGTCTGCTTACGATTCTGGTGATTCTGGGAGGGATAGGAACCATTGCGAAGGTGACGGAATATCTGGTGCCCTGTATGGCAGTGTTTTATCTGTTTGGAACGGGAATGGTGATCTTTACCCATTTTAAGAATCTTCCCGCCGGTGTGGTGCAGATCCTGTGGGGAGCTTTCTGCCCGGAGGCTATGACAGGAGGGGCGGCAGGGATGATGCTTGCAGTGGAAAACGGAATCGCCAATTCCGGAAGAATGGCGATGCGCTATGGGGTCTCCAGAGGTGTTTTCTCAAATGAAGCGGGACTGGGGGCGGCGGGAATCAGTGCTGCTGCCGCAGATACGTCAGATGCGGTGCATCAGGGATATATCAGCATGACGGGTGTCTTTATTGATACCATTGTGATCTGCTCTCTGACGGGGCTTGCCATTGCGGCCAGTGGAATGCTGGGGCAGAGGGACCCCCGGGGAGAAGTCCTGAACGGTACAGCCCTCATGATCGCTGTTTTTTCAGATACTTTCGGCAGAACAGGGGAATGGATGCTCACAATCTCCATTGTACTGTTTGCATTTGCCACGATTATCGCCTGGGAATATCAGGGGGAGAAAGCTTTTGAGTATCTGACGGGCGGCTGTGACCGAACCCAGTGGTATCGCCTGGGCTATGGACTGGTCACTTTTTTGGGAGCGGTCTGCTCGCTGGAAGCAGTGTGGGATTTTTCGGATATCTGTAACGGACTGATGGCAGTACCGAATCTGCTGGCGGTACTGACGCTGTCAAGAGGAATCTGTCGGGAAATACGGAAATATAATTTCCAAGAAATATAAAATTTGAAATTAATGATTGAAGGGTTGCCGACACCATGATATGATAAATAAGATACAGCTGTCCGCGTTTATAAGAGCGTAAGAGAGGACAGTTGTATTTGTGTATACGATGAGCCAGGTACAGGTTCGTGCTTGCACAAGGATCTGTATTTGGCGAATGTACATCATCGAGCTTTTAAGCGAGATGGTGTATAAGTTAAGGAGTGAGATTATGGACAAGACCATTGAAAATTTTTTACGATATGTAAAGATCGATACCCAGTCCAGTGAAGAAAGCACCACCATCCCCAGTACCATGAAACAACATGATCTGGCCAGACAGCTGGTGAGCGAACTGGAGGCCATGGGGGCCGCAGAGATCACTTATGACAAGGAGCACTGTTATGTCTATGCCACAATTCCGGCATCCGCAGGCTGCGAGAAAGCTCCGGTACTTGGCTTCATTTCCCATATGGATACCTCTCCGGCGGTGACGGATACCAACGTAAATCCCCGGATCGTAGAGAATTACGATGGAAAAGATATTGTGTTGAATGCAGCAGAGAATATTGTCATGAAGGTGGAGGATTTTCCGGAACTGTTACATTATATGGGACAAGATCTGATCGTGACGGACGGAACGACTTTGCTTGGCGCGGACGACAAGGCCGGTGTGGCTGAGATCATGACCATGGCGGAGACTTTATTAATGCATCCGGAGAAAAAGCATGGTAAGATCCGGATCGGCTTTACCCCGGATGAGGAAGTGGGTGCTGGAGCCGATCATTTTGATGTGAAGCTGTTCGGTGCGGATTATGCCTACACCGTGGACGGCGGAGCGTTGGGGGAATTGGAATATGAAAACTTTAATGCAGCCGGAGCAAAACTCCATGTCTATGGCAGGAGTGTGCATCCGGGTTCCGCCAAGGGTAAAATGAAAAATGCCATTCTGATCGCGCAGGAGTTCCAGAAGCTGTTGCCGGTGGAGCAGAATCCAATGTATACCGAAGGCTATGAGGGATTTTTCCATCTGGATGCCCTAAGCGGCAATGTGGAGGAAACTACTGCGGACTATATTATCCGTGATCATAACAGACAGCTGTTTGAACAGAAAAAAGAGCTGTTTATGTCCTGTGCGGATTTCCTGAACCGGAAGTATGGGGAAGGCACTGTTGTGGTAGATGTGAAAGATTCTTATTATAACATGCGGGAGATCATGGAGCAGCACATGCATCTGATCGACAACGCGAAAGCTGCCATGGAAGAACTGGGGATCGAGCCCAAAGTATCTCCGATCCGCGGCGGTACAGATGGAGCCAGACTGTCCTTTATGGGGCTGCCCTGTCCGAACCTGTGCACAGGTGGAGAGAATTACCACGGCAGATACGAGTACGCCTGCGTACAGTCCATGGAGAAGACTACGGAACTGCTGATCGCCATTGCAGCAAAATATGCGAATCGATAAGATGAGAACAAAAACTGATTTGGAAAGGCAACATTTTTTTATATGACGAATGTAACACAAATGAACGAAACGGAGAGACAGTATTATTTTATGGAGAAAGCCTCCGGTCATGTGGCAAAGCTTGGAGAAAAGCTGGGCAGAAAGCCGACCTGCTGCGTGACGACTTTCGGGTGTCAGATGAACGCCAGGGATTCCGAGAAACTGGTGGGAATTCTGGAGAAAGTGGGCTATGAGATCATTGAGGACGAAAATGCGGATTTCGTGATCTACAATACCTGTACGGTCAGAGACAATGCAAATCAGCGCGTTTACGGAAGACTGGGGGTACTGAACGGTTACAAGAAGAAAAATCCCCATATGAAGATCGCCCTGTGCGGCTGCATGATGCAGGAACCTTCCGTGATCGAAAAGATCAAGACCAGTTATCGTTTTGTTGATTTGATCTTCGGAACGCATAATATTTTCAAATTTGCAGAGCTATTATGCTCCCTGTTTGAAAATGAGGGAATGGTCATTGATATCTGGAAGGATACGGACAAGATCGTGGAAGATCTGCCGGTAGAGAGAAAATATTCTTTCAAATCCGGTATCAATATTATGTTCGGCTGCAATAATTTCTGCAGCTATTGTATTGTCCCCTATGTCCGCGGCAGGGAACGCAGCCGTAATCCGAAGGATATCATTCGGGAGATTGAAGGCCTGGTGGCGGACGGTGTGGTGGAGATCATGCTGCTCGGACAGAATGTGAATTCCTACGGCAAGAATCTGGAGGACCCCATTACCTTTGCGCAGCTTCTGCAGGAAGTGGAGAAGATCGAAGGCCTGGAGCGGATCCGATTCATGACTTCCCATCCCAAGGATCTGTCGGAGGAACTCATTGAGGTGATGAAGCATTCGAAAAAGATCTGCAGACATCTGCATCTGCCCTTACAGTCCGGTTCCACGAAGATTTTAAAAGCCATGAACCGTCGTTATACCAAGGAACAGTATCTGGAGTTGGCGGAGAAGATCCGCAGGGAGATCCCGGATATGGCTATTACCACGGATATTATCGTAGGCTTTCCGGGAGAGACGAAAGAAGACGTGGATGAGACCATTGATGTGATCCGCCGTGTGAAATATGACAATGCGTTTACCTTTATTTATTCCAAACGTACCGGTACTCCGGCGGCAGCCATGGAACAGGTGCCAGAGGAGCAGGTGAAGGAACAGTTTGACCGGGTACTTAAGACCGTGCAGGAGACTGCCAGAGAACAGGTTAGCAGATATCAGGGACAGATTGCAGATGTGCTGGTGGAAGAGATCAACGAAAACGACCGCTCCATGGTCACCGGAAGAATGTCCAACAATACATTGGTACATTTTCAGGGGGATGCATCACTTGTGGGGAAGATAGTGAATGTATCGCTGGATGAATGCCATGGATTTTATTACACAGGTCATCAGGTGTAAAAGGAAAATAAAATGAAACAAGAGAAGGAAAAAGAACTTTGGGGAAATTGTGATATAGAGAAGGATATGTCCTGGAATATGTATCAGATTCTTGTGATCACGGCCGTAAGCGCAAACCTGATTGGGACGATTTGCAATTTCTGTATTCATGGGACGGAACTACCCACCATACTCTGTGGAGTATGCCTGTTGATGATCCTGATCATCGGATGTGCCGGATGGATTACCCAAAAGGTGCAATTACCTGCGGTTGTGATCATTTTAATACTTTCCTGGTTTGAGTTCCCTTATCTGTATTATTGCTATGGGAACACAGCCATTGTATATCTGATTCTTGGAATTGTGGGACTGGCAGTATTTTTCCCCAGAAGCATGGTGATTGCTTCTTATGCGTTCACCCTGCTGGAATATCTTGTAATCATGATGATCAGTTTTGAACGTCCTTCCAGATGGAGCAATATGGATGAAATCGGTATAATAGGAACAACGCTGGGATCTTTTATCATCGTAGCACTTTCCGTATTTACCATGATATTTGTACTGCTCAAAAGGTATGAAGAACAACGGAAACAATTGCTGACGCTCAGTGAAAATCTGGAATTTGCAGCAAATCATGATCCACTGACCAGACTGTATAATCGACGTTATCTGGTAAAACAGGTGGATGGGTGGATGCGGATACCAGGCAGGAATTTTTGGATCATACTGATGGATGTGGACGATTTTAAAGTAGTAAATGATACCTATGGACATGGATATGGTGATGATGTGCTAAGGGAAGCCGGCAGACTGATGCTGGAGGAAATGCTGGGAAAGGGAATTGCCTCCCGATTCGGCGGCGAGGAATTTATGCTGGTATTCGAAGAAGACAACCGTGAGCAGGTGCTACAGGCGTTTCAAAATATTCAGGAGGGGTTAAGGAAATACTCTCAGGCAACCAAACAAACGGATATTACGATCAGCGGTGGAATGGAACGTTATGAGGCAGATAAACAGATGGATCTGTTGTTTACTTCTGCAGATCGTAAGCTATACGTCGCAAAAAATAATGGGAAAAATCGTATTGTAGAATAATTTGGCCAAAAAAATCTTGCCAAGAAAACGAAATAGAGATATGATAAGGCTCGTGTGACTTTATAAAAATTTTATAATTTCACACGAGTTTTGTATTATTAAGGAGATTGTTATGGAAAAACTAAAACCCAAGCTTTTCTCCGTGATGAAAAGCTACACGAAAGAACAGTTTGTAAAAGATGTGATCGCAGGTATCATTGTGGCGATCATTGCCCTGCCCTTATCCATTGCACTGGCACTGGCTTCCGGAGTAACACCGGAAAAGGGTATCTATACAGCAATCACCGCAGGCTTTGTGATCTCTTTCCTGGGTGGCAGCCGCGTACAGATCGCAGGTCCTACTGCGGCATTTGCCACTATCGTAGCCGGTATTGTGGCGAAGAACGGTATGGACGGACTGATCATCGCGACATTGTTAGCGGGTGTGATCCTGATATTGATGGGATTTTTACGACTTGGCAATCTGATCAAGTTTATCCCCTATACGATCACCACCGGTTTTACTTCCGGTATTGCTGTGACGATCTTTATCGGACAGATCAAGGACTTCCTGGGACTGACCATTGTCAGTGAAGAGCCGCTGATCGAGACCATGGACAAATTAAAAGCGGTATTTCAGTTTATATCCACCACCAATCTGCAGGCCCTTCTGGTGGGTGTGATCAGTCTGCTGATCCTGATCGTATGGCAGTATCTGCCGGGCTTCTGCAAGAAGATTCCCCCTTCACTGATTGCAGTACTGGTGGGAAGTGCCATGGTAGCACTGCTTAATATGAATGTAAACACCATCGGAGATCTGTATGAGATCTCCAATAAGCTCCCGACAATTTCTCTGCCGTCCTTCAGCCTGAAGACCGTACAGAATGTCCTGCCGGATGCTTTCACCATCGCTATTCTGGCGGCTATCGAGTCTCTGCTTTCCTGTGTGGTGGCAGACAGCATGGTGAATAGTAGACACCGCTCCAACATGGAATTGATCGCCCAGGGTGCCGGCAACATTACTTCCGCATTGTTCGGAGGAATTCCGGCTACCGGAGCCATTGCCAGAACCGCAGCCAACGTGAAAAACGGCGGACGTACCCCTATTGCAGGTATGGTACATTCTGTGACACTGCTGTTAATACTGGTGGTGCTGATGCCGTATGCGGCACTGATCCCCATGCCTACCATCGCAGCGATCCTGTTCATGGTGGCATACAATATGTGTGACTGGCGGAAGTTCGTAGGACTCTGCAAGACTGCACCCAAGAGCGATATCATCGTTCTGGTGACCACGTTTGTACTGACCGTTGTGTTTGATCTGGTGGTAGCCATTGAGGTAGGTATCCTGCTGGCAGCCATTCTGTTCATGAAACGTATGAGCGATGTGACGGAAGTGGAAGGCTGGAAATATGTGGACGATGAGGATGATGCGGACAGCCTGTCCTTAAGAGTCGTACCGCACAACACTATGGTTTATGAGGTCAGCGGCCCTCTGTTCTTTGGCGCAGCGGACAAGATCCTGAAGATCACACTGGATGAGAAGATGAATTGTCTGGTACTGCGTATGCGCAGCGTGAGCGCTATCGATGCCACAGCTATGCATAATCTGGAACAGCTATATATAGACTGCAAGAAGAAAAATATCCAGATCATTCTGTCCCATGTAGGGGAACAGCCCATGCACGTCATGGAGAAGAGCGGTTTCCTGGACAAGGTCGGCAGAGAGAATGTGTGTGCGCATATTGATGATGCACTGGAGCGCGCCGCACGGTTGGGATAAGGGGCAAAAACTATCATTTGTGGACGGGTTCTTTAATTTACAACCTCAATATTTTGTGCTAAGATAGATGCGGATACGCAAGCTTTTGCGTGTCCGCTTTGTCGTGTATTCTTTTACAGAACAGGAGAAAATCATGGCTGAATTGACACCAATGATGCAAAAATATATGGAGACCAAGGAGCAGTATAAGGACTGCATCCTTTTTTATCGCCTGGGAGACTTTTATGAAATGTTCTTTGACGATGCTATAGTAGCATCCAAAGAGCTGGAAATTGCACTGACCGGAAAAAGTTGTGGACTGGAGGAACGTGCTCCTATGTGTGGTATTCCCTATCATGCGGTGGAGACATATCTGGCCAGACTGGTCAGCAGGGGCTATAAAGTAGCCATCTGCGAACAGGTGGAGGACCCAAAGCTGGCAAAGGGACTGGTGAAGAGAGAGGTTATCCGTGTGGTGACCCCGGGGACCAACCTGGATGTCCAGTCGTTGGAAGCCAGCAAGAACAATTACCTGATGTGCATTGCCTATACCTCGGATGGAATCGGCATTTCCGCAGCGGATGTCACTACTGGAGATTATTATGTGACAGAGGTAGAAGACCTGCGGAAACTGAAGGACGAACTGATGAAATATGAGCCCTCGGAGATCATCTGCAATGAGGCCTTTCTGGTCAGCGGATATGATGTGGAGGACTTGAAGTCCCGGTTACATATGTCGGTCAGCTCACTGGAGTCTCACATGTTCGATGATGACGGCTGCCGGCGGATCCTTATGAGACATTTTAAGGTGAATACTCTGATCGGCCTCGGTGTTGAGGAATTTCCTACAGGAATTCTGGCAGCAGGAGCATTACTGCAATATTTATATGATACCCAGAAGACGGATCTGGAACATTTTACTCATATTTCTCCCTATCTTACCAGCAAATACATGCTGTTGGACAGTTCCACCAGAAGAAATCTGGAACTGACAGAGACACTGCGGGAAAAGCAGAAGAGAGGGTCTCTGTTGTGGGTACTGGACAAGACGAAGACGGCCATGGGCGGCAGATTGCTGCGAAACTATATTGAGCAGCCTCTGATTGATAAGGAAGAAATGGAGAAACGTCTGGATGCAATCCAGGAACTGAATCAGGATTCCATCTCCCGGGACGAGATCAGAGAGTACCTGAATCCGGTTTACGATCTGGAACGACTGCTCAGCAAAGTAACTTATAAGACGGCAAACCCCAGAGATCTGATCGCTTTTCGTAACTCTCTGCAGATGCTGCCGCCTATCAAGACGGTGTTGTCGGGCTTCCAGAAAGAGGAGCTGGCAGCCATCCGGGAAGAAATCGATGGACTGGAGGACATTTATCAGCTGATTGACGAGGCGATCGTTGAGGAACCGCCCATATCTATTCGTGAAGGCGGAATGATCAAGGATCAGTTCGATGAGACTATAGATCATCTGCGTGCCGCCAAACATGACGGCAAACAATGGCTGGTCCAGCTGGAGGAAGAAGACAGAGAACGTACCGGAATCAAGAATCTCAAAATCAAAAAAAATAATGTGTTCGGCTACTTCTTTGAGGTGACCAATTCCTACAAGGATCTGGTGCCGGAGGATTATATCCGCAAGCAGACCCTTGCCAATGCGGAGCGGTATACCACACCGAGATTAAAAGAACTGGAAGATACGATCTTAAATGCGGAGGACAAGCTTCAGACACTGGAGTATGATATTTTCTGCAGAATCCGGGATACCATCGCACAGGAACTGGTACGTATCCAGAATACTGCCAAGGCGCTTGCAAAGCTGGATGTTTATGCATCCCTGTCCCTGGTGTCTGAGCGCAATCACTATGTACGCCCGAAGTTAAATGAAAAAGGTGTCATTGATATCAAGGATGGCAGACATCCTGTGGTGGAACAGATGATCACTAATGACATGTTTATTGCCAACGACACCTATCTGGATAATGGAAGTCATTGTATCAGCATCATTACCGGTCCGAATATGGCGGGAAAATCCACATATATGCGTCAGACGGCACTGATCGTGCTGATGGCACAGATCGGTTGTTTCGTGCCTGCCAGAAGTGCCAACATCGGCATTGTAGACAGAATCTTTACCCGTGTGGGTGCATCGGATGACCTGGCCAGCGGGCAGTCCACGTTCATGGTGGAGATGAATGAGGTGGCGAATATTTTACGGAATGCCACATCCAAAAGTCTCCTGATCCTGGATGAGATCGGAAGAGGCACGTCCACCTTTGATGGCCTGAGCATTGCCTGGGCAGTGATCGAACATATCAGTAATCGAAAGCTTTTGGGAGCGAAGACACTGTTTGCCACCCATTATCATGAGCTGACCGAGCTGGAAGGCAAAATGAACAATGTCAACAACTACTGCATCGCAGTCAGGAATGCGGAGACGATATTGTATTCCTGCGTAAGATCGTAAAGGGCGGTGCAGACAAGAGCTACGGTATCCAGGTGGCCAAACTGGCCGGTGTGCCGGATATGGTCATTGACCGTGCAAAAGAGATCGTGGAACAGCTGTCCGACAATGATATCACCGAAAAGGTGCAGAGTATCGCCATTGATAATAAGGGCGATGGGAAAGCAAAAAAAACAGCCAAAATACGATGAAGTGGATCTGGCGCAGATGTCTCTGTTTGATACGGTGACGGACGAGGATGTGCTGAAGGAACTGATGGAGATCGAAGTAACGACTCTGACACCGCTGGATGCACTGAATACTTTGTACCGCCTGCAGAATAAGTTAAAGAACCGCTGGAACGGCTAGAAAGCATAAGGGAGGAGATTTATGGGAATACATGTACTGGACTCCCGGACGATCGACAGGATCGCTGCCGGTGAGGTGGTGGAGAGACCAGCCAGTGTGGTAAAGGAACTGGTGGAGAATGCCATTGATGCCGGATCTACAGCAATCACGGTGGAGGCAAAGGAAGGCGGCATTGAATTCATCCGCGTGACGGATAACGGCTGCGGTATCGAGAGAGATCAGCTTCCTACCGCGTTCCTGCGCCATGCCACCAGTAAAATAGAGGATGCGGATGATCTGAACCATATTGCGAGTCTGGGATTCCGTGGTGAGGCTTTATCCAGTATCGCGGCAGTTTCCCGGGTGGAGATCATTACCAAGCGAAAGGAAAATCTCACGGGTACCCGCATGGTACTGGAAGGGGCGCGGGAGCAATCCATTGATGAAATCGGTGCACCGGACGGCACAACGTTCCTCATGCGGAACCTGTTTTTTAATACGCCGGTACGCCGGAAGTTCTTAAAACAGCCTGCCACAGAGGGCAGTTATATCACGGATCTGATGGAACATCTGGCATTGTCGAGACCGGATATTTCGTTTAAATTCGTACTGGGAAACCAGACCAGATTCCATACCTCCGGAAACGGTGACCTGCGGGAGGTAATTTACCGGATCTACGGCAGGGAGATTGCCGCAGAGCTGGTGCCTGTCCAGATCGAAGAGAACGGCATCAAAGTCGAAGGATATCTGGGCAAACCGGTACTGGTGCGTTCCAACCGTAACTTCGAGATCTATTTTATCAACGGTCGTTTTATCCGCAGCGGTGTGATCGCCAAGGCTATCGAGGAAGGCTACAAGCAGTATCTGATGCAGCATAAGTTTCCACTGTGCGTACTGCATATCACCATGGATACGGAGACGGTGGATGTGAACGTACATCCTTCCAAAATGGATGTGCGGTTCTCTGACGGCATGGCATTTGCCAGAATGCTCAGTGAGAAGATCGCCATCACTTTGCGGAACCGGGAGATGATCCCGGATGCTTCTCTGGAGGATGAAAAGGCAATCCAGAAGAAAGAACAGGAAGAGAGAAGAGCTTCCTGGAAAGAACACACACCGGAAGTATTTGAAAAAAAGAGAGAAGAAAGCTATCGTGTCATGGAGGCAGCAAAATATGAAGCGGCTTCCAGGGACCGGAGAGAATTTATACAGAAACCTGTCTGGCAGGAAAATCATGCCGGGGTACAGACCAGTATCCGCAAGCCGGAGCTAATAGAGAACTCCACAGTGGGTGTTGCAGGAACTGTGACGGTGAAAAAAACGCAGGCCGTCCTGTACGGTAATACACCAGAAGTTTCCAAAGCAGTCAGCACCACAGCCGTACCGCAGGAAGATGATTTCTTCGTGGAGGCAGTGCCGCCGGAAGACAGGAAGAACCCGGTACAGGAACAGGTGGCCACAACAACTGCTTCCGGACAGCCCACGGCATCGTCGCAGGATGCAGCTGCCGCCCCGGAACCGGAGATCAAAAATACCCAGCAGTTGAATCTGTTCGAGGAAAAACTGTTGTCCATGCAGAATCGCAGCCGTTACCGGATTATCGGTCAGGTCTTTGATACCTACTGGCTGATCCAGTTTGAAGACAAATTGTTCATCATTGACCAGCATGCGGCTCATGAAAAGGTAAAATATGAACGCCTGATGAAACAGTTTTATGAAAAGAGTGTGGTGTCCCAACGTCTGATGCCGGCGATTATTGTCAGCCTGACAGGGCAGGAGGAAAGCATTCTGCACACCTATGAGGATGCTTTTGCACAGCTGGGATTTGAGATTGATGCTTTCGGAGGCAACGAATATGCCCTCCGTAGTGTACCAGTGGATCTCTACGGATGCAGTGAGAGGGAACTGTTCCTGGCAGTGCTGGATGAACTGTCCCAGGAGACCGGCAATCGCGGAAGTTTTCAGGTCATTGAGGAAAAGATTGCATCCATGTCCTGCAAGGCGGCGGTCAAAGGCAATAACCGTCTGAGCTTTCAGGAGGCGGAGAAATTGATCGACGAACTTCTGACCCTGGATAATCCCTACAACTGTCCCCACGGCAGACCCACTATTATTACCATGACGGAGACAGATCTGGAGAAGAAATTTAAGAGGATAGTATAATGCGTTTACTGATCAAACAGAGAGTGTTTTCCTGGACAGATTCCTATGATGTCTATGATGAAAATGAAAATCCAAAATATTTTGTAAAAGCGGAGTTTTTCTCCCTGGGACACCAGCTGCATGTATACGACAGAAATAACCATGAACTGGGAGTGATCAGACAGCGGCTGCTTACCTTTCTTCCGGCCTTTGAAATCGAGATCGGTGGCCGGGTCCGTGGTGAAATCCGCAAACAGTTTTCTTTTTTCAAGCCCAGATATGAGATCGACTATAACGGCTGGCGCGTGGAGGGAGATTTTCTGGGATGGGATTATGATGTATACAATGGATGCAGCAGTATCATCCATATCTCTAAAGAACTGTTTCACTGGGGAGATACGTATACTATTAATTTCTCCGATCCACAGGATGAACTGGAGGGTCTGATGCTGGTCATCGCCATCGATGCAGCAAACTGTACCCAGAACAACGGATAGCAGGATAAAAAGAGTAAGGAAAAAATAATGTCGGTAATACAGAATAAAAAGAAACCACTGGTGGTCCTGACCGGGCCGACAGCTGTGGGAAAGACAAAACTGTCCATCGCGCTGGCAAAAGCCATAAACGGAGAAATCCTGTCGGCAGATTCCATGCAGGTATATAAACATATGGATATCGGTTCTGCCAAGATCCGTCCGGAGGAGATGGAGGGGGTGCCCCATCATCTGATCGATATTCTGGAGCCCTGGGAAGAATTCAATGTAGTAGTGTTCCAGAAACATTGTCTGGAATGTATGGAGCAGATATATGACAGGAGCCATATCCCTATTCTGGTGGGAGGCACCGGATTTTACATTCAGGCGGTGCTTCGGGGCATTGATTTTACGGAAAACGAAGAGAACACCGAATATCGAAAAAAACTGGAACTTCTGGCAGAAGAACAGGGACCGGAGAGTCTGCATGAGATGCTGAAGAAGGTCGATCCCGTATCGGCGGAGAATATTCATGCCAATAATATCAAGAGAACCATCCGTGCTTTAGAATATTATGAACTGACAGGAGAACCGATCTCTGTACACAACGAGAGGGAAAAAGAACGGACAAGTCCCTATAATTTCAGCTATTTTGTGCTGACGGACGACCGGGAAAAGCTGTATGCACGGATCGAGGACAGAATCGATGAAATGATGTCACAGGGTCTGGTGGATGAGGTAAGACAACTGAAGGATATGGGATGCCGTAAGGGCATGACGTCCATGCAGGGACTGGGCTACAAGGAGATTCTGGAATATCTGGATGGAGAATGCAGCCTGGAAGATGCGGTCTATACCTTGAAACGGGATACCAGGCATTTTGCCAAGAGACAGCTGACATGGTTTCGCAGAGAGAGTGAAGTCACCTGGATCGACAAGGGCCGGTTTGATTATAACGAAGAGAAAATATTGGAATACATGATCAGAGAATTAGGAGAAAAAGAGATTTATGAGAAGCAGTAATGAAGAGATCTACCTGTCTATGGGAATCAGCAAGACCGTATATGATTACGGCTGCACCATTGAGAAAAGTTTAAGAGACCGCTTTGATGAAGTGGATAGTAACGCGGAATACAATCAGTTAAAGGTGGTAAATGCCATGCAGCAGCATCAGGTCAGTGAGGCCTGCCTGTTGGGCACTACCGGTTACGGATACAACGATCTTGGAAGAGATACCCTGGAGGCTGTCTATGCAGCGACTTTCCATACGGAGGATGCACTGGTGCGCCCTCAGATCACCTGCGGCACGCATGCACTGGCATTGGCTCTGATGAGCAATTTAAGACCTGGAGACGAACTGTTGTCCCCGGTAGGCAAACCCTATGATACGCTGGAAGAAGTCATCGGTATCCGCCCGTCGAAGGGATCGCTGGCAGAATACGGTGTGACTTATCGCCAGGTGGATCTGCTGCCGGACGGAAGCTTTGATTACGATAAAATCCGTGAGAATATCAATGAGAAAACTCATCTGGTAACGATTCAGCGATCCAAGGGCTACCAGACCAGACCCACCCTGTCCGTACAGCGGATCGGCGAACTGATCGCCTTCATTAAAGGTATTAAGCCGGACGTGATCTGCATGGTGGATAACTGCTACGGAGAATTCGTGGAGACTATAGAACCTTCCGACGTGGGTGCGGATATGATCGTAGGATCTCTCATCAAGAACCCCGGAGGCGGACTGGCTCCTATCGGCGGATATATTGCTGGAAAGAAAGAATGTGTGGAAAATGCGGCATACCGTCTGACCTCTCCGGGGCTGGGCAAGGAAGTCGGCGCTTCCCTTGGCATTTTGAAAGATTTTTATCAGGGATTTTTCCTGGCTCCCACGGTGACGGCGGGAGCACTGAAGGGTGCGATCTTTGCAGCCAATGTCTATGAAAAAATAGGTTTTGCGGTAGTACCGAACGGCAGTGAGAGCCGACACGATATCATTCAGGCAGTGACCTTCGGTCAGCCTGAGGGGGTTATCGGCTTCTGCCAGGGAATTCAGGCGGCGGCACCGGTAGACAGTCATGTGACACCGGAACCCTGGGATATGCCGGGATATGATGCACAGGTCATTATGGCAGCGGGAGCATTTGTTTCCGGTTCCTCCATTGAGCTGTCTGCGGACGGCCCCATCAAGCCTCCGTATGCAGTGTATTTCCAGGGCGGACTGACCTGGCAGCATGCCAAATTCGGTATTCTGAAATCCCTGCAGGTACTGGTACAAAAAGGTCTTGTGACGGAAGAACAGATCCGGAAAGCATGTAGAACTACATTGAAAAATACGAATCCTGTAGAAAAAGCGCAAAATAAAATCTACTAAATTTGTGTACAGAAGAAGCTTTTTGTGATAGTATAAAAAGACGTATGGAAGACAGGCTCACGGGGAGACTGTTCAGCCATGGAGAGTACACAGAAGAAAGAAGAGGAACTACCTTGAAGAGAATTAATTGGGTTTTGATCGTCCTGGTACTGATCGGATTTGTGATCGGCAGATTTATAGGGACTTATTTCGACGGTACTTTTCTGAATTACGGACAGAATTTCGGCCTCAGCAGTCCAGTGGAACTGAATCTCGGTTTCATTATTCTGACTTTCGGGCTGGAGTTTAACATCACGATCGCCAGTGTGATCGGTGTGATCATAGCGTTCGTGGTATACCGTTTTATCCGTTAGGCAGCATACGTCGGAGCAGGCAGAAGGAGACTTATGCCCGAGAAGAATGTACAGGTAAATACAGACCGGGGACTTCCCTATGAGAGATTTCTGCAGTTCGGACCGGAGAATCTTACGGAGGCGGAATTGCTTGCGGTGATTCTGCGAACCGGGACGAAGGAGGATTCCGCGGTGGCGCTGGCTGAGAAGGTACTGGCACTGGCCACCTATCCGAGAGAAGGACTGCTGGGTCTGCATGATGTGAGTGTGGAAGAACTGATGGAGATCCGGGGCATCGGCATGGTGAAAGCGGTGAAACTAAAATGCATCGCCGAACTGTCCAACAGGATGAGCCGGGCCAAAGCCAGAGAGGGGATCTGCTTCACCAGAGCGGATCATGTGGCGGAATATTTTATGGAAAAGCTCAGACACAGGGATACCGAATGTGTGTATCTGCTCTGTCTGGATGCCAAAGGACAGCTGATCCGTGAGAAGAAATTGTCGGACGGCAGCGTCAATATGGCACTGATCTCTCCCAGAGAGATATTTTTGGAGGCGTTAAAGGACAAGGCAGTCAGTCTTATCCTCGTGCACAATCATCCCAGCGGAGATCCCACTCCCAGCAGATCCGACAGGGAGCTGACGGAAAATGTGGCAAAGGTGGGAAACCAGATGGACATTCCGCTGTTAGACCACATTATTATTGGCGATAACAGGTATACTAGCTTCAGAGAGCAAAAATTTTTGATATAAGAAAGGGATAACGACAGTGGCAAACAATGCATTTGGTATCGACCTTGGTACCAACAATATAAAGATCTATAACCGCAATGATGACAATATCATGATCGAAAAAAATATGATTGCCATCGAGAATAAGAATACTTTATTTGCTTATGGTAACTCTGCATTTGAAATGTATGAGAAAGCTCCCAGCAATATTCATATTTCTTATCCGCTTTCCAATGGTGTGATCGCGGATATCAAAAATATGGAGACGCTGGTAAAGTATTTTATCGGTGATCTTCAGAAGGGCAATACCAAGCCTTCTGATTTCTTCATTGCAGTGCCTACGGATGTTACCGAGGTGGAAAAAAGAGCATTCTATGATCTGATCAAAGGAGCTAACGTAAAGGCCAAGAAGATCATGGTAGTGGAGAAGGCCGTGGCAGACGGTCTGGGTCTGGATATCGATGTAAAAAATTCCCAGGGTGTCCTGGTGGTGAATGTCGGCTATGAGACCACGGAAATCTCCATCCTGTCACTGGGCGGTATCGTACTGAGCCGTCTGATCAAGGTGGGCGGCATGAAATTTGATGATGCCATCCGTGCGGCAGTCAGAAGAGAATTCTCTCTGATCATCGGTGGCAAGACGGCTGAGAATGTGAAGATTGCCCTGAAGGAACTGGAAGAAGAAGGAAAGGGTGCTGTAGTATACGGCAGAGACATTGTCACCGGTCTGCCGGTGGAGCGTGAGATTCCTACAAGAATGGTGGACGAGTCTCTGGAGGAGCACTTTAATACCATTATTGATAATGTAAAGGTGATACTGGAGAGAACACCCCCTGAACTGGCAGCGGATATTTACCGTCACGGTATTTATCTGACCGGAGGAGCATCCCAGGTAAGTCATCTGGCAGAGAGACTGGCAACCGGTACCGGACTGCATGTGAATGTGGCTGAGAATCCGCTGACCAGCGTGGCAACAGGACTTGCCAAGATCATCAAGGATGATAACTATAAAACGGTAGCTTATGCAATTGAAGGGATGAGTAAATGAGCCCAGTCGTAAAAAGAAAAGGGGAGAGGTTTACTTTACCGAGTAAATATCTCCTTTTTATTTTAACTATCCTCTGCACCATCATGATGCTGGTGACCTTTGGAACCAATGTATTTAACCGACCGTTCAACAGAGTGGTGGGATATGTGATCGTACCCTTTGAACAGGGGATCGCCAAGGCCGGAGAATGGCTGGCAAATCGTTCCGATGAACTGGTGCAGATCCGGACACTTTTAGCGGAGAACAGTGCCCTGAAGGAGCAGGTGGCTTCCCTGACGGAAGAGAACACTCTGCTGCAGCAGGACAAATATGAACTGAATGAACTGAGAGGGCTGCTGGAGCTTGATGAAGAATACGGGGACTACAATAAGATCGGTGCCCGGATCATCAGCAGAGATTCTGGCAACTGGTATTCTTCTTTTGTCATTGATAAAGGCTCTAATGATGGGCTGGCGGATGATATGAATGTGATCGCCGGAGGCGGTCTGGTGGGACGCATTACGTCCGTAGGACCGAACTGGTCCCGGGTGACTTCCATTATTTCCGACAATTCTAATGTCAGCGGTATGACACTTGCCACGGGTGACAATCTGATCGTATCCGGAGATCTGCAGATGATGGCCCAGGGAGTGATTCCTTTCAGCAAGCTGGTGGACAGCCAGGATGCAGTGGCAGAGGGAGATAAGGTAGTTACTTCCGATATCAGTGATAAATATCTTCCCAATATCCTGATCGGCTATATCAGTACCATCAATAAAGATACCAACAATCTGACGAAATCCGGATACCTGACTCCGGTGGTGGATTTCGAGCATCTGAGTGAGGTGCTGGTGATCACGGACAAGAAACAGCAGGTTCCGGGAGGAGGCGCAGATGGAGAATAACAGCAGCTTCCTGCGCAAGATTGTAGTGGTTCTTCTGATCCTTTTATTTTTTGTCTTGCAGTGCAGTGTATTTAACGGCCTGGCAATGGGCGGAATCATTCCCAATCTGATGATCATTCTGACTTCTTCCTTCGGATTTATGAGAGGGGAGAAGGAGGGACTGCTGATCGGATTTTCCTGCGGGCTTTTATGTGATATTTTTTTCGGAAGTTTCCTGGGATTTTATGCCATGGTCATGATGTACATAGGCTTTGTTAACGGGAAATTCAGCCGGATCTTTTATCCGGAGGATATCAAGCTGCCGTTGGCGCTTATTATTGTCAGCGACATTTCTTATGGATTGATTTGTTACATTCTGATGTTTCTTTTGAGAGGGCGTTTTCATTTCCCGTATTATTTTACAAGTGTGATCCTGCCGGAGGCACTTTACACCATCGTTGTTACGATTATTTTGTATCCTCTGATCCTGAAGATTAATCAGAAACTGGAGGAGAAGGAAAAAAGGAGCGCACAGAAATTTGTTTCGTGAAATTAGAGATCACATTATTAATATTGTGACCAGCAGACTGACAGTACTTATGATACTGTTTGCTTTTTTTGCCGGTGTTCTGCTTTACCGCTGTTTCAACCTGCAGATCGTAAACGGAGAAGAGTATCTGAACGACTTTATCCTTCAGATCGAGAAGACCAGGGATATATCCAGTACCAGAGGACGGATTCTGGACAGGAACGGCAATGTACTGGCGGAAAATGAACTGGCTTATTCTGTGAAGATCGAGGATGTGTTTGAGTCCAGCCGGAATAAGAACGCAAAGGTCAATGACGTTGTCTATCGGCTGATAAAGCTGATCGAGAAAAACGGTGACAGTGTGATCACGGATTTTAAGATCATTATTGATGAAGACGGCGATTATGCCTATTCCGTGGATGGCACGGCGCTGCTTCGTTTTCAGGCGGATGTGCTTGGATACAGAACCATAGACGAGCTTAGTGAAGAAGAAAAAGCCATGACAGCCCAGGAACTGATAGAGTACTTAAGCCGTGCCAAGGGCTTTGCTATCGGTCAGTACGAAGATCCCGAGAACACCAAGACCCCCTTCGTGCCGGGGAAAGGTTATACCAAAGAGGAGTGGCTGCAGATGGTAACCATCCGGTATGCCATGAATCTGACCTCCTTCCGGAAATATGTGGGAACCACTGTGGCTACCAATGTCAGTGCGGAGACAGTGGCGGTGATCATGGAGAATTCCGACCAGCTGGACGGTGTGTCCATCGTAGAGGATACGGTGCGCCACTACATAGACAGCAAATATTTCGCCCATGTGCTGGGATATACCGGCAAAATCTCTTCCGATGAACTGGCAGAGTTAAATGACCAGGTGGTGACGGAAGGCGGCCTGGAGGATACCTATACCATCAATGATGTGGTAGGTAAGAGTGGTATTGAGGCATATATGGAGACTACTCTGCAGGGTACCAAGGGCAGTGAAAAAGTGGTGGTGAACAATACCGGTAAGGTGATCACTATTTTAGAGCGGAAAGAGGCACAGCCGGGAGCGGATGTCTACCTGACCATCGATAAGGATCTTACGGAGGCAATATATAATATCATCGAACAGAAGCTGGCCGGTCTGGTGGCAAGCAAGATCATCAACGCCAAAGAATTCAATCTGCCGGAGAATGCCAAGAGCTCGTCCATTAAGATCCCGATCTATGACGTGTATTTTGCCATGATCAACAACAATATCCTGGACAGAAAACATTTCGAGGCAGAAGATGCCGGAGAGACGGAAAAGGCAGTCTATGCCGCTTATCTGGAGTATAAGCAGGGTGTTTACGACAGACTGACTTACGAACTTACAGAAGGGGCAACTCCCTATAGCAAGCTTTCCAAGGAATATCAGGTTTACCAGAGTAATATCGTAAGCCTCCTTCGGGAGGAAGGCGTGATCATGAAGGAACTGGTGGATGATAACGATGCTACGCAGACGGCCTGGGCGAAGGAGGAAGTGATCTCCTTAAAGGAGTATCTGCAGTATTGCATCGCCATGAACTGGATCGATGTCAGCAAGCTGGATCTGAATGACAAATATTCGGATTCTACAGAAGTTTATGACAAACTGTTGGATTACACCATTAATGCCATCGACCATACCACGGAGTTCCAGAAACGTTTCTACAAGTATATGCTTTTAAATGACAAGATCACCGGGAAACAGATCTGTATGCTCCTGTGTGAACAGCAGGTGGTGGACATCCCGGCTGAGGATGAAGAAGCACTGTATTCCGGTAAATTGTCGGCATATCAGTTTATGATGAACCGGATCAATAATCTGGAGATCACACCGGCCCAACTGGCACTGGATCCCTGCAATGCCTCTGTAGTCATTACGGATGTCAATACGGGAGATGTGCTGGCTATGGTGTCTTATCCGGGATATGACAATAACAAAATGGCGAATACCGTGGATGCGGAGTATTATGCGCAGCTGAATGCGGACAAGTCCAGCCCACAACTGAATTTTGCCACCCAGTATAAGGCAGCACCCGGTTCCACGTTCAAGATTGTATCCGCTACAGCGGGACTTCTGGAGAATGTGATTAATCTTCAGAGCCGCGTGAACTGTGTCGGTACTTTTACCGAGATCACACCATCCCCCAGATGCTGGAAAATTTCCGGACATGGCTATGAAAATGTGACATCTGCCATCAAGGATTCCTGTAACTACTTCTTCTACAATGTGGGCTACCAGCTGGCTACCAGAACCGGAAGCTATAATGAGGAAGCGGGTCTGGATACCCTGAGCAAATATGCGGATCTGTATGGACTGACAGATAAATCGGGAGTGGAGATCGGAGAATATGCACCGGATGTATCCACCAAGGATCCGGTACGTTCTGCCATCGGACAGGGCAGCAACAGCTACACTACCGTTGGACTGGCCAGATATGTCACTACCATTGCCAACAGTGGGACCTGCTATAATCTGACCCTGTTGGATAAGACAACAGATTCCCAGGGCAATCTGTTGAAAGAGTACCATGCAGGAGTGAGAAACCAGATTGACCTGCCGCAGGAATACTGGGATGCGTTCCATCTGGGAATGCGTCAGGTGGTGGAAAACAAAAAGTACTTTAGTGATCTGGCGGTAAATGCCGCAGGTAAGACCGGTACGGCAGAGCAGACAGCTTCCCGACCAAACCATGCGCTTTTTATCTGCTATGCGCCGTATGAGAATCCGGAGATCGCCATTGCCACAAGAATACCTTTCGGATATTCTTCAGACTATGCAGCCCAGTTCACCAGAGATATTATCAAGTATTATTACGGACTGGCGGAAGAGGATGATCTGATCACAGGTACTGCGGATACTCTCGACAATGCAGTATCCAATGAGATGTAACTATCCGGAGTCAGATAACACAGACAGATGAATGCCAAATGTGGGACTTCGGATATTAAGAAAATAAAAAGACAGGTATAAGAAAATGAAAGATGCAGTATTGATCAAAAGTTATCAGAGCGGGATCACTCTTCTGATGAGGGAGGATGCTTCCCTGGAAGAAATCCTGCAGGAACTGGCGGTGAAATTCACAGAGGCGAAAAACTTCTTCGGTACGTCCACCATGGCATTATCCATGGAGGGACGGGAGGTGACCGAAGTGGAAGAAATCCGCATTCTGGATACCATCCGGAAGAACAGCAATGTGAGGATCGCCTGTATCGTGGGCCATGATGAGACCACGAACAAGAACTTTATCAAAGCTCTGCAGCATATGGAGAAAAAGCTTTCCACCGGGGACGAGGGGCAGTTCTACAAGGGAACCCTCAAAAACCGGGAAGTCATAGAAACCGAGAACAGCATCGTGGTCCTGGGGGATGTCTACCCGGGCAGTGCGGTGATCTCCGCAGGCAACATCATCATTCTGGGAGGACTGTACGGGGAAGCTTATGCGGGCGGATCTGGCAGAGAAGATTGTTATATTGTAGCGCTTGAAATGGAGCCGGAAAGATTAAAAATCGGCGATTTCAAATATAAAACCAATGCGAAACAGTCGAAATGGGGCATTCGTCCCAAAGTACAACCGAAAATTGCACACCTGAAGAACGGGAAGATCGTATTTGATCCCCTTACAAAAGAATTACTGGGTACTTTTTAAAAGAATCCAGGGGACGACAAAATCAAACAGGAGGAATCCAAAATGGAACAAAACGTTTCCACGGAGAAGAAAAGCTCCGAAGTCATTGTCGTCACTTCAGGAAAAGGCGGTGTAGGTAAGACCACTACATCCGCAAACGTTGGAACAGGTCTTGCAAAAGCGGGCAGCAAAGTCTGCCTGATCGATACGGATATCGGTCTGCGTAACCTTGACGTGGTCATGGGACTGGAGAACCGTATCGTTTACAATCTGGTAGATGTGGTCGAAGGGAACTGCAGAATCAAACAGGCACTGATCCGGGACAAGAGACATCCGGGACTGTATCTGATGCCGTCGGCACAGACCAGAGATAAATCGGCAGTCACCCCGGGACAGATGGTGAAGGTGATCGACCACTTGAGAGAACAATTTGATTACATCATTCTGGACTGCCCGGCGGGAATTGAACAGGGCTTCCAAAATGCTATTGCCGGGGCCGACAGGGCACTGGTGGTAACAACACCGGAGGTCTCGGCCATCAGAGATGCAGATCGTATTATCGGACTGCTGGAGGCCAACGGCTTCAAACAGATGGATCTGATCATCAACAGACTGCGCATGGATATGGTAAAGCGCGGAGATATGATGTCTGCGGATGATGTGGTGGATATTCTGGCGGTACCGCTCATCGGAATCGTTCCGGATGATGAGAATGTAGTCATCGCCACCAATCAGGGAGAACCATTAGTCGGAAGCGATACACCGGCGGGTAAGGCTTACCGCAATGTGGTGGATCGTGTGCTGGGAAAAGAAATTCCGTTCCTGGATTTCGAAAAAGGAGTATCTTTTTGGACAAAAGTAACCGGTATTTTTCGGAAAGCATAGGAAGGGGACGGGATGAATATGAAACATTTTTTTCGCAGGAAAAGCTCCTGCCAGGTGGCAAAGGACCGTCTGAAAATCCTGCTGATATCGGACCGGGTGAACTGTTCTCCGGAGATGATGGAACTGATCAAGGCGGATATTACAAAAGTGATTTCGAAATATATGCGGATCGATACGGATCATATGGAAATCGAGATACAGGCAAAGGGCAGTAAGGGCGGACGGAATAAGAGCCCCAGCCTGATTGCCAATATTCCCATTATTGATTTACAGAAGACTGCGAAAATGCCATAAGGAGCATAAAAAACAGAAAGGTCAAACGGATGCTTAAGAATTATAGATTACGGGATTATGACTTTAAACTGATCATACTGATACTTGCACTGTCCATCATCGGCATCATAACCATCGGCAGTGCGGAACCTGCCCAGCAGACCAAACAGATGGCGGGTGTAGTTGCGGGGCTTGTTATCATGATCGCCCTTTCTTTTTTTAATTATTCCGTGATCCTGAAGCTTTACTGGCTGATGTACATAGGCAATCTGGTACTGCTCGGACTGGTAATACTGATGGGTGAAGAAGGCAACGGAGCCCAGAGGTGGCTTAAGATCGGTGGACTGCAATTTCAACCTTCAGAACTTGCAAAAATTTTATTGATTTTATTCTTTGCACAGTTTATTATGAAATATAAGGAGAAGCTGAATACTTTCCCTGTGATCGCATCGATTGCGGTACTTATGGGTGTTCCCTGGATCATGGTAAAGGAACAGCCGGCGCTGTCTACCAGCCTTGTGCTGATCTTTATTTTCTGCGTGATCCTGTATGCCGGAGGCATCAGTTATAAGCTGATCTTCGGAGCATTGGCGGTGGCAATTCCTGCAGTGATCATACTGGTATCTCTGGCAATGCAGCCGGACAGTACCATATTGGAGACTTACCAGAAAAATCGTATCCTTGCCTTCGTCAATCCGGAGGAATATTCCACGGATCTGGCTTACCAGCAGTTGAACTCTGTAATGGCCATAGGCTCTGGAGAACTGGACGGCAAGGGCTATAAAAACAATGAGATCACATCGGTAAAGAATGGCAATTTCCTGTCTGAAGCGGAAACCGATTTCATATTCGCTGTTATCGGTGAAGAGTTTGGTTTTAAGGGAAGTATCGTAGTGATCATACTGCTGATGCTGATGGCAATGGAGTGCGTTTCTATCGCGGGAAAGGCGAAAGATACCGCGGGGACGATCATAGCGGCGTCAATGGGGGGACTGATCGCTTTCCAGAGCTTTGTGAACATCGGAGTGGCTACGTTTATTTTACCGAATACAGGACTTCCGCTGCCTTTTGTAAGCTATGGCCTGACCTCGCTGATGAGTCTGTATATTGGAATGGGTGTTGTACTGAACGTACGATTACAGGCGAAGAGAAGCTAGACAAAAGAAATCATACATTACACAGAGAAGGGGTATGGACTATATGAACATTGCACTGATCGCACATGATGCCAAAAAGAAACTGATGCAGAATTTCTGCATTGCATATCGCGGAATTTTAAGTAAAAATGAATTATATGCCACAGGAACTACCGGCAGGCTGATCGAAGAGGTCACCAACCTGAATATACACAAATATCTTGCTGGACATCTGGGAGGAGAACAGCAGATCGGTGCACAGATCGAACACAACGAGATCGATCTGGTGATTTTTTTGCGGGATCCACTGGCACCCAAGGCCCATGAGCCGGATGTAAGCAATGTAATGCGCTTGTGTGATATGCATAATATTCCGTTGGCAACGAATCTCGCCAGCGCGGAACTGTTGATCAAGTCCTTAGACAGAGGAGATTTAGAGTGGCGTGAAATGTACAAATAAAGTTCGTCGGATCTGCTTCTGCATGTCCTTGATCCTCTGCATGAGTCTGCTTACCGGATGCGGTAATGTGGCGTATACATTTCCGTACGATGTCAATTCCAGTGTCAGCAGTTTCAATGTGCTGGCAGGAACCGGAGCGGGCAGGGCAGAGCCCTTTGCTGCGGATCTGTGTGTGGTGACGGAGGACCAGACGGGGGATGGCAGCGTAGACATGTCACAGGCCTCGGCCGCTGTACTGTTCGACGTAAACAATAAAAAGGTATTATATTCCAAAAATGCACATGAAAGATTGTATCCGGCCAGCCTGACCAAGGTAATGACGGCACTGGTGGCATTACAGAATGCGTCACCGGATACTGTGCTGACAGCTACGGATAGCGTAAAGATCACGGAATCCGGTGCACAGCTGTGCGGATTAAAAGCCGGAGATACCATGACATTGGATCAGGCATTACATATTCTGCTGATGTATTCCGCCAACGACGCAGCAATGCTGATCGCGGAGAATATCGGCGGCAGTGTAGATCATTTTGTGGAGATGATGAATGAGGAAGCACAGAGACTGGGGGCTACAAATACCAGTTTTGCCAATCCTCATGGTCTGTCGGATGACAATCATTATACTTCAGCCTATGACCTGTATCTGATCTTTAATGAAGCAATCAAATATGATTCCTTTAATGAGATCATTCACATGACAAGCTACCAAACCGCATATTATGACAAGGACGGAAAAGCCAAGGAACTTACGGTGAACAACACAAACCGTTTTTTGCGGGGAGATTTTCAGGCACCGGAGAACATTACAGTCATCGGCGGCAAGACAGGTACGACCAACGCGGCGGGACATTGTCTGATCCTTTTATCCAGAGACACAAGCGGAGCTCCTTATATATCGGTAATCCTGAATTCCTCAGCCAGTGATGTGCTGTACCCGGAAATGGTACAACTCCTGGAGCAAATCAATAAATAACTGTTGTTTTTTGAGGGGTTATAAACTATAATAAAGTAAATAGGTTGCGTGAAGTTCCTATAAATTTTACGACAGGAGGGTTACACCAATGGTTCAGTTGATTGTAGGCAAAAAGGGCAAGGGCAAGACAAAACAGCTGTTGGACAAAGTCAACAGCGAGGTAAAGGATATTGCGGGAAGTATCGTATATCTGGACAAAAGTACGAAACATATGTATGAACTGAACAACAAGGTGCGTCTGATCGACGTTTCCCGTTATATGATCGAGAATGAAAGCGAATTTCTGGGATTCGTATGCGGTATCATTTCTCAGGATCATGATCTGGAGCAGATGTATTTTGACAGCTTTCTGAAAATCGCAGCACTGGAAGACAAAGACATTTCCGCAGTTGTTGAAAAACTGGAGAGAATGAGTGATTTCTTCCAGGTGGATTTTATCCTCAGTGTATCCAGGGACGAATCCGAATTACCGGAGTCTGTGAAGGATAAGATCATTGTATCTTTGTAAGAAGAACGAATTATAATTTTCACGTATGAGAAGCCTCGGATGTCAACCGGGGCTTCTCAAATGTAAGGGAGAGGAAAGGAGGTTTTCCAATGGCAGAACAACCGAGAAAAATAAAAAAATACAGAAAACCTTTGAACCTCAATATCGGTATGCTCATCTTCGGAGCTATTTTTATTTATGTAATCATTTGTGTGATACTGTATTTTCAGACAGACCACATCGTGCGTTATGAAGTAACGGAAGGATCACTGGCTACCAATAATATTTACCGTGGAGTGTCAATCCGCACAGAGGAAGTTGTAAGTACGGATACTGCCGGATATGTGAATTTTTATGCAAGAGAAGGCGAACGGGTGGCCAAGGGAGACACTGTTTACATCGTGGACGAGACGGGCCGGCTGACGGAAGAACTGGAGGATGCCAGCCTTGGAGAAAATACCCTGAGTGACCAGGAACTTTCGGAATTCCGTAATGAAATCGTGAATTTTATGCATGGGTATGATGACAAAAATTACGAGAGTACCTATGATTTTAAATATTCTTTGAAGAACACGGTGCTGAAACTGGCCAATGTAAATATGCTGCAAAGCATTGAAAACGGAAATAACGGTTCGGCTGCAAATATTGTAAATTTCTGTTATGCGCCCACCACCGGTATCGTGGCTTACTGGACGGACGGTTATGAAAATCTGACCGTGGAAGGTGTTACCCAGGAAGTATTTGATAACAAAAATTATGAGAAGAAACAGATGCTCGGTAATGAACTGATGGCTGTGGGAGATCCGGTGTACAAGCTTTCCACGGAGGAAAACTGGTCGGTGGTCATTCCCATCGATGCAGAGCGAGGCGCAGAGATCCAACAGGAGGATTATGTCAAAGTACGTTTTCTGAAGAATCAGTATGAGTCCTGGGGGCAGGCAAAGCTGTTTACCGGCAGTGATGGCAATACATTTCTGTCACTTACCTTTACAAATTCCATGGTTACGTTTGTATCCGACAGATTTCTGGATATCGAGCTGATATTGAATGATGAGACCGGACTGAAGATTCCAAATTCTTCCATTGTGGAGAAGGAATTTTTCCTGATCGATGAAGATTTTGTCACGACCAATGAAAATACGGGAACCCAGGGTGTGATCAGACAGTGCTACCGGGATAACGGGGACATTTCCAGTGAATTTGTGGAGGCCGGTGTGTACAGCTACGATGAAAATGAAGGCGTGTACTACATGGATACTTCGGTGCTGAAGGCCGGAGATGTCCTGTACAAGACAGACAGCCAGGAGACCTATACGGTAAGCAAGCGTGCAACACTGATCGGTGTGTATAATGTGAATAAGGGATATGCTGACTTCAAGCAGATCAATATTCTGTATCAGAATGACGAGTATTCCATCGTAAAAGCCAATACGACCTATGGCCTGAATGTATATGACTATATTGTACTGGACGGTTCTTCGGTATCGGATGATCAGATCATCACCAATATCAAGAAAACAGATACCGGCAGGACGGATATTCCTACAGACAGTGTAGAACCGGGAGTAAGCGACAATATACCGGAGAGCACAGAGCCACTTCCAGCGGAGACCAGAGAGGAACCGACGCAGGAGACCACACAGGAAGCAACACAGGAAAGTCAGACACCGGAAAGCTAGAAAGGATGGCGGATACTATGGAAGAGACCATACAGAGCATGGAACTGGCACAAAATTACAAAACGGTAAAAGAGAACGTCACAAAAGCCTGTGAGCAGGCGGGCAGATCGGAGCAGGAAGTGACGCTGCTTGCAGTCAGCAAGACCAAACCGGTGGATATGCTGATGGATGTCTACCGTGCGGGAGCCAGAGATTTCGGGGAGAACAAGGTTCAGGAACTGGTGGACAAGATCCCTCAGATGCCTTCGGATGTCAGATGGCATATGATCGGCCATCTGCAGCGCAATAAGGTAAAATATATTGTAGATAAGGTTTACCTGATCCACAGCGTGGACAGCCTCCGGCTGGCGGAAGAGATCAGCAGAGAAGCCGTGAAGAAGCAGGTGGAAGTCAATATCCTGATCGAGGTAAATGTGGCACAGGAGGAAAGCAAGTTCGGAACTACGGTAGAAGAAACTGCAACACTGATCCGTGAGATTGCAACGCTTCCGGGAATACATATCAGAGGATTGATGACGATCGCCCCTTTTGTGGAGGATCCGGAAGAAAACAGGGGCTATTTTCAGAAACTTCGGCAATTAGCTGTTGACATCGGAAATAAAAACATTGATAATATTTCTATGAATATTCTTTCCATGGGAATGACCGGCGATTATATGGTGGCCACGCAGGAAGGAGCCACGATCGTCAGAGTCGGAACTGGTATTTTCGGAGAAAGAGATTATAGTAATACGATCTAGAAAGAGATTGAATAATAAAGGAGACACACAACAATGGGTGTAATGGATAAGTTCCTGAATTATATGAAACTGAACGATGAAGAGGATGAAGGTTTCTATGATGACGATTATCTGGATGATGAGGAAGAAGTAGAACCGGTAAAGAAATTCAGCCCGGCCAAGAGCAGACAGCAGGCGCAGGAGGATGACGAACCGGAAGAGAAGAGTAAGCGTTCCTCACAGCCTAAGGTAACACCGATCCACCGCACCGTGACCAAGAAAATGCCTGGAACCGGCATGGAGGTCTGTGTGATCAAGCCTACTTCCGTAGAGGATGCAAGAGAGATCACGGAGACACTGCTGGCCAACCGGACAGTGGTACTTAATCTGGAAGGCCTGGACGTGGATATCGCCCAGCGTATCATTGACTTTACTTCCGGATCCTGTTTCGCAATATCGGGTAATTTACAGAAAATATCCCATTATATTTTCATTATTACGCCGGCCAGCGTAGATATCTCCGGTGATTTTCAGGATATTTTCGGCGGCGCCGGATCTTTTGAAATGCCGATCAACAATGGAATGTCATAAAATGTCAAATGCCATTAAAATGTCATATGAAGATAACTTCCTGTAGGCAACTGCAGGAAGTTTTTTAAAAACAGATATAAATTATACAAGAAAGAACAGTTTATAAGGAACTGAAGGGTGAACAACATGGCACAGAGATTACCGGTGCTTTATAACAAAAAGCCTTGCTACGATATTGTATTCCAGCAGTCTTTTGACGGCCTGTGGGAAGAACTGGCAGAGCTTGGCGCAGCAGACAAGAGATTATGCATTGTGACGGATTCCACCGTAGACGGACTGTATGCGGCACAGATTCTTAAGTTTCTGGAGGGAAAATGCCGTAAGGCTGTGAAATATGTGTTCCCCGCAGGAGAAGAACACAAGAATCTGGATACCGTGAGGGATGTGTACCGTTTCCTGATTGAAGAGGGTTTTGACAGAAAAGATATGCTGCTGGCACTGGGCGGCGGCGTCTGCGGTGATCTGACCGGATTTGTGGCGGCTACTTATTTAAGAGGCATTGATTTTGTACAGATTCCAACTACATTGCTGGCACAGGCAGACAGCTCTATTGGCGGTAAGACAGGTGTGGATTTTGACAGCTATAAGAACATGGTAGGCGCATTTAAGATGCCCAGACTGGTATATATGAACCTGTCCGTATTAAAAACGCTGGAAGAGAGACAGTTTTATTCCGGATTTGCGGAAGTAATGAAATCCGCACTGATCAAGGATGCGCCCTTCTATGAGTGGCTGATCGAGAACATGTATGAGATCTGCGAGCGGGATCTGAATACCCTGGAAGAAATGGTGATCCGTACCTGCTCCATCAAGAAAATGGTGGTGGAAAAGGATCCTACCGAGCAGGGAGACCGTGCTCTCTTAAATCTTGGACACACGATCGGACATGCTATCGAGAAATACAAGAATTTTGAATTGTATCATGGAGAGTGTGTGGCACTGGGTACGGTAGCTGCAGCATATATTTCCTGGAAAAAAGAAATGCTGAGCATGGAAGAATTTTATGAGATCCGTGATATGTTTGTACCGTTTTATCTGCCAATCTCCGTGGACGATATCGATCCGCAGGAGATCTTGAAACTTACAAAATCCGATAAGAAGATGGAAGCCGGTACGATCAAATTTATTCTGTTAAAGAAGATCGGAAAGGCAGTTATCGACAGAACCGTTACGGATGAGGAAATTCTGGCTGCCATCGAAGAAATCAATTTTAGTGAAGAGGATGCTCATGAATAAGGAAAAGAAAAGTAGTCGAGTTGTTATGCTGATCATAGATGCCCTGATTGCAGCCGTACTTCTGGTACTGGATCAGTTTACCAAGCATCTGGCGGTGGTACATCTGAAGAACCAGCCGGCCTATGTGATCATTGACGGAGTTCTGGAATTGCAATATCTGGAGAACAGAGGATCCGCATTCGGTATGCTGCAGAACCAGAAGGTATTTATTTTGTTTGTGGGAATCGTATTTCTTGCGGTGCTGTTGTTTTTCCTTTTCAAACTTCCGGAACAGAAGAAATTCCGAATCGTGCATGTACTGCTGGCAGTGATCGTTGCCGGAGGCATCGGCAACATGATCGACAGATTCCGACTGGATTATGTAGTGGATTTTATCTCCTTCGTACTGATCAATTATCCGATCTTTAATGTGGCGGATATTTATGTGGTAGTGGCTACCATTGGCCTGTTTATTCTGTTTTTGTTCGTATACAAGGAAAAGGATCTGGAATTCCTCAACTTTAAGCAGAATCGTTATCGGGAGATGAAATAATGGAAGAACTCCGATTTCAGATAACAGATGAGATGGAAGACGAACGGATTGACAAATGTATGAGTCTGCTTGTGGAGAATCTGTCCCGTTCTTTTATCCAAAAGCTGATCAAAGACGGAAATGTGCTGGTAAACGGTACGCCGGTAAAGGGAAGTTGTCGTGTCAAATGTGATGATGAAGTAGTCTTCTCCGTGCCGGAATCTGTGGAACCGGATATTGAACCGGAGAACATCCCTCTGGATATCCTGTATGAGGATGCGGATCTGATCGTGGTGAATAAGCCGAAGGGGATGGTGGTGCATCCGGCGGCGGGACATTACAGCGGCACTCTGGTTAATGCACTGATGTATCACTGTGGCAGGGATTTGTCCGGGATCAACGGAGTACTGCGCCCCGGTATTGTACATCGTATCGACAAGGATACCACTGGATCTGTCATTGCCTGCAAAAATGACAAAGCACACCGGTGCATTGCAGAACAGTTGAAGGAACATTCCATCAACAGAAGATACCGTGCCATCTGTTTCGGAGAGCTGAATCAGGAGGAAGGCACCATCGACCAGCCCATCGGCAGGCATCCGAATGACCGTAAAAAAATGGCGGTGAACCACCAGAACGGAAAACGTGCCGTGACCCATTACCGGGTATTACAGAGATTTCAGGGATATACTTATATAGAGTGTGTGTTGGAGACCGGAAGGACGCACCAGATCCGTGTTCATATGGCAAGCATCGGGCATCCGCTTCTGGGGGATGAAGTCTACTCCAACCGGAAAAGTCCTTTCAAATTACAGGGGCAGACACTTCATGCCAAGACACTGGGATTTATTCATCCCACTACCGGAGAATATCTGGAGATCGATGCTCCGCTGCCGGAATATTTTGAACATCTTCTGACAGTGTTGGAGAAATAAAACTTATAGCTTATGTTTCGTACAGAAATGAGGCGACTATGAATCTGTTTGATATTTTAGGACCCGTAATGGTCGGCCCCAGCAGTTCTCATACTGCGGGAGCGGTCCGGATCGGTTATATTTCAGGAAAATTACTTCAGGACCATGTGGTGAAGGCGGAAATCCTTCTGCATGGTTCCTTTGCTACTACGGGCATCGGACATGGCACGGATAAGGCGCTGATCGCAGGCCTTTTGGGAATGCGGACGGATGATATCCGGATTCCGGACAGCTTTTTCCTGGCGAAAAAGGGCGGAATGGAATTCTCTTTTTCCACCATTACCCTGAAAGATGCCCATCCCAATACGGCGGTTCTGCGGCTGACCGGAGAACATGGGCGGAAAATAGAAGTGCAGGCGGCTTCCATTGGCGGCGGCCGGATCCTGATCGCAAAACTGGATGGAATCGAAGTAAATTTCTCTGCGGAAAAGCCGACTTTGATTGTACACAATGTGGATCAGCCGGGACATGTGGCACAGGTGACCTCCATGCTGGCTGAAAAGCAGGTGAATATTGCAACTCTGCAACTCTACAGGGACAAGCGGGGCGGCTACGCCGTTATGGTCATAGAGACAGATCAGGAAGTGCCGGAGGAATCGGTGGCCTGGCTGGAACAGCTGGACGGCATCATTAAGGTGACCTATATCAATGTGGAGGAGTAACTATGTCCTATCAGTCATTTGAACAGATATTACAGAAATGTCATACGGAAGGAAAAGAATTCTGGCAGGTGATTCTGGAAGATGATATGGCGGAGCGGAATGTGTCAAAGCAGGACAGTATGGAGCATATGCGGACTACCTGGGATGCCATGCTGCTGGCAGCGGCTACTTATGAAGGAGATATTAAGTCCTCCAGCGGACTTGTCGGCGGTGATGGCCAACGGATGGAGGAATACACACACAATACCGGTAAGGAGTCACTATGCGGGGAATATGTAGACGAATGTATTGCAGGAGCGTTACAGATGGGAGAATCCAATGCCTGTATGAAACGGATCGTGGCAGCACCTACCGCTGGAGCCTGTGGGGTATTGCCTGCGGTGCTGGTTCCCTATTTTCAAAAACGGTGCAGGGATACCGACAAAATTCTGAAAGCCATGTATGTAGCGGCGGGGATTGGACAGATCATAGCCACCCGTTCTTCCATCAGCGGGGCTGCGGGAGGATGCCAGGCGGAGATCGGATCCGCCAGTTCCATGGCGGCCGGAGCTCTGACATATCTGCAGGGAGGCAACTGCGAACAGATTGCTACAGCGGCTGCCATGGCCATGAAGAATCTGCTGGGACTGGTATGCGACCCGGTAGCGGGACTGGTGGAGGTTCCATGCGTGAAACGAAATGTGATCGGTACTGTGAATGCCATGGCCTGTGCGGATATGGCAATGGCGGGGATCGTAAGCCGGATTCCACCGGATCAGGTTATGGATGCCATGAAAGAAGTCGGGGATAAAATGGATGCTTCCCTGAGGGAAACGGCGTTAGGAGGCCTGGCACAGACGGATGAAGGCATGAAAATAGCAGAAAAAATGCATGCATCATATGAAAATTAGTAATAAACGACTAAAAAAACTGATAATTGGTTGATTTTTTGTTAAATATCACGTATAATGAAAATACAAAAAATGCTAGTTATCAAGTACAGCAGAAAGTGGGTGTGTGTATGAATACGATTATTACCATTGGACGTCAGTTTGGTTCTGCAGGCCGTGAAATCGGGGAAAAGGTTGCAGAGTATTTCGGAATCAAATGCTATGATAAGGAACTTCTTATCAGAGCAGCACAGGAAAGTGGTTTCTGTGAGGAAATGATCCAGAACCATGATGAGAGACCTACCAATTCTTTCCTGTATAATCTGGTGATGGATACTTATTCTTTCGGCTACAATGCATCCTCTTTTGTAGATATGCCTATCAGCCACAAAGTATTTCTTGCACAGTTTGATACGATCAAGAAGATCGCCGATGAAGGCCCTTGCGTTATTGTAGGCCGTTGTGCAGATTATGCTCTGGCAGATTACAAGAACTGCATCAATCTGTTCATCTTCGGCGATGACGATGTGAAGACCAAACGTATCATGGCCAGATATGATCTGACGGAAGCCAAGGCAAAGGAAATGATCACGAAGAAGGATAAGCAGCGTCAGAGTTACTACAACTATTATTCTTCCAAGAAGTGGGGCAGAGCTGATAGTTACGATCTGTGCATCAACAGCAGCATCCTCGGCATCGAAGGAACCGTAAAGCTGATCATTCAGTATGTGGAAGACTTCGAGAAGAAAAATAATGCAGATATTCTGGAAAAGTAGATATCTGAAATATTTTTCAAAAAAATAAAATTATATCTTGACGATTAGGGCACCTCATGTTATTATACTACGGTATGCCGCATAACTAGGTATAAGTGTGTCGGATTTTAGAATCCTTTACCACCAAAGTTAGCGAGTAAATAATAGGAGGTGCCTTATTATGTACGCAATTATTGCAACAGGTGGAAAGCAGTACAAAGTTTCTGAAGGTGATGTGATCAAAGTTGAGAAGATCGATGCAGAAGCTGGTAATACTGTTACTTTTGACCAGGTGATCGCAGTAAGTGACAATACCCTCAAGGTTGGTGCTGACGTTGCTAACGCAACTGTTACCGCAACCGTTATGGAGCAGGGTAGAGGTAAGAAGGTTATTGTATACAAGTACAAGAGAAAAACCGGTTACCACAAGAAGAATGGTCATAGACAAGCATACACTCAGGTTAAGATCGAAAAGATTAACGCGTAATCGTTATGACAACTATTATCATTCGTAAGAACCATGAAGGGATCTATCGTGGATTCTACTGCATGGGGCATGCGGAATATGCGAAGAAGAGATTGTTCGGTAAGGAACCGGATATCCTCTGTGCAGCGATTTCCGTGACCGTACAGAGTACGATCATGGCGTTGGACGAGATGATCGGCGAAAAAATGCAGCTGACGCAGAATGAGGAGACGGGATTTATCAAATGTGATTTCGAGAATTCCATTCCGCAGGACAAGACCGTATTTCTGATGGACTTTATGGTGTTTTCACTGCAGAAGCTCAGCAGACAGTACGGGGAACAGTATTTGCAAGTAAAAATCGAGGAGGTGTAGACCATGTTTAACTTTAACCTTCAATTTTTTGCACATAAAAAGGGAGTTGGTTCTACCAAGAACGGTAGAGATTCCGAATCCAAGAGATTAGGTGCGAAGAGAGCTGATGGCCAGTTTGTAAAAGCTGGAAATATTCTTTACAGACAGCGCGGTACTAAGATCCATCCCGGTGTCAATGTTGGTATCGGTGGAGATGATACTCTGTTTGCTTTAGTTGATGGCGTTCTCCGTTTTGAGAGAAAGGGCAGAGACAAGAAGCAGGCTTCTGTATATCCTGTAGAGAAATAAGTTGATTTAACCAGGGCTTCAAACATACTGATTGTTTGAAGCCCTTTTAGTCCGTAAAGAGTTTTATGTCGGAAAGGAGAACAAAATGTTTGCTGACAGAGCTAAAATTTACGTAAGAAGCGGTAAAGGCGGAGATGGTCATGTGTCCTTTCGCCGCGAAAAATATGTTCCCAGTGGCGGCCCTGACGGTGGCGATGGTGGTCACGGCGGTGACGTGATCTTTGTTGTAGATGAGGGACTGAATACCCTGATCGATTTCCGGCACATCCGTAAGTACAAGGCCAGAGACGGGGAAGAGGGCGGCAAGAAAAACTGCCGCGGCAAGGACGGAGAAGACATCATTATCAAAGTCCCTGCGGGAACCGTGATCAAAGAAGCACAGAGCGGGCAGGTAATTACGGATATGTCGGGGGACAACAAACGGGTTGTTCTCTTAAAAGGCGGCAAGGGCGGTAACGGCAACCAGCATTATGCTACCAGTACCATGCAGGCACCCAAGTATGCACAGCCGGGACAGGCTGCACAGGAACTGGAACTTCTGCTGGAACTGAAGGTGATCGCTGATGTCGGACTGGTAGGATTTCCCAATGTTGGTAAATCCACGTTCCTGTCCAGAGTGACCAATGCCAGACCCAAGATTGCCAACTATCATTTCACGACCCTGAATCCGAATCTGGGTGTAGTGGATCTGGAAGGAACCGGTGGTTTCGTCATTGCGGATATTCCGGGACTGATCGAGGGAGCTTCCGAGGGAATCGGTCTGGGACACGAATTCCTGCGCCACATCGAACGTACCAAGGTGATCATCCATATCGTGGATGCGGCCGGTACGGAGGGAAGAGATCCCATTCAGGATATCTATGCCATCAATAAAGAACTGGAAGCCTATAATCCGGAGATTGCAGTCAGACCTCAGGTGATCGCGGCGAATAAGATTGACGCTATCTATACGGAGGATGGATCCGATCCGGTAGCTGCAATCCGGGCAGAGTTTGAACCGAAGGGCATCAAGGTGTTCCCTATGTCTGCAGTAACCGGTCAGGGCGTAAAGGAACTGTTATACGAAGTGAACGATATGCTTGCTAACATCGGAGAAGAGACCACTGTCTTTGCGCAGGAGTACTTCCCGGAGAGTATGACAGGATCTGTGGATGATGCTTACACCGTAACCTATGATGAAGAAGAGGACGAGTACGTAGTAGAAGGACCCAAGATCGAGAAGATGCTGGGATACACCAATCTGGACAGTGAGAAGGGATTTACCTTCTTCCAGAATTTCCTGAAGGATACCGGTATTTTAGAGGAACTGGAAGCACTGGGTATCCAGGAGGGCGATACGGTACGCATGTACGGTCTGTCCTTTGATTACTATAAGTAAGTTTGTGAAAGGAAAAGATAGATTATGACAAGCAAACAGAGAGCTTATTTAATGAGTCTGGCCAGCAATCTGAATCCCATTTTTCAGGTGGGTAAATCCAGCCTGACTCCGGAACTCACCGCAGCTATTGGTGAATCCTTTAATAATAATGAACTGATCAAGATCGGTGTTCTGAAGAACTGTTTTGACGACCCCAGAGCTATTGCGGAGATGGTGGCGGAGCGTACCCATTCCCAGGTCGTACAGGTGATCGGCAAGAAGATTGTATTGTACAAGCCCGACAAGGACAAGCCGAAGATCGAACTGCCCAGATAAGGTCAGAGCATAGCCGACGAGAACCAATCAAGAATGATAACTGCGTGCAAAGGGATGAGGAAGCATGAGCAGAATAGGTATTATGGGAGGCACCTTTAATCCGATTCATACAGGACATTTGCTGTTGGCAGAGCATGTGCTGGAGATGGTGGGACTGGATCAGGTCTGGCTGATCCCCACAGGATGTTCCTATCTGAAAAGAAAAGAAGGGATCACTGTGTTATCGGCGGAGGACCGGTACCGGATGGTCAATCTGGCCATTGCGGACAACGACAGATTCCGCTGTCTGGACATGGAGATCCGCCGCCCGGGAAATTCCTACAGCTACGAGACCATGGAACAGCTGCAAAAGGAATATCCGGAGGATCGGTTCTTTTTTATCTGTGGAGCGGACTGTCTGTATACCATAGAATACTGGAAATGTGCGGACCGTCTGTTTGCCGCATGTACAGTTCTTGCCGCTGTACGGGGAGATGCTGATATTGCAGATATGCAGGAAAAAATCGATGCGCTGGAAAAGAAATTCGGTGCACAGATCAGACTGCTTCCTTTCCGACGCATCGAGATCTCATCTTCCGAAATACGTGAAAGAAGGCGCAAGGGGCTATCCGTACGGTATCTTGTGCCGGATGCGGTGAGAGTATATATGGAAGAAAAGGGGCTTTACCAGGATGAGTGATGTTTTGAAAAAACTGACCAGAGAAATGGAAAAAGTACAGGAACCAAAACGTTTTGTTCATACACAGGGTGTGGAATATACTGCGGCGGCGCTGGCCATGCGTTATGGTGAAGACGTGGAACGGGCACAGGTGGCAGGACTGCTTCATGATTGCGCAAAATGTATGGGAAATGATAAACTGTTGTCAGACTGCGAGAAACACCACATTCCGGTGACGGACGTGGAACGGCGCAATCCCTATCTTTTGCACGCCAAGGTGGGAAGCTATCTGGCGAAGAAAGAATACAAGGTGGAAGATCCGGAAATCCTGAGCGCTATTTTATACCATACCACAGGACATCCGAATATGACTCTGCTGGAAAAGATCATTTTTACGGCGGATTATATTGAACCGGGTAGAAAACAGGCACCGAATCTTAAGATAATCCGACAGATGGCTTTTATAGACCTGGATGCAGCAGTAAAAAAGATCCTGGAGGACACTCTGGATTATCTGCGATCCGGGGATGGCGAGATGGATCCCATGACGGAAGAGACCTATCAATATTATAAGAACTATAATGAAAATAAGAAGAGTGAGGAGTAATATTTCGATGAGTGAAGAATCCAGAAAAATGGCAAAACTGGCCGTAGAGGCGCTGGAAGATAAAAAAGCAGAGGATATCAAAGTAATAGACATCAGTAATGTATCTGTAATTGCAGATTATTTTATTATCGCGGGAGGCAATAACTCCAGCCAGATCCAGGCACTGTGTGATAATGTAGAGGAAAAGCTGGGAAGAGCCGGCTTCCCTGCCAGACAGACCGAAGGATATGAAACCGCCAACTGGGTACTGTTAGACTTTGGCGATGTGATCGTACATGTCTTTGACAAGGAAAACCGTCTGCTCTATGATCTGGAACGTATCTGGAGAGATGGCGTACAGATTCCCGTAGAGGAACTTTAAGCTTCGCTGTCTCCCAGATGGAGAAAGAAGCTGATGAGATAGAGTCCGCTGATTCCCACCAAAACATATACAATTCTGGAAAACCAGGACATGTCACCGAACAGGAAGGCTACAAGATCAAAGCGGAAAAGCCCGATCAGCCCCCAGTTCACTGCACCTATTATAGCTATGGTGAGAGCGGTTCCATCCAAATATTTATTTCCCATAAAATCTCCTTATCCTGTCTGTATGAAATTTGCCGCTGCAAAATCCATACAGACATTTTTTTGAAGTTTCTATTTAATGATTGTTTCATAGATAGTCTTACCCCAAAAAATAAAAAATATACTACTTTTAAATAAAAATTGAGCTTTGTTGATCTATTTTAATGTCAAAAAACATCAAATTAGAAAATAAAATCCATTGACAAAGGAAATAGAAGCGAGTAATATACAAAAATAACAATTATACATTGTATATTTGTATACATTGTTAAAAAGGAGGAAGATATTATGAAGAAATTTAACAAGTTTTTAAGTGTTGCCGTAGCATCTGCTATGGTAATGTCCATGGCTGGCTGTGGTAATACAGACAATGGTTCTGCAGCAACCGGTACAAACGCAGCAACTGAGAGTGCAGCCTCCGGCAGCGTATTTAAGATTGGCGGTATCGGACCTACTACCGGTGGCGCAGCAGTTTACGGTCTGGCTGTACAGCATGGTGCAGAGATTGCAGTAGAAGAGATCAATGCAGCAGGTGGTATCAACGGCTATCAGATAGAGTTCAAGTTCCAGGATGACGAGGCAGATGCTGAGAAATCCGTAAATGCTTATAATGCATTAAAGGACTGGGGCGCTCAGATCATTGATGGTTCTACCACCAGTGGTGCATGTATTGCAGTTACTGACAAGACCAAAGAGGACAATATGTTCCAGATTACTCCTTCCGGTTCAGCAGTAGAATGTGTTCAGTATGATAACAACTTCCGCGTATGCTTCTCCAATCCTAACCAGGGTCTTGCATCCGCACAGTATATTGGTGAGAACGGTCTGGCTGAGAAGATTGCCGTTATTTATGACAGCTCCGATGTATATTCTTCCGGTATTTATGAGAAGTTTGCAAAAGAAGCTGAGAATCAGCCGTTTGAAATCGTAGCAGCAGAAGCTTTTACTGCTGATAACAAGACTGATTTCTCCGTACAGTTACAGAAGGCAAAGGATGCCGGAGCAGACATGGTATTCCTTCCTATTTATTATCAGGAATCCGCACTTATCCTGACACAGGCAGCTGCTATGGGTTATGCTCCCAAGTGGTTCTCATGTGACGGTATGGATGGTATTCTCGGTGGTGTAGATAACTTTGATGTATCTCTGACCGAAGGTGTTATGCTGTTAACTCCTTTCGCAGCTGATGCAACCGATGATCTGACCCAGTCTTTCGTAACTAAGTATAAGGAAAAATACGGTGAGACTCCCAACCAGTTCGCAGCAGACAGCTATGATGCTATCTATGTGATCAAGGCTGCTATCGAGAAGAGCGGTGTTACTCCTGATATGAGTGTTTCTGATATTTGTGATGGTATGAAGGCTGCCATGACAGAGATCACTGTAGATGGTCTGACCGGTAACGGCATGACCTGGACCGCAGACGGTGAGGCTAACAAGGCTCCTAAGGCTGTTGTGATCGAGAATGGTGCTTACAAGGCTATGTAATTTTGCTGATAAAGTTTCCAAAGAGGGTTACCGCAGGGTAGCCCTCTTTGCTTAATGTCAGAGACTTTGCAATAATGGGAGAGCAGTTGTTTTTCCCGGTATGTTCTGTTATACTTTATTTTATATGATAATTTGTGCATTCGCATGAATGGAGGTAGTTCACATGAGTTTTATCAGTTATCTGATCAACGGTATCAGCCTTGGAAGTGTCTATGCGCTGATCGCATTAGGCTATACCATGGTATATGGTATTGCCAAAATGCTGAATTTCGCACATGGTGATGTCATTATGGTCGGTGCATTTATTACTTATACAATGTGCAGTACCATGGGACTTTCTCCTGTGATCGGTGTTCTGGCAGCTGTTATCGCCTGCACCCTGTTGGGAATGGCTATTGAAAAAGTAGCATACAAGCCTTTAAGAAAGGCTTCTTCTCCGTTAGCGGTTCTGATCACCGCAATCGGTGTCAGCTATCTGCTGCAGAATGTAGCTCTTTTGATCTTTGGTGCAAATGCCAAGGCATTTACTTCTGTAGTATCCGTTCCGGCGCTGAAGCTGGCAGACGGACAGATCAATATTACCGGAGAGACCATCGTTACGATTGTTACCTGTCTGATCATTATGGCAGGTCTGATGCTTTTTATCAACAAGACCAAAGCAGGACAGGCAATGTTAGCAGTATCCGAGGATAAGGGGGCTGCGCAGCTGATGGGTATCAATGTGGACGGAACCATTGCACTGACTTTTGCCATCGGATCCGGACTGGCCGCTGTAGCGGGAGTTCTGTTATGTTCCGCATATCCTTCCCTGACACCGTACACCGGTTCCATGCCCGGTATTAAAGCTTTCGTGGCGGCTGTATTTGGCGGAATCGGATCTATCCCCGGTGCTCTGGTTGGTGGTATATTGTTGGGGATTATCGAAATCTTTGGTAAAGCCTATATTTCTTCCCAGATGGCTGATGCTATTGTATTTGCAGTTTTGATCGTTGTGCTTCTGGTAAAACCTGCCGGACTGTTTGGCAAGAATATTCAGGAAAAAGTATAAGGGAAGAGGCAGGTGCATAATATGAAGAAATTATCGAATAAGAAAATAAATAAAACCTTCCGGGATAATCTTATTACTTACGGAATGGTGATTGCAGCTTATGTCATCATGCAGATTCTGGTGTCTGCCGGCAGTGTGAGCAGCTTGATCCAGGGACTATTGGTTCCGCTGTGTACTTATGCAATTCTGGCGGTATCTCTGAACCTTACCGTAGGTATTCTGGGAGAACTGAGCCTTGGACATGCAGGATTTATGTGTATCGGAGCATTCACCAGCGCCTTTTTCTCAAAAGTCATGGAGAATAGCGCAATGCCTTCCGGACTTCGCTTTTTCTTTGCTATTATGATCGGTGCATTTTTTGCAGGTGTGTTCGGACTGCTGATCGGTATCCCCGTACTTCGACTGAAGGGTGACTATCTGGCAATCGTAACACTGGCTTTTGGCGAAATCATTAAGAATCTGGTAAATATTATGTTTGTAGGCCGGGATGAGAATGGATTCCATATCTCCTTTACCAATACCATGGATCTGAACATGTCAGAGGACGGAGACGTTATTATCAAAGGTGCACAGGGTATCACCGGAACCCCTCATGATTCCAGCTTTACCATTGGTATTGTGTTATTGCTGATCACATTGTTTATTGTATTGAACCTGATCCATTCCAGAGACGGACGTGCCATCATGGCAATTCGTGACAATACCATTGCGGCGGAATCCGTAGGAATTCATATTACAAAGTATAAACTGATGGCATTCTCCATTTCTGCGGCACTTGCAGGTGTAGCAGGCGTACTGTATGCGCATAATCTGTCCACATTGACGGCATTACCCAAGAACTTTGGATATAACATGTCTATTATGATACTGGTATTCGTTGTACTGGGTGGCATCGGTAATATTCGCGGTTCCATTATTGCTTCTGTAATCCTTACCCTGTTACCGGAGTTACTGCGTGGTCTGAACGATTATCGTATGCTGATCTATTCCATCGTACTGATCGTAATGATGCTGTTCAACTGGGCTCCGAAGTGTATTGAATGGAGAGAAAAAGTGGCAGCCAGATTCAAGAAGTCTGTGAAAAAGGAGGCTGAATAATCATGGCATTATTAGAGGCAAAAAATTTAGGCATTTCTTTCGGCGGACTTCGTGCGGTAGATGATTTCAATATTAAGATTGAAAAAGGTTCCCTGTACGGACTGATCGGTCCCAACGGTGCAGGTAAGACCACCGTATTCAACCTTTTGACAGGTGTATATAAGCCCACAGAGGGTATTATTACGCTGGATGGAAAGGATGTTACCGGTAAAAAGACCATCGAAATCAATCAGGCAGGAATTGCAAGAACCTTCCAGAATATTCGACTGTTCAAGGATCTGTCTGTGATAGACAATGTAAAAGTAGGTCTGCATAATCATATGAGCTACAGCACGGTTACCGGTATTTTACGTCTGCCGAAATATTATAAAGTAGAAAAGCAGATGACGGAGGAGGCCATGGAGCTTCTGAAGGTATTCGGATTGGAAGAGGAAGCGGAAACACTGGCGGACAATCTTCCCTATGGTAAGCAGAGAAAGTTGGAGATTGCGAGAGCACTGGCTACCAAGCCCAAGCTCCTTCTGTTAGATGAGCCTGCTGCAGGTATGAACCCTAACGAGACGCTGGAACTGATGGAGACCATCCGTTTTGTCAGAGAGCATTTTGATATGACGATCCTTCTGATCGAGCATGATATGAAACTGGTAGGCGGAATCTGTGAGGAACTTACGGTTCTGAACTTTGGCCGTGTCCTGTGTCAGGGCAAGACCAGTGATGTGCTGAACAATCCGGAAGTCATCAAGGCTTATCTGGGTGAATAGGAGGACAACAGCTATGGCAATGTTAGAAGTAAATGATATTAAAGTATATTACGGCATGATACAGGCCATAAAGGGTGTGTCCTTTCACGTAGATGAGGGAGAGGTCATTGCACTGATCGGAGCCAACGGCGCCGGTAAGACAACGATCCTGCACACCGTATCCGGTCTGCTGACACCGAAGGAAGGAACCATTACTTTTGAAGGTCAGGATCTGGTCAAGATTCCCGGACATAAGATCGTATCCATGGGTATGGCGCATGTTCCGGAGGGAAGACGTGTTTTCGCACAGCTTTCCGTATTACAGAATCTGATGATGGGTGCTTACACCAGAAAAGATAAAGAAGAGATCGCACAGACTCTGGAGACCGTATTTGACCGCTTTCCCCGTTTGAAGGAACGTCAGAATCAGATGGCGGGTACCTTGAGTGGTGGTGAGCAGCAGATGCTGGCCATGGGTAGAGCATTAATGTCTCATCCCAAGATTATTTTAATGGATGAGCCGTCCATGGGACTGTCCCCTATTTTTGTAAATGAGATTTTTGATATTATCCAGGAAGTAAGCAAGAGCGGTACTACAGTTCTGCTGGTAGAGCAGAATGCGAAGAAGGCATTGTCCATCGCAGACAGAGCTTATGTATTGGAGACCGGTAAGATTGTTCTGGAAGGCAAGGCAAGCGACCTTCTGAATAATGATTCCATTAAGAAGGCATATCTGGGTGAATAACTCTTGATTTAAGTCGCTGCGGGTGGAAGCAGCAGAGACAGAAAGGTATGGTGATCGAAATGAATAATGTAGTCATTACCATTGCAAGACAGTATGGAAGCGGCGGGCGAACCATCGGTGAGATGTTGGCGAAGAAGCTGAATGTTCATTACTATGACAAGGAGCTGATGAAGCTGGCAAGTGATGACAGTGGCATCAATGAAGTGCTGTTCGTAAATGCAGATGAAAAAGTGAAGAGCACGAAGCTGTTCCATATTGCGAAAAAGGAGTATCACGGGGAACTGATTCCTCCGGAAAGTGATGATTTTACCTCCACGGACAATCTGTTTAACTATCAGGCGAAGATCATCCGGGATCTGGCAAAGGAGGAATCCTGTGTCATTATCGGACGGTGTGCGGATTATGTGTTGAAGGATTATCCGAATGTCCTCAGCGTATTTATTCATGCCCCGAAGGAATATTGTCTGGAAGGCGCAGCGAAGAAGCATAGCATGAGCCCGAAGGAATTGGAGCGCTTTATCAATAAGACGGATAAGCACCGTGCGGAGTACTATAAGTATCATACTGGACGGGAATGGACAGATGCAAGAAATTACGATCTGTGTCTGGACAGCTCCAAGCTGGGATATGAAAGATGCGTGGATGAGATCATTTCTTATATGAAAGTAAGATTCCCGGAGGACTAAATGTAAAATATAGTTAAAAACAGCCTGCAGCAAATCATGCTGCAGGCTGTTTTGCTTATCTGTAAAAGCGGAATACGCCGAACACGGTGCCAAGGATCTGGCAATTATCTACTATGATGGGATCCATGGTGTCGTTCTCCGGCTGGAGACGGATATGTCCCTTCTCCTTATAGAAAGTCTTGACGGTAGCGGAATCATCGATCAGGGCCACAACGATCTCACCGTTATTCGCTGTGTTCTGGACATGAACGAAGACACGGTCACCGTTGAAAATACCGGCATTGATCATGGACTCTCCGCGGACATTCAGAATGAAGGATTCTCCCTTGGGTACTACATCGGCGGGAACAGGGAAGTAGTCCTGAACGTTCTCTTCGGCCAGAATAGGCTGCCCGGCAGCAACATTACCGATCACGGGGAGGCTGACCATCTCGGTACGCACCATCTGGAAGTTGTCGTCGCAGATCTCAATGGCACGGGGCTTGGTCGGGTCTCTGCGGATGTAGCCGTTCTTCTCCAGAGTCTCTAAATGAGAATGCACGGAAGAAGTAGACTTTAGATTCACTGTCTCACAGATCTCACGAACGGTAGGGGGATAGCCTCTCTTCAAAATCTCATCTTTGATATAATCTAATATTTCCTGCTGCTTGGCAGTAATCTTTCCATAGCCCATAAATGACCTCCGTAAAACATCTGTTCTTACTGATTTATATAACGATTATAGCATAGCAAAAAGTAAAAAGCAAACATATATTCCAAAAATATGTTCGATTTTTAACTTGACGGGTCTTCGACACTTGCTCAACCCTAAAATCCCTACAAGCCGTAGAAATGCGGTATTTTTTGTCAAATTTTCTTAAATTATATGTTGTGTTTTGTGTTATAATGAAGTATGAAGATTTGGTATGACAGAAAATCCAAGGATCCAACCTACTTCATACAGATGGGGATTCGCAATGGAAAGAAAACATTCTCCTTCAGCCAGATCACATAGCTTGTGCCGTTTTCCTCACACTGATTATAAAGATCAGGCGTAGAAAAACCGCTATCACCACGAAGCAGAATAGGGATTTCCGGATAGTCATGCAGATATTCATCCAGTACCGGCTGCAAAAAATCAACTACTCCGGTGCAGGAATACTGTGTTCCATCACGCAGCTGGATCTTTATCAGATCCCCGGTCATTCCATCATAACAGACAAGTGGATGATAACCATTGCTCTGATAGTGAAAGTTAAAGGCTCTGCCTTCCTGCCTGCCGTATGCATCAAGAAGAGTGGAATCCAGATCCAGAATAACAGCCTGTGGCATCTGAATACTGTAAATTTTCCTCCGAAGTACTCTGGCAATCGCAAGGAACTGGTTTAAAGTGTCTTCATCCATACGGTTAAAGAATCTTGATACCGTAGGCTGTGATGCAAGCGCATCTTTTTCAAGTACAGACTTGAATACAGGATCATTGGTTTTAAACGCTTTTTCTAAAAGCGTATCAATACCAAGTTTGCTTATGAATTCTTTGATAAGAAGCAAGCCTGCATCGGATGAGAGATATCCTCCATCAAAATTTATTTTAATCTGTCTATTGCTTTCTAAGGCTAAGGTGTTTACAATACTCATAAAGGGTTCCTTTGTTTGGGATAGTTAAGACTTTGAACACCTTAATTCTACCACAAATGGATGCTCTTTTTTCATTCACTTGATAGGTGAAAAGCAATATTCAGCGAAAATACAGTAACTATGTGGCTTTCAGCCACTTTCATGGCTGTGCCGTGAATAATATAGGATTATTTATATAAAAAGAAATGTTCATAAGGTCGGGATGGAGACCGAAAACCCATTCCCATTGCAGAATAAACTGTGAAAAATTAGTAGATGGATGACTGCGAGGTCATCCTTCTACTTTACTATATGGAAGTTTAATGGAAGAATAAATAGTTATAAAAGCGTAATGGAAAGAAGAAGGAAAAATGATAGAAGCACTCTGGGATTTCTTTGGATTGTATAAGGCGGGTTCTGATTATTTACCGGGCTTTTGGCTCACGATGCTACTTCTTTATCTGAATGCAGGTCTGTATCTTGCTGACCTGTACCATCTGGTGAAACGTAAGTCAAAAGCGGAAACAGTTAGTCTGATGGCGATACCGGGAATCTTTGCGATACTTTTGGTGTCGGTGGCATCGTTTTTCACACATGTGCCGAATCTTCTGAGAGAAACTTCACGGGCAAAATGTCTGAGTCTGCTTATAACGACAATGTTGCCGGAAACGAACCTTGCGCTGCTTCTTGTTGTGTTTCTTTATCCGGTTCTATGGGGAATCGGGTTCTGGCGTCAGCGGAAGCACGAGCATGGCAGCTGCAAACGCTGGGCGCTGTCCTGTATTCCGGATTATATTGCATGGATTATACTGGTGTGTGGTATAGGCTATCACCTGATTTTCGGGAAAAATATCCTGCATAGTGTTCTGGAAAATGCAAAGGACGGAGATTTGCTGGCTCTTTATGGCTCATCCCACGGAATAGGGTTATACATATGGATGTATGGGACTTATATACTTGTGTGTAAGGAAGTGGTGCTGCTTGTCGGTCTTTTGTCTGAGCTTTTGCTTATGCGGATTCCGCTTCGCTATCGCAGTGGAAAAAATGCTGTTACCTTTGTCAGCTTTTATTATCTGTTTTGCCAGAATGCCGTTTTTCGGGGTACCTTTCTGATGGAAGCCGCGCTGGTGATTCCCCTTTGCGGAGTGATGCTCAGGGAAGCGGCGTCGCCTTTCAGCGATAATGCATCGATTATGCTATACGCAGCCTTTTTGCTGCTGACAGGAGCAGTGTTTGTCGTTCTTATTGTCATTCATCCAATCATGCGGACACTTTCCTGCTTTGATGCCTGGGGACAGCGTAAGCAAATCAGAGAGCTTTTCTGTACGGAATATTTTCTTATGCAGCCGGTTTCCAGCAACAGATCGTTCACGGTCACTCATCATTTTATCATTGATGAACAGGACGCAGCCGGTGTGTACTATCTTCCGCTTCTCACAGACATCAGCGGATGGACTTACTCGAAAAATAAGAATGGAAGATGGAAAAGGATCACCTTTGCAGATGGCAGGACGCTTGAGGTGTCGGAGCAGGAGGCAGAGGCGGCAAAGGAAATGCTTTCTTATGCGTCAAACCGGCTCTGTGCTCAGAAGGAAACCGGAGGAAATCGGAGCAATATAAACAATATGCCGGGAACAGAGGAAACATGGAACCCGGTCATAAATCCGGCGAAAACGACATACCAGAAACTGGTTAAAGTATTTATGTGTATGTTGATTATTCTTTTCATGATGAGTTATCAGATATTGAAATAATGTCTGAAAAATGACTATATTTTCGTTGCTATCAATCTGAATACTTTCAGTCAGCTTCGTTCAACAGATTCCAAATGTCCGATATTGTGAAGTTTGGTGAAAATATCAGTATTATTCAAAAGAGAGCAACTTTTGAAAAAATATCAATATTAGAGGTGTATTACCGATGGCAGGCATCAGGAGGAAGAAAGTGCGCCGTTAGTTGCCGCATTTTTTCCGGGCTGCCTGTGGGAACGCTGAATGTTGCGCGCATCATAATCCGACTTTCCACCGCGAACCTTTTGTCAGGGATGCAGGGGGAAAGCTTCTGACGCTTCTGAAATGCCTTTGCAGAGGATGCTCAGAGGTGCCGCATGGCGGGTATGAATGAACATTTGTCGAAGCCGCTGGAAATGGACAAGGTTGTTTCCGTTATTGCGAAATACAGGGGGTAAAGGGAAGATGGAGAAACTGTTGTTTACGCTTATACTGGTTCTGGCTGTCGGTATCATTTATTTGATAACGGGCAGAAACCGGCGGCAGATAAATAAAATCCCGGAGGGAATGGCAATATTATGTCAGCCGCCGGGGAAAAGGTATGTCGTATATGCGCTGGGAGTGCTGGCAGTTGTTTTTGTGGGAATTTTCAGCATCCTTTACATAATGGACGGAGCCCCCAGGGAGGCGAGGGGGATGTGGAGCCTGTGTGTGGCAATGGCAATTCTGCTTTTAATAGTTACCATATTTGCGGGAAATATCATGGCGAGGGAATGTATTTATTTTAATGGAGATACAATACAGATAGAAAAAGCCTTTCAGAAGCCCCGGACAGTCAGATGGCAGGAAATCCGGAAAATAGACGGCAGCTTTGATAATATGGTTAATTTATATCTTTCGGATGGAACAAAAATCCTCACAGTGGGTATCGGCATGGTGAATTATGAGCTATTCTGTGACGTACTCAGGAAGAAACGCCCTGAAACGGTTGCCGTGTATTACCGCTCTCAGGTCTACGAAAGTCCGCAGAAGCGGATTCTGCGATACGGGACGGAGTACTATATTCTGGCAGGATTGGGAATTTTAATCCTGCTGGAATATCTGGCAATGCTGTTGCTTTCGGGGGAGGAAAATCCATTGCGGGGTTTTTCACAGAGTGAGCCTTCGGAATGGTTTTCCCTGTTGTTTGCGCCGATTTACGGTGTGGCATGTTTGATTTTTCTGTTTATCATGTGTAATACAAGAGTATGGTATTCGGAAGAAAAAATGATGATAAAACATCCTATACGAAAGGAAACGGAGTTATACTGGCGGAACATACAGAGAATCGAAGCAGTTACAGCAGTAAAGCAGGGGAAAAGAACCTGGAAAAAGCTGCGGATTTATACAAAGGAGGGGGTATACAAAATTAGTTTTGCATACCTTACCCATGGAAAAGACGATTTTATGGCGGAAGTTCTGAAAATGGTTGAGAAATATGAAATTATAAATTGAAATTCTTTATGACTGTTTTGACGAGTTTAAATTAGTAGTGAAATGTTCACCTCCTGGATATTATCAGGAATTTTTGGAGGGTCTGGTAAAAATTGATGCAGAGGCTACCAGAAGATTTTTGGTAAATCTCGGAAGTGAGTCTTACAGGACGGGACGAATCAATGACGAATTTATCCATGTGGTCTGCAGTGGCTTTTATGCGGGATTGTTTGAAGTAGTAGTTCATGATATGCCGAGAGAGGCAGCAGAAGGATATATCAGGGAGCTGCGTTCCTTTTATAATAACGGCTGGAAAGAGTATTTCTAGGAAAAAGCGTTCAGATGCATCGATTATCAACCGATAATTTGTGAACACAGGAATCATAAATTGTCGGTTTTTTTATGAGATATGGTTAGTTAAAACTAACAAAAGGAGGACAGATATGGATACAAAGAAACAAAATCCGGTTGCTGTCTGCCGTATGCATCAAGAAGAGTGGAATCCAGATCCAGAATAACAGCCTGTGGCATCTGAACACTGTAAATTTTCCTCCGAAGTACTCTGGCAATCGCAAGGAACTGGTTTAAAGTGTCTTTATCCATACGATTAAAGAATCTTGATACCGTAGGCTGTGATGCAAGCGCATCTTTTTCAAGTACAGACTTGAATACAGGATCATTGGTTTTAAACGCTTTTTCTAAAAGCGTATCAATACCAAGTTTGCTTATGAATTCTTTGATAAGAAGCAAGCCTGCATCGGATGAGAGATCTCCTCCATCAAAATTTATTTTAATCTGTCTATTGCTTTCTAAGGCTAAGGTGTTTACAATACTCATAAAGGGCTCCTTTGTTTGGGATTGTTAAGACTTTGAACACCTTAATTTTACCACAAATGGATGCTCTTTTTTCATTCACTTGATAGGTGAAAAGCAATATTCAGCTAAAATACAGTAACTATGTGGCTTTCAGCCACTTTCACGGCTGTGCCGTGAATAATATAGGATTAATTAACTTACAAGAGACAAATGAAGTAGATATAACAGAACATCCAGAGATTCTGCAATATGCATTTGGAATGAATAAATTGAATGCACAAACTTTATTAAAATGGCAATACCAAACGCAGGACAAGGATTTAAAACCGGATTTTATGCCAGAGAGAATGGATGGATATTGTGATATCATGGAATTTAAGATGCCGAATTTGGATGGCAAATGTATTGTGGGTACAAATGAGAGAATATGTCTGATTATGTTGTGATAGATATTATTGTATATGAGAGAGGAATGTAGGTTATTGTGAAAAGAAAGATTGTGAATATGGGGACGATAGGAATAGTAGTTATAATTCTGCTGGTTGGTGTCTTAAATTATAAACAGGTGGCAGAAACCGAAATGAAAAAGATTGAAACAGAGGAAAACAGCGTAAGAGAAAACAAAACAAATTATACAAACGAACAGGACAGCAGCAACATATGTGAGTCAGTAAAGAAAGTTGATTTTTCGTCAAAAGAATATTCGATTAATTGGGAGATTTATACAGATCAGGTGGCACTGGCATATAAAGAGAACTTTTATAGGATCATTACAAATCAGATGCCATTGGAGTATGAAGAAGAAAAGGCTGTCTATTTTCGGGATCATCTACGAGGGATATCTGATTTAGATGACATGGAGTTTATAGAACAATTTGTAAAAGAAACAAGATATCGTTTTATTGATTGTGATGGGGATGGACTTCCAGAATTGCTAATGGACATTGGAATAAATGGTTTCTGCATATTAAAGTATCTTGTGGAAGAACAAAAAGTGGAAGTTTATCACTGGCTGAACGAATATGAAGCACTTCTTGGTTCGAATCAGATAGGATACTGTAATTCTACGAGTGCAAATAATACCCGATATGGATATAAAACATTGAATAGGGCAGGAGAAGTGGAGAATGAAATTTATTTTACTGCTTATTATGGCGAGACTGGAATAGAATATGAAATTTATATATTCGGAGATGAAAGTATGAGCGGGCATCTGAATCAGGAACAATGGGATGAAGTGACAAAAGACTTTTTTACAATGCTTGATTGCCCTGTTACTATGGTAACGTATGAGGAGGCTTTTGGAAAAAATTTTACTGGAACAGAAGCGCTGCATGGGAATACTGATGAGGCAATGAGGGCATATGATGAGTTTTTGTCAGGAGAGAGAGCGTTGGAAAATTCTGGTGGAAGTACGATAGCAAATATGGATGATGGAAGTATGAAGTATCTGACGTGTGACATAAATGGAGATCATATACCGGAGTTACATATTCAGACATCGGGAGATTATTATATTCTTGCATATCAAAATAATGTGCTGTTTGTCTTGTTTCATGAACAGGTGGAAGAAACATTAAAATGTTATGGTGTTTGTAAAAATGGCGAGATTGTGTATAAATATACAAAAGAAAATAAAGAAAGCTATTCCTTTTATAAATTTGAGTTTTCTGGAAATGCGTTTAAAACAATTGCATTTTACAGGAATGATAGTAATGGAAATGGTGTATATGATGAGAATGATGAGTATGAATGTAATGAAACTATTTGCACGTTTGAGGAGTGGACTAGCAGTGCAGAAGGATATTTCAGTATCGATAAAAATGGAGATGTGCAGATTTTGCATATGATGGAATGGAAAGATTACAATGAATCAAAGAAAAGGTAGGAAACCAATGAATCAAAGAAAAGGTGGGAAACAGTATGTTTGTGGAGCGGGTATTGTGATCATAAGTTTAATTGCTTTTTATGCAGTCTTAAGCGGTACGGAGAATAAACGGATTTTACAAGTGAAGAACGAGATATACACTTTTGAAATGACAGAGGAAGAAGCGGCAAAGGCTGTTTTTGATTACATATATTCAGATTGTGACTATGATTATGACGCAAAGGTTATTTCTACTATGCAGCAGGGAGAAATGGTATATTTATACCAAACGCAGGAAAAAAGTGACTTGCAGTATGAAATGTTACAGAGCAAAGATAGGACAGAAGATGGGCAATATTATGTCTTTGCACACGATACACGTTATGTAACAGATGCCCTTTCGCAGGGATTCTATGATGAATATCACACGGATTATGCAGTTAATAGGAAGACAGGCGAAGTTCTTCGGGAGTCTCAATGGATAGAGACTGATGCAGGTTATAAATTGCTTTATAGTGAAGCATATGAAAAGGCGGTTAATCAGTTATATTTTAATGAGGATGTTTCAGATGGAAAGATGCTGGAGGAACAAGCTGCAAGAGCTCTTTTTTATTATATGTATTCGGATGAGGGGGATTATGATTCAATAGTTGTAAGAACATATAAACAGGAACAGTCGGTATATGTATATCAGTTTCCAGAAGATCAGGAGTTTCCTTGTGTAAGAAATTTTTCATGTAGAGGTATGACGGAAGATCAGGAATATTATATTTTTGCAGATTATACAGACTATTATACTCATGGTTATGAACCTGTTTTTACTCATTATCAGTATCTTACAAGTTATGCTGTTAACAGGGAGACGGGCGAAGTGCTTCGGGAACGGGAATGGAGTGATATAGAGTGTGAGTGGTTGTATAATGAAGAGTATAAAAAAGCAATTAAATAGTGGAAACTATTTATAGGTAATTGCGAAACAAGTTCGCAATTCTGATTGAAAATACGGAAGAAATATAACGGAATTTTTATATAGGGAGAAAGTCTTATGCCGGAAGAAAAGGTACAGAAAAATGGAGATGCCATTATAGCAGGAGATTTTACTTTTGAATTGGAGGGAAATTGCCTTCGAAAGTTTTCGAAAGGAATTTTTAAAAAACAATACCAACATATTGCGTGTGATATGATGGTGAAACACTATGCTTTTTACGAAGAGTTAAGTAAAGTAGGTATTGTAAAAGAAGAGGAGTATGTCACAAGAGAGGCTGTTATTCATTGTGATAAAGTAAAGATGTAAAATTAGATGCTTATGAAGATCATGGAATACTTGCTGAAAACGGGAAACCGCTTATGACATGCAGTGATTGTGAAGTTAATAAGAATATCTATTCATTTGGTACTTGTGAATGTGGTAATATGTATAGTGAGAAACTTCCTCATCCTGGTCCTCGCCGTTATGAATCTTACAAAGAAAGTATAGTTGACCATTCAGATATTTTATTGGATGAGAGGTATGCGGAAGCATGGGAATATAAGGACAATCCATTTATTTATGTATCTATCATAGGACCTGGGAAGTGACTATGGCGATACGGCGGCATCTATAATGCACGATTATTTTATGTGGGATGACGAGGAAAAAGATTGGGAGGAGTATATCCTATGGAGGGAAGGAAAATAAGTTTTGTGGTACTGGCTATGGCAGGTCTGCTGACAGCATGTGGCAGCCGTGTGTGGGGTGATGACAGTGAAATTTCCACAGCATTAGCCTTCGGAGAAGCAGAGGAGTGTACGCAGAATGCCAAAACACGGGAAGATACGATTGTTAAAATATCAGACTGCCTTTCGGAACAGATGCCGGAGATTGATGACTGGGCTGCTTATGTAGATCTGAAGAATGATGGACAGGCGTATTTATATCAAACATATGATCTTGAAACAGAGGAAGTATACAAAGATGGGGCGGGAAGTGAATATTTGGGAGAGTATTATTCCGTTCATGTGAGCGAGATGTGGGAGGATCACAGTGTGAGCTGGAGCACGTTTTATGTGAGTGTCAATTTTGATAAGGTTTTATGGAAGGATATGGTAGGACTGGCAGACAGTGAGTTTGAAGTGTATACATTCATTAGAGGAGTGGAGAAATTCGTCGTATTATCCAAGCCTTGATGACTAAACGGCGTTTTGCATAGATCCTGGGAGGAAAATAATATGATAAAAAATTTTCTTTCATCCATTGTAGTAAGCTTGTTTTTGATCCTTCTTGTGATTTTGTGCAGTGAAAATGATAAAGAAGAAAGCAGACATGAGCCTCAAAATACATGGTTTTATATGCCGACACAGAAAGAAGTAGAATATGAAGGATATTTTTATCCATATAGCTATCGGGATATTTGGCAGGATATCAGTTTGCATATAAAAGAACTGAAATCCTTTCAAAATGGCAGCTTATATGCTTTAGAACTGGATCAGCTGAATGTGACAGATCCGTTCGATCAATTCGCGTTGGGGAGAGAATATCTGGGATATTACTATGTTACGTCTGAGGATATTTATTATATGCCGTCAGACACCGGTGGGTATACGGAGGAGAAAAATGAGATCATAATTTCCGGTCTGGAATCAGATGAGGATTTATTTTTAAAAGAGTGGACGATTGTCTGCTGTGAAAACGGAACGGCTGATGTAGTGGATGATGCCGGATATCATGCATTTGTAGAAGCAGATGGAGAAAAAAGGATCTTTCGTTATTATAATGATTATTTTTACGGTTCAAAAGATTATTTATTGATGGTTTGGGAAAAGGGAAAAGGAATTGTTTATTATATGCATGGAAATGGTCAAAAAAACATGCATGTGGAATTTGGAACAGACTTGAAAAAACAGCAGAAAGAAGATTATGGGTATCCATATAAATTGTTTCATTAACTCTGTAAGAAGTACGGGAAGTGTTTGCACAACATGATTATGATGAACGAAGGGCAAAAGAAGCAGAGGTGTTTATCAATGGCTATCAGTAGGATGAGAAGATATGCAAAGGTGATAGCGTTTTTGGCCATATGTACGGTCGGCATATCAGGATGCGGGAGAGAAAGAGGCGCAGCAGAATTACCATTTTTTGGGACATGGTACATTGAAAAGGTGGCGGTCATTTCAGAAATGTATACAGGAACAACCAAAGATGGAGTGGCGGAAGAGGATTTATATGATTCCGAAGATTTTGTCGGATATGAGCTGGAGTATACTGCAGATTATTTCCGGATAGGAAAATACATACACGGATCCTGAATACGGTTTGTTTTTTGAAGACATTTTTTACTGTGAACGATGGGGGCAGATTTTTGCCACATGTGTGTGATTTTATGGAGGAAGAGGGGATTGACTGGCATGATGATAAATATTACGGTCAAAGAGACGGCATGGAACTGCATTTACTGGTTTATATAGATTTTGAGGAAACGGTGTTTTATGAAACGTATGATTTTATTCCGGTGGGAACACGCTTTACACTTTTGAATGAGGACACTATGCTCGTAGAATTTTGGGGAAAGACGCTTTTGGCGCGGAGAGTTGCGTAACCGTTGTAAAAGCAGTCTAAAATATGGCTTTTAGGAGGGAGGTATTTATAAATGATTAGGTGCAAAATAAGAAAACACACAAAGGCGGTGGCAGTTCTGATCTTATGTGTAGCCGTATGTATCATTCTTATTGCAGCATTTGGCGGAGAAAGGAAAATTCCGTTTTTTGGGACATGGCGTATTGAAAGAGAGGTAATCATTCCGGAGCTGACTCCGGAATTAACATCGGGAATGCCTTTAGAAGAAGCGATGTTCGTTACCACAGACTTTATCGGATATGAACTGGAGTATACCGGAGAATATTACCGTGAGGGAGAACCAACTTCCCGCTATCCTAATAACCCTGTATTGCAGGAACGGACAACTGAAGACCCACATTACGCCATAAAATATATAACGTTGTCGGAGTTTAATCATTGGGGAATCCTTCAGCCGTATCTCGAACAACTGATTGAGGAGAAAGGAATTAAAATCAATAACATGGAGGATTATGATGAAGAGGAGACATTGCTCTTGCAGGTCAGACACCGGCTATGGGGACATGAGGAGCTGGAGAAAAAATGTACGCTTTTGAACGATGATATGATGCTCATAGAAGATCGGGGGAGGATTTTCTTTGCACGACGGAAAGGGTGGATGCCATGACAGGGGAGAGCAGGTCGATGGAACAAAATGTACTGGAGCGGTCTGGACTTATGAAAGATTTTTTGTCTGAAAAAATAAACGGGTTGAAAAGGGAACGGTTAAAAGAGATCAGAGAAAAATTTGAAAGCAATGTCGGAAATGTGCGAAAGCAGTTTGAGAGTGTTCTAGGGGCGATCACGTCAGAGGCAGAGCAGGAGATTATTGTGATATCTTACCTGCGCGCAAGTTACATCACAGAAACCCATGAGTTTTATGTGGGCGTCTATAAGGGAGAACCTTTTGTAGAAGAAATAAAGCATGGTTTTATTAGTGTCAAACCTTTGCTCGAGTATTTTCAGAAATTCGATATAGTCCTTGCTGTTGTGGGTCTCGCTAACCAGTGGGATGGCCTCTCCGGTCTGTAAGTCGATTCCTGCCAGCAATGACAACGTCTCAAGACGCTTATACTCATAGTCTCTGCTGATCGTACTGTGGCGCTCATCCGGAAGAAGGTCTTCCGAAGTTGTGGCAGTTGCCTGTATTCCAGGCTTCTCATCATAGGAAAGCACATGGACAAATTCTTTGTCTTCTGCCCATGGAATGAGATGCCCATCTTCATCGAACTGCATTGAAAGCTGCTTATACACTAACAAAACATTATGCATCTTGCTGTCAAAATCAGGATCCCGGTTTTCGCAGTAATATTTGATTCGAAAAGGCTTGATTTCAGCTTCGTCCAAAATGCTATGAACTGTGCTTTTGTGAATGGTGGAAAGCCTTGTATAGCCAGCTGCTTCTGCGTTTTTATTGATATGTGACGTTAGCTTGGCATAGGTTCAGGTCTCTGCGGCATAACCAAAATCAATTGGTTTCTGACAGGCGATATTGATGAACCAAGCTTTCTCATCGTCCGTGATTTCGGCATTGCGACCACGGCCTGGTGCGTCAAAGAGAGCGTTTTCCACACCGCCTTCTGCATATTTGTTTAAGCAAAGCATGACGCTCTTACGGTTGATTCCAACTTTATCGGCAATGTCATCAATGGAGCAACCATCTGCTTTCAATAGCAGGATGCGGGCTCGGCTTACAGTCTGAGCCTGAATTGTGCGGGCACGTGTTTGCATTTCGAGGTATTCACGGTCTTCTGCAGTTAAATTGATAATACTTGATTTTCTTCCCATAAGTACAACGCCTCCATCAGTTGATATATGCATTGTACCATGAAAGTTAAATATAGTCCGGTTATTTGAAAGATATTATACTAGTGATGGAGTATATGATCCTAATTTGGTAGATAAGCAACCGGGAATATATTTGTTAATAGTATCGTTAGATGAAGAGGCAAGTGATGAAAAGGAATAAACTAATATTTAATAGTACCATAGCTTTTATTCTGTTAATTACAGTTATCTTGTGCGAGGAATGGTCTAAAAAAAAGAGTGAGATGATAGATCAGACATCGTTTTTCTTTGATTATGGAACTGAGACGGCAGCGTTTGAGGCGGAGTTCGCAAGCACCCCTTTTGGAGAGTATGAACAAGTACAGATACAAGTGGAACAGGTGGAGCAGTGGGAAAACGGTATTTTGTATACAATGATGATAGAGAGTGATACAGAGGATGACAGCAGATATTTTTACGGCAGGGATAGATTTTTTCTTGGATATTTTTATGTATCGGAAGATAAAATTTACCGAATAGATGAGAATAAGATGGAGGAAGTCAATATAAAAAATGAGGAGGATTTCATCGCAAGAGGGACGGTAGTCTGTCAGGAGATGGGGAAAGAGGATTCACTGAAGGAAGAAAAGGGGTGGCACGAGGAGATTATGGTAGAGGGAACAGTGTGTACCTATCGCAGTTATAATGATCTTACAGAAACAGGATATTATGAGAGGTTTGTTTGGGAAAAGGGGAAAGGTCTGATAGAATATAAGAGTGGATTCGGTGCAGAAAGAGATCGAATTTATCTGTGGAGAGAGACATGAAAAAAGTAGCAAAGAAGGGTTGGTGCATAACAGCCGCAGTGATGGCAGTGTCGGTGATAGTTTGCATATTCTGTTTTGTGAGATGGGAGCGGAAAAGTTCGGATCTCTCCTTTCAGTTTGAGGAAACGACTTATACGTATAAAGATGAATATTACGACGTGGACAAGCTTGTATATCTGCAGATGGTTGGAAGCAGAGATAAGGAAAAGGAAAGAAAAATCAATCAGCTGCTCGAAGATGATAGAAAAAAAGTGATGGAAATGGAACCACCTGATTCTTATCCTGATGATGGGTGGGAATATCGTTTTCATGTAGGAACACATCGATGCGATGTAGAATATGCGGATGAGAAGTTTATAAGCATCAGTTACTCTGGATGGGTAGTGCGTCAGCGGAAAGGACCGTATGGATTACCAACCACAATGATGGCAACGACGATTGACTGTGAGGAGATGAAGGTTCTCGAACTAAAAGATGTTGTATCCGATTTGAATGGTCTGTGTCAAATGCTGATGGAGGATCGATTTAAGCATATCACAGCATGGGATGGAGAACCAGATTTAGATTTCTATAAGGTAAGCACTACATATAGCCGGGAAGGGGCAGAGCGTGATCTCCTGGAGACTTTGAATGGAAATGACAGAGAGATAGAGTGGTATATAAAAGAGAGGAAGATGTCGTTTTCAGAGAGGTGGAGTGCGTTCTGGGGAGATGAGGTGGACAAAGCTTTGGCAGGAAAGGATTTTGTGATTGTTATTTTAAAGGACAATTACAACGAGTATGCATATTGATATGCGGCAGATACGTGAACTGTTAAAGGAAGACTTTGTAGAAAGCATGCTGCAGGCAGATCAGGGAGAAAGTGAGGAGATGACTCAGACATCATTTTGAACAGGCAAGGATATAAGTGGAATAAGACGATTGAGGCGAATGGAGTAGCAAGTACCTGCCGTAGCTATAATGATTTGATGCAAGAAAGACGGATACCGTCAAGGCCGGATATCCTGCCATAGAAGAAAATACAGAGAGAAAAAGTTAGGAAAGGATTTAAAAATATATGAGAGGTCTTTGATAATGAAGTTAAGACAGAATAGAGAGATTAAGAAAAGTATAAAAATATATAGGAAAGAGGTATTTTGCGGAATAGTTGGTATTTTGCTCATAAGCTTGATTGTTTTTTATACAGTATTAAACAGCATGGAGAATAAGCGAACTTTACAAGTGAAGAATGATGTATACTCTCTTGGAAGGGAAAGAAATGAAACAAATATATACAATATAACGATAAATTATCCACAATTGGAAGATGGTATCGGTTTGAACATAGACATAAATAAAGTGAACTCACTTTTAAAAGATGCTGCATTTTCTGTGTATGCGAAAACATATGTGAAAGCCGTTGCACAGCTGGAAGAGGAAGTTCAAGATGCACATGCCTATGCAGGCGATGTAATTGATTATGATCTTCTGTGGTTGGATAATGATTATATAAGTCTAGTTTTTTCTATAGATTCGTGCGTGGGAGGACCGTCCTATATGCATCAATATCCGGTTACTATTGATATAGAAAAAGGGCAATACATTTACTTTAGTGATTTTGCAGACATTAATGAGGTACTGCAAGCGCTGCAGACGGGAAATTTTGAGGTATATGCAGGAACTTACAGTGAATTTAGTTCCGAAGATGCGCATGCCCCGGATGTAATTAAACAGTTTTCGGAAACGTTTCAAGAACAAGTTAGTGCAAGTACGACAGGAGAAGGTTTTGACCGTTTTAGTAGTCAGAATATAGGGTTAGATCAACAGTATTTATATATTTATTTCCCTTTTGAAAAAGGAATATCTTTTCAGGGATATTATATTTTAGGTATTCCAAAGAATAAATTGGAGAACGAGAATTGAGTGATATGGCGATGATAGAGATATAGAGTGGTACATAAAAGAGAGGGAGATGTCGTTTTCAGAGAGATGGAGTGCATTTTGGGGAGATGATGTGGACAAAGCTTTGGCAGGAAAGGATTTTGTGATTGTAACCTTGCGTGATTACTATTACCACGAGTATGCGATTGATATGCGGCAGATACGTGAACTGTTAAAGGAAGACTTTGTGGAAAGCATGCTGCAGGCAGATCAGGGAGAAAGTGAGGAGATGACTCAGACATCGTTTTGAACAGGCAAGGATACAAGTGGAACAATATGATTGGGGCGGATGGAGCAGCAAGTACCTGCCGTAGCTATAATGATTTGATGCAAGAAAGACGGATACCGTCAAGGGCGGACATTTTGCCATAGAAGAAAATAAAGAGAGAAAAAGTTAGGAAAGGAGGGGAAGTTACGATGCCCATGTGGTCTTTGATACCAGAGTGGTAAATACTCTGTTGGAGATGCTACTTTTATGGACGCTGATGATGCGTTTGTTAGTAATATTAGTCGTAGGACAGATGTGGATACGAATGGTTATTTAGATGTAATTGCACATGGAACACCTAATGGCATACAAATTACTCATAATGGGCAACATATGACAGTTGATCACAGAACGGCTTCTAGATTAATACAAAATTCAGATGGTTATAACGGACAGACAATTAGGTTATGGTCTTGTAATACAGGTGCTTTGGATAATGGATTTGCACAGAATTTGGCAAATAAGCTAAATGTTGAAGTTTATGCACCGACAAATTATTTATGGTCTACACCAAATGGTAATTATTTTGTTGCAGGTATGAATAATAGAGAGACATTTAAATTATTTTCTCCAAGAGGTAATTAGGAAATGATATGTGAAAAATGTAAAGGAAAAATGAATTGGAGTATCGAAGGTGCTACTCAAGGATGGAGATGCCCTATGTGTGGGTGGAATATAATAACAACATACATTGAAGATATTGATAGAGATGAAACGGAATACAGTCTGTATATAAAAAATGTAACAGAAGTTGATGCAGAAAAAATAAAATTTGTTGCAAAAACAGCTAATGTTAATTTTGTTATTGCGAAGCAAATGCTTGAAAAAAGAGAAGCATGTATATTAAAAGCTAAGGCACCTAAGATTAAACTAGTAATTACAAAATTACAAGAATTGGGGATTGATTTTAATGTAAATCCTTCATTCAATTATTGAGAATGTCTTAAAGATAATTTGCAGATTGTAACTAACTAGTAATTAGTTTATTCGATCCACATTCATTGCTATGACTGACAGCGCTATGGAGCTTCTCGTCGTCTCATCCAGCCTGCTGGTAATCAGACCGAGTCCATATTTTTGTTTCGCAAGGGCAAATGCTCTTTCCACTGCAATTCTATCAGCATTGTCTTTGTATTCCGTCTTTCGGTCAGTTACGGCATTTTTCTTTGGCCTTCCCAGAGACGGCCCTGATAAGCGGATTCTGTGCTCCCTGCAATAGGCAAGGTTGTTTCTGTTCCTGTAGATTTTATCTGCCAGAATGCGTTCCGGATAATGACCCGTTCTTTCGAAATACCGCTCAACGGCTGCGATGAGAACATCACTTTCGTTATAAGCATCAAAAGACATCTTTTCTATCCGGGCCATTCTCTTTTCATCAAGGCTGAGATCCATTTTTCTGGATCAGAAGAGAGCCAAGTGCCATACGGAGAGGTTTTTCTGGCATTCCGGTTTTACTCGGAAACAGTTTTGCATACTTTTCCTCAATAGTGTCCCACGGAATCGTTTCCGATTTCTTAACCCAGCGGTTTTCCGGATCCATCTTGAACCCGACGGGCTGATTGAAATTTGCAGGTCCAAGCTGACGATATCGTTCGAATTTATACATGAGTTTTCCCCCAAATGCAAGGTTTTTATAGCAATTTATATATTTTCTCTGCATTCCTTATACTACTCTTGAGTGGAAAACTCAGTATTTTCAAGGGATTTATGCGGATTTTTTGTTATTGAGCAACCATTAAGTAGCGAAGAAGGGGAAGAAGAGAAAAGGCGTTAACGTCTCCTCTTTTACCTGATAACTCTTAATTATCGTTACCATATTAAAAAATGAACCTAGATTATTCACGGATCAGCCGTGAATAATCTAGGTTCATTTTAAAGTGATGTCTCCATACAACATACTCTAAGACATCAAAAGTGGCAGAATCCAAGTAAAATCAATGGATTCTGCCACTATACTTTTCTTTAAGTGTCAAAGATGGGATTATAGCATAGCAAAAAGTAAAAAAGCAAACATATATTCCAAAAATATGTTCGATTTTTAACTTGACAGAAGAATGCATGTTCGATATAATACAAGCAGAAAGAACAAATGTTCCCGAACAGATTTTCTTATGTGAGGTGTGTTATGAGAGTACAGAAGAGTGTATACCATATGACGGACAGAGAGTTAAGATTATATAAGAGACAGTTAAGAAGGAGGATGCAGATGCAGCGCAGGATCCTTACCATGATTGCTACGGTCTGTGTGATTATTTTCTGTGCGGTATCCTATCAGGGAATCCGTTCTCTGGCAAGCTCCGGGGAAGAACAGTTAAAGTTCAAATACTATACTCAGGTGACGCTAGCTTACGGAGAGACCTTATGGGATCTGTCCGAGGATTATATTGATTATGAAGAGTATAAGGATAAGAAGGAATATATAGATGAGGTACAGAGCATCAACCATCTGGCGGAAGAGGACAGCATCCGCACCGGACAGACGTTGATCGTACCTTATTATTCTTATGAGTTTGTGAAGTGATAAGAAAGAGTGTGATAAATGGAAATTTAGCGAAATATCCCCGTAGCCCTTGGCAGGGTATAAGAAACGCGGCACGCTCGTACTTTAGTACGATGCGCTCCTGTCGCAGAGCGTAGCGGTACATAAGCGGTCATAGTACGACCGCAATGCGTCCCTTGGGACGCTATGGTACCGACGTCTGCTTACGGCACTGCTTATTCTTATACCCAGCCGGGGCTACTGGTTTTTGAAAGCTTTCCAAAACGTAGAACTCCCGGCGTATGCGGTGGCATGTCGAAGATGTTTGTCGGAGGATGTTGATATTTTCTAGAAAAGTGCTGAAAGGCAGGGGGAAAGCGGACACGATGTCCGCGTCAGCCTACAGTCGACATGGATGTCGACTGTAGGCGGCCCCGTCATGACGAGAACTACTCATCACTTTTCGTAGAAAATTCACATCCGGAGACCTTACATCGAGACATGTGTATCGCATGCTCCGGGAGTTCGTGGATTTTGCCAATGTATTTAACTAACTTTCCATTTTATGCAGAGATGATTAACCTAATACACCAAAAGTGTTGGGTATCTTTTCTAATTGTCATTTGTCCGGCTGGTCCGAATGTCTATTGCTGTGTTCCCGTAGATGAAAAGCATTGGCGGCCTGCCGACGGCGTTGTTCTTCCAGTGCGGCATAGTGTTTTCTTGTGGTATTTACATCTTTATGACCCAGAACATCTGCTACCAGATAGATATCCCCGGTTTCTTTATATAGTTCGGTACCGTAGGTACTGCGTAGTTTATGGGGCGTGATTTTCTTTAAGGTGGTTACCCGGGAGGCATATTTTTTTACCAGATTCTCTACGGAGCGGACGGCCATTCGGCGATTCTGCAGGGACAGGAACAGAGCATTCTCATGTCCTTCGGCTGGAATGATATGTTCCCTTTGCTCCAGATAGTCGAGCAGAGCGGTTTCTACTTCATCGCCGAAGTAGACGATTGCTTCATAACCACCTTTTCTCCGGATCTTGATGCCGCCGTTATTGAAATCCACGTCGTTAATATCCAGACCTACACATTCCGATACACGGATGCCGGTTCCCAATAGAAGCGTCAGGAGGGCAATATCCCGGAGCTTTGTTTTCTTGTGGTATTCCAGTTCCTTTTTGGTCAGCTTGGTGCCGTCCTCCACCTGATCTAACAGAATAGCCACCTCATTGGGTTCCAGACGGATGATCTCTTTTTCATGACGCTTCGGCAGAGGAACCAGTGCCGCTGTGTTTTTCTCGATACGTTCGCTCTGAAAATAGTAATTATAGAAGCTTCGAAGAGCGGCCAGTTTTCTTGCCTTTCCCCGTTCCTCGTTCGTAATATTTTTCCCATCCTTCTGATACAGGCTCATATAGTCCAGATATTCTTCGATATCCGTCCGCTGTACCATATCCAGAACTGAAAGGGGAAATTCAGTAATCTCCATTTTATGGCAATAACTGTTTTTCTCATGGAGAAATTCAAAGAAAAGTCGAATATCATAGGCATAAGCCAGTCTTGTTCTGGTGGAAGTATAAGGCTCAATTCCACGGAAAAAATCTCTGCAGAAGCTGGGGAGCGTATCCAGAACCTTGCGGAGTTTTAAGATATTGTTTTTATTCTGTTCATCGTGATAATTTTCTTCGTTAATGACTGCCAAAGTAATCTGACCAACCTTCCATATTTCCTCGTTGGATCGCGGTGAAAATACGATCCCTGACACCGGGATTTTCCCGATGAATCTGTTGTAATAATTCTTTGATGTATTCCCGCTTGGTATGTCCGTCTGCGGGACAGGGACTTTTGACCACGGGAACCTGATATTTGTTCACGAAGCCGATGACCTCGGCTTCCCGCATATAGATTAGCGGCCGGATCACCGTCAGTCCGGTTTTGTCCAGATGCGTTACCGGGGAAAAGGTATGCAGACGTCCCTCGTAAAAGAGGGAGAGCATCATGGTCTCCACAACATCATCCTCGTGATGGGCATAGGCAATCTTATTGCAGCCCAGATCCTTTATGGCGTCATTCAGAGCGCCTTTACGCATTTTGGCACAGAGAGAACAGGGATTATTTTCCCTGCGGTCTTCAAACACGATTTTGGCGATAGAAGTTTCTACTACGGTGTAAGGAATCTCATGGGAGGCACAGAGTGCCCGGATCTCGTTCAGATCCAGATTTTGAAATCCCAGATCCACGGTTACGGCATAAATGCTGAACTTCTGCGGATAAAATTTTCTTAATTCATTGAGTGCCAGCAGAAGAGTAAGACTATCTTTGCCACCGGAGATCCCCACGGCGATCCGGTCGCCTTCCTCTATCATATGATAATCCTCTACGGCCTGTCTGACACGACTGAGTACTTTTTGTAATGTCATAGTTTTTGTCATTCCTTTCGCTTCGCTCAAGGCACAAACAAGTTATGAAAAATGTTGTGCCCCTCCACTCTTTGATTTATAATTCTTTCAAGGAATAGCAATACACTACAGAGCACGGAAGGAGAAGTGGCGAATTTATTTCGACCCCGTATAGTTATATGTGCCGTCATCCTTACAAGCACAAACAAGTGGGACATTGAGCCCGGACTCTTATCATTGGTAATAAACCATGTTTATTCAGTCGCAGGATGACAGTCAATGTTGCTATTCCCTTTTTTATTAAGGTGGTGATACTTAATGATGAAGTTAAAATACTCCATCTGCTGTGGACTTGATGTCCACAAAAATGTTATCGTTGCAACCATCGTAACTACCAATAAGGACGGCATATCCGAATATCTGCAAAAATCTTTTTCAACCATCAACTCAGATATTCAAAGGTTTCACAACTGGCTTATCGAGAATAATTGCTATCATGTTTGTATGGAATCCACCGGAAAGTATTGGATTCCTATTTTTAATTATCTCGAAAATGACATTGATGTCTGCCTTACACATCCGAAGTATGTCAAAGCCATTAAAGGCAAGAAAACGGACAAAAAGGATTCTAAATGGATTGCCGACCTCTACAAATTTGATCTTGTCAGATGTTCCTTTATTCCTCCAAAAGATTTTCGTCAGCTTAGGGAACTTTCCAGATACCGTTTCAAGCTGGTCTGCATGAAGTCTTCGAGAAGAATCGCATCCAGAACTGTATGACCATTTCCAATGTCGGCATTGCCAGTGTTCTTTCTGATCCTTTTGGCAAGACAGCAACTGAAATCATCTCTTATCTATTGGAGCATACTGCCGATTCCATGGATGAAAAAGCTGTCCGCAAACTCATAAAGAAAGGGGCTAAATCCAAGTCTGATGAAATCATCGAAGCCATCAAAGGCTACACTATTGAAACAGATCAGGCTAAAAAACTAGAGCTTGCCCGGGGGCATCTGGAATATCTCGATGATATGATTACCCAGACCGAAGTGGAACTCTATGTCCGCATCAAGCCTTATTACGAGTTCGTGGAGTTTGTCAGTACCATGCCCGGCATGACAGAGTTAAGTTCCACGATTGTTCTTGCAGAAACAGGCGTTGATATGGATATTTTTGATGATGCAAAACATCTGTGTTCCTGGTGCGGACTTTCTCCTGCCAACAATGAATCCGCTGGTAAGAAAAAGTCTGTCCGCATTGCCAAAGCAGGCGATTACCTGAAACCAATGATGGTTCAATGTGCCCTTGCTGCAATTAAGAGCAAAAAGCAGCCTTATTTTGCAATCAAATATGGTCGAATCAAAAAGCGACGTGGACACAAAAGGCAATCATTGCCATTGCAAGAATGATGATGGTCTGTATTTACCACATGGTTTCAGAAAAGAAGCCCTTTACCCCTACTGACTATGAGGAATTGATGGACCCTCAGAATCATGTAGAGAGTGTCGTCTTGAATGAGAACAATGTGTTTGCTTACCTTGAAAGCCTTGGTTACGACAGCTCTAAGTTAGTGAAACGCAACGATAACTAACATTTTTTCTGCTTTCTATACTTGTAAAAACAGGGTTTTATGAACCCTTATATAAGTGCGCCCAAAAATCTACTTTATTTTTCACTCTTTTCTCCATTCGTTTCTTCTTATTTATTTTATACTTGCGGAGATTCTTTTTCAACCAAAACGACAGATTTCTTCTTGTGGTGAGGACAAAACCATAGTATATTAAACATAGTGAGTTACACAGAAAGGTGTGAGTGAATGAAGTACGATTTAAAAAATAATAAGTATTTTCGTTGGGGGGTAACGGCATTCTTAACCATTGCCGCCAGTATTTGTTTCTATTATCTGTTATTCCACGGAAGCAGTATCAAGACAGGCTTTCATACGATCATCGGGATTCTGATGCCGGTGGTATTCGGACTGGTGACGGCATATCTGCTGACCCCGGTACTTAATTTTATAGAAACCAAACTGCTATTTCCTTTGTGCCGGAAAATGAAGGTGAAGGAGAGCAGGAAGCGCAATTCCATTGTCCGTGGTATTGGCATACTGATCACGGCATTTTTGTTCGTCACCCTGATTTATAGTCTGGTTGCCATGATGCTTTCCCAGATTGTTCCCAGTATTGTAAATATTGCTTCCAATTTTGACACCTACATCAGCAATTTTACAAAATGGATCAGCAAGCTTATGGATGACAATCCGGAGCTGGGCAGTCAGATCACTTTTCTGATTGATAAGTATTCCGTAGAACTGGAGAATTGGTTAAATAACACAGTACTGACCAAGACCAGTCAGGTGATCATGACAGTATCTTTGAGCGTAATCAATATTCTGAAGAGTCTTTGGGATTTTATCATCGGATTCGTTATTTCCATTTATGTACTGGCAAGTAAGGAAAAATTTGCCGGACAAGCGAAAAAAATGGCCTATGCTTTCTTTGAACAGAAAACAGCCAACCGCCTGATCAAGAGTTTTCGCTTTACCCATAGCACTTTCATCGGATTTATCGGCGGCAAGATTGTAGATTCCTTTATCATCGGATGCCTGTGCTTTATCGGAACCACGTTATTGCAGACACCGTATGCGGCACTGGTCAGCGTGATTGTGGGTGTGACCAATATTATTCCCTTCTTTGGTCCTTATCTGGGAGCTATTCCCAGTGCCATCCTGATCCTTGTGGTGGATCCGATGCACCCTTTAAACTGTGTTTATTTCGTCCTGTTCATTCTGGTGTTACAGCAGTTTGACGGAAATTTCCTGGGACCCAAAATTCTGGGCAATTCCACCGGGCTTACCGGTTTCTGGGTGATTTTCGCCATCACGGTATTCGGTGGATTATTCGGTATTCTCGGCATGATCGTCGGGGTGCCTATCTTTGCAGTGATCTATGCGGCTATCAAGGCAGTAGTTAATACGTTCCTTCGGAAAAAGGATCTGCCGGTAGAGACAGAACAATATTCTTATCTGAAAAATATTGATGAAGAGGGATTCCATACACTGAATTCCAGACTGCAAAAGGATCATGAGCTTAAAGATCAAACTGATTTCAGCCAGGATAAAAAAGATCAAGAAGAGAAAAACGTAGGAGAGAAGTAGACAAATGCGATTTGTAATACAACGGGTACAGCATGCAGAGGTAAAAGTAGATGGAGAGGTAACAGGCAGCATCGGCAAAGGTTTTCTGGTACTGATCGGCGTGGCCGAAACAGATACCAGAGAGATTGCCGACAAAATGATCAAGAAGCTTCTGGGGCTGCGGATCTTTGAAGACGCTCAGGGCAAGACCAATCTGGATCTGCATGCGGTGGAGGGCGAATTGTTACTGGTGTCACAATTTACTCTGTATGCGGATTGCAAAAAAGGCAATCGTCCATCCTTTATCAAAGCCGGTAATCCGGATATAGCCAATGAACTATACGAATACATTATCGACAGATGCCGTGAAAGCATCGCCACCGTGGAAAAAGGAATCTTTGGCGCCGATATGAAAGTATCTCTGTTAAATGACGGGCCTTTTACCATATTGCTGGATTCCGAGGAAATCTGTTAAAAATAGCTTTCGAAAGGCGTATTATAGGATTATTTCTAAACACAACTATTCGTTAAACTTGTGTTTTGCGCATAGTTGGTTCTGCGTCCTCATCTATTTGACACCTGACCTGGCAACTCCTCGACAAACTTGAATTTAAGGTTCTCTTTTATTTTCAAAATAAGCTTCAATCTTTTTATCTACAACAATTCCTACAGGTATCAAAACCAATAAAATAATTACCATTATTATCAATGTAAAAACCATCGCCCCATCAAAACATTTATCAGCAATAAGTTATTTTTCTTCTATAGATTCTGTTACATTAGTTCTATATTTCTCTTCACATGCTTTTAAGTAATCAAAGCATAATCCACCATCACATCTATAGAAAAATGGATCTTTACAAATTGTATTATCACTATTGAGAATAAATACAGGTATGATATCTTTATCGTTGCTGTTTATATAACTAATTTTAAAACTGTATCCTGTTCTTCCAAGTGAAATGCCATCTCTTTTCATTGAAATACCTTGAATATTCGCCACTATATATTCGATATCTTCTGAATCGGTGATAGTAAAACCAGTTCCTGTATTTCCATCGAACACATTTATATGGTCTACCTCAGAAGGATTTACATTCTTACCGAATTTCTTTGGCATGAAATAGTAACCTACTGTTCCTACCAATAACACAGCAATTAAAATAACCAGAATACGCAGTTCCTTTTTCATACACTCTTTACCTCCACAAATATCGATTTTTCGTTCTCTGCGCCTTCCCAATAAACTGGAAGTGAACAAAATCGCTGCGCGATGGCCTGCCAAGGCTGTGGCGCAGTTTTTCTACTTTTTCTAAAAAAGGCAGTTGATTACTTCTTGAAAAGTATTTATTGTTAAGTTACCACACAAAACAAAATACACAAGAAAGTTCACTGCCTATGAAAAGAATATCATCTTTTGGCTGCTTCCACAAGCAGTTTTATTTTTCAAATGCACCTCCATGATAGGTAGTTACTGTTGTTACTACTACTTTTTCATGGAGGTTATTTTATGTACGAATCATATATTAATAAAATCGAAGATGTTGGCAAGCTCAGAAATCTAAAGCCTGGTACAATTGCACTTACCAGAATAATGTTAAAGATTTTCTGAAATTTATTAACAAACATCCAGATGAACTCACTTGCGAAGATGCAAGAGATTTCCTTTTATTTCTAAAAAATAACGCCAACAAATCTATCTCTTAACCCACAGCAATCATAGTGGTTGAGTAGATAAGTTTCTACTTCAAAAAACTGTCCACCACAATTCATGGGTACTTGTTTAGGGAGGAAATCCATTATATAGCACGGGGTTTCCAAGAGTTTGTCAATTATGTTCACTTAATCACGCTCCTTTAACAACTTCCGATTTCTCAGTTTCAAAAACCGGAAGTTTTCTATTTTTTCTTCTCCTTTTTTAAAAAATAAACAGCAATAGCTCCAACTAATAGTGGAAAGATAACCCTCCCATAATTTACACCACCTATTCCTCTTGCACTAATACCTGAAATCAAATAACTAATACCATTCAATAACCCTGTAATTGCTAAAATCAAAATTACTATACATACTATCTTTTTCATACAATCACTCCTTTATCAAATTCCGATTGAGATTTCACCTGTTTTAGGGAATTTAATAACTGTTATATTTTGTTATTAAATTCTCTGCAAACCCTTGAAAACACTGGATTTATCGCAGGTGAGCTTTCCCTTATTGTTTCCCTTGTGTTATATCGTCCCGTCAGTGTTTACGAACTCTGATAAGGGCAAATACAAGGGCAAGAAAAATCTATAAAACAGTATAACACAAAATAAAAGTGACATGGTGAACTGATTGAAATGCTTCTGATTTTTGTAACAAATGACTGATTGAATGATAAGGAGATTCTATACGATGAGAACAATATTTGCAGAATACAATCCACACAGAAACAGGTTGTTTAAATCCCTGCCAGCTGGAATGTTATTATAATAGTCAGAATTATTTACAGTAACCATATTATCCCCCTGCCTTATATAAGTCTTATAATCTGTATCTTTAAATTCCTCCCGGCATTTTATTCTCTTATTTTAGATGCCAGTACGGTATAAAATTCTTTTTTCCTGCTGCAGATATGCTGCCCTTTCCTCTGTAACTGCTGCCAACGGATTTTCTATTCTCTCCAATACTTTGTCGATAGCTGCTAAACAACTTTCTTTCGTTTCACCAAAAATATTGTCATCACCACCTGTCAGAAAATCCTGCTCTACAGATAACTGCGTTAATGTACTGGTTACATCCGTCTGAAATGGATTAAAACCAGTTTCTTCCAATGTTTCCTGCCACGCCGCCTTTACACTCTCCGGTACTGTTTGAAGGTAATAATCACTAATATATGCAATCTGCTTTTTGGTCTTTTCATCTGCAAACTGGTAGGTTCTGTTATTCGCTTTTAACTGTTCATATGCCGCCTGCGCATCACTGTTCGCT